>ORMF010237408.1_pt1 | contig 721398 bp, 718 predicted proteins | sample 1779871 | NCBI WGS metagenome assembly ORMF01 (sample SAMEA104232316, study PRJEB22302) | groundwater metagenome | biome: forest; feature: aquifer; material: groundwater | place: USA | collected 2011-08-07 | depth 5.4 m | reverse complement strand
TTAAAGATCCTTGCCCATCCTGTTGCGCTCTTGTCGCGTCAGGTCTTGCAGGCTTCTCTACATCCAGCAGAGAGGCGAGATTATAGGTGTACTTCTGATCCTTGTAAAGCATTTTTGAACTTTTCTTTAGCGATTTCTTTTTTATCTAAATAACCCTCAGATTTTAAACAAGAGTTACTTTCACAAACTTTCGCTTACCCACCTGCAGCACGACTGTTTGACCGGGGGTTAATACCAAGGTTCTGTCATTAACCTTCTCGCCATTAAGCCTTACGCCACCACCATCAATCATTCGGAGTGCGTCGGACGTGCTCTGTGTAAGGCCCGCACCTTTAAGCACTTGCGCTATAGGTCCGCTCACAATACTGACTTCCAGCATATTGTCTGGCAGGTCCCCTTTTTGAAAGCGGGCCTCGAAATCTTCTAATGCTTTTTCTGCATCCTTGGCTGAATGAAACCGAGTTACGATTTCCTGCGCAAGAGCGACTTTGGCATCACGCGGATTTCGCCCATCATCGACTTCTCTTTTTAATCGAGTAATCGCTTCGCTTCCCGTAAATGAAAGTAAAGTAAAGTACTTCCACATCAAAGTATCTGATATCGACATGAGTTTGCCAAATATTTCTTGCGGAGACTCAGTGATACCTATGTAGTTATTCAATGACTTAGACATTTTATTTGCGCCGTCTAAACCCTCTAATAAGGGCATCATCAAAACACACTGGGGAGATTGCCCATAGTGCCGTTGAAGCTCACGGCCTACCAGCAAATTAAACTTCTGATCTACCCCACCAAGCTCAACGTCAGCCTGCATTGCAACGGAGTCATAGCCTTGGCAGAGCGGATAGAGAAATTCGTGGACGGCGATAGGCTGCCCAGTAGCATATCGCTTTGAAAAATCATCACGCTCCAGCATGCGAGCGACTGTATGCCTTGCGGCCAACTGAATAATTCCGCTTGCGCCGAGAGAATCAAACCATTTTGAGTTAAAGCAAACTTCAGTTTTCTCGGGATCCAGTATTTTGAAAACCTGTTCACGATAAGTTTGCGCATTGACTAAGATTTGGTCGCGAGTTAACGGGGGGCGCGTGGCATTTTTTCCTGTTGGATCACCAATCATGCCGGTAAAATCGCCAATGAGAAACATCACGTGATGACCCATTTCCTGAAAATGGCGCAACTTGTTGATTAGCACTGTATGACCCAAATGAAGATCTGCGGCTGTCGGATCAAAGCCAGCCTTGATACGCAAAGGGCGGCTGCCTTTGAGTTTCTCTACAAGCTCAGACTCAATCAATAGCTCATGGGCACCACGTTTGATGTACGCAAGTTGGGTTTCAATATCAATCATGAAATAGGCTTAATAGGCGAATTGGAAAGTCACTTTTAATAAAGTGGTAAGATTGCTTTTTGCTGCAACTATTTCATTTAACAGTGCAAAAAATAGGTCTTGAAATTCTATCGCAACTTACCCTTGGCTTAACTACTCGTGTTCGACTGCCTATCGCTGTTGTCGGCGGTTTGGTTTGTTTTTTTAGTGTGGCTTTCGCTTTTGCGACAATCAGTCCCCCTTCATCAAGCAACTTCAGCCAGCAACAGACGATTGAAAATCTCGCCCCTGTATTAACCTCTTTGGGTTTACCAAAAAATCATCTGCTTTATGAAACTCGAATTCAGCGGGGTGATACGCTAAATTCCATGCTGCAGCGTTTAATGGTTCATGATGCTTCGGCCTTGAGTTTCCTACATACCAATCAGTCGGCCCTACTTATTGCAAAACAGTTGGACTCCCGCAAAAGTGTAGTAGCGAGCATTTCATCTTTGGGCGATTTACAATCGCTAGCATTTCCCTTGGCTTCTGACCATGATCTATTTCTTGTTATTGAGCGCCAAGGTAATCGCTTTATTGCCAGTAAAAAATCATTGTCATTAGAAAAACAGATTGTGACGAAAGCAGCTGAAATAAGTCACTCACTTTTTGGCGCCAGCGATGAAATGGAAATTCCTGAAAAAATTACACTCCAGCTAACCGAGATATTCAGCAACGATATCGATTTTCAGCGCGGTCTGCACAAAGGCGATCGATTTTCAGTCGTTTATGAGGTATTCACATACCTAGGTCGCCCTGTTAAAACCGGACGAATTCTAGCTGCCGAGTTTCTAAATAATGGAGAAGCTTATCGAGCCGCCTGGTTTTCATCCTTGACAGATGGGGGTCACGGCGATTACTACACTGCAGAGGGAAAAAGTATCCATAAAGATTTTTTGCGCTCACCCTTGAAGTTCTCCCGAATTACCTCTGGATTTACAGAGTCACGCCTTCATCCTGTCTTAAATAAATGGAGGGCCCACACAGGAGTTGATTATGGCGCTCCGGTAGGAACGCAGGTCAAAAGTACAGCGGACGGCATCATTGATTTTGTGGGGCGCAAAGGAAGCTATGGCAATGCCATTATTGTTCGCCACAAAGATAGTTGTACAACGCTCTATGGGCATCTTTCAGCTTTTGCTTCAGGAATGCGCCAAGGTCGCCGAGTAAATCAAGGTGATGTCATCGCATACGTTGGTGCTACCGGCTTAGCAAGTGGTCCTCATCTGCACTACGAGCTCCGCATTAATGGCATTTATAAAGATCCCTTAGAAGTCGTTCTTCCCAATGCGCAACCGTTAAGTGCAATACAAAAAGCTAATTTTAAAAAATCAACTGCAGACTATTTTGCCAGCCTAAACATGCTTCAAAAATTTAATCTTGCGCAGTCTGAATGAAAAATCACAAATTGTGCGGCTTTTTATTGGGCTGATGTCGGGCACGAGCCTTGATGGCGTCGATGCCGTGCTGGTTGACTTTTCTTCTGGCCAACCACAAACACTCGCCACAGCCTGGCTACCCTATTCCGTCGCATTGCGCGACCAAGCATTACTACTTCAGTCAGCCGGCAATAATGAGCTGCATACAGCAGCGCTATTGGCTAACGATTTAGCGCGACTTTATGCGCAAGTGGTTGAATGCGTACTCGCAAAGACAAATATAACTGCCGATCAAGTAATCGCCATTGGCTGTCACGGCCAAACCGTTAGGCATCAACCCAACGTCGGGTATAGCTTACAGATCAACAACCCTGCCCTACTCGCCGAATTAACTAAAATTACCGTTGTCGCTGATTTTCGTAGCCGCGATATCGCCGCCGGGGGGCAGGGTGCCCCTTTAGTGCCCGCTTTTCATGCCGAAGTTTTTAGGTCACCTACTCAACATCGCTTGATTTTAAACATCGGTGGATTTGCTAATCTGACCGATCTCAACCCTGCAAGCCCAATTCGAGGCTTTGACTGCGGGCCTGGCAATATATTGATGGATGCATGGATTGGTACCATACAGGGTGTTCAATACGACAAAGGGGGCCATTGGGCCAGTGAGGGAGTGATTTCCATGGCCCTTCTTGAGAGATTGATGTCGGATCAGTTTTTTCATGCACCACCACCCAAAAGCTGTGGGCGAGATGACTTTAATATGTCTTGGCTTTCTCAGTTCCTGAGCGGGAATGAACGTCCAGAGGATATTCAAGCCACTTTAGCGGAACTTACAGCCCTTACATCGGCACAAGCTATTCGACGGTGGTGCGGCCTTCCGGATGAGATTTTCGTCTGTGGTGGCGGAGTTCATAACACGATGCTAATGACCCGCCTACAGCACCATCTCCCGAATTGCCGTATCACCAGCACCGACTTTCTGGGGCAACCATCCGATTGGGTCGAAGCGGTCGCTTTCGCTTGGCTAGCATGGCGTACTACTACAGGATGCGCAGGAAACTTACCCACTGTTACCGGGGCCCGTGGACCCCGCATTCTTGGTGCGATCTACCCCGCCTAAGTTTCAATTCAGCTATAGCTCGCCATGCACTCGTCGGGCAGATAGCCTATCTGCCCGATAAGTTAACTAAAGCGAGAATGAAGACCCGCAACCACATGTACTAGTTGCATTGGGATTTTTGATCACAAACTGCGAACCTTCCAACCCTTCGCTGTAATCAATTTCAGCACCCACTAAATATTGATAACTCATCGGATCAATAAGAAGTGTCACGCCATCTTTATTCAGCGCGGTATCGTCGTCATTAACAACCTCATCGAAGGTAAAACCGTATTGAAACCCTGAGCAACCGCCACCAGAGACAAAAACACGCAACTTCAACTCTGGATTGCCTTCCTCATTAATCAACTCTTTGACTTTTTTCGCCGCATTATCCGTAAAGTTAAATGGCGCGGGCATTTCTGTCACTGCATTCATGGTGTTCTCCTATAAAACATATGCCAAGAATAGCATATGCGTGCATAGTTAATAATTTCAAGTAACACTATTTTGCCCCTGAAGCCAATTTTAATTCAACCGTCTTGCCAATCGACTCCTGATGAATCAGGCGACCTTGAACAATAGCGCCAAGATGAATTTCAATCATCCCATAGTCAACATCACCCATGACCCGCACTTTTGGCTGAAGTTCCACAGAAGCAGTAACGTTCACTGGACCAATGATGGTTCCGTTAGTCACTCACCGGGAGACGACCACCTATCCTTCAACATGTGCTTACTCACTGATGACTGGTGTTGCTGCATGACTTGGTGTTGCGTAAATATTTCCCTTAACTGTTCCATCTATCCTAGCCCGCCTGTAAAAGCAATGTCTCCCATAATGGTTTTTTCTACACCAATTAGCATATCAATACGCCATCGCAATGGTCAATGCGTTTATTGCTACTCGATGGGCCGTAATCCCAAACTGGGTACGTGAGTACCCATCTTCGGATCCTTACGGCAATAAGGGAATATGTGACAGGCCTGCGCATTCATCAAATCCAAACATGATATTCATATTTTGTACTGCTTGGCCTGCAGCACCCTTGACTAGGTTATCAATGACCGAAAGCACAACGAGCACATTGCCTCCTTGTGGGCGATGAATTGCAATTCGACAAATATTCGCTGCGCGTACAGACCGTGTTTCCGGATGTGAGTTTGGTGGCAACACATCAACGAAAGGCTCCCCAGCGTAACGGCCTTCAAATAATTGCTGAAAATCAACTTCCCGGGTAATTCGCGCATAAAGTGTTGCATGAATCCCTCGAATCATAGGCGTTAAGTGAGGAACAAAAGTGAGTCCAATAGCCGCACCGGGTGACCCAGATGCCGCACGCGCAAGACCTTGCTGAATTTCAGGCAAATGACGGTGCCCAGAAACACCATAAGCTTTAAAGTTATCTGCCGCCTCAGAAAATAGCGACGAAGTTTCAGCTTTTCGGCCGGCACCAGAAACACCCGATTTGACATCAGCAATCAAGGAGGTCAACTCGACACATCCCGACTCAACTAAAGGTAAAAATCCTAGCTGTGTTGCCGTTGGGTAGCAACCAGGATTTGCAACCAATCTGGCTTGCCGAATAGCCGATCGATTCACCTCAGGCAGCCCGTAAACTGCCTCTGCAACCAAATCAGGGCTAGCGTGTTTCATGCCATACCACTTCTCCCAATCAGCAATATTTTGAATGCGAAAATCCGCTGCCAGATCAATTACCCTGACACCGGCATCGAGTAATTGTACGGCCTGCTGCATGGCAATCCCACTGGGCGTGGCAAAGAAAACAATGTCACACTCTACCAGTGGCGCCTCCTTCGGGTCACTAAATTTCAGATCAACTGAGCCACGCAGGCTAGGGAACATCTCTGCTACAGGAGTATCCGCTTCACCTCGCGAAGTAATTGCCAACAACTCAACCTCTGGGTGCTGCGCAAGCAGCCGCAAAAGCTCAACCCCTGTGTAACCTGTACCACCCACAATACCTACCTTGATCATACTTGGCTCCCAAAATTCATAAAAGAAGGATGGTAACTCGTAAGCAAACTAGCCGTTAGAAACAAAAAAGCCGCCCGAAGGCGGCTTTTCCCATCTCAAGAAGCTTAACGCTTCGAGAACTGCTTGCGGCGGCGCGCCTTGCGGAAACCAACTTTTTTCCGCTCAACTTCACGGGCATCACGGGTAACAAAACCAGCATTAGACAACGCAGGCTTAAGGGTTGCGTCATATTCAATCAAAGCACGTGTAATACCATGCCGCACCGCACCTGCTTGACCAGACTCACCACCACCTGTGACATTCACTAGAATGTCGAAAGTTGTCGCATGCTGTGTCAGCTCGAGTGGCTGGCGAACAACCATGCGGCCTGTTTCACGCGAAAAAAATACATCGACTGGTTTATCATTTACGACAAATTTACCACTTCCAGCACGGAGGAAAACGCGCGCAATAGCTGTCTTTCGACGACCAGTACCATAATATTGAGTAACTGCCATAGGGGACTCCTTGATTTTCCAGAGCTTAAATAATATCAAGCGACTTAGGTTGTTGCGCGGTATGCGGATGTTCTGCCCCCGCATAACATTTCATCTTCTTCAGCATGGCATAGCCTAATGGGCCTTTGGGTAGCATACCCTTGACAGCTTTTTCAAGCACGCGGTCAGGAAAACGTTGTTGCAGCTTGTTGAAGTTTGTCTCATAAATTCCGCCCGGATACCCGGTATGCCGAAAATACTTTTTATCCTGCGCCTTATTACCCGTCACGCGAAGCTTCTCAACATTGACGACAATAATGTAATCACCCGTATCAACGTGAGGGGTATAAATTGCCTTGTGCTTGCCACGCAAGCGGCGTGCGATTTCCGCAGCTAAGCGGCCAAGCACCTTATCCGCCGCATCAACGACGAACCAGTCATGCTGTACCTCATGCGGTTTGGCAGAAAATGTTTTCATTCTTTTCCCTTACTTGCTCTTTACTTGCATTAATAAGCCAGCGAGCACTCAATGGGTTAACCCAACTAAACAAGCGCTTTACGGACAGCCATGCATTCTAATCAATCCGCAGGGGAAGTGTCAAACGAGTTTTATCTAAAGTACAGATCGCACAGACGCTTCCCGCTCAATCGCTAGCTGGCACAATGCCGGGCACTCAAGGTTTATTTTCGGAATACCGTGTAGGATCAACCAAATGAGCGGAAGAGAAGCCTTCTTTTCTTAGTCGGCAGGCATCACACACACCGCATGCACCTCCGTCTTCATCAGCCTGGTAACACGATACGGTTAGTCCGTAATCGACCCCCAACTGCATGCCTGTAGTAATAATTTGCGCTTTACTCATAGAAATCAGCGGTGCATGAACCGTGAGCACGGCTCCCTCTACCGCCGCTTTGGTCGCCAAATTTGCTAATGCTTCAAATGCGCGAATAAACTCGGGACGACAATCAGGATAACCAGAGTAATCAATCGCATTAACCCCAACGAAAAGATCTCGAGAGACTAAAATCTCGGCCCATGCCAGTGCAAGCGAAAGCATGATGGTGTTACGCGCTGGAACATACGTAATGGGCACACCAGGCTGCACGCCAGCGATAGGCACAGCAATCGAAGTGTCAGTCAACGCCGAGCCACCCAGCTGCCCCAAATCCAGCTTGAGCACTCGATGTGCTACGGCACCAAAAGCCTTTGCCACACGCCCCGCAGCAAGCAACTCAGATCTGCTGCGTTGCCCATAGTCGAGCGATAAACAATGGCATGCGAAACCTTGCTGCCTAGCCAAAGCCAGCACCGTTGCCGAATCCAAGCCACCGGAAAGAAGAATAACTGCATTTTTCATGGGCGCAATTTTAGCAAAGGAGTACGGTTATGGCTGCTCTATAATCCACAATCTTTTTATTTGGCCCTTAAGCAATGATCAAAAAAGTGTTCATACGTACCTTCGGCTGCCAGATGAATGAATATGATTCCGACAAAATGGCCGATGTTCTTGCGGGGACAGAAGGCTCCATTCGAACGGGCACTCCTGAAGACGCCGATATTTTGCTTTTTAATACATGCTCAGTGCGCGAGAGAGCGCAAGAGAAAGTATTTCACGATCTAGGCCGCATCCAGCATCTGAAAAGGCTCAATCCAAATCTCATTATTGGCGTGGGTGGCTGCGTCGCCAGCCAGGAAGGCGAGACGATTGTCAAGCGCGCACCATATGTTGACCTTGTCTTTGGACCACAAACACTGCATCGTTTGCCACAAATGATCGCTGCACGTCGCGCAACGGGAATGCCGCAAGTTGACATCTCATTCCCCGAAATTGAAAAATTTGATCGCTTGCCTGCGGCCCAGACCGATGGCGCTTCTGCTTTGGTTTCGATCATGGAAGGCTGCTCGAAATACTGCACTTTTTGTGTCGTACCTTACACCCGGGGAGAAGAAATTTCGCGGCCATTTGCCGATGTGTTAGCGGAAATCTCCGGTCTCGTCGCTCAGGGTGTCAGCGAGATCACCTTGCTAGGACAAAATGTTAACGCGTACCGTGGCCCCATGAATGATGGTGATACGGCCGACTTGGCGTTTCTTATTGAAACCATCGCTGAAATTGACGCGCTTCATCGCATTCGCTTCACAACGTCGCATCCACGCGAAGTCACACAACGCTTGATTGACGTTTACCATACTGTACCCAAACTAGTATCACACTTGCATTTGCCCGTCCAATCGGGGTCAGACCGCATATTGTCAGCAATGAAGCGGGGTTACACCGCACTGGAATATAAATCACTGGCACGAAAATTAAAGTCTGCACGCCCTAACCTGTCGCTCTCATCCGATTTCATCGTCGGCTTCCCTGGGGAAACCGACGATGACTTTGAGGAGACAATGCAGCTAGTTGAGGATCTCAACTTCGACAACAGCTTCTCCTTTCTATACAGCGCACGTCCAGGAACACCGGCTGCTGGAATGAGTGATCTCACGCCTCCAGATATAAAAGCAAACCGACTGAAGCGCCTGCAAGAAAAGATCGCGCTGCAAGGTATGGCGCGAAGCGAGGCAATGGTCGGCAGTGTGCAGCGGATTCTGGTAGAGAGGCACGCTCGCAAAGATGCACGAGAACTCGCAGGACGCACTGAAAATAATCGTGTCGTTAATTTCGCTGGCGATGACAGATTTTTAGGGCAACTGATTGATGTCCGCATCACTGCAACCTGCCCAAACAGCCTGCGCGGTGAAATGATCGTCTAGACAAAACATTGCTAGCCACTCTCGGCTAACCATATCGCCGTGTAATCACCGTATCCCCAGCGCCGACTTTTGCGAACATCGCGAAAGAGCCGAAATCCGGCATGCCTTACCTTCTTCCGTTGAAGACGAACCCCTTTTTAGTGGATAATTGCAAAGGATCGCCTTAAGCGGTTTATACCATCCCTCGTAGGAAAACAATTGGAGCCAGCATGAGTACCTCTTTTATTAAAGTCCCCACACAAGGCCAAAAAATAATCCCAGGTCAGACAATTCCTGACAATCCCATCATCCCATTTATCGAAGGTGATGGGATTGGCGTTGATATCACGCCTGTAATGCAAAAAGTAGTCGATGCCGCAGTTCAAAAAGCCTACGCAGGCAAGCGCAAAATCTCATGGATGGAAGTTTACGCAGGCGAAAAAGCCACTCGCGTCTATGGCCCTGATGTATGGCTTCCGGAAGAAACCATTACCGCCTGCAAGGACTACTCCATATCGATTAAGGGCCCGCTAACCACCCCAGTCGGTGGCGGCATCCGCTCACTCAACGTCGCTCTGCGGCAAGAAATGGATCTCTTTCAGTGCGTACGCCCCGTGCGCTACTTCAAAGGCATTCCCTCACCGCTTAAAGACCCCTCCAAGACAGACATGGTTATTTTCCGTGAGAACACTGAAGATATTTATGCTGGTATCGAGTGGCAAGCAGAATCTGCCCAAGCAAAAAAAGTCATCAAATTTCTGCAGGAAGAAATGGGTGTAACCAAAATTCGCTTTCCTGATACATCCGGCATCGGCATCAAACCTGTTTCACGCGAAGGCTCTGAACGTCTGATGCGGGCCGCAATCCAGTACGCCATCGACAACAAGCGTAAATCGGTCACCATTGTGCACAAAGGCAACATCATGAAATACACCGAAGGTGGCTTCCGTGACTGGGCCTATGGTTTAGCTGTAAAAGAATTCGGTGGTGTTGAAATTGACGGCGGTCCCTGGCTCAAGCTGTCTAACGGCATCATAATCAAAGACGCCATTGCTGACGCTTTTTTGCAGCAGATTCTGCTTCGCCCAGCCGAGTATGACGTCATCGCGTGTTGCAATCTCAATGGCGACTACATCTCTGACGCCCTAGCTGCACAAGTAGGTGGCATTGGTATTGCGCCAGGCGCGAACATCTCCAATGATTACGCTGTTTTTGAAGCCACCCACGGAACAGCTCCGAAATACGCCGGAAAAGATTATGTCAATCCGGGCTCATTGATTCTGTCTGCTGAAATGATGCTGCGCCATATGGGCTGGACAGAGGCTGCAGATCTCATCATTCACTCAATGGAGGCTGCCATTGGCGATAAAGTGGTCACCTATGACTTTGCTCGTCTGATGGAAGGCGCAACAGAAGTAAAGTGCTCTGCCTTTGGGCAAGCAATGATAGACCGCATGTAAGCCTGAAAAACCGTAACCAAAAGAAAAAAGAAAGAAAAAGCCCGTCCCTGACTGATCAGGGACGGGCTTTAAATATTTATATTTTCAGGATCAAAAATAGCGATTCTGATAATACTTTGACTGTCTATTAGACGGTCGGCATCTCAAACAAAAAACATTAAGCGATTAAGCGCGCTGAATGTTTGAAGCTTGCTTGCCTTTAGGGCCTTGGACCACGTCGAAAGACACTTTGTCGCCTTCTTTCAGCGACTTGAATCCTGCCATATTGATAGCGGAGAAATGAGCGAAAAGGTCTTCGCTGCCATCATCAGGGGTAATAAAGCCAAAACCTTTGGCGTCGTTGAACCATTTTACTGTACCAGTTGCCATGTAACTATTCCTTAATCAAAACGAACAAATCGGCCACCGCTGCGGGCTACAAGAGAAACCGCACCCCGGCCGGGGCATGTTTAACACTTAAGTTCAAAAGCGCTGAAAGAACTTTGCAAGACTTCAACAAAACATAAGCTAAACACGGTGTGCGTTTTACCTGCTAAATTTATCCACGTCAACAACTATTTATGCTTTACCTTGCCTAGCTCCCCTCCTGTCCCATTCCTTAGCATGTAAAACCCCTTGAATTACGCTTTTTATCCCCCATATAAACCCTGCTTTTTATTGAGTTGAAACCCTCATAATTAACATTAGAATGTATTTATGGTTACACGCAGAGAAACTGACAGAGGGGGAGATGCTGCACTTGCCCCGGAAAAAAGTAAAGCAAGCTTACCGCCGATGTACAAGGTATTGCTGCTGAATGATGATTTCACGCCAATGGATTTCGTCGTGATGGTTTTGGAAAAATTTTTTACTTTATCACGAGAACAAGCAATGCAAGTTATGTTGAAGGTGCATCGTGAAGGAAAAGGTGTTTGCGGCGTTTATCCCATGGATATTGCCGCAACGAAAGTTGAACTGGTTAGTGCATTTGCACGGCAACACCAGCACCCGCTGGCCTGCGTTATGGAGGAAAACTGATGATTGCCCAAGAACTTGAAGTTAGCTTGCATATGGCTTTCGTAGATGCGCGTCAGAAGCGCCACGAATTCATTACAGTGGAACATTTACTGTTAGCCCTGCTTGACAACCCATCTGCCGCTGAAGTCTTGCGTGCGTGCGCCGTTGATATGGATGGGTTGCGCAAAGAGCTAACCGCTTTTATTAGCGACCATACGCCCACGGTTAGTGGCACTGATGAAATCGACACGCAGCCTACCCTGGGGTTCCAACGAGTTATTCAACGTGCTATTTTGCATGTGCAGTCATCCGGCAAAAAAGAAGTGACTGGTGCCAATGTTCTCGTTGCGATATTTGGCGAAAAAGATTCGCACGCAGTGTACTTCCTTCAGCGGCAGAATATTTCGCGTCTCGATGTAGTGAACTTTATATCTCATGGCATCGCTAAGGTTCCGCCCCCTCACAGCAAAGATGAAACGGCTGAAACCGAGGCAGAATCACAAGAAAAAGCAGGGGCGCTTGAGAGCTTTGCACAAAATCTGAATCAGCAAGCGCTAATTGGCAAGATAGATCCGTTGATCGGGCGAGACAAAGAGCTCGAGCGCGTCATCCAAACACTTTGCCGACGTCGCAAAAACAACCCCCTTCTCGTTGGCGAAGCAGGGGTTGGCAAAACCGCTATTGCAGAAGGCCTTGCCCGTCGCATCACTGAAGGCCGTGTGCCGGATATTCTTGCCAATGCTGTTGTTTACTCACTTGACATGGGTTCCCTTTTGGCAGGAACAAAGTATCGAGGTGACTTTGAGCAACGCCTGAAGGCTGTGCTAAAACAATTGGCGGACACACCCAATTCAATTTTATTCATTGATGAAATTCACACTTTAATCGGTGCTGGTGCTGCCTCAGGCGGAACACTTGATGCATCCAATTTACTCAAGCCAGCGCTATCCTCTGGCGCACTCAAATGTATTGGTGCAACGACTTATAACGAATATCGCGGTGTATTCGAGAAAGATCACGCGTTATCCCGACGCTTCCAGAAAGTCGATGTCAATGAGCCATCGGTTGATGAAACCGTCTCCATTTTACGTGGCCTTAAGTCGCGCTTTGAAGAACACCACAGCGTTAAGTATTCGTCTGCTGCCATCTCCAGTGCAGCCGAGCTATCAGCCAAATATATTAATGATCGGCATCTACCCGATAAAGCCATTGACGTGATTGACGAAGCGGGTGCCGCGCAACGTATTTTGCCGAAATCGAAACAAAAAAAGCTGATTGGCAAAACTGAAATCGAAGAGATTGTTGCCAAAATTGCGCGGATTCCGCCTAAACATGTCTCTTCAGATGATCGCTCAGCACTAAAGAATCTCGACCGTGACCTGATGAATATGGTCTATGGCCAAAATGCGGCAATTGAAGCGTTGGTTAGAGCCATCAAAATGTCCCGCTCCGGGCTGGGCGACCCGCAAAAGCCCATTGGTAGTTTTCTTTTCTCTGGCCCTACGGGCGTAGGAAAGACCGAAGTGGCCAGGCAACTGGCTTACTGCATGGGCATTGACCTCATCCGCTTTGACATGTCTGAATATATGGAGCGTCATGCCGTCAGCCGCCTCATAGGTGCTCCGCCGGGTTATGTTGGATTTGATCAAGGCGGCTTACTCACTGAAGCCATCACAAAAAAACCGCATGCAGTGCTCTTGCTTGATGAAATAGAAAAAGCCCACCCTGAAATTTTCAATATCCTGCTACAAGTAATGGATCATGGCTCGTTAACTGACAACAACGGCCGCAAGGCGGACTTCCGCAATGTGATCATTGTCATGACCACCAATGCTGGTGCAGAATCTTTACAAAAAACCAGCATCGGCTTTACGACAAATAAAGCACAGGGCGATGAAATGGTTGATATCAAGCGCATGTTCACGCCAGAGTTCCGGAATCGGCTGGACGCCATCATTTCCTTCCGTGCCTTGGATGCACAGATTATTCTGCGTGTCGTTGATAAATTTCTCATGCAGCTGGAAGGGCAGTTACATGAGAAAAAAGTCGAGGCTATTTTCACTGATGCTCTTCGTGCATGGTTGGGTGAAAAAGGCTTTGACCCCTTGATGGGTGCCCGTCCCATGGCGCGCCTGATCCAAGACACGATCCGTTCCGCTTTGGCGGATGAATTGTTGTTTGGCCGATTGATTCATGGTGGCCGAGTAATTATTGATCTCGACGAAAATGAGAAAGTTAAACTGAAATTTGAGGATGCGGAGACCAACCCAACGATCCCATCATCTACCGTCGGTTAAGTAATCCCGCTCACAATCGTACCCACATAAAACTCGGCGCCTCATCAGCGCCGAGTTTTTTTGTTTTGGCCACCCGCTTTACTGCTTTGACTCTTTGACTCCTAGTCTCGTGGATGATATTGCCATAGTCAACCTAATAATCGAACGCTTACCCATGCAAAAATAGCGCATGGCGTAGTAAGCCACGACTCATATTTTTATTTTTTTATCATTAAAACAATAAGTTAATAAATACTTAACTGAAACTGAAACAAAATTTAGGCCGTTTAAAATCTTAATAAGTCTTATATAAGATGATTGACATAAGATTATTTTTATTTGATAATTCGTCTGCAATTTTATTTGCATCCATGCAACCTTCTTTTAAGGAACAAAAATGACTAATCGCAAAGAAGCTGCTGCCACCCTAGCAAAGGATTGGGCAAACAATCCACGTTGGAAAGGTATTAAACGGGGCTACTCGGCCGAAGATGTCATTCGCCTGCGTGGCTCCTTTCCTATTGAGCACACCTTGGCACGTCGAGGTGCAGAAAAATTATGGGATTTATTGCACAGCCAGCCATATGTCAATTGTCTCGGCGCGCTCACTGGTGGTCAGGCAATGCAACAAGTCAAAGCAGGCATTAAAGCTATTTATCTCAGCGGCTGGCAAGTTGCGGCAGACAATAACAGCTATGCATCCATGTACCCTGATCAATCACTTTATCCCGTTGATTCCGTGCCTAAGGTTGTCGAGAGAATCAATAACTCATTCCGCCGTGCGGATGAAATCCAATACGCAAAAGAGATAGAAGCGGGTGATAAAAGTTACATCGACTACTTTGCCCCTATCGTTGCCGATGCTGAAGCCGGATTTGGCGGCGTACTGAATGCCTTTGAATTGATGAAAGCGATGATTGCAGCTGGCGCAAGTGGTGTTCATTGGGAAGATCAACTGGCTTCAGTTAAAAAATGTGGCCATATGGGTGGCAAAGTACTTGTACCAACCAAAGAAGCCATACAGAAACTAATTGCCGCACGTATGGCGGCTGACGTATGCGGCGTGCCCACACTTGTCATTGCTCGAACAGATGCTGAAGCGGCCGATCTTTTGACATCCAATTACGACGAAAATGACGTGGCCTTTTGTACAGGAGAGCGCACAAGTGAAGGCTTCTATAAAACGCGCAGTGGCATAGATCAAGCCATATCCCGCGCAATCGCCTATGCATCTTATGCTGACCTAGTCTGGTGCGAAACAGGGACTCCTGACTTAAACTTTGCGCGTCAGTTTGCTGACGCCGTACATGCCAAACATCCGGGAAAAATGTTGGCATACAACTGCTCTCCCTCGTTCAACTGGAAAAAGAATCTTGACGATGCTACTATCGCTAAATTTCAGCGCGAGCTAGGTGCCATGGGCTACAAGTACCAGTTCATCACTCTCGCCGGCATTCACTCTATGTGGTACAACATGTTTGACTTGGCACAAGATTATGTCGCGCGTGGCATGACGGCCTATGTCGAAAAAGTGCAAGAACCGGAATTTTCAGCACGTGATCGTGGATATAGTTTTGTCTCTCATCAGCAAGAAGTAGGTACTGGATACTTCGATGACGTCACGACGGTTATTCAAGGCGGCACCTCTTCCGTTACCGCGCTGACAGGGTCGACTGAAGAAGCACAGTTTCACTAAAAACTCCGCAGTGACTAGAGATTACCGGCCACTGCGTAAATATCATTACTATCAATCGCAAAGAATTATTTTATGAGCCAGGCAAAGACAACGCATCTACTACCCCAGGGCGTTCAAATCATTACCCCCCTGAGTGACGACTTTTCACAGATCCTTACTCACGATGCGCTTGAGTTCGTTGCAAAGCTTCATCGCTCCTTCGAGCCCCGGCGTCAGCAGCTTCTTGCAGCTCGAACCCTGCGGCAACAACGAATTGACGCAGGGGAAATGCCTGACCTTCTGCCAGAAACAAAACACATTCGTGAGGGTGACTGGAAAATTGCTCCGCTACCCAAAGCGCTCGAACGTCGCCGCACAGAGATTACCGGACCCGTTGAAGCCAAGATGATTATCAACGCATTTAATTCAGGCGCTGATAGTTATATGGCTGATTTCGAGGATTCCAACAGCCCTAAATGGGATAACCAGATCCAGGGACAAATCAACTTATATAAAGCGATCCGCCGTGAGTTGACATTCAAGAACGCCGCGGGAAAAGAATACAAACTCAACGATAAAATCGCCACCTTGCAAATTCGTCCACGCGGCTGGCACCTCGATGAAAAGCATGTACTGGTTGACGAACAGCGTGTCTCGGGTGGCGTTTTCGACTTTGCATTAGTGTTCTTTCACAACGCCAAAGAGCAAATAGCGCGCGGCGCCGGGCCCTTCTATTATTTGCCGAAGATGGAAAGCCATCTCGAAGCCCGGCTATGGAACGACATTTTCATCATGGCTCAACATGAAATCGGCCTGCCTCAGGGGTCAATTAAGGCGACGGTACTCATAGAAACCATACTCGCCACCTTCGAGATGGAAGAAATTCTTTATGAACTGCGCGAGCATAGCGCCGGGCTTAATGCGGGCCGCTGGGATTACATCTTTAGCTGCATTAAAAAGTTCAAACGCAATACGGATTTCTGTCTTGCCAATCGTGGCGCCATCACGATGGAAGTACCTTTTATGCGGAGTTATGCCTTAGCTCTGGTAAAAGCCTGCCACAAACGTGGTGCCCCTGCCATCGGTGGCATGAGCGCACTGATCCCGATCAAAAACGATCCTGTTGCAAATGAAAAAGCGTTAGCAGGAATTCGCCACGATAAAACACGAGATGCAGCAGATGGTTTCGATGGCGGATGGGTAGCGCACCCGGGGCTTGTGGCAATTGCTGCAGAAGAATTTCAGAAAGTACTTGGCGACCGCCCCCATCAACGGGAAAAACAGCGCGATGAAAACTTTGGTCCACGCGACTGGCTCAACTTTCAACTCGAGCAACCGATTACCGAAGCGGGTGTGCGCAATAACATCAATGTCGGCATTCATTATTTGGGCAGCTGGCTCACCGGGAATGGTTGTGTGCCCATTCACAACCTAATGGAAGATGCGGCGACTGCTGAAATCAGTCGTTCACAGATTTGGCAATGGGTTGTCTCGCCCAAAGGCAAACTCGATGATGGGCGTAAAGTGACTGCCGATATGGTGCGCGGATTGATTGGCGAAGAGTTGACAAAGGTAAAAGTCACGGTAGCCGAAAGTGGTGATGAAACAGCCACCTACGATCAAGCCGCAAAAATTTTCGAGGAAATGTCGCTGGCGGATAACTACCCTGAGTTCCTTACCTTACCGTTGTATGAGGCCATGGCTTAAGCTAAAAGCCAACGCTGACTTCAGAAAGTCGGCGCTGGCGATACGGCGAATAACGATTTATAAGGCTTTTTACGCCTTGCCAGTACTACCAAAACCGCCAGCTCCACGTTCGCTAACCACAAACTCATCGACTATATTAAAACTCACTTGCACCACAGGCACGATCACCAACTGCGCCAAGCGATCGAGCGGATTAATCGTGAAGGTTTCATGGCCGCGATTCCAGGTTGAAACAAACAATTCACCCTGATAGTCGGAATCAATCAAGCCCACAAGATTCCCCAGTACAATACCATGCTTATGCCCCAAACCCGAACGGGGCAGAATCATGGCGGCCAGCGAAGGGTCGGCAATATGAATCGCAATGCCTGTCGGGATCAGAATAGTCTCCCCCGAGTGGATTTTCATAGCCACATCGATACATGCGCGCAAATCAACTCCCGCTGAGCCAGGCGTTGCATAGTGCGGTGCGTAATGGCCGAAAGCATCTTTCAATCGCGCGTCCAGTAGTTTCAAATCAATGGTTGGCACAGGATTTGCCATCACATTTCTCCATTAAAGAAGCCAAATGCGCGACTATGCCACGCGCCACGATTATTTTTTTCGCCGGAGGCAAGGGGTGAGCACCGGTTGCATCAAACAGAGTAACTCGATTAGTCTCCCTACCCAACCCGTCTTGCACCAGGTTTCCGACAACAAGTGCAAGATTTTTTGCCTTCCGCTTGGATTCTGCATAAGTTTCCAGGTTTTGACTTTCCGCGGCAAAGCCCACGCAAAGTGGCGCATCCAGTCGCGCGGCGATTTCTCCGAGAATATCGCTTGTGGCTTCAAGCACCAAAGTTAGCAGTTCACCGCTTTTCTTTATTTTTTCAGAAGACACCGTCTTCGGCCGGTAATCCGCCACGGCTGCAACACCAATAAACACATCCTGACCCGACAAATTTTGTAATACGGCCTCATGCATCTGGGCGCTTGTCTGCACATCTATTCTCCTTACACTACGCGGCGTAGGGAGTGTCACTGGGCCAGCAATCATCGTCACCGTTGCGCCTGCCTCAACACACGCCTGTGCAAGCGCGAATCCCATTTTACCGGAACTCGAATTCGTTAATCCGCGTACGGGATCAATAGGTTCAAATGTCGGCCCTGCCGTTAACAAAACATACTTCCCCGCCAGTGGCTTAGGCTGCAAAAACGCGTAAAGTTCATCAAAAATTGCCTCTGCTTCGAGCATGCGGCCTTCACCCACTTCGCCACAGGCTTGGTGTCCACTGGCGGGGCCGAGGACTTTTACGCCATCACGACATAACAAGGTCATATTCCGCTGCGTGGCCGGGCTCTCCCACATTTGCCGATTCATCGCAGGGACAACCAGCAGAGGGCAATCACGCGCCAGGCATAATGTGGACAACAAATCATCACAAACACCATGCGCCAATTTAGCCAGAATGTTGGCTGTTGCCGGAGCAATCAGCACCGCATCAGTACCACGTGTCAGATCAATATGTGCCATGCCATTACTCATTCGGCCATCCCATAACGACTGCCACACAGGGCGTCCTGTCAGTGCCTGAAATGTCATGGCCCCAACAAATTCACTGCCTGCCTGCGTGAGCACAACGTCAACGGTAGCGCCAGCCTTAACCAACAACCGCGAAAGCTCAGCCGCCTTGTAGGCCGCTATTCCCCCGGTGACTCCCAACACGATACGCTTACCCGCAAAAGCATCCATGACATTACAATCTATAATTAGGCCGTAAATGAGGGATTGTAAACCATGGCCATACGTGATTGGCCCGTTGCCGAACGTCCGCGCGAACGATTATTGGCAAAAGGTGCGGCAGCGCTTTCTGATGCCGAACTTCTCGCCATATTTCTGCGCGTGGGTATCCGCGGGAAAAGCGCTGTAGATCTAGCCCGTGATTTATTAGCCCAATTTAATGACGAGCTAGCGGAGTTAGCAGCAGCGAGTACTGCAAGTCTCGCCAAGCTGCCTGGCATTGGCCCGGCAAAGGCCGCCCAACTCAGTGCCGCGCTTGAATTAGCTCGTCGCTCCCTCATCAATCCTCTCAAGGAGCGCGATGCACTCACATCGCCTCAAGCTGTGCGTGACTGGTTGCGTTTATCCTTGGGAGGGTTACAGCACGAGGTATTTGTCGCCCTGTGGCTTGACGCACAAAATCGCCTCATTTCCACTGAGGAACTTTTTCGTGGCACACTCACCCAGACCAGCGTATATCCTCGTGAAGTGGTGAAACGCGCACTCGCCAATAATGCGGGTGCCGTCATCTTGGCGCACAACCATCCCTCCGGAGTCACTGAACCGTCGTCGACCGATATAGCACTCACTTCTACGCTGAAGCAGGCACTCGCTTTAATTGAGGTTAAAGTACTCGATCATTTCGTCGTCGCATCGGGCACCACACCGCTCTCCTTTGCCGAGCGTGGATTAATCTGAAAATGAGTGGGCATCCAGCGCATTATTTGGTATACTGTCCAGCTTTGCAGAATCAGCATTCAGGAGCACTAAACATGTCGCGCGTATGCCAAGTGACGGGCAAAGCCCCAATGGTGGGAAATAACGTTTCCCACGCTAACAATAAAACCAAACGCCGCTTTCTACCCAATCTACATAATCGTCGGTTTTGGGTTGAAGCTGAAAATCGTTTTGTCAGCTTGCGTGTTTCAAACGCAGGTTTGCGTACGATTGATAAAAAAGGCATCGACGTGATTCTCGCCGAGTTACGTGAACGTGGCGAACGCGCCTAATCAGGAGAAAAATCATGGCCAAAGGCGGACGCGAAAAAATTAAATTGGAATCAACAGCAGGCACAGGTCATTTTTACACGACCTCAAAAAACAAAAAAACAACTCCAGGCAAGCTAGAGTTCATTAAGTATGACCCAAAGGTGCGCAAGCACGTGGCTTACAAAGAAGTAAAGCTTAAATAAGACTTAGAGACTCGATTATTTATATTTATTATTTATTCTTGAGCAATAAAAAAGCCCGCTTTTAGCGGGCTTTTTTATTGGAAATTTTCTCTTTACGTTATACCGCGTAGGTTCTTAGCCTTGAAGAAAACTCTTCCATTTGCCTAATACCACTTTGCTCAGCACTTGTAATCCAATCCTCTAGCTGCTTAACTAGCTGATCATGTGTAGCGGTTGATCGTCCCCACAAAGCTTCAAGATCTTTTCGCATGGCATAGACCCGCGCCAGACGCTCACTCTGCCTTAGCAAGGCTGCCAGTCTCGCATGCTGTGCAATGGGGAGACTGCTTTCTTCTCTGCCCAACAAGTGCTTCATCAGACGCCCCTCTTTGGCATCGATGCTCAGTTGCGTAAATTCCTCAGATGCCAAATGATGCAAGCTCTTCAAGTATTTTGCCAATACGTCATACCGATGGGTAACTACCGCCTGTAACAGATCAAGATCAATGGTCGGCCTTGCCAGGTGAAAGCGAGGTGTCGGAGCAATTTTTTTAACTTTTGCTAGACCAACAATCTCAAGCAATCGGATATAAAACCAACCAATATCAAATTCATACCACTTGTTGGAAAGCTTTGCCGAAGAAGCAAACGTGTGATGGTTATTGTGCAACTCTTCCCCGCCAATCAGAATGCCAAGAGGGAAAATATTCGTAGATGCATCAAAGCAAGCAAAGTTTCGATATCCCCAATAGTGGCCTATCCCATTAATCACTCCGGCAGCCCAAAAGGGAATCCAGATCATTTGAATAACCCAAATCAAACCTCCTATCCAGGGACCAAACAAAACAAGATTGATCCCCAGCATGATAAACACGCCTAGCTTATTTAGTGGGGTATAGATCACACGCTCAAGCCAGTCATCAGGTGTTCCGTGCCCATAATGCGCCATGGTTTCAGCATTGCGGGATTCTTTTACATAGAAGAAGACGCCTGTCCATAACACCGGCTGAATACCCAAAATCTGCGGGCTGTGTGGATCCTCGACTGTTTCACATTTTGCATGATGTTTCCGATGGATTGCAGCCCATTCTTTGGTAACCATACCTGTTGTTAGCCAAAGCCAAAATCGAAAAAAATGGCTAGGTAGCGGCGATAAATCCAACGCACGGTGTGCTTGGTGTCGATGAAGATATATCGTGACACCAACAATGCTGATATGGGTCAGCCCCAAGGTTAAAACAAAATATCCCCACCAAGACAACTCAATAATTCCAAAATACATGCAAATGATTCCTTGATAGAAATTTATAGGGGGTGGATAGTTCTTAGCATTCTACCTGAGCAAATCAACCACAATTGTTCAGATAACCACTCATGAGACGTCTGTAATACTCGTGGAAGTGTTGCATTCCATCTTCCATTGGCGATTGATAAGGGCCCATCTCGCTTTGACCTCGCTTCATCAAGGCATATCGACCTCGATCCATGCGCGTGGCGATATCGTCATCTTCTAGCGCTGTTTCCATATAGGCCGCCTGCTCAGCTTGAATGAATTCTGGTTCAAAGAGCGCAATATCCTCAGGATAATAAAACTCAACGACATTAAGCGTTTTATTCACATCCTGTGGGATTAACCTGGAAACAACGAGTACTTGCGGGTACCACTCCACCATAATATTGGGGTAGTAAGTTAACCAAATTGCCCCACTCTTTGGCAACTCGCCGTTATGGTAGTCAAGAACGACTTTATGCCAGCGCTGATAAATTGCTGAGCCCGGCTTTGCAAGTGATTGGATGCCCACTTGCTGTACTGAGTACCAATCAGCAAATTGCCAGCTGAGATCATCACACGTTACGAAGCCCCCTAGCCCGGGATGATAGGGGGTGACATGATAATCCTCTAGGTAGACTTCAATAAACGTCTTCCAGTTGTAGTTGCATTCATGCAACTCAACACGATCTAGCCTGTAGCCCTTAAAATCAAACATGTTTGTAAATCGCATCCCTGCTAAATCCGCATCGGCGGAGCGTGGGCCCTTGAATAACAAACCTTGCCAATTTTCAAGCTTTTGTTTCTTCAAGCTTAATGCGGGGTTAGTGACAAAATGCGGCGCACCGACTAACGTACCACCGCAATCGTAAGTCCACCGATGAATAGGGCAAACAATATTTTTTGCATTTCCTGAGCCTTCGAGCATAATGGCTTGCCGATGACGGCAGACATTTGACATTTCATACATACCATCGGGCTGCTGAATGATCATCCGTCCGTGGTCATTCCATTCTTGTGAGCGATAGTCATTCACGTTTGGTACCATCAATTCATGGCCAACGTAATTCGCCCCTGCCTCAAAAATTACTTTTTGCTCTAATTCGAAAAGTTTTTCATCAAAATACCATTCCACCGGCAATTGTGAAGCACTAGGTGACAAAAGAGAATATGGAAGAGTGTCAGACATAGTTTCCAACCGCCAAGAAAAGTTTACGAGGAAACTGGAAACAATTGAGGTAGGTCGAAGTGATTTAATAGCAAAAGAAAACCGGCTCAACGCCGACTATCGTATTGTAGCGCGTAACGAATTTGACCGAAAGCCGCCCCTAAGCTATTTTTATAACCTTTTCTTGTTATCGACTATTGTCTTTGACTAACATAGCACTCTCATCATGAAAACTACCCCGAAAAAATCCTCTACACTGATAGAATCACAATCCTTTGAAGATGTTCTCACCGAATTGGAAAGCATCATTAGCGCCATGGAAGTTGGTCAGATGCCGCTTCAAGAAACATTGGATGTCTACAAACGTGGAATGATTTTGCTTCGCCAGTGTCAAGAGACCCTCAATGCAGCTGAGCAGCAAATACGCATCCTTGAAAACAACGCTCTGCGCCCATTCAAACCAGACACCTTTAGTGAACTGGAAGACAAATAAATAACCATGAATTTTCTCGGCTGGGCCGCTAGCATTCAGCAAAGGACAGAGGTTGCGCTCGAGTTAGCCCTACCCCCATCACACATTTCACCCACTCGCTTGCACGACGCAATGCGCTATGCCGTACTTGGTGGAGGAAAACGAGTCAGGCCATTGCTTTGCCATGCTACAGGCGATCTTTTTAAAGCAACATCACATTCTTTGGATATGGCAGCGATTGCCACTGAACTCATTCATGCGTATTCACTCGTGCACGATGACTTACCCTGTATGGACAATGACGTGCTCCGACGTGGCAAACCAACATGCCATATTGAGTTTGATGAAGTAACTGCCCTGCTTGCTGGTGATGCGCTTCAAACGCTTGCATTTCAAGTACTGTCATCCCACTCACTAGATGTCGATTTATCACATCAGCTTGATATGCTTAACCTTCTGGCCACTGCGTCGGGATCACGCGGAATGGCTGGCGGTCAAGCGCTTGACATTGCCGCGACGAATCAACAGCTAACCATTGCGGAACTTGAATTGATGCACATTCACAAAACGGGAGCATTGATTCGTGCCGCTGTTCTTCTTGGAGCACATTGCGGTAAAGCAACATCAAGCGAATTAGACCAACTCAGCCACTTTGCCACCCGGCTCGGCTTGTTGTTTCAAATTGTCGATGATATTCTTGATACAGAAAGTGATACAGCCACGCTTGGGAAAACTGCAGGTAAGGATGCAGCGCAAAACAAATCAACCTATGTCAGCTTATTGGGAAAAACTCAAGCCAAAGAGCTTGCCGTAAGCCTGTTGCATGAATCGCATGCTGCGCTATCCTCATTCGGAGATCGCGCATTACGTCTGCATGAATTAACTGACTTCATCGCAGAGCGAAATTTCTAATGACACCTCTGCTTGATACGATTCAGTCCCCCACGGACCTTCGATTACTTTCACCACATCAACTACCGCAGTTAGCCGATGAATTACGTCAATTTTTACTTGAGTCTGTCGCAAAAACAGGCGGTCACTTATCTTCCAATCTTGGCACCATCGAACTAACGATCGCACTCCACTATGTCTTCAATACACCGGAAGACCGACTAGTCTGGGATGTGGGACATCAAACATACGCCCATAAAGTGCTTACTGGCCGAAGAGAAGGCATGGCGAGCTTGCGTATGCATAAGGGAATGTCCGGCTTCCCTAAACGGACTGAAAGTATTTACGACTCCTTTGGAGTTGGCCATTCTTCAACATCTATCTCTGCTGCGCTTGGTATGGCTGTCGCGGCACGCAATAAGGGGGAGGAGCGCCGGGTCGCTGCCATCATTGGTGATGGTGCCATGTCTGCCGGCCAGGCATTCGAGGCTCTAAATAATGGCGGCACGCTTGATGCGAACTTACTCGTCATACTAAACGACAATGACATGTCCATCTCGCCACCTGTTGGAGCGCTGAACAAATACCTGGCCCGATTACTCTCTGGTAGAACCTTCAATGCAGCGCGCCGAGCAGGTGGAAAAGTGCTATCGGCTGTGCCTAGTATGCGTGAGTTTGCTAGTCGAGTTGAAGAGCATGTCAAAGGAATGATTTCGCCAGGCACTTTATTCGAAGAGTTAGGTTTTAACTACATCGGTCCCATCGATGGTCATGATCTAGACGCATTGATTCCCACTCTACAGAATTTACGTCGGCTCCAAGGGCCTCAGTTTCTACATGTGATCACTAAAAAAGGGCAAGGCTATAAACTTGCAGAAACTGATCCAGTTCTATATCACGGAGTCAGTAAATTCGATACTACCTGCGGAATCAAGCCCGCAAAAAGCAGCAGCAAGCTAACCTACACGCAGGTATTTAGCGACTGGTTATGCGATCAAGCTGCTAGCGACTCCCGCCTCATCGGCATTACCCCTGCCATGCGTGAAGGCTCAGGCTTGCTACGCTTTTCACAAGTTTTTCCCGATCGCTACTTTGACGTAGGCATTGCTGAGCAACATGCACTGACATTTGCTGCCGGATTGGCATGTGAAGGTATGAAACCAGTCGTTGCAATTTACTCGACGTTTTTACAGCGGGCCTATGACCAACTCATCCACGATATTGCCTTGCAAAATTTACCTGTTGTATTTGCGATTGATCGTGGTGGCCTTGTGGGAGCGGACGGCGCAACACATAATGGAGCTTTTGACCTTTCTTACCTCACCTGTATCCCCAACATGGTGGTAATGACGCCGAGTGATGAAGATGAATGTCGCAAAATGCTCTCTACCGCTTTTTCTGCTGATGGCCCAGTAGCCGTTCGATATCCGCGTGGTAGTGGATCCGGAATAACGGTACAGTCTGATTTATCAACGCTCGCCATAGGTAAAGGCGAAGTAAAGCGCCAAGGCAAGCACACAGCTCTATTGGCATTTGGCTCCATGCTGACGTCAGCTCTAGCTGCGGGTGAATTACTTGATGCCACCGTAGTCAACATGCGATTTGTGAAACCTATTGACCACGAACTTATTTCTACACTGGCCCTAAGTCACGAGCTATTAATATCGATTGAAGAAAATACCATTATCGGTGGTGCCGGGGCTGAAGTAGCCCGCGCCCTTGAAGAGTCAGGAAACAGAGTGCCTCTTTTACGGCTTGGATTACCGGATCATTTCATCGATCAGGGGGATAGTGCCACGCTATTATCTGATGTCGGGCTTGATCCTGCAGGTATTGTCAGCGCGGTGTATAAAAAGCTAGCCACCAATAGTTGACTAATTTTGTCGGAAAATATACAGTTCATTACACACTTTTTTATGCTAGATGCTAACAAATTATGAATTCTAGGATACCTATGCCTGATCAAAATACGGCTGTCATACCTGACGTACAGGCAAGCGAAGATTTACGCCATTTACCAATCAACCGTGTTGGTATTAAATCAATTCGTCACCCATTCAAAATTCTTGATAAAAGCGGTGGTGTAAGACACACGGTCGCTGACTTCAATATGTACGTAGGGCTACCGCATAACTTCAAGGGTACGCATATGTCGCGTTTCGTTGAAATTCTGAACTCACACGAAGATGAAATTTCGGTTGAAAGTTTTGAAACTATGTTGCGTGAAATGGTAATCCGTTTAGAAGCTCAAATGGGTTATCTTGAAATGCGCTTCCCTTACTTCGTTAACAAAACAGCCCCTGTTTCTGGCGTCAAAAGCCTTATGGACTATGACATAACGTTTATTGGTGAAATTCTCTCCAACGGCGAGTACCGACAAACCATCAAGGTGTTGGTGCCGGTTACCAGCTTATGTCCTTGCTCCAAGAAAATTTCAGAGCGTGGCGCACACAATCAACGCTCACATGTGACTATCACGGCCACAACCAACACCCTTGTGTGGATTGAGGATTTGATTAATATCGCTGAAAGCCAAGCCTCTTGCGAACTTTACGGTCTGCTTAAACGACCTGACGAGAAATTTGTCACCGAACGCGCATATGATAATCCCAAGTTTGTTGAAGATCTTGTTCGTGACGTTGCCAGCGTATTGAATGCCGATCAGCGCATTGATGCTTACAGCGTTGAAAGCGAGAACTTCGAATCAATTCACAATCATTCTGCTTATGCGATGATTGAGAAAGATAAAAAAGCTCACTAATCCACACCAAGTGCAAACTAAAACCTAATTTCACAAAGAATAAAAATATAAAAAGGGCCGCGCATCAAATGATGCGCGGCCCTTTTTAGCTAATCAATAAAATAATTAACTCAGAATCAGCTATGACGCTTTAAAAAACTTTAAACGCGTGTCTTTCTCGTCAGTTTTTCCTTAATACGCGCAGACTTCCCTGAGCGATCACGCAAATAATAAAGCTTGGCACGACGTACATCGCCACGACGCTTGATCTCAACGCTGGCAATCACTGGGGAGTAGGTTTGAAACGTACGCTCAACGCCTTCGCCTGAAGAAATTTTACGTACAATGAAATTTGAATTTAAGCCACGGTTACGCTTAGCAACAACCACGCCTTCAAAAGCCTGAGTACGCTTTCGATCACCCTCAAATACATTGACATTAACAATGACCGTATCGCCCGGAGCAAAATCAGGAACAACTTTTGCCAACCGCGCAATTTCTTCTTTTTCCAACTGTTCAATCAGATTCATTGATTACTCCATTCAATTAATTATGGCTGCAGATCTAGCCTGCCAACCGTTTACAAAGAGCAGAGTCGCCTCTGGTATGTAGTTTTATTTACCATTTCGCTGGAACTCTCCCAGCAATTTGGCCTCTTCTTGGCTCAAAAACCGTTCCTGCAAAAGATCCGGCCGTCTCTGCCATGTTCGCCCTAGCGCCTGTTTCAGTCGCCAAAGACGAATTTTTTCATGATTCCCTGATAACAAAACATCAGGAACCTCGCACCCCTCGTACACTTCTGGCCGCGTGTAATGTGGCCAGTCTAACAAACCTGAAGAAAAAGAGTCCTCAACTACCGACGACTCATCACTCAAGGCTTCCGGCAAGTAACGAATACAGGCATCCATCAAGGCCATTGCCGCAATTTCACCACCAGATAAAACAAAATCGCCGAGTGATAACTCTTCATCAACACATCGGTCAATGAGCCGCTCATCAATCCCTTCATAGCGGCCACACAAAAGAATCGCACCTGGGCCTGCTGCTAGTTCAATCACTCGTTGCTGCTTGATCGGCGCACCCTGCGGAGAAAGATAAATTACTTTCGCCGCATCACCAGCGCCGACTTTTGCCGCCTGAATTGCACATTCCAATGGACCAGCCATCATCACCATACCGGGCCCGCCGCCATAAGGGCGATCATCTACTGTTCGATGAATATCATTCGCCCACTGCCGAGGATTCCAGCACTCTAACTGCCAGAGCTTGCGATTTAGCGCCCTCCGCGTGATTCCTGATTCGGTAATTGCCGAAAACATTTCAGGGAACAGGGTTATGACATCAAATCGCAAGGTCACCAGTCAACATCCCAATCGACGTGAATCATTTTTCCGGGAACATCAACCCACTTTACTACATGCTCAACAAACGGCAACAATCTTTCATTTTTCTCGGATGCAACAACTAAAACATTGTGTGCACCCGTTTCCAGCAGAGACTTCACGTTACCCAGCAACTGCCCCTGCAGGTTTACAACACTTAGGTCCGTCAGATCATCCCAATAATATTCACCGAGCTTAACTGGCGGTAACTCATCACGCAGCACACCAATAAAACAACCATCGATTGACTCCGACGTATCGCGGTCATCAACACCGGCAAGCTTGGCAACAAGGCTATTAGCATGGGCTTTAATTGCCTCCGGCACATAAGCCTTCCACTGATCAGGCGGAGCATCCGCTGCCAGGGACAACCACCAATGCGAAATCGTTCCCCATGACAAGGGGTCGTCACCAAATGGGTGTATGCGCAACCAACCCCGAACACCAAACGGGGCAATAATCCGCCCCAACACAATCATGGTGTATCAGGCAGCTTTTTTCACGCCAGCCTGCTTCACTAGGCGAGCAGCAGTAGGCGAAAGCTGGGCACCATGCTGCTGCCAGTAAGCCAAGCGTTCAGCATTGATGACTAAACCTTGCTCCGTTGCCGCAGCAATCGGGTTGTAAAAACCAATGCGCTCAATAAAGCGGCCATCGCGGCGATTGCGCGAATCAGTAACCACCATATTGAAAAACGGACGGTTCTTTGCACCACCTCGGGCTAAACGAATAACTACCATAGTGTTCTCTTCAAGTACAGGAAAGCAAAAAATTATAATTCAAACAAGAGGATAAAACAAGGTGCTTTCCTTATCACTCCATCTATATCCTGTCGCGTTCTTAAGAACTCGGCCTAGCCTGATATTCACCGAAGTGACTGAATAAATGTTGAATAGTCTGCTGAATCTCAATTGCCGCCAAGCGTGGATTGCTAGCCTGACGAATAGGCCGTCCAACAACAATGTAATCAGCACCATTTTGAAACGCTTGCGCGACATCGACAGTTCGCTTTTGGTCATCAACCGATTTATTTTCAACAGGTCGGATACCTGGCGTGACCACAAGTAATCTATCACCAAGCTCAGCACGTATTGACGCTGCTTCCATACCTGAAGATACGACTCCATCGACGCCAGCCTCTAAGGCCCGACGCGCCCGAGACAACACCAAACTTTCAACATCACATGAAAACCCCAAGTCATCCAGATCCCCGCGATCAAGACTCGTCAAGGCAGTTACAGCAAGAATTTTAAGCGGGCCCTTGTCTTTCACGGCAGCTTCCATAATTGATTGGTTGCCATGAACCGTTGCCAAGGTTGCCCCACTTCCGGCCAATGCACGCACAGCTGAACGCACAGTCTCTGGAACATCAAAAAACTTAAGATCAACAAATACTTTTTTTTCCTGTGAAACGAGCCACTTCAGAAAGTCAAAATAGCCCTCTGCCATGAAAAGCTCCAAGCCGATTTTATAAAAACTAACCACGTCACCCAATGTGGTTACTAGAGCACGTGCCGCACTGACACTTGGAAAATCTAACGCGACAATCAGTCGATCACGAGAGTCAATGGCTTTGGTGGAAAGGAAATTTTGCATAAAGACCAGAGGAAAAGTAATTTATCAGTGGAAGCAGGTTATTTTACTCAAGAAAAAATCTTCTCGATCAGATCGATTGCCTACTTGTGTACATAACCAGGAAGCTCCGCGACGATGAGCGCCGACGTTAAAACAATGATCCATGATGTATAAAGCCATACCAAAAACACAGGAATAGCAGAAAACACTCCGTAGATTGTAGTATTAGACACAAGGCCGGTAATAAACAACGTAAAGAGCTTTTGAACACCCATGAGGCCGAGTGCTGCAAAAGTTCCTCCAACCACCGCATGTAAAGGCGTCACAGGCTTATTTGGAACGGCCCAGTAAAGCAAACTGAACAACGTCGCCATAAACATCAATGGCAGTAAACTGCGGGTAACAAACAAATGCACCCAAAGGGGCTCATTGATCAAGCCAAAAGATAGGCTGGTGACCAAAGCCACCACAATAAGGCTCCCACCTAACAGCAGCGGCCCGACGGTAATTGCAAGGCCATGCATAGCCAGGCGTCGAAAAATCGGCCGGACTTTTTTGACGTGCCATATCTGATTGAAAATATGCTCAATAGTGAGCATTTGCATTACCGCCGTAACACCCAGTGCAAGCGCGCCAAAAAAAGTTACCCGGCCAACTCGCCCTGCAAACTGGCTCACGTACTTAGCGATAACAATACCCGCTTTATCTGGTAAAAGATTTGCAAGTAAAAACCTCTCAATGGCATGACCAAGTCCAACACTGGCAGGTATTATGGAAACAATTGCGAAGCCAACCGCAATCATTGGAACCAGCCCAAGCAGACTGACAAAAGATAAAGCAGCTGCGGTTTGCGTGCATCGCTCTCTGCGAAAACGTTGTGCAACGCGAAAAAGCAGTCGAAAAGGTAAAGGCAGCCACATATGTTTTATATTCTAGCGACGGTAACGATTTTAAATAATGAAAAATGAAGGCATCTTAAAAAAAAACATGAAAGAAATCCTGGTTATTTATTACAGCAATCATGGCTCAGTTCTCGAACTTGCGCGACATATTGTGCAAGGTATTGAACAGGTTCCCGGAGTATCAGCGCGCTTACGTACTGTGCCAAAAGTTTCCACTGTCTGCGAAGTAACTGAAGATACGATCCCTGCAAACGGATCTCCTTATGTCGAACTGCAGGATCTTGAAGAATGCATAGGTCTAGCACTGGGCAGCCCGACGAGGTTTGGTAACATGGCCGCGCCCATGAAGTACTTCCTTGATTCAACCAGTAGCGCATGGCTCACAGGCGCACTTGCCGGCAAACCCGCCTCGGTATTTACATCGTCCTCTTCACAACATGGCGGCCAAGAATCGACTCTTTTATCAATGATGATTCCGCTACTTCACCACGGTATGCTTCTCGTTGGCATTCCCTACACAGAATCTGCATTATCTCTCACCACTGGCGGCGGCACTCCCTATGGAGCAAGCCATGTCAGCGGCACTGCGGCATTAGCTGCTTGCACTGATCACGAGCGGCAATTGGCAATTGCTCTTGGCCGACGCCTGGCTGAAACGGCAAAGAAGCTTGCCTCATGACTGCGGCCACGTGGTCAAATCGACTTGCCATTTTTAGCCTAAATGGCCTGCTCTTTCTTTGCTTAGCGTGGGAGCTTTGGTTAGCCCCCATTCATCCAGGTGGTTCCACGCTTTTTATCAAAGCCCTTCCACTTCTTTTCCCATTTTTTGGCATTCTGCATGGCAAACGCTACACGCATCAATGGACATCAATGCTCGCCCTCGCTTACCTTACCGAAGGGGTTGTTCGTGCGACAGCAGAAACCAGAACTAACCAAACACTGGCCATAATTGAAGTGCTCTTGGCCCTTATGCTGTTTGTCAGCTGCGTTGCTTACGCACGAACTACCGCACCATCCATGCTTGCTAAATCTGTGGATTAAGTTTCTCCTTCTTTGAACTCAGCGTATTCAAAGCATGGATATAGGCTTTTGCCGAAGCAACAACAATGTCAGTATCGGCGCCTTGCCCATTGACGATTCGACCATCTTTGGCAAGCCGGACGGTCACTTCGCCTTGCGCATCCGTCCCGGTCGTAATCGCAGTTACCGAGTACAACAAGAGTTCAGATCCGCTCGCGACGATGCTTTCAATCGCCTTGAATGTCGCGTCAACAGGGCCGCTACCACTAGCCTCAGCCCCTTTTTCAATACCTTCTGTTGAGATAATAAGCCGCGCCAAGGGCACCTCACCTGTTTCAGAATGAAACATGGATGAAACAAGTCGATAGCGCTCATTCTCTGGCGTAACAGCCTCATCACTCATCAATGCATGTAAGTCCTCATCGAAAATTTCATGTTTCTTATCAGCGAGTTCTTTAAATCGCATAAATGCCGTATTCAATACCTGTTCGCTCTCTACCTCAATGCCGAGTTCTTTTAAGCGCGCCCGAAATGCGGTTCGGCCCGAAAGCTTTCCCAAAACAAGCTTATTGGCATTCCAGCCAACATCTTCAGCTCGCATGATTTCGTACGTTTCGCGATGCTTCAATACGCCATCTTGATGAATACCTGATTCATGAGCGAAGGCATTGGCACCAACAATTGCTTTATTGGGTTGAACCGGAAACCCGGTAATGCTGGAAACCATTTTAGAGGCCGGAACAATTTGCGTTGCATCAATGCGAGTCTCACACGGGAAAATATCTTGCCTTGTGCGAACTGCCATAACAATTTCTTCAAGTGAGGCATTCCCTGCACGCTCACCCAATCCATTGATCGTGCACTCGACTTGACGCGCGCCAGCCATTACCGCAGCAAGGCTATTGGCGACTGCCAACCCAAGGTCATTGTGACAATGGACTGACCAAACAACTTTATCTGAATTGGGAATACGCGCACGTAATTGCTTTATGCGCTCAGCAAATTGCTCAGGTACGTTATAGCCCACAGTGTCGGGAATATTGATCGTTGTTGCACCTTCTTTGATCACTGCCTCAATTACTCGACAGAGAAAGTCCAATTCAGAACGACCGGCGTCTTCACATGAAAACTCCACATCATCAATGCCGTTACGTGCAAAACGAACGGCGCTTTTTGCAGCCGCAATCACGTCATCTGGCGACATACGCAACTTCTTCTCCATATGGATGGGACTTGTCGCCAAAAATGTGTGGATACGGCCTGACGCTGCTGGCTTGATAGCCTCTAAAGCCCGCGATATATCCTTATCAAAGGCGCGACTAAGGGCAGCAACGGTTGAGTCCTTAATTGCTTCAGCAACCGCTTTAACCGCCGCAAAATCTCCGTTGGAAGCGGCAGGAAATCCAGCCTCAATAACATTCACATGCATACGCTCAAGCTGCCGTGCAATTCTCAACTTCTCTTCCTTAGTCATCGAGGCGCCAGGGCTTTGCTCACCATCGCGTAATGTAGTATCAAAAATAATCAATTGTTCTTTAGACATGCTGATCTCCTTTGGGAATTCAAAATAGGCACACGTAATAACGCCTCTCCATTTTGGAGTTGCTTCAAACTAACCGAATTATGGGGGAGGGGTTTATTTATGCGCGTTGCGCAGTAGCGGCAAAGGCTTGGCGCGCAACGAACGGCGCAAGATAAGCGCGCCGAATAAGGCGGAAATTAGCGCAAAAAATGCAAACCGAGAAAATATCGTCAAGACCATTGCCTGACTATAAATGCTTTATTCTTTTGTTGCAATATGTTTGATATCTTACTTTTGGTTATTTTTCCAACGCAGTGCAAACACAATATAACCGGACACGGCATAACTCAAAAATAACGTAAACAAAACCCCGGGAGGGTAAAAGGATACGAAGGCAAAACCTAGTGCAATCACAGCAACCATCATGAATGGCACGCTTTTTTTAAGATTGATCTCCTTGCCAGACCAATACGGAATATTGCTGACCATTGTGATACCTGAGAAGATGGTCAAAATACAGGTAAACCAGCGGGCATCTTCTCCCGTGACTTCAAGGTCGAGCAATACCCAAACTAAACCAGCAATTAAAGCCGCCGCCGCAGGGCTTGGCAGACCTTGGAAATATCGTTTATCGGTTGTCCCCAGATTGGTATTGAATCTGGCTAAACGCAATGCAGCGCCAACGCAGTAAATAAAAGCAGCAATCCACCCCAATTTGCCTAAGCCTTTTAATGACCATTCGTACACTACTAATGCTGGAGCGACGCCAAAGGAAACCATGTCAGAAAGTGAATCGTACTCAGCCCCAAATGCACTTTGGGTGTTCGTCATCCGGGCAACGCGTCCATCCAGCCCATCCAAAACCATGGCAATAAAAATTGCTATGGCAGAGTGTTCAAAACGACCATTCATGGCTTGCACAATGGCATAAAAGCCCGCAAACAAAGCCGCAGTCGTTAAGAGATTAGGCAGCAAATAGATACCCCGTCGTCGAAGATCAGGACTCATCGGCATTTTTTCTGGTCGTATGGGCGGTGTTGGAGGTAATGCACTCATAATTTTTGCGGGAGCAATTTTTTAGACAAGTTATGGCAACTCGGCAAGAACAGTCGACGATGCTTTTACCGTCTCACCAACGCCGACTTTTATGTGGGTTTCAGGAGGCAGGTAAAGATCAACGCGCGAACCAAAGCGAATAAATCCATAACGCTGACCACGGGTCATTTTTTCTCCCCTATCAACATAACAAAGTATCCGTCTTGCAATTAATCCTGCAACCTGGACGCACGTGATATCAAACCCGTCACGCGTCCGAAGGTGTAACGCATTGCGTTCATTTTCAAGCGAAGCCTTATCCAGGGAGGCATTTAGGAACTTACCCGGATGGTACCAGCGATTCATAATTTCACCATCAACCGGACTACGATTTGAATGGACATTAAAAACATTCATGAAAATGCTTACTTTCACGCACTCTCGATCAAGCCAGGGATCGCGCGCTGGCTCAATGACAACAATACGGCCATCCGCCGGCGCTAGAACACTTTTTTCCCCTTGTGGAATCGGGCGCGCAGGATCACGAAAAAATTGCACGCAAAACACGAAAAAAATCCAGGCCGGAATACTCCATGTCCAACCCCAAAAATACAAACTCGCTATTGCTGCAACAAGCGCAAAGGAGATAAAAGGCCAGCCTTCGCGAGCAAGAATGGGATGTGGGTAATGATTCATAAGCGTTGTTGAGTTGTCGACTGAAGTCGATATATTAAATGTTTATCAAGCTTCACCAAACCACAGAAGAAAAAAAGCACAGCATGGCTGTGCTTTTTTTCTTTTCTTATCTTTCCAATAAACCTAGTTTTTAGACTGATCAACCAATTTATTTTTCTTGATCCAGGGCATCATGGCACGCAATTGCTCACCTACCACCTCAATCGGGTGCTCAGCAGTCAAACGACGACGTGCCGTCATTTCCGGATAGTTTGTACGCCCTTCGAGAATAAACTTTTTGGCATACTCGCCTTGCTGGATAGCCCTTAATGCTTCTTTCATGGCAGCGCGTGATTCGTCACCAATCACTTTGTGCCCAACGACATACTCGCCGTACTCCGCATTATTCGAGATGGAATAATTCATGTTGGCGATGCCACCTTCAAAAATCAGATCCACAATCAGTTTCACCTCATGCAAGCATTCAAAATAAGCCATTTCAGGTGCATAGCCTGCTTCCGTCAGTGTTTCATAGCCAGCCTTAATCAGCTCAACCAAGCCGCCACAAAGAACGGCTTGTTCGCCGAACAAGTCCGTTTCTGTCTCTTCACGGAAATTGGTTTCAATAACGCCACCCTTAGTGCCGCCATTAGCTGCTGCATACGAAAGTGCAATGGCTTTTGCCTTACCCGAGTTATCCTGATAAACCGCGATGAGTGATGGAACACCACCACCGCGTAAATACTCGGAGCGCACTGTATGGCCGGGGCCTTTCGGGGCAATCATAATCACATCCAAATCAGCACGTGGCACAACCTGGTTGTAGTGCACATTAAAGCCGTGAGCAAAAGCAAGCGTTGCGCCTTTTTTGATATTGGGTTCAACATCGTTGTAGTAAACCGCAGGGATATTTTCATCAGGCAACAAAATCATAACGACATCAGCCTCTTTCACTGCTTTGGCAATCTCCTCGACTTTAAGCCCAGCCTTTTTGGCCTTATCCCAAGACACGCCGCCTTTGCGCAAACCAACAACGACCTTAACGCCAGAATCCTTTAGATTCTGTGCATGTGCATGGCCTTGTGAACCGTAGCCGATAATGGCAACTTTCTTGCCTTTAATCAGAGAAATATCAGCGTCTTTATCGTAAAAAACCTTCATTATTTATTGTTCCTTAGTTTCAAAAAATTAAACCTTGAGAATACGGTCACCACGACCAATACCACAGACGCCTGTACGCACTGTTTCCAAAACAAGTGAATGCTCTATGACTTCAAGAAAAGCATCCAGTTTAGAACAGTCCCCAGTTAGTTCGATCACGTACGACGACTCCGTTACATCGACTATTCGTCCCCTGAAAATATCTGCGATACGCTTCATTTCTTCGCGGTCTTTTCCGGTAGCACGAACCTTAACTAACATCAGCTCACGCTCAATATGCGGGGCTTCTGATAAATCAACCACTTTAACGACATCGATAAGCTTATTCAGCTGCTTCGTGATTTGCTCAATGACACTATCAGAACCGCTACTAACAATGGTCATCCGCGACAACGAGGGGTCTTCCGTTGCTGCAACAGTGAGTGATTCAATATTGAAAGCCCGCGCAGAAAAAAGACCCGATACACGTGACAAGGCACCCGCTTCATTTTCAAGAAGAATGGAAATGATATGTCTCATGCTCACAGATCCTCAGCCAAAATCATGTCTGACAAACCTTTACCGGCTGCAATCATTGGATAAACATTCGCTGTTTGATCCGTTATAAAGTCCATGAAAACTAGATCATTCTTGTGCTTAGTAAATGCCTCGCGTAATGCAGGCTCGACATCGGCTGGACGCTCTATCAGCATACCCACATGCCCATAAGCCTCAGCCAACTTCACAAAGTCAGGTAAGGCATTCACGTAGGACTCAGCATGCCGATCACCATGAAACATCTGTTGCCATTGGCGAACCATTCCGAGATAACGGTTATTTAAATTAATAATTTTTATGGGCAAACGAAATTGTTTAGCTGTTGACAACTCTTGAATATTCATCTGAATTGAGGCTTCGCCAGTAACACAAGCAACCGTTGCCTCCGGGTTGGCAAATCGCACGCCCATGGCGTAAGGCAAACCAACACCCATGGTTCCCAAGCCCCCCGAGTTAATCCAACGCCGAGGTTTGTCAAATTTATAATATTGGGCTGCCCACATTTGATGCTGACCAACATCAGACGTAACAAATGCATCGCCACCTGTCACTTCATAGAGCTTCTCAATGACGTACTGCGGCATGATGATCTCTTTGCCTTGCTTGTACTTCAGAGAATCCTTGCCTCGCCACGCATCAATCTGCTTCCACCAAGCAGCTAATGTCTTAGCATCAGGCTTACTTTTCTGTTCATCGAATAACGCCTGCAACTCGCCAAGAACCTCTGGCAAATGGCCAACGATAGGCACATCCACATCAACCCGTTTGGCAATCGAAGAAGGATCAATGTCGATATGGATAATCTTACGAGGTACTGAACCAAAATCGGCTGGATTACCAATCACGCGATCATCAAATCGCGCACCGATGGCCACCAGCACATCACAATGGTGCATTGCCATGTTGGCTTCGTAAGTGCCATGCATACCCAGCATGCCGACAAACTGCTTGTCTGTTGCAGGATATCCACCCAGCCCCATTAGCGTATTAGTCACGGGAAAGCCGAGTGAGTGAGCCAGCTTGACTAATTGGCTTGAAGCGTCGGAAAGGATAACGCCACCACCAGTGTAAAGCATTGGGCGCTTCGCCTCTAGCATCAGTTGCAGCGCTTTTCTTGCCTGGCCACTATGGCACTTCACATTGGGCGCATAAGAACGCATCGTGATTGTTTTTGGATATTCAAACTCGCAAACATGCGTCGTTATATCTTTTGGAATATCAACAAGTACAGGACCCGGCCGACCCGACTGAGCAATATAAAACGCTTTCTTAAGCGTTATTGCCAGATCTTTTACGTCCTTGACAAGGAAATTATGTTTCACGCAAGGACGTGTAATACCCACGGTATCACACTCCTGAAAGGCATCCTGACCAATGTAATGCGTCGGCACTTGTCCACTGATGATGACTAACGGGATTGAATCCATATGCGCTGTAGCAATACCCGTCACCGCATTGGTGACACCAGGGCCGGATGTCACCATACAAACACCCACCTTGTTTGACGAACGGGAATAAGCATCCGCAGCATGGACTGCGGCCTGTTCATGCCTAACTAGAACGTGTTTAAACTTGTCTTGTTTAAAGAATTCATCATAGATATAGAGAACGGATCCCCCAGGATAGCCGAACACATATTCGACCTTTTCTTCCTGGAGACACTTAACTACAATTTCAGCGCCGGTTAGCTGCATCGATTACACCTGTTGTCACTTTTTTGAGGTAAACGTGTAACCTTACTGTTTTGCTGGGAAATGGTCAAGATTTAAAGTAAATTCTAACCACCGCTTTAATGCCTCACGCTCCTATTTTTCTTGCATGAACCCAGTACTCAACTCGAGAATTGATCTTTCGGATTTTCTTGCCAGCATTGAGCGGCGTGCCTTCAAACAAGCCATGTTTGCAGTGAAAAATAGAGAAGTAGCACTAGATGTCGTGCAAGACGCCATGATGAAATTGTCTGAGAAATACAGCGCTCGCCCTGCAAATGAATGGCCGATGCTGTTTCAAAGAATTTTACAAAACACGATTCGAGATAGCTTTCGTCGCTCAAACGTACGCTCCCTCTGGATGAGCTTATTTTCATCTTTTTTAAGTGATAACGATGATGAAACTGACCCTCTGGACATTATTTCAGCTACTAGTGAACACAAGGAGTTATCTTCTCCTCAACAGCAAATTGAGCAAACCCAGTTGCTAGGGATTATCGAGGCAGAAATTGAAAAACTGCCTGCACGTCAACGCGAAGCCTTCCTGATGCGTTATTGGGAAGAGCTGGATATCAGCGAAACAGCGCTAGCGATGGGCTGTTCAGAAGGCAGCGTCAAAACTCACTGCTCACGGGCGACGCATACATTGGCCGCCGCACTAAAAGCTAAAGGCATCGCACTATGAATGAAGAGACGGAATTCGCATCTAAAATTTGTAACCAACTTGAAGCGGGGATGTCAGCACTTGATCCTGCTGTGCTGATGCGCCTGCACAAGGCGCGGGGTCTTGCGTTGAATGCTCAAAATGTTCGCGGTCTTAAGTTCGCAGGTATCGTTGCGGCGGCAGAACAAGAGATTTTAAGTCATGCTAAAACGCTGCTAATCGTTTTAGCCTTGAGTGTTGGCACCATAGGTACTTACTACTGGAATGGTGACGAACAAGCTCATGAACACGACGAAATTGATAGTGCTCTACTGACTGATGAGCTCCCACCTACTGCATACCTTGATCTGGGCTTTCAAGCATGGCTCAAACCTTCCGTCGACTTATCCTCGCAATAACCCTGGCGCTAGCCTCAATGCCGGGCTACTCGCTTGACTCATTAAACACTCAGAACACTCAGCCAACATGGTCCGAGTTGAATAGTCAGCAAAGGGTCATCCTCACCCCTTTCTCAAGCTCATGGAATAACATGGACAATTACAGCCGAAAAAAATGGCTGGCCATTGCCAAACGATATCCATCCATGGAGACCGAAGAAAAAGTGCGTACCCAAAACCATATGAAGGAATGGGTAAAGCTCACCCCCGAAGAACGCAAGCGCGCACGAGAAAAGTATAAATCCTTGAAACGCTCATCGCCAAACCAAAAGACAACCCTTAAGAATAAATGGCAGGAGTACCAAGCGCTCCCGGAAAGCGAAAAAAATCGATTGAAATCTGCGGCCAAACACCAAGACAAGACTCGTCCAGTGCCAAAGTCATCGGCCCTGTCCTTAAAGAAGAAAGCGTTCTCGCATCCAACTCGTCCACTAACCAGTCCGCCCCATTTTGTTGCCACCCCTTAATCCAGAGTCTCTATTAGAAGTAGAAGCAGATCGTGCGCATACTCAAAAGATCGTGATGCCAGGCTTGCGACGTCGATTTGCAAGCATGGCATATGAATGTTTACTTCTACTCGGTGTTCTTTCCATCACGTTTCTCATTCCCCATCTGCTTCTAGGAATGGCGGCATCCATAGTGCTCCCGGGCTGGGCACTTTTACTGCATGTTTTTGTAGTTCTTGGAGCTTACTTTATTGGATATTGGCATTTTGGCGGCCAAACTCTTGCAATGCAAACTTGGCAGCTACAAATTGTCACCGAAAACTACGCCCGTCCGCCACCTGCGCGGCTCATGTTGCGCTACCTTTTGGCGTGGCCTAGCATCATTTATTTTTGTGCAGGGCTTTTATGGGCGTTATTAGATCGTGATCGTCAATTCTTGCATGACCGGCTAGCAAAAACACGGATCATGTTTAAACCAAAAACATAACGGGCACCTGAACCATCAACTACCGACGTTCAACCCACCACAGCATGCCTGTGGCTGCCAATAAAAACAACAAACTAGGTGTCATGGCAGAAAGAAATGGCGGCCAGCTATTAATGGCGCCCAAGCTTGAAAATAGCCCGTTAAGCATATGAAAGCCAATGCCCAACATGACTCCAGAAAATATGCGGATGCTGGTAATACCCGCACGGTCTTGCAAATAAGCAAACGGTAACGCCAGAGCCATCATGACCAACGGCGCAAAAGGGTAGGTCAGCTTTTTCCACAAGGCAATCTCGTAACGCCCCGTCTTTTGCTGATTACTTCGCAAATGACGAATATAGCGCGTCAAGTTAAGAAGTGACATACGTCCTGGATCGACCATTAAAACCACCAATAGATCTGGATTTAAAGCAGACTTCCATTGAAAGCTCGCCATTCGCTCGACATAGGCAGAATCACCCGAAAAAATGGTACGCACAACATCATCAAGCTTCCACTCGCCTTCAGAAATGAACCGTCCTTTTTTTGCCTCACTGATAGAGCTTAACTGGAAATTTGTATCGAATTCAAAAATTCTCAAATCTTTAAGCGAGGCATCTGGAAAAACTTCATTTACATTGATAAACGAAGTTTCATCCTTAACCCATAGACCGGAGCGAAATTCTTTTGCGACGAGCTTACCCATCGCTTTAAGCCGCATCTGCTGTGCCGATTGCTCTGCAGGGGGTACTAAAAACTCACCCACCGCCAAAGTAAGCATAGTAAAAATAAGACCAATACGGCCTAAAGAAAACAAAAACTCACGTGTTGATAAGCCAGACGACCTGAGAACTGCAATTTCAGAATGCCGTGCAAGCATCACAAGCGCGTATAACGTACCGATCAAGATCCCGATTGGGAATAACTCATACAGTCTGCCCGGCAAGGTTAATCCGATATAAATCAAGGCATCCTGAAGGCGGTATCCCCCTTTGCCAATACTCTCCAGCTCATGAATTAAATCAAAAAAGGCAAATAGCATTAGAAAAGCAAGTAGAACCAACGCCGTTGAAGCATAAATTTCTTTCGCTAAATGACGTTCATAAATTTTTAACGCCATCGCATTTTTACCCATGAAAATGGATTCTGCCGATAGTAAAAAAGTACCAAAAGCAGTACCAGCATGATCCCATGTATTGCCCACAACCCAATCTCAAAAGGCAACCTTCCCTGGGCAACCCAAGCTTGACTAATACTCAATAAATTGCTGTACAACATGTATGCAAGCAATGCAAAGAAAAGGTTATTAGTTCGGCCTGCCCGCGCATTAACAAAAGAAAGGGGGATCGCTAAGAGCACAAGATTGAGTGCTGCCAGAGGCAGGCCCAATCGCCACAATAACTCCGCTTTGTATATAGATTCAGATTCTTTGAGCAAATCAAAAAACGGCTTGATGCGTGGAGATGCTTCAAGGCTGTGCGTTTCTTTGGTTTCAATCCGTATCGCATAGCGATCAAACTCCATGACGCGGTACTCTGGCGTACCTGCAGCGCCTTCATAGCGCCGTCCATTATCAAGCACAAGAAACTTGTCCCCATTCGGCGCATTCTCGGTATGTCCCCTGGCTGTTGCCATCACGCCCGTACGTCCCTGCTGCACAGAGCTAATGAAAACATGTTTCACGATACCTTCTTGACCTGCAATGCTCTCGACAAAAAACACGCGGTCACCAGCCCCAGATTCATTAAACTCACCTGGTGAGACGCGCGCCACGTCGCCACGATCATCTATTTTTTGGCGGTAAAGCTCACCTTGCTGCATCGCCCAGGGCGCAAGCATTAATGAAAGAAGAGCGATGCCCAGCACCAGCGGAAAAGAAAATTTCAATACAGGTTTGATCCACACCGACAATGGCAAACCCGAAGCTTGCCAGATGACCATCTCAGAATCGCGATACCACCGTGACAAGGTTAATAAAACCGAAACGAAAATGGTCAGTGAAAGCAATACGGGAAGATAGCTAATCGCCCCAAATACCAGGAGTGCCATCACCGCTTCGGAGGCTAACTTTCCGCCTGCGGCTTGAGCCAGAAGTCGGATCAGTTGCGTCGTCAGTAGAATCGCAAGTAGCGCAGTAAAAATCGCCGCCGCTGTTTGGGTGAATTCCCTGATTGCGGCGCGTTGATAAATCATTGTAGGTGAAGGGTATGTTTTGACTTCTTATGGAAAGTTAAGGAGAATCGAACCTTGCACTTTTTTATACGTCAAGTGCCATCCACAGCACATAAGGAGAATCTTTTTTGGAATTTAGCATAAAAATCGAAGGGCCGGAAAAAAGGCGCAGCGCATGCGTGGTCGTGGGTGTTTATCAATCCGGAAAACTCTCCATAAGCGCCAAATTGCTTGATCAAGCGGTTAAACATGTGCTCAGTGACGTAATCGGCCGAGGAGATATGCAAGGCAAGCTAGGCACAACGCTTTTACTGCAGAAATTACCTGGCGCCCTGGCCGAGCGTGTGCTACTCGTGGGTTGCGGCAAAGAAGATGAAGTGAACGAAAAGAACTATCTATCGGCCATTACCGCCGCGATCAAGCATCTGAATGGAACGGGGACAACTGACGCCACCTTGTACCTGACAGAACTCGACGTTGCCAAGCAGTCTTTAGCATGGAAAATTCGTCAAGCAACGATTGCGATCCAGGACACAATATACAAATTTGATCATCTCAAATCCAAGCCAGAAGATAATCCTCAGGCACTACGAAAAGTCGCCTACGCCCTACCTGACCGTAACGAGTTGGCAACGGCAGAATTAGCCTTAATCGAAGGCTTGGCAATTGCCGAAGGCATGACGCTGGCCAAGAATCTTGGCAATCTTCCGGGCAACATTTGCACACCAACCTATCTGGCCAATGAAGCTAAAAAATTAGCTAGAACCCACCAGCTTGCAATTGAAGTGTTTGACAAAAGCGCCATGGAAAAGCTCGGGATGAACACTCTCCTCTCCGTCTCACGCGGCTCGCGCGAACCACCTAAATTCATTATCGCTCGCTATCAAGGTGGCGCTAAAAAAGAAAATCCTATCGTACTGGTTGGCAAAGGAATCACCTTTGATAGCGGTGGTATCTCACTCAAGCCCGGTGCTGAAATGGACGAAATGAAGTACGACATGTCTGGCGCAGCCAGCGTCCTTGGAACACTCAAGGCAGTTGCCCTGCTAAAGCTACCGCTCAATCTGATTGTCGTCATTCCCGCCAGCGAAAACTTACCTGACGGTGCTGCCTCGAAACCCGGGGATATTGTCACCTCCATGTCGGGGCAAACGGTCGAAATTCTAAATACTGATGCCGAAGGCAGGCTCGTTTTGTGTGACGCCCTGACCTACGTTGAACGATTTAATCCAGAATGCGTAATCGATGTCGCTACGTTAACTGGCGCCTGCGTCATTGCCCTCGGCCATGTGGCATCAGGACTTTTAGCGAACCATGAGGGCCTAGCCCAGGAGTTGCTGGATGCAGGGCAAGCATCCTGCGATCGCGCCTGGCAGCTCCCCTTGTGGGACGACTATCAAGAGCAATTAAAGAGTAACTTTGCTGACATAGCCAATATCGGCGGGCGTGCAGCCGGTTCGATTACAGCCGCATGCTTTCTTGCCCGCTTTACAAAAAAATACCGTTGGGCACACCTTGATATTGCGGGTACCGCATGGCGTTCAGGCAAAGAAAAAGGTTCCACCGGTCGACCGGTGCCTTTACTTACCCAGTTTTTGCTTGGGCGTGCAAATCAGGCACCCAAGGTTATCGTCAAATCCAAAGTTGCGATCAAACCCAAACCGACAGCCAGACCCAAGAAAAAATGACACGTATCAGCTTTTTTCATGGGGCCAGTGATCGGTTGCATGCCGCCGCGCAGTGGGTTGCCGAGGCCTATCGCAAAAGCACGCCTGTGTTGATCTACACCCCGCAGGAAAAGCACGCAGAAACGCTGGATCGTTTGTTATGGACACAGACGGCGCTTGGATTTACACCTCACTGTCGCGCCAGCGCTGCGCTTGCCGCTGAAACGCCGGTGCTTATCGCCACTCAGCTCGATGATGTTCCAACTGTTCCATCGGATGTACGGGCGCTCCTCAATCTGTCAGACGAGATTCCTGGGGGATTTGAGCGCTTTTCACATATCGTCGAAATTATTAGCTCGAATAATGAGGTTCGTCTGCCTGGACGCGATCGTTTTCGGTTTTATCGCGACCGCGGTTGCTCAATCGAGAGCCATGACATTTCAAAAAATGCCTGACTTTATTCCTCCTGACGACACAGCCAAGTTGCTGGCAGATGCGGATAAGCTAATCCAGCGACGGCGTGTATTTATCGCATCTCCATCGCCCCGCGCTTCACCGCCCATGCCTGCCCATTTTTTTGGGGCCGCATCTGAAGCTGCAGTTGAACGCACCATTGAAACCGCACCCATCGCGCCAGCAGCGCATCTCGCAGAGGACGATGCTGACCATGATCTCCCTCTACTCACAGAAAAAGTAACATCTCTGGCGCCTTCTTTAGCCGACATTCAAGCATCGCAGCGCGATGCCGTACAAAAAGAATTAACGTGCTGGCTGGAGCAAGAGCTGCCATTAGCTATACTGAAAATAACTGACGGCATTGCTGATCAGCTGTTGGGCGAACTCACTCGCAAGGCGGAAGAACATTTATTGCCGAACCTTATGACGCATCTGGGTGACCTGCCGCCTGATACCTGACGTACCTAACGTCGCGCTTTTGACGGCTTTTTCAACGCCGCTTTTAATGGCGCTTTAGGCATCGTTTTGGACAACACTACTGGCGAATCTGCCAACCGAAAATCAATCTTGCTGGCTTCCATATCGACGCGCACCAATTGCACTCGAACCCGGTCTGATAAACGAAAGCGTCGGCCGCTACGCTCACCCACCATGGTGTGTGTGTTTTCATCAAAGTGGAAGTAGTCCTGCCCGAGTTCTGAAATATGCACCAGGCCTTCGACGAACACGCCATCCAGTGCGATGAAAATACCGAACGGAACAACGGAAGAAATGCTGCCCTCAAAGATTTCACCAATCCGATCGCGCATGTAATAACACTTAAGCCACGACTCCACATCGCGCGTGGCTTCGTCAGCACGGCGCTCGGTTGTTGAGCAGTGCAGGCCGATTTCTTCCCAGTTACCCGGCTCATATCGCCGTCTCGCCAGCGCCGACTTTATGGCACGATGCACGAGCAAATCAGGATAGCGACGAATCGGCGACGTGAAGTGGGTATAGCTGTCATATGCCAAACCAAAATGGCCCACATTATCCGGGCTATAAATCGCCTGCCGCAGTGAACGAAGCATCACGGTTTGGAGTAACTGCCGATCTGGCCGTCCGCCGATTTTGTCTATCAGCGCTGCATAATCTTTTGCGCCAGGGTCATTTCCACCACTCAATTGCAGCCCAAAAGTTCCCAAAAAATCGCGCAGCTTTTCCAGCCGCTCCGGTGTCGGTCCTTCGTGCACGCGATACAGCGTCGGATGCTCTTGCTCATGCAAAAATTCTGAGGCACATACATTAGCTGCCAGCATGCACTCTTCAATCAACCGATGCGCATCATTGCGCTCATAGGGCTCGATGCGATCAATCTTGCCGTTCTCATCGAACAGCATCCGGGTCTCAACGGTTTCAAAATCAATCGCACCGCGTTTTTCGCGCGCCTTGGCGAGCTGTCGATAAAGTGCCTCCAATGCTTCAAGATGAGGCAGCACAGGAGCCAGTTTCTCGCAGGCACTGGCATCTTTGTCATAGAGTGCTGCGGCCACCTCGGTATATGTCAAGCGCGCGTGAGAGAACATCACCGCAGAATAAAACCGATAGCGCGTAATCGTACCTGCCCCATTGATGGCCATGTCACACACCATGCACAGCCGCTCAACTTGCGGATTAAGGGAACACAAGCCATTCGACAATTTCTCAGGCAGCATCGGAATCACGCGGCGCGGAAAATACACCGAGTTTCCACGCTCATAGGCATCCTGATCTAACGCCCCCTTTTCTGCGACGTAATGCGAAACATCCGCAATGGCAACGACCAGCCGAAACCCCTTGCCTTGTCGCTCGCAATAAACTGCGTCATCAAAGTCTCTTGCTGTCTCGCTATCAATGGTTACCAGTGGCAAACCCGTAATATCCTCGCGGCCCTTCCAATCCGACTTGCGTACAGCATCGGACAATTTCTTTGTTTCAGCTAACGCCGCATTTGAAAACTCAAAAGGAAGCTCATGTTTTCTCAGTGCAATTTCAATTTCCATACCGGGGTCAGCATAATTGCCGAGCACTTCGATAATGCGGCCTATTGGCTGCGAATTCTTGCTGGGCTGCTCGATCAGCTCGACCATCACAATCTGGCCCGCACCCGGTTTAGGTAATTTCCTTGCTCCCTTTTCAGCCGGTGCCAGAAAGATATCCTGACTAATGCGCCGGTTTTCAGGCACCACAAACAACACACCATGTTCTTCGAGCACGCGCCCAACCAGGGTTTTATTGGCGCGCTCGGTAACCTCAACAATCTTTCCCTCGGGACGCCCTTTGCGATCAACACCGATGACGCGAGCGATCACTCGGTCGCCATGCAGCACTTTGTCCATTTCCTTGGGCGAAAGGAAAATGTCATCCGAGCCATCTTCTGGCGACAAAAAACCAAAACCATCGGGATGCCCAGTGATGCGGCCACGAACCAAATCCGCCTTATCTGGAATCAGCCAATCGCCCCGACGATTCTGCATGAGCTGCGCATCGCGCGCCATCGCGCCCAAGCGCCGCCGGAATGGCTCCATTTCGTCTGCATGAATATCCAGCAATTCAACCAGCCGATCAGTACTCAGCGGCGCGCCTTCGGTCACCAGAGTTTGCAGTATGTACTCGCGGCTGGGGAGTGGATGTTCATATTGCGCCTGCTCGCGTGCGAACTCAGGATCAGCCCGGCGAATTTTAGAAAGCTTAGCAAGTGATTTTGGTTTGTTTGACAATCTGACTTTTTCCTATAGAATCCGCGCCTCGTTTTGAGTATTGCCCAGGTGGCGGAATTGGTAGACGCACTAGGTTCAGGTCCTAGCGGTGGCAACACTGTGGAGGTTCGAGTCCTCTCCTGGGCACCAACAGTAAATAACGCGATGCAGGCAGTTCTTTGCTTCTGGTACGCCATTGGTATGTAATAGTACGCGAAACGATCCAATCAAAGAAGCATTTTTCAAAAAAGCCAACAGAAGTTGTGTTGTGCGGTTACAATCTTTCTTGATCGTCGGGAGAGAGTGACGCAAGTGTCAGATTCAAGACACATTATTGCTGCCACCGCCGAAGGCGCAACCCCCAGGAACCGCTCAGGCAAAAGGGCCGACGACGCAACAAAAATCTGGAGAGTGGCAGCGCATTGCTCATATAAACGAAACGGTGAGCGCGCAGTTGCCCACCGACGGAGTAAATCTCTCAGGTGCCAAGGACAGATGGGGTGTAGCGGATGTGCCGTTACGCCTTTTTTTTGTCCAGGAATAGCCCATGCTACAGCGCACCCCGCTTTACGCCGCCCATGTTGCCGCTGGTGCCCGCATCGTCGATTTCGCCGGCTGGGAAATGCCAATTCATTATGGTTCGCAGATTGAAGAACATCATGCCGTGCGCCGCAATGCCGGTCTGTTCGATGTTTCCCACATGTGCGCGTTGGATTTGATCGGGCCGGACGCCACACGATTTCTGCGCCGCTTGCTTGCGAATGACGTGGCCAAGCTCACCACCGCAGGGCGGGCGCTGTATTCTTGCATGCTCAATGCAGCCGGTGGCGTCATTGATGATCTGATCGTCTATTTTTTCACGCCAACGCGCTACCGTATTGTTGTGAATGCAGGCACTGCAGAAAAAGATGTGGCCTGGATGCAAACGCAACTGGCAGGATTTGATGCAAGGATCACTCCCCGCTGCGGTGGCAAAGACGAGAGTCAGACAAAAAACGCCCTCGCCATGCTCGCCGTACAAGGTCCGCAGGCGCGTGAACTTTTCTGTGCGGCCTTCCCCGCCAGTCGCGCCGCCACTGAATCACTAGCGCCGTTTCATGCCCGCGAATGGCCAACGAATAAAGGTATTTGGCTGATTGCACGGACCGGCTACACCGGCGAAGATGGCTTTGAAATCAGCCTGCCAGCCAGCGCCGTAGCAGAAGTTTGGCAGACGCTGATTGATATCGGTATCAAACCCTGCGGCCTGGGTGCACGCGATACCTTGCGTCTTGAGGCCGGCATGAATCTCTATGGTCAGGACATGGATGAAACCACTTCGCCGCTCGACACAGGGCTTACCTGGACAGTCGATCTGCGCGACACCAATCGCGACTTCATCGGAAAGTCGGCGCTGGTGACACGGCGACAAGAACACCAGTTCGTTGGCTTGTTGCTGCTCGAGCGTGGCATTTTGCGCGCACACCAGAAAGTGTTCAGTCCGCTGGGTGAAGGTGAGATCACCAGCGGTACATTTTCGCCTACACTCAACCAATCCATCGCTTTCGCACGTCTGCCTATTGGCATTATTTTGGGCAGCGAAGTCGGGGTCGACATCCGTGACAAACGCCTCAAAGCCAAGATCGTCAAACCAGTTTTTGTTCGCAACGGAAAATCTTTACTCGAATTTTCAACCTAATTTTCAACTCAGGAAACCCACCATGAACGCCCCCACCCATTTGAAATACGCCGCATCACACGAATGGAGCAAAACAGAATCAGACGGCACGATTACCGTCGGCATTACTGATCATGCCCAAGAGGCGCTGGGCGACATCGTTTTCATTGAACTGCCTGCCATTGGTCGCATGCTCAAGGCAGGCGAGGAATGCGCGGTAGTCGAATCAGTCAAAGCCGCCTCCGATATTTATGCGCCGATATCCGGCGAAGTTATCGCCATCAATCAGATGGTGATCGATGCACCAGAGTCGGTAAATAGCGCGCCTTATGACAACTGGCTGTTCCGCATCAAATCCGCCAACCCTGATGAATTGTCTGCTCTGCTCGACGCAGACGGTTACGCTGCCACGCTATGAATCTTTTGCTTCGCCCGCTTGCCGAGTTCGAACAGCGCGATGAATTCGTCGCCCGCCACATCGGACCGGATGAGGATGAAATCCAGCGGATGCTTGCCGTTATCGGCGTCGATTCACTGACCGCATTGATTGACGCCACTGTGCCCGCAGCCATCCGGCTGAATCGTCCTTTGGACTTGCCCGCACCCATGCCCGAGCAGGCGGCACTGGCAAAATTACGCACGATTGCCGAAAAGAACAGTGTCAAGAAATCCTATATCGGCCTCGGCTATTACGGCACGCACACGCCACCGGTGATTCTGCGCAACCTGTTTGAAAATCCCGGCTGGTACACCGCCTACACGCCCTATCAAGCAGAAATTTCACAAGGCCGGCTAGAGGCGCTAATCAACTTTCAGCAGATGGTGATTGATCTGACCGGCATGGAAATCAGCAACGCCTCGCTGCTCGATGAAGCCACCGCAGCGGCTGAAGCCATGGCCATGGCGCGGCGCATTGCCAAGGTGGAGAGCAATGCGTTTTTTGTCGATGAAGGCTGCTTTCCGCAAACCATTGCCGTGCTCAAAACCCGCGCCGCCGGTTTTGGTTTCGATCTGATCTTCGGCCGCCCGGAAGATGCTGGCCAGCACAAAGTATTTGGCGCGCTGCTGCAATATCCGAATGTGCATGGCGCAATCGCCGATCTTTCCGCACCCATCGCCGCGATAAAGAATGCCGGTGGCATCGTGGCCGTTTCCTCCGATTTGATGGCGCTGGTGCTGCTCAAGCCACCAGGGGAAATGGGCGCGGACATTGTGCTCGGCTCATCCCAGCGGTTTGGCGTACCGATGGGTTACGGTGGCCCGCATGCCGCGTTTTTCGCCACACGCGAGAACTACGTTCGCGCCATGCCAGGCCGCATCATCGGCGTCTCGAAAGATGCCCGCGGAAAACCTGCCTATCGCATGGCGCTGCAAACCCGTGAGCAGCATATCCGCCGCGAGAAAGCGAATTCCAACATCTGCACGTCGCAAGTCTTGCTCGCCAACATGGCCGGCATGTATGCGGTATGGCACGGACCGCAGGGGTTACGCGCGATTGCCGGCCGTATTCATCGACTGGCTGCATTACTGGCGCAGGCATTGGGCACCGAGGGTGCATTTTTTGACACGCTCACTGTAAAAGTCGGCGCTGGTGATACGGCGAAGATACATGCTGCAGCGGTAGCAGCGGGCTACAACCTGCGTGCAGTCGATGCGACGACACTCGCCATCAGCATCGACGAGACCGCCACGCGCGAAGACATCACCTGCCTGTTGGCAATTTTCGGCAAATCGGCCGACCTCGATGCCGTCACGCCATGCGCCATTCCCGCTGCACTGCAGCGTACCTCCACCTTCCTCACCCACCCCGTATTTAATTCGCATCACACCGAGCATGGTCTGCTGCGCTATCTCAAGCGCCTGCAAAATCGCGATCTCGCGCTCGATCATTCGATGATCCCGCTCGGTTCCTGCACCATGAAGCTGAATGCCGCTGCCGAAATGATTCCCGTGTCATGGCCGGAATTCGCGCAGATGCATCCCTTTGCCCCGCAATACCAGGCACAAGGTTATGCGCAACTGTTTCATGAGCTTGCAGCGCAACTCATGGCCATCACCGGTTTTGATGCCATCTCGCTCCAGCCGAATTCCGGCGCGCAGGGCGAGTATGCAGGCCTCACCGCAATCCGCCGCTATCAGGCCAGTTGCGGTGAGGCGCACCGCGCAATCTGCCTGATCCCCAAATCGGCGCATGGCACCAACCCAGCCACGGCGCAGATGTGTGGCCTCGAGGTAATCGCCGTAGCTTGTGATGCGCAAGGCAATATCGATCTTGCCGATCTTGAGGCTAAAGCGGCTCAGCACGCAACAAAACTTTCCTGCCTGATGCTCACCTACCCTTCTACGCACGGCGTATTCGAAGAAGCGGTCAAAGATATCTGTGCCATCATTCACGCGCACGGCGGCCAGGTGTATATGGACGGCGCCAATCTCAATGCCCAGGTCGGTCTCACGCGCCCGGCTGATATTGGCGCCGACGTTGCCCACATCAATCTGCACAAGACCTTCGCCATCCCGCACGGCGGCGGCGGGCCGGGCATGGGGCCAATAGGGGTCAAGGCCCATCTTGCACTTTTTTTGCCGGGGCATGACTTTTCGCAAAACAATTTTCCGGAAACCAGTACGCAAGGCGCTGTTTCTGCTGCACCATGGGGCTCGGCGGCCATTCTGCCCATTTCATGGATGTACATCACGCTACTGGGCGCCGCAGGTGTGCAGCGCGCCAGCGAAATCGCCATTCTCAACGCCAACTACATTGCTGCACGCCTAGCCGAACACTACCCGGTGCTCTATACCGGCACACAGGGTTGTGTGGCACATGAATGCATTCTGGATATTCGCACGATCAAGAGCAGTACCGGCGTGACTGAAAGCGATATTGCCAAACGCCTGATGGACTATGGCTTTCATGCGCCGACAGTGAGCTTCCCGGTAGCCGGTACGCTGATGGTGGAACCCACCGAATCGGAAAATCGGGCTGAGCTAGATCGTTTTTGCGACGCAATGCTATCGATCCGCGAAGAAATTCTCTGCATCGAACGTGGTGAATGGCCGCTGGAAAACTCGCCACTCAAGCACGCACCGCATACCAGTACCGATCTGGTTGCCGAATGGACGCGGCCTTATACGCGCGAAACGGCGGTCTTTCCACTGCCCTGGGTAGCGACAAATAAATTCTGGCCGTCGGTAAATCGGATTGACGATGTACATGGGGATCGCGCTTTGTTTTGCGCCTGCGTTCCCCTTGAAGAAAGTATCGGATAATCGCGGTTGCTGCCATTGCACGGAACCCTGTCATACAATTCTCGTCCAATCGCTTGTTCAATCCCATTTAACGGAGCCACACCATGATGTCATTGATGCGCTTTTTATCCAGCTTGCTGTTTGTCGCATTTATCGGCAGCACCGCCAGTTGTGCTGACGAACTTCAATCCGGACGTGATTACAGCATCATTGACAAGCCGCTCGTCACACCAAAAGACAAAATTGAAATAATCGAATTTTTCTCTTATGGCTGCCCTCATTGCAATGACTTTCATCCTGTACTCGATGCATGGGCGGCTAAATTGCCCAGTGACGTCACCTTGCGTCGTATCCCGGTCAGTTTCAATCGCCCGCCTTGGGCGCGGCTGTCGCGTCTGTATTTCGCTCTGGAAGCCATGGGCGAGTTGTCGCGCTTGAATGGTGCTGTTTTTAAGGCATTGCACGAAGATCGCGTCAATTTCAACAGCGACAAAGTTATTATTGAATGGGCGGTTAGCCATGGGCTGGATGGCAAGAAATTCGAGGATATGCTGAATTCTTTCAGCATTCAAAGCATGGTACCGCGCGCAGATCAAGATGCCGCAGCAGCAGGCGTCAAAGGGGTTCCCAGTTTAGTGGTTGATGGAAAATACTTGCTAAATAATGACGCAACAACATCTTTTGGCGGCTTATTGCTCAATGTGGACAAACTTGTTGCCAAAGTGCGAGCCGAGCGCAAGAGAAAAACCAAGTGACGCTACAGCTCATAGTCTCTCGCCGCTGGCTGTTGGCCGCCATTGGATTGGTGGCTTTCGGGCTGGTAGCTACGGGCTTGGTCTTAGCACGCACACTTAATCTGGCTGCATGTCCGTTGTGCATTCTGCAACGCATGCTTTATCTGGCATTAGCAGTAGAATCGATAGCTGCCTTTTTTCTTGCTCACCGACCTATCGCGGGCCGCTTAACAACAGTACTCATGAGTCTCACTGCGCTTACGGGCGGAGGCATTGCGGCATATCAAGCCTGGCTACAGCGTTTCGCCAAAGACGTCAGCTGCACCGCTGATCAACCATGGTGGGAACGCTTCGTATACTGGTCTGGTGAGCAATGTCCGTGGCTATTTGAGGCGACAGGACTCTGCTCTGAGGCAGGATGGAGATTTTTAGGCTTATCAATTGCCGAGTGGTCGCTTGTTGCATTTGCCACATTCACTATTGCTACCTTAACCGCCGTAAGAAGCAAAAACTGACATTGATCTGCTAAGGCTCGAGACTGAAATTTGGTGCTACGACTTAGCGTCGATCCTCAATTCGCCACCCACAGCTAACCACTGCTTTGCCTCTTCCATCAAAGCCGCTGCTGTCAGAGGCAATAGATCGAGCCCGCCATCAGCTACTCTCAAATGAAAACCGACTTTGGTGAACCCAACACTCAACGACGGTAATACCTGATCATCACGTACCCGATGAAGCAGCACCGCAATCCGCAAGCAGAAAATCAATGTCCATTCCGGTGCACTTTTTTCCAGCAAATTCACACGTTCCAGCTTGCCTCGATGCGCCAGCACAAGGCGCGATAGCCGCGCCTGATCACGCCGCGAAAAACCAGGCATGTCAGCATTCGAAAGAATATAGGCACTATGCTTGTGATAACTCGAATGCGCAACCGAAATACCCACTTCATGCAGCCTTGCCGCCCACACTAAAAACTGCGCATCGGAATTATCGGCTTCGCGCGTTGCGGGCACTAGTTGCTGCAACAAGCTTAATGCAGTTTGCGCCACTCTTGCTGCCTGACGCCGATCAACTTCATAACGCTGCATGAAGCGATTCACCGTTACCTCACGTGTATCGTGGTGATGGTAGCGGCCAAGCTGATCGTACAGCACCCCGAGCCGTAACGCGCCTTCAGAAAACACCATGCGCTCCAGATCAAACGTATTGAAAATAGCCGACATAATAGCCAAGCCCCCCGGTAGCACGGGGCATCGATCTGCCCGTAACCCTTGCAACCGCATACGCGAGGCACTTCCTGCGCGTATCAATTCGGCACACAGGCTATTCAATCCCGTCTGGGTGATGCCATGATCCGATAACTTATTTTGTTCCAGCAAATCCATAATCGCTTTGGCCGTACCTGAGGAGCCAATCACTTCATCCCATCCCTTTTCACGGTAAGCGTGAACGATACTTTGCAACTCCTGACGAGCAGATAGCTCTGCTGCCCGAAAGTTGTTTTTATCTACACGTCCATCGGGAAAAAACCGCAAACTATAACTAACACAACCCATGTAGAGCGATTCAAGCTCAATGGGTTCGCCGTTCTGACCAATAATCAGCTCTGTTGAACCTCCGCCAATATCGACTACCAACTGCCGCTGACTAGGGTTAGGCAAAGTATGCGCAACCCCGAGATAAATAAGCCGCGCTTCTTCTCGACCGGAAATAATCTCAATCGGGAAACCAAGCACTGCTTCGGCCTTTTGCAAAAATACTCTGGCATTTTTTGCCACACGAAACGTGTTGGTGGCCACAGCACGCACTGCTGTGGCATCAAAATCCCGCAACCGTTCAGCAAAAATAGCCAGAGCCTTAAGGCCTCGCTGCTGCGCCGCGTTATCCAGCAGCCTGTCCGGGGTCAACCCAGCCGCTAGACGAACCGTCTCTTTTAGCCCATCCAAAGGATAAATCTGGTTATCGACTATGCGTCCAATTTGCAATCGAAAACTGTTGGACCCAAGATCAACGGCAGCGGTAAATTTGCTTATCATGGCGCGATTTTAGCAACGATACAGGCAGGAACACGGGAAAAACACGAGAACTGCTGTCACACAACAGAAACAAAAATGGCACATAATCAAACATCTTTATAAATAGCTGCATGATGAATTTATTACCCCCTACCGAGAGTAATTTCCTGAATCGCGAACTCTCGCTTCTCGCTTTTAATCGGCGAGTTCTGGCCCAAGCGGCCGATCAGCGTATTCCGTTGCTTGAGCGCTTACGCTTCCTGTGCATTTTTTCTTCGAATCTCGACGAGTTTTTTGAAGTTCGAGTCGCTAGCATACGAGCGAAGATCAAACTGGATAGCCAAGCGACCGAAGCCGATGGCCTGCGGCCCCAAGAAGTATTTCGCCGTATCACGAGCCAGGCGCACGCATTGATTGCTCAGCAATATGCACTGCTGAATGACGAGATTCTTCCCACATTGCAGAACGAAGGTATCGCGTTTATTCGACGCAACCAATGGACAGAAGCGCAACGTCAGTGGATACAGCATTTTTTTCGCAGCGAAGTCATGCCGTTGCTAACACCCATCGGACTCGACCCTTCGCACCCCTTTCCTCGTGTGCTAAACAAAAGTCTTAACTTTGCCGTTGAACTCGTCGGCACTGATGCCTTTGGCAGAAACTCCGGGACAGCGATTGTTCAAGCACCACGCGCCCTGCCACGAGTTATTCGCTTTCCGCCAGACCTTTGCAGCGCAACCGATAGCTTTGTCTTTTTGTCATCCATTGTGCACCAGCATGTGGGCGAACTTTTTTCAGGCATGGAAGTACTAGGCTGTTATCAATTCCGGGTAACGCGCAATTCCGATCTTTTTGTTGATGATGAGGAAATAAAAAATCTGCGCCTCGCCTTGCAAGGGGAGTTGCCGCAGCGACATTTTGGTGACGCTGTTCGCCTGGAAGTTGCAGACAATTGCTCAGAAAACATGACCGACTTTTTGCTACACCAGTTTGAACTGGAACCTGGCGATCTCTATCGCGTTCCGGGTATTGTTAATCTGGTACGATTAATGTCGGTGCCGAATGAGGTTAACCGACCTGATCTCAAGTACTCTTCTTTTCAACCAGGTATCCCAAAAACACTGGTCAAGCGTGCTGATATCTTCAGCAGTATTCGAAAACAAGATATTCTTTTGCACCATCCCTACCAGTCTTTTTCGCCAGTAATCACGCTGCTGCAACAGGCGGCGGATGACCCTCAGGTGGTTGCCGTCAAAATGACGGTTTATCGGACGGGTACAAATTCCGTACTGATGGAACACCTTTTGCGTGCTGCCCAGAAAGGCAAGGAAGTCACCGTCGTGGTCGAGCTCATGGCGCGGTTTGATGAAGAAGCCAACCTGTCTATTGCATCACGACTGGAAGAAGTAGGCGTGCATGTGGTGTATGGCGTTGTTGGCTTTAAGACACACGCCAAGATGCTCATGATTTTGCGTCGGGAAGAACAGGGTTATCGCCGCTATATCCATCTGGGCACCGGCAATTATCATCCCGGTACTACGCGCATTTATACCGACTTTGGCTTACTCACCTGTAACCCGGAAATTGGCGAAGATGTTAATGAGGTTTTTAAACAACTCACCGGATTAGGCAAAGCCAACGCACTAAAGCACTTGTGGCAGGCACCCTTTTCATTGCACACCAATATGCTCGCCGCCATACATGCGGAAACCGCTGCAGCGCGTGACCAGCAACCGGCACGCATCATCGCCAAGATGAACTCATTGTTAGAGCCTAAGATTATCGAAGCGCTGTACGAAGCAAGCCAGGCAGGCGTGACGATCGACTTGATTGTGCGTGGTGTCTGCTCTTTACGCCCGGGAGTAAAGGGCTTGTCGGAAAATATTCGAGTGCGGTCTATCATCGGCCGCTTTCTGGAACACCACCGGATTTTTTATTTCCATGCGCAGGGTGCGCAACATATCTACCTCTCCAGCGCTGACTGGATGGAGCGTAATTTCTTTCGCCGCATAGAAATCAGCTTTCCGGCATTGGATCCCAAGCTCAAGCGCCGGATATTCAAAGAAGGATTGCAGCCCTACCTTGCTGACAATACCCAAGCTTGGGAAATGAACGGCCAAGGCGATTACTTTATCAAACCAACCAAGCGTGCCCGCATCTGTGCTCAAGAGCGTCTGTTAAGCACCCTGCAAGCCTAGCCAATCAATGGAGTGTAACTCGTGACACTGCATTGGCCATTCCTTCAGCCATATCCGCACCAAATCGTTTAGCAAATTTTTCGGCAATATTAGGCTTCACGGTAAAGTCGTGAATCACTTCAGCTTTGATCACATCACGCGCTACACTTTCTACTGTGCCGTAGCCATCAGCCAAACCCATCTCGATACTTTTGGCTCCGCTCCACATCAAACCGGAAAAAATTTCTGGCGTTTCTTTCAAACGCTGGCCTCGTCCACGCCTTACAACATCAATAAACTGGGCATGAATTTCGCCCAGCATCTTGAGTGCATATTCTTTATGTTGCGGCGTCTGAGGCGAGAAAGGATCAAGAAATCCCTTGTTTTCTCCAGCCGTGAGCAAACGTCGCTCCACGCCCAGCTTGTCCATGGTGCCGGTAAATCCAAATCCATCCATCAGCACGCCGATCGAGCCCACGATGCTGGCTTTATCAACAAAAATCTTGTCAGCAGCAACGGCGACATAATAGCCACCAGACGCGCACACATCTTCAACCACCACATAAACCGGAATAGTCGGATGCAAGCGCCGCATCCGATGAATTTCGTCGTTCATCATGCCGGCCTGTACAGGGCTACCACCAGGGCTATTAATGCGCAAAATAACACCTGCCGTATGCTTGTCTTCATACACCTCTTTTAAAGCGCTACTCAGGTTTTCCGCACTCGCATCACTGCTATCAATAACGCCGGTCACATTGACTAATGCAGTAATTTTCTGGCCATCGGCAAAACGTTCGGTTTGTCCCCAATCAATGACAAAAGCAAGAATCAAGGAGAGGTAAGCCAGACCCAGAAACTTAAAGAAAATACCCCAGCGTCGGCTGCGTTGCTGTTCAGTAATCGCCGCTAAGGCGACATTTTCAAGCGCTTTGCGCTCCCACCGATCATCCTCGGGGGTGTTTCCGGAATCATTATCGATTTGCTGCATTCTCAAACTCCCTCAGCTAAAACATTTTTCAAGACTCGATACCTTCTTCACGCAATGCATCCGCCCAACAGTTTGGCGTCTCAAACAAGCGTATCCGCTCCAGACGGATGTGGTTGCCAAACATGCTGCGGTAAATCGGATCAAGTATGGCAAACGCAGTTCGGGCAAGATTTTCAGCCGTTGGCACGGCATCCATCACCACCGTTTTATGGTTAGGTAGCGTGGCTAAAAACGCAGCGACGGCATGATCTTCTCGCCACACCAAAAACGCATGATCCCATGCATCCACCACATGCACTTTAGCCAGCGTTTTGACATCGGAAAAGTCCATCACCATGCCATTATCAGATCGTCCAGGTACATTAATCACTTGGCCAGCCAAGGTAATCTCAATAGCATACCGATGCCCATGCAGGTGGCGACATTGACTTTTGTGGTCAGGAATCCGATGGCCTGCATCAAATTCTAAGCGGCGAGTAATTTGCATGGGGAAAGGTAACGAAGAAAGTACGCGACATGTGGCAAAGGCTGCATTATAGTGACCCTCGTCGCCGTATCGCCAGCGCCGACTTTTTAAATCACGCCATGCATAGAATTTTACTCAAGACAGATGATCACGCTCGTGACAGCACAGGCATGCGCTATGTGTACCCTGTGCTCTCGCGCCGGGCAGGCGGCATATCCCTGGGCATTAATCTCAACCCCAATAACGCCTGTAATTGGCGTTGCATCTACTGTCAGGTGCCCAATCTAACCCGCGGTGGCCCACCGCCTATTGATCTGGCTTTGCTTGAGCAAGAACTGACAACACTCCTGGGCTCCATTGCAGACGGAAGTTTGATCATTGATCATGACGCCAAGTCTCATGGCTTACCCGTATTACGTGACATCGCTTTTTCCGGCAATGGCGAGCCCACCAGTGCAGTAGAATTCCCCTTGGCGGTTTCACTCGTGCGCAACGTGTTGCATGCCCATGGGCTGGATCAGCGGGTCATGCTGCGCCTGATAACCAATGGTAGCCTGCTGGATCGCCGCAGCGTTCAAGCCGGGATAAAAGACATTGGCAACGCATCAGGCGAAGTGTGGTTCAAGGTGGATAGCGCGAGCACCGCCGGACTGGCCCTGATCAATGGCATTCACATCAAGATTGAGACTGTCTCGCGACGGCTTGCACGTTGCGCAGCCTTGGCGCCCACCTGGGTACAAACCTGCCTGTTTAGGCTGGATAATACCTTACCTGCGGAAGATGAAATCACGCGTTATCTTGCTTTACTCGCACCTGTCGCAAAACAACTCAAAGGCGTTCATTTGTACAGCCTGGCCAGGCCTTCACTACAAAAAGAAGCGCCTAGATTGCGACGTCTTGATACGGAGTATCTCGAAAACATCGGGCAGAGAATTCGGCACCTTGGACTTATTGTCCAAGTAAACTCTTAACCTAAACTTTTAATCTGAATACTTCACCTGACCTCTGCGCCTACCCTCTAGCCACATCAGGCCAAGCACCTTGCCTCAGCGGTCTATCTTAGCCGCCTTTTTTCGCGGCAGCCGCGGCAGCTTTAGCTTCTTTTTTTAGCTCTTTCAAAAAAGCAGGCTTATTGGTACGCAAATACTCGATAACTTCAAAATCTTCACGTTTAATTTTTTGGATATCAATATTCTCGACATACATCAAGTGTACGAGTTGCTGAACCGGGCGCGGCATTCTGCGTCCATTCTCGTAGCGGGAACCACCGCTCTGAGTAACGCCCAGCCGGGCCCAAAATTGCTGCTGGTTTAAACCCAGTTTCTGGCGGATGGCGGAAGTATCTATTGATGTGCTTTTTTCTTTCATTTTCGAACTCCTTAGAAAAAATGATCAACTGGTTGTTAAAACAACCCTTTAATTTGTACAGCATACACCTGAGAATACTCAAACGTGTTACGCTCAAAAAATTTATCAACGGAGTCTCCAGACAGGTAATGATTAATCTCAAGCGGTGCGTCCTTGCTTCCTTGTCTGGTAGAATGCGACCCCTCGTCGGAAGCGTGGCAGAGTGGTCGATTGCACTAGTCTTGAAAACTAGCAAAGGGAAACCTTTCGTGAGTTCGAATCTCACCGCTTCCGCCAGTTTTCATTCGAGTGTCCAGTTTCCGGGTACGTTTGATCGGCGCTCTTGACTTCTCGGGCCATAATGAGCCCGACAAACCCCTTCCAAAACAATCATGACCTTAACCAAAAAGGAACGACTGGTGATCACACCTGAAATCGGCTTCGCTGAAATCAACGGCACCCGCTTCCACTTTGAGCAAGCAGGATCAGGTATTCCGCTCATCCTCCTCCATGGGCTCGGCTTGAATCTGCACATGTGGGATGATCAATTCACCCCGTTTGCCGCACATTATCGCGTCATTCGTTATGATCTTCGTGGATTTGGGCTGTCGCTCCCGGCCACCCCGGCCGCTTTCTCGCATGCAGAAGACCTCAAGGGTTTGCTTGACTATTTCAACATTGAACGCGCTCATGTTCTGGGTTTGTCCCTTGGTGGAAGAGTTGCGCTCGACTTCTCGCTGATGTACCCAGATTTTCTCGATCGCTTGGTGCTTGTTGATCCAGCACTGGGAGGCTACCGTTTTTCTGAAGAGTGGCTTGGATTGATGTCGTCCATACTGCAACACGGAAAAAACGGCGACATTGTGGCAGCAAAGCACTTATGGCTGTCTCATCCGTTGTTCGCGCCGATCAGATCGCAAGCGCAAAGCCGACAGCGATTTGAGCATATTGCAGCCAGTGACCCCGGCTGGCATTGGCTGAATCAGGGTTTTGAGCAATCACTCAGCCCATCTGCCGCGAAACGGTTGCAAGACATTAATTCGCCCACCCTGGTCGTTATTGGCGAACATGATCTGCCTGACCTGCACGAGATTGCGGATCTTTTACACGGAAATATTCCGCACGCCGAAAAAATTGATCTTATGGGTGTGGGTCACATGGCGAACATGGAAGCGCCCGAACAATTTAATGAGATCGTTTTAAAATTTCTCGAAGGAAAATAATACGGCTTGCATTTCCCGTATTGGTGGTGCCTTCTTAAGGCTTTTAGCCCACCTTAGGCAGGTGTTGCAAAGATGTCCGGATAGCATCCTCTGCATACACATGGTCTTCCAGTTGGCCGTCAAAATAGCGATCATAGGCCGCCATATCAAAATGGCCGTGCCCCGTCAGATTCACAAAAATTGTCTTCGTTTCGCCACTGGCTTTGCACAGGAGCGCTTCATCAATTGCGGCTCGGATAGCATGATTTGATTCCGGTGCCGGAATAATGCCTTCGGCTCGGGCAAACATCACCCCCGCTTCAAAGGTTGCCAATTGTGGCACAGCGACGGCCTCGATGAGGCCCTCATGGAAAAGCTGTGAAACCAAGGGCGAGTCACCGTGATAACGCAAGCCACCGGCGTGAATGCCGGGAGGAATGAAATCGTGGCCCAGCGTGTACATCTTCATGATCGGCGTAAAGCCAGAGGCATCGCCATAATCATAGGCATAAGTGCCCTTGGTCAACGTGGGACACGAAGCGGGCTCAACCGCCACTAGACGCACCGGCTTGCCATTGTGTCCGCCAGCCGCATTATCAGCAAAAAACGGAAACGCAGCGCCAGCAAATGATGAGCCGCCACCACAGGGCGCAAAAACTACATCCGGCCAGTCGCCGGTGAGTGCAAATTGTTTTTTCGCTTCCAGGCCGATGATGGTTTGATGCAATGCGACGTGATTCAGCACCGAGCCTAGTGCATAGTTGGTATCCGCGCGCGAGGCCGCTTCTTCGACCGCCTCAGAGATCGCGATCCCCAGCGAACCCGGATTTTCCGGATCTTTCGCTAAATAGTCACGGCCCGTTTGCGTTAGATTCGAAGGACTCGCAATCACTTCCGCACCCCAAGTACGCATCATCGAGCGACGAAAAGGCTTTTGCTGATAACTGACCTTGACCATGAAAACGCGCACTTCAATGCCAAACATCTGCCCTGCAAATGCAATGGAAGATCCCCATTGACCTGCACCTGTCTCGGTTGTCAGCCGGCGAATACCCGCTTCACGGTTGTAATAGGCCTGTGCTACGGCAGTATTCGGCTTATGCGATCCAGCGGACGATACGCCTTCGTTCTTGTAATAAATTTTTGCCGGCGTACCTAGCATATCTTCGAGCCGCTTCGCCCTGATCAACGGCGTGGGGCGCCACAAGCGATAAATTTCGCGCACGGGTTCCGGTATCGGAATCCATCGATCGGAAGACATCTCTTGCTCAAGTAACGCCATCGGGAAAATAGCCGCCATTTTCTCCAGGGGAACTGGCTTGTTATCCGGCCCCAGCGTCGGTGCCGGGGGATGCGGCATATCCGCAACAACGTTGTACCAATGGGTGGGTATTTCGGATTGGTCCAACATGAAGCGTAGCGGTTCCATACATTCTCCTCACTATTGATGGGAAAAATCAAAAAGACTCGAGGGTGGTTTCACCCCAGTGGTAAATACGCCTGTGGCGTGCAAAAGCACGCCGCAGGCGTATTTCTTTCTCAGGATTATCCAGTAAAACAGAATTAACTAATAGCCTCAGCAATCGCACGCCCGACATCCTGCGTTGATGCTTTTCCACCTAAGTCTGGGGTTTTCGGACCTTCTTGAAGTACGGTTTCGATCGCCCGAACAACAGACTCAGCCGCTTCAATGTGACCCAGGTGATCAAGCATCATCGCACCGGACCAAATCATGCCAATGGGGTTGGCAATGTTCTGACCGTAAATATCAGGTGCAGAACCATGGACGGGCTCAAACATCGATGGGTAAAGCCGCTCAGGATTCAGATTGGCTGAAGGCGCAATGGCGATCGTGCCGGTACAGGCAGGACCCAAATCAGACAAAATATCGCCAAAAAGATTGGAACCAACAACGACATCAAAGCGATCCGGAAAGCGAACAAAATGCGCCGTCAAGATATCAATATGGTATTGATCCGTCTTCACATCAGGATAATCTGCCGCCACTGCGCGAAAGCGCTCATCCCAAAACGGCATGGTGATTGAAATACCATTTGATTTAGTAGCCGAGGTGAGATGTTTGCGCGCACGCCGACGAGCCAGATCAAAGGCATAGCGCATGATGCGGTCCGTTCCATGGCGAGAAAATATACTTTCCTGCACCGCAATTTCCCGCTCAGTGCCCTCATACATCCGCCCGCCAGCTGAAGAATATTCGCCTTCCGAGTTTTCACGCACGATGATGAAGTCAATATCACCCACTTTGCGATTTGCCAGCGGAGAAGTCACACCGGGCATGAGTCGCACCGGCCGTATGTTGGCGTATTGATCAAATTCACGACGAATCTTGATCAATAAACCCCAGAGCGAAATGTGATCCGGCACAAGAGATGGCAACCCCACGGCACCAAGATAAACCGCATCATGATTGCGAATTTTTTCCAACCCATCCCCAGGCATCATGCTGCCATGCTGCACATAGTAATCACAACTCCAGGGAAGCTCATCATAGTCAAGTGCAAAGCCATAGTGCGAAGCTACGGCATCCAGCACGCGCTGCCCTTCCGGCATGACCTCCTTACCGATACCATCACCTGCGATCACCGCAATCTTGTACTTTTTCATCTATTTCATCTATCCAAAACGTTACTTGGCGTAAGCATCCAAAACAGCCATGATGCGGTCAATCGCAACGAGTGTAGGTACCTGGATACCAAACTCATCAGCCTTGGCGATGATAGGCTTTAGAATCCAAGCGGCTTCAGTCTTGCGTTTGTTCAATACATCATCATGCATCGATGTGCGACTACGAATACCCCTCTCAACAAGCTGTTGGGCCATGGTCATAATCGACTGACAGGCTTCATCAAAACTTTTCGCCTCGTAAATATCCTTTAACCGAGACAAGGGAGCATAGAAGTTTTGCGGGGTATATCCCATACGCGTATAGACCGAGAGTATTTCCTGCGCTATGGTGACGCAATGCTCTGCTCCGGGGCGCAACACCGCGCCCTCATTAAATGTCAGATCATGGTTTGCTGCCAGCGCGCTCACTGAAAAAGCTGAGGCATTACAAATTTGGCATAATTTTTCCCAAAGCACTTGCTTGATGCACGTCACCGCCTTGGAGGGTAGTCCAGCGCGATTCATTGCCTCAACAATTCTTTCAGCACGAGGGCTTACCGTACCATCAAGCTCGCCAGCATAAAAAGTCGTTGTTGCTGTAATGTGATTAAGCACCACGCCTGGTTCTTCCAGCGTCCCCCCCTCAATAATGGAAACACCCAAAACTTTTGCCTCACCTGCCCATTCGGCTAGCAAGCCTTCTTTGACGATATTGTTTTGCAAAGAAACAACGGTCGCACAGCGATCTTTCAGACGAATTGCATCATTTAGCGCTTGCGCTGTGTCTTTAGACTTAACTGCAAGCATGAAGTAGTCAAACTCACCCAGTGCTTGATCCGGATGAGTAACAGCCGTCAGATTTTCCTTGACCAGATGTTCTCCACGACGCTGTCCATGTATCCGTAAACCATTTTTCCGGATAGCCTCTGCATGCGAAGGGCGCGCAATCAAGGTGACATCAACACCCGCCTCGGCAAGATACCCACCAACAACAGAGCCAAGTCCACCGCCACCCAGAATACATATTCTCATTACGCGCCCCTGACCTGATTAAGCGACGCCAAGTTCGCGCAGTTTTGCCGCGACTTGCTCACTCCGTTCTCTACTGGGGCTGCGCACTGGCGGAATCACCGGACCGGCTTTTAGGCCAATGGCCTCATACCAGGCTTTCATTGTTCCGAGTGCGCCGGCGTAAGTTGCTGTCGCAGCAATTGTCCACAGAAACTCTTCTTCATAATAGGTGCGCACGCCCTCAAGTCCAAGCCATGCTTGGCGAGCTTCTTCATGTTTTCCTTCAGCAGAAAGACGCATGTAATCTTTAACCAGATGCCGCTTTTTTCCATACAGCATATAGGAGAGCTCGCCCCACAAAACTTGCCCGCCAACGCGCTGCTCATCAAGGAACCAGTATTCAGCAGGCTCCATCACCATGAAGTCAGGCCGCATCAAGCGACGCAGGCGCAGTGTCACAGCACGGTTAAGCTCTCCCTGCTTGGCACCAATAATGGTGTCAATATCAGCCAGCCGGTTCATCAGATCTACACCGAGAACCTTGCCAGAAACCGGCGTACGGTAAAGGCAAACGGCCAAATCAGAGCGGTCGGTGACATATTTGAACCAGTCGAAAATTTCGTCGTCCGTGCGTAACTGAATCACCGGGTTGATCACCTCGGCACCGTTGTAGCCAAGCTTTTCGACAAACGCCATTTTCTCAACAGCAACACTTGCTTCCGGATCGAGAATAATGGTCCATAAATCCATCCGCCCTTTGACAGCATCAGCAACGACTTCGTGGTAGCGATTCCACTCTGCAGGTTTGACATTCCAGCACTCCGAAATAAAGCCGCCAACCACCAAGCCATTAATACCCATGTCCACATATTGCTCAATGTTTTCTCGCAGGCCGGCCTCGTCAAATTTAAAATCCGGTGTGACTGGCGACAAAGGGCACATGTAAAGCCCGCTGACTTTATTAAGCGCCCACTGTTTTGCTTCTTTGCGTGTAAATTCCATGACAACCCTCCTCAGTTAAAAAACTTCGGCCAATGAGGCCGAAGGATAAGTGAACTACAAAAAACACAAATTACACCGCCGCCAACACACGACTTATTGCCGTTTATTGCCAAAATTAAATACCAACCGGCGAAGTTTTTACATTGACAAATTCGAACAAACCTTCAATGCCGCCTTCGCGCCCATAGCCCGATTGCTTCATGCCACCAAAAGGTGCTTCCGGGGTTGGCCCGGTTCCTGTATTCCAGGCAACATGCTGAAAGTGCAAACCCTCGACAAAACGTTGGGCGCGTGCGGCATCTTGAGTGAAAATATAAGAAGCCAAACCATATTCGGTATCGTTTGCCTTCAGCAACGCATCATTTTCATCATCAAATTCCGCGATAGGCACCAAAGGTCCAAAGGTTTCCTCATTCCAGCAAGCCATCGTGCGATTAACGCCTGAAATAATCGTTGGCGGAAAAAAACCGCCCCATTCTTTCTCTAGCGGCGGCAACGTATCTGCCACCGCACCTGCCACCAGCTGCGCGCCTTTCGCTAGGCCATCGGTCAGGTGATGGCGTACTTTTTCATACCCGGCGCGATCCACCAGCGGTCCAATGTCCGTGGCATCATCCAGGCCATTTCCCATGCGCAAAGCATTGACCCGGATTGCCAGCCGTTTGGAAAATTCAGCGGCAATTGAACGTTCAACAAGTATGCGATTAGCGCAAACACAGGTCTGCCCGCTGCCACGAAATTTATTCGCCATCAGCTGATCAACTGCCTTATCCATATCCGCATCGGCAAAAACAATATATGGCGCGTTACCGCCCAATTCGAGCGCAACGCGCTTCACTTGCGCTGCGCTCTTGATGATGAGCTCCTTGCCCACTTCAGTTGAACCCGTAAAACTAATCACTGCAACATCAGGATGCGTTAGCAAAGCATCGGCGATAGCGCCCGCCGAACCGGGTACGAGATTGGCCCAACCGGCAGGCAGTTGCACCTCTCGCTCTAGCAACGCAAACAAGGCAATCATTGTCAGCGGCGTTTTGGATGCCGGCTTGATAATGCTTGCGCATCCCGCCGCCAGTGCGGCTGAAAGTTTCTTGGCGATCATGCCGATAGGAAAGTTCCACGGCACGATAAGCCCCACCACACCTGCTGGCCGATACAGCACCCACCACTCGCAATCGCGCGGATGCTCCGCCAGAACTCTTGGGTTAAGATGCTCAATGTTCGCTGCGCAATAAGTGAAAAAACCTGCGGCATAATCAACTTCCGCCTTGCCCTCTCGCCAGGGTTTACCGTGTTCCATGCAGAGAATACGACCAATTTCATCGCGGTTCTTGATGAGCGCCGCAGCAATGTTTTCGAGCCATTCACGACGTTGTGCAACTGCGGGGGTATTCGCCATAGCACGGCTGGCAGCACTAATTGCTCGCAGGGTCTCGCCACCCCCCATACGCGCCACTTGAGCGAGTACATCACCCGTAGCGGGATTGATCACCGGAAAAGTTTGCCCGCCATCGGCCGCACACCAATGACCATCAATATAACCACCGGCCACGGGGATGAGATGGGAAGAAATCATAGATAGCTTTAATGAAACCGAAAGGAACCGAAACGAAAAAATACCTGAAAAAATATTATGCGATTCAGACGAAAGAAGAACATACCGTAATTTATCTAGCTGGCGTTATATATTTGCACCGGGGTTTTACTTTATCATTTACAAAAACTAAATGAACCATTCTTGTATTTAGATATCGAATACACGGTATTACCACTTGAAAAGGAACTTGCGATGGAAACCATAAAAACCTACTTACCAAACTCAGCACAAACGCTGGTTGAAAGCCAGCACCGCGTACTCCGCAACACCTATGGCCTGCTGGCACTATCCATGGTGCCCACCGTGCTCGGTGCATTTATCGGCACGCAAATGAAATTTGCTTTTTTTGCGGGCAGCCCTTTCATCAGCTTTATCCTGTTCATGGGCATTGCTTTTGGCTTCATGTGGGGTATTGAGCGCAATAAAAACAGCAGCATCGGCGTGTTCCTGCTGCTTGGCTTTACCTTTTTCATGGGGCTGATGCTCTCGCGCATCCTGCAAGTGGCGATCGGCTTCTCTAACGGCGGCACGTTGATCGCCATGGCGGCCGGTGGTACCGGGGCAATTTTCTTTTCTCTAGCTGCCGTCGCCTCGACAACAAAACGGGATTTTTCCAATATCGGCAAGTTTCTGTTTGTCGGTGTCATCCTGTTGCTGGTCGCGATAGTTGCTAATATCTTTTTTCAGATTCCCGCCTTGGCGCTCGCCATATCAGCCATCGCCATCGTGATCTTTTCAGGCTACATCCTGTATGACATCAACCGCATCGTGCATGGTGGAGAGACCAATTACATCAGTGCAACTCTGTCTGTCTATCTCAGCATTTACAATATTTTCGTGAGCCTGTTGCAGTTGCTCATGGCGCTTGGTGGTCAGCGCGACTAATAAGAAGTCGGCGCCGGTGATACGGCGCAATATTAAAAAGCGTTAAAAAAGCGGCCCCGCAGGGTCGCTTTTTTTGCTGCTATTTTTCAAACACCGCGATCGATTCGACGTGTGAGGTATGCGGAAACATGCTCGCAATGCCTACTCCACGCAGGGCGTAGCCTTTTTCATTCACCAGCACGGCAGCATCTCTTGCCAAGGTTGCGGGATTGCAAGAAACATACACAATCCGCTGCGGCCCACCCTCTGCTGGCAGCGCGTTAACCAAGGCAATTGCGCCTTCTCGTGGCGGATCAATCAAGAGCTTATCCACTTGGCCCAGCGCGATAAAACCAGCTTCAGTGACTTCAAACAAGTTGGCCGACGCAAAAGTGCACTGAGCAGACAAGCCATTTAACCCAGCATTTTCTTCTGCGCGCTGCACCAGCGCCGTGCTGCCTTCAATCCCTATTACGGTCGCGCCCAAACGAGCAATCGGTAATGTAAAGTTTCCTAGCCCACAAAAAAGATCCACAATCCGCTCGCCTTTTTGTGGCGCTAACAACGCCATGGCACGGCGCACCAGCATGCGGTTAACACCTGCATTGACCTGCGTAAATTCCGTCGGCCAGAAACGAAACAGAAGGCCATAATCAGGCAATGTGTAGGTCAAAAGAGGCGAGTTCTCAGGATAAAACAGGCGGACAGTATCCGGCCCCTTGGATTGCAAATACCAGACCACGCCATGCGCATCGGCAAAGCGCCGCAAATGGCTTTCATCCTCGCGGCTCAACGGTGAAAGATGGCGCAGCAACAGCACAGTCTGAACTTCACCAACGGCCACCTCGATCTGCGGAAAGTGCTCCGGTTCAGACATCTCCCCCACCAGCCGCTTTAACTCGGGGATCAATGCAGACACCATCGGCGGCAACACCACGCAGGAATCCATGGCCGCAACGAAACTGCTGTGCTTTTCACGGAAACCAATCAGCGCGCCCCCCTTCTTCACTACCCACCGCGCGGAGAACCTTGCACGATGACGATATCCCCAGGTACTCCCGGCAATTGGGGAATAAACCTGCTCGGGTTTAAGGCGCCCGATATGCCAGAGCGCATCTTCCAACACGCGTTGCTTGGCAGCAGTTTGGGCGGTAACGTTCAAATGCTGCAAAGAGCACCCGCCACAAACGCCAAAGTACTGGCAAGCCGGTGTTACCCGTTGACTCGACGCACGCAGCACTTTCGTGACAGTCGCTTGTTCATAACTCGGTTTGCGGCGATAACTTGAAAACTCGACTCGCTCCCCGGGTAACGCCCCTTCAATGAAAATGGCTTTGCCGTCTACATGGGCAATGCCGCGCCCCTCGTTGTCGAGCGATTCAATTGTGGCGATGGTCATAATGCGATCTGGAAAAACGGATGATTATAATCGGCCCATGATGCCTGAATTATCTACTCTGCTCGGCGGCATGACGCCGGAACGCTTTCTTGCCGAATACTGGCAAAAGAAACCCTTGCTGGTGCGCGGCGCCGTACCTGAAGTAAGCCAACTCATGAGCCGCGATGACTTATTCAATCTGGCGACAGAGGAAGATATTAAATCGCGCCTCATTACTCGCGCTGATGGCTGGCAAATGCACCACGGACCGTTTTCATTGCGCCAACTCAAACGTGTCGCGCTGCCGTGGACCCTGCTGGTACAAAGCGTCAACCTCGCCCATGCGGCGGGTGATGCGCTATTGCGGCGCTTTGATTTCATCCCCTATGCTCGGCTGGATGACTTGATGGTGAGCTATGCCACCGATGCTGGCGGCGTCGGCCCGCATTTTGACAATTATGATGTCTTCCTGATTCAGGGGATGGGAAGTCGGCGCTGGCACATCGGTAAGCAAAAAGATAAGACCCTGATCGACGACTTGCCCATTCGCATCATCAAGAATTTTCATCCTGCCCAGGAATGGCTCCTAGACCCAGGTGACATGCTCTATCTGCCCCCACAATGGGCGCACGATGGCGTTGCCGTCGGTGAATGCATGACTTTTTCTGTTGGCTTTCGTGCACCCACAACACAGGAATTAGGGGAGCAGTTTCTCTCCTTCTTGCAAGAGCGGTTGACCTTACCCGGTCGTTACCGCGATCCTGAGCTGAAAAAACCTCGGTATGCCGCTGAAATTGGAGCGGCCATGATTGATCAAGTGGAAACAATGCTGTCAACGATTCGCTGGAACCGCAACATGGTACGCGACTTTTTGGGTGCGTCGCTCACTGAACCTAAAGCCAACGTATTTTTTGACCCGCCATCGCAGCCGCTAACCATCGCACGATTCGCCACTGCAACAAAACGCAAAGGTGTTGTCCTCGCGCCCGCCAGCCAATTGCTGTTTTCGGGAAACCAGTTTTATCTCAATGGAGAAGACTGGAAAATTCCTGCCCACGTGAAGCCCCTCATACGTGAACTTGCCAACCGCCGCACCCTGCAAATAGCGCAACCAAGCGGTGTAGCGCTTGCCCAACATGTACTTGATGACGCCGTCGGCCTGCTGTATGAAGCCTATTGCGATGGATTTCTCTGGCCAGCATCATGACAGCACTCCCTAGCCAATACACCCTGCTAACGGGCGAAAGCGAATACCGCGCTGCGATAGATACAGTGCTCGATAGCGCCATGAGTACCCTTGCCATCCTGGATCGCGACCTGGCTGCACTCCGTTTGGAAGAACCTCAGCGCTTAACCAAACTAGGCAACTTTCTGCACGCCCAGCATCCGAGTGAGCGCACGAAAAAATTACGCATCGTGATTCACCAAACCCATTTGCTGGATAGCCATATGCCACGGCTGATGAACCTCTTCACCCGCTATGCGCATGCAGTTGATGTGCGCCAAAGCCCACACAACCTACGCCAGCTTGCCGACACGCATCTGTTAGCTGACGGCTGCCATGGTGTGCGTCGCTTTCATATTGACCACGCGCGATGCGCTTTGATACAGGCCGACCCAGCTGCCATTCAACCGTGGCAACAGCGGTTTGAAGAACTCTGGGCTCTATCTCTTCCCTGCCTGAAACTAAATACTACGGGTTTGTAGTTGAAAGCTAAGGATAAAACCCTTGTCACAAATAAAAAACATCATGCTAGAATCTGCACTCGATTGAGTTGAATTTTGTAGTTATTCGTCTCGATCGAAACCAATTGGCCTAATAATCCCTAACGTTAAGGAAATAAACACATGAAACAATCCCTACTGATCGCTGCACTGCTAGCTCTTGCTATCTCTGGTTGCGCTAAAAAAGAAGAAGCTGCTCCTGCTCCTGCCGCTGAAGCTGCCGCTGCTGCCGCTGCTGCCGCTGCTCCTGCCGCCGCCGCTGCCGCTGCTCCTGCCGCTGCTGAAGCTGCTGCTCCTGCCGCCGCCGCTGCCGCTGCTCCTGCCGCTGCTGAAGCTGCTGCTCCTGCCGCTGCTGCCGATGCGGCGAAGAAGTAATTTTCTTCTGCAATAAAAAAGCCAGCCTTCGGGCTGGCTTTTTTATTGCCTGGTGGGGACAAACCAAGGGGAAATTTCATGTAACAAAAAACCCCTTGGCTATCAAAGCACAAGGGGTTGTGTAAAGTTACGTGAGCCTGCGTAGGCTACGTAGAGTTGCGAAGACTTGCTATCGTCACGCGTTACTTCAACTGCTCATGCAGCAAGCCAATAATCCGTTTTGAAGTAGTCGAACTATCTACGCCACCCTCACGAGTCAGTAGCTGAACAAGGTTGGTATCGCCTTCTTTTTTAACTTGAATACGATATTGCGCGGCCTGAACCGGCTTGTCCTTGTCTGCATCATGACTCTTCCAGAACATCATTTTGGATAAAAAGCCAGGTTCATCTTTTTTCCTGTTATCCGCTTCCGGATCGACATAACGAACATAGTAAAGACCTTGTGAGCGATCGCGATCCTCTACAGTAAATCCGATGCGATCCAGCGCCAACCCCACGCGCCGCCAGGCGCGATCAAAGGGTTCTTCGAGCACAAGCGCGCCACTCCCATCGGCGGCACGCGACAGTTTGGCGCGTTCAGAGGATTGATCAGCAGCAATCAGCGTCTTGGCACGCGTTTCTTGCACACCTAGCCGCACCATCAAGCGACGCAACATTTCTGCTTCCAGCTCAGGGTCGGCCGGACGTGGCTGCCAGCGGGTTTCCGTCTTCCCCTCAGAAATATAAAGTTCAATCATCCCGCGATGACTGATATAAATCTCGGTAGTATCTGGCTCGGCACCTTTTTCCAAACGGGTGCGATATTTGTCGCGTTCGGCGGTTGAATAAACATCATCAAACACTTTGCCCAGTGTGCTGCGAATAAAATCCTGCGGCAATTTGGCCCGATTCTCGGCCCAATCGGTCTCCATGATGCCTGCCTCGGGCAATTCAACATTGACGAGCAGGCCTATCTCCTGCCAAAACTCCTTCACCACAGGCCAAAGCTTTTCCGGACTGCCGGATACGACCAGCCAGCGTTGCGTGCCCGCCCGTTCGATCCGCATCTTGTCCACCTGCGGCAACACGTCGGTAGAAGGTTCGGCACGCGCCTCACCACGTTCGTTGGCATAGGCTGAATAGGTTGCAGGGCCTTTGCTGCCGGCCACATCAGGCACGACATAGCGCTCATCGCGGCTAGGTTGGGTCAAATCGGGAGGAATCTCCAGCGATGGCAATTTCGCCTTGCCAGCCGATTTGTATTCGATCTTCTTGGTTTCGATCAGCGGGCCACTACAGCCAGCAATCACGCCCACCAGAAGCAACACGAGTGGCAAATAATTAATTTTCATAAGCAATAAGTAGTCAATCCCGTTTAAATAACAATATCCGCTGCATGCAAGGCAGCACGTACACGCTCACAAGATGCCGTAGTGAGCGGCAAAAGCGGCAACCGCAAAGCACCATCAATCAAGCCCATTTGCTGTAGCGCCCACTTGGTCGGCGCCGGGCTGGGCTCAATAAACAGATCACGATGCAAATCCAGCAACCGAAAGTTTAACGCACGCGCTGTAGGCAAATCACCTGCCTGCGCTGCCTGACACATGGCGTGCATCAACCGTGGGGCAACGTTGGCGGTAACTGAAATGGTACCCACCGCTCCCAACAGCATCAACGCCAGGGCAGTTGCATCATCTCCGCTATAAACAACAAAACCTTCGGGCACACGACGCAACAAATCCGACCCGCGCTCGATGTCTCCCGTCGCATCCTTGATACCGATAATCCCCGGCACCTCTGCCAGGCGCAGCGCTGTTTCGTTCGACAAATCGGCCACGGTGCGGCCAGGCACGTTATACACAATCATGGGTAGCGCCACGGCCTCGGCAATCGCCTTGAAATGCTGAAACAGCCCTTCTTGCGTTGGCTTGTTGTAATAGGGCACTACAGAAAGATGCGCATCCACACCTGCTTGCTGCGCAAACTGCGCCAATTCAATTGCTTCGCGGGTGGCATTCGCGCCGGTTCCCGCAATGACCGGAATCCGCCCGGCCACGTGCTGCACCGTGGTTTCAATCAATAGGCAATGTTCGGCAAAATCAACCGTCGGCGATTCGCCCGTCGTACCAACCACCACAATGCCGTCAGAGCCCGCGGCGATATGCCAGTCGAGTAACCGCCGCAAGGCAGGTATATCAAGGGATCCGTCCGCCTGCATGGGGGTAATGATGGCAGGGATTGAACCCTTGATCGAGCCGTGAATAGCCGCTTGTGTTGTCTTCATGAAAATAAGAAATGTAAGCAATACACCAAAAAACCAATTCTAACCGATGGCCATAGCCAAACGTGGCTATTCACATCCATTTACACATCGGCCAGCACACGCAGATGGGCTGCCACGCTGCGCCCCAAAGCCGAAAGTGCATAGCCACCCTCGAGCATCGACACGATCCGCCCGCGGGCTGTTGCCGCAGCCACGTGCTTGATCTGCGTTGTAACCCATGCGTAGTCATCCTCAACCAAACCTAGCGAAGCCATGTCATCTTCACGATGCGCATCGAAGCCCGCCGAGATAAAAATCATTTCCGGTTGAAAATCATGCAGCCGGGGTAACCAGATATCGGTAACGGCCTGACGAAAGCCCTCCCCCCGCGTACCAGCGGCCAAGGGCACATTGCACATATTGGCGGCGTGATGCTCCGTGCCGCTGTAGGGATAAAACGGATGCTGAAACGTGCCTACCATCAACACGTTTTCATCATTCGAGAAAACCGCTTCGGTGCCATTGCCATGATGCACGTCAAAATCAACAATCGCCACCCGCGACAGTGGCCAGGCGGCCAGCGCATGACGCGCGGCGACAGCAATGTTGTTAAAAAAACAAAAACCCATCGCCTGACTCGGGCCGGCATGATGTCCGGGCGGGCGCACGGCACAAAATGCATTGTCCACTTCTCCGCGCATGATGCGATCAACGGCATCACACCCCGCGCCCGCAGCACGCAGCGCAGCATGCCACGTACCAGGCGACATCGCGGTATCCGGGTCGAGATGCACAATGCCCTGCACCGGACTGTTTGCCTGCACGTACTCAATGTAATCCGCCGGATGCACGCGTTGCAATTGAGCCATGCTGGCCAATGGTGCATCAAAAAACCCAAGGCTCGCATCCAGCCCTGTGGCAATCAGCTGATCATGAATGGCATCCAGCCGCGCCGGACATTCGGGGTGCTGAGCACCCATGTCATGCAGCTTGCAATCGCGGTGGGAAATGAAAGCGGTTGTCATAAAAAGATAGGTAGCCCGATGACTTACAATCGAAACGATAAGTTCCGATAAGTTCCCGTTATTATTGCTCATCCCATTCATTCTCTCCCTCACCTCATGCAACCCAGCGAACGTCATTTGCTTTTAACCCAGCTATTGGCTGACATTAACCGCATTATTCTTGGTAAAAAAGAACCCGTCCGCATGGCGTTGGCTTGCCTGCTTGCTGGTGGTCACTTGCTGATCGAAGACTTGCCCGGTGTTGGTAAAACGACGCTGGCGCATGTGCTGGCGCGTGTGTTGGGGCTTGATCTGCAACGCATCCAGTTCACCAGTGACATGCTGCCCGCCGACATTATTGGCGTCTCGGTGTTTGATCGGGCCAGCGGGGCATTTCATTTTCACCCCGGCCCGATTTTCACGCAGATGGTGCTGGCCGATGAACTCAACCGCGCCACGCCCAAAGCACAAAGCGCGCTGCTCGAAGCCATGGAAGAGCGGCAAGTCACCATCGAAGGGGCAACGCGCGCGTTGCCCGCGCCTTTTTTTGTCATTGCCACGCAAAACCCGGCGTTTCAAATCGGCACCTTTCCCCTGCCTGAGTCACAACTCGATCGTTTCCTGCTCAAGATTGAACTGGGTTATCCCGATGCCGCCGCTGAGCGTGAACTCCTGGCGGGAGCGAACCGCCGCCAGATGGTGGCCGAACTCACCCCGCGCCTTTTGCCGCCCCAATTGCTCGAATTACAGCAAAAAACGCGCAGCGTACACGCCTCGCCCGCGCTGATTGACTACATTCAGGCGCTGGCCGCCTTCACGCGCAGCTCGCCGTTATGGGTAGCCGGTTTATCCCCGCGCGCAGGCCTCGCGCTGCTCGCCGTTGCCCGTGCCTGGGCGCTGCTTGATGGGCGCGATCACGTGCTGCCGGAAGACGTACAAACAGTACTCCCTGGCGTTATCGCGCATCGACTGCGCTTGCACGATGACACCAGAAAAGTCGGCGCTGGTGAGACGGCGAACCGGCTTATCGAGGCCGTGCCACTACCCTGACGATGTGGCACTGGCTGCATCGGCTGCAACGCTTTCTATACGAGCGCTTTGTGCGCTGGGCACTGCGCGTGCCAACGCCCGAGCCCACACCCATCACGCTGGTTCAGCGGCGGGTGTATGTGCTGCCCACACGCGTTGGTCTGGCTTTTGCCGTTGCCCTCATCACCATTTTTCTGGGTGCCGTGAATTACAACCTGAGCCTGGGCCATGCGCTGGTTTTCTGGCTGGCCGGGCTGGGTATTGTGACTATCTTGCATACCTTTCGTAATCTCGTGCAGCTCACCTTACGGCCAGGGCGCTGCCCGCCGGTCTTTGCGGGCGATCTGGCCAGCTTTGATCTGCTGCTGGAAAACACCCGGCGCGATGCGCGCATCAACTTGCAGCTGTCATTCTCGGGTGAAGCACCTGTCGAGATTGACCTTCCCGCGCACACCACCAACACCGCCACGCTCACGCTGCCAGCCACCCAGCGTGGCTGGCTGGCCCTGCCCCGGGTAACCGTCGAAACCACCTGGCCGCTGGGTCTGGTGCGTGCGTGGAGCTATATCGCGCCGGATATGCGCTGCCTGGTTTACCCCGCACCCGCACGCAACGCACCACCGCTGCCCTGGAGCGGCGAAGCATTCCAGGGCGCAAGCAATGTCGGTCAAGGTGCGGATGATTTTGCCGGCCTGCGCCATCACCAACCGGCCGACCCGCCGCGTCACGTCGCGTGGAAAGCCGCTGCACGGCAAGACGACGGAAAACTGCAAACCAAACTCTTTAGCGGCCAGTCAGCACAAGAACTCTGGCTTGATTGGGATGCCGCACCCGGCGCACTCACCACCGAGCAGCGCATCGCGTGCCTTACCCGCTGGTTGCTGGATGCCGATACCGCTGGCCTGCACTGGGGCTTGCGCCTGCCCACTCTGCGCCTCGCCCCCGCGCAAGGTGCCGCACACCGTGCCGCCGGATTACAAACCTTGGCTTTATACGCATTACCTCCAGTGACAACAAACCATGGCACGTCTTGACCGCCCGGTAAGCCGCCGCCAAAGCCAGTGGCTTCTGCTTGCTGCTGTCACCGCGTTTGCCCCCTTGGCCACGCATATGCCGGTGTGGCTGGCGCTATGTGCTGGCGTGGCCTTTGTCTGGCGTGCGTGGCTCATTCAGCGCGGTGGGCGCTTGCCGCCACGCTGGCTGCTCGTGTTACTGGTCATCGCCGGTTCGCTGGGTGTCTTTTTTGAATACCGCAGCCTGTTTGGCCGCACGCCGGGCATTGCGCTGCTGCTGATTTTTCTCTCGCTCAAGCTCATGGAACTCCGCGCCCCACGCGATGCGGTAGTGACCGTGTTGTTGTGCTACTTTCTCATCCTCGGGCAGTTTTTATTTACCCAAACTCTGCTCACAGCGCTCATGACATGTCTTGCGGTTGTCATTACCACCGCCGCCTTGCTCGCTGCCAATGATGATCGGCCAACCATCAAGCAACAATTTGAGCACGCAGGTCGCCTGCTATTGCAAGCGCTGCCCTTCATGCTGTTGCTGTTTATCCTTTTCCCGCGTGTGAACGGCCCGTTGTGGGGCCTGCCCGAAGACCGCCGCACAGCGCTTTCCGGGCTCACCGATGCCATGGCGCCGGGCACCATTGCACAGCTTTCACAGTCAGACGCCATTGCCTTTCGCGTGGCGTTTACCGGCGTAGCGCCCGCACAATCCAGCCTTTACTGGCGCGGCCTGGTGATGCCCGGCTTTGATGGACGTACCTGGCGCGTCTCACAAACCCGTGAGGCCTACACCACCCTGCCGTATGTGGAACAAAAAGGCAAGACAATCGACTATGAACTCACCCTCGAACCGCACGGTAAACGCTGGCTCTTCGCACTGGAATTCCCCACCACGCTGCCCATGGAAAGCGGCCTTACCCGCGACTATCAATTGTTATCCCGGCAACCTGTGCGCAGCCGCATGCGCTACACGCAGCGCGCCGTGCCGGATATCCGAAAAGGCCTGACTGACCCGCCAGAGGTTTTGCAGGAATCTCTGGCCTTGCCCAAAAACAGCAACCCGCGCACCCGAGCCATAGCGATCAGCTGGAGGCAACGTCATGGCGACAATGACGTCGCCATTGTGCGGGCAGCCGAAGATTTTTTTAGTCGCCAGCTGTTGCGCTACACCCTCAACCCGCCCCTTACCGGCAGCGATAGTGTCGATGAATTCTTGTTTGACAACAAACGCGGCTTTTGCGAGCACTTTGCCTCCGCCTTTGCCTTTGCCCTGCGTGCCGCCGGTGTCCCCGCGCGCATCGTGGCCGGGTATCAAGGCGGTGAGATCAACCCTGTCGACGGGTTTCTGGTCGTGCGCCAGTATGACGCCCATGCCTGGACGGAAGTATGGCTGGTCAAGCAGGGCTGGGTGCGCGTAGACCCGACCGCCATTGCCGCACCACGACGCATTGACAGCAGCCTGGCCACCGCCATCCCGGCAGATGAAACCCTGCCTTTTTTAGCGCGCAATGAGATGGCCTGGCTCAAGGCCATCCGTTACCAGATCGACGCCGTCACCAACGGCTGGAACCAATGGGTGCTCGGGTACGATCCGCAACGCCAGCGCGATTTATTAACTCGCCTCGGGCTGGATGCCGATTGGCGCAACATGACAGCTCTCTTGACTATCCTCTGCGGCGCGGCCTTGCTGCTGCTCACCGGCTGGGTGCTGCGCCAGCGCGAGCGTATCGATCCCGTCCGCCGTGCCTGGCGGCGCTTTACCACCAAACTCGCCAAGCGCGGCATTGTTTGGCAACCGTGGGAAGGGCCGGACACCCTGGCTGCACGCGCGGCCAGCCAACTCCCCGCGCACGCGACAAAAATTCACGCCATCGCCCGCAGTTACGCCCGCCTGCGCTATGCTGCCCACCCGCCTGGCGCGGGCTTGGTCGAACTCAATCAATACATCCGCGACTTGTCACTATGAAATTGAAATACGTGAAATACCTTTTCTTGCTCTGCCTGTTCTTGGCGTTACCCGCGCAGAGTCAAACCAATCACCAAGCCCACAGCTATGCCGAGCGTGAGGATGTCAAAGCATTCATCGACGAGATGGCCACCGAATACAGTTATGACCGCATGACACTCGATGCACTGTTTCGCGTCGCCCAACCCATCGCTTCGGTGTTAAAAGCCATCCGCCCACCCGCCGATCCGGGGATACGTTCCTGGCGCACTTATCGCAGCCGCTTTGTTGAGCCGGTGCGCATTGCAGCGGGTAAAAAGTTCATGCAGCGTTACGCCACCGAACTCGCCGCAGCAGAGGCGCGCTTTGGCGTGCCCACCGAGATCATCGCGGCGATCATCGGCATCGAGACGATTTACGGCAAACACACGGGCAACTACACCACTTTTTCTGCTCTCACCACGCTGGCTTTTGACTACCCGCCGCGTGCCAAGCTATTCCGCCAGGAACTGATCGAACTGCTCTTGCTGGCCAGGGAAGAAAATCGCCCGATACTGAGTTACACCGGCTCCTACGCGGGTGCGCTGGGCTTGCCGCAATTCATGCCCTCTTCACGACGAAAATACGCGCTGGATTTCGACAACGACGGCAAGATTGATCTCGCCGCCAGCCCTGCGGATGCCATCGGCAGCGCAGCAAACTTTCTAGCCGAACACGGCTGGGAAAAAGACGGCCCCATCGCCCAGCGCGTAACGGTGAGCGGCGATGGCATTCAAGCCCTGCTCGACGAAGGCATCACGCCACAGCACCGCCCCAGCGAACTTGCTGCACGTGATGTACAGATTCAGAAAGTTCCCGAAGGCGACCCGAAGGAAGTGCATGGCAAGCATAGCGCTGGCGCTGGTGATACGGCGCCTGGTGATCAACCCAATGATCAATTCTGCGACCAACCCGCCGCATTGATCGACCTCGTCACCCCCAATGAGGCCACCGAATACCGCCTGGGCTACCGCAACTTCTATGTCATCACCCGCTACAACCGCAGCAGCTTCTACGCCGCCGCGGTGATGGATTTGGCTGGTACGTTGAAAACAGATGCTGATTTCTAGATGATCCAATACACAATATATTTGCAATACTTGCACCAGCTTGGCGATCACAGTAAGTTGCCTGCTGATCAAACTTTACTAAATACCTCATGACTTCCGCCACGATCAAACTATTTCTCCCGCATGGCGACGCCAAACGCTTTCGTGTCGGTGAAGTATCGAACTGGAATGGCAAGGCTTTGGCTGCGCCAAGAACTGAATTGGATGATCTGCTTCTGCGCGAAGAAACACAAAGCGCTGGCGTCTACTTTCTCTTTGGCGCTGACCCTGAAAATGGGGATGCCTTAGCCTACATTGGCGAAGCAGAAATTATTCGTGACCGCATCAACCAGCACAAAGCTAAAGACTTCTGGAACACAGTTGTCCTATTCGTCAGCAAAGACGAAAACCTGACAAAAGCGCATATCCGTTACCTTGAGAATCGACTGCTTCAAGCTACTAAAGAAATCGGGCGCTACCGGCTTGAGAACACAAACGCCAGCAACCCCAAGCTGCCCGAGTCTGATCGCGAAGACATGGAAGTATTTTTGTCACGGATTCAACAAGTTTTACCCGTGCTTGGTTTTGATTTACTGACACCGATTTCAGGTTCAACCAAGAGTTCAAAACCGCAAAAAGAACTTTTTTGCAAGAACAAGGGCGCAGTCGCCCGTGGCCGGCGTACCGAGGGAGGCTTTGTGGTTTTCAAAGATTCGACCGCGGTGAGTGCTGCATGCCCCTCCGCTGAAACGCAACATCCTTATGTTGTCGCTCTTCGCAAAAGACTTATTCAAGAAGGTGCGCTTTCTCTTAAAGATGGCTTTCTTGAATTTACCAAAGACGCGGAATTTGATAGCCCAAGTGCAGCAGCGGCAGTTATCCACGGGGGCGGAGCAAATGGGCTGACCGCATGGAAAGACACCAGTGGAAAAACACTTAAGGCAATTGAAGGTAGCTAATGCCCAAGGAAAAATCACCAATCTAAAGTCTCCGCGTATCGCTTAATGGAAGGCAAGTTACTCGCAGCATGCAGGTCGAAAAATCGGCGCTGGTAATACGGCGCATTGATAGACCTGATCACTCTAGGCACTGCCATTAAATACCGACAGCTTACACACTGATAGGCTCAATAGAAGACGCACCAATTCGTGTGAATAAGTGATCAAGAAATTGTCCCATGCCACACCCTGATGCACCCATCGTTACCCCAGAAACAACGGGGTTTTGTGATAAGTTGCTCCCACCTTTTACTTCGCTATTTTCACTTTGTCCAATCTAGCCATCCTCTTCTGGCTGCTCAACATCATTCTGGATACGGGCGGACATCTGGCGTTCAAATCCGCCTCGATTGCCGAGCATGAAACCGAATGGCAGCGCTGGAAAACCATGCTGGCCTCGCTCCCTTTATGGATAGGCATCAGCTGTTTCTGCCTGGAATTCATCGTCTGGCTGGCGCTGCTGTCCCTCGTGCCGCTGTCGATGGGCATGCTGGTTGGCTCCATCAACATCGTCATCGTCATGCTGGCTGGCAAGCTGCTGTTCGGTGAGCGTCTGGATCGCATGCGCATCATCGGCATGTGGCTGGTCACTATCGGCGTTGCGCTGGCCGGCGGGTTTGTGTCATGAGCACCAGGATGAGCAAGAAACGTTTTTATGTGATTGGCTTTGGTGCGCTGATACTGTTTGATACCTTCACGCAGGTTTGCTTCAAGCTCGCTTCCGCCCATGCGGGTGAATTCGCCTTGACCTCCCTCTGGTTGCACGAAATATTCTTCAGCCCGTGGATTTACGGTGCCGTGACCGGTTACTGCGGTGCCTTTGTCACCTGGATGACGCTGCTCAAACACGCCCCGATCGGCCCCGCTTTTGCCGCTTCGCATTTGGAGGTGATTACCGTGCTGGCTATTTCGGTCATGTATTTCGGTGAACACTTGTCGCTCATGCAAGTCTTCGGTGGCCTGTGCATTGTGGCGGGGATTATTTTCCTCAGCATGAGTGAGGCGGAGCAAGCGCATTGAGGGAAATCCCGCCCACTGCCGGGCTGCCGCTGACATGGCGCGATCTGTTCCCTGCGGGTGCATCGCTGGAACAGGGACTGGCCGACTTTATCCACGTGCCCGCTGTCCAAATCACCTGTTCGGGTACAGCCGCACAAATCATTACCCTGACCACACTCAAGAAGCAAAACCCTCGTCGCAAGGTCATCCTGCCCGCTTACACCTGCCCATTGGTGGCACTGGCCATATTGCATTGCGGGTTGCAGCCGGTGCTGTGCGACTTGCAGCCCGACCACTTTGATCTCGATCATGATCGGCTTGCGGCCTTGTGCGATGCGAATACGCTGGCGATCATTGCCACCCATCTCGGCGGGCGCGTAGCCAATTTGTCGCCGGTACTGGACATCGCACGCACTAGCGGGGCTTATGTCATCGAAGATGCGGCGCAGTCCCTCGGCGCAACCTGGGAGGGACACCCGGTCGGCATGGCCGGCGATGCGGGGTTCTACAGCCTGGCTGTCGGCAAAGGGCTGACACTCCATGAGGGCGGCGTCCTGATAACGCGTGATGCTTCCCTGCGCCAGCAGTTTCAAGCCACTGCAGCCGAAATCGCACCATCGAAATGGCTGTGGGAACTGCGCCGCAGTGTGGAACTGCTGGGCTACGCGGCACTGTATCAACCGTGGGGGCTGCCGTTTGCCTATGGCTTGCCCTTGCGTCGCGCCTTGCAACAAGGGCAATTGATCAAAGCCGTTGGCGATGATTTTTCCGATGACATCCCACTGCACCGTGTAGGGCGCTGGCGCAAAGCCGTCGGTGCCAACGCGCTGGAACGTTTGCCGAAATTTCTCGATACGCTGCATTTGCAGGCCATGCAACGATTGGAAAAGCTTGCAGCCATTCCGGGTATCAAGATCATGCAGGATGAACCAGGGGGCAAAGGCACATGGCCATTCTTCATGGTCTTGATGCCCGCTCAGGCCGCGCGCGATGCGGCATTGAGGAAACTGTGGAGTGCCGGCTTAGGCATCAGCCGCCTTTACATCCATGCGCTTGCCGATTATTCCTATTTGGTTGATCGGGTAGGTAAAGCAGATATCCCCCATGCTCGTGATTTTGCGACACGCATGCTCACGATCAGCAACAGTTTGTGGCTGGATGAAGCCAAATTCGAGCGGATTTGCCAGGAAATTGCGGCGGCTATCTAGCCCGCATTGATTAGCCGGACAGGCATTGCAACAGCTTAAGGTTGATCGCCTGTTGCTCGACCTGCCAGCGCTCAAGGTCAGCTTCGGCAATCTCTGGTTGACCCTCGATGCCGCTAAGAAAGCGTTTGAAACGACTTTGATAAGAATAAACAGAGATGTCCCCGGTAACATCACAACCAATGAGGCGGCGCTTGAGCAGGCCGATGGCCGCTTCTAGATCGGAAAGACGCATCACGCCTTGATCCCAGTTGGTATGCACATCTGCGACAGACAGCACATCCTTGTCGATGGTGAGATAAATCGGGTCAGTGGATGCATCAAGATAGTCGGAAAAGGCATCGAGCATGGGGGCTATCGCAGCAAAGGATTGACTCTGCTTGATACCTAGCAGCCGCATCCAGCCCAAATCCCGTCCCACGCACCAGTAGCGGACTTTGCCGGAATATAAATTATGCAAATGATTTTCCCAGCCATGCGCTGCTTCTACATCTTTTGAGGTGATTCCCAGCACATGCACATGGGATACAAAGGGGAGACGACTGACGTGCCACACCCAGGAGCCGCAATGAATGCCGAATGGGTAGCGCATGTTGTCCGGGTGATTATCAAACACGACCACCTGTATTGATCGGTTAAGGCGGGCATGGCGCCCAATCAGCAAGTAGCTGAGATGATGAAAGTCGCCACTGCCAATAAAAGCCACATGGGGCTGATGAGCCAGCGCGTCACCGAAAGTATCTTTTAATCTGTCCAGCACGTTCATCCTGCAGCCGAAGCGAATGGCTTCCTGCCTGTCGTACAAGTCGATGCGCTGCTCACCAGTCAATGGCTTGACCGATCGATCAAAATCAAGAACGAGCGGTTTCATGCCAATGGCTGTCTGCTTCGAAGAAACGTTTGAATGGACGCATCGCCTGTCGCAGCAAAGCATTGCGAATATACACCGCGTGGCAAGTGAAGGTGAAGCTGGCGCCTAAATGTCGCTTGATTTCAGGGTCTGTCCAGCCTGCAACGTAATAACGCAAACCTTGCTCCAGCGCATAGCGCACGTTGGTTATCCAGCTAACGAAATACAGATTGTGTTCGCGCGAGGCGGGATATGAAAACCCGATGTATTTATCCAGCAACATGCCGTTGTGCACAAAGCACAGGTTGTAGCCGATTAATTTTCCATCCACCCGATAAGTGAACACGATGCCGCCGCAGGATGAATCCTGTAATACCGCGCGAAAGAAACTGGGTGAAAGCAAGTCAAAGTGGGTTTCGCTCTGATCATAAACCTGACGATACAGTGCGTAATACTCTGCCAATAAAACCTCGTCAGTGAATTGCGCATCACCCGTGGGGATTTGATCGATTGCCAATGCCGAATTCACCCGGGTCTTGCGTTTAATGTCCTTGCGCCGAGACTTGGGCATGCGCGCCAAAAACTCGTCGATCGAGGTGAAGTCAATGGGCACATAGGCCAGTGCTTGCCCTGCAATGATGAAAAACCCGCATTGCTGCGCCGTGGCAATGAAAGCTTGAGTGTAAGCATGGGCCGCTGCATCAACCAGCAGGGGTTCGGTGGGCAGGTCTTTGACGATCAGGAAAGGATAACCAGCGGCAGCCCGTAACAGGCTGGCCAGAAAATCATCAGCGGCTGGTGATTCAGGCAGTAGTCCATATTCTGAAACGGTGGTCCCGATAAAACAGGTTCTAGGCTGTAAAAACCTGCGCCACCAGCGATAGAACGGAAAGCGTTCAAACTTCCGGCGAGCATTCGACGTCATCGTGGTGAGCAGATTGAAATGGATTTCAAACGCAGGTGCACCGCAGATATTGAGAACCGGAAACCCCTCGGGCGGGTGGTGCAAAAAATGCCGAATTAACGCGGCGGGTTCAATCAGGTTATGTGGACTTCCCTGCATCGGACCCTAAGCTGGATTGGCGGTGCATTGTTTGAAAAATCCAGCCATGCGGTTGGCAACATCAGCCCTGCGCTTGTCCAGGGTCAGCACGTGATACGTGTCATCCACAAAATACTTCTCTATTTTTTTCGAGGCAATCCGTTTTGCCACATAGTGCGCATTGTTCATGCTGGCGGTATCGTCTTCAGTGGAATGAACGATCAGCGTGGGCGAGTTAACTTGACACAAGGCTTTCTTGGCGACGTTGATCAGCCGGTTACTTTCGAATATCGTCACAGCCGGGGTGCGAAAAATACCGACTTTTTCTGCTGCCTTCGAATCACGCTTTTGCAGCACCGCATGCACCATGGCACGAGTACGCTCACACTTGATGCCATACGGCGATGTCTCATTCCAGTACATGAAGTATTTGAGCGGGCTATGCAAAACAAGGGGCAACAGCAGCTTGCGCTTGATGTGCGGAATGTTCCATCCATCATAAAAAAAAGTAGTGGACAGCAGGCAGAGCCCGCTCACCAGATCACCCTTCTCTTTGGCTAGCAGCAATGCCATCAGCGCGCCCATCGACAACCCGGAAACATACACGCGCGCATGCTTTTCCCGGAGCGCATCAAAAGACTCCCTGATGCCACCATACCAATCCTGCCAGCGGGATTTTTTGAGATTCGCCACACTGCCGCAATGCCCTGCCAAAGCCGGACACATGACGCTGAATCCTTGTTTTGCCAATCGTGTGGCAATCGGCTTCATTTCTGCCGGCGTGCCAGTCAAGCCGTGAATCAGTAACACCGCCTCTTCACCCGCTTGAGCATAATAGTAGCCAGAATTACCCAGGCAATTTTCGATAGTGAGACTCATTCTGCGCCCTTATTCAGCACCGCAGCGCCGTAACAGCATTTCAAAGAGGTGAATGCCAAGGTCGATTTCTCCTTCAGTGATCAACAGCGAAGGAGCCAGGGTGATGACGTTCTTCTCGTAACCCCCAATATCCAGCACCAAGCCGTATTTCTTGTCATTGACTAACAGGTCACCCTTCAGGCCTTCGTTGAACATGCGGTCAGCCAATGCGCGGCTCGCGGTGAAGCCATCTTTTTCACATAGTTCAATGCGCAGGGCAAGGCCCAGGCCACTCACATCGCCAACCACTTTCCAGCGCGACTTCAGTTCATGCAGGCGCTTGAGAAAGTAAGCGCCACGTGCACGAACGTGCGGCTCAAATTCGGCTCCCTGAGTCATCTTCAGTACTTCAAGTGCGACTGACGTGCCCAGCGGGTTGGAAGCAAACGTGGAATGCGTGGAGCCCGGCGGAAATTTCTCCGGCGAGATGAGCTCCTCGCGCGCCCAGATGCCAGACAGTGGATTGAGGCCGTTGGTGATGGCTTTACCGAATACAAAGATGTCGGGAACGATGCCGAAGTTCTCCCACGACCACAACTTGCCGGTACGGTAAACACCCATCTGGATTTCATCCGCCACCAGCAATACATTGCGCTTCTTGAGACTTGCCTGCAACTTGACCATGTAACCTGCAGGCGGAATAATGTAGCCGCCAGTGCCCTGCATCGGTTCGATATAAAACGCACCAAACTCGCATTGCTGGGCTTTCTCGTCCCAGACTGATTGATATTCCGTATCAAACAGCTTCTCGAATTCCTTATGGCAATAGGTATCGCAGGTTTCCACCTTCATGTCGTACGGACAGCGGAAACAGTAAGGATATGGCACGAAATGCGCGCGGTCGGCAAAGTTGCCGAAACGACGACGGTAGCGATAACTGGAAGTGATGGCAGAAGCGCCCAGTGTACGGCCATGGTAACCACCCATGAAGGCAAACTGGTGAGTTTTCCCCGTATGGTTGCGCACTACCTTGAGCGAGTCTTCCACCGCCTGCGCACCACCCACATTAAAGTGAACGCGGCCTTTTACGCCATGTTTTTCTTCCATGTACTTGCAAATAATCTCGGCCAGATCGACTTTTTCTTTATGTAGATATTGGCTGGCGAGCTGTGGCAATTTATCAATCTGTTTGTGCAGCACATCGCCGAGGCGTTTATTCTTGTACCCGAAGTTCACCGCCGAATACCACATCTGCCAATCCAGATACGGGGTATTGTTTTCGTCGAACAGAAAGCTGCCTTCGCAGTCTTCAAAGACTTTCGGCGGGTCAGCGTAGTTGACCGTGTCACCATGCGAACAGTACTTGTCGTTTTTTTCAAGAATTTCGATAATTTTCTGATTCATGATTTATGTGATCTCGATGCAAATCCAGGGGTGAGGTGCGAGGCTAGGTGATCGTTTAAAAAGCCAGTCCGACACTGCGCTGCAGGGTTTCTTGCGGCCAAGTCTTGATCTCGGACAACACATCGACAAAGGTTGTGAATTTAATGTGCGGTATCGCATTCCCTTCACAAAATTTAATCAGCGATCCCTTGGCAAACACCACATCGGCTGTTTTAGCCAGGCAAGCATCTGACTTTCCATCGCCGACAAGGATGATTTTTTGCGTGCCGCCGGAAAGCTCCTTCGCTACCACGCATTTGCAAACACCGTTACCTGCTGTGCACTGCGGATTTCTATGTGGCCAGGAAATATCAATGCCATCCGCCACAAAGTGCAGCTTGTTGGCATACACGGGTAGCTCCGGTAAAGCAGCGCTTTTCATGGCAACCCTGATCGCATGGCCGAGGCCATCGCTGACGACAGCTACTTTGGAAAACTGGCTGACATGCTGGTAGAACGGTAAAAAACTGGCATCAAGCCGGATTCCCCGAAAAAATTTTTCTAGCGAAACATGGTCCGCCTTGACCATGTGCAATTGCTTTTGCATGCACTGTATGGCAGTAATGTGGCCATCAAGCCATTGCTGCTCCACGGTCTTCCATTCCGGATCGGCAAAGCGCTCCAGCATTGCATCTACCGTGTCACGCAAGGATAAGGTGCCATCAAAATCGACCACAAAAAGCATACGCCGCTCCTTCCTCTTAATAATCGGGTGACAGATTAGCCTTGGCGTTCTTACAACCAGCTTACGCCCGCGAAAGGTAACTGTAAGCAAAGAGACTTACACTGTATTCACTCACTCTCTATTCGCTTGAACGTCCATTGGAAATTGGAAACATGACCTTGATGACGCTTACATCCCTCTCTCTTCTGCTGTCAGCTACCGCAAGTCAATAGCCGAATATGCGACTCCTGCTTGTGGAAGATGACAGCATCCTTGGCGATGCCATGCAGCGCGTCCTGCAACAGACAGGCTATGCCGTGGATTGGGCGCGCAATGGGAAGGACGCCGATCTCGCACTGGGAGACCAGGTTTATGATCTCGTCCTGCTTGATCTTGGCTTACCTCAGCTTGATGGTTTCGAGGTTTTGCGTCGTTTGCGCACCCGTCAGTCCAGTTTGCCGGTACTCGTTGTTACTGCGCGCGATTCAGTTGATGATCGCGTCAAAGGATTGGATCTTGGCGCCGATGATTATGTCCTCAAGCCGTTTGACATGCCTGAGCTCCTCGCCAGGATCCGCGTTCACATACGCCGTGCCCAATCGCTGCTAACGAACGTCATTACCTATGGGCCACTTGTCTATGACATGTCCGAGCGTCTGATAATGGCCAATGGCAAGCCAATGATTTGTCCGGCACGGGAACTGGGCATTCTGGAAGCCATGCTGCTAAAAGTCGGGAAAATCGTTTCCAGCGAACAACTCATAGAAAAGCTCTGCAGCTGGGACGAAAATCTGAGCAGTAATGCAATTGAAGTCTATGTGCACCGCTTACGCAAAAAACTACAGCCATTAGGTGTAAATATCATTACTGTGCGCGGGTTGGGTTACATGCTGGAAAAACAAAGTGACTAGATCGCTACGCCAGACTTTGCTGATATGGCTGCTGATTCCGATGCTGATCTTGTTCAGCGTGGGAACGTTATTTGTCTATCAACGTGCGCTAAGCTATTCGGAAGATGCCTATGATCTGAGTCTGATGGAGTCGGCTAATGACATCGAGCAACTTGTACGTACATCACTCAATAACAGTGGACGCATCGATATGCTCCGCTCGATGAAAGAGATGCAGGATATCCTGTTGACAGACCAGTACGATAAAACCTTTTTCAGCCTGCTTGATGAGCAAGGTCATTTGATTGCAGGTGATGGCAAATTGCCACTACCACCAACAGATAGCAAGACCACTGGCGAGAAAAAACCCCGTCTCTACGATACGACTATTGGCGAGAAACCAGTTCGGGCACTTTTAAAAAAACTGACGATTACATCGGCTGGCGAGTCTTACTCTTGGAATATTTTGCTTGGCGAGACATGCAACAAACGGGAAATGCTTGCCAGAGATATTCTCACCGGCTTTGTTGCACCTCAAATCATTATTATTTTTCTTGCCATCTTGTTGCTAATCATGGGCATTCGGCAAGGATTAGCTCCGCTAGAATCGCTGCGCATTACTGTTGCCAAGCGACCTCACAACGATATGCAACCATTGGATGTGAGTGAAGTACCCACTGAAGTGCAGCCCCTGTTGCAAGAAATCAATCGTCTGCTAGCGCGATTGCAGGCAATGTTTGAAACTCAGAAACGCTTCACTGCAGATACCGCCCATCGACTGCGTACACCGCTGGCTGGATTATCGGCACAAATTGACCTTGCGCGAGTACAAGATAACCCACCCCAAACGCGCCATGCACTTGACCAGATTAAAAAGGTGTCCGCAAACCTCAATCATGCCATCAGCCAGTTACTTTCCCTGGCTCGCAATGATCCCGGTGCGTGGCAGTCATTGCAGATGGGAACACTTGATCTAACCAGGCTTGCACGGCAAATTACGATGGAATGGATTGAATCCGCCAACACCCAGGAAATCGACTTGGGATTTTCGGGTGACAATTCTCCTTGCGCCATCACGGGTGATGCGATGCGGATCAAGGAATTATTGGACAACCTGTTGGACAACGCATTGCGCTACTGCCCTTCTGGCAGCAAAGTAACGGTCAGTGTAGCGTCGGATGGCACATTGAGTGTTGAAGATAACGGGCCAGGAATATCTCCAGAGGAACGGGAACATGTTTTTGAACGGTTCCACCGAGGTGCTGACATCCGGGCAGAAGGCAGTGGTCTGGGGCTCGCAATCGTCAAAGAAATTGCCGAAATACACGGGGGAAACGTCAATGCAACTGAAGGCAGGGATGGGCGTGGGATGCTATTCAGTGTGAATTTCCCTGTGGCAAATTCGATCCCTGACGTCAGAAAACCATTGATGTGATTGTGATCGAATACCCATGTACGAATCTAAAGCCCACCCGCCGCTACCCCGCAAACAGTTTGTGCAACGGGTGCTGCGCCACGCGGCAGTTGCCCTTGCCCTGCTGCTGGTCTCACTCTTGCTCGGCATGGCGGGCTATGCGTATTTCGAGAACCTGCCCTGGCGGGATGCCTTTTTGAATTCCGCCATGCTCATGGGCGGCATGGGGCCTGTCGATCCGCCCCACACGGATGGGGGCAAGCTGTTTGCCGGCCTGTATGCACTCTATGCAGGGCTGTTATTTTTGATCATTGCAGGCATTGTGCTCACACCGGTTGTACATCGGGTAATGCATCAGTTTCACTGGAAAGAAGATCGGTAAGTTCCTCGCCGTGCCACCAGCGCCGACTTTGGTCAATGCGCTTCCCTGCCGCGCAAGTTATAGTTGCGCATCACATGCCCATCCCAAGACGGCTCCCCATGAATTGCCCAAAACTGCCAAGAAGTATCGTTGCACTCGGGCTGGTCAGCCTGTTCATGGACATGTCATCCGAGATGATCCACAGCCTGCTGCCGGTATTTCTGGTTACCGTACTGGGCGCGAGTGCCTTGTCGGTCGGCTTTATCGAGGGTATCGCCGAAGCGACAGCTTCCATCGCCAAGGTATTTTCGGGGGTGATTTCGGACTGGATGGGGCGCAGAAAGCCGCTGGTGCTGCTGGGCTACGGGCTGGCTGCGCTGACCAAGCCATTGTTTCCGCTGGCCACGGGCATAGGCGCGGTGCTTACCGCACGGTTTATCGACCGCATCGGCAAGGGCATACGCGGTGCGCCACGCGATGCGCTGATCGCCGACATCACGCCGCCGGAAATTCGCGGCGCAGCATATGGCTTGCGCCAGACGCTGGATACCGTGGGCGCTTTTGCCGGACCACTGCTGGCGATGGCGCTGATGGCGGCAACGCAGGATAACTTTCGCCTGGTTTTCTGGATGGCCGTGATACCGGCGTTTATCTGCGTGCTGCTGATTATTTTCGGCGTTAAGGAGCCGGAGATAACACGGCCAGCAACGCACCCAACAATAAAAATTCGACCAATACGCCGTGAAAATCTACGTCGGCTGGTACCTCGTTTCTGGTGGCTGGTGGCGTTTGCGGCGGTGCTCACCTGCGCGCGATTTTCCGAAGCATTTTTACTGCTGCGTGCCGAGAATGTCGGGATGGCCGTGACCTGGGTGCCAACTGTCCTGATAGTAATGAATATCGTCTATGCTGCAAGTGCCTACCCTTTTGGCAAACTGTCCGACAATGGCGGGCGCCGCCGCTTGCTGCCCTGGGGCATAGGTTTTCTGATCGTATCCGACCTGGTGCTGGCACTGGCGGGCAGCATCTGGCTGGTCAGTTTAGGTGCCGCCTTGTGGGGCCTGCACATGGGCGCGACGCAAGGTCTGCTGTCGGCGCTGGTGGCAGACGCAGCACCGGCTGATTTGCGCGGCACGGCCTTCGGTGTGTTCAATCTGGCCAGCGGCCTGGCGCTGCTCGCTGCCAGCGTGATTGCCGGCGGTTTGTGGACGGCCTTTGGTCCGGAGATGACTTTTTATGCCGGTGCCGCGTTTGCAACACTGGCGCTCATCGGATTGCTCAGCGGACTGAACACCCGCAAACCCGAACAACACCTCAGTTGATGTCATAGTAATACGGCTTAACGGGTACCTTGGCTGCAGTATCTTGCACAATGGTTTCCAACGGCCGGGGCGCTTTATCCCACCACAGCGCACGCCCAGCGTTTTGTTCGGCGGCCTGTTCTGGGTGTGCTGCCATCCAATCACGCATAAATCGAGTAAATTCAGATTCGTACTGAGCCATTGCGTTACCTTCCCTTTCTAGTATTGCGAGTTAATGGTGCGGATTAATGTAGCGCGCCAGGCGAAGCACCTCGGGCACTCGCCGCAGGGCGCGCAGGATACGCGCCAGGTGCACGCGATCAGTCACCTGCACGGTGAAATACAGCATGGTGGAGTCACGGTCATCTTCCACACTGACATCGATAATATTTGAATTGCTCTCGGCAATTTCTTTTGCCAGCCGTGCCAGTAAGCCGCGCGCATTTTTAACAATCACGCGGATGGTGACATCAAACAGATGATCCGGCGTCACATCCCAGGCAACATCCACCCAATTGCCACGCTCGCTTCTGAGCTTGGCCAACACAGGGCAATCATGTGTATGCACGACCAGCCCCTGTTCTTTGCGAATCAAGCCAACAATGGGATCCCCAGGAATCGGCCGACAACATTTGCCCAGCTGCACGGCAATGCCTTCAGTGCCGCGAATCATGATTGCCTGGCGCGCACGCGGGAGTTTCGCCGTCAAACTCGTGGTTGGCACATCCAGCCCTTCGGCCAGGCGGCGCGCCACAATCGCGGGCAAGCGCTTGCCCAAACCAATATCCGAGAGCACGGCGCGTTTTGATCGCACACCGGATTCTTTTTTGAAGCGGTCCCACGCCTCGGGCAGAATCTTGGCGGAGGATATGCCCATCTCATGCAGTGCATGTGCAAGCAGCCGTTCGCCTAGCGCCACCGATTCCTCGTTTTGCTGGGTCTTTAAAAAGTGACGGATTCTGAATCGTGCCCGAGCACTCTTTACATAGCCAAGCCAAGCCGGATTCGGCGCCGCATGTGGTGCGGTGATCACCTCAACACGATCACCATTTTTCAGCTCTGTACGCAGTGGTGAAGCTTCAAAATTGATACGGCACGCCACGCAACGGTCGCCAATATCGGTATGCACCGCATAAGCAAAATCAACGACTGTAGCGCCACGCGGCAAGGCGAAGATTTTTCCCTTCGGGCTGAACACATACACTTCGCCAGGGAATAGATCGATTTTGACGTGCTCAAGAAATTCCGACGCCGTGCCTGAATCAGACTGCAACTCAATCAACGATTGCAACCATTGGTGAGTTTTTTGCTGCACCTGGCTGATCCCATGTTCATCCTTATACAGCCAGTGTGAAGCAACGCCCGATTCAGCCACATTATGCATTTCAGCCGTGCGAATCTGAATTTCAACCGGCGTGCCGAATGGGCCGATCAATGTGGTGTGCAATGACTGATAGCCGTTGGCTTTGGGAATGGCAATGTAGTCTTTAAACTTGCCCGGCACGGGTGGATAAAGCGCATGCAATGCCCCCAGCGCAAGATAACAACTCGGCCTGTCTTTCACCACAATACGAAAGCCGTAAATATCCAGCACTTGCGAAAAGCTCAGTTGCTTTTCACGCATCTTGCGATAAATGCCATACAGATGTTTTTCACGACCCATGACTTCAGCATCCAGCCCTGCACTGGGTAGGGTCGTACGTATCGCTTCAAGAATTTTACTGACCACCTCGCGCCGGTTGCCCCGCGCTTTTTTGACTGCCTTTTCCAGCACGCGATAACGCATGGGTTGGCCATGACAAAAGGCAAGTTCTTGCAACTCGCGATACAAGGCATTCAAACCCAGCCGATTGGCGATAGGCGCATAAATATCCAGCGTTTCCCTGGCAATTCGCCGTCGTTTATCAGCCCGCATAGAGCCGAGGGTCTGCATGTTATGTCGCCGATCAGCCAGCTTGATGAGAATAACGCGCACATCGCGCGCCATCGCCAGCAGCATTTTGCGAAAATTATCGGCCTGCGCTTCTTCAAAACTTTGATGTTCGATGCGATCAATCTTGGAAACGCCATCCACCAGATCGGCCACGCCTTTGCCGAACCGCTCAGTCAGCTGCTCTTTGGTGATGTCGGTGTCTTCCATCACATCGTGCAGCAACGCCGCACTCAGTGCCTGCGCATCCAGATGCCAATCGGCTAATCCGGCAGCAACTGCCAGCGGGTGAGAAATGTAAGGCTCGCCACTGACCCGCATCTGGCCACTATGCGCCGCTTGAGAAAACAGATACGCCTCGCTCACACGGGCGATGTCCTCGGGACTCAGATAGGTAACAAGTCGCGCGTTGAGATCTGCCAGGCTGACAGAAAAATTGACTGGCGCGGGCACTCCCGATGCCGGGGAATCTGGCTTTAGCGGAGAGTCTGACTTTAACTGCGGGTTTGGATCAGCCAATGGATTGTTGAATTTATCGACCAATGGCTTGGCCAGCGCAGACGGCAGGTGGCGAGGTGTCATGGCGGACATAACTCACCCCATGCACCGATAAGTTATGCGGCTTTCGGACGGGTCAAAATTTCGACCCCCACTTTGCCAGCAGCAATTTCGCGCAGAGCGATCACCGCCGATTTATCATTATCCGGTTCAACTTGCGGCGTGCTGCCCATGGCCAGCTGACGCGCGCGATACGCCGCGACCAACGTGAGATCAAAGCGGTTAGATATCTTCTTGATGCAATCGTCAATGGTGACACGAGCCATGGGATTTAGTCCTGTTCAAAAAAGCGGAATACTTCGGGATGACGAGCCAGCTGACGCTTGACTCTCAGGCGGGAGGCGCGCACGGCGGCAGTCAGCTCGCCCAGTGCCACATCCAAGTCTCTGTTGATTATAACAAAATCGAACTCATACACATGCCTCATTTCATCACGTGCGGCAGCTAAACGCCGCGCGATAACCTCTGGGCTATCGGTTGCGCGCTGTTGTAGCCTGTGTTTCAGCTCTTCCATGCCGGGTGGCAAAATAAAAATGCCCACCGCTTCGGTAAACTCCCGCTGTATTTGTCGCGCGCCTTGCCAGTCAATCTCCAGCAACATATCCGTGCCTGATGTCATTTGCGCATCTAACCACGCGCGTGACGTGCCGTAATAGTTGCCATGCACTTCGGCCGACTCGACAAACTCGCCCCGGCTGCGCATCGCCATGAACTGCGGCAGATCAATAAAGTGGTACTCATGCCCGTCAACTTCACCCGGCCGCGGCGCGCGGGTAGTATAAGAAATTGAACGCCGCACCTGCGCATCGTTGGCCAGCAGGCCGCTCACCAGCGTGGTCTTGCCAGCGCCAGAAGGTGCTGCGATGATGAACAAAGTACCAATCGTCATGGTTATCAAAGACAAGAAATGTTGCCAATCAAAGGGGGAAGGATAGCGCACCTTAGCCGACTTTGACGCTATATAAAATAGTGCTCCATTTGACAATCATCAAAATCACGCAGTAATAAATACCAGAGCCAGTTAGAATCACGCCGGAAATTACACGCCATGTTCACGTCCCGCCACCATTCGTTCCTCCACCGCGCAGCCGCGCACCATGCCCGGCTGCTCCTCGTGCTGGGCGTCTTTGCCGTGCTCATGCAAAGCTTGGCCAGCATGGGTTTGATGGGATCGCATCAAGGCAAGTCAGACAGCGATGGAAAGTTTTTCGCCGAGATTTGCACTGTGCTGGGCGTCAGCAATGTCCAGGTGGCACGGAGTAACGTAGCGGGCGACAAGCAATCACCATCAGATAACAGCAACACGCACGATTGCTGCAAATTGTGCGTCGCCAGCGGTGCACTGTTGTTTGCCAGCACAACGCCCGCCGTATCACCAGCGCCGACTTTTCACGCATCGCTTTCTGCGTTTATCTCAGCCCGCCCCGCATCCTTCGCCTGGACGGCGCATCCCCCGCGCGGCCCGCCCGCGCGCGTCTGACCTCTCCTGCACGCTGAAGTCCGGCTCGGCTCCAAGGCGTTAAGCCCTGAGCCTCCTTGCCGCCATTCAGCAAGTTTCCTGCATATTGCCTGCGCATGCGCACAGCGTGCATGCGCAGTTGCAGTCATCCAAAAGCGGATTCAAATCCAGAGACAGATTCAAAAGGAGCATTCCAAATGCATTTCAACATCACGGCCGCTACGCAGCGCTGGCTGCTTTGCGCATTCATCACCCTCACCGCCATCAGCGCACACGCCTCCTGCGGCTCGGCGTTTTGCTCGATTGACAACCACTGGGATGCCCAGGGACTGACCCACAACGAAGGCTTAAGCCTTGATCTGCACTACTCCTGGGCCAAAGCCGACCGACTGCGCGCCGGGTCAAACCGGATCAATGCAGAAGCGCCCAGCGCCAGCGGTGACGAGCTCGAAAACAAGCGCACCATCAACCAGGTGCTCAGCGCCGACTTCGAGTATGCGATCAACCCGCGCTGGAACATTGCTATCGGGCTCCCGCTGATGATCCGCGACCACACGCATACCCTCGACTCAATCACCGGCACTTCCGTTGACCAGCAAGCCAAGTTCAGTCAACTCGGCGACATCCGCGTGGTCGGCAAGTACAAGCTCGACAATGACAATCCATTTTCCGGCAACGGACTTCGCTTCGGCCTCAAGCTGCCCACCGGCGCCATCAACAAAACCATGTCCCCCTCCGATCCAGCCGACCCAACCACACCCTACAAGCTGGAACGCTCATCCCAGCCGGGTACTGGCAGCACCGATCTGATTCTTGGCGCCTATCGCTACAACGGTATACCCGGCAGTGGCTGGAACTGGTTCTTCAGCGGCGAAGCGCAGGCGGCGATTGACACCCGCGATGCGTACCGCCCCGGTAAAACGCTCAATCTGAATCTCGGCCTGAGCCGCACGCTCTCCAACACCACCAGCGCCTTGCTGCAGCTTAATGCGCAATATCGCGGCCGCGATACCGGCGCCAATGCCAACCCGGCTTCCGGCGGCTATTCGATCCATCTCAGCCCTGGCCTGTCAGTTGCGGTAACCCCGCAAACCCGCGTCTATGGCTTCCTGCAAGTTGCCCTGCGGCAATACGCCAACACCGATCCGGCCATTCCAGGTGCGGGCCAGCTCACTGCGCCCTGGTCGCTGGCGCTGGGCGTTAATCATCGTTTTTGATCTTTTCCCATTCAAGTTCCCCATTCAACGAAAAGGAGCAAACCTCATGTCTCGCCTTATTCAAACCAGCATGCTCTTCACTCTACTGACGCTTTCGGCCTATGCCGAAGTCACCGTACAGAATCCCTGGATACGCCCCAGCGTGTCGCAACAGAAAGTCACAGGCGCCTTCATGAGTATCACATCAACCACTGACGCGCGCCTTGTCGGCATCACATCACCGGTTGCCGAACGCGTCGAAATTCACGAAATGACGATGGAAAACGACGTCATGAAAATGCGTGCAGTGTCCAGCCTGCCATTGGTTGCGGGTAAGGCTGTGAAACTGGCGCCGGGGGGGAGTTACCACATCATGCTGTTCGACCTGCACCAGCAGATCAAGGCAGGTGACACCATTCCCCTGACTCTGACGATTGAAGATGACCAGAAAAAGCAGTCATCGATCAAGGTGAAGGCCAACGCCAAACGGTCTGCTGCGCAATAAAGAGGCGTCATGTCAAAACAGTCTCTGACAAAACAATCCGACGCGGCCAAAATTCGAAAACTCAAACGGGGTGGGCTTATTTATTTGAGTGCTCACCAAGGTCCCGCCTGGCGCATCATCGAAGGTACAGTACGGCTCGACCTTCACGCAAAAGAATCCGGCGAAAACCTCGCCAGCCTTGCGCTGCCTGGCGACATGTCCGGCATCGAGCCACTGTTTTTTGGCCACTATGGCTTTACCGCACGGGCATTGACGCCCCGCACGCTCATCCCACACGATGCGGCAGATCATCCGCTGGCGCAGATGGCTACGGCTGCGCAGCGCGCCGCACAAGTTGTCGCACTGCGTGCTGGGTCAGCTGCCGGGCGTATCCAACGCCTGGTCGCACTCGTCACCAATCACGGCGGCCTGCCGCACCGTATGCGGCAACAGTCGGCTACTGCCAGTCGCTGCCTGCAACCACCGGCAGCCTGAACATTATTTTTTATATCACTCGAAATCAAAGGGACCCGCCATGGCTTACAACGCGTATCCAGCCATTCCATGCCTGCGTCATCAACCCGTCGCACTGGCCGTCGCCGTCGCATTTTCCTTTACCCTGCGGCTGGCACAGGCCGAGGATGGCGAAGCGGCCACGATCACGCTGCCGGAAATGTCGATCAAGGCCGACAAGCCGGCGCTTCCGGCCAACGTGCCCAACACCGTCGAAAGCGTCACCGCCCGACAGATAGACGAAAGCATCAACGCCATGACCACGGCCTCGGTACTGCAATACCTGCCCAGCGTGCATGTGCGCGAGCGCTACATTGGCGACCGCAACGGCATTCTGGTGATGCGAGTGAACAGCTCGATCGCCAGCGCGGTGACCACGGTCTATGCCGATGGCCTGCTGCTGTCCAATTTCCTCAACAACAGCTTCAGCACCGCACCGCGCTGGGGCATGGTGGCACCCGAGGAAATCGAGCGCATCGACGTCATGTACGGCCCCTTCTCCGCGCTCTATCCCGGCAACTCCGCGGGCGGCGTAGTGAATATCACCACCCGCATGCCGGAGAAATTCGAGGCCCACGCCAAGTTCGATTATTTCACCCAGCATTTCAATCAATACAAGGCCGGCGGGAATTTCAACGGCGTCCATGGCAGCGCCGCGATCGGCAACAAGATCGGCGACTGGTCGTTCTGGGCAGACCTGGATCACCTGGACAATCACGGGCAGCCGCAGACCTTCGGCACGGCGACCAAAAAAACCGGGGCGCCAGCCGGTGCCGGCACTTTCACCGTGGCCAGCGGCGAAATGCACGACATCGATACGTCGGGCAATCCGCGCATCATCACCAGCACCACCGGCATGGATCACACGGTGCAGGACAACGGCAAACTCAAGCTTGCCTACGACATCACGCCGACGCTACGCGCCAGCTACATCCTCGGCATCTGGCAGAACAAGTCGGACGCCACGGTCGAGCCTTATCTCAAGGATGCCGCCGGCAACCTGATTTACGGCACCAAAACCGGCGTGGCCAGCAACCCGTTCCAGTTCGTCCGCATCGGCGGTGTCGATTACACCATCTCCGGCGCCAATCCGGCCTACAGCGAAAGCGAGCACTGGTTGCACGGGCTCTCGCTCAAGACATCCACGGGTGGTACATGGGACTGGGAAGCCATTGCCAGTTACTACGATCAGAGGAAGGACATCTCGCGCACGGCGACCAACTTCGGTTTTGATTCCGGCCTCGGCCCGGTACGACCCGGCGGCAACATCACCCTGGCCGACGGCACCGGCTGGCGCAACCTCGATCTGCGCGGCGAATGGCGTCCGAGCGGCGACCTGAAGAGCGCACATCAGGTGAGCTTCGGCTATCACACTGACCACTACATCCTGAAATCAGACACCTACAGCATCGCCGCCGACTGGCTCAACGGTTCGCCCGGGACGCTATCCACCAACTCGCGCGGCAAGACCGAAATCCAGGCGCTGTATCTGCAGGATGCATGGGGCTTCCTGCCCGACTGGAAGCTGACCGTGGGCGGCCGCTTCGAGCGCTGGAAGGCATTCGACGGCAGCAACTACAATGCGGCCAACGTCGCCCCGAACTCAAGAAATCAAACCTATGCGGACAGGTCGCAAAGCAATTTTTCACCCAAACTCGCGCTCGCGTTTCGGGTGGCTCCCGATTGGCTGCTACGCGGCTCGCTGGGCAAGGCCTATCGCTATCCGACTGTCAGCGAGATGTTCCAGAGCATCAACCTGCCTGGCAGCCTCAAGTTCAACGATCCGAACCTGAAACCGGAATACGTCGTCTCCGGCGACTTCACCGCCGAAAAATCGTTCGCCAACGCCCTGTGGCGCACCTCCTTGTTCTGGGAAGATAAACACGACGCGCTGATCTCGCAAACCGATGTGACAGTCACACCCACCATTTCCAGCATCCAGAACGTCGACCGGGTGCGCACGCGCGGTCTTGAAACCGCATTACAGGCGAGCGATCTCTGGTTTCGCGGCTTTGATCTTTCCGGCAGCCTTACCTATGCCGATTCCTTCATCCTCGAGGACGCGAAAAATCCCGGCCTCGAAGGCACCATGCAGCCGCGCATTCCCAACTGGCGGGCAACGCTGGTCGGCGTCTATCGCGCTTCCGACCGGCTTTCCTACAGCCTCGCCGCGCGCTACAGCGGACGCCAGCACAACCAGCTGTTCAACACCGCGACCCGGCAGTACAACGACATCAATCCGAACGTCTATGGCGCGGTCAGCCATTGCACCGTGGTCGATGGCAAGATCAACTACAAGGTCGACCGGCAATGGACGGCGGCATTGGGTGTGAACAACCTGTTCAGCTACAAGTACTACGTCAACCCGAATCCCTACCCGCAGCGGACGTTGTTCGCCACGCTCAAGTTTGACTACTAAAGGATGCCGCCATGATCCCATTGACTCGCAATCTGTCGTTCGCTTTCAGCGTCGCGTTGATCGTCGCGACCTCTCTGACACAGGCACACACCGAAGACACACCACCCACTGCAATGAAAATGGCGATGAAACCTGGTCCGGCGCTTGCCGCCACCGCCGCCTTCGATGCCGAAGGCACGCTGTGGGCGGTACGCAGCGAAGCGGGTCACATCCTGCTGCAAAGCTCACAGGATGCGGGCAGCCACTGGTCACCCTCCGTCAAGATCAACGCCGAGCCCGAAAGCATCGCCGCCGAGGGTGATGGCTCGCCGAAACTGGCACTGGGACCGCAGGGCGAGCTGTATGTCACGTGGACCAAACCGATGACCAAGCCCTACACGGGTGAGGTGCGCTTTGCCCGTTCGCTCGACCGCGGCAAGACCTTCTCGCCGCCCCTCACCGTGCACGCCGACCGCCAGGAAATCACGCACCGCTTCGATGCGCTGGCAGTCACCGGCAGCGGGCAGATCGTGGTCGCCTGGATCGACAAGCGCGATCTGGAACAGGCGAAGAAAAACGCGACCGACTATCGTGGCGCTGCGGTTTACTTTGCCGTCTCGGACGATCGCGGCGCCACGTTCCGCGGCGATTACCGGCTCGCCGACCACAGTTGCGAATGCTGCCGCATTGCCTTGCGCGTCGACGGCAACCATGAAGTGATTGCCTTCTGGCGACATGTGTTCGAACCCGACATCCGCGACCATGCGCTGGCGCGTTTCTCAACCGACGGCACGGTGAAGGAATTCCGCCGCGCCACCTTTGACGAATGGCACGTCGATGGCTGCCCGCACCACGGCCCCGCCATCGCCCGCGACGCACGCGGACGACTTCATGCCGTGTGGTTCACCGGTGCAGAAGGCAAGGCCGGCGTCTATTACGGCCGCCTGATCGACGGTGCGGTCGCAGCCCAGCGAAAAGTCGGCTCTGGCACAGCGGCACACGCCGATCTGGCCGTCACCGGATGGCGCGTGGCGCTGGCCTGGAAGGAATTCGACGGCCAGCGGACGCAGCTTTTCGGCGAAGTCTCGGATGACGGCGGCGAGCACTGGCGACGCATCGCCCTGGCACAAGCCGACGGCCCGTCCGATCACCCGCGCCTGCTGGTGAGAGGCAATGACTTTCATGTGCTGTGGAACACGGAGAAGGAACCGATGCGCGTGGTGGCATTGAAATGAAGCGATTCATTTTTTCTCTTCTCGCCTGCGGCCTGGTTGTCGTGGCGCAACCCGCAGCGGCCGTCGAACTCAAGCCCTTCGACGAGAACAGCCTGGCCGCGCTGAAGCAGGAACAGGCCGGGCGCCCCTTCGTCCTCGTCCTGTGGTCAGTGACCTGCGTGCCCTGCCGCGAAGAACTGCGGCTGTGGAATGCATGGAGCAACCGCTACCCGGCGATCAAAGTGGTGCTGACCAGCACCGATCCGCCGCAAGACCGTGCCGCCGCACAGCACATGGCCGAGCGCTATGCCGATGCGAGCGCCGACCCGCGAGCCTTCGCCAGCGACTATGCCGAACGCTTGCGCTGGTCAATCGACCCGGCCTGGCATGGCGAAGTGCCGCGCACCTATTTCTTCGATGCCGCGCATCATGCCGCGCAGAAAAGCGGGCTGGTCGATGCCGCCTTCGTCGAAGCCTGGCTCGCCAAAAACTCACCTACTACGAAGTCCACGAAAGGAACCCGCTAGCCCATGCCCGATCCATCCTTCGACCTCTCGCCGAACGAGGGCCGCTGGCCGGGGATCGTTTTCATCATCCTGCTCCACGCCGCCGCGCTGTGGGGTCTATGGCAATACGAGATCATTCCCACGCCGCAGGAAATGGCGTCCACACTGTTCGTGAATTTCATCGCCCCACCCGCACCAAAGACGGAGAACCCCAAACCGCCGCCGCCCAAGCCGCGTCCGGTGGAAAAACTGCGCGATCCGCATCCGCATCTGGTGGTGCAAACGCCGGGGGTGGCACCGACCGACTATATCGCGCCGCCGATGCCGGAAGTGGCGCCCGCACCACCGGCACCGGCTGTCGTCGCCCCGGTTCAGTTGGGCTCCGAACTTTCCCTCGCCTGCCCGCAGCGCACGCCGCCGGCCTATCCGCCGTTCTCGCGGCGACTGGGCGAAACCGGCGTGGTCGTGGTACATGTCGAACTTGACGAACAGGGCCGTGTCGCGTCGGCCCAGGTGAAATCGTCGAGCGGCTATTCTCGTCTCGACGAAGCGGCCATCACCGCCGTCAAGACCTGGCGCTGCCATCCGGCCACACGCAATGGCCAGCCGGTGCGCGCCATCGCCTTGCAACCTCTCAATTTTATTCTTCAGGGAAACTGACCCATGGAACAAGTAGCCGCTCATGGTCTGGGCTTTGCCCACTTCATCGTCAATACCGATGGCATCGGCCATCTGGTACTCGTCATCCTGCTCGCGCTGTCGCTGGCGAGCTGGTATCTGATCGCCACCCGCACACTCGCTTTCACGCAAGCCAAACGTCGTGCCGCGGAATTTCTCGAAAAATTCTGGAATGCCCAATCGCTGACCGAAGTCGAGACTCTGCTGAAAACACAGGCGCCCGACAATGCCTTCGCCGAACTCACACGCCAGACCTTGCAGGCGAAGCGGGAACTCGACGCCGGCGGCGCGCAGAAGCTGACCGCGACCGGCGGCCTGGACGAATACCTCACTCGCGTCCTGAGAAACGGGCTCGATCTGGAAGCCGCGCGCAGCGAATTCGGCCTGACCCTCCTCGCCACGGCCGGCTCAGCCGCGCCCTATGTCGGGCTCTTCGGCACCGTCTGGGGCATTTATCACGCGCTGGTGCAGATCGGCATGAGTGGCCAGGGCACGCTGGACAAGGTGGCCGGGCCGGTGGGCGAGGCGCTCATCATGACGGCGCTGGGCCTGGCCGTGGCGATTCCCGCGGTGTTCGCCTACAACGCCTTCAGCCGCCGCAACCGCATGTGGCTGGCGCGGCTCGACGCCTTCGCGCATGATCTGCTGACACTGGCCACCCTCGGCGCCCACGCACCCCGCTGAAAGGAAACCCGTCATGGCCATCGGAAATTTTGACAAACACCCGCATCAGGCTCCGCTGGCGGAGATGAATATCGTGCCACTGGTGGATGTGATGCTGGTGCTCTTGATCATCTTCATCGTCACTACGCCCTGGCTCACCCACGCGGTGAAAATCGATCTGCCCAAGGCATCGTCCAGCGCCAGCATCACCAAGCAAGAACACATCGAATTGAGCATCCGCAACAACGGCGACCTGTTCTGGGCAGGCGAAGCGGTGATGCTGACACAACTGCCGCAGCGCTTCGCTGCTGCCGCCGCACTACAGTCACAGCCTGAATTGCACATTCACGCCGACCGGCATGTCGAATACGAAAACGTGGCGCAGGTCATGTCACTCGCCGCCAAGGCCGGGCTGGTGCGCATCGGCTTCGTCACCGATCCATCGCCAGCGCAATGAAAAGCCGGCGTTGATGCGATGGCGCGCCGCTATATGTATTTTCCTCGTAGCGCGCATCGCAGCCCTGATCAGCGGCAATCCAGCGGGCGAACACTCGCCGCATGAGTCCGGCAAGCCGCGGACAAAGCACGAAGATGGGGTGCCATGCTGCAAAAATAACGCTGTGTGACACCACCCCACATCCGCGCCACAGGCCTAGCCAGAGGCGCACCACCGAACATGGCTCGCTCGCGCAGCACATACCACAACCATTGCAGAGTGCTCCACACTCGGATTTTGCTAGCACATCTCAATGAATTTCAATTAAAATCAGCGTGTTATGATTTTTCATATAGCCTTTTCTTTTTATATTCCCATTGGGATAACAATCACTGGATGATTCTGACCTGCCATGAAATATAGTCACTCAAAAACCGAAAGTGCAGAATATTTGCGCCTGGCCTTGCCGCTGATGTCCAAACATGATGCGCCCTTGCATCCCATCAGTTATGCTGTCTGGTATGAATATGTCTCAGGGATGAATCGCTCGCTGAATGCAGCAGTTGACGCCTTATCCACTCACGGCATCCCGCTGACGGGGAAAGAAGTCGAAGCGCTGTTTAACCGACATGTAGCGGATGTCACCAGTGAAACTGCCTCATCGATTACCCAGGAATTTCAGCGCATTATCAGCGGGGTTGCCGTCTCAACCGGCCAGGTGGCTAAAGAAGCAGGCCACTTTGGCCAAACCCTGCTGGATATTGAAAAAAATAGTGCCCTGCCGGGTGCCACAATCGATATCAAGGCCTTGATCGCCAGCACCCAGGCTATGCAGGCCTCAACGAACTCGCTCAAAGCCAAGCTGGCGGAAAGCCAGCGCGAGATTGAGTCGCTACGTGAAGAAGTTACCCGCGCACGCGACGCCTCTTTGCTTGATGCCCTCACCGGACTAACCAACCGCCGTGGATTTGACCAGGCACTGGATTCCTGTCTTGATTCGTTAACCTCAGAAGATGCAAACGACCCCACTGCTCAGCCGTGTTTGCTAATGTGTGACATTGATCACTTCAAAGCAGTCAACGACACCTATGGTCACTTGTTTGGCGACAAAGTGATTCGCGCAATAGCACAAGTACTCAGGGATCATGTCAAAGGACGTGACACAGCAGCACGCTATGGTGGCGAGGAATTTGTTGTGCTATTGCCAAACACCCCACTAGAAGGCGCACACGCCTTGGCAGAAAAAATCCGCCGCACCATTGAAGGGGGACGAATCAAAAAGGGTGGTAGCGAAGATGTAACCGCCAAAGTTACCATTTCGCTGGGCGTGGCGCGCTACGTTCCTGATGAATCAATCATGTCGTTCATTGAACGTGCAGATAAAGCCTTGTATACCGCCAAGCACATGGGTCGCAATCAGGTATGCGTAGTATCAGCCTGATTGACCATCGTCGAAAGATAAATGCCAGCGCTGAACAATCTTGAGTCCGTTTTGAACGACGCTGGAAATTACCCTTGGGGTGCCTGGCGCAGCAAGTCAGCAGCAACCCGTGCCACAATTTTCTAGCCGAAAAACTGATTCTCCGGCCGTTGCAAGCCCAAGTTTTCGCGCAGGGTTTTACCTTCGTACTCACGCCGGAACAACCCGCGCCGCTGCAACTCAGGCACCACCCTATCAACGAAATCATCCAGCCCTTCGGGCAAATAGGGGAACATGATATTGAAGCCATCGCAGGCTTTGGACGTGAACCAGTCTTCGATCTGATCGGCAATCATCGCCGGGGTGCCAATCATCTCCAGCGTGCCAAATGCACCGCCGATGTATTGCGCCAACTCGCGCACGGTGAAGCCTTCATCCCGGCTCATGGCCACCAGTTTTTGCCGCGCCGTGTGGCTGGCGTTGGACGGTGGCAGGTCCTCCGGCAAGGGTTTGTCCAGATCGAAACCCGAAATATCACAGCCCAGTTGCCCCGCCAGAGAGGCAAAACCACTCTCGGGATATACCAGGCTATCAAGATGGCGTTTTTTAGCACGCGCTTCTTCAGCCGTATCCCCCACCACGACAAATGCGCCAGGCAGAATTTTCATCTGCCCCGGGTCGCGGCCCACCGCCTGCATTCTCGCTTTGACATCGGTGTAATACTGTTGCGCAACATCCTTTTTGCTCAAGCCTGAAAACACCACCTCGGCTGTTTCCGCCGCTAGCTGGCGACCCGCTTCGGATTGCCCGGCCTGTACAATCACCGGCCATCCCTGAACCGGACGCGCCACATTGAGCGGGCCACGTACGGAAAAATACTTTCCCTTGTGGTCCAGCACATGCAGCTTTTCGGGATCGAAATACACACCGCTCGCCATATCGCGAATAAAAGCATCGTCCGCCCAGCTATCCCACAGGCCGGTAACAACATCGTAAAACTCGCGCGCGCGCACATAGCGCTCATCATGTTCCATGTGCTCATCCCGGCTGAAATTCAACGCTTCCTTAGGGTTGCTGGATGTCACCACATTCCAGCCGGCACGGCCGTTGCTGAGATGGTCGAGTGAAGCAAACTTGCGTGCCACATGATACGGCTCGTTATACGTTGTTGACGCCGTAGCAACCAAGCCAATGTGTTCTGTCACCATCGCCAGCGCGGGCAACAAAGTGAGTGGATCGAATGAAGTCACGGTAGCACTGCGCTTTAAGGCATCCATCGGCATATTGAGCACCGCCAGATGGTCGGCCATGAAAAACATGTCGAATCGCCCGCGCTCAAGTGTTTGGATAAAACGCTTGAGATGCGCCAAACTAAAGTTCGCATCGGGGAATGCGCCGGGGTAACGCCAGGCGGCGGTGTGAATAGTCACCGGGCGCATAAAGGCGCCTAAACGAATTTTGCGGTCTTCAGGCATGCTTATCTCCTTTTGATTTTTAAACTTATTCCAGATTCTGTACTTGTTCACGCATTTGTTCGATCAACAATTTTAATTCCAGCGCAATCGCCGTGACTTGGCCCGACACGGATTTCGAAGCCAGGGTATTGGCTTCACGATTGAGTTCCTGCGTCAGAAAATCCAGCCGCTTGCCCACCGCGCCGCCTTTTTTCAGCACGCGCTCCACCTCATCCAGATGCGTGACCAAACGCGCGATTTCTTCGGCCACATCGATCTTGGCAGCAAAAACACCCACCTCCTGGCGGATACGATCTTCATCCAGATTCGCCACGGCTTCGCGCAGCTTGGCCGACAGGCGCTCACGGTAAGCAGCAATAGCCACCGGCAGCAGCGGCTCGGTGGCGCGCACCTGCTCGCGCATGCGGCTGGCACGTTCCTGCAGCACGTCAGCCAGCTTGGCCCCTTCACGTTCGCGGCTGGCGACAAACTCATCCAGAAGCGTGGCAAAAAGGACCAGCGCAACGCTCTGTAATTGATCAACCGCGACGCTATCGTCCGCGAGCACACCGGGCCAGCGCAACACTTCGGCGACAGTCAATGCTTGCGCATGCGGCAAGGCTTGGTGCACCGTAGCCTCCATCCGGCCCAGTTCGGCCAGCAGCGCCACGTTCGGTGTGCGCTCACGCGCCGCACCGCCCTGCCCGGGCTGCGCCATGAGGTAAGCGCGGCATTCAAGCTTGCCGCGGCCGATGCGTTCGGTGATTTTTTCGCGCAGCGGCATTTCAAGAAAGCGCAGCTCTTCGCCTAACCGAAAACCGATATCGAGATACCGGGAATTCACGCTTTTGATTTCAAGATTCATTACTGCATCGCCAAGATCCTGGCTTGCAGCGGCATAGCCGGTCATGCTGTGTATCATGGGTATCATGCTCTCGTAAGTTGAAAAAATCGGCCTCGTTTTCAGACTCGCATGCCACTGTGGTATACAGCAGAATACTGAAAAACGAGAACTGCCACAGTATAACTATCTGCTCATGTCCGTCCTCATGAATCACCCGCTACCTGCCGGCACAATGCTGGAAAACTATCGTATCGAACGCCAAATTTCCTGTGGCGGTTTTTCCATCATCTATCTGGTCTATGACATTAACCAGCAACCCTTGGCGATCAAGGAATATATTCCGCAAACACTGGCCCTTCGCGCTGCGGGCGAGATCCCATTGCAAATTCCACCAGAGCATCAAGCCGAATTTCAGCGCGGGCTGGCTTACTTCTTTGAAGAGGCGCGCGTGCTCAGCGGGTTAAACCACCCCAATGTCATTCGCGTGCTGAACTTTTTTCGCGCCAACGGCACCGCTTATATGGTGATGCCCCTGGAGCGTGGCCGTACCTTGCAAAACCATATTCGCGCACAACGAGGGCCGGTTGGCGAAGCCTTTGTATTGAACGTGTTTAACAACCTGTTGCATGGCATGAGCGAAGTGCATAGTTGCGGGCTGTTACATCTCGATCTGAAACCTGCCAATATCTGGCTGCGCTGCGACCATGCCCCGGTCGTACTCGATTTTGGCGCTGCGCGCTTTGCGGTCGACATCGGCCCGCCTGCGCCACGCGCCATGTACACCCCAGGGTTTGCTGCGCCTGAGCAATACCATGGCAACTACACCTTGGGGCCATGGACGGATATTTATGCCATTGGTGCCTGCATGTATGCCACTCTGGCAAAAGCTGCGCCACCACCGGCGGATGAACGGCTAAAAGATGATCATCTGCATCCGGCCCGGCAGCGCTTCAGTAATTTGTATTCACCGCGACTGCTCCTCGCCATTGATAAATGCCTGCGCCTCGCCCCGGCCGTGCGGCCACAAAATGCCCGGGCCTTGCACGAAACACTAGCCAAGGCCGATGGATCGGGCTGGTCGGCGTGGATGAGAAAATTGCGCCATTACTTGCAATCCTGACATCTTCAACCCAGATAGAAAGCAGCCATGAACGACTCTGCAAACCCAACGATTCCACGCTTCGAGCGTATGCCCGATCAACTGCGTGCATTGAAAATCACGCGCAACTACACCTGCCATGCCGAAGGCAGCGTGCTGGTTGAATTCGGTTCGACCAAGGTATTGTGCACCGCAAGTGTAGAAGAATCCGTACCGCCGTTTATGCGCGGCAAGGGTTCTGGCTGGGTCACCGCGGAATACGGCATGCTGCCGCGCTCCACCCACACGCGCAGTGCGCGCGAAGCAGCAAAGGGCAAGCAGTCCGGACGTACACAGGAAATCCAGCGGCTGATTGGCCGCAGTTTGCGCGCCGTGACTGATCTGGCCGCGCTGGGCGAACGTCAGATCACACTGGATTGCGACGTGTTGCAAGCCGACGGCGGCACGCGCTGCGCCTCAATCACCGGCGCTTGCGTCGCGCTGCATGACGCGCTCGCCACGCTGGTAAGCACTGGCAAACTGCCCGCCAACCCGTTGCGCGAACTGGTCGCCGCGGTGTCCGTCGGCATCGTTAATGGACAGCCGCGCCTTGATCTCGACTATGCTGAAGATTCGGCCTGCGACACCGACATGAATGTAGTCATGACCGCCAGCGGGGGCCTGATCGAAGTTCAAGGCACGGCAGAAGGTGCGCCGTTTTCGCGGGCTGAGCTGGATGCATTGCTTGAGTTCGCCACACAAGGCATCAGCAGCATCATCCAGGCGCAACACAGAGCGCTGGGCATTTGATGCACGTCGAAACAGGGATTTTTTCTTGATGCAAAAACTAGTGCTCGCCTCGAGTAATTCAGGCAAATTGCGCGAGTTCGCCGAGTTACTCGCGCCGCTGAATTTTCAACTGGTGCCGCAAGCCGATTTTGCCGTGCCCGAAGCCGACGAGCCGCATGCCACGTTCATCGAGAATGCACTGGCCAAGGCACGTCACGCTGCGCGGCTCACTGGCCTGCCGGCACTGGCCGATGACTCGGGACTCGTCGTGCCCGCGCTGGGTGGCGCACCCGGCGTGCATGCGGCGCGCTATGCAGGCGAGCCGAAAGACGATCAACGCAATAATCAAAAGCTGGTTGCCGCACTGGAGAATATCGCCGACCGGCGCGCGCATTATGTCGCCGTGCTAGCGCTGGTGCGCCATGTCGACGACCCGCAACCGCTGATCGGTGAAGGCGAATGGCATGGTGAAATCATTGCCACGCCACGCGGCAAGGGTGGGTTTGGTTATGACCCGCATTTTTTTATTCCTGATTTGCAGCGCACAGCGGCCGAACTGCCCGCAGACGAAAAAAATCGTCGCTCGCATCGCGGGCAGGCATTGCTGCAACTGATAGCGAAACTCAACCATGCCGCGTGATAGCCGCATCATTCCGATCACCGCCGCATCACCAGCACCAGCGCGGTGCGTCCCTTCGGGAACTTTCGCAAGTAGTGCAGCAACAACCGCAGGTCTTGCCGCGCCCCCGCCGTTGGCGCTCTACGTGCACTGGCCATGGTGCGTCAAAAAGTGTCCCTACTGCGACTTCAACTCGCATGAAGCCAAAGCCGACATTGACGAAGCGGCTTACCTCGCTGCGTTGATTGCCGACCTCGAAGCGGCACTACCGCAAATATGGAACCGGCCGGTGATGAGCATCTTCATCGGCGGCGGCACGCCCAGCCTGATGCGTGCGGAAACGGCTGACGCCTTGCTGGCTGCCATTCGCATGCGTGTGTCGCTGCATGCGGATGCTGAAATCACGCTCGAAGCCAACCCTGGCACGGCGGAAGCGGACAAGTTCAGAGGCTTCCGCGAGGCGGGTGTCAATCGGCTCTCGCTGGGCATTCAAAGTTTTAACGATGAAAAACTCAAAGCGCTGGGTCGCATTCACGATAGCCGCGAAGCGCGCCTGGCGATTGACCTGGCATTGACGCATTTTTCCCGGGTAAACATTGATCTGATGTACGCACTGCCACAGCAAAGTTTCACCGAGGCCGAGCGCGACATCGACACAGCCATTGCCAGCGGCGCAAGCCACCTTTCCGCCTATCATCTGACGCTGGAGCCGAACACGCCATTTCATCACATGCCACCACCGCTACCCGATGATGACATCGCCGCCGACATGCAGGAAATGATTGAAGCAAAACTCGCCGTAGCGGATTTCATTCACTATGAAACCTCTGCCTTTGCCAAAACTGGCGAACAATGCCGCCACAACCTCAACTACTGGGCGTTTGGCGATTATCTCGGCATTGGGGCGGGGGCGCATTCCAAGCTGTCCAATCACCTGGAAATCTGGCGCGAAGCACGTCACCGCCACCCGCGTGCGTATATGCAAGGTGCTACGCACAGCAACTTCATGGGCACCCGGCAAACAATTAGCGCCGCTGATCTGCCCGGTGAATTCATGATGAATGCGCTGCGCTTGACGAATGGTTTTCCGCTGCGCCTGTTCACCGAACGCACGGGGCTACCGCTGGCCACTATCGAAAAGTCGGCGCTGGCAGCACGGCGCGAAGGGCTGCTGGAATTAGTTGAAAAAGAAATGATTGAAAAAGAAATCGCTGAAAAAATCCTGCGGCCAACGCAGCAGGGGCAGCGCTTTCTTAATCAGCTGCTGGCGCGATTTCTGGCAGATTGACTTTTCATTCGCGCAGCAAGAAGGTTTCAGAAAAACTCATAGCCAGCCCATGCGGCGGAAGCGGTAGAACAATGCCGTACAAGCGACAGCGATCACCACCAGTGCCGCCGGATAGCCATAGTCCCATTGCAGTTCGGGCATGAGCTTGAAATTCATGCCCCAGATGCCGGCAAATGCCGTCGCCACGGCAAAAATACCCGCCCAGGCAGCAAGCCGTTTGCCGACTTCACTTTGATCAATGGCCACGGAAGACAAACTCACTTGAATCGCCGTGCCGATGGTGTCGCGAATCCCATCCAGGCTGGCATTAATGCGCGCCAGATGGTCATACACATCGCGGAAATAATCACGGCTGTTGGCGCAGACTGGCGGCACGCGGCCACTGGTCAATTTGCCCACGGCCTCCAGCAGCGGCGTCACCGCATGCTTGAGTGTCAAGGTTTGACGTTTGACTTCATACAACCGTTCAATATTCGAGCGCGCCGCACCCTTGCTGAAAATTTTCTCCTCGATCGCCTCGAGTTCCGATTCAATGTAATCAATGAGCGGGAAATAGCGATCAACTACCGCATCCATCAATGCATACAACACGAACCCCGAACCCTGACTAAGCAATGCAGGCTCACGCTCGCACCGATCACGCACACCCAGCAACCCCTGGCTGCTGCGGTTGCGTACCGACAAAATGAAATTGTGGCCTACAAAAATATCCAGTTCGCCAACTGAAATTTCGCCATCTACCTGTTCCAGGGTGTGCAGCACGGCAAATAACGTTTCCCCATATTCTTCGATCTTTGGTCGCTGATGGCCTTTGTGCGCATCCTCAATTGCCAGCGGATGAAGTGAGAACTCCTCGCGCATTTTTTCCAGCTCGGCAGGTGTCGCATCGCGCAAAGCTACCCAGACAAAGCAATCCGGCTGTTGCAGATAATCGCTGATCGCCTCAATATTCACATCAGCGAGTTTCTTGCCTTCGCGATAAACAACACAATTAATCAGCATACGCAGCTCCATGAGTTTGCCGCTCTATTTTCCCGATGCGACGTGAGCTAAGCGGCATGCGCCAATTCTTGCAACTTTTTTCGCGCTACGGAAACAAGAGTATCGGCGTCTTTCCTGCCTTGTTTCCATTGCACCGTGATTCGCAGTCAACCGAAAGGTTAAAACATGATGATTGATCAATCGCTTGTTGAATATCACGCATGCCTGACTTCACGCATTTTTCGGTACGACCTCTCGCCGAGCGCGTCGGGAAGGTGATTGAATATCCCTTCATCAAAGGGAATAACGAATTTCCACTGATTACTCCGGTACTCAAGCTGCTTCATGAGCGTAACAATTTTGGCGACACCTGGCATACCGGCACAGCCTATCTTGCCGAGCCGCCAATGGCGACGATGTTGATCGCCCGCGCAGTACCTCCTCCGTTCGGTGGCGATACCTTGTTCGCCAGTGGCTACGCGGCGTGAGTACTCCGCCACCAAGATGCGGGAAGACCGCATCCAGGACTCCGCACCCGACAAAGCTGCACAAACCTACGAAGCAGAACACCCGGTTGTGCATACGCACCCGGAAACCGGCTGCAAGTCGCTTATGTGAATTTCGGCCACACAACGCGGTTTGCCGGGATGACGGAAGAAGAAAGTAAGCTGTTGCCGGATTTTCTGTTTGCGCATCAAATGCGACCAGAATTCACCTGCCGATTTTCCTGGGCGGCCGGTTCAATTGTGCGCTGGGACAATCGCTGCGTGCTGCACAATCCGGTCAATGATTATCATGGCTACACACGGTTGTTGCATCGTGTGACGTTGCAAGGTGGCAAACCCCGTTAAACTACCTCATTGAACTCATGGGCAGTATGGCGCTCAAATGGGAAGTGGCTACGCTGCTTTTGCCTGACTCCAAGGAGACTCACATGCTGAATTGCAAAACCTTCAATGTCACCGTTTTATTTGCTGGCGCTACGTTGGCAGTTGCATCAGCATGCCTGCCAACAGACGTGTGCGCGGCCACATCGAGCACCGGTGTGCCAACTGTACAAACCATGCCCATCATTCCGCTTGTCGCCACGCCAAGGTTTCCGCCGCGGCGAGCGCCGCTTGCACCACCTGCCATCAATGATGTCAGCCGGGCTTATGAATTCCGCACACAACTACTCGGCAGCCCGCAGTGTCAGCGCTTTGCCACAGAATCCGATAATGTGTTCTTGAATGGCACGCTTGACGACACACAAAAAGCCGACAAGCTCAAAGCCCTTGGTGCAGAAGCCAAGGCAAGCGGTTGTCTCACACCTGCCGCATATTAAGCGAGGGTGTTTGCAATGCAAAGCTTAGGCTATGCGACGAAAAATAACATCCCAGACACCATGTCCCAGGCGCAACCCGCGTGTCTCGAACTTGGTCTGCGGCCGATAGCCAGGGCATGAGGCGTAGTCAATGGCCGTATTTTTCAGCAAGGACTCGGCACTCAGGGTGGCTAACATTTGTTCAGCATATTCCTGCCAATCGGTTGCGCAGTGGATATAGCCATTGGGTGCCAGCCGCTCGGCCAGTTCATGAACAAACGCAGGCTGAATCAAGCGCCGTTTTTGCTGACGCTTTTTAGGCCACGGATCGGGAAAAAAAACGTGGATGCCAGACAAGGATTGCGGTGCAATCATGTCACGCACCACTTCAACCGCATCATGCTGGACCACCCTCAAATTAATGAGCTCTCGCGTTGCAATTTCCTTGAGCAGACTGCCTACGCCGGGTGTGTGCACCTCGATACCAAGATAATCATTTTCCGGCTGCGCGGCGGCGATGGCAGCAGTGGTCTCGCCCATGCCGCAACCGATTTCAAGAATCTTTGGCGAGTTCAGGCGCGATGGGCCAAACACCGTGGCCCAGTCCAATGACATTGCCTGATACGGAACACCCCAACGCGGCATGCCTTCCTCGTGGAAGCGACGTTGCGCAGCAGAAACCCGGCCCTGCCGCAACACAAAACTACGGATATGACGATCAGGTATGGCTTCAGTTTCAATAAGCTCAGGGAGCATGGGGTTTAGCGAGTTCATCAAGTTTGGCGGGCTCATCGGGTAGCGTTTTCTCTTCTGTGGGTACGGCGCTGATTGCATTTTTTACCGGGGGTGACTGTACTGGCGTCGAGCTATCGGCTGCACCAGCAGGAACAAACTCGCCCGCGATAATTTTCATCGCGATCAACGGCTCCATTTTCAGCAGCGCCGCAAGATCGTAACGTGGCCCGGTGATGGCTTGATTCAAGCTAGCGCAGGCCACGCTTAATTCAAACTGGCCTAGCGATTGATCAATGTGCTCCTTCAGCTGGAGCGCCCGGATTAAATCTTGCCATTGAACAGTCACCGCCTGCGGGCCAAAATAATACCCGGCCAGATCATGCACTAACTGCTCAATGGCTGCGGCTTGCTGGTCATGCCAGGCAAGGAATGATGCTTGGATAGCGACAGATTGTTCGGGTAATTCCACACAGGCTGCTGCCAGCAACGAAACCCCATGCGCCAAGCCAAATAGCCGCTGTCGCAGGAGAATTTTCGGCTGATCAAATGCATATCCGGTACGACCCGGCAGCGCTTTTAATGGCTCAGGGGCTGCGACAGAAGATGGCGAGGGTGCATCTGCGCGTAACGCTGCGGATGGTACATCGGGTGTTTGCGCTTGCCCCTGCTCGTAGGTGGCCAGCGCCGGAACCTCTCGTGGATGCGCAATAACACGTGCTTTTGGCGCGAACTCGGGCTCGGATTCAGGCCCCGCTGTCGACCTCTCTTGGGCGCAAAGCACTGCGGGCAGCAGCCAGGCAACAACCAGCCAGCGTTTCACGTTGCGCCGATCAATCCACCGCTAGGCGAACTGGGCACTGCCGAATAAAATTTCTTGGGCATGCGCCCTGCCAGCCAAGCCTCTCGCCCGGCTTCAACCGCTTTTTTCATCGCACCCGCCATGCGTACCGGGTCTTGTGCCGCAGCAATCGCGGTATTCATCAATACGCCATCACAGCCCAGTTCCATCGCGATGGCCGCATCAGAAGCCGTACCCACACCGGCATCCACCAGTACCGGCACTTTGGCTTGGTTGATGATAAGTTGCAGATTCCACGGGTTAAGAATGCCCATGCCGGAACCAATGAGTGAAGCCAGCGGCATGATTGCCACACAACCGATGTCCTCTAGCATGCGTGCCTGGATCGGGTCATCCGCGCAATACACCATCACGGCAAAACCATCCTTGACCAGAATATCCGCCGCTTTCAGGGTTTCCGGCATGTTGGGGAACAAGGTAAGCGAGTCCCCCAGCACCTCGAGTTTGACCAGAGCATGGCCTTCCAGCAGTTCACGCGCCAGGCGCAGCGTGCGCACAGCATCATCCGCCGTAAAGCACCCTGCGGTGTTCGGCAAAATGGTGAATTGATCAGGGGGCAATACGTCCAGCAAAGACGGCTGACCCGGCTCCTGGCCGATATTGGTGCGCCGAATCGCCACTGTGACAATCTCGGCCCCAGAGGCATCAATCGCTGCGCGCGTTTGCGCAAAATCCTTGTATTTGCCTGTGCCCACGAGTAACCGCGAGCCATACGCCCGACCGGCGATCACCAAAGGGTCTGCCACCGCGGGATCCGCCACCGTGGTGCTGAGCTGGTTTAACGCTTGATTCATGGAACGATTAACTCCTGTATTTGTTAGCTAGCCGCCGCCAACGGCGACAACGATTTCGATGCGATCGCCGGTGGTCAGCAGTGTTTCCGCATGGCGGCTTTTGGGCACAATCTCGCCATTTCTTTCCACCGCAACGCGTTTGCCGGTGAGGTTGCGCGAATCCAGCAACGCTGCTACCGACAACGGTGCCGACAGCGTCAAGGCTTCGCCGTTAATGACAAGTTCCATGACGCAATTTTACTTCAGCAAACGTCGTTGCGTCAGCCGTAATGCAATCCAGAATGCCCCGCCCGTGATAATCAGCAACGCGCCGACATGCAACGCAATGTGCGACGGCACCTGACCAAACAAGAGCGGCCGCACCAGCGCCACCGCATGCGTGAGCGGCAGCCACGCCGCCACTGACTGCACCAAGGAGGGCAGCTGCTCCTGCGGAAAGAAGACCCCGCACAGCAAAACCATCGGCGTCAAAAACAGCGTGAAGTAATACATGAAAAAATCATAGGATGGTGCCAGCGCAGTGATGATCAAGCCCAGCGCAGAAAATGTCAGGCCCGTCAGAAAGATCACCGGCAACGCCCACAAGGCCAGCGGCGAGGCTACAAAACCGAGCAATGAGACAACCAGCAGAATCGCGCTGCCCGACAGCGTGGCCTTGGCAGCCGCCCATAACCATTCGCCCGCCAACACATCGTCCAGCGCCACCGGCGCATACAAAATTGCCTCCCACGTACGCTGCATCTGCATACGCGAAAAAGCAGAATATAGAGATTCGAATGAGGCCGCATTCATGGTGGAAGCGCATACCGTGCCGCTGGCCAAAAACGCAATGTAAGGTACTCCCGCTACCTGCGGCAACAAGCTACCCAGCCCGTAGCCCAAGCCAAACAGATAAATCATCGGGTCCGCCAGATTGCCCAGCAAGGAAGGGATCGCCATTTTCTTCCAGACCAGAAAATTTCGCCGCCATACTGCCAGTGCACGACTGGAAAGTTGCGGCAAGATACCGTGTCTCAAATCTGTGGCGTACAGCACGTTTTCAATCCTGTTCTTTGTTAATCCACTTAACCAAAAAATACCTTCAGCAGGTGTTTACCTGAAGATGGCTTATCCATGACCTATCGACTACCCACCTCTTGTCATGCGCGAGCAAAATGCTGCAGCCCACTGCGCAACCCATTTGCAATCCAGTTTACGGCAATCGCTGATCAATCACCACATGGATACCTTTTGTTCCCGGCTTCACCGCCGCACTGCTGCCGGTCAGGTCGCCGCTAGCGGGCATCGCTTGGCCGGACTTTGACACACGCACCTCAATGCGCAGCGCTTTTGCGGATGATATTTTGTTGTCCGGCGACATGGCTTGGCTGTCATCGAGGTTGAAATCAAAAGGCAAATCGGCCACGCGCACGCGCTTAATGGCAAGCGGCATGCGTGGCCCATCCACGGCGCGGGCGAAGATGAACACGGTTTCCTCAGGCGTGGTTTGTGCACGCAGGGTTGAGCTCAGTTCGACGCGGCCGCTGACGGCACTGGCGATCGTCGTATCAGTCGCTTTTGCCACTGGCGCCGTATCATCAGCGCCGACTTTCATACCACCCATCTCACGCGCCCTGGCAATGCCGGATGCAACCATGCGCGCCTCATCAGATGCGGGGTCACTCTGCTTTAGCAACCGTTCCCAATGACCAGCCGCTACGGCATAGCCTTTTCCTGCAAACGCCTCAGCGCCAGCCAAAAGCAAGGCTTTGCCGTTATCTGGCTCAAGCCGCAATGCCTGCACGATCAATTCGTGCGGGCGGCCGGCAAAGCTGTCGGTTTTTTGCAGCAGCACATCGGCGAACTCAGCCAGCAGTGTGGCATTTTTCTCCACAACGGGTGCGGCGTGGGTAAAGGCACGCTCGGCATCATCCCAGCGCCCCATGACTTTGTAGGCACGTGCCAGCATCACCCAGCCTTCGATGTCATGGGGTTCTTGCGCCATTTTTTTCTCGAGCTGGGCAATCATGCTGTTCATTGTGCCCACTGCCTGCGCGTTGCGCTCAGCGCTGGACAGCAGTGCCTCAGGGGTACCCAGCAAGGCATATAACCCGATTGCTACCGCAGGCAGCAGGCCCGCCAGCACCCAGCCATCCCACCGCCGGCGTGCATTGGTCGTCACAGTTTCAACAGCAGACGTATCGTCGAGCACCTGGCGTTGCAGCTCTTCACGCGCCTGGGCGTAATCGATAGCTGAAATCAAGCCATTGGCATGGTCGCGTTTCAGTTCGTCAAGACGGTCACGATGAATGGTCGTGTTCAGCGCTGCCGGAAAATCCCCAAGGGGAGGCTCCGCGCCGACGCCGGTGGTACGGCGCGGTTTTCCAGTAGTACGCCACCACGGACGCAGGAGTAATACCAGAGCGGCTAGCGTTAACGCTGCCGCTGCAAGAAAAAAAGCGGTCATGTATCGGATTGATCCAGCAGAGCCGCCGCACGGCGGCGTTGTTCTTCAGAAAGGGCGGGCATTGACATATTGCGGTTACGGCGGCGTAAAAAAAACACCAGCGTACCCAGCCCCACCACCAGCAAAATAAACGGTCCGCCCCACAGCAGCCAGGTTGTGGATTTGACAGGCGGCCGATAGAGGACAAAATCACCATACCGGGCAACCATGAAGTCGAGAATTTCCCGATCGGTTTTACCCTGGACAATCATTTTGCGTATCTCGCGCCGCAGGTCATTCGCCAGATCAGCCCGCGAAGCCGCCAGCGATTCGTTCTGGCAGACGAGGCAGCGGAGTTCTTCGCTGATCGCCACCATGCGCTTTTCCACGCTCTCGTCCGCCGCCAGCGGCGGAGCGTCTGCGGCAAAAACCATACTGGTCGCCAGCACGATAAACAGGTACCCCAGCCAGCGCTTCATTGCGACAGCTCCTTAACGAGGGGAAGAATTGTTTGCGCCAGTGATGCGGGCGTAATCGGCCCGGTATGCTTCATGCGAATAATGCCTTGCTTGTCGATGACATAGGTTTCAGGCACGCCATACACGCCATAGTCGATGCCCACGCGGCCATCGCTATCAACGGCTGAGAGGATGTACGGATTGCCGAGTTTCTCTAGCCATTGCTTACCGTCTGCCACCTGATCTTTGTAATCCAGGCCAATAATTGGCACGCTGCCCGTCTTGGCAAGCTCCACCAGCACCGGATGCTCCTCGCGACATGAAACACACCACGAAGCCCAGACATTAAGCAGCCAGACACGGCCCGTCATATCGACAACCGAGAAATTTTTGGTTGCATCGTGCAACTGCGGCAGCGTGAATGCCGGGGCCGGCTTGCCAATCAAAGGGGAAGGGACTTCGCGCGGGTCATGCATCAATCCCATCGCCAGAAAACCGACCAGCACGGCGAAGGCCGCCAGTGGAAGCAAGAAACGTTTCATGCTGACACGCTACCAGGCAGCATCACGGCCGCCTTGACGCGCAGGCGATAACGGCGGTCAAGCAAGGCAAGAAAACCACCTGCGGCCATCAAGAGACACCCGCCCCAGATCCAGTCGACAAAGGGCTTGAAGTAAACGCGCACACTCCAGGCGCCCTGCTCATCTTTCTGCTGATCCAGCGGCTCGCCCAGCGACACATAAATATCGCGCATCAATCCGGCGTCAATCGCGGCTTCCGTCATCGGCATCTGCGAGGAGAAGTAGTGGCGTTTTTCCGGATGCAGTGTCTTCAGCACGCGGCCCTTTTTCGATAATTCAACTTCACCGACACTGGCCTCATAGTTGGGCCCCCGTGCGGCACGAATGCCGAGCAGGCGCAACTGATAACCGCCCACGTTGACGGTATCGCCGGTCTGCATGCGCACATCTTTTTCTTCCTGGTAGCCGCCGACCAGCGTCACGCCGATGACAAAAACGGCAATGCCGAAGTGCGCGAGATGCATGCCCCAGAAAGAGGCCGACGCATTTCCTCCGCCGATCTTGAGGCGTTCAGCAATCTGAAAAACCGTGCTCGACGCAATCCACACGGCGAGCAGCGAACCCAGTGCAGTCATCGGCGTCCAGACACCCATCAGACGCGGCAGAAGGGCGCCCGCCAGCAGCGCAAGAACAAAGCTCATGCGCAGGCGACGCGCCATGTCGCGCAGATCAGCATGCTTCCAGCGCGCCAATGGGCCCACGGCGATCAGCAGCAACAGCGGCACCATGACCGGCACAAATACCGTATTGAAATACGGCGGGCCGACCGATAGCTTGCCCAGCCCCAGCGCATCGATCAGCAAGGGATACAACGTGCCGAGCAGCACACTGCCGGCGGCCACCACCAGCAACACGTTGTTGATCAGCAGCATGGTTTCACGCGAGACAAGAGCAAAGGCACCGCCCGCACTCACTTTGGGCGCACGCCAGGCAAACAGCGTCAGCGAAGAGCCGATGACCACGGCCAGCAAGATCAGGATGAACACTCCCCGGCTTGGGTCCGAGGCAAAGGCATGGACTGAAGTCAGCACACCGGAACGAACAAGAAAAGTACCTAGTAGCGAAAGTGAAAATGCGGCAATGGCCAGCAGCACCGTCCAGTTTTTGAAAGCGCCACGCTTTTCAGTAATCGCCAGCGAGTGAATCAGCGCTGTGCCCGCCAGCCAAGGCATGAACGAAGCATTTTCTACTGGATCCCAGAACCACCAGCCGCCCCAGCCCAGTTCGTTGTATGCCCACCAGCTGCCCATGGCGATACCGATGGTGAGAAAACCCCAGGCTGCTGTCGTCCACGGCCGCGACCAGCGTGCCCAGGCGGCATCCAGTCGTCCGGAAATCAAGGCGGCAATGGCAAAAGCAAAAGCAACAGAAAAACCGACATAGCCCATGTACAGCATGGGCGGATGAAACACGAGACCGGGGTCTTGCAACAAGGGGTTCAGATCGCGCCCTTCGGCAAGCGCGGGCAGCAAGCGCTCAAATGGATTGGATGTGAACAAGATAAAAGCCAGCATGCCAATACTGACCAAACCCAGCACGGCAAGCACCCGGGCCACCATGGCCTCGGGCAGCTGGCGAGAAGCCAGCGAAACGGCGGCTCCCCAGCCGGAGAGCATCAACACCCACAGCAAGAGCGAGCCTTCATGTCCACCCCAGACAGCGGCAAATCGGTAAATCGCCGGCAACTGGGTATTCGAATTCTGTGCCACATAGGCGACAGAAAAATCATTCGTCAGAAAACTTTGTGCCAGACAGGCAAATGCAAACACCAGCAGCAAAAAGTGCGTCTGCGCCGCAGGACGCGCCAGCGCAATCCATTGCGCTGAGTACGAACTGATGCGTTGTGCGCCAATCAGCGGCAACACGCCCTGCAGCAAAGCGACCATGAGGGCAAGAATGAGTGCAAAGTGTCCGAGTTCGGGAGTCATTTTTTCTGTGCCTGTTCGATGGCGTGTTTAGCTTCAGGGGGCATGTAATTTTCATCATGCTTGGCCAGTACTTCACTGGCAACAAACTGCCCGTCTTGCTCCAACCGGCCTTGCACAATGGCGCCTTTGCCATCACGGAACAAGTCCGGCAGGATGCCGGTATAGGAAACGGGGATTTCTTTTGCGGTATCGGTAATGATGAAACGCGTGGTCATCCCCTCGCGCTGGATGGATTCTTTTTTGACCAGCCCGCCCATGCGAAAAGCTTTGCCTTGCGGCGATTTTCCCGCAAACACATCCGAGGGGGTGACATACAGCGCGATATTGCTGTCCAGCGCCTTCAATACAAACACAGCGGCCACAGCGAACGACGCCAAGCCGCAAAGAATCAGGGCGATACGTTTATGACGGGGTTTCATTGCGCGTGCTATCCAGGTTGCCATCGAGTTTATCGGCCAGCCGTTCGCGGGCCAGATTGCGCCGAACCTCACTCAGACGCCGCCTGACCAGCAAAGGTTCCGCCACCATGAGCAAAGCACAGGCACCGAAGCTGCCCCAGACATACAAGGCGTAACCGCCCATGGCGAAAAATTCGCCAATGCTATGCCACTGCATGCTTCACCCATTCGCTACGCCGTTCGCGCTCAAGCATGATGGCACGCAGCCGCATGAGCGAGACGGCAATGGAATACATCCAGAACGCCAGCGCCATCAGCAGCATGCCCCACAGCATGGTTTGCGCCATCGAGGGGGCGCGCGTGAGATTGATGCTTGAGCCCTGATGCAAAGTGTTCCACCACTTTACGGAAAAATAAATAATCGGCACATTGACCACGCCGATCAGGGCCAGAATCGCCCCGGCCTTGTCCGCACGACGCGGATCGTCAATCGCGGATTGCAGCGCAATGAAGCCAATGTAGAGAAAAAACAGGATCAGCTCGGATGTCAGGCGGGCATCCCACACCCACCACGCACCCCACATCGGCTTGCCCCAGAAAGCACCCGTCCATAAACTCAGCGCAGCCATGAGTGCACCCGTCGGTGCCAGGGCCTGCGCCATCATGCTCGACAAGCGCGTATTCAGCGCCAGGCCCAGGCCGGCCCAAAACGCCAGCGCCAGATAAATGATCATCGACATCCACGAGGCGGGAACATGCACGAAGATGATGCGATACCCTTCACCCTGCTGGGCGTCCGTCGGCGCAACAAAAAAAGACAGCCACAGACCGGCTACGCCGAAGATCAGCGCCAGCGTCCAGAACAGCGGAATGAGCCGTCCGGCCAGTGGATAAAAACTCTGCGGGCTGGCGAAGCGAAACCAGTTAATTATTTTCATATTCATCAAAAAGTCGGCGCTCGTAATACGGTAAAACGTTCATATCGCAATCACTCAAGCGCAATTCTCAACGCTGCTGTCGTCGCCCACGGCGCAAAAAAAACCGCCAGTGCCAGCAAGGCTGCCAACAGGGACAGATGCCCCTCGACACCCAAACCTGCACTCTGTGCTTCTACCGCGCCGGCGCCAAAAATCAGCGCCGGAATGTACAGCGGCAAAACCAGCAGCGCGAGCAATACACCGCCGCCACGCACACCCAGCGTCAGCGCCGCACCCATGGCGCCAATCAGCGACAACAACGGCGTACCCAGCAGTAACGACAAACCAAGAATACCCAGAGTCTGCACATCCAGACCGAACTGCAAACCCAGCAAGGGCGCCAAAAGCACCAGCGGCAACCCGCACAACAGCCAGTGGGCAGCAATTTTACCGGCAATCAACACTGCCAAGGGGGACGGCGAAAGCGCCATTTGTTCCAGCGTCCCATCCAGATGATCAGCCGCAAACAATCGGGGCAGACCCAGCAAGGTAGCCAGGAGGGCAGCCACCCACAACACACCGGGCGCAATTTTTTTCAGCAACGCAGGTTCCGGCCCGATGCCGAGCGGGAACAAGCTGACGACGATAACAAAAAAGAAGATCGCCGTCAGCACTTCGCTTTTTCGCCGCAAAGCAAGCAGCACATCGCGCCGTACTGTGGCAAAAAAAGCACCCATAAGCCAGCTCATAAAATCAGCTGCTGCCCGCCAGGCAAAGGTAGTGGCTGGTGGCTGGTGAGCACGGCCAAACCGCCACCGGCAAGGTGCTCGCCCAAAAGCGTACCCAACAACTGCACCGCGCCACTATCCAGCGCATTAAACGCTTCATCCAGCACCCACAAAGCGGCCGGGCGAGTTAACAAGCGGGCGAGCAACACGCGTCTCTTTTGCCCGGCGGACAACACCCGTACTGGCAAAGCCTCTCGCCCGCGCAAGCCCAGACGCTTGAGCGCCGCCAGTGCGGCGGCCTCGTCCAAAAGCAAGCCATCCAGCGCGGCGGAAAACTGCAGGTTTTCCAGCGCATTCAGCTCGTCTTTTACCGCCGCATGGTGGCCCAGATAAATCAGCTCACGGCGAAAACCGGATTCATCCGCTGCCACAGCAACACCACGCCAATAGATTTCACCTGCATCCGCCGGAGATAATCCGACCAAAAGCCGCAGCAGGCTGGTTTTTCCGGCACCATTTTCACCTTGCACATGCAGCCATTCGCCCGCAGCAAGAGAGAATGCGACATCCGCAAAGAGGCGTCGCTCTCCACGGGAACAGGCAAGGCCGGAAACTTTTAGCATGGCAACCATTCTACTGCCGCCAAGTACTTTGATTCGTCAGCAGCAGGTCTGGGCGATAGAATACGCACCCCGCCGCATTATTGAGGCGCATTTCCAGTTGCCTTCTCGTCGCTTTTTTTGGTCACCCGCTCATGCTCGTCGCATCCAATATCACCATTCAGTTTGGTAGCAAACCCTTATTTGAAAACGTCTCCGTTAAATTCGGCGACGGCAACCGTTACGGTCTGATCGGTGCCAATGGCTCTGGCAAAACCACGTTCATGAAAATCCTGGCAGGCGTGATTGACTCTTCTGCCGGGAACGTCTCGCTCGATCCGGGCGAGCGCATGGCTTATTTGCGCCAGGATCAATTCGCTTTTGAGGATGTTCGCGTACTCGACGTGGTGATGATGGGACACACAGAAATGTGGGCCTGCATGACTGAGCGCGATGCGATTTACGCCAACCTTGAAGCAACCGAAGACGATTACATGCATGCGGCCGAGCTGGAAGGAAAGTTCGCCGAATATGACGGGTATACTGCCGAAGCGCGCGCTGGCGAATTGCTGCTTGGCGCAGGGATTCCCATCGAACAGCACACCGGCCCGATGAGCCAGGTGGCGCCGGGCTGGAAGCTGCGTGTGCTGCTGGTGCAGGCGCTGTTCGCCAATCCCGACATCCTGCTGCTGGATGAACCCACCAACAACCTCGACATCAACACCATCCGCTGGCTGGAAGATATTCTCAATCAGCGCAGCAGCACCATGATCATCATCTCGCACGATCGCCACTTCCTGAATCAAGTATGTACCCACATGGCGGATCTGGATTACGGCACGATCAAGGTCTATGGCGGCAACTATGATGATTTCATGGAAGCCTCAACCATCGCACGCGAGCGGCAGATGTCGGCCAATACCAAAGCGAAAGAACGCGTCTCTGATTTGCAGGATTTCGTGCGGCGCTTTTCAGCCAATAAATCCAAGGCGCGGCAGGCGACCAGCCGCATGAAGCTGATCGAGAAAATCAAACCGGAAGACATCAAGCCCTCATCGCGCCAGTATCCGTGGATCCGTTTTGACTACGACGAAAAAGAAAAACTGCATCGTCTGGCGTGCGAAATCCAGAACCTCGGTTTTGGCTACGAACCTCAAGTGCCGATTATCAAATCGTTATCGATGAGCATCGAAGCGGGCGATAAAGTGGCCATCATCGGCGAAAACGGTGTCGGCAAAACCACCCTGTTGCGCCTGTTGGCCGGTGAAGCGCTGGGTGGCCTGACGCCGCAGACCGGCCGGGTGAAATGGGCCGAAAAAGCCCGCCCCGGCGTGTTCGCACAGGACCACGCCAGTGACTTTGCTTCTAAACAAATACTCACCGAATGGATTGTGCAATGGGTGCGCGCCGGAGGCTACGATGGCGGCGATGTGGAAACACTGATTCGCGGCACACTCGGGCGACTTCTTTTCTCTGGCGATGATGCAAAAAAATCCGTCGATGTGCTGTCTGGTGGCGAGCAAGTCCGCATGCTGTTAGGAAAATTGATGCTTTTGCGCAACAACGTGCTGCTGATGGACGAACCGACCAATCACCTCGACATGGAATCCATCGAATCGCTCAACACCGCACTCGATAAATTTGCCGGAACACTGATTTTTGTCTCGCATGACCGCGAGTTTGTCTCCTCGCTCGCCACGCGCATCATCGACATCAAGCCTGAACGCACCATCATCGACTATCGCGGCACGTATGAAGAGTATCTGGCGGGCCAGGGCATCAGCTGAGTTTGTCAGTCATGGAAGCAGCCCATTTACCCCACACTAATCACGCAGGCTGATACTCGGCCAGCCACGCGTGGCAGCTATGTTAATGAGAGTGTCATCGGCATCAACAGCCACCGGGTGGGTTACTTTTTCTAGCAGGGGCAAATCATTGTGCGAATCGCTGTAAAACCAGGATTGCGCAAAACTACCCCACCATAATCCCATCGATTCAAGCCAGGCTTCCACCCGCTCGACCTTGCCTTCACGAAAAGCAGGCAGGCCGCGCGGCTGGCCTGAAAAAGCGCCCTCAGCCTGTGCGGGAATCGTTGCCACCAGATGCGGAATGCCCAACTCGCGACAGATCGGGCCGGTAACAAAACTGTTGGTTGCCGTGACTATGGCCAGCAAATCGCCATTCGCGACATGTTGCGCCACGCGTTGCCGGGCAGCCGCCGTGATGATCGGGCGGATGCGTGTGGCCATGAACTCTGCATGCCAGGCATCCAGCTCACGCCGCGTATGCCGCGCCAAGGGGGCGAGCTGAAAATCCAGGAACACATGAATATCCAGCGTGCCGTCTTTGTACTGGCGAAAAAATTCCTCATTCATGGCGGCATGCAGCTCGGCATCCAGCACGCCTTTGGTGATCAAGAATTGCGCCCATTCAAAATCAGAGTCACCCGCCAACAGCGTATTGTCCAGGTCAAATAAAGCGAGGTTCAATATCGGTTTCATGACAAATCAGTATTCACAGTATCCAGCGTGGTTTGCATCAGCTCGCGTACCAGCGGTACGGTCAGCGGCCGATGCTGTTCTAGTGAGATGCGGTCAAGGCTTTCCAGCATATGCATCAACGATGGCAGATCGCGGCGGCCGTGGCGCAACAAATACTGCACGACGCCCGGGTCCATCAGCATGCCACGCAATTGCGCATGATGCGCTAAGGCGGCGGCTTTTTCTTCATCACTCAGCCGATGGATTTCATAAATCAACATCTGGCCGATGCGCGTGCGCAGGTCTTCGCGCAATGCCAATTGCATGGGCGGCTCTGTACCCGATAGCAACAAGGCAAGGCCCAGAAAACGGGCGGTGTTAAAGAGTCGAAATAAAGCGCGCTGTCCCTCTTCATCCAGCGCCTGAATCTCGTCTATCACCAGCAAACTGCCACTGACCACCGTTACGTCAGCGCCGTCCAGTGACCGGCTTTTGAATCCGCCTCCGGACAAGACTTTTTCAACCGGCAAAAAAATGACCGGACGCTTGGCGCTTGCGGCATTGGCTGTGGCAGCGAGCAAATGGCTCTTGCCGCAACCCGCCGGGCCCCACAGATACACTGCGTCGAAACGATGATGATCCGTCAGGCTACGCAGGCGCGCGATCAACTCAGCATTGGCGCCCGCGACAAAATTCTCTAACGTCGGAGGTTGATCCAGTTGAAGATCGAGCAACAGTTGTTGTTGCAAAGTCATGATCGAAGACTCACGATTCGTGCTGATAAAAACGGCTGGCGAGGGAAGACGCACGCACCTCACGCCAAGCCACAGCGAGTATGGCAGACAAAGGCAGCGCCAGGAGCACGCCAAAAAAACCAAACAACTGACCAAATGCCAGCAGACCGAAAATAACAGCCAAGGGATGCAAACCAATGCGGTCACCGACCAGATACGGCGTCAATAAAAAGCTTTCGAGCAATTGACCTGCGCCATAAATAATCAGCACGGCGATGATGGGTGATAGGCCTGTAAACTGAATCGCAGCGACCAGTAAAGCCAGACTGAATCCGGTGGCAAATCCCAGGTAAGGAATAAAAACAAGCAGCCCGGTCACCAAGCCTACAGAGAGTGCCGATGGAATATCCGCAAGCCAGAGCGCGGTGCTGTAGTACAACGCCAGGAGCACCATCACGAGAATCTGTCCGCGCAGATATTGCGCCAGCACCGCATCAATATCGTGCACCATGCTCTGGCAACGACTCTGCCAGCGGCGCGGGATAAAAGCCGCCAACCGGCGGATGAACCCATGCCAATCGAGTAATAGATAAAACATCACCACCGGCACTAACAGCGCATTGATCACGACACCAAAAAATACCATGCCGCCGATTTTTATCGACGTGTATAGCTGGCTAAGTACGGGTTGAATCACATCCCAGTTGCCTGCCAGGAGCTTGTTCAAATGCGTGGCATCCAACCGCAGCGAGATGTCCACATGGCGTGACACCCAAGGCAGCAGACGCTGGTTAATCTGTTCTATCGCCGCAGGTGCGCGTGCTGCCAGTCGCCCGAGTTCATCGATCAATAACGGCAGAATAATGAATGCCAACCCGGCGAAGATCAGCCCCAGCCCAAGCAACACAAAAGTCACCGCCAACACGCGGGGCAACCTGTAGCGGCTCAAGCGATCCACGACCGGATTGGCGACATACGCCAGAATACCCGCCAGCACGAAGGGCGCAAGAATCGGCGAGAGAAAGTACAGCAGCAGAAGCAGCGCCAATCCGGCGCCAAACCAAAGCACCATAGTCACCACCGATAGACGGTTGGCTTGCGTAGAAGTCATTTCCGGTAGAATTTGCGCGCTCGCATCATTTTTGTTCAGCCGCGATTATCGCCCATCCGTACATCTGCTGCACTCCACCTCTCGATTTCAAGGAAAGCATTTTGACTATCACCCCCTCTTCACTGACTTACCGCGACGCTGGCGTCGACATCGATGCAGGTGACGCACTGGTCGAGCGCATAAAACCTGCGGCCAAACGCACGATGCGGCCTGAAGTGCTGGCGGGCATTGGCGGCTTTGGGGCGCTGTTTGAACTATCCAGAAAATATCGCGAGCCGGTGCTGGTTTCAGGCACCGATGGCGTCGGCACCAAGCTCAAGCTGGCATTTCAGTGGCAACGACATGATACCGTCGGGCAGGATCTGGTCGCCATGAGCGTCAATGACATTCTGGTGCAAGGCGCCGAGCCCTTGTTCTTCCTCGACTACTTTGCTTGCGGCCATCTGGATGTCGCCACGGCTGCCACCGTGGTTGAAGGCATTGCCCGTGGCTGCGAACTGGCCGGTTGCGCCTTGATCGGTGGTGAGACCGCTGAGATGCCCAGCATGTATCCCGATGGTGAATATGACCTCGCGGGTTTTGCGGTGGGCGCGGTTGAAAAATCACAGATCATTGATGGCAAGAAAATTCAGCCGGGCGACGTGGTGCTGGGACTGGCGTCTTCCGGTGCACATTCAAATGGTTATTCGCTCATTCGCAAAATCATTGAGCGCGCCAAACCTGATCTGGCGCTGGACATTGGTGGCGTGTCACTGATGGACGCCGTCATGGCACCGACACACATTTACGTCAAACCATTGCTGGCACTGATACAAACCCTGGGCGGGCAAGGCGTGAAAGGCATGGCACATATTACGGGCGGCGGCCTCACGGAAAATATTCCGCGTGTGTTGCCAGACAATGTCACCGCCATCATTGATCAAGGCACCTGGCCACAACCGGCGTTGTTTCAATGGTTGCAACGTGAAGGCAATGTGGCCACCGCTGAAATGCACCGCGTATTTAATTGCGGCATCGGCATGGTCGTGATCGTTGCTGAAGCGGATGCGGGTGCGGCCATGCAAATGCTCTCTGCGGCAGGCGAAATCGTATTCGCTATTGGTCGTATCGAAACACGCAACGCGAATCAGGCATCCACCATCGTTGTATAAAAGTGCTAGTGAGTGGTGGTGTAAGGGCTGCAGCCTTTACACCTACCTGATTTTTAGCCAGGCCAAACCTATCGGCCGAATACCCGATGCGCGCCTGCGGGCAAGCAGCGATGATAGGGCTTGGGTGCATCCACCTGGGCACCCAGCGCGGCAGCGGCATGCCACGGCCAACGCGGATTCCACAAAAAACTGCGGGCTAACGCCACCATGTCGGCTTCGCCCCTGGCAATAATTTCTTCCGCCTGTGCCGGCTCGGTAATCATGCCCACGGCCATTGTCGGAACACTTGTTTCACGGCGAATACGCTCGGCAAACGGCGCCTGAAAACCCGGTGCCACAGGTATCTGTTGTTGTGGTGACACACCGCCGGAAGAAGCATCGATCCAGTCGCAGCCCAGTTTTTTTAACGCCTGCGCAAAAATTGCCGATTGTTCAATATCCCATCCCCCAGACATCCAGTCGGTCGCCGAGATACGCACGCCCAACGGTTTTTCAGCTGGCCAGACAGCGCGCACGGCAGCAAACACTTCGAGCGGCAAACGCAAGCGATTTTCCAGGCTGCCGCCATACGCATCCGTCCGATGATTCGCAATCGGCGATAGAAACTGATGCAGCAGATAGCCATGCGCCATGTGCAGCTCAATCGCATCAAAACCCAGACGTGCGGTGCGCCGTGTGGCATCCACAAACGCCGCAGTGATGCGGGCAATGCCCTCCGCATCCAGCGCTCGCGGTAGTTGATCTCCCTCTTGATGCGGCACGGCAGACGGCGCCACCGTTGGCCAGCCGTCCGCTTCAGGTGATAAAGAACGGCCGCCAAGCCATGGTACTTGACTCGAAGCCTTGCGCCCGGCATGGCCGAGCTGAATAGCCAGCGGCATAGAGGAATGATGGCGGACATGGGTCAAGACTTGCGCCAACGCGGCTTCGTTTTCGTCAGACCCCAGCGCGAGACACCCGGCTGAAATACGTCCGGCCAGTTCAACGCCGGTGGCTTCAACAATCAACATGCCGGCGCCGGACATCGCCAGATTGCCCAAATGGATGGTGTGCCAATCGGTGGCATTGCCATCCACCGCTGAATATTGGCACATCGGGCTAATCACGATGCGATTGGACAACGTGACTGAACGGAGAGAAAACGAGGTAAACAATTGACTGGTCATAATGATGAATGAAAGAAAAATGAAAAAAGAGACTGCGGTCAGCCGTCTATTATCGCAGAGGCAAGGGTTAATCAATAACTGGTTGCCGCATCACCATCCGCTACGGCGAGGAGAGCGTTTTTTGCTCGACCGCCTTGTAGCGCAGTGGCTTCACCAGCACCGACTTTCCGTGCCGCCGCTTACTCGCTACGCAACGCATCCACTGGATTAAGTTGCGCTGCGCGGCGCGCGGGCAGCACCCCGGCCGCCAAACCAATGCTGATCGCCAAAGTCTCTGCCAACAGCACGAAAAGAAGGGGGGTATGCACAGGTAAGACCGGCACCGCCAGATGGATCACCTGCGCAATACCCACGCCCAAAAGCAAACCGATCACTCCGCCCGCGGCGGCAAGCGCCACGGCTTCACTCAGAAAAAGACCGAGGATGATTCGCCTGCGTGCACCGAGGGCGACTAGCAAGCCAATCTCCGCCGTCCGCTCGGTAACCGAGATCGTCATCATCGTCACGATGCCCACCCCGCCGACAAACAACGAAATGCCGCCGAGCGCGCCCACCGCCATGGTGAGCACATCGAGAATACTCGACAGACTGGTGAGCATTTCTTCTTGACTGATTAAAGTGAAATCTTCACGACCATGACGCGCCAGCATCACCGTTTTAATCGCTGTCACAACACTCGCCGAACTCACGCCTTCAGCAACAGCCACATCAATTTCGCTCAAGCTCTCGCGATTAAACAATTCAATGGCGCGCGCCGCAGGAATAAATGCCGTGTCATCCAGATCCATGCCGAGAAACTGCCCTTTGGATTCCATCACCCCGATGACGCGAAATTGCAGCCCACCAAATCGTACCCGTGCGCCGAGCGCATTGTCAGCGCCGAACAATTCATACTTGAGCTTGGAACCCAACACCACCAGCGCACGCGCGCTATTCGCCTCTTCCACCGGTAAAAACTGGCCACTGCGCACACGCCCTTTAAACACCTTCAGCATGTCCGGTCCGACACCATACACGGTGACACGCCGCAAACGCCCGGCAGCACTCGCCTCGGCATTGCCGAACACGCTGGGGGTTACTGCGACCACATTCGGCAAGCGCATCAACGCCTCCGCGTCTTCCAGCGACAGCGGTTTGGCACTGCTTGGCAAACCCGATAGCGCTGCGCCCCCGGTCTTGACCTTGCCTGGGTGAACGCCAATCACGTTAGTGCCGAACTGGGTAAATTCATCCAATACATACCGATGAATCCCCTCGCCAATGGAGGTCAACAAAATCACCGCCGCAATGCCAATGGCAATGCCTAACAGCGTAAGAAAGCTGCGCAACGGTTGCGCAATGACCGCGCGAAAAGCCAGCTTGAATGCGTCCGTCAGCAGCATATCAATGTCTCATGAGTGCGTCGACAGGATCGAGCTGCGCCGCGCGGCGGGCAGGCAAAATGCCGAACAACAGACCCGTGACAAGCGCTGTCATGAGCGCCGCTGCCACCGCCCAACCTGGCGCATACGCGGGAAAAACAGGAAACAACTGGCGCAATACCAACGCCCCGAGTTGCCCTAACAAATATCCCGTCACGGCACCGGCCAAAGACAACATCGCCGCTTCGGTAAGAAATATCTGCCGTATGGTGCTGCCACGTGCGCCCAGCGCCTTGATCAAGCCAATCTCTGCTCGGCGTTGCGTCACCGCCACGAGCATGACATTCATCACCAGAACGCCGGCCACCAACAAGCTGATGGCCGCGATGCCCGCAACAGCCGCCGTCAACGCACCAAGAAGTTTGTCGAAGGTCGCCAATACGGCATCCTGAGTAATCACGGTGACATCTTCTTCCCCGCCGTGGCGTGCCTTGATAATAGCCGTGGCCTGCGCCTTGGCCGCCCCGATCTGCTCACGACCACGCGCCTGGATCATGATGCGAAACAGCGTATTCGAATTAAATAAAGCCTGCGCCAAGGCCACGGGCACAATCACCAGCTCATCGGTATTCATGCCCACACCCTGGCCGGTTGATTTTAAAACGCCGATCACCCGCACGCGACGGTCGCCTAAGCGAATCAATTGACCCACGGCGGGTTGATTGCCGAAAATATCATTGCGGATGGTCATGCCGATCACGGCGACAGGCGCACTACTACGCCAATCATCCTCCGGTAAAAAACGGCCTTGCGCCAACTGAAAATTACGTACCGCCATGAGTGACGCCGTAGAGCCTGCGGCAACAACTTCACGCAAGCGACCTCCCGCACTGATTTCTGATGTACCCACAGCGAGCGGCGCCACACGTTGCACGGCGGGTGCCCGCAACAAAGCGGCGGCATCATCCACGGTTAAATCGCGCGGCGTGGTGGTGATGCCATTGGCCGGATTAAAACCCCCGGTGGCAGAACGTCCCGGCAGAACAATCACCAGATTGCTGCCGAGAGAAGAAAACTGTCCCACCACATAGCGCCGTGCGCCATCACCCAGCGCCGTGAGCAGTACCACCGAGGCCACGCCAATGGCCATCGCCAGCACCGAGAGCAACGTGCGCAACGGATAAGCTGTCGCGGCGTCGCGGGCAAAGCGCAAAATGTCGGTGTACCGCATGGCTGGCTAGTCGGTGATGAGTCGATGATTAATTAATCAAGCAGAGGTCGATGCCGCCGAAGCGGCATGAGAGACATCCGATGTAACCCGCCCGTCTTCCATCATGATCTGCCGCCCCGCGCGCGCAGCCAGCGCGGCATCGTGAGTCACCACGATCAACGTCATGCCCTGCGCATTCAATGCTTCCAGCAGATGAATCACTTCCTCGCCCGTAGCGCGGTCAAGATTGCCTGTCGGCTCATCCGCCAGCAGCAATGCGGGCTGCATGATGGTGGCACGGGCAATGGCGACACGTTGGCGCTGGCCGCCAGAAAGCTCATCGGGCCGATGGTTGGCACGATTATCCAAGCCAAAATCGCGCAGTGCCTGGCGCACGCGCTGCTCACGCACGGCGACAGGAATGCCGTCCAGCATCATGGGCAAGGCAATGTTTTCAGCAGCCGTCAAGCGTGGCACGAGATGAAAACTCTGAAACACAAACCCGATGCGTCGGCTGCGCACGGCTGCTTGTTCATCGGGTGAAAGCGTGGTGACGTCCCGTCCTTCAAGGTGATAAGTACCCGCCGTGGGCTGATCGAGCAAGCCCAGCAAATTGAGCAGGGTCGACTTGCCTGAACCCGAAGGACCGACCACGGCCACATATTCGCCTGCGGCAATATTCAAATCGATACGCGCCAGAGCATGCACATCGGTTTCACCCAGATGGAAAACACGCTCGATAGCGGCGAGAGCTATGAATGTCATTTACTTACTTTGCCGCAGTGCTTGCGGTGGGTTTTGTACCGGCGTCGTCGGTTGTATCGGCAGTGTTATTTGCCACATCCGCCGTCACGCGCGCGCCGACTTTTACGCCTTCGCGTTCAAGCGACGTTACCACCTGTTCGCCCAGCTTCAGGCCGTCGATCACCTCGGTATATTGCCAGTTGGCAAGGCCGGTTTTGAGTTGGCGCGCTTCAAGCTTATCGCTGCCTTGTGCCTGCACCAGCACTTTCCCGCCTTCCATGATCGCCGTGGTTGGCACGCGCAACACATCGTTGTGCTGTTGCAAAACAATTTCCACATCCGCGCTGTAACCAACCAGCAGCCCTTTGGTCGGCACATCAAAATCCACTTCCACGTCCACCGTCCGCGCCTGTTTTTCAACAGCCAGCACATAAGGCGCCACACGTCGCACATGACCGGCAAACGGGCGTTTTGGCAAGGCATCGAGCGTCACGCGCACGGGCAGGCCAGCAGTAATTTTTGGCACATCCACTTCATCCATCGGCGCCTTGACATACAGGCAACTGTCATCAATCAGATCAATCGCCGGGGGCGTTTGCACACCCGGTGGCGAAGGGGTGGAGTATTCGCCCAGCTCACCCACAATCTTCGCCACCGTGCCATCAAAGGGCGCAACAAGCACGGTGCGTTGCTGTTCCGTACGCGTCACATTCACGCGCGCGTCAGCCTGGGTTACATCGGCCCGCGCGCTGGCACACGCGGATTTTCGGGCATCTGCTTCGGTCCTTGCCGCATCTTCTTTGGCAATGGACACATAACCTTTAGCGCGCAGCAGAGCTTGTCGCCTTGCTTCGCGCTCGGCATTCGCTGCCGTGACACATTGCTCGTTCACGCGCTGGAGAGACGAAGCACGCTGCGTTTCTGCCAAATACTGCTGCGCTTTTTGATCCTCATTCCACAACTTCATCAGCAACTGCCCTTTCTTGACGCGGTCGCCTTCTTTCACGCCAAGATATTCAATACGGCCACCCGCAATGCTGGACAGCCGTGTGCGCAGGCAGGCTTCCACGGTTCCGGCGCGCGTGTTAACCACGGTGGCATCCACCATGCCACGATCAACGGTCTTGAAAATCACGGGGATGGGCTTGGGACGCATGCTCCACCAAACACCAGCAGCAATAAACAGTATGACAAACAGCACCAACAGAATGCGGCGCACCATGAATTGGATATGCGGTTGAATTTTCATGCGTCGATTATGCCGCATTTGCTATCACGCATTTGCTATCATTCTGCCCCCGCGCATTTTCTTTCGGAACTTTCCTTACAAAGAGCTTAATCATGGTCAAAATCTACGGCATCAAGAATTGCGACACGATGAAAAAAGCCTTCGCCTGGTGTGCCGCCAACAGCATCAGTTACGAATTCCATGACTACAAAAAACTCGGCGCACCGCGCGAAAAGCTCGTGCTTTGGTGCCGCACGCTAGGCTGGCAAACACTTATCAACAACAAGGGCACCACCTGGCGCAAGCTCACCCCAGAACAACAAGCCATCACCACGCAGGGGCAAGCCGTCGCCCTGATGCTGGAAAACCCCAGCGTGATTCGCCGTCCGCTGGTTGAAAATGACGCAGGCCAGCTACTGGTCGGCTTCGACCCCACCCTGTTTGACAGCTTCGTGCGCTAATGCCTTATGGACACCATTCATCGCTTTCTGTTTGAAGACCTCGACATTCGCGGCAGCCTCGTTCAACTCGGGCCCGCTTGGCGCTCGCTGTGCGCTGTGCGCGATTACGCTCCGGCGACGCGCCACTTGCTGGGTGAGCTGGCCGCTGTCACCACCATCATTGGCAGCAATCTGAAAACACCGGGCCGCGTGCGCTTTCAGCTACAGGGCACAGGGCCCGTATCCTTATTGGTGATGGATTGCGATGAGCAATTACGCCTGCGTGGCATGGCGCGCAGTACGTTAGAGCCTGCAAATCAAGAAGCCACCGTATCACCAGCGCCGTCCAGTAACGGACTTTTGAACCCGTCTCTGGACAAGACTTTTTCGGCAAAAAAGCTACTCGGCGATGGCCAGCTCATGCTCACGCTGCAAACCGCCCACGCCGAGCCCTACCAAAGTCTGGTGCCGAATGACGGTGAAACGATGGCTGCTATTTTTGAGCATTACCTCACGCAATCCGAACAGCAGCCCGCACGCCTGTGGCTAGCGGCGGATGCTGAAACAGCCTGTGGACTCTTTTTACAAAAACTGCCCGACGCTGACTTGTGCGATGCAGATGGCTGGAACCGCATCGAGCAACTCGCCAACACACTGCAACCGGCAGAGTTAACGCTGCCGGTGGAAACGCTGCTCACCCGCTTGTTTAACACGGAGAATATCCGTGTTTACCCACCGCGCATGGTCACCTGGCATTGCCCGCGTGATGAAGAGAAAATACGTAATCTGTTACTTTCCATGGGCCGTGACGAAGTAGCCGACATCCTCGCCGATGCTGAAATGATTTCCATAGCGGATGAAATCTGCGGCCATGAATACCGCTTCGGCCCGGAAATTATCAACGAGCTGTTTCCGCCTGCCGGGCGCCTGCTGCACTGAAAACCCGCGGGCGCCTTTTGTATTGTTAAGGCCTGGCTGGATCGCCTTGAACCTTATAAACAGCAGATTAATTTCCAGTACAAGCCGAGCAATTGCTTGCCCGTATGCTCGAAGAACTTGAGAATCGCACCTGGGTGGAACGCAACGCCGAAGCGCTGGTTGCCCATGGAATGACATCCCCACTACCGGGCTGGCTGGCGCTACGCTAAGCACAACTGACCGCGAAAAAAAATAAAACCCGCAGTAGCCAAGGTAATCGGCGAATGCTCATCAACCCCAAATTTCGTCGGCATAGCTCAGGAATTTGACAAGATGATTAGTGGATGCCCCGCAGTTATCGCCGTCTCACCAGCGCCGACTTTTTGTGAGCAGTGAAGTGACGCATACTCCCATCTGTACCAGCAGACCTAAACCTATTACAGCTTCACCCCCGTCTTCGCCTGCAGCTGTTCCAGCGTCACTCCCGGCGCCAGCTCAACCACTTTCAACCCTGTTGGAGTGACATCCATCACCGCCAGATCAGTGATGATTCGATCAACGACTGCCTTGCCTGTCAGTGGCAAAGTACAAGAGGGCAGAATTTTCAGGTCTTCGCTGCCATCTTTCTTTTTGGCGACATGCTCCATCAGCACGATGACGCGCTTGACGCCGGCCACCAGATCCATCGCGCCGCCCATGCCTTTGACCATCTTGCCGGGAATCATCCAGTTCGCCAGATCGCCTTGTTCACTCACTTGCATGGCACCGAGTATGCTCAGGTTCACCTTGCCACCACGGATCATGGCAAAGCTCTCATCGCTGCCGAAAATGGATGAGCCAGGCAAAGTCGTCACCGTTTGCTTTCCCGCATTGATCAGATCGGCATCCACTTCATCTTCTGTCGGAAACGGGCCAATGCCGAGCATGCCATTCTCGCTTTGCAGCCACACTTCCATGTGGCCGGGCACATGATTGGCCACCAGTGTCGGCAAGCCAATGCCCAGATTGACATAGAAGCCATCCTGCAATTCCTGGGCTGCGCGTGCTGCCATTTGGTCGTGATTCCAGGCCATGATCAGGTTCCCGCCTTTTCTCTGAGAGTGATTTTTTCGATGCGCTTTTCGGGGTTCGGGTTATGCACGATGCGATGCACATAAATTCCCGGCAAATGGATCTGATCCGGGTCCAGCGCCCCTGTCTCGACGATATGCTCGACTTCCACTATGCATACCTTGCCCGCCATTGCCACGGCCGGATTGAAGTTGCGCGCGGTCAGACGAAACTGCAAATTGCCGGATTTATCCGCCACGTGTGCTTTGACCAGGGCGACCTCAGGCACGAGGCTGCGCTCTAACACATAGGTACTCCCTTCAAAGTCGCGCAGTTCCTTGCCTTCAGCCACGAGTGTACCCACGCCCGTCTTGGTGAAAAAGGCCGGAATGCCTGCCCCACCGGCGCGTAATTTTTCAGCCAGCGTGCCTTGCGGCGTGAGTTCCACTTCAAGCTCGCCGGATAAATACTGGCGCTCAAATTCCTTGTTCTCGCCGACGTAGCTGGCAATCATTTTCTTGACCTGCCGCGATTCGAGCAGTTTGCCCAAGCCAAATCCATCGACGCCCGCATTATTTGAAATCACCGTCAGCCCTTTGACGCCGCTTGCCAGCAAGGCATCAATCAGCGCTTCGGGAATGCCGCACAAACCAAACCCGCCGACAGCCAGTAGCTGGTTGTCCTTGACGATGCCCTTGAGCGCTTCGACGGCGGAAGGAAAAATCTTATTCATGAACATCCCTTACGAAATTGATGAATCAACACACGTATTTAATAATATCAGCGCGGCTGCGGTTGTCACGTTTTCTTTGCATCAGCAAAGGCCAGGCGCAGAGCATCTGGCAGCGGAATCGACTTGCCGCTTGGCTTGTCTATCCACACCAGCTTGGCTGCGCCTTCAGCATACAGACGATGATCATCCAGCCGACGTAACTCATAAAAAGTCGGCAAACTGCTGCGCCCTGGCTGGCCGATGAAAATATCGCACGACACTTTTCCCGGATATGTCAGCGGAATCAAAAAGGTGCACCTGGCATTGACCAGAACAGCACCCTGATTTTTTTCTCGCCGCTCTTCAGGACAAAGAGAATCCAGCCACTCGACCCGCGCTTGTTCCATATAGCGAAAGTACAGCGTGTTGTTGATGTGATTCATCGCGTCCTGATCGCCCCAGCGCAGTGGCATTTCATGGCGATAGACCAGCTTACGACCAGGCATTGCAACAGAACTCATGACACGCATTCAGCAGGTTAAGTTAAGGGCTGATTATAATCGGCCGATTAAGCTTTCTTCGTATTGAAAGGAATCACATGCAGCGCGAAGCCATGGAATTTGACGTATTGATCGTGGGGGGCGGCCCCGCAGGGCTCTCGGCAGCGATACGACTGAAACAGATTAACCCTGAGATCAGCGTGTGCCTGATTGAGAAAGGCGCTGAAATCGGTGCGCATATTCTCTCGGGCGCAGTGATGGATCCGCGCGCGCTCTTTGAACTGATACCCGACTGGCAAGAAAAAGATGCGCCGCTAGACACCCCCGTCAGCCGTGATCGGTTTACCTTTCTCACGTCCAAGGGCAGCGTTGATGTGCCCAATTTTCTGCTGCCAGCCTGCTTTCAGAATCATGACAACTACATCATTAGCCTGGGGATGGTGTGTCGCTGGCTGGCCACGCAGGCGGAAGCCTTGGGCGTTGATCTCTTTCCCGGCTTTGCCGGTGCTGAAGTGCTGTACGACGAAAAGGGCGCCGTGCGCGGCGTAGCGACGGGCGATATGGGAGTCAAACACACGGGAGAGCACGGTACAGCTTACCAACCAGGTATGGAACTGCACGCTAAATACACGCTCTTCGCCGAAGGTTGTCGTGGGCATCTGGGTAAAGAAATTGAGGCCAAGTTCAACTTGCGCGAAAGATCCGATCCGCAAACTTACGCACTCGGCATTAAGGAGTTGTGGGAAGTACCAGCCAGCCAGCACGAAAAAGGCCTGGTCATGCACACCGCTGGCTGGCCGCTTACCAGAGACACCTATGGCGGCGGTTTTATTTATCACCTGGCAGAAAACCAGGTTGCTATCGGTCTTGTTGTCGGTCTGGGTTACAGCAATCCGTATCTTTCGCCCTTTGAAGAAATGCAGCGCATGAAAACCCACCCGCATATTGCTGCCATGCTAGAAGGCGGCAAACGCATTGCGTATGGCGCGCGCGCGCTGGCGGCAGGTGGCCTGCAATCCATGCCACGACTGGACTTTCCCGGTGGCGCACTGATCGGCGACGATGCTGGTCTATTGGTTGCCTCGCGCATCAAGGGCAGCCATGCCGCAATCAAGAGCGGCATGCTGGCCGCCGAAGCCGCAGCAGCCGCACTTGCCGCTAACCGCGCGCACGATAACCTCACTGCCTACCCTGAGGCCTTGCGCGCCTCCTGGTTGTATGACGAACTGCACACGGCGCGCAACTTCAAACCGTGGATGGCCAAGGGGCTTGTCACCGGCTCGCTCATGTTCGGCATCGATCAAGTATTGCTGCGCGGCAAAGCCCCGTGGACGCTGCACAACACGAGCGATCACACCAAACTCAAACTGGCCGCTGACTGCACGCCAATCGATTATCCCAAGCCCGATGGCGTGCTGACGTTCGACCGACTCTCGTCGGTTTTTCTCTCCAATACCAACCACGAAGAAGACCAGCCTTGCCATTTGCAATTAAAGAATGCGGGGGTGCCGATTGAAATCAACTTGGCGCTTTACGATGCGCCCGAGCAGCGCTATTGCCCGGCCGGGGTGTATGAGATTGTGCGCGATGCCAGTGGAGCTAATCCGCAGTTGCAGATCAACGCGCAAAACTGCGTGCATTGCAAAACCTGCGACATCAAAGACCCAACGCAGAACATCAACTGGGTTGCCCCGCAGGGTGGCGAAGGGCCGATTTATCAGCAGATGTAGCCGTGCCGATTTACTCCATAAAACCTGCCCATAAAAACCCCGCGGAAGCGGGGGTTTTTATGGCTGCGAAAAATGCAAAAGAACGACTATTTCTTCTCTGCTGGTTTGGCAGCCGTGGCACTCGCAGTACTCGCTTTAGCATCACCATTTTTTTCGCTTTTCAGTGCGGCTTTCTCAGCTTTCTTAGCTTCCCGATTGGCCTTCTTCGCCTCTTTATCCGCTTTGGCAGCAGCTTTCTTTTCTGCCTTGGCATCTACTGGCGCTTCAGCCTTGGCTGCAGGAATTGCTGGGGTTGCTGCTTTAGCCGGCGCAGCTTTTGTCACGGGGGTGGCAGGCACAGTAGCGGCAGCGGATTTAGCTGGCACGGCCTTCTTGCTACTCGTGTTCGCCTTTACCGTGGTTGCGCCAGTGAGCGTCACGTCATTTTTGATCTTGCCCATGATACCGGCACCCACGCCCGGCACATTATCAATCTCTTCAAGCGTCTTGAAGCTACCGTTCTTCAGACGATAATCAATGATGGCCTTGGCTTTAGCTGGGCCAATGCCATTGAGTGACTCGAGTTGCTCCTGGGTTGCGGTATTGACATTAACCGCAGCAAATACATTAAACGCAGCCATACCAAGGCCAACTAACAGCGTAACTAATTTGTTCATTGACTCTCTCCTCGTGTATTAGTCTGGAAAGACAACAACTACAAGCGATTAGTGTCCCGCACTGGACTTAACGCACAGCAAAGGAGCAAGTTGACGATGCCCGTCAAACCGCTGAGTCTCACTACAAACCTATGGTCCAACTGGAATGATCAGCACCATCCCCCAAGAGGACTTGCCTCGCGGCGTATCACCAGCACCGACTTTTCAATATCGAATTAAAAGCGAGCATCATCCAGCGCTAATGCGCTAGCGCCGCCTTGCACAACTTCTTTGGCCAGGCCACTGGCTGCCGCCATCACGTGATCGGCGTAAAAGTGGGCGGTGTTGATTTTGGCAGGATAAAAAGGATCGGTATCACCTGCGCCAATTTTCGCTTGCGCCGCAAGTGCAGCGCGCGCCATCATCCAGCCGCCGGACACAATCCCAAGCAATCGCAGGAAAGGTACTGCGCCCACAGCAACATTGCGGACATCCTTGCCGTAATTAGCAACGATGTAGTCGCCTGCAATGGTCACCGCCTCAATGCTCTCATGCAGTGCTGCTGCCAGTGCCTTGAAGCTAACACCCGATTGCTTGGCCACGCTCGCCTGCGTTTCTTTCATCTGGCCGAGCAAGGCATTCAGCGCGTCACCACCGTCGCGCGCGACTTTGCGGCCGATGAGATCCAGCGCCTGAATGCCCGTCGTGCCTTCATAGATCGTGGTGATGCGCGCATCGCGAAAGTACTGTGCGGCACCCGTCTCTTCAATAAATCCCATACCGCCATGAATTTGCACACCGAGTGACGTCACCTCGTTACCCGTCTCGGTCAACCAGGCTTTCACCACGGGGATCATTAAATCAACAAACGCCTGTTGGCGAATGCGCTCATCTGCATCCGGATGCCGCAGGGCTGAATCCAGGGCTGAAGCCACCACATACGCCACCGCACGCATGGCTTCATTTTGCGAGCGCATGAGTAACAGCATGCGACGGATATCCGGGTGACGAATAATCGGCACACTACCCGCCGAGCCTTCAATGGCGCGGCTCTGCACTCGCTCACGGGCAAAGCCAAGTGCCTGCTGATACGCACGCTCACCGAGCGCCAGGCCCTCTAGCCCAACAGCATAGCGCGCCGCATTCATCATCACGAACATGTACTTGAGGCCATCGTTTTCTTTGCCGACTAAGGTGCCAACCGCACCGCCATTATCGCCATAGGCCATCACACAGGTTGGGCTGGCGTGAATGCCGAGCTTATGCTCTATCGACACACTATAGACATCGTTGCGCGCGCCTGGCGTGCCATCCGCATTCACCAAAAATTTAGGCACCACAAACAGCGAGATACCTTTGACTCCTGCAGGCGCATCGGGCGTACGGGCGAGCACGAGATGTATCGTGTTCTCGGCCATGTCGTGATCGCCATAGGTGATAAATATCTTCTGCCCGAACAACTTGTAGGTTCCGTTCTCCTGGGGCACCGCGCGCGTACGCACTGCCGCCAGATCAGACCCTGCTTGCGACTCCGTCAGATTCATGGTACCCGTCCATCGGCCGGAAACCATGTGATGCAGATAGGTCGTTTTTTGTTCTTCGCTACCATACAGCTCAAGCGCTTCTATGCCGCCCATGGTCAGCATCGGGCACAATGAAAACGACATATTGGCCGACTGCCACATCTCCTGCACCACAGCAGAAACCACTTTAGGCAAGCCCTGACCGCCAAATTCCGGATTGCCAGACAGTGCATTCCATCCGTTCTCGACAAACTGGGCGTAAGCCTCTTTAAACCCTTTTGGCATGGTGACTGCTTTATCAGCCCACTGCGCCCCCTCTTGATCACCGGAGAAATTAAGCGGCGCCAGAACATCCCGAGTAAATTTTCCGGATTCTTCCAGAATGGCTTCGATCACATCGGGTGTTGCTTCGGCATACCCCGGCAAAGCACTGACCTGTGCCAAGCCAACTAATTCGGTCAACACGAACTGCATGTCTTTTAAAGGGGCGTTATAGTCGCTCATGTCGGCAAAACCTCAGCAAGGGGAACACAAAATGACAATGAATTACAGGGCGGCAACCAGTTCTGGTACCGCCTGAAAGAGATCTGCCACCAAGCCATAATCGGCCACTTGAAAAATGGGTGCATCCGGGTCTTTGTTAATCGCCACAATGACTTTGGAATCTTTCATGCCGGCCAGATGCTGAATCGCGCCCGATATGCCGATCGCGATGTACAGTTGTGGCGCAACGATTTTTCCGGTTTGCCCCACCTGATAATCGTTCGATACAAAACCGGCATCCACTGCCGCGCGCGAAGCACCCATCGCCGCACCGAGTTTGTCAGCCAAGGGATCTAACACCTTGTGATAGTTTTCACCACTACCCATGCCGCGACCACCGGAGACAATAATCTTCGCTGCGGCAAGTTCCGGCCGCGCCGATTTGGTTAACTCACGGCTAACCAGTTTGGCCTGGCCAAGATCAGGGCTGGCCTGAATGTTTTCAATGATGGCACTTCCACCGCTTGCCTCTACCGCATCGAACCCAGTCGTGCGCACGGTAATCACCTTTACCGAGTCAGCGCTTTTCACCGTGGCTAGCGCGTTGCCTGCATAAATCGGACGCACGAATGTGTCGACATCAAGCACCGCAATAATGTCTGAAATCTGTGCCACATCCAGCAAGGCAGCAACACGCGGCAAGATGTTTTTACCGTTGCTCGTGGCAGCGGCCAGAATATGGGTATGGCCACCGGCTTGCGCAACAATCAGCGCTGCCAGATTTTCAGCCGTCTGATCGCCATAGTGAGCGGCATCCGCCACGATAACTTTAGCAACACCCGCCACGGCGGCCGCCTGTTGCGCGACGTCGCCACACGCCACCCCCGCTACCAGAACATGAATTTCTGTGGCTAACGTGATGTTGATCTTGGCGGCAGCTGCAATTGCGTTGCGTGTTGCGACTTTGAGCGTCAGATTGTCGTGCTCAGCAATAACGAGGATACTCATGCGATCACCTTGGCTTCATTTTTGAGTTTGTGTATCAGTTCAGCAACATTCGCCACCTTCACACCCGCTGATCGTGGCGCCGGATCCGTCACTTTAAGTGTCGTGAGCCGGGGGATGACATCAATCCCCAATACTTCGGGCTTGATAACATCCAGCGGCTTTTTCTTCGCCTTCATGATGTTGGGCAAGGTGGCGTAACGCGGTTCGTTCAGCCGCAAATCGGTCGTCACAATGGCGGGTAAAGTCAGCGCCAGCGTTTCTGATCCACCATCCACTTCACGTGTCACGGTCACAGAACCCGCAGCCGCATCCACCACCACTTTTGAGGCGAACGTTGCTTGCGACCAACCCATTAATGCTGCCAGCATCTGGCCGGTTTGGTTGGCATCATCGTCAATGGCTTGTTTACCCAGAATAATCAGCTGCGGGGATTCGTTAAGCGCGATCGCCTTGAGTAACTTGGCAACTGCCAGTGGTTGCAATTCAACATCGGTTTCAATCAGAATGCCCCGATCAGCACCCAAGGCCATCGCCGTGCGCAAGGTTTCCTGGCACGCTGTTACACCACAGGAAATGGCAACCACTTCGCTAGCGACGCCAGCCTCTTTCAGGCGTAATGCCTCTTCAATGGCAATTTCATCAAAAGGATTCATGGCCATTTTGACATTCGCCAGATCAACGCCGGTGTTGTCCGCCTTGACGCGGACTTTAATGTTGTAGTCAATCACACGTTTGACCGGGACGAGAATTTTCAAGTCAATCTCCTTGGCTGGGTAAAAATCTATGATTCGCTCGGTGGGTGAACGAACCATAGATTTTAGCCCATCGCTTGCCTGCATTGGAAACCATCCGGGTTACTGCCGTTGATCAACAAAAAACACCGGACGCTACAGAGCATAAAGCCTGTAGCGTCCGGTGATTTTTCAGCCCCACTTTGTTGCCAGCGCAACAGTATCTAAGCGAGTGCTTTTAATACCGCATCGTAGTTAGGTTCGTCACCAATTTCAGCGACTAGTTCACTATGAATGACCTGATCATTGGCATCAATAACCACGATGGCACGCGTCGTCAAACCCGCCAAGGGGCCTTCGGCAAGACCAACGCCCCAGGCGGACAGAAACTCAGGATGACGGAAGGTGGATAAATGCGCAACATTCGTGATCCCTTCCATATCGCAAAAACGCTTGGCAGCAAACGGCAGATCGGCTGACACGGCCAGAATCGCCGTATTCGGCATTTTGGCAGCCAGCTCGTTGAACTTGCGCGTAGATGTTGCACAGGTTGGTGTATCAAGGCTAGGCACGATGTTCAGCACTTTGCGCTTACCGGAAAAATCTTTCAGTGACACATCGGCAAGAGCGCCGCTGGTCAATTGGAAGTCGGGTGATTTGGCGCCTACTTTGGGTAGCGTGCCATTAAGACGAACGGGGTTGCCGTGAAAATTTACAGTACTCATGATGATCTCCTGGTTGGGGTTACGGGGTAAACATCAAATCAGCCGGGCAAGCCGGGGCAAAACAGTGATCGCATTAGCTGTTGTCGTTTCAGCAATCACTTCAAGGGCAACACCGCGCAGCAAAGCCAGTGTTTGGGCAATGCGCGGCAATTGATCCGGCGTGTTGCGAGCGCCGACTTTCCATTCCGGTGGAATATCCGGCGCATCGGTTTCCAGCACAATGGATTCTAATGGAAGAGTCGCCGCCAGTTTGCGGATGCGATGAGCCCGCGGGAAAGTCATCGCCCCGCCAAAGCCCAGCTTGAAACCCAGCCTGATGAACTCCTCGGCCTGCTGCCGGCTGCCGTTGAAGGCATGCGCTATGCCACCGCGTACACCGATACGCCGCAGCTGCTGCAATACCTGGTCAATGGCACGACGCACATGCAATAAAACGGGCAAATCGGCTGTCTGCGCAATTTTGAGTTGTTCGACAAAATAATAAAGCTGTTGTGCGTCATCGCGTTCCGCAACAAAACGATCCAACCCAATCTCGCCCACCGCAATCGGTTGCTCCCGGGCAATGGTTTCACGCAACGCTTGAATATCTTCTTCGCGCGCCCGGGCAACAACCATCGGATGAATGCCGAATGCCGCCACACACCCTGGATACTCTCGACAAACCGAGGCCACTGCACCAAAGTTCGCTCGCTCGACGGCCGGCACAACAATGACTGACACGTTTGATTGCCTTGCCGCCTGAGCAACCTCCTCGCGATCTGCATCAAATTCTGCTGCGTCAAGATGGCAATGAGTGTCTATCAACATGAAACGTTCAGCCCGCCTTATTCAGCCTCATCCATCCACGCTTGCTGGATAGCTTCCAGCTTTTTTTCGCCACAATGCGTTGCATCCTCCTCAAAACCCGGCAAATTCAAAACCCAGTTCATCAAGTCAACAAAGTTAATGCGCGTGGGATCAACATCAGGATGGCGATCAATCAGCGCCAGCGCAACATCCAGGCTATCTGTCCATTTCATCGCTTGACCTCCTTGACCATGTTGATGGTGTATTTGGGTATTTCAATAACCAGAGGCGTCGCCCCCACAATTGCCTGGCAAGACAAGCGCGAATTCGGCTCCAGCCCCCAGGCTTTATCGAGCATGTCTTCTTCTAACTCTTCCGCAGTTTCCAGCGATGAAAAACCCTCACGCACGATCACATGGCACGTGGTACAAGCACAGGATTTTTCACAGGCGTGCTCAATTTCGATGTCATTTTCGAGCAAGGCATCGCACACCGACGCACCAACAGAAGCTTCGATCACTGCGCCATCAGGACACAATTCAGGATGGGGTAAAACAATAATTTGCGTCATAACGTTATCTGGTCAATGTTTTTTCCGGTGAAGGCTTGCTGCACGCTTTGATCCATGCGCCGCGCGGCAAATGCATTAGTCGCATCGCTCAATGCATTCATGGCCGCATCAATCACAGGGCGATCGTCGCTATCCACCACATTTTGCAAATGCAGCATCGCTGCATCAATACGTGCGCGTTCCCCCGGTGAAAGAATCTCGGCGCTGCCAATTAATGCAGAATGAATTGCTTCCAACAAGCGCCGCGCTTCAACCTGGAGCTCGCGCAACGCCCGCAGAGAGGCATCTTCACGCGCGTGAGAGAAGCCGTCTTTAAGCATCTCTGAAATCTCGTTATCCGTCAGGCCATATGAAGGCTTGACTTCAATACGTGCCTCATGACCCGTTGTCTGCTCACGCGCAGAAACCGAAAGCAACCCGTCAGCATCCACCTGGAAAGTCACACGTATGCGCGCAGCGCCCGCCACCATGGGCGGAATACCGCGCAGCTCAAAACGCGCCAAACTGCGGCACACTGAAACCAGATCGCGCTCGCCTTGCACCACATGGACGGACATCGCGGTTTGGCCATCTTTAAACGTCGTGAACTCCTGAGCGCGCGCAACAGGTATCGTCGAATTGCGCGGGATGACTTTCTCAACCAGGCCGCCCATGGTTTCCAAGCCCAAGGACAAAGGAATCACATCCAGCAATAACCAGTCGTCGCCCGCTGCCCGATTACCCGCCAGCAGATTAGCCTGCATGGCAGCACCCAGAGCAACCACTTTATCCGGATCAAGATTATTAAGCGGTTCCTGCTTGAAAAGCTCGCCGACGGCACGCTGAATTTGCGGCATGCGGGTTGAGCCACCCACCATCACCACGCCACGCACTTCAGCGACCGTCAGGCCCGCATCGCGCAGCGCTTTTTTGGTAGCGGATAATGTTTTTTGCACCAGCGTGCGCGTGATCTCGGTAAATATATCCGTAGTGAGCACCAAATCAACATATTCACCACTGCTGAGCTTAACGGTAATCGGCGCTTCGCCATGTTGCGAGAGGTATTCCTTGGCTTCGCGTGCATGCCCTTGTAACAAGCGAGTGTCGTGCAATGTTAAGGGCTTAAGCCCGGCTTGCTCGATAATCCAGCAAAACACGCGATGATCAAAGTCATCCCCGCCCAGTGCGGAATCTCCACCAGTAGCGAGCACCTCAAAAATACCTTTGGCAAGACGTAAAATGGAAATATCGAACGTGCCACCGCCCAGATCAAAAATGGCGTAGATTCCTTCGGCCGCATTGTCCAGACCATAGGCAATGGCCGCAGCCGTTGGCTCATTCAACAAGCGCAACACATTCAAACCAGCTAACTGTGCGGCATCTTTAGTCGCCTGGCGTTGCGCATCATCAAAGTACGCGGGTACGGTAATCACCGCTCCGGTGATCTCGCCACCCAGCGCGGCTTCCCCACGCAAACGCAAGATATTGAGAATCTCTGCTGAAATCTCTACTGGACTTTTAATACCGGCTACTGTCCTGATTTTGACCATGCCCTCGGCGTCAACAAAATCATAGGGCAGGGTTTCGCTATGCGCAATATCCGCATGTCCTCGTCCCATGAATCGTTTGACGGACACGATCGTATTCTTAGGATCAAGCGACTTCCAGAATTCTGCCGCATAACCTACATCAGCCTTGCCATCGGCAGAATAACGAACCACCGAGGGTAACAATGGATGACCCTTTTCATCGCTCAACACCACACTCATGCCACTTCGCACGGTCGCCACCAGCGAGTTGGTTGTGCCAAGATCAATGCCAATCGCCAGGCGATGCTGATGAGGCGCAACCGACTCATCCGGTTCAGCAATTTGCAAAAGAGCCATAGTATTTTTTAAGAGGTGACGGCTTCGAGCGCGTCGTTAATTTCGTGTAATAGCTTTTCCTGAAACATGAGTTTGCGCACAAGTTCAGCAGCCGTTTTGTAATCATGCTGATGATCAATAAGTGTAATCAACTGCTGATGTGCCTCAATAATATCGCGATGCAACGTCGCGTGTGCAGCATCCAGAAAGACTTCATCACCCGCTGCACGTGCTGCCATGACTTCTTCACGAAATTCCATTTGCTGCATCAAAAATGCAATTGGCATTGCCGTATTGCTTTCCACCTGTGGATCAAAACCCAGCAAGGTAAGTAAATACAGTGCCCGCTGCCCAGGTGGCTTGAGTACTTGATACGCCTCATTCACGCGGGTTGCCCATTGCATGGCCAAGCGCTGTTGTGCGTCACCCGCTTGTACATATCGGTCTGGATGCACCAAGGCTTGCACACGGCGAAACCGCCGATCAAGCTCGGCACTATCCAGCCCTTGCTGACGCGGCAAATCCAGCAACGCAAAGTGGTCTGCCGAAAACTTGGATCCCGGCACGGAATTTTCAAAGCTCATTGCACGCTCATCAAAAGCTCATAGTCCGCGACTCATGTCGACGCTATGTCGTTGTTGTAAATGATTCGCCGCAACCGCACTCGCCCTTGACATTGGGGTTATTGAACTTAAAGCCCTCATTCAAACCTTCTTTCGTATAGTCCAATTCCGTGCCTTCAAGATATGGCAAACTTTTAGGGTCGATCAGCACCTTGACGCCGTGGCTTTCAAACACCAGATCTTCAGGCAGCGCATCATCTGCAAACTCAAGCTTGTACGCCAAGCCCGAACAGCCGGAAGTCTTAACGCCAAGGCGAATGCCGACACCCTTGCCACGCTTGGCAAGGAACCCCGCCACATGCTGTGCTGCTGGCTCGGACAAAGTCACTGGCATGATCAATTGCCCCGCTTTTGCTTGTAATCAGCAACTGCCGCCTTGATCGCATCTTCTGCAAGAATTGAACAATGAATTTTTACTGGCGGCAAAGCCAGCTCTTCGGCAATGTGCGTGTTCTTGATTTCCAGCGCCTGATCCAGCGATTTGCCCTTGATCCATTCAGTCACTAAAGAGGACGAGGCAATAGCCGAACCACAGCCGTAGGTTTTAAATTTGGCATCTTCGATAATGCCATCCTTGCCTACCTTGATTTGCAGCTTCATCACATCGCCACAAGCAGGAGCACCCACCATGCCGGTAGCCACACCTTCGTCGTCCTTGTCAAAAGACCCGACATTGCGTGGGTTTTCGTAGTGATCCAGTACTTTTTCGCTATATGCCATGGTGATTCTCCTGTATATTAATGTGCAGCCCACTGCACGGTGTTGAGGTCAATTCCTTCTTTGAACATATCCCACAAAGGGGACAACTCGCGCAACTTGCCAATTTTCTCATGCAATAATTTGACCGTGAAATCGACATCTTGTTCCGTCGTAAATCGACCTAGCGTGAAACGAATCGAGCTGTGTGCCAACTCATCTGAGCGCCCCAACGCACGCAGCACATATGAAGGCTCAAGGCTGGCCGAGGTGCAGGCAGAACCACTAGAGACAGCAATATCCTTAATCGCCATGATGAGCGACTCGCCCTCGACATAGTTGAAACTTAAATTGAGATTGTGTGGCACACGCTGGGCCAAATCGCCATTGACATAAATTTCTTCGATATCCATCAACCCGTTCATCAAGCGATCACGCAACATGCGAATCCGTTCATTTTCCGTTGCCATCTCAAGCCGCGCGAGGCGAAACGCTTCGCCCATGCCGACGATCTGATGGGTGGCCAATGTGCCCGAACGCAAACCGCGCTCATGCCCGCCGCCATGCATTTGTGCTTCTAACCGGATGCGCGGTTTGCGACGCACATACAACGCACCGACACCTTTCGGACCGTAGGTTTTATGCGCGCTGAATGACATCAAATCAACTTTCAGCGTGGTCAAGTCAATCGGCATTTTGCCGGTTGCCTGCGCCGCATCGACATGAAAAATAACACCCTTCTCGCGGCAAATCTCACCCAATTCAGCCATTGGCTGTATCACGCCAATCTCATTGTTCACCATCATCACAGAAGCCAGCACCGTATCCGGGCGCAGCGCTGCGGCAAATTGCGCGAGGGACACCAGGCCATTTTCTTGCGGCACCAGATAAGTCGCTTCAAACCCCTGACGCTCAAGCTCTTTAACAGTATCCAACACTGCCTTGTGTTCTGTTGTCACCGTGACAATATGCTTACCCTTGGTGTCAGCATAAAAATGCGCAGCGCCTTTGATGGCCAGATTGTTGGACTCCGTTGCACCGGACGTCCAGATAATATCCTTGGCATCCGCGCCGACCAGTTTGGCGACTTCTTCACGCGCATCCTCCACAGCTTTTTCTGCTTCCCAGCCATACGCGTGGGAACGCGAGGCTGGATTGCCAAAGTGCTCCGTCAGCCAGGGAATCATTTTTGCCGCCACACGCGGATCAACAGGCGTGGTCGCAGAATAATCAAGATAAATCGGTAGTTTCATTTTCAGCTTCTCCATTTCAGCGAGTAGTCGCAGTGGTCACGCTTCTGCGACCAATGCCTTAAGTTGCCCCAGCGTGGTCTTAAGCGCGCCGAGAAAATCCTGTATTTGTTGTTGAGTTGTCCCTGCGCCCAGACTCACACGCACCGCTCCTCGCGCCAAGGCAGACGGGACGCCCATGGCCAGCAGTACGTGCGATGGCGCCGGGTTGGCACTGGAACAAGCCGCTCCTGCCGCCACGGCAAAACCTGCGCGATCAAGCCGGCCCACCAAGGTTTCACCATCCATATCCGCAAAGGAAAAATAACTGGTGTTTGGCAAGCGCTCTGCTTGTGCAGAAAAGATATGTGCGCCCAAGGTGGCCAAACCTACCTCTAACTCTGCACGCAAGGCGCGCAACGTGGTAGCTTGGATTTGCTGATTGGCAACGGCCAGTTCCGCCGCCAAACCAAAACCAGCAATCGCTGCCACATTCTCGGTGCCAGAACGCAAGCCGTGCTCATGCCCACCGCCCGCAATGAGCGGCTGCAATTCAAGCCGTTTATCCAGAACCAGAGCGCCGGCACCTTTCGGCCCGCCAATCTTGTGTGCGGACACTGTCATTGCATGCACACCAGCCACATTGAGGGCACGAAAATCTACCGGAACGCGGCCAAAAGCCTGCACGGCATCGGTGTGGAACAAGGCACCTGTCGATTTAGTCTGCGCCGCCAGTTGAGCTGCCATTTGAACTACATTCTGTATCGCGCCGGTTTCATTGTTCGCGAGCATCACCGAAACCAGTGTGGCACCCCCTGCCGGCTTTTCGGCCAACGCTGCAAAAAAGTCGGCGCTGGTGACACGGCACTCGGCATCTACTGCGATCTCGCGCAAGCGCCAGCCAGTACGCACCAGTTGCCGCGCCGGCTCACGCACGCAGGGGTGCTCAATGGCAGAGATCGCCACGGTGCCCTTGGGCAACAAAGCCGCCGCACCCTTGATAAACAAGTTATTGGCTTCCGAGCCACCACTAGTAAACACCACTTCTGTCGGATGCGCTCCGACGGCATACGCTACACGCTGCCTTGCCTCGTCTATCGCCCGCCGCGCCGCACGGCCGTATTCATGGCGGCTGGAGGCATTGCCATACTGCTGCGTCAAGTACGGCAGCATGGCTTCCAGCACCCGTGAATCCAGCGGGGTGGTGGCGTTGTGGTCAAAATAGACAGGTGCGAACATGGCCTATACGCTGGCAACAGCGCCTTGCGTTGGTTCCTTTTTTGTACTCTGTGGTGCACTTGGCTTAAGCTGCACCACCCGCTCGTCATGCAACACAGCAGCGGTGGCATGCTGCTGAGCGACAAGCTCAGCCAGATTCACCGAATCAAGATAGTCGAACATTTTTTTATTCAGATTTGTCCATAAATCGTGCGTCATGCAAACACGCCGGTCTTCAGAGCAATCGCGCTTGCCACCGCACTGCGTGGCATCCAGAGACTCATCGACCGCATGAATGATTTCTGCCACGGAAATATCGCCAAGCGCTTTAGTCAACCGATAACCACCCCCAGGACCACGCACGCTAGACACCAATTGAGAGCGACGCAACTTGCCGAACAACTGTTCAAGGTACGACAAAGAAATGCGCTGCCGCTCGCTGATGCCCGCTAGCGTTACCGGACCCTCGTGCTGGCGCATGGCCAGATCGATCATTGCGGTAACGGCAAAACGTCCTTTGGTTGTCAGTCTCATCTGATGTCCCTTTCATGGAGGCGAAACAAACCACTTCAACTCACCTGATGTAACGAATATAGCGAATACAACAAAACCAGCCAAGCAGAAATACCCGACTGTTTAAGTCGACTATAGGCTATCCCGATAGATTTAGTCAACTATTTTAGACAGATAGTTAGGGTCGAACTTGTCTGCCGTTGCCATATCGTCTTCCAGAGAAACGCCAGATCGTTCAATCGCCTTCAACAGGCAAGCCAGCCGACGATCCGTCTCAACGGCATGGTCAAGGAGGCCATGAATTGCTTTAGCCAAGGGATCATCTTCATTTTTAGTAATGGCGTAGGCAGAAAACCCCATTTTCTCTGCCTGCTCTTCGCGCACAGAGGCGCGCCCGGCATCTACGATTCGCGCCGGAATACCAACCGCCGTTGCCCCTGGTGGCACATCCCGCACCACCACGGCATTGGAGCCCACTTTCGCGCCTTCGCCCAGTGTAATCGGCCCGAGCACTTTCGCCCCGGCACCAATCACTACGCCGCGCATCAACGTGGGATGGCGCTTGCCCTTGCTCCATGAAGTTCCTCCCAGAGTGACGCCGTGATACAGCGTGCAATCGTCACTTATCACTGCCGTTTCACCAATCACCACGCCCATGCCGTGATCAATAAATACCCGGCGGCCTATGGTGGCACCTGGGTGAATCTCGATGCCGGTTGCCCAGCGTACCAGATGCGCCAAAAAGCGCGCCAACCAGCGAAAACGCGCCTGCCACAACCAGTGCGCCACGCGATGCAGCGTGAGCGCGTGTAATCCCGGGTAGCAGGTCAGCACTTCCCACGTCGATCGGGCGGCAGGATCGCGTTCAAAAACACAGGTGATATCTTCACGTAAACGGGTCAGCATGATTAAATTATTCCTTCCGTAACAGATCTAATGTGGGGTAGTAGTATCTACGACCTTTTTTCCAGTGCCGCGAGCAAACCGCGCAATATATTTACTTCTTCTTTTTCAATCACCGCCCGAGAAAACAACCGGCGCATGCGTAAAACAAGCCGCTTAGGGTTCGCGGGATCAAGAAATCCACTGCCAAGCGCTGCTCGCTCGATATGCGCCACCAGATGTTCTACCTCTTCGTGATTCGCTGGCAACCCCGCACCTGATACCGCGGGCGGCAATCCCGTCACTTCGCCAGCCAGCCTTAGTTCGTAACACATGACCTGCACGGCCGCAGCGACATTCAACGAGCTAAATGCCGGATTCACCGGAATCATCGCCCAACGGCGGCATTGGAGTAACTCTTCGTTCGACAACCCAGCCGTTTCATTGCCAAACACCAGAGCTACCTCACCTGTCGTTGCAGCTGCCACCAGTTCGGCAGCCGCTTCACGCGCCCAGATGGGGGGCACAGCCAACTCACGTCGTCGCGCACTCATGGCAACAGCCAGCACTGTCCCCACAAGCGCTTCCGATAGCGACGTCACTACCTGAGCGGCAGCCAGAACATCCGTTGCCCCCGCTGCCCTGACGTCGGCTTGTTCATCTGGATATATTTTTGGATTAACCAGCACCAGGCGCGACAGCCCCATGGTTTTCATTGCCCGTGCCGCAGCCCCGATGTTGCCTGGATGGCTGGTGTGCGACAAAACAACCCGAATCCGATCCAAAGGCGGCATTATTTAGCCAGCACCATGACATGCATTGTGGCAAAAATCCAGCCAGCCACGTGAATCATTTGTAGGTTCATATTAGATAGAATGACGATCTTCGCGCAAACAGCGCCTGCTCTCTTATAAAATTCCATGCATCCCACGCTCAACATTGCTGTCAAGGCCGCGCGACGCGCCGGTCAGATCATCAACCGCGCCAGCCTTGATATCGACTCGCTCAACGTCAGCATCAAACAACAAAGCGATTACGTCACGGAGGTTGATCGTGCGGCCGAAGCGGCCATCATTGCTGTCTTGCGCGAGGCCTATCCAACGTATGGAATTCTAGCAGAGGAGTCCGGCCTGGCTGGCACCGATGCCACCGCCGAGTTTCAATGGATCATTGATCCGCTCGATGGCACCACCAACTTCATCCATGGCGTGCCCCAATATGCCATTTCAATTGGTCTGGCAAAACAAGGCGTGATGCAGCAAGCCGTGGTGTATGACTCCAATCGCAACGAGATTTTTACCGCCAGCAAAGGCGGCGGCGCGTTCGTCAATGGCAAGCGCATTCGTGTCGCCAAGCGCATCCGTCTGGATGAAGCGCTGATCGGCACGGGCTTTCCCTACCGCATGTTCGATCACATCGACACTTATCTCGCCATTTTTCGCGATCTGGCACAAAAAACTGCCGGCATGCGCCGTCCCGGTGCCGCTTCGCTCGACCTCGCCTGGGTCGCCTGCGGCCGCATGGATGGCTTCTGGGAGCTCGGCTTAAGTCCTTGGGACATGGCCGCCGGCAGTCTGCTGATTACCGAAGCCGGCGGTCTGGTTGGCGACTTGTCGGGTGAATCAAACTACATGCAGACAGGCAATATCATCGGCGGCAACCCGAAAATTTTCAGCCAGATCCTGCAAGTGATCGCGCCCCATCTAACACCTGCCTTGCGCGCCTGACCCTGCCAATGAATGCGGTTTACTAGCTAGCAAGTCACGCGCTACAAGCCCGCCATCGAAGACAGCGCGACACCTTCATATCGGGGCAGAATAAACCCGTTGGCTGCGTCATCCACCGTCTCGATGGCAATCGGCGGAGCATGTGAGGTAATGGCACCAAACATGGTCGGAAATGCCACATCAGCTGCATCGCGCCCGGTACCCCTCCTGACCAGACCCATGGGTGGCGAGACGCCTGTAGGATCGAACAAATACCGGCGGCTGCCCAGGAAAACCTCGGCATATGCATGAAAATCCTGGCCCATTGCCGGGTCTGCTCCATAGTCGATGTCAGTGACAAAGCGCGCGGGTATATTCAAGGCCCGGCACAGCGCAATCATCAGCTGCGCGGGCGAACCCAATCCTGTATCACCTCCGCCAATAGCACTGCTGCAGATGACCAGATTCGCGCGTGGCAAAGCGCCGCAAGCGATCTGACTGGCAGTAGCGGCTCGGATAGATGGAAGGCAGCACCGACGACAGTAATTGCTCAATCGGGATTTCCCCGATACATGCAGGCGACTTGACGCAAAGGTCAATATTCACCGTAGCGGCATAGCGAATTGCCAATGCCCGGCTCTGCTTTGAGCCGCGTGAAGCAGATGCCGCAGGTTGGATCGGGATAGACAACGGCCATCAGCGGCGGAAGATACCCAGACTCTCTGTCACCACCGTTTGATGACTCGTTTGCGTGCATGAATATTTTGAAAATGAAATCACTGGCCTGACTTGCAATTTCGTACCAAAGTGAAATGGATAATTTAAGTCGGATCATTATCATTGTCCGATACATTGACCTGCCTTAAACCAGGCTTTGCTTTGTTTGCTCGGCCTGGCCGCATTTCCAGTTGAGCGATTCAGGCCTTCATGCCCGCCAGCAACGAGACAAGATCATCGGCGTGCTCTTCCTCAACAGCGAGTATTGCCTTGAGCATTTGCTGCGTCGTTGGATCATGAGTGGCCAGATAGGCAATCATCTCACGATAGCTTTCAATGGCAATCCGTTCAGCGACCAAGTTTTCCTTGATCATCGCATTGAGTGTCTCGCCTTCGACATATTCTGCGTGGCTACGCGCGCTCAATCCATCAGGAGAAAAATCGGGCTCGCCACCTAATTCAACAATGCGCTTGGCAAGCCGATCTGCATGCCCCATTTCTTCACTCGCATGAGCTAAAAACTCTGCTTTTACCGGATCAGAATAAATGCCCTTGGCCATGAAAAAATGCCGCTTGTAGCGCAGGACACAGACGAGCTCAGTGGCCAACGCTTCATTCAATAACCTGATCACTTCTTCCCTGTCCGCTGCATAACCTTTCGTGACCGCACCCTCTTCGATATCCTGGCGAGCGCGCTTGCGCAGGGTTTGGATGTCGGACAGCGCCGCGCTACTACCTGCGGCAAGCATGTTTTTAGACGGTTTCATTTTTTATCCCTTCGGGGTTTATCCATGGTGAGAATTCACGCAATGCCTGCTACTCCAGCCGTTTTCGGATACTAGGGCAAATTCCATTCACGCTCTGTGCGCTATCGTACGTAGCCGACCATTGCCTGTAGCCCTCATTTTGGGGTTGCATGGAAAGCCTTCCACCGTCTTTAGCTTGATGGCAAGAAAGACTTTACGGACAAGCCTTCCGCGTCGCCAAGCTGCATATCGGCGATAATCGGCGCCGTCGAAGCTTTCAGCTTTCCCGTATAGGTTTCAATGAATCTCAAAACAAAATCGCCAGACGGCCAAGGGAGTAATACGCTCGAAATTGCGCAACATACCCCGGTCATGCAGCAGTGGTTCCGCAACAAAGCGGAGCACGCTGACAAGCTGCTGTTTTTCCGCATGGGCGATTTTTACGAGCTGTTTTATGAGGACGCCGAGCACGCGTCGCGCCTGCTGGATCTAACCCTGACCACGCGCGGCCAATCGGCAGGCAAACCCATCCCGATGGCGGGTATTCCTTACCATGCGGCCGATGGCTATCTCGCGCGACTGGTCAAGCTGGGCGTCTCGGTGGCCATCTGCGAACAAGTCGGCGACCCCGCGTTCGCCAAAGGCCCGATGGAGCGCACCGTGATGCGCGTTGTCACGCCCGGCACGCTGACCGATGCGGGGTTGCTTGACGACAAGCGCGACAGCTTGCTCGCCGCACTGATCATTGACCGTCAGCGCGCAGGGCTGGCCTGGCTTAATTTAGCAAATGGCGATTTGCGACTGATGGAAACCTCACGCGAGGCACTACCGGCACATCTCGAACGCCTGCGCCCGGCAGAGCTTTTGTTACCTGACGCAGTACGCAACGCGGCTGGAAATAATACGGATACCACCACAGAAAACAACGCCGTCATCCAGCACTTACCTGACTGGCATTTTGACGCGCAAGCCGCCAGGCATGCGCTGACCGAACACTTTGGCGCGCGCGATTTGGCAGGCTTTGGCCTGACCGATGAAATGCTCGCACTGGCGGCGGCTGGTGCGCTGTATCGCTATGCGCAAGCCACGCAAATGCAGGCGCTGGCACATATCACGGGACTCACGGTAGAGCGTGAAAGCGCATATTTGCGGCTGGATGCCACTACCCGGCGCAATCTGGAGATTTCCGAAACACTGCGTGGCGAAACCTCGCCTACGTTGCTTTCGCTGTTCGATACCTGCGCCACTAGCATGGGTTCGCGCTGGTTGCGCCACAGCCTGCATCATCCTGCCACTGATCGCGACATTCCCTGCGCTCGCCATGAGGCGGTTGCTACGCTCATTGGCGAAGCAGGCAATGGGCCTTGCGCCCTACTCAACAAAGCGCTCGCGGGCTTTGCCGACATCGAGCGCATCACCGCGCGCATCGCGCTGAAAAATACGCGGCCACGCGATTTATCGGCCTTGCGCGATAGCCTCGCGCGACTGGAGCCAATTCGCGATCTGCTGGCTGGAAAAGTCGGCGCTGGCGATACGGCGTCAAATGGAGAAAGTACGTCGAAAAACATTGGCTCCAATGTCATTTCACGCCTCGCCGAATTGTCCACTGCACTTGCCACACCACACGCCTGCCTCATGCTGCTCACGCAAGCCATCGCCACCGAACCCGCCACTTTTTTGCGTGATGGCGGCGTGATCGCCCCGGGATATGATGCCGGGCTGGACGAATTGCGCGATATACAAGACAACTGCGGCGCCTTTCTCCTTGCACTCGAAACGCGCGAACGCGAACGCACGGGCATTGCCACGCTCAAAGTGGAATTCAACAAGGTGCATGGTTTCTACATTGAAGTCACCCATGCGAGCGCCAATAGCGGACGCATCCCCGACGATTACCGCCGCCGCCAGACACTGAAAAATGCCGAGCGCTACATCACGCCAGAACTCAAGACCTTCGAGGACAAAGCACTCTCGGCGCAAGAGCGAGCGCTAACGCTGGAACGCCATCTGTGGGACGAGCTGATCGCCGCACTGGCTGTGCATATTCCACCCTTGCAACGTATCGCCCGCGCCATCGCCGAGCTCGATGGCCTCACCGCCTTCGCCACCGCCGCCGTGCGTTACGACTATCGGCAGCCCGAATTTTGTGATGCGGCAATAATCGATATTGAAGGCGGTCGCCATCCCGTTGTCGAACGCCAAGTGAGCAGCAGTGGCGGAAACTTCATTGCCAATGACTTGAATTTTTCAGCAGCGCGACGCATGTTGCTGATTACCGGTCCCAACATGGGCGGCAAATCCACCTACATGCGGCAAGTCGCGCTGATTGTGCTGCTCGCTCATTGCGGCAGTTTCGTTCCCGCCACCCGCTGCCGCATCGGGCCGATGGACGCGATCTACACGCGCATCGGCGCATCCGACGATCTGGCCTCCGGGCGTTCCACCTTCATGGTTGAAATGACTGAAGCCGCCGCGATTTTGCATGGCGCCACGGATAAATCGCTGGTGCTGATGGATGAGATCGGGCGTGGCACCTCGACCTTCGACGGCGTTGCGCTGGCCTTTGCCATCGCCCGCCACCTGATCGAAAAAAACCGTTCCTACACGCTATTTGCCACGCACTATTTCGAGTTGACCCATTTGGCGCAGGATTATCCTCTCTGTTGCAATGTGCATCTCGACGCCGTGGAACATGGCCACAAAATCATCTTTTTGCATGCCGTAAAAGACGGCCCGGCCTCGCAAAGCTATGGCGTGCAAGTGGCAGCGTTGGCCGGCATGCCGCAATCCGTTGTGCGCGAAGCACGACGGCGTTTAACGCTGATGGAAAACCGCGAAGTCAGCACGCTGATGCAACCCGATCTTTTCGCCAGCGCGCCGCCGCTGCCGGAACCGCCACATCCCGCACTGGACGCACTGCGCGATCTGAAACCGGATGAACTCACCCCACGCGATGCGCTGGAAAAAATCTATGCGCTGACCAAGCTGGCGAAATATTGAAGTGCTGCTGCAACTGCAAAAACAGCAACAAAAACCCCTCAATGCGTTTCGCTTTCCGGCGGCACGGGCGCTGGCAAAACCATAATGCCTTCATCAAGCAACTCACGTGTTTCTTCGAGCGTTGCAATACCGCGAATGTTGCGCGCCGGAGCTTCCTTGTAATAAATGCGGCGCGCTTCTTCCGGCAGACGATCGCCTACATTTTCCGCCTGGCGCGCCATCACCGCCAAGGCTTGAAAGAGTTTTTGCGCGGTTTCCGGTTGCGCAAGGGGTGCTGCTGTCAATCCGTTGGCATCATCAGCATTCGGGGTATTGCGATCCTGCGTTGTGATCGCCCCCCCGCGCCGGACATGCGGCGCTGAAGGTAGCTGAGTTACCGAAGATGTTTGACAATGAGTGCATTGCACTAACTGACGCGCTTGCTGATCACGAAAGGCATCGCTAGAAGCAAACCAACCCTCGAAACGGTGCCCGTTGTCACACAGAAGATTAAGAATAATCATCTTACATTCAGCAGCAAGAATTCATGCTGGGCGTCCTCAGAAATCCCCCTCAATGGGTTGTTCTTATCGACGCCCATGCCTGACTTCGCTTAACCCTTCGCTAGCTCCGCTTCAATCGCTTCGATCAGCTTGGGGGCATCCGGCGCCGTATCCGGAGCAAAACGGCGCACGACCTGGCCTTCGCGACTGATGAGGAATTTTTCAAAGTTCCACACGACTTCGGGCTTTTCCGTTGGTTCCATCTTGTAGCCACGCAGCATGGTTTCCATGCCGCCACGCTCTTCGGTCTCCGGCTTTGCTGTCGTCAAATGCCTGTACAGCGGATGCTTCTCCGCCCCAGTGACCTGAATCTTGCTATACAGCGGAAACTTAACGTCATACGTGGTCTTGCAGAACTGCTGGATTTCTTCGTTGGTGCCCGGCTCTTGCGCACCAAAATCATTGGCGGGGAAGCCGAGCACGGAAAACTTCTTGCCTAGATATTTCTGGTGAAGCTTTTCCAGCCCGTCGTATTGCGGCGTCAGGCCGCATTTGGATGCAACATTCACTACCAGCAAAACTTCGCCTTTGTGTTCGCTCAGGGTGGCGTCGCTGCCATCGATTTTCTTGAGCGGGATTTCATAGAGTGAGTTCGTCATGAGGTGATCCTCCGAATGGAATGTGGCGGGGCTTATTGGAGTTGCAAGTCTTATTAAAAGTGTTCGAGGCAAACTATATCAAGAGTTATCAAGCGCCGCTCAAAGTTGCAGGCCATGCTTACTGGTGCCCGGGACCGGAATCGAACCGGTATGGCTTGCGCCGAGGGATTTTAAGTCCCTTGTGTCTACCAATTTCACCACCCGGGCATGCAAACTGTGCCTATGAAATATCTCGCGGGGGAAAACCACGCAGGGATACTGGAGGCGCGACCCGGAATCGAACCGAGGTACACGGCTTTGCAGGCCGCTGCATAACCACTCTGCCATCGCGCCATGATTGAAAGTCCATGACTGAAACCAAGACTAAGGTCAAACTAAAAAGGGAAAACGTTTAAACGTTTTCCCTTTCCCTGAAATCTGGAGCGGGAGAAGAGTCTCGAACTCTCGACCTCAACCTTGGCAAGGTTGCGCTCTACCAACTGAGCTACTCCCGCAAAACAGGCCCGAATTATAACGTTCATGTCTCGGCTGTCAATGCTTCAACGCAGATATCTCTCGCCAGGCCTTTAATAAATAATAGCCCATGGACCACAACGTCAGCACAGCCGCCGCCCAAAGCAGCCAAGCGCCTAGCTCTTGCACATCAATCGGGCCTAGCGGCGCATGCCATAACAACATCGGAATAGCAGTCATTTGCGCTGCGGTTTTAAATTTACCGACAAAAGAAACGGCCACGCTTTTCGCCGCACCTATCCTCGCCATCCATTCGCGCAAGGCAGAAATGGCAATCTCGCGTCCGATAATGACAAATGCCAGCAAAGCATCCGCACGCCCCAACTGCACTAGCATCACCAGGGCGGCAGCCACCATCAACTTGTCCGCTACAGGATCAAGAAACTCGCCAAAGGCAGAGGTTTGGTTCAGCTTGCGTGCAAGCCATCCGTCAAGCCAATCGGTAATCGCTGCGACAACGAATGCACCTGTCGCAATCAAGTTCTGTTCAAACGAAGTCAGTGGTAGGTAAAAAACGCCAACGACGACGGGAATGAGCGAAATTCTGCCCCAGGTCAGCACATTCGGAATATTCAATTTCATGAGCGTAATTGGGTATAAATGGCCTCGGCCAAATGGCGCGAGATGCCAGCCACACGGCACAAGTCTTCGATTGTAGCCGCACGCACACCGTCCAGCCCGCCAAATTGCGCCAGCAGATTTCTGCGCCGGGCCGGGCCGATGCCGGCAATATCTTCCAGCTTTGAGTGGCCACGCGCCCTGGCGCGCCGTGCGCGATGGCCAACGATGGCAAAGCGGTGCGCTTCGTCACGAATTTCCTGCAGCAGATGAAAGCCCGCGTTGTCCATGGCTAATTGTAGCGGCTGGCTGCGACCATGCACAAACAGGGTTTCCAGGCCAGGCTTTCTGCCTTCGCCTTTGGCCACACCAACACTTTGCAAATGATCCAGCCCCAGTTCGGCAAAGACTTCCTGTGCGATACCATGCTGGCCCTTGCCACCATCAATGAGCACCAAATCAGGCATCAGCGCCGCATCACCGGCGCCGACTTTCTGGTAACGCCGCGTCAATGCCTGACGCATGGCAGCATAGTCGTCGCCGCCGGTGATGCCGCTGATATTGAAACGGCGATAGTCGCTTTTCTTCATCGCGCCATCCACACACACCACGCACGAGGCAACGGTACCCTCGCCCATCGTGTGACTGATATCGAAGCATTCGATGCGACGTGGTGGATCAGGCAGATCCAGCGCCTCCTGCAATGCCACAAGGCGGCTGCCGGAACGTGTTTTGGCCTGCTTGCGGGAAGTCATCGCGAGTCGCGCATTATTCTCTGCCATCGCCAGCCAGGCGCGCTCCATTTCGTTTTTCGGCGGCCCCGTTTGCAAACCCGGCAGCCCCTCTGGCATCTCATCCAGCGGCCAGGGGCTGAGTATGATGCGCGCCGGTATGGGTTTATCGGCATAGTGCTGTTCCACAAATGCCGCCAGGACTTCGCTCGCCTCGACGCCTCCGGTGGCTTGCGGAAAGTAGGCGCGATCGCCCATGTGCAGGCCGCCGCGCACCATCGCCAGATTAACGCACGGCTCGCCGTGTTCCACCACCGCCGCGATGATATCGACATCCGCTTCGCGCGTGGAGCTGACATATTGCCGATGCAGCACGGCCTGCAAGGATTTGATCTGGTCGCGCAACATCGCCGCGTCTTCAAATTTGAGCTGCTCAGCTGCCTCGCTCATGCGCACGCTGAGATTGTTGATGACTTCAGAATGTTTGCCACGCAAAAAAAGTTCTGCCAGACGCACGTCTGCTGCGTAATTTTCGGCCGAGATCAAACCAACGCAGGGCGCTTTGCAGCGCTGAATCTGGTGCAGCAAACACGGCCGCGACCGATGCGCGAACACCGCGTTTTCACAGGTGCGCAGCAAGAAGGCCTTCTGCACCAGCTGGATGCTTTCGCGCACCGCCAGCGCATTCGGAAACGGGCCGAAGTAACGCGACTTTTTATCAAAGCTGCCGCGATGATAAAACAACCGCGGAAAGGTACCGCCCGACAACCCGATGTAGGGGTATGACTTGTCGTCACGAAACAGGATGTTGTATTTCGGGACGAGCTTCTTGATCAGCGTGTTTTCCAGGATCAACGCCTCGGCTTCCGAGCGCGTGGCCGTCACTTCCATGTGCGCGACTTGCTGCAACATCAGCGCGATGCGCGGACTGTGGCCGGTCTTCTGAAAGTACGACGCCACGCGGCGCTTGAGGTTTTTCGCCTTGCCCACGTACAGCACACCACCGCTGGCATCGAGCATGCGATACACGCCCGGCGCATCCGTCAGCATGGCGAGAAAGCCGTGGCTGTCAAAGTTCGTTGCGGATGAGGCTGAAGACATGCGAAAAGTCGGCGCTGGTGAGACGGCGCGTTTGCGTGTTGTAACGGCTGCAATGATAACTGTCGATGAGTACGCGGCCATCCGGCAGCACATGACGCGCGGCGTGTGCAAAAGCGAAGGCCGACTGCTTGAGCCCGGCGGCCATCAGCACGGCCTTGTGCGCCACCAGCCCCAAGGCGAGGATCACGCGCACTTCAGGCGCGGCGATCAACTCGTCTGCCAGCCAGCGATTGCAGGTTTTTATCTCGCTCGTTTCCGGTTTGTTTTGCGGCGGCAAACATTTCACGGCATTGGTAATGCGGCAGTCGATCAATTGCAAGCCATCGTCCGCCGCGACAGACACCGGCCGCGAAGCAAAGCCGAATGCATGCAAGGTTTCATACAGCAAAATGCCTGCATAGTCGCCCGTGAATGGCCGGCCGCTGCGGTTGGCACCATGCATGCCGGGCGCAAGACCCACGATCAGCAGGCGCGCCTTCGGGTCGCCAAAGGGCAACACCGGCCGCGCGTGATAATCCGGATAGTTGCCGCGCACATCCGCAAGAAAAATTGCCAGGCGCGGGCATTCCGTACAGCGTAAAAGTGAATTCATTCGGATAGGATACCGCCTCTCATGCTGAACGCGCTATCTTCCACCCCTGCTGCCCACGCTATTCGCTGCGACATTTTTTGTGTCGTCGTCGATAACTATGGCGACGCCGGTGTGTGCTGGCGTCTTGCCCGACAGCTGGGCGAGGAATACGGCTGGCAAGTGCGGCTGTACATCGACAATCCGGCACCGCTCGATCGGCTCGCCCCCGACCATGCCCAAAGTCCGGTCGCCGTTGTGCCCTGGCCGCACGCTGTGTCGTCCCCCGTGCCGCCGGGTGCACCACACGACAGCCCGGCCGACGTAGTCATCGAAGCCTTTGCCTGCACGCTGCCCGAGGAGTACACCGAGGCCATGGCGCGGCGCGAGAAAAAACCTGTGTGGCTCAATCTCGACTATCTCTCGGCCGAAGAATGGGTCGGCAAGATGCACCGCATACCTTCACCTCACCCGCGTCTGCCGCTGGTCAAACATTTTTTCTTTCCTGGATTTGATGAGCATAGCGGTGGTTTGTTGCGTGAAGCCGACTATGACGACCGCCGCCAAGCGTTCGATGCCGCCGCTTTTCGCGCCGAATTCAGCCTGCCGGAAAAAGCGCCGAACGAGCTGACCATTTCCCTGTTCAGCTATCCCGCCGCGCCCGTCGCGCAACTGATACAGGCGTTGGCGCAGGAAAATCGTCCCATCCATTTGTTGCAGCCGGGCAGCAACGCTGCCGCATCCACGCATGGCACATTGAGCACGCACCCGCTGCCCTTTTTGCCGCAATCCCGTTTTGATGAACTGCTCTGGTCTTGTGACCTGAATTTCGTGCGGGGCGAGGATTCTTTCGTACGCGCCCAGTGGGCGGGCAAACCTTTTGTCTGGCAGATTTATTCGCAGGCCGACGATGTGCATCGAGTAAAGCTCGACGCTTTTCTTCATCGTTACATACGAAAAATCGGCGCTGATGACACGGCAATTGATGCTCTAAACACTTTCTGGTACGGCTGGAATGGCATAGGCGAACTCAACTGGCCCGCCTTTGCCGCTGCGCTGCCCGCCTTGACTCCCGCAACGCAGCACTGGTCTGCTACGCTCGCCAGGCAAACGAATCTTGCCAGCAATCTTGTACAGTTCTGCCTTGACCGGCTAAAATGATCAATTAACCTTCTTCTCGTCCCATTCTGCTGGAAGCAAACACATGAAAATCGCCCAAGAACTCCGCGCCGGTAATGTCATCATGGTCGGCAATGACCCCCTCGTTGTACAAAAAGCCGAATACAACAAATCCGGCCGCAGCTCAGCAGTTGTCAAATTCAAATTCAAGAACCTGCTTACCGGCGCTGCGTCTGAAGCCGTCTACAAGGCCGATGATAAATTTGACCAAGTCGTGCCCGATCGCAAAGAATGTACTTACTCCTACTTCGCCGAGCCCATGTTTGTTTTCATGGACACCGATTACAACCAGTATGAAGTCGAAGCCGAAAACATGGGTGATGCCGTCAATTACATTGAGGATGGCATGCCGGTTGAAGTGGTATTCTATGATGGCAAAGCGATTTCCATTGAAATGCCAAACAGCGTCGTGCGCGAAGTTGTCTATACCGAACCCGCAGTGAAAGGCGACACCTCTGGCAAAGTCATGAAACCCGCCAAAATCACTACCGGCTTTACGTTACCTGTGCCCCTGTTCGTCGAGATTGGCGACAAAATTGAAATTGACACCCGCACAGCAGAATATCGCAACCGGGTTAAATAACGTTCAGCCTAGTTTTTTAGTCTGAGTTTTTACTCCCCCGCCTGGAAACTCAATGACAAACGCAACCACTCCGGCTCAACCCACTCAGCCTGCCAAGTCCGCAAAATCAGGGATGCTCAAATTTCTGATCATTCCCTTGCTGATTGCGCCGTTGTTGTTTGCTGCCTATGTCTGGTTGGCATTTCAGTATTCTTACGCTGATGGCGAGCGTGCGGGCTTTGTGCAAAAGCTCTCGCGCAAGGGCTGGCTATGCAAAACGTGGGAAGGCGAATTGACTCTGGTCGCTGTTCCCGGCTCAATGCCGGAAAAGTTTTTCTTCACTGTACGCGACGATGCACTTGCTGCAAAACTCAACAGCCAAATGGGGCAGCGCGTTGCCGTCACTTATGAGCAACACAAAGGCTTACCCGGCACCTGTTTTGGTGAAACGGAATACTTCCTGCGGGATAGTCGCGCTGTCACTAATTCTTGACACTTTGTGTGATTAGCTACGGCTCGTTGCAGGTCAGTGTAAAAACCAACGCGCAACCGCTACGACCGCATTGATCCCAACGTGCCATGCGCCTTACTGAACTTAAGCTACCCCTCGATCACACGCCAGACCACTTGCGGGCGGCGATTATCAAGCACCTCGGCATCGCTCCTGATGAACTGCTCGACTTTCAAATTTATCGCCGCAGCGTGGATGCACGTAAGTCTTCGGCCGTTATTCTCACCTATACGCTGGATGTCACGCTGAAAAACGAACAGGCGGTGGCAAGCCGCCTGCAAGGTACCCCGCATATCGTGCAAACGCCGGATACGCAATATCACTTCGTCACGCAAGCACCGGCAACACCAGCGCAGAAACATCCGCGCCCCGTGGTGATTGGCACCGGGCCGTGCGGTTTGTTTGCGGGTTTGCTTTTAGCGCAGATGGGATTTCGCCCGCTGATTCTCGAACGGGGGAAGTCTGTTCGAGAGCGCACCCAGGACACTTGGAAGTTCTGGCGCCAGGGCGTACTCAATCCGGAATCCAATGTGCAATTTGGCGAAGGCGGCGCGGGCACTTTTTCTGATGGCAAGCTCTACAGCCAGATTCGGGACCCAGAATATCGCAGCCGCAAAGTATTGACCGAATTTATCAAAGCTGGTGCACCAGAAGAAATACTGTATGTGGCCAAACCCCACATCGGTACGTTTCGCCTGGTATCGGTGGTGGAAAACATGCGCGCCAGCATTGAGGCGCTCGGCGGTGAAATTCGCTTTCAAAGCCACATTACTGATATTCAAATCGAGCAAGGCCAAGTGCGCGGCCTGCTGCTCGCCAACGGAGAACATGTCGCCGCCGATCATGTGATTCTGGCGGTGGGCCATAGCGCGCGCGATACCTTTTACCAGCTTCACGCACGCGGTGTTTTTCTCGAAGCCAAACCGTTCTCGATTGGCGTGCGGATTGAACATCCACAATCGCTCATTGATCAGGTGCGTTACGGCAAAGCGGCCGGACACCCTATTCTGGGTGCGGCGGATTACAAACTCGTCCATCACGCTAAAAACGCACGCTCAGCCTATAGTTTTTGCATGTGTCCCGGCGGCACGGTGGTTGCTGCGGCCTCTGAGCCCGGACGTCTGGTCACCAATGGCATGAGCCAGTATTCACGCAATGAGCGCAACGCCAACAGCGCCATTGTGGTGGGCATTACACCGGCAGATTATTCAGGGGGTCCGCTTGCCGGAATCGAGTATCAACGGCATTGGGAGTCAATTGCTTTTGTCACCGGTGGCAGCAATTACCATGCGCCCGCGCAACGGGTGGGCGATTTTCTTGCGCAACGGCCATCCACCGCGCTGGGTGAGGTGCACCCGTCATATACCCCGGGGATTCATCTCACCGATCTGTCTTTGTGTCTGCCTGAATTTGTTATCACCACACTGCGCGAAGCAGTGCCCGCTTTCGGCAAACAAATTCGCGGTTTCGCCATGGGAGACGCTTTAATGACGGGGGTAGAAACGCGCACATCGTCCCCGGTGCGCATCACACGAAACGAGCATTACCAAAGCATGAATACACGCGGCCTGTTTCCTGCCGGGGAAGGAGCAGGCTATGCCGGAGGGATTTTATCGGCCGCCATTGACGGCATCAAAGTCGCTGAAGCAGTTGCACTCAGCCTGACACAGACATGACGAAGCGCGGCCGGCGCTTCGTCATTACTCTACAGGGTTAAGCGCTCTTTAGACTTCCGCAGCGGCAAGCGCCAGCTCAGCTGCCCGGCGGGTTTTTCCGGCACGTGCAGGCATATGGCACAGCCCGCACACATATCCACGGGTAGGATCAAACGCATGGGTGACAAAATCACCACCGCATTCGCGGCAGGTGGCCATTTGCAACATTTTTGCATCAAAAAACCGCACCATAGTCCACGCCCGCGTGAGCGAAAGCACGACATCCATACTGCCTCGCTCGATCTGCTCAACATACATGCGGTAAGACTTGATGATCAGCTCCAGCCCTTTTAATTGCGTATGTTTCTGAAAAAAACGGTAATACGCCATGAACAAGGAAGCATGAATATTCGGCTGCCAGGTCATGAACCAGTCGGTTGAAAAAGGCAGCATGCCTTTGGGGGGGGATTCTCCCTTGACCTCTTTATAGAGTTTAAGCAGGCGTTCACGAGAAAGATTGGTCTCCGCTTCGAGCAGTTGCAAACGAGCACCGAGCTTTACCAGATCAACCGCCAGACGAATTTCATTCGCCTCCGTAATAACGGATTTATTCTTCATTCACGCCTCCGCACCATCAAAAATACGAAAAAATCAGGAAAAACCGTATATCAAGCAATAGTGGCAACAGGACGACCGGCGGCGAGAATCGCCGCATGCACATGCGCGGCGCCTCGGTCACGCTCGTGATTGGCCAGCAGATCAAGCAGCAAGGTGTCGTCAAAACGGAAGTTGCACAACAACATGTCTGAGCTAGCCATTTTTAGCACTTGACCCGGCGTGAGGCGCATCAAAACATCGGCAACTTCTTCGCTGATACCTAACCGAAAAATGGCCGCTTCACGATCCGAGCGAACCATGCTTTGCGCCAACATCAAATAGGAAAGGTTGACTTCTTTTATATCGTTGTAGGCATCAGTTTTCATCATGCACTCCCTCGTAGTAGATATTATTAATACTCACGGTGTACTCACTTGCTCAACTCCCAACCGGAATTACAGCAATTGCATGATTACACAGACAGAGACAAGGAAGATAGCAATAGAAAAACCATTCTATTGTCGGAATTAGATACATCTATTTGTAAGGTTTTTGCTTACATATTCGCCGTATCTGCACATTAGAGAAAAGAGTAACTCATGCGGATTCCATGAAATACCTATGCACCAACGCAAAACATTTTGGCGCGTTAAACTCTCGCCATGGATCCCCTTCTGAAATTCTGCAGCGTTTGTGGCGCACCTGTCAGTCAGCGAGTACCGGCGGGCGACTCTTTGTTGCGTCATGTATGCACGGCGTGCGACACGATTCATTACCGCAACCCGCGCTTGGTCGTTGGCAGCTTGCCTGAATGGGGTGATCGCATCTTGTTGTGTCGGCGTGCCATTGAACCAGGCTATGGCAAATGGACACTACCTGCAGGTTTTATGGAAAACGGTGAAACGGTTGCCAATGCAGCCATTCGCGAAACCTCGGAGGAAGCTTGCGCACGCATTGCATTAGATAATCTGTTCAGCCTCATCAGCGTGCCGCACATTGATCAAGTGCATGTGATCTATCGCGCACAGTTGCTCGACCTGGATTTTTCTGCAGGCGAAGAAACACTCGAATTACGCTTGTTTAGCGAAGAGGAAATTCCCTGGAATGACATCGCGTTTCGCACCATACACCTCACCTTGCGCCATTACTTTGCCGACCGCCGCGCAGGGCACTTTCGTTTTCACGAAGAAACCATCTCGCCTCCGCTATCGTCCCAGCAGGACACGCGCTAAAGCAAACCGGTTTTAAGCGGCGGACTTAATCCGCGCCTCACCCATCGTTGATATCAAACACCACCGGCAAGACAACCGAAAAAGCCTTGCCGCGCAACACATCTGGCACAGGCGTGTGCTGCGCACCAGCTTCAATCATGGTTTGCGCCGCCCGATCAAGCGCTGCATAGCCGCTGGATTTATTCAGGATGACCGTTGCTAATCCTGCGCTATCCACTGCAAGAAAAATCTCCACCGTGCCTGCCCAACCTGCGGCGAGCGCCTGTGCCGGGTAACGCTTAAAGCGTCGCGACTGCGTTGCCAGCCCCAACCGATACCGCCGCAAGCCATCGGCAGACAATCCCGCAGCAGACGCCGGATTTTGCGAATCATTTCGCTGTCCGTCGCGTTGATCACCCTGCTGATCATTTGTTGCCGCCACCGACATGCCGGGCACTGTAGCGGATCTCACCGGCTCAGTTGATCCGGCTGCTTGCTCCACTGGTAAAGCATCAGTCATCATGGGCAAGGTGCGATCCGGCAGCTGTGCAACGGGCACTTTAAAGCTCTGCTGTTCTTGGCGTGCTGGCGACACGGAAGTTAACACCGGGGGCATCAGTCGCCTATGGACAGGTGGGTGCGTAGACACATGGGGCGGCCCTGCTGTAACAACCGGAGTGGCTGGCGCCATGGCCGCAGGTGCCAAACGCAAACGCGCGATTAACCCGGGTGCCGAACCGGATGTTGATCCCTGCTGCACCTGGCGTAACCCGTCCAATGACAACAACACACCGTGCAGAAACAAAGAGCAAAGCAGCGCAAACCAAAGCTGTCGCCGGGTTAATCCACGTTGTTCTCTGCTATCAAAAGTCATCGCACTCTGTTAAATTCGCTGTATTACAGGATTCTACGAGATGACCTCCTATCCGCTGATTCTTACTCTGGATCAATATGGCGTACCGCATCGCTGGGTTACCTGGCAGCATGCATGCGTTTATGTGGCGCGCGACCTCGTGGCGTGGGATACGGGCGATACGGAATTCACTTTTTATGGCGGACAAAACCGCATCACCGGGGAGCGTTCCGCTTTATGTACACGCAGCATCATTGCCATTCGCGGCAAAGCCTTGTTTGGCCGCGCTCTGCGTCCAATCCCCCCGTTATCAAATCGCGAACTGTTTCATCGTGACCGCAGCATCTGCGCCTATTGTGTCAAGGAATTCCCTCCCCATCGGCTAACGCGCGATCACGTTCTACCCGTTTCTCAAGGCGGCCGTGATGCATGGATGAATGTTGTCACCGCTTGTCGTACCTGCAACCAATCCAAGGGGGGGCGCACGCCCGAACAAGCCCGCATGCAACTTGCCTATGCGCCCTACGTGCCGAACAAAGCGGAATACCTGATTCTCAGTAACCGCCGCATTTTGGCCGACCAAATGGATTTTCTGGCTCGCCACGTGCCCTCGCAAAGCCGCTTGCGCGTCGGGCAGACTTAGCGTGCAAGACCCATCTGGCAGGGCTTTTTTTCCTGCTTCGTTGCCACGCATTCACCCTGTAGTTACCTTGTAGTTACCGCACGAATTCAATGTATTTCACGTGTTGGTGCAATGCGTCCTTATAATGCTTCCCCGGGCACGCTTTGTGTGCCTGCCCCCAACCACCATGCCACCCACGCTCTCCTCGCTATCCGCACAGCCCAAGCCGCTGACGTCCTATCGTAAATACTGGGCGCATCGTTTCGGCACCGCACCCTTCCTGCCGATGTCGCGCGCCGAAATGGATGTGCTCGGTTGGGATGAATGTGACATCATTCTTGTCACGGGCGATGCCTACATCGACCATCCCAGCTTCGGCATGGCGCTGGTCGGACGGCTGCTCGAAGCGCAAGGCTTTCGCGTCGGCATCATCAGTCAGCCTGACTGGCATTCGGCGGATGACTTCAAGCGCTTGGGCAAACCCAAACTGTTTTTCGGCATCACCGCCGGCAATATGGATTCGATGGTGAATCGCTACACCTCGGATAAAAAGATACGCTCGGATGACGCCTACACGCCCCATGCTGCGGCCGACCGTCGCCCCGATCGCGCGGTGATTGTGTATTCACAACGCGCGCGCGAAGCCTTTCCTGATGCACCGCTGATCATAGGCAGCATCGAAGCCAGCCTGCGCCGCATCGCGCATTACGATTACTGGTCGGACAAAGTGCGGCGCTCTATCCTGCCGGATGCAAAAGCTGACTTGCTGTTGTTTGGCAACGCCGAACGCGCGCTGATTGAACTCGCGCATCGGCTGGCGAGCGGCGAAAAAATCAGCACCATCCGCGATCTGCGCGGCACCGCTTTCATGGCGCCGCACGGCTGGAAACCCTCGCCGGAGTGGGAGGAAGTGGAATCCTTGAGCGTTGATACGCCCGGCGCGATTACGCCGCATCCTGACCCTTACGCGATGACGCCAGAGACCGGCGTCAAGGCGACTACGGATAAAGCTCCCGCAGGGACGCAAAGCGCTGGCGCTGGCGAGACGGCGACAATGCATCCCATCCGCTTGGTCGGCCGCGCCGAACGCCTTGCCCAGCGCCGTGAAGCGCGCGCCCAAACCACCGTACGCCTGCCCAGCTACGAACAGGTTAAAGACGACCCGGTGCTTTACGCCCACGCCTCGCGCACTTTTCATCTCGAATCCAACCCTGGCAACGCGCGTGCGCTGGTGCAAGCCCACGGTGACCGCGCGAGTTTGCGCGACCTGTGGCTCAACCCACCCCCTTTGCCACTCACTACTGCCGAGATGGATCACGTCTTCGGCCTGCCCTACGCCCGTGCGCCGCATCCCGCGTATGGCGAAGCGCGCATTCCGGCCTGGGAGATGATTCGTTTTTCAGTGAACATCATGCGCGGCTGCTTTGGCGGCTGCACGTTTTGCTCCATCACCGAACACGAAGGCCGCATCATCCAGAGCCGCTCGGAAGAATCCATCCTGCATGAAGTCGAGCAAATCCGCGACAAGACGCCCGGCTTTACCGGCGTCGTCTCCGACCTTGGCGGGCCAACCGCCAACATGTATCGCATGGCCTGCAAAACACCCGAGATTGAATCCTCCTGTCGCCGGCTGTCTTGCGTGTATCCGGGCATTTGCGAGAACCTCAACACCGATCACGCACCGCTGATTTCGCTCTACAAAAAAGCCCGCGCGCTGCCCGGCATCAAGAAAATTCTCATCAGCTCCGGCCTGCGTTACGACCTCGCCGTGCGCTCGCCGGAATATGTGAAGGAACTCGTCACGCATCACGTGGGCGGCTATCTCAAGATCGCGCCCGAGCACATCGAGGAAGGCCCGCTCTCCAAAATGATGAAGCCGGGCATCGGCAGCTATGACCGCTTCAAGCAGATGTTCGAAAAATTTTCCAAAGAAGCCGGCAAGGAGCAATACCTGATTCCCTACTTCATCGCCGCGCATCCCGGTACGACGGACGAGGACATGCTGAACCTCGCGCTGTGGCTGAAGAAAAACGGCTTCCGCCTGGATCAGGTGCAAACTTTTTTACCCACGCCACTGGCCATTGCCACGGCCATGTGGCATACCGAAAAAAATCCGCTGCGCAAAGTCACCGACACCTCCGAAGAGGTGACTATTGTGCGCTCAGGGCGGCAACGCAAACTGCACAAGGCTTTTTTGCGCTACCACGATCCAGCCAACTGGCCGATGTTGCGCGAGGCACTGCGCGCCATGGGCCGCAGCGATTTGATCGGCCCCGGCAAACGCCATCTGGTGCCACTCACCCAACCGGGTGGCACGCTTGCGCCGGGTGAAGCGCCACAATGGAAAAAGTTCCCGCAGGGACGCAACGCGCTGACGGTGATGACACGGCGCGAAGCAAGTACCCTTGGGGTGCGGCGAGGCTCCCCTGCCGGATCCAAATCCAGCCCGACCAACAAGGCACGCCGTCCGGCAGGTGCGCCACGGCATCCGCTGTCTCAGCGCAAGGGCGGCTAGCGTCTGACATTACCGACACAAATAGCTTTATCTCTTGCATTCCTGTTACTAAATGCGTTAGGTCGGATATGAAAAACGTGACCCCTCGGGTTTTTCAAGGAAGTTCCCCCACAACATCCACTCCGATCGATCTAAGGAAATTGAGCCGAAGACCCATAAAGCGGCTATGTGTAATGGTGGAACAACAACAGTTTGTGGATCAAAATGCTCCTGTCTATTCAATCGAATAGCCACCGTCAGATCCTTCGAGTCACCATACTTCTTGAGGGAATCAATTATTTCCTTCAATGACGTAGTGCCGTTGAGGTCCGAGGGAACAACTTCCTTCAGTTGAACAGGGACAAAGTACTGAACATCTCCCACCACCCAAGCAGCAATGAAGTCGTAGTCTTGCGATTCGCCACGCGCAAGAAAAACCGTTTGCCCAATGCGTTGTCCCATACCGTAACAAAAAAGAGCAGCATCTCTTGCCTCTCGCCATTCCTTCAGTTTGTTAGTACGAAGCCCCTTAATCTTTGGATCGAGTACTGATGCAGCTAGCCGACATTCCAATTCCCCTAACTCAACAAGAAACTGCCTCGGGTCTCGAAACTCGAGGCTTTGGATTGCTCTAAGGCGACTACGATCCATGATAGAGACTCAACGTAACTTATAAAGATTGAAACTTCTTGTCATCTACAGCCTGACACAAGAAATGTTTGACTGAGACAAACTCAAGAACCCGCGTAGCGACCTCTATCCTACTGTCCATATCCAGCAAACTTCACAATCACCTCATTCATCTGTGCCGCTGTCAGCAACTTGGGCGCGCCGAGTTGCAGCACGCGCCAATACTGCTCGCACAGGGTTTCCAGTTCCACAGCCAGGGCCAGCGCATGCGTGAGGTTCCGGCCGTACACCACCATGCCATGATGCGCCATCAAGCAGGCCGAGCGGTCTTTTAGCGCAGTGAGCATTGCATCTGACAAGGCTTGCGTGCCGAAGGTGGCGTAAGCAGCACAACGCACATCCCTGCCGCCAAAACGAGCGATCATGTAATGGAATGGCGGGATGTTCTGCTGTTGGCAGGCCAGCGCGGTGGCGAAGGGCGAATGCGCGTGGATGATTGCACCGGCTGCCGGAAATGCCACATAAATATCGCGATGGAAGCGCCATTCGGATGACGGTTTGCGACGGTTGAGCGGCGAGTTTGACACACCCGCCGTACCGTCAGCACCGATTTTTATCCCGAGTTTCACCATATCGTCCGGCGTGCAGTCTTTATGTTCAATGCCCGTCGGCGTGATGATGAATCCGTCCGCCACGCGCACCGAGACATTCCCCGCACTGCCACGATTCAGGTCACGAGAAATCAACTCGCCTGCAGTGGCCAGTACGCTGGCGGCAAGCCGTTGCAATTCCTGGCTCAGGTTTTCCATTGGGCTAATTCCTCTGCGATGGTTACGCCACGTTCAGAAATGATGCCAGTAATCAGATGCGCCGGCGTGATGTCGAAGGCAGGATTCAGCACCGGCACATTGCCCACGCCCAATTCTGCGGCGGCGCGTTCTTCAATGGGAATGGCGAAGCCTGCGAGGCAGGAAAAATCAATCGTGGACAACGGCGCGGCGACATAAAACGGCACGCCATGCGCCCGTGCGGCAAGCGCTTTGAGATAGGTGCCGATCTTGTTGGCCGTGTCGCCATTGGCAGCAATGCGGTCAGCGCCGACAATGAGCAGATCCACCTTGCCCTGCATGATCAGCAAACCAGCGGCATTGTCAGCGATCAGCGTGTGCGGCACGCCCGCTTCCGCCAGCTCCCACGCGGTAAGCAACCCCTGATTACGCGGACGGGTTTCGGAAACCCAGACATGTACGGGAATACCTGCGGCATGTGCAGCATAAATCGGCGCAAGCGCCGTGCCGTGGGCAACCGTCGCCAAACGTCCGGCGTTGCAGTGGGTCATGATGTGCAGCGCCGCATCTTTTCGCGGGTGCATCGTCAGCATATGCAACCCATGCTCACCGATACTGACGTTGGTGAGCACGTCCTCAGCCGAAATTGCACGCGCCTCGTGCCAGGCTGTTTCGCGCCGTGTCACCAGCGCCGACTTTTGCAGCACGCGCTGCATGCGGGCCAGCGCCCAATGCAGATTAACCGCCGTCGGGCGAGTTGCGGCCAGCAGAGCGATCACCTGCGCCAGCTGGCTGTCCGATGCATCGTGGTTAAGCCCCAGCGCCACACCATAAGCAGCAGTGACCCCGATCAACGGCGCGCCACGCACCTGCATGCTGCGCAGGGCATGCGCCACATCATCGACGGTGTTCAGGCGCACCTGCACGGCAATCTGCGGCAGGCGTGTCTGATCCAGAATGAGAACACTGTTACCCGTATTACTCGCGTTGCTCGCGTAATCCTCAACTATCGTCGGATGCAACTGGGTATGCACTGACGTGTACGCGGTGGCTTAGTTCAACCTAAGTTCAACCTTGGCTAAAACTTAGCTCAGCTTGCCGTGGCAATGCTTGTATTTCTTGCCGCTACCGCAAGGGCAAGCATCATTACGGCCCACTTTGGGCACGGCATGCACAGGTCGGGGTTTATCAACGACAGCCGCCAGCGCTTCGTCAAGCTCGGAATGATGGTATTCCACATGATCAAAATGGGGTGGTTCCTCAATCGCCTCGAGTTGCGCTTCGTCTCGAACTTCAGCCGTCATTAACAGCTTGATGACATCCGCACGCACGGCTTGCAGCAAACCTTCGAACAGATCAAACGCTTCGCGTTTGTATTCCTGCTTCGGGTTTTTCTGCGCATAGCCGCGCAAATGAATGCCCTGGCGCAAATGATCCAGCGCTGAAAGATGCTCGCGCCAGTGGTTATCAAGGCTTTGCAGCATGACATTGCGCTCGAATCCCGCCCACGCGGCGGCATCCACTGCCACGGTCTTGGCAGCATAGGCAGCGTCGGCTGCATCGAGCAAGCGCACAAGTAGCTCATGGTCGGTGAGCAGTGGCTCGGCTTTTAGCCATTCACCAATGGGCAGTTTCAGTTGCAGTTCGCCAGCCAGCATATTTTCAAGACCGGCAATATCCCATTGTTCTTCCACACTGCCTTCCGGGATGTAGATACGGAACGTATCGTGAATGGAACCCTGGCGCATGCCGGTGATTGTTTCGCTGATGTCGCTGCTATCGAGCAATTCATTACGTTGCTGATAGATGACTTTGCGCTGATCGTTGGCAACATCGTCGTACTCCAGCAACTGCTTGCGAATATCAAAGTTGCGCTGCTCTACTTTGCGCTGCGCGGATTCCAGCGAACGCGACACCAGCGGATGCTCAATGGCTTCGCCCTCGGGCATTTTGAGCCGCACCATGATGCTGTTGAGCCGGTCGCCCGCAAAAATCTTCAGTAAGGAATCGTCCAGGGCTAGATAAAAGCGCGATGAACCTGCATCGCCCTGCCGCCCGGATCGCCCACGCAGCTGGTTATCAATACGCCGTGATTCATGCCGCTCAGAGCCAATGATATGTAAACCACCCGAAGCCAGCACCTGATCATGCATGGTTTGCCATTCGGCTTTCATGGTGGCGATGCGCTGCTCTTTTTCTTCAACAGATAAGGCCGCATCTTCCTTGACCGCGTCCAGCATTTTTTCGATATTGCCGCCCAGCACAATATCGGTACCCCGACCCGCCATGTTGGTCGCAATGGTAATCACGCCCGGGCGACCGGCCTGGGCAATGATTTCCGCTTCGCGCGCATGCTGCTTGGCATTGAGTACCTGGTGCGGTAGCTTTTCCTTGTCTAGCAGGCTGGAGAGCAATTCGGAATTTTCAATCGACGTGGTGCCAACCAGCACCGGCTGCCCCCGCTCTTTACAGCTACGAATGTCAGCAATGATCGCGGTATACTTTTCTTGTGCCGTGCGGTAAATCTGATCATGTTCGTCGCGCCGGACCATCGGCCGGTTAGTTGGAATGACAACGGTTTCAAGCCCGTATATCTGCTGAAACTCATAGGCTTCCGTATCGGCTGTACCCGTCATGCCGGCCAACTTGCCGTACATGCGGAAATAATTCTGGAATGTGATTGAAGCGAGCGTTTGGTTTTCGGCCTGGATAGCCACCCCCTCTTTGGCCTCGACTGCCTGATGCAGGCCTTCAGACCAGCGCCGCCCGGTCATCAGGCGTCCGGTAAATTCATCAACGATGGTGACTTCACCCTCTTGCACAACATACTGCTGGTCGCGGTGATACAGATTGTGCGCACGCAATGCAGCATACAAGTGGTGCATGAGCAGAATGTTGGCCGGCTCATACAGGCTGCTACCTTCAGGCAAAAGTCCTAGATGAGCAAGAATGTTCTCGGCTTTTTCATGTCCTTCATCCGTCAACAATACCTGGTGCGCTTTCAGGTCAACCGTGTAGTCGCCACTGTCTTTTTCAGTATCATTTTTGGCCGCTTCACCCAGCGTCAACAGGGGCGGCACGGCGTTCATGGCGACATATAACTCGGTGTGGTCTTCGGCCTGACCGGAAATAATCAATGGCGTACGCGCCTCATCAATAAGGATCGAATCCACTTCATCGACAATCGCGAAATTCAATCCGCGTTGTACCCGCTCCGCCGGGGAGTACACCATGTTGTCGCGCAGATAATCAAAGCCGAATTCGTTGTTCGTGCCGTAAGTGATATCCGCTGCATAGGCAGCTTGTTTCGCTTCATGCGGCATTTGCGAAAGATTGATGCCAATTGTCAGGCCCAGAAAGCGGTACAGACGGCCCATCCATTCCGCATCACGGCTAGCTAAGTAATCATTCACTGTCACCAGATGAACGCCTTTGCCAGACAAGGCGTTGAGATAAACAGCCAATGTCGCCGTAAGCGTTTTGCCTTCCCCCGTACGCATTTCGGCAATCTTGCCGTAATGCAACACCATGCCACCGACCAATTGCATATCAAAGTGGCGCATTCCCAAGACGCGACGCCCCCCCTCACGCACAACAGCAAATGCTTCAGGCAACAAGGCGTCCAATGACTCGCCCTCGGCATGGCGACGACGAAACTCATCCGTTTTCGCTTGTAGTGCAGCATCATCCAGTGCCTGCAATCCACTTTCGAGCGCATTGATTTGTGTAACGCTTTGGCGATATTGCTTGATCAGCCGATCATTGCGGCTGCCAAAAATCTTTCTGAGAAATCCGGAGATCATGTAGGTTACGCAGCCCGCTTTGTTAAGCCAAAGGCCGACAAATACAAAAGGATAATTTTAGCATGGGGTCACGCTTCTTCTATCCCTCTGACGTCGCCGTTAATTTACTGCCCAGCTATGGCACCATTCAAGTTAATTCTTCTGGTTGTTGCCAACCGATCCGGGACAAGAATAATATGCATGCTTCCCCTTTCTGGAATTATTTAAACTGATGGCAAAGAGCCTCCAGGAACATCTGGTCTCAACGGAAGGTTTGGCACGGCTGGCTGCCCACGCGCAGCGCCTCCTGGAGTTTCAACGCACCCTGGAAACCGTGCTTCCCGAGCCACTGCGCCCCCATGCCCGGGTAGCGAACTTTCGGCTGGGGAAGATTTTTATTCATACAAGCAACAGTGCCGTCGCCGCAAAAGTGAGGCAATTAGGCCCACGCATTGCCTCTGCATTAACGTCTTCAGCAGCAAAAGTTACCGAAATTGGCGTCAGTGTGCAGGCCAGTCCCTCGACTCGACCCAAAGAGACTTATCAAAGACCGGTCTTGCCTGGCAATCGACAAAAGCAGGGACTCACTTTGCTGGCGCAGAATTTGCCATCAGAGTCTGCGCTCAAGCGTGCAATTGACCGATTGATAAAGGTGGTTACAGAATAATCAGTCGCTCAGCTGCCATCAATACCAGGATGGTCAGCGCTACGATCAGAGCGCCCTTGGTCACGCGACCAGCCAGGTGCAAGTAGCGGCGATCACGCGTAAATAACCAGGCCAGAACACTACTGCCTATGGTTATCGCGGTAAGTATGCCAATCACTCGGAGGAACAGCATGGCTGGGAAATCCTGGCTGACTATGCTTGATCAAGCCAGTTGCGGATAAAGCGCCACCACTTTGGCCGGTGCATCTTCTACATGCAGGAAACTCACTATCTCCCAAGCGGATGCATCACTTAGCAGGGCGCGTAACAGGGCATTATTCAACGCATGGCCAGATTTATGGGCAGAAAACGCAGCAAGTAGCGGGTGGCCTGCTAAATAAAGATCACCGACGGCATCGAGTATTTTGTGTTTGACGAATTCATCCGCATAGCGCAGCCCATCATTGTTCAAAACCCGATATTCATCCATCACGATGGCATTTTCAAGGCTGCCACCCAAGGCTAACCCCTGCTCACGTAGTACCTCAACATCCTGCATGAAGCCGAATGTTCGCGCACGGGCGACTTCGCGGATATAAGATTGATCGGCAAAATCAATATGCGCACTAGAACCTGACTGGGCAACCGCCGGATGGGCAAAAACTATTGAGAAATCGAGACTGAAACCATCGAAGGGTGACAGCCGAGCCCATTTATCACCTTCTTTGACTTCAACCACTTTCTTGACGCGAATGAATTTCTTCGCAGCCGACTGCTCCTCAATGCCTACAGACTGCAACAGAAAAACAAAAGGCGCGGCCGAGCCATCCATGATCGGTAACTCAGCCGCATCAACATCGATATAAATATTATCAATGCCTAAACCAGCCAAAGCGGACATGAGGTGTTCTACGGTAGAGATTTTCGCTCCGTTTTGTTCCAGACAAGAAGCCATGCGGGTATCGCCAACGCCAAAAGGGTCGGCTTTCAGATCGACTGGGGGCGTTAAATCCACGCGGCGAAAAACAACGCCTGTATCAACGGGCGCTGGACGCAACACTAGCGAAACCTTTGCCCCGGAGTGAAGCCCTACCCCAGTAGTTTTAACCAATGATTTTAGTGTTCGCTGACGCAGCATAGTGAATTTGAACGGGGCTGTAAATTAGACGCAGGGAAAACCAACATCAAAAAAACAATGCCTTAATCACGGCACTGGTTTGATTTTATCATGTGGATTAACCCCGCCAGGCAAAGCGAAACGCCACAAGGCGGAGACGTCCTTGTGGCGCATGCTTCCCGAACTAGCGTAGCTCAATCTTGTTGGCGACGCAAAAAAGCAGGAATGTCATATTTATCAACACCAGAAGCAGCCATTGCTTCGGCTTGGCTGTTACGCGGCATGCGCAAACTTGATGCGACGCTCGACAAATCAACCTGCCCCATCGTGTTGTCAAATACATGGAAACCATCGGTGCCAGTGCGCCCGATCGTCTCAACAACTTTCATTTCCGGCTTGCGTGCCTTGCCCGGGATCGCGCCCAAGCCGGTTGCAACCACCGTCACCCGCAATTGATCTTCCATTGACGCATCAAACACGGCACCACAAATCACAGTCGCCTCGGCAGCAGTGTATTGACGAATGGTATTCATCACATCCTTGTACTCTTTCAAGCCCAGCGTGTTGCTCGCCGTGATATTAACCAACACGCCACGAGCGCCGGACAACTCGATGCCTTCCAGCAACGGACTAGCCACCGCTTCTTCAGCAGCAATACGCGCGCGATCAACACCAGAAGCGACCGCGGAACCCATCATGGCCTTGCCCATCTCGCCCATGACCGTACGCACATCTTCAAAATCGACGTTAACCAAACCTGGCACATTGATGATCTCGGCAATGCCGCCGACGGCATTACGCAACACATTGTCTGCCGCTTTAAATGCATCCAGCATGCTGACATCATCACCCAGAACCTCTTCGAGTTTTTCGTTAAGAATCACGATTAGCGAATCAACATGCTTTTCAAACTCAGTCACACCCTCTTCAGCCAGCCGCTTGCGCCGACCCTCATATTCAAACGGCTTGGTCACCACGGCAACTGTCAGTATGCCTAATTCACGCGCGACTTCAGCGATCACAGGTCCGGCACCGGTGCCGGTGCCCCCGCCCATACCGGCGGTAATGAATACCATGTGCGCACCTTCCAGTGCTTCAGCAATGCGCACTCGATCGGCCTGTGCAAGCGCTTTGGCTTTTTCGGGTTTGCCGCCTGCACCCAAGCCTGGCCCGAGTTGCAGCTTGACATGCGCACTGCTTTTATCCAGCGCTTGTGAATCGGTATTGCAGCAAATGAACTCCACACCGCCTACACCTTCACGAATCATGTGCTCAACCGCATTACCACCCGCACCGCCGACACCTATCACTTTAATAACCGTGGTACCGGATGCAGTTTCCTGCGATGCAACTTCTTCTAATTCAAACATTGTTGTCTCCTTTAAAAATAACTGCATAATCAAAACCAATCAAAAAACCGATAAGCCACCAACGATCACTGACTACCTAAAAATTTTTACCGAACCATGCCCGCATACGTCCCAAAACCTGCGCAAATGTCTTGGGGTGCTGTACTTTCATTCCTCGCTGGCGTTGCGCCACGCCCTCCAACAGCAAACCCATCGCAGTGGAATACCGCGGGTTGCGCACAAAATCACGCAAATTTCCTTCATAAATCGGCGTGACCAATTTCACCGAATTATGAAAAATCTCCTCGCCTAACTCAGTCATACCCGGCATTTGCGCAGCGCCTCCGGTCAGCACAATGCCCGCACGCAAAAGGCGCTCATAGCCACTACGATGGAGCTCTTCTTGCACCTGCTGAAAAATCTCTTCGATTCGTGGCTGAATAAACCCCGCCAAGGTTTGCCGTGAAAGCTGGGATCCCGGTCGGTCGCCAACACCCGGAACCTCGATCATTTCTTCTGCATTGGCTAACTGCTGAAGTGCGACACCAAAGCGCATTTTGATTTCTTCCGCGTCCTGTGTTGATGTGCGCAACGCAATCGCGATATCGTTGGTTACCTGATCGCCTGCAATCGGAATCACTGCCGTGTGCCGAATAGCTCCATGCACAAACACAGCAATATCCGTCGTGCCACCGCCAATATCAACCAGGCAAACGCCCACATCCTTTTCGTCGTCCGTGAGCACGGCATAACCTGAGGCCAGTGGTTGCAATACCAGATCAACTACCTCCAACCCGCAACGGTGTACGCATTTAACGATGTTCTGCACGGCGGTCACCGCACCCGTGACGAGATGCACTCTCACTTCCAACCGTCGTGCATCCATGCCGATGGGTTCTTTGACGCCATCCTGGCCATCCACGATGAACTCTTGCACCAACGTGTGCAAAATCTGGTCATCGGCAGAAATCGGCGTGGCATTGGCCGCTTCAATGGCGCGTTCCACATCGAATGATGTGACTTCTTTATCCCGCACTACTGCCATGCCGTCTGAATCCTTGCTCTTTATATGGCTGCCGGCAATTCCCGTGTATACCTCGCGCACCTTGCAACCAACCATCATCTCAACTTCCGCAATGGCTTTGGAGATTGAATTCACCGTCGCTTCAATGTTGATTACCATGCCACGCTTGATGCCGATGGATTCCTGCATACCCATTCCGAGTACAGAAAGGCGTCCTTCAACATCAACCTCGCCGACGATGGCGACGATTTTTGACGTACCGATATCGAGACCAACAATCAGATCACGTTTTATATCTTTACTCATGGGTGTCTTTACTCATTAACTTTTTCTCGCCTTCAGGGCAAATCCATTGGGATACCGCATATCCACCACGCTCAATGCGTGCAGACGATCCTTCACATGGGCATAGTGGGTGGTAAATCGTGTCAGACGTTCAGCCAACGGCGTTTTAGGCTGATCGCGCCCCAGTTCGAGCACTACACCGTCATCCAGCTTGAGCTGCCATGCTTCACGCGGGGAAAGTCGCAGCGCCACCAGATCACGTTGCACCGTCGCCAATTGCACCGAAAATTCACCATAGCGTGTGAGCATTTGGGCTGCTGAGCCTTCCGGCCCTGAAAAAACCGGTAGCGACATTCCTGTTGGTGCTGCAGCAACAAACACCTCACCAAGATCATTGACTAACCGCGCTTCACCATCCAGTGACGACCACTGCGCCACGGGACGCTGCCCCTCAAAAGACAACACCAGGCTATCCGGCCACTGACGCCGCAAGCTGGCGCGCCGCACCCAGGGCAACTGTTCAAAAGAACGCTGCGCTGCGGCCAGATTAACAGTGAGAAAATTTCCGCTAATCACCGTTCGTGCTACCTGCTCAATCTGCGTAGCAGAGACTTGCTGAACGGCGTCAGTCACAATGATCGTTTTTAGCGGGAAGATGGGCAAACGCTGCAAGACCATGACCCCGGCCCAAGCCAGAAGAACGCCACCCAGAATAAAAACGACATCGGCCACTGAGTTAATCAACCGGGGAGAATTCCAAAACAGGTTACCGTTGCCATTTGCCTGCACACGCGCATTACCAACCTTGCTGACAGCGTCCTTGTTTCGACCGCTACGGCCATTGCGATCATTGCCGTGCACGCGAGCTCTAATCACAGCGCGCCTCCCCCAGCAACTTGACCACCAGATCGCCGAACGAAATTCCCGCCGCCTTTGCCGCCATGGGCACCAGCGAGTGATCCGTCATGCCCGGCGAGGTGTTGGCCTCCAGACACCAGGCGCGGCCTTCCGCGTCCAGCATCACGTCAATGCGCCCCCAACCGCGACCACCCAGTACCCGAAACGCACGCAGCGCCATGGTGCGAATTTCTGCCTCGCGCGCTTCGCCTAAGCCGCTCGGAATCAGGTATTGAGTGTCATCGCGTGAATACTTGGCGGCAAAATCATAAAATTCGGTTTGCGGAACAATACGGATCACTGGCAACGCCTGATCACCAATAATCCCCACGGTAAACTCGCCGCCGGCCAGGAACCGTTCTGCAATGACGCATGCATCATATTGCGCGGCCAGCGCAAACGCTGCACGCAGGCCGCCGGATTCTTTTACCTTGCTAATACCAATGCTGGAGCCTTCATTGGCCGGCTTCACAAACAGCGGCAAATTCAACCGCGCTTCAATTTCAGCAAAATTACTGGTCGGTGTCACAATCTCGTAGTCAGGCACGGGCAGGCCCGCTGCAGCCCAGACCAATTTGCATCGCCACTTATCCATCGCCAGAGCTGAAGCCAGCACGCCACTGCCGGTATAAGGAATATTCAGGAGATTCAGTGCGCCTTGCAGGCTGCCATCCTCGCCACCTCGCCCGTGCAGCGCGATAAACACACGATTGAAATTTTCGCCATGCAGGGCTTCAAGGGGCTTGTCCTGCGGGTCAAACGGAGCGGCATCAATTCCCGCAGAGCACAGTGCCGACAGAACCGCCGCTCCGCTTTTTAATGAAACTTCACGCTCCGCCGACTTGCCGCCCATCATGACGGCTACTTTGCCAAAATTCACAGATTTTCCTCAACCGCATTTATTCCAAAAATTCGCACCTCAGGCACGAGATCTACAGCAAACTTTTCATGCACTTTCAATCGAATTTGGTCGATGAGCATTTCTATCTCATTTGCTGTCGCCTTGCCGGCAGGATTAACGATGAAATTCGCATGCTTTTCAGAAACCTGTGCACCACCCAACCAAATGCCTTTAAGCTCTGCCGCCTCAATCAAGCGTGCCGCGTGATCTCCCGGCGGGTTTCTGAAAACCGACCCCGCATTGGGCAAACCGAGTGGCTGAGTAGCAATGCGTCGCGCCAGCAATTCGCGAATACGCGCTCGCGCTGCGGCAGATTGTCCGCGCGGAAAGCGAAACCACGCTGCGGCAAAAATTTCATCCGCACCAAACCGAGGTCGCACATGACGGTAGCCAATCTCAAACTCATCCACGCTCCGCAGCACACACTCGCCTTGCCGATTCATCATCAGCACGCGCGTCAAGTAACGCCAGGTTTCCCCGCCGTGGCACCCGGCATTCATGGCCAGCGCGCCGCCGACGGTGCCCGGAATGCCGGCGAAAAATTCCGCTTCGGAAAAACCATGATTCGCCGCAAAGCGTGCAAGCTTGGGTGTCGCCACGCCCGCCTCGGCGTACACCGTGCCGTCGTCTTCCAGCGCCAGTCGGGACAACCCGGCCAAAGCGCCGTGCGTAAAAATAACCGTCCCGGCAAATCCGCCATCGCGCACCAGCAGATTGCTGCCAAGACCCACCATCAATACCGCCTCATCGTGCGGCAAGGTGTGCATGAAGCTTGCCAAATCCTCCCTATCCACCGGAAAAAATGCGCGTCGCGCCACGCCGCCCGCGCGCCAGGAAACGTGCCGCGCCATAGGCTCGTTCTCGCACAAGTGGCCACGAGGCAGTTCAGCCATGCGCATGGGCAATCTCTGTTGCCAACTGTATCGGCACCGTGCCGATGGATCCGGCACCCATGGTGATCACCACGTCACCGTCTTGCGCCGTGTCGCGAATGGTTTGCGCCATAGCCGTAATTTCTTCAACAAAGACAGGCTCTACCTTGCCCGCAACGCGCACTGCACGGACTAGCGTGCGCCCGTCTGCGGCCACAATCGGGGCTTCGCCTGCGGCATAAACTTCCGCCAGCAATAACACATCAATGCTGGACAACACCTTGACAAAATCTTCAAAGCAATCGCGCGTGCGGGTATACCGGTGCGGTTGAAACGCCAGCACCAAACGCCGCCCCGGAAAAGCCGCGCGGGCAGCGCTGATGGTAGCCGCCATCTCCACGGGATGATGGCCGTAATCATCAATCAAGGTGAAGTGGCCTCCACTGGCTGTCGCCATTTCGCCATAACGCTGAAAGCGCCGTCCCACGCCCTTGAATTCGGCTAATGCGCGAATAATCGCCGTGTCGCCAACGCCGACTTCTGTAGCTACCGCAATGGCAGCCAGGGCATTCAATACATTGTGCAGACCGGGCAAATTCAGCACGATGGGCAAGCGCGACACACCACCATTTTTTCGCACGCAATCAAAGCGCATCACGCCGCCATCGGCCTGGATATTTTGGGCACGAAAATTAGCCTCGCTATCGATGCCATACGTCACCACTTGCTTGGCCACACGCGGCAATATCTCACGCACATTGGCATCATCCCCGCACACCACGGCCACGCCATAAAACGGCAGACGATGCAAAAAATCCACGAAGGCTTGCTTGAGCCGTGAAAAATCATGCCCGTAAGTTTCCATGTGATCGGCATCAATATTTGTTACCACCGAAATCACCGGCGAAAGAAATAAGAACGACGCATCCGATTCATCTGCCTCTGCCACCAGAAATTCACCCGTACCCAGCTTTGCGTTGGCGCCAGCTGAAACCAAGCGGCCACCAATCACGAATGTCGGGTCTAACCCGCTCTCGGCCAGGCAACTTGCCACCAGGCTGGTTGTCGTGGTTTTGCCGTGCGTGCCCGCAATGGCAATGCCCTGTTTGATGCGCATCAGTTCGGCCAGCATTTGTGCCCGTGGCACCACCGGCACTTGGCGCGAGCGCGCCATGAGCACTTCGGGATTGGTCTCTGCAACCGCGGTCGACACCACCACGGCATCGGCCTGCGCCGCATTGTCTGCCGTGTGTCCGATCGCAATGCGTACCCCCAGCGCAGCCAGTCTACGTGTGGTGGCACTCGCGGCCAGATCCGAGCCACTGACTTCAAAACCCTGATTCGCCAGCACCTCAGCGATGCCGGACATGCCCGCACCGCCAATACCGACGAAGTGAATGCGTTTGACTTTATGCCGCATTGTTCACTCCTTTTTCATTCTTGTTCATTTCGCCAGGTCCGCACATTGCTGCGCCACATCCGACGTGGCCTGCGGCCGCGCCAGCGCATGCGCCTTCTCGGCCATTTGCGCCCACTGGCTGCGTGGCACATTGCAAATCATTGTTAAACGCTCAGCCGTCAATTCGCTCTGCGGCAACAAAACAGCGGCACCGGCCTGCGCTAAAAATTGCGCATTGCCTGTTTGATGGTCATCCACTGCATGCGGGTACGGCACCAGCACACTCGCCACACCGGCTGCCGCGAGCTCGGCTACCGTGAGCGCACCGGCACGGCAAATCACCAGATCAGCCCAGGCATAGGCCCCGGCCATATCCGCAATGAATGCCACGCAATTGGCATTGACGCCCAGCTCGGCATACAGTGCTTGCAGCTCAGGCAGATGTTTTTCACCCGCCTGATGCACTATGTTTGGCACTACATCCGGCACCACGTTGGGCAACCCGTTTGGCCGCTGGTTTTCTGCCATCAACGCCCAGGCTTTGGGCACCGCCTCATTCAATACTTGCGCACCCAGACTGCCGCCCATGACCAGCACATTTAAAGGGCCTGTGCGCTCGGCGTAGCGAAAAGTCGGCGCTGGCAATACGGCGATATCAGACCGTACCGGGTTCCCTGTCCAGACGCCGTGCGGCAAGACATCAGGAAAACCACAGAGGATGCGTGTCGCTACTTTTGCAAGCACCCGATTAGTCAACCCCGCGACGGAATTCTGCTCATGCAAGACCAGTGGAATCCCGCGCACTGCCGCCACCAGCCCGCCGGGAAAGGTGACATATCCGCCCATGCCCAGCACTACGTCAGGCTGGATGCGTGACAATGCACGCCAGGCCCCCACACAGCCACGAAGTAAATTCAAGGGCAAAGCCAACTTGCGCATCAGCCCCTTGCCACGCAAGGCCGAAAAATTCAGCCAGGCCATTTGATAGCCGCGTCCAGCCACCAGCTTCGCTTCCATGCCCGCCGGGTTACCCAGCCACGCAATCTTCCAGCCTTGTGCGCGCAAATGCTCCGCTACTGCCAGCCCGGGCATGATGTGTCCGCCGGTACCGCCCGCCATGATCAAAATCTTCCTCATACGGACTGCCCCTTCATCAACTGACGATTCTCCCAGTCAACGCGAAACAGTATGGCCAAGGTGATGCAATTGGCCACAATGCCCGAGCCGCCAAAGCTCATCAGCGGCAGGGTCAGCCCCTTGGTTGGCAACAGCCCCATATTCACGCCCATGTTGATGAAGCCCTGCACGCCCAGCCAGATGCCGATGCCTTGCGCCACCAGGCCGCTATATACCCGATCAAGCGTCAGCGCCTGGCGGCCAACGGCGAACGCGCGCTCAACCAGCAAGGCGAACAAGGCAATCACCGCGCAGACACCAAACAAACCGAGCTCTTCGGCAATCACGGCCAATAAAAAATCAGTATGCGCTTCAGGCAAATAAAACAGTTTTTCCACGCTGGCACCCAGCCCCACGCCAAACCATTCGCCACGGCCAAAAGCAATTAACGCATGGGAAAGCTGGTAGCCCTTGCCATACGCATCTTGCCAAGGATCCATGAAGCCAAAAATGCGTTCGCGCCGATAAGGCGAGGACCAAATCAAAATGACAAAGGCCACGGCCATCACCACCAGTAACGCACTAAAGAGCCGCGCATTGATGCCACCCAGAAACAAAATGCCGACCGCAATACTGACGATCACTACAAACGCACCAAAATCCGGTTCGCGCAGCAAAAGAGCACCTACTAACACCATCACGCCAGCCATAGGCACGAAGCCACGACTAAAACTCGCCATATCGCTTAACTTGCGGGTGGTGTAATCCGCCGCATACAGCACGGCAAACAACTTCATGAATTCAGAGGGCTGTAAATTGACGGGACCAAAACCTATCCACCGCTGAGCCCCATTGACCGAGCGGCCAAGATGCGGAATCAGCACCACGATCAACAACACAAACCCGGCCACAAATAGCCAGCAAGACACCTGTTGCCACAAGCGCATAGGCACCTGAAACGTCGCAGCTGCAGCAGCCAAGCCAATCACCAGGTATATGCCATGACGCATCAAAAAATAGGCCGACTGGTTACCCGTAAAGCGGCTGCCTTCGGCCATGGCAATTGATGCGGAATACACCATGACCAAGCCGCAGAACAGCAACCCAATCGCTGGCCACAACAGCAAAGGATCTATCTCGGAATTAGCTGGCCGTGCCACGGCGTTCCAGTTATTCATGCTGGGGCTTTCACCAAACGATTCACCGCTGCAATAAAGACTTCTGCCCGGTGCCGATAATCGCGGAACATGTCAAAACTGGCGCAGGCGGGAGACAGCAATACCGCATCGTTCTTTTGCGCCAGAGCATTTGCCTGCTGCACGGCATCGCTCATGTCACTGGCAAAAACCAGCGGCACACCAGCCTCTTTGAGTGCGCTGCCAATCAGTGGCCCATCGCGACCTATCAAGACTACGGCACGAGCAGATTGCGCAACGGCAGATGCCAAGGGTGAAAAATCCTGCCCCTTGCCATCGCCTCCAGCAATTAACACAATTTTGCGATCCTGGATTCCGCCTATGCCGGTTAACGCCGCCACTGTTGCGCCAACGTTAGTGCCTTTTGAATCGTCATACCAGGTCACGCCATTTATCTCGATCACTTTTTCAACCCGGTGCGGCAAGCCTTGAAAATCGAGTACAGCAGGCAATAATTCTTGTGCGTCATAACCCAGGCTCACGCACAGTGCTAACGCTGCCATGACATTGGCCACATTATGCAAACCCTGCATTGGCAGCCTGGATACAGGCAACAAGCATTGCTCGCCTTGCGCCAGCCATAGCTCACCCGCCTGTTGCCGCAATCCAAAATCTGTCGCCGTTTGCGGCGCATCGAGACCGAAGCTGATCGTGCGGCGGCCCGCCAAGGGCATAGCGCGCACATAGGCATCCTGCCGGTTCACAATCTGCACACCCGCGCCCTGAAAGATGCGCGCTTTGACTGCCGCATAGGCCGCCAGATCATCGTATCGATCCAGATGATCATCGGAAATATTCAGCACAGCCGCCGCCGCCGGCTGCAACGATGTCGTGGTTTCAAGCTGGAAGCTGGATAACTCGAGCACCCAAACCCGGGGCAAATCATTTTGCGCCACATGGTTTGCCAGCGCGGTCAGTGCCGCAGGAGATATATTGCCCGCCACGCCCACGCTTTGCCCCATGCTGCGCAACACATGCCCCGTGAGCGCGGTGGTGGTGGTCTTGCCATTGGTACCGGTAATCGCCAGCACGGAGGCGGGAGTCCGTGCCATTAAATTCAATTCACGCAAAGCGCGTGCAAAAAGTTCAATTTCCCCAATCACCGGCAAACCCTGCGCCATCGCTTGGCGCACGATGGGCAGATCACCTGGCAAACCGGGCGACAACACAACCAGGTCAATGTCATCCAGCAGATGCAATTCAAACGCACCGGCCAAAAAGTCGGCACTGGTGGTACGGCGCTGCAGCTCGGCAAGATACGGTGGATTCGCTCGCGTATCCGCCACACGCACCCGCGCACCCGCCTGCGCGCACCAGCACGCGGAAGCCAGGCCTGATTCACCCAGCCCGAGTATGAGTATGTGTTTGTCTTGCCATTCACTCATCATCTGTAGCTCATCGAATTTTCAAGGTGGATAACCCCACCAGCACCAGCAAAATCGTGATGATCCAGAAACGCACAACCACTTGCGTCTCCTTCCAACCCGTTTGTTCAAAGTGATGATGCAGCGGCGCCATGCGCAAAATTCGCCGCCCTTCGCCATATTTCTTTTTGGTGTACTTGAAATAGCTCACCTGCAGCATCACCGACAGCGTCTCCGCGACAAAAACACCGCCCATGATGAAGAGCACAATTTCCTGGCGTGCGATCACGGCCACGGCCCCCAGCGCTGAGCCTAGCGCCAGCGCGCCCACATCCCCCATGAAAACTTCTGCCGGATACGCGTTAAACCACAAAAACCCCAGCCCGGCTCCCGCGGTAGCAGCGCAAAAAACCGTGAGCTCACCCGCACCAGGAATATGTGGCAAGAGCAGATATTTCGAGAACACCGCATTGCCTGCGACGTACGTAAACAAACCCAGCGCCGCACCAACGAGCACCGTCGGCATGATGGCCAGGCCATCCAATCCATCGGTCAGGTTAACGGCATTACTCGTGCCGACAATCACCAAATAAGTGAGCGTAATGAACCCCAGCATGCCTAGCGGATAACTCACGCTTTTGAAAAAGGGCACGATGAGAGCAGTCTGCATCGGCAGTTCGAGTACGAAGCCACTGCTCACCCAATGCATGAAAAGTTTTATCACCTGTTCATTATTGGGCGCTGAAATTGAAAACGAAATGTACACCGCAGCAATCAGACCCACCACGGTTTGCCAGAAAAATTTGGCGCGGGCGGATAAACCTTTGGGATTGCGATACACCACCTTGCGCCAGTCATCCACCCAGCCCACCGCACCAAAACCAAAGGTAACCAACAGCACAACCCAGATAAATCGATTGGATAAATCGGCCCACAAAAGAGTGGAAACCCCTAGCGAGAGAAGAATCAAGGCACCGCCCATGGTGGGTGTGCCGGCTTTGATCAGATGGGTCTGCGGCCCATCGCTGCGTACCGACTGACCAATTTTTTTCGCCGTCAGCCAACGAATCAGCATCGGGCCGAAAATGAATGAAATCGCAAGCGCCGTCATCGTCGCCAGCACCGCACGCAACGTGATGTAGTTGAACACACCGAAACCACGATAGTCGCGGGCTAACCAATGGGCGAGTTCAAGCAGCATGGGTGTCTCCTGTGGTTGAAGGATGAGGCTCAACGCCTTGTTCAATGCCTTGTTCAACAATGGCGTTCACGACACGTTCCATGTGCATGAAGCGCGAACCTTTGACAAGCACCGTGGTATGTTCATCCAGCTCGGTGCGCAGGGTTTTTATGAGCGCCTCAATGTGAGCAAAGTGCTCACCACCCTCGCCAAAATTATGCGCAGCCGCATCAGATAGTTCGCCCAGGCACAGCAACCGATCAATGCCGTGACTCTTGGCATAGCCCCCCACTTCATCATGAAACTGCGCAGCCGCTTTACCCGCTTCACCCATATCGCCCATGACAAAAATACGCCGCCCCGGAATGCCTGCCAGCACATCGATTGCCGCGCGCATGGAATCAGGGTTTGCGTTATAGGTGTCATCCATAATGAGTGCGCCGCGCTGCCCGGCACGGCGCTGCAACCGCCCTTTGACGCCTCGAAAATCAGCCAGGCCCTGCGTCACCATCTCCAGCGTTGCGCCGGTTGCCAGCGTCGCCGCTGCGGCTGCGCAGGCATTCATTGCGTTATGCTGACCGGGCACGCCCAGCGGAATATCCGTCACCCCCCACGGCGTACTCATGTGCAGCGTGCCACCAAAACCATACGGCGTGAATTCACCACGCACATCGGCTGCCTCGCGCATGCCAAATGTCAGTTGCAAGTTATTTTGTGCCAGCGTGTGCCATAGCTCAGTCTGGGCATCATCTGCATTAAAAACCGCAATGCCTTCTGCATCCAGCCCGGAAAAAATTTCACCCTTGGCCAACCCGACATCCTGCACCGTACCAAGACCTTCCAGATGAGCACGCTGGGCATTGATCACCATGGCTACCGTGGGCTTGGCCAGGCACGTGAGATAGTTGATTTCACCAGCATGGTTCATACCCATTTCTATGACTGCCGCTGTATGTGTATCGCGCAATTTCAGCAAGGTCAGCGGCAAGCCGATGTCATTATTCAAATTACCTGTCGTCGCCAGCACTTCTCCACCCTGCGTGCGCAAAATTGCTGCGCACATTTCCTTTACCGTAGTTTTGCCATTACTTCCGGTGACACCGATTAATGGCAAAGTGAATCGTGCGCGCCAGGCTGCTGACAGCGCACCCAGTGCCAGCCGCGTATCCGCCACAGCAATCAGGGGCAGGCCCGGGTGGGTGGCCGCAAACTCCCGGCTAACCAATGCCCCTGCGGCGCCTTGTTTAATCGCGTCAGCGACAAAGGCATGTCCGTCAAAATGCTCGCCCTTGATCGCGACAAAAAGATCGCCCGCAAGGATGGCACGCGAATCGCTCGTCACCGCAGTAAATGTGTTGTCCGGGCCCTGCATTTGGGCACCAATCGCCAGCGCTGCGGATAACAAGGTCATCATGTCACTGCTCCGTTGGCAGAATTTGAATTCGTTGAAATAGCTGAAAAGTCACCATCGCGCCGCACCCCAAGAGCACTTTCCTGGCGGCGTATCACCAGGGCCGACTTTGCCGCGGTCACATCATCGAAGGCATGACGTATACCGGCAATTTCCTGATAGGGCTCATGCCCCTTGCCCGCCAGCAAAATCACATCGCTTGCATGGGCTTCCTTGATTGTCGAGGTGATCGCCAGGCCGCGCTGCACTTCGACGACCACCTCCAGCGGCGGCTGTTTCATGCCGCGCAAAATGTCATTGATAATTGCCTCGGCACTTTCATGACGCGGGTTATCGCTGGTCAGCACCACCTTGTCGGCCAGACGCTCGGCTACCGCCCCCATGTCAGGCCGCTTGCCTGCATCACGCTCGCCACCGCACCCAAATACACAGGTAAGCTTGCCACCGCGCGTGGTAGCCAACTCGCGCAACACGGTCAGCACTTTTTCCAATGCATCCGGCGTGTGGGCGTAGTCCACAATCACCAGCGGCTCACCTTCTCCGCCCACGGGCTGCATGCGACCTGCCGGAGATTGCAAGTGCCGCAACGCTTGTGCAATATCTGCCAATCGCTCACCGCGTGCAACCAAGACTGCAATCACCGCCATGAGGTTCGACGCATTGAACCGCCCGACAACCGGCGCCACAAATGCTTGCCCCTGCAAATTAAAACGCAGGTCCGTGGCGGTCATGTGCAACTGTTCCGCTCTCAACACCTCATTCACTTTTTCTGCGCCCGCGGGAGATGACTCCACGGTGTAGCCTATCTTGCGCACTCCAGCATTCACCCTGTCAGCCAGTAGTAGCGCAAAAGGGTCATCCAGATTCAACACGGCGGCTTTGAGTCCGGGCATTGCAAACAGTCGGGCTTTAGCCTCTCCATAAGCCGCCATGGTGCCGTGATAATCCAGATGATCGCGCGTGAGATTGGTAAAAATCGCCACATCAAATCGCACGCCTTCTACTCGATCTTCGGCTAGGCCAATGGAAGACACCTCCATCGAACACGCCGTGGCACCGTCGCGAACAAAATCGCTGAGTGCTGCGTGCACTGCCAACGCATCCGGCGTGGTAAAGCCTGTTTCGCGCAGCGCGCCAGGAAACCCATTGCCCAGCGTGCCAATCACCGCACAACGCTGACCCAGTTGAGTCAATGCCTGCAGCAGCCACTGCGACACGGAAGTCTTGCCATTGGTACCGGTCACACCAGCCAGCCATAGTTCTTCTGAAGGGCGGCCATACACCCAATGGGCAAATTCACTGACCTGCGCTGCCAAATCCCGCACCTCAATACAGGGCACGCCCCAGAATTTTTCCGCCTGCGCCGTCTCACCATCGCCGACTTTTTCGCTGCGCTCACAAATCAACGCCGCCGCTCCGCGCGCTACGGCATCATGCATAAACGCGCGGCCATCCACATGGTGTCCGGGATAAGCGAGAAACACATCGCCCGGCTGCACGATACGCGAATCATTCGCCAAGCGCCGGGCAGTCACGCCTTGCGCTGCCAGGCGACGCAGAATTTCCATGGCATTACCATGGGTGCTGTCGCTCACATTTCCTCCCGCACGGATTCGCTGTCCGTTGGCAAGGGCGCAAGCGGCGTCAAGGGCGCATCGGATGCCACGCCCAGCGTGCGCAAACTGCCTGCCATCACTTGTGCAAACACGGGTGCAGCCACTTCGCCGCCGTAATACTTGCCATTCGAGGGTTCATCCACCATCACAGCTATCACCAAACGCGGCTTGGACACCGGCGCAAAACCCACAAACGATGCCACATATTTATTGGCATACCGTCCGTTTTCAACCTTGTGCGCCGTGCCGGTTTTACCCGCCACGCGATAGCCGGGAATATGCGCCAAAGGGGCTGTGCCGCCCGGCTGCACGACAGTCTCCAGCATGGCGCGTACGACTTGCGCTGTTTTTTCCGAGAACAGGCGGCTGCCGGACGCCGGGGGCGTTTCCTGCTTCATGAGCGATAGCGCAGGCAAATCGCCATCGCGCGCAAAGGCCAGATACGATCTAGCCAGTTGAATCAGGGTGACTGAAATGCCATGCCCATAAGACATCGTGGCCTGCTCGATCGGCCGCCAGGTTTTCGCCGGCCGCAAATGCCCGCCCACCTCACCCGGAAAGCCCAGCTTTAACGGCGCGCCAAACCCTGCCGCCTCGAACATGGCGTGCATATCGTCGGGCGTCATGGAGAGCGCAATTTTGGCAGCGCCCACATTGGATGATTTTTGTATCACCTGCGCCACGGTGAGAATGCCATGCGCATGAGAATCCGAAATTGTCGCCGGGCCGATATGAAATTTTCCGGGTGCAGTTTGAATCGGCGTATCAGCATTCACTTTGCCCTCTTCCAGTGCCAGGCCTATCGTAAAAGGCTTCAAGGTCGAGCCAGGCTCAAAACTGTCCGTCAACGCACGGTTACGCAGTTGCTCACCGATCAGACGCACACGGTTATTCGGGTTGTACGTCGGCAGATTAACCAGCGCGAGAACCTCTCCGCTCTGCGTATCCAGCACCACAACACCGCCGGCTTTGGCGCGGTGCATCTCCAGCGCCTGCTTCAAATGCGTGTAAGCAAGATATTGAATCTTCGCATCCAGCGCCAGGGCGACATCCTGACCTTCTGTCGGCGGATGAATGCTGCCGACATCTTCGACCACATTTCCGCGCCTGTCCTTGATCACGCGACGGCTGCCTGATTTACCTGTCAGCTTGTCATTAAAGGCCAGCTCAACTCCTTCTTGCCCTGACTCATCCACGCCGGTAAACCCAACCATGTGCGCCATCACTTCTCCCGAGGGGTAATAGCGGCGATATTCCGTTTTTTGATGGATGCCCGGCAAATTAAGCGCCATCACCTTGTCGGTCACATCCGGCGACAGTTGACGTTTGAGATAGATAAAATCATGGTCAGACGAGAGCTTGCGATTCAACTCGCGAACGTCAATGCCCAGCAACGCAGCCAAACTGCGTGCTTCTCGCGGCTTGAGTTCTGCATCTTCAGGAATCGCCCACACCGAACGCACCGGGGTTGACACTGCCAGCAAATCTCCATGTCGATCGGTAATGCGACCACGCGTAGCTGAAATATCCAGCACCCGTTCAAAGCGCTCCTTGCCTTTATCCCCAAGAAATTCATTGTTGATGCCTTGCAAATAAAACGCGCGCCCTATCAATACCAAAAACCCGCCAAGAATGAAAAATAGCACCACGCGCCGCCGCCACACAGGCAAGGCCTGCGAGAGCAATGGGCTGCGTGAGAAACGGATTGACTTCATCGCGCGGGGGTCGCCATCAACGGTTTCGCCTTTGCTTGATCAATGGCAGTTGAATCATTTTTCACCGCATCAATGCTCATCATCTCGCTTGGCGGTGGCCGCTTCATGCCCAGCTTTTCGCGCGCCAGAGTTTCCACACGGACATTGGCTGCCCACGTGCTTTGCTCTAGCTGCAATTGTCCCCATTCAATGCCCAGGTCGCGCAGATGCTTTTGCTCCGCCCCCAACGCAATAAAAAGCTTGCGCGCCTGATGATTGGCTTTCACCACAGAAAGCGCGCAAATCACTGCGACAAGCAGCAGTATCAAATTAAGGTTAAGGCGCGCCATCTAGTCACCCCCTTTCATGGAAAAGAGGTCGGGTGGAATGCCCATAACCTCCGCCACCCGCAGCACCGCACTGCGCGAACGCGGATTGGCAGTCACTTCAGCATCGCCGGGGAACACCGGCTTGCCGATCAAACGTAAAGTCGGCGCTGGCAGATCGGCGGCGCGAATCGGCACGCCTTTGGGCGGCTGTGCCGAGGTGGCTCCAGCGCGCATAAACCGCTTGACGATGCGGTCCTCCAGCGAATGAAAACTGATCACCGCCAACCGCCCCCCAGGCACCAGGCGCCGCGTGCAGCCTGGCAACGCTAGCGCAAGCTCTTCGAGCTCGTGGTTGACATAAATCCGTAGCGCCTGGAAAGTGCGCGTCGCCGGATGCTGGCCCGGTTCGCGCGTGCGCACGACCCCCGCAACGAGGGAGGCAAGCTGCTTTGTGTTTGTAATATGGCCTTCGCCCCGAGTAGCCACAATCGCCTTTGCAATCGCATGAGCAAACCGTTCTTCGCCATAATTTTTTATCACCTCCCCTATCTCAGATTGCGATGCCCGCGCCAGAAAATCAGCCACGGTCTCCCCTTGCGTCGTGTCCATGCGCATATCCAACGGCGCATCAAAACGAAAACTCATGCCCCGCTCAGGCGTATCCAGTTGTGGCGACGACACGCCTAAATCGAGCAGGACACCATCCACCTTTGCCACACCAAGATCATCCAGCACGGATTCGATTTGACTAAAATGCGCATGCACCAGCGTAAAGCGCGGGTCGTCAATCGCCTGCCCGGCCTCGATCGCGGCCAGATCTCGGTCCAGCGCAATCAATCGACCTGCGGGATCTAGAAACTCAAGAATTCTTCTGCTGTGCCCGCCGCGCCCAAAAGTCGCATCAACATAAATGCCCGCGGGACGAATCGATAATGCATCAACTCCTTCGTTGAGCAATACCGTAATGTGCTCGCGTGCACTCACAGCGCAAGATGTTCAAGACCAGCTGGGAGCAACTTATCCCCCAGCGCGAAAATCGCTTCTTGCTGAGCACGCCAGCCAGCATCTGACCACACCTCAAAATGGCTGCCCTGCCCCACCAGCCAGACTTCCTTTTCCAACCCCGCGTATTGGCGCAGTGAGGGCGAGATCAGCAAACGCCCGGCACTATCCAACGCCACCTCTTCAGCAAAACCCACCAAAAGACGACGCACCATGGCGGATTCAACTTGCAAGCTGGGCGCGGCCAGAATCTGCGCACGAATCGGCTCCCACGCAGGTTGCGAATACAGCAGCAAACAGCGGTGCGGATGCGCGGTGAGCACCAGCTTGCCCGCGCCCGCTTCAATCAGCGCGTCCCGATGCTTCGCTGGCGTTGCCATGCGACCTTTCGCATCAAGATTAAGCGGCGCTGCCCCCTGAAACATTTGAACCTCCGTTGAGAGGAAATTATAATAAATTTCCCACTATTCACCACTAATTCCCACTTTAGGCCACTTCTTTTTGCTGGTCAAGAGGAAAAATGATTTTTTTCAGTGACAACAAAGGCTTAGGTCATATTCTTGAGATACTTTAATACTATAAATACAATAAAAACAAGACAGATGGAGAGGAAATCGAAAGTGCTTTATGAAGAAAAAAATCTTGCTCTAGCGCGCTTTTTTGATGAGTTTCGTCTGGATCGAAACGACGGTAGTACGACGCGCCATTCATCGACGGCAACAAATGTACTGCCTCTGTCTGCACGAAACTGTTTCTTGCCTTGGGCGGATACAGCCTGACCGCAGACAACCTGTCAGGCGTCACAGTGATGCTCACTCTCGCCGCCGGCGAAATCGACAAAGCCGCTTTTGCCGCCTGGTTGCGGGCGAATATCGCAGCACGCTGAACACCACCTCACCCACGCCGGCCTTTACGGCCGCGCTCGCCAGTAACCGGGTTGGCGGCGCATGTGCATCACGGCAAGCATATAAATTGACCGGCCATCAAGTGCGTAGAGCGCTTCATAGGGGAAGCGATTGGTCAGCGGCATAGTGACGGCGCGCTGGATTGTCGCGTGGATTTCTGTGGCAAAGTCGGCATCCAAACGGCAGAGCGTTCATCATGCCCGTCGATGGCGGCAAGAAATTCGGTTTCAACCTCTGGATGAAACCGAACCGCCATGGTTCAAGACGACGTCGGGCAACAGCCACCCATGCCGCCGTGGTCGAGTCATTGGCGGGACTCAAGGTTTGTAGCAACGAGTCCACCAGCCGGGTGCGTTCTTCCCGCGGCAAGGATGCGGCTTCGGTATCAGGTCGGCAGTTTTATGGGGCAGACTCCAGAAAAGACAAGCATAACCTTACCCCATCACTGCCCACCCTCCACCTGATGGGCGCGGGCGCGCAGCAGCGCATCGTCGAAGGTTTGCGCGCCGCCGTCTTGACTATCTGGCATCACGTCGAGCAGATCCGCAGTCTGGCTTCCGCGCCGATAAGTGAGTTGATCACCGACCAGACCGCTGAGCTGGTGGACGTTTAGCGATGTACGAGAGTTGTTAATTACGTTTGCTTACACCTCTTTACTTCATCAACACACTTTTCTTGACGTGTGCGTTTATCTTGCACTCACAGTTTAATTTAACTGAGCTTAACGGAGGCACATCATGAAAACGAAAAATGGTATTGCATTGATTCTTTGTTCATCGCTGCTTATTGCAGCCGGCGGAGCCCAAGCGCGTGACCGATCTGGCGACGCGCTGCTCGGCGGCTTGATTGGCGGCGGCGCGGGTGCTGTCATCGGCCAGCACGTGGGCGGCAGGGATGGCGCGATTATCGGCGGCGCATTAGGCGCAGCAACCGGCGTTGCCATCACCACGGATCGTGGGCGGCGTGAGCGCTATGTTGCAGAACCCGCTTATGGGCCGGTTCGCGAACGTTATGTTGCAGCGCCGGTATATGTCGAGCCCCGCCCGGTGGTGTATTACGGCCCAGAAGTGAGATATGTCGAACGACGCGGTCATGGTTACTACGGGCACCCTGGATTCCATCGTGGATTCCGTCATGACCGCCACGACTCGGATGACCGCGGTGGATGGCGCGGCGAGCGTCATGACAATGATCATGACGGCGGCCGTCGCAATTATCGCGGCTGGGATTAACTGATTAATTAAACACGAAACCTTGTGCGTAGCGGTCCATTTATCTGGCCGCTACGCCATTTGGAAACGGGAAATGCACTGGCCTCGAAGAGAAAAAATCTCCTTGTCGAGGCCTTTTTGCATTCTGTACGCACATACAAGCCATCACTCCAAAAACACCTTGGCTCCAAAATACATGCATTTGAAAACCCTCCTTGAGACGCCGAAAACCTGACAGCATCGATCAGGACAATATGTGCGACAGCGTACAGATGCTGTCTGGCGGCTGGCATTAAGCTGAAAGCAGTTCGTCAAGCAGAAATACACCCATCATGACCGCACCGCGCAAAGGCCAGGCATCCGCGAAAATAGGAAGAAATGAATTTCATGTGCGTTTTTCGCGCTCATTCATGGATCCCGCATTCAATCTTGTCAAAGATGCACTTGCCTCGGTAGAAGACGTTGCCTGGAGTAACTACATCAACAGCCACAAGGCAGCGGTTACTGAAAAGGCAGGCAGCGAATTTGCCGATCCCGAATACAAATTATCAGTCGAATGGAAGGCTAATCGTGACCGTCTGCTGGCAGCCGAAGCGAGACAAAAAGATCCCGTCACAGCATCCCGCATCCTGTTGATCAACGGCTCGGCACGCAACGATGGAAGTTGTGCAGGTGAAATATCCAAGACTTTTCGTATGCTGAAATTAGCAAAAGCAGTATTGGAAGCAGAGCAGATAGAGGTGGATACGCTGGATCTGAGCCGGCTGACCTCTGATTATGATCGGCATATCCATCCTTGCAAGGGTTGTGTATCCACCGCCATGCCGCTGTGTCACTGGCCGTGCAGTTGCTACCCCAACCATGCACAACACCAGACCAACGACTGGATGGCGGAAATTTATGAGCAATGGACAGCCGCTCATGCCGCCATCATCTTCACGCCGGTGTACTGGTATCAGACGCCCAGTGTCTTGAAGCTGATGATTGACCGTCTGGTATGTGCCGACGGCGGCAATCCCGATCCCACCACGACTCACGGCAAGAATGCACAAGAAGCCAAGGATCTGGAATTACAAGGTTGGCCATACCCCAAACATCTGGCGGGGCGTGCCTATGGACTGGTCGTTCACGGCGACGTGGCGGGGATAGAAGGTGTGCGTCGCGGTCTCTCTGATTGGCTGGAGTGGATGGGCTTGATTGATGCGGGTGCTTTGTCGCGGTTGGATCGATTTGTTGGCTATTACACATCATATGCGGAGAGTCATGTGATGTATGACCTTGATCTTGCCTTCCAGCAGGAGGTCGTCAATGTCGCCAAAGCGGTTGCTGTTGCCGTCGCTCAACTACGACAAGGTCACTTGAGCATGCCCGACGCAGGCTTGCAGAAACCGCGGCCTAAATAGGTTGTCGATACAGATACAGAGTAGTTCATGCATTTCATTCAAGGAGATATCACATGAAACGTTCAGCTTCCGCCATATGGCAAGGCAACCTCAAAAAGGGCAAGGGCAGCATTTCCACCCAGAGCGGCATCCTTAAGGAGGCACAACAATATGGCTTCAACACACGTTTTGAGAATGGGCCGGGTACCAATCCTGAAGAGTTGATTGGCGCAGCCCACGCCGGTTGTTTCACCATGGCAATGGCAGCGCAACTGGGTCAGGCTGGCATGACGGCAGATAGCTTGAAGACCACGGCAACCGTCACACTGGAAAAGATCGGAAGTGACTTTACTATCACCGCCGTTCATCTGGATTTGCTGGCAAAAATTCCCGACGCCAGCCAACAGGCATTCGAAACGGTGGCGAATCATGCCAAACTCAACTGCCCCGTATCGAAGCTGCTCAATGCCAAGATCACCCTAGACGCCAAACTAGAAAACTGAACAAGAAATCATTCAGTAATTCAATTTCCCGATGATGCAACCGTTACTCCTCATCCGCCGATCTGTAGGCACCGCGCTGTTGTTGCTATCAGCGCTGATTCTTTCTGCCTCAATTTCCGCGTGCGCAGGTGTCGCATCCCTGCCTGATAATGCAGGCATAGGCAGCAATCCGGTTCTGCCACCACCAACATCAAAGCTCCTGCCTATCGTCAACATTGCTGTAGCCAAAGGTTGGCCAAAAAATGGACAACCCATCGCTGCGGAAGGGCTTGCAGTCAATGCCTTTTTCAGGGGTTTGCATCATCCGCGCTGGTTGTACGTTTTACCTAATGGCGATGTGCTCGTGGCCGAAACCAATGCGCCGCCCAAGCCCGATGATAATACAGGCATCAGAGGTTTCGTCATGGGGATCATCATGAAGAAAGCCGGTGCCGATGTTGCCAGCGCAAATCGCATCAGCCTGCTGCGTGACACCAATGGCGATGGCATCGCCGACAGCAGAACGCTATTTCTACAAGGCATGAACTCCCCTTTCGGCATGGTGCTGGTCGGTAATTATTTGTATGTTGCCAATACAGATGCGGTGATGCGGTTTCCCTACAAGGAAGGTCAAACGCTTATCAACGACCCCGGAGTCAAGATTGCCGATTTGCCTGCTGGCCGGATCAATCACCACTGGACCAAGAACATTGTTGCCAGTCACGATGGCAGGTATCTATATGTGAGTGTCGGGTCGAACAGCAATAGTGCAGAAAATGGCATGGATAATGAGTTGAATCGTGCCGGCATTCTGGAGATTGAGGTCGCCAGCGGACGCCGCCGCGTATTTGCTTCCGGATTGCGCAACCCGGTTGGTATGGCGTGGCAACCACAGAGCGGGGAACTGTGGGTCTCAGTCAATGAGCGCGATGAACTGGGTGATGATCTGGTACCGGACTATATGACATCGGTGAAGGCTGGCGGATTCTACGGCTGGCCCTACAGTTATTTTGGCCAGCATGTTGATGCGCGTGTCAAACCTCAGCGCCCCGACCTGGTTTCCATTGCCATTAAGCCCGACTATGCCCTGGGGTCGCACACAGCCTCTCTGGGCCTGGCTTTTTATGATGCCAATCTATTGCCTGCACGCTATAAATATGGCGCGCTGATCGGTCAGCATGGCTCATGGAACCGCGCAGTGCCATCCGGTTACAAAGTCATTTTCATACCCTTTGAGAAAGGGCGGCCTGTTGGTCTGCCAGAAGATATCCTGACCGGATTCCTCAGTGAGAAAGGCGAAGCCTATGGCCGTCCGGTCGGCGTTGCCGTGGATCGTAAAGGAGCCATTCTTGTGGCTGATGATGTGGGAAATACTATTTGGAGAGTAAGTCCGGCTGCCAAGAAATGAGTTCGGCTTCCGCTACTCACTTTAATCATTGTGCCTTAAGCAGCGGCTCAAATAGATCGCTGTGCCGTATCACGAACGTCGTCCGAATCGATGCCGCTGCGCATGCCTTTTCAGCAGGTACGACAACACCGGCGGTGTGATCAGCGTAGTAAGAATGACCATGATGACGATGACGGAAAACATCGCCTCACTCATCACGCCCAGTTGACGGCCAGTCATGGCGAAGATAAGGCCAACTTCACCGCGCGGCACCATGCCCCAACCCACCAGCCAGCCACCCGCTTCACGTCCGGCGGCCAATCCCGCCATGAGTTTGCCAATGACTGCGGCGGCGGTCACGCCCAGGCCTACAATGAGCACGGCAGGGTTGGCCAGCGTTTGCAAATCGACCTGCATGCCGGTGAGCACAAAAAATACCGGCACGAAAAAATAGCCAATGGGTTCGATCAAGTTTTCATGTTGATGACCCGTGTGCTTGACTAAAACAGCCTTGATCCGAGTAACCAGGTCTGTCTCATTTGCAGATGAATTCGCAGATAAATCGGCTGATGACTGAGCAGGTAAAACCGTCTCAATATCGCGCACGATGGTTGGGCGCTCGAATTTATGCAAGAACACGGGCTCGAACAACAAACCCGCAGCAAATGCACCAATGATCGGCGCCAAGCCCATGACGTGCGCCAGCCACGAAAAAGCCAGTGCAGTGGACAACACTTGGGCAAACAGCATCGACGGCCCGGCATCCAGACGCGCCAAGGAGTTGCTGATCCACGGCGCAATCCAGCGGCCAATGCCAATGCTGCCGCCAAGAAACAGCAAGGCCTTGGCCAGAATAAGCCCCACCGCACCTGTGCTCACCGTGCCGATAGTCACCAGACTGGACACCACGGCAAGAATCACCAGACCCAGCACATCGTCAATCACTGCGGCGCCCAGCACAATGCGCGCGGCGGGTAAATCCAGCTTGCCCATATCGCGAAAGACGCGGCCGGTAATGCCCACTGAGGTGGCAGACAACGTAGCGCCGAGAAATAGATAGGCATTGACATCTTTTCCCGGCAACAGCCACGGCCCCACGATCCAAGCGCCCAGCATAAAAGGCATGACGATGCCGATGACACCCACCGCCAAGGCACGCGGGCCAACGGCAACCAAATCTTTTAACTGCGTCTCCAACCCGATTTGCAGCAGCAGGATCAGCACGCCCATCTCAGCAATAAAGGCGATGATAGGATCCTCCGTGACACCGCTGAAAAACGAAATGCCGAGCAAGGATAAATTACCCAGCACCACGCCCAACAGCAGCTCGCCGAGCACGGCCGGAAAGCCAACGCGCTGGGCCAGCGGCGCGAACAGCCGCGCACTCATCAGGATCAGCGCCAGCCACAACAAGTTTTCACCCGCGGGAGAACTGGCAGCACCAGCGGCGAAAGCACTGGCGGGGAACAGCAGGGTCAAGCATGGCAATGCGGTCAGCTTCAAGTTTTCTCCTCGACATGAACTGGCATGTCGTCATCCTGCAGGTGAATCAAGGGGTGCATCAATCGGGCTGAATCATAGCCGAAGCACGTCGTGCAACATGCAGCACCTTATCGCATTGCCATCATGCCCCATTCTGGCTGGCATACAACCAGCCGCGCGCTCATCAGAATCAGCGCCAGCCATTTCTCGATTTCCACACCAACAAACACGACCGAAGACAAGGCCACGCACAGGGCCAACTCATCCATGCCGAGTGTGGTTCGGTCTTGAAAATCGGGTTCAACCAAGGCACATAGAGCAGCGCCAGTTGCAGGCAGAAGGTAAGCAGCACGGCATACAGCAGCATGCTGTTGGACAACACACTCTGAGCGGGCAGCGACTCGCGCTCGGAACGAATGGCCCAGGCCTGCGTCAGCACCCCGCCCATCAGCAGCCCCATCCAGTCACGGCTGAGGCCACTTTTTTCAGCGATGATGTCACCATAGCGCGAGAGCTTGACGCCGGCCACGACGATAATCGCAAGCAATGCAGCCAATGCACACCCTCATGTAGAAAGTCGGCTTTTGCAAGACGCCGCGCAGCCAGTCCCGTTCGGGACGGCGGCAGCAAGGCATTGTGGTGTATCGCACTTAACCGTCGCGCCCCATCCGTTACAATCGGCTGATGCTAAAAACCGATATGATTACCGTTCTCGAACGCCCTTACGCTAACACGCCTGAGGGTGCTTTGCGATTTTTCATTTCCCTGGTTGATGCCATTCGCCCCAGTGATCCCCATAGCACCGAGGCTGCAACGGCGGTATTTACAACCTTGCGCGACATCGCAGCGGGCAATGAAAAACATCGTACCACGCTGCGGTGCCAGGTGCAGCAGCTCTTTCGTGGAACCCAGCAGGTCAGCCTTTACACCGATGCGGGCATCCTGCCGAACTCCGGATTTTTCAGTGAGCTGTGGCGCCGTGCCATGGGCCGGATACTGCCCCCGGTACCCGATGCCGCACGGCTCAAGGACTGTTTCGATGCGGTGTTCCATGACCGCGATGACCATGTCTGGCTGGCAGCAGGGCCGCTCGAGGACAAGCTGGCCTTGTGGGATGCTGTTTTCAGCATGGCTGCGGACTCTGAAATCGACGCAAGCAATGAAGAGCGCTGGCAATTGCACACCGAAGCGCAACTGCTCGAGGCCATGCAGGTACTGGCCACGCGCATCGGCGCGATGGGGCTGGAACCCGAACTGACGCGCGTGCAGCCGCGCATCATCGAATTCGAGTCGCCGTTCGTGCATCTGAATGCAGAGGTGTTGCGCTTTACCGAAGCCTGGCGGGCGCACCATGCCGATCCCTCGACCGAGCACGAGGATGAGCTGCACATGATGGTGCTGGTCGATCAGTGCCGCGAGGTGATAGCCCGTGCGCGGCGCAACGCCGCCAGCGAGGGCACCAGCCTCAGCCTCACCTATCTGCTGGTGCGCACGGAACAATGCCTGCAAAGGCTGGTGCAGCTTACCGGCGTACTGTGCGCACGTTTCCAGCCTGATATGCGCAGAGCTATGGTCGACCGCTGGGTACGCCTGACGCATGATCTGGTGCAGGGAGAAAATCGCCGCCACAGCGTGCGTGAGCCCTTCAGCCGCCTCACCGGCCTGCTCGCGCTGCGCGTGACTGAAAATGCTCACCGAACCGGCGAACACTATATAACGACCACTCCCGCCGAGTATGCTGCCATGTGGCGGTCGGCCGCTGGGGGCGGCTTCATCGTCGGCTTCATGGCACTCATCAAGCTGTTGCTGGGCAAGTTCATTTTTGCGCCGTTCGTCTATGTGTTTATGCATAGCATGAACTATTCGCTTGGCTTCGTGCTGATGCATATACTGAACTTTACCCTGGCCACCAAGCAGCCAGCCATGACTGCTGCCACCATCGCCAAGAGTATTGATCAATCGGAGGGAAAAACGCGGGACTTGCACCGTCTCGCCGACCTGGTAGTCGCCATGATGCGTAGCCAGTTCGCGGCCATTGCGGGCAACGTGGCGGTGACCATCCCGACCGCTATTGCCATCGCATTTGTCTATCACTGGATCATCGGCCATCCCGCCATGGATCTGGCCAAAGCGCAACACACGCTGCATGATCTCTCACCCATCGCGAGCCTGGCCATCCCGCATGCGGCACTGACCGGCATCCTGCTTTTTCTTGCCGGGCTGCTGTCCGGTTTTTTCGACAACAAAGCGGCTTATGACCGCATCCCGGAACGCATCGCCCATCTTGGCTGGCTGCGTCGCCTGATCGGCCCGCAGCGCGCCGACCGTTTTGCCGATTACATCGGACGCAATCTGGGCAGCCTCGCCGGCAACTTTTTGCTGGGGATCATGCTGGCCAGCCTGGCACCTCTTGGAGACTTTCTCGGCTTGCCGCTGGATGTGCGCCACGTGACCCTGTCCTCGGCCAATTTTGCCCTCGCCCTGACTTCGCTAAATTTTCACATCGATCCATTCACCCTCGTCGAAACGCTGGCGGGCATCGCGCTGGTAGGCTTTACCAATCTCTCTGTCAGCTTTGCCCTCGCCTTATGGGTGGCGCTCAAGGCGCGAGGAGCGGACATCACTGCCAGTCAGGGGCTTGCGGCGCTTTTGCTGGAACGCGTTCGCAAAGAACCCGCACGTTTTTTTGTGCCGCCGCCCTCTTAAAAAACCCACGCCAGCGTGACTAGATTCATCGCGTTAAAAGTCGGCGCTGGTGATACGGCGGCAAATCGAGGAAAATCAGTCCTCTCTCGAAATTTTTTGCCACGCGTACGCCTTCATGACTTCTCTGCTCGACAATCTCAATGAACCACAACTTGCCGCCGTCACGCTACCTGCCGAGCACGCTCTGATTCTGGCGGGCGCCGGTTCCGGCAAAACGCGCGTGCTGACCACCCGCATTGCCTGGTTGATCTCGACAAGCCAGGTCTCGCCGCAAGGTATTCTGGCGGTGACTTTCACCAACAAGGCCGCGAAGGAAATGCAGACACGTCTGGCTGCCATGCTGCCGATCAATGTCAAAAGCCTCTGGATCGGCACGTTTCATGGCTTGTGCAATCGTCTGCTGCGCGCGCATTACCGCGATGCGGGTTTGCCGCAACTGTTTCAAATACTCGATTCTGCCGACCAGCTCTCATCGGTCAAGCGTCTGATGAAAGCGCTGAATGTGGATGACGAAAAATTTCCGCCGCGCGAAATGTGCCAGTTCATCAACGCGCAAAAAGAACAGGGCTTGCGCGCGTCCGCCGTTGAGGCGTGGGATAGCTGGGCAAAAAAGAAGGTGGAAATTTATGCAGCTTACGAGGCGCAATGCCAGCGTGAAGGCGTGGTCGATTTCGCCGAACTGCTGTTGCGCTCGTTTGAATTGTTGACCCGCAATGAACCTCTGCTGCGCCATTATCAGGAACGCTTTCGGCATATTCTGGTAGATGAATTTCAAGACACGAACAAACTGCAATACCAGTGGCTGAAGCTGCTCGCCGGGCAACACGCGGCGCTATTCTGCGTAGGCGACGACGACCAGAGCATCTACGCCTTTCGCGGGGCGGATGTGGGCAACATGCGCGATTTTGAACGCGAGTTCAAGGTCAAGCACATGATCCGCCTGGAGCAGAACTATCGTTCGCACGGCAACATTCTGGATGCGGCGAATGCCATCATCCGCAACAATCCGCAGCGCCTGGGCAAGAATCTATGGACCCACGCCGGCAGCGGCGAGCCAATCCGCGTGTATGAGGCTTATGCCGACAGCGACGAAGCGCGCTGGATTGTTGAGGAGGTGAAAGCGCTGGTGCGCGACGGCCACGCGCGTGCCGAAATTGCGCTGCTCTATCGCAGCAATGCGCAGTCGCGCGCGCTGGAACATGCCTTGTTCAATGCCGGAATCCCTTATCGCGTCTATGGCGGGCTGCGCTTTTTTGAACGCGCCGAAGTCAAGCATGCGCTGGCTTATCTGCGTCTGATCGCCAATGTCAACGACGACACGGCGTTTGCACGTGTAGTGAATTTTCCCGTGCGCGGCATCGGCGCGCGTAGTCTGGAAGCCTTGCAGGATGCGGCCAAAGCGGCCAACAGCAGCTTCTTTGCGGCTATCCCGCAGGTTAGCGGCAAGGGCGGCACATCGCTCGCCGCGTTTGCGCAACTCATTAACCAATTGAATGAAGCGGCGCATCTGCCATTGCCCGAGCTGATTGATCATGTGCTTGAGTTGTCTGGTCTGCGCACGCATTATCAGAATGAAAAAGAGGGGCAGGAGCGGCTAGCCAATCTGGACGAGCTGATCAATGCGGCTGCCAGTTTTATCGCGGAAGAAGGCGCGGCCAGCGAGGAGGGAGAATTATCGGCTGATCTGGCAGCGTTCCTCTCTCATGCGTCGCTCGAAGCCGGCGAACATCAGGCGGGTGAAGGGGACGATGCGCTGCAATTGATGACGGTGCATTCGGCCAAAGGGCTGGAGTTCAACATGGTGTTTATCAGCGGGCTGGAAGAAGGGCTGTTCCCGCATGAAAACGCGGTGAATGACACCCGAAACGGCAGCAACGGGCTGGAGGAAGAACGCCGCCTGATGTATGTCGCCGTCACTCGTGCGCGCCAGCGGTTGTATTTGAGCATCGCTCAAAGCCGCATGCTGCATGGCCAGACACGCTACAACCTGCCCTCGCGTTTTCTCGATGAAATCCCCAAGGAACTGCTCAAGTGGTTAACACCACGCGTGGAAAAGCAACACTTCGCCGTCTCGCCAGCACCGTCCAGTAACGGACTTTTGAATCCGTCGCTGGACAAGACTTTTCACAGCAAGTCGCATGTCACCGCGCAACGTACGGGGCACATGGGCCATCCGCCGAAAAACAGTGGTTTTTCTATCGGCATGAATGTGCACCATACCAAGTTTGGCTCTGGTGTCATCGTGAATGCCGAGGGTAGCGGTACGGATGCGCGCGTGCAGGTTAACTTCAAGGCTGCAGGTGTCAAGTGGCTGGCGCTGGCAATCGCGAAGCTGGAAGCGGCTTAAAGGAGTTTACCGTTTTTTAACCACGACAAATCCACGCGTGTGCCCTGCGGATTTATCAAGCGTATTCATCGCCGCCCACAGTGCCTGCGCCGACACCCAGACTGGCGGATATTTGTAAGCTGCCACATCCAGAATGAGAAACCGGTCGCTAGCTGCGTTGTAGGCGGCCAGTGGCGAGATGTGACCAGATTCCTTCTGGCCCATCGCGCCGCGCTGATAATTCACCAGAATAAAATCGCCCGGGGTTTTGAGATTTTCTTCTGCTTGTTGGCGAAAGGCATCGAGCGTCGTATCCGAGGCATAGGTCAGCGTGGCTTCCACGCCATGCGCTTTAAGCAGATCCCGCAATTGCGCGAGACTCATGCCGCCAAAAGTGACATCAAACTCACTACGCACTTGGCGCGCAGCGGCATCGAAAAAAGTGGATTGGGTGACCGGATTTTTTGTCGAGCTTACCGCAGGATTTAATGCATTCAGTACCACCACAGAACTCGCCACACCGCAAAAAGCCGGACGCGCCTGGGCCACAAAATGGGCGATGAGCGGATCGTAATCTGCAGTGTATTGGCTGCTGACAAACAATTGCTGCCCGAGAGAAGAGTCGGCTGCAATCAAAGCCGACGGCAAAGGCAACCGATTGAAGGAGGGCGCATGCAAGGCTGTATTCCAGACCGACCACCCCGACCAGCTTAGCAATACCACGCTGAGTATCAGTGCTCCGCGAATCACCGTTTTTTTCATGGGTTGCCTCCTTAATTAACTGATCTACTGAGATTGTCTTCGCTATTTGCCACCGCACGCCACACCGTCGCTAACCAAGGCTGTTGATCACGCGGCAAACCTTCGGGGCGATAGTAGTGTTCGAGTTCCGTAAACCCGGCTTGAGTCACTTGCTGGCGCCAGGCTTCAAGGTCATGATAAGCGCCATAGCGCTCGCCCTGCCAGCCTTCCTGATTATTGCCGCGCGGGTTGGAGCTGAACAATACGCCGCCCGGCTTCAAGGTGGCATGCAATTGCCGCAACACTTGAGGCAAGGCCAGGCTGGGCACATGAAACAGCGAGGCGTTGGCGAATACCCCATCAAAATGAGCCGTAGGCAAATCCAGCGCGAGAAAGTTTTGCTGCCAGACTTCACACCCGGTATCCGCTTTGGCCATGGCAACAAAAACCGCCGAGCCATCCAGCCCGATCGCCCGATGGCCGAGCGCAGTGAATGTTTTAAGATCACGCCCCGGGCCACAGCCCACATCCAGCACGGTAAACGGCGGCGCGATATGAATGTGGCGCAGCAACGCGGCGATATTCTGGCTTACGTCGTGATCTTGCGTGCCTGCGCGAAAAGCGTCAGCGGCCTGGTCGTAATACGCCAGCGTAGAGACTGTGGCTTCAAGTAAATCGGTCGGCGGTTTAGCTAAAGAACTCATCGAAGTTGAACATCTGGCCAGAAAATCCCTCACACGCCCTACCTACTCTTAGCGAATGCTTTGATTTTGCCATACTCGGCGCGATAACCGACCGATCAATCTGCATCGTGCGGGTTTATGATTGAAAAACTTTCCGTCACTGCTTAATAGTCGATATGTCTACCGAACAAGAAAATCTCGCTGCCGCCGCCCTTGAATACCATGCGTTTCCCACCGCCGGCAAGATTGCCGTGGTACCAACAAAGGGACTCACCAACCAGCGCGATCTGGGCCTCGCATATTCCCCTGGTGTCGCCGCGGCCTGCAACGCCATTGTGGCTGATCCAAGCCAAGTTAACCGCCTCACCTCGCGCGCCAATCTGGTGGGGGTCGTGACCAATGGCACAGCCGTTCTGGGCTTGGGCAACATCGGGCCGCTGGCTGCCAAGCCGGTGATGGAAGGCAAAGCCGTGTTGTTCAAAAAGTTTGCAGGTATTGATGTATTCGATATCGAGCTCGACCAGCCGGATGCCGACAAACTGGTCGATGCCATCGCTGCCATGGAACCCACTTTCGGTGGCATCAATCTGGAAGATATCAAGGCGCCGGAATGTTTTTATATTGAAGAAAAGCTTCGGCAACGAATGAAAATTCCGGTATTTCATGACGATCAACATGGCACAGCCATTGTCGTTAGCGCAGCGATTCTCAATGGACTCAAGTTGCTGGATAAACGGCTGGATGAAGTAAAACTGGTGACCTCAGGCGCGGGCGCGGCGGCCTTGTCGTGCCTTGAATTGCTGGTCTCGTTAGGCATACGCATCGAGAATATCTGGGTGACCGACCTCGAGGGGCTGGTCTATGAAGGGCGCGTGGCGCTGATGGACCCGATCAAGGCGCGCTACGCCAAGGTTACCAGCGCGCGCACGCTCAGCGAAGTGATTGAAGGCGCAGATGTATTTCTTGGCCTGTCTGCGGGCGGCGTGTTAAAGCCGGACATGGTGGCAAAGATGGCAAAAAATCCGCTCATCATGGCTCTCGCTAATCCGACACCAGAGATCACGCCGGATGAGGTGCGCCGTGTGCGCACCGATGCCGTTATTTCCACAGGCCGGTCGGATTACCCAAACCAGGTCAACAACGTGCTGTGCTTTCCGTTTATTTTTCGCGGCGCGCTGGATGTTGGCGCAACCACTATCAACGAAGCCATGCAGTTGGCTGCCGTGCATGCGCTAGCCGAACTGGCGCAGGTCGAGGCGTCGGACGTCGTGGCGATGGCCTATGGTGGCGAAAGTCTTTCATTTGGCCGCGAGTATCTGATTCCACGTCCGTTCGATCCACGGCTGATTGTCAAAATTGCACCGGCCGTGGCGCAAGCCGCGATGGATTCTGGCGTTGCGACGCGGCCGATTGCCGATATGGAGGCCTACCGCGAACGGCTGAATAATTTCGTTTATCAGTCGGGCTTCATCATGAAGCCGGTGTTCGATGCGGCCAAAAAGGCACCGCGCCGTGTGCTGTATTGCGAAGGGGAAGATGAGCGTGTCTTGCGTGCGGTGCAAGTGGTCATTGACGAGGGCTTGGCACAGCCCGTGGTCATCGGCCGCCCCAGCGTGATTACCGCGCGCATCGAGAAAGCCGGGCTGCATATTGTGGCGGGACGAGACTTCGAAGTGGTGAACCCGGAGGCGGATCCGCGCTATAAAAAATTATGGCAGGCCTATCACCAGCGGCTAGGCCGCCACGGGGTGACGCCGGAAGTCGCGAAACAGGCAATGCGTTCGAATACCACGCTGATCGGCGCCATGCTGCTGGCCGAAGGCGATGTGGATGCGATGTTGTGCGGCGTGATTGGCGAGCACGGACAGCATTTGCGGCACGTGGCCGATGTCATCGGGTTAAAACCAAACGCACACAGCTTTGCCGCCATGAATCTGTTGCTGTTGCCAAAACGCACGCTGTTTATCTGCGATACATATGTCAATCAGGACCCCTCGGCTGAACTGCTGGCAGAGCTTGCCCTGATGGCCGCCGAGGAGGTGCGCTGCTTCGGTCTGACACCGAAAGTAGCGCTGCTGTCGCATTCCAATTTCGGCAGTGTGCACTCGGCATCGGCTCAAAAAATGGCGCAGGCGCGACGACTCATCGAAATGCGCGCACCTGGCCTGGAAGTCGATGGTGAAATGCATGGCGATTCTGCGTTATCGCAGGCGATTCGCGAACGAGCTTTCCCGGACTGCCGCCTCAAAGGCGAAGCCAATTTATTGATCATGCCTAATCTGGATGCTGCTAATATTGCCTTTAACCTGATCAAGGCCGTCAGCGGCGATGGCATCACGGTGGGCCCGATATTACTGGGCGCGGCCAAACCTGTGCATATTCTGACCCCTACGGCAACAGTTCGCCGCCTGGTTAACATGACCGCGCTGGCGGTGGTGGATGCAAACGCTTTGAAGGACTAAACAACATGGCACATGCGATTCGTTTTTATCAAACCGGCGGCCCCGAGGTGATGCGCTGGGAAAAAGTCGGCGCTGGTGATACGGCGCAAAGCAAGTCTCTTGCGCTGCCCGGGCCTGGCCATGCCCGCGTGGCGCACCATGCCATTGGCGTAAATTTTATCGACACCTACTGCCGCTCGGGTCTATATCCGGTGGATCTGCCAGCTGGCCTGGGCGAAGAAGCGGCGGGGGTTATCGAAGCAGTAGGTGCTGGCGTCACCGAGTTCACACCCGGTGACCGCGTGGCCTATGCCAGCGGCCCGCTGCATCCAGTGGGCGCCTACTCTGAGGTGCGCGACATGCCGGTTGATCGACTCGTCAAGCTACCTGACGCCATTGATTTTCGAACAGCGGCGGCCATGATGCTGCGCGGCTTGACCACCCAATATTTGCTGCGCCGTGTTCATCGTGTGATGTCCGGCGAGACCATCCTCTTTCATGCCGCCGCTGGCGGCGTGGGCTTGATCGCCTGTCAATGGGCAAAAGCGTTGGGTGCCACGGTCATTGGCACGGTTGGCTCGACAGAAAAAGCGGCCATCGCCCGCGCCCACGGGTGCGATCATGTCATCGTCACCACACAGGAAAATTTTGTTACCCGTGTGAAAAAAATCACCGGCGGCGAGGGTGTGCCGGTGGTGTATGACTCTATCGGCAAAAACACCTTTATGGATTCGCTGGACTGCTTGCGGCCCATGGGGCTCATGGTCAGCTTTGGTAACGCTTCCGGCCCCGTGCCTGCGATGGAACTGCGCGAACTCGCACGCCGCGGTTCACTCTTTCTCACCCGGCCGACGCTCTACACCTACACCGCCAAACGCAGTGATCTATTATTCATGGCAGAAGAGCTATTTGCGGTTGTCATGTCGGGGCAGGTTAAAATCGAAATCAATCAGATGTATGCACTTAAAGACGCGGCCCAAGCCCACGCTGACTTAACCGCCAGAAAAACCACCGGATCAACCATTTTGCTACCCTGAAAACCATGCAAACTTTTCTGATTGCCAATCCCAAAGGCGGCGTAGGCAAAAGCACGCTGGCAACGAATCTGGCGGGCTACTTTGCTCGCGCAGGCCAACGCGTCATGCTCGGTGACATTGATCGGCAACAATCATCGCGCGAATGGCTCAAACTGCGCTCGGCCGCGTTGCCATCCATCGCGAGTTGGGACGTGGCTGATGATCGTCCGGCCAAGCCCCCCAAAGGCACAACACACATTGTATTGGACACTCCTGCCGGGCTGCATGGCAAGAAACTGGCACAGGTTTTAAAACAGGCCAACCGCGTGATTGTTCCGCTGCAGGCATCCATTTTTGACATCCTCGCCACACGCGATTTTCTACAGCAACTGGCCGAAGAAAAAAGTCTTCGCCAACACGAAACTTTTGTCGCCATTGTCGCCATGCGTGTTGACCCGCGCACCCGTGCCGCAGGCGAACTGGAACGTTTTCTCGTTGACACCGGCCTGCCTGTGATTGCTCATCTACGCGACACACAAAACTATGTGCAAACCGCCGCGCACGGCATGAGTATTTTCGACCTTTCCCCCGCACGCAGCGAAAAAGACCGCGAGCAATGGCAACCCCTGCTTGCCTGGGTCAATCAAACGTAAGGGCTGGTTTACATCTCACTTTGAACAAGACAGTGGCCAACTGGCACTTTCGTCGGCCTAAAGGCGTGGAAAAAGAGAGAAAGCACAGCCCTCCGGCTGGATACAAAATAATGCGTACGTTGTCCATCTTGTATGGCACAAAAACCGCTTTCATCACACACGATGCTTACTGCACTACACCTTCCATCGCATCGGCAAGCTGCTGATGGTTTAGGTAGAGGTCGCATGAACCTTTGTTAGCACCCCGCAGAATAATCAATAAAAAAACAGGATGAGGCAAAAAATGAATAATAGCGAACCGAATACTGCCGAACCCAGCCGGCCAACGTTTTCTTTAGATATATTCAGGCTCGATCAGCGAGTAGCCCTAGTGACTGGCGCAGGCTCTGGTTTGGGCTGCGTGTTTGCACGTACGCTCGCAACGGCGGGCGCGAAAGTGGTGTGCGCTGATCGCGATGCAAGCAGTGCGCAGGACACCGCAAAACAAATCACCTCAACCGGAGGCGAGGCACTCGCGCTTGCCGTCGATGTGGCGGAGGAAGCTTCCGTTATGGCAATGATGGAAGAAGTTTCTCGCCGTCATGGTCAGCTTGATGTTTTAGTGAACAATGCTGGCATTGCAACCTCGCCGCATCGGTTGCACGAACTACCCGTTGCGGACTGGGATCGTCTGCATGGCATTAACACCCGTGGCGTGTTTTTGTGCACCCGTGCCTCACTGCCTTTGATGTTGAAGCACCGAAAAGGGTCGGTTATTAATATCGCGTCAATCGCCGGGCTTGGCGGGGTGTCGCCAAAAACACCCGCCGTATCAGTCAATTATTCTGCTTCCAAAGCGGCGGTCATTGGCTTATTCCGACAGGCTGCAGTGGAATACGCCGCCGATGGCATTCGCTTTAACGTGATCGCCCCTGGCTGGCATCTTGGCACGCAACTCGGACGCGAAGCATTACCTCCTTCGGAAGAAGCGCTTCACGCATTCGTGAGCGCATTGCAAGCAGCCACGCCGATGGGTCGCACAGGCGACCCTGAAGAACTCGCTGGGCTATTACTCTATCTTGCAAGCGATGCTTCCAGCTTCGTGACTGGGCAAGTGATCGCCCATGATGGTGGCTGGACTGCGTGGTAAAGACTATTCAAGTCGGGTCAATCCCAATTTTGGCTTGATTCAGTTTGTACGCAAGCTGGCGGCGTGTCAGTCCCAGCGAGCGTGCCGCTTGCGAAACATTGCCTTTGGCATCACTCACGGCAACACGCAAAGCTTCGTTTTCCAAGGCTTGCAGACCGATGCCTCTTTTTCTGGCACCACGCAAAATTACATCCAAATCATCAGCTTCGTCGGCGCTATTCACTGGGAATTTAGATTTTCTCTCATCTTCGAATGCATAAAGATGAAAGCTGTCGATGGCTTGATCCTGATCGGCCAAAATAACGGCACGTTCGATCATGTGTTCTAGCTGGCGAACGTTGCCGGGGTAGGCATGCTCCATTAAGACGGCAACGGCGTCAGGAGTAAAGCCTGATGGCTTTTTGTCGTGCGCTCTGCAAAAGCGCTGGAAAAAGAAATCGACTAACAGGGGCACGTCTGCGCGCCGCTCGCGCAGAGGCGGCACACGAATGGGAAAAGTCGTCAGTCGAAAAAATAAATCCTCGCGGAAGCGCCCTTCGCGCACTTCGGTACGCAAGTCGGCATTAGTAGCAGCAATGACGCGCACATCGACTTTACGTGTGCGCTGATCGCCTATACGTTCCAGCTCACCTTCTTGCAATACCCTCAGCAGCTTACCTTGGGAGGCGAAGTCGAGGGTACCAATTTCGTCCAAAAATAACGTGCCACCTTCGGCACGCTCAAAGCGCCCCGGCCGCGAGTGAGTCGCGCCAGAATAAGCACCGCGTTCAACACCAAACAATTCAGATTCGATCAACGAAGCCGGAATGGCGGCACAATTAACCGCAATAAACGACTGAGTAGAACGATTGCTACGGCGATGTACAAGACGAGCGATCACCTCTTTGCCAACGCCGGTTTCGCCGTGCAAAAGCACGGTAGAGCGCGTGGGTGCGACTTTATCAACAAGGTATAGCACCGAGTGAAATGCTGAAGACACACCGACAATTTCGTGTATTCCCTCAGGGATATCTTCCGTTTTTTTATCCAAGCTTAAGCGGCTAACCAACGGGCCAGCGGCCTGGGCACTTTGGCGCTCAACCTCATTCCATTGACTTGCTAGCCGACCAACCATGCGGCATGATCCATGTCCAGATGCTGTACATCTGGTTTCACGAAACACCACCATGCGGCCCATGAATGCACTGCTATAGCCACTCAAATAGCCCATCAACAACCAGCAGACGCTGTCCGAGCTTGGCCCATAGGTCGACAAATGCGATTCTGCTTCAACGGAGTTCTGCATTATTAATTCAACGGCAAATACCCCGCGCTGAATATCGATCTTCAACTGAGTAAACTCCAGCGAAACATAGCCTGCCAATTCATGAATCAACGTACTCAAACGATAGTTAGCCGCGTCTTCATTATCAGCCGGATATAACTTGCGTAGTAAATCAGCACCCTTAACACCTTCAGCATATCCCACCTGAGTAATCAGCGAACGCGCGGCCCTGGACCCACACAGATCAATCAAACCACGTCGGTACTCGGCGAATGCAGAAGCATAAATCAGCACCATGCGCTGCCCATCAAGACGAATTTGTCCACCAGCCCTTGGGCCATACTGGAAATAGGGTTCAAGCTCACCAGGATCGAACATTTTCACTATGCAACATACTCATAATTGTTCATTTTCATAAAAAACATTCTATATTTTTACAAAATTGTACATTTTTAGCAGATGGAGGGTTGGGCAGATTCGCAGTATTTTGTCAAAACACAGTTGTCTCAAGATGTTCCAGTCGTAATCGAGAATTTTTGAATATCGATCAACTATGGCATTTAAATTGCTTATCAGCATGAATACATTTTTTAGAAGAAGATTCATTAAATTGGATTAAAGGAGATAGATCATGAATGCACCTGCCGAAAAAATTAACCTAACTTACCCCATTAAAGACACTCACTCTTTAAAGATAACGAACTCACTGCCCGATATGGGAAATGGACCCATCTCGGTAGGACCCTATATTCAGCCTGAGTATTTTGAAAAAGAAAAGCAGAAAGTTTTCAGCCGAGCATGGATCAATATGGGCCGAGTATCCGATCTCATTCCTAAGCCTGGCGATTACGTGGTCCGCGACTTGGATGTCTTAGGCTTCACTCTCCTTTTAATCCATGGAACAGATGGCGTCATCCGTGGCTTTCACAATATCTGTCCGCATCGTGGGAATGGACTCGCGATCAGGGAAAGTGGCAATGCGCGCACCCTCGTTTGCACATATCACGGATGGTCTTTCAATTTGGATGGCTCATTGAAGCACGTTGTTGGCGAAGAATCTTTCCCGGCTTTCGATAGGGCAGACTATGGAATCCCCAAAATCACCACGGATGTCTGGAATGGCTTTATTTTTGTGAATGCACAAGAGCATCCTGAGCAGTCTTTGGTTGAGTTTCTGGGTGGTCTTGGCAAGGATTTAGAGAATTTTCCCTTTAACGATTTCAACCATATCGCACGCTATAGTGCTCACGTCGGAGTGAACTGGAAGTCGTTCATAGACGCTTTCCACGAGGCCTATCACCTAATCATGGTTCATGCACGCAGCTTTCCGCACATGGCTGTGAAACCAGGAGTATGGTTGCCAACTTCTGTAAGACTCCATGGGCCACATCACTCAGTTTCCGTGTGGGCTGACCCTGATCATAAAGCGTCACCTGCCGAGGCTCTTGCCTGGAAATACGGTGCAGCGTTCACACCTGGCAAGGATGTCCCATTACCAGGATTGAATCCGAGCGCAGACGACAATTGGTGGTTCGATATCAACACATTCTTTCCCAACTTTTTTATCGACGTGGGTTCCGGATGGTACTTTACTTATAATTTTTGGCCAGTCAGCGTTGACGAAACCATTTGGGAGATGAATATCTATCAACTTGATGCGAAAAACGCTGGTCAGCAAATAGCCCAAGAGTACACAAAATGCCTTTTGCGTGATGTGTTATACGAGGATCTCTCAACGATGGAGCGTTTGCATAAAGCGATGCACTCTGGTGCCCTGAAAACAATTTTGCCTGGGACATTTGAATTGGCAGTACGCCACCAGCATTGGACAGTCGAACAATGGGTTAACTCATAAAGGAGATAATGAGCATGTCAAAACGATTACCTGAGAGTTTTGCTACTCTCGCCAGCTTCACCGATAAGTGGGTAGTGTCAACTGAAGCGGAGCGTCATCTTGCGCGCCTGACCGCCGGAATGGACGAGCTGAGGTCTTTATACGATGCCATGTTGCCCCGCATGGAGGCGATTATTGAGTATTTGAACGGCTTTGATTTGAAAAAACTCAGTGAAGAGAATCGAAATCTTCTGATACTTTCTTTCAGCTTCATTGAAGTTTCGACTTCGATTGAGTTTTTTAAATCGCCAACGGTTCCTGACGGCTTTGATTTTCGCCGCTTCAAAGTCTGGAAATAATGAAAGTATCTCAACCACATGAAAGCAACTAGATGAGAGCATTAAGAATTCATAGTAATGACGCAGGAAAGATTTCCTCCGGCCTGGAAGAAGTTTCGGTTACTGAAGCCGGTGTAGGCGAAGTTCTGATTCGGGTCGCTTTTTCATCGATCAACTACAAGGATGCTCTTGCAGCAACGGGGGCTGGAAAGGTGGTTCGAGGTTTTCCGCGTATCGGGGGCATTGACCTTGCCGGGGTCGTCGAAGAAAGCTCGAGCCCAGCATTTACCCCTGGCCAAAAGGTACTTGTGACTGGATATGGGATTGGTGAATCCAGTGATGGCGGTTATGCCGAATTTGCTCGTGTCAAAGCTGAATGGGTTGTACCTTTACCCGGCGAACTGAGCCTCCTTGAAAGCATGATCATCGGAACGGCAGGCTTTACTGCTGCTCAGTGTATAGATCGATTACAGCTTTTAGGGGTTACTCCCGCACAAGGAAAAGTTATTGTTACAGGCGCCTCCGGTGGTGTTGGAAGTCAAGCTGTCGATATGCTTGCAGGTTGTGGGTATGCAGTCACTGCATTGACTGGCAAGCGTGATGCAGTCAACTTCTTGAAGGAGTTAGGCGCTGCGGAAATATTAATGCGCGATGATGTAAAAATGGGGACTAAACCTCTAGAAACACCATTGTGGGCCGCAGCGGTTGATACCGTTGGCGGCGAAACACTTGCCTGGTTAACGCGGACAATTCAACCTTTTGGAGCAATATCAGCCTGTGGCCTGGTGGGAGGCACTGATCTGAAAACGACTGTATTGCCATTTATCCTTCGTGATGTCAGCTTGCTGGGCATAGATTCTGTTAACTGCCCTATGGCTTGGAGAAAGCATATTTGGCATCGTATCTCGACTGACCTAAAACCTCGGCACCTGCAAAAAATTGCGCGTCGTGTGACTTTAGATAATTTGCCTGGTGAGTTTGACGCTTTTTTGAAGGGCACAGCTCGAGGAAGAACTGTTGTCGATATAGCCCCAGGGCTGGATAAATAATCAATGAATAGTGAAAACTTCCGTGAAGCCGTCAAACGATTGTTATATCCAGAAAATATTGCAGTTATTGGTGCAACACCAGACACTCTCTGGAGCAGAAATTTATTGGGCGGCCTGCGGGCGGGCGGATACCGCGGCCAGGTTCGCATCGTTAACCCAGGGCGGGCGAGTGTATTAGGCTATCCGTCGTTTCCCGCCATTGATGCATTACCAGAATCGCCTGACCTTGGCATTATTCTCGTCGGAGCTAAAAACGTACCCGACTCAATGCGCGAACTTGCAGCTCAAGGGTGCACTTCGGCTTACATACTGGCTGCAGGATTCGAGTCCAAAGAAAATCTTGCTTCACTGCACAAGCTTGCTACAGAGCTTGGAATGGTCATTCTGGGCCCAAACTGCAATGGGTTCATACGGCCTGATGCGGGCCTGCATGTTTGGACTGGTCCGATCGTGCGGCCCTATAAGGCTGGCGCTCTTGCATTCATATCGCAAAGTAGTGCAATCACGGCATCGGCAATTGCTTCTGCATGGGAGCGCGGGCTCGGATTTTCAGTGATCATTTCCACAGGTAATCAGGTAAATTTCACCATAGCTGATGCGCTGGAAACCCAAATAGATAATGCGGATACGCGTGCAATCATTTGTTACATCGAGCAGTTTGGTGACTTCTCCCAGTTTGCTCAAGTTGCTATCAAATGCCGTAACGCAGGAAAAGCAATCATCGCAATTGCTGCTGGCACATCTCAAGCCGCACGCGAAATCACGCTTTCTCATACAGGAGCACTCAGTGCTGGTGCAGAAGTCAACGCTGCAGCACTTGAAGCGCTAGGGATTATCCAGGCAAATGACGTTGATGAAGCATTAGATTATTCCAGTCTCTTTGAATTACTGCCAAAGCGCGCCTGGCGGGAAGTTAAAAATGTTGCCGTGATTGCAATTTCTGGCGGTTATGCAGCGCTTGCTGCTGATGCACTTTCTGCATATGGTTTAAACACGCCGCCACTGCCGCAGGAAGTGCTTGATGTTCTACCTGAAGTAGTTCCTCAGCTAAACCCTATGGACCTGACGGCAACAGTCTTTGGCTGGGCTGATAAATATCCGGAAGTCATTGACCGCTTTATCACCTCAGACGCTTACGATGCAGTTGTCTTGATGTTTGGCGTATGGGAGGGACTTGAGCGATGGTTTGCTCCAATTACAGCTAGAGCTTACCGCACCCAAAAACCGGTCTTTGTTGGTGGCAATGAAGTGCTCGCGCTGAGTGACACTACACGTAAACTTATAGACCTTGATCCCTTTCCGCATATCTCCGGCGTCGCGCGTATCGCACGCGCGTTGGCCGGGATGCGCATGTATTTCACGCGCAAGCCAAAATTATCAGCAGAATGGGCTGATGGCCCGCGAGATAACTGGGTAGGAGGCACGGTTGCTACCGTACCCGAACTCGCTCCCCATCTTACGACTGCAGGTATTAACGTCGTTCGCTGGACAACGGTCGATGTCGATGGGACTACCTTCCCTACAGCCTTGGGTGATCAGGTTGTACTCAAGCTCGAAAGTCCTTCGATGCCGCACAAGACGGAGTTTAACGCGGTGCGCTTCCCTGTAACCCAGGCAGACTTCGCGAAAGTTACTCAAGAGCTTGCGGCACTCGCTGTGCGCGAAAAATTAGCCACTTGGACTATCATCGCGCAAGAATATATAGGCAATCCATCACTGGAATTACTTGCCGGAATAGTCGTAGATCCTATAGTTGGCCCCGTGTTGACCGTCGGCCTGGGTGGGACGCAAGCAGAAATTTTACGGCGGACAGTGCAGGCTCTATGTCCTCTGGATATCGCGGGCGCGCGTGAGCTCGTCGAGCGCTTGGGAATTGCCCCGTTATTCGCGGGGTATCGTGGCAAACCACCACTCGATCCTTCGGTCTATGATTTGCTTGTCTGTGTGTCTCAGTGGGCGCATCGACATCGTGGCAATCTGCTAGAGCTCGATCTCAATCCCATCCTCGTGCGCCCATTGGGTTTGCCTGCGGTGGCGGCTGACGCTCTGGCGAGGTTTCGTTCTCATGTCTAATATTGAATCTAGCCTGCGCTTCAATCTGGATGAAATTGGCAAATTCGGCATAGGGCTTTGGCATCAGCGGCCCGAGACACCGCCGCTTGACTGGAATGCTGTTATCCCCGAAACCATGCTCGGCCCGTTTGACTGGACGATGGAAGCGTACGAGGTTGCTATTCTTTGTTTTTGTTCAGAACTCAATGTGCCTGCTTATTTGGCACAACGCGACAACCCTGTACCGCTTGTCCCTCCCGTCGCTGCAGTCTGGGCCTCATTTAGCCTTTTGCAGGGGTATTTTGTATTAGGAGCGATAGTCGATGTGAGCCATGAAGTCTGCTGGCATGAACCCATGCGAGCAGGCGACCCTGTACAACTCGCTGGGAAGATCACAGAGAAATACGAGAAGCGCGGTCGACATTATCTCGTCTGGGATACGCACTGCACTCGTCCAAATGGAACGGCTGTTTTCGATGTTCGCCACACAATCATTGATCTGTCGGTGATGGAGGTTGTTTGAATAAAGCCCTTTACGAAACTGTGTTGCCATGCTTTCTTGCATGGACTCGGCGCAATCCAATTCCTCCACATCCCAATATTCATACTGACATTGAATCAGCTCGTGCTGCTGGATTTGAGACCATTATCATGTCTGCAAGCCAGTTGGTTCCTCATCTTTATCAGGCACTGATTGAAGTAGTTGGAGCAGAAACACTCTTTGGCGGCCTTAAGGTCTCTTACAAAATGGTAAGGCCTGTCACGGTGCCGGGGATTGCTCGCGTCATAGTTGAAACAAGCGAACGCCCCGGAATATTGACAGTACGCATTGAAGATGCTGCAAGCAATATCTGTATCGTTGGAACGGCGGACTCAACATGAGTTCGTACACTACCCCATCGTTTTTGAGTGCCCTGCAGTCTCTAGGCGTAACCATTTCAAGGTTTACAGAGCGCTGGGTGCCCGACGGCTGGAGCATCTGCATGGCTCTTACTGCCGTCGTCTTTGTGCTTGCTGTCACTGGCGCCGACGTATCACCACATGAAGCATTGTTGGCTTGGGGTGGTGGTGTTTGGACATTGGTCGGACTTGCGATGCAATTCACGCTGACCATAGTCGCGGCATACGCGTGTATTACTGCGCCAGTAGTGTATCGGGCGCTTGATCGTTTAGCTGCCCTGCCCAATCCCGATATACCGAGGCAAGCCGTTTTTCTAGTGGGTGCGTTGTCGATTGTTGCAGCCTATCTCAATTGGGCATTCTGCTTGATCGGTGGGGCGCTGTTCATTCCATTTGTTTACCGGCGTAACCCGAAAACAGATGTACGGCTTTTAGTAGTTGCCGCGCTACTGGGTCAAGGCACTGTGTGGCATGGAGGCTTATCGGGTTCTGCGCCGCTGATTATGGCAACGCCTGGCAATCCTCTTATTGTGCCCGCAAAGGGTGTAGCCGTGATTGACCGGCTGTACCCCATCACAGAGACTCTGTTGAATGGTTTTAATCTCACATATTTATTGATCGTGGGCATAGTTGCCGTGGCAGTTACAGTCTTACTCCATCCTGCACGCGGTGCAAAAACCCTGAGCGAAAAAGATGTTCTTGCGATGATGCCGCACATCGCTGAAATACCGTTGTCGGAAGGGACACCGGCCGCTGCGATCAGCCGTTTCAGTGGCTGGAGCTGGATGGCGGCATTACTACTTGCCTACCCGCTCGGTTATGGCTTTATTCATGCAGGATTTGGTGCCACTTGGACGATTAATGCCTATAACGCGACATTTTTCGTATTTGCGCTGTTACTACATCGCAATCCGCTGTCATTCCTCGCAGCTTGCCGTGCAGGATTGGACAAGGCATGGGGGATTGTTATTCAGTTTCCTTTTTATGCGGGTATTTTTGGTTTGATTACTTTAACGCCATTATCTCATTGGATCGGAGAATGGTTCGCAAAAATAGCAGCGCCACAAACTTTTGCGCTCACGGTGTATCTCTATTCGGCACTGATTGATCTGTTTGTTCCCTCTGGCGGGGCCAAATGGATGCTCGAAGCACCGTATCTTCTGAGCGCCGGAAAAGAGGTTGGAACTTCGGTCGTGGAAATTTTGCTCGCTTACTCATATGGCAGCTCCACACCTAATTTGATTCATCCTTATTTTGCCATTCCAATTCTTGCAGTCACAGGGCTTCGATTCGGCGAGATTGTAGGTTATGGCCTTATCGTAACTGCCGCTACGCTCACCTGCACCTGCGGAGCCATGTTATTAATGCCTTATTGGTTTCAATAAAAATACAATTGCAAAGGGGAGCAAAAGCATGTCAAGAAAAATTATTGCGGCAATAACGGTTTTCAGTTTAATCGGCACGAGCTCAGTGCATGCGCTTGGTGTCATCGGGACGGTTAAAGATGAAAACAATAAGCCGATTGCTGGCGTAATGATCCGTGTGAAAAGTGCAAGTGCAGCGGCTCTCATCACAAAAGTATTTACCGACGAACAAGGTAAGTTCACTGTGCCCGACCTAGGTAAGAATGTTCAGACGAAATCAATCTATGCGGATGCATACAAGCTAGGCTTTAGCAAAGTAGCGCCGGCATCCAGTGCGCTAAGCGACCTTGCTCCGAAGGTAGAGGGGAGCTTTGCACGAATCGACTTCATACTCAAGCCGATTAGCAATATTGCCTCTCAGGTACCTGCTTCAGCTTGGTTGCAACTCGCACCAGAAACGCCCGAACGGGCACAAACCGTTCTCACATGCACGCAATGCCATCAACTACCTAATGAGCGCCTCAAGAAGTTCTCGGCAAACCTTGCAGGCCTCGACGAAGCAACACGTGAGGAAGCTTGGCGTGGCATCATCAAGGCAATGCGTGTCTCGTTTTATGGTGCCTTGCAGGCGGAGCACGCGACACCCCCTTCACCAGAAATACTCGAGATGATCGCAAAACCCGAGAATAACTTTATCGATCAAAAGGATGAGGATGTCGTTGCTGTCTGGCTTGCGAAGCATATGCCAACGAACTTCGATGCATACGATAGTGGCAACAAATCACGCTTCGCAAATGTTGCGCTTGGCACCAATAGCAAGACCCTGATCCGTGAATTTCAATATCCAGAAAATTCATTTGTGCGCGAAACAGCCGTACTCGATGGCAAGGTATGGGTCTGCGATATCGCGCGTAATCGTATCGGCACCCTGGATCCCAATACAGGGTCCTATCACTGGTACGACGTTCCAGCGGCTGGCGCGCCAGCACCCCACACGATGGTTCTTGATGACCAGAAAAACATCTGGCTGACATTGTTAGGTGGCACCGGTGAAATGGCTGCTGTATTCAATCCAAAGACCGAGAAATGGCGTATCTATGGCGGCTTTCCTAAAGGAATGGGCGCGCATGACTTCTCGCAAGGCCCTAACTACATCATGGGGTTCGATAAAAAAGACTTTACTTGGATGACAGCCATTACGCACAATCAATTAATCGGATTCAATCGTAAAACGGGGGAAGTTTCTCCAAGCTATGACATGCCCATGCGCACGGCCGATACACCACTGCACACAGCCGTGTATGGCGGCGGCATGACATCCGACAAACATGTTTGGTTTGCTCAATACAATGGGGTTCTTGGTCGATTCAACACAGACAAGCGCAAGGTTGACTACACCCTTGATTATGGTTACGGCGCAGGGCCGCACCGTATGGCGATAGCTGATAACGACATAATCTATGTCGGGTTACTAGGCTCTGGCCAGATATCTATCTTCGATGCCAAAACACTAAAAGAAATCAAACGTGTTGATCTTCCCGACCGTAGTAGCGGCCTTTATTCCTTGGCTTGGGATCCATCAAGAAAAGCCATTTGGACTGCAACTGGAAATAACAATAGCATTTTTAAATACGATACTGCGACTAGTAAGTTCACAGAGTACCCGATTGAAATCAAGGATTTCAAAATTCGCATGATCGCTATCGACCATGAAAATGGAGATCTCTGGATCACGAATTCGCCAATCCCAACTGATGAAAGCGATATGCGTCGTGTGCTGGTACTCCACCCTGGTGATCGGTGACTTTCTTTTTTAGGTGCTTAAAAAAATACTCAATAGTAGAGGACAGTAAGTTTTACTAGACATTGACTCTCTTTAAAGCCTCTGTTCAAGCTTCAAAAGTAAGCCCAAAAAGCACACCTTTTGAAGGTGCACTTTTTTCCACATGGGCGCGAACATCCCCGGCAAGCCGCGTGTCTGCATGGTTTATCTTGGCGGCGCACCTGCCTACCGCAAGATCTGCGCGGATGTCGAAGCTAAAGATTATGAAGGATTCACGCTCGGCGGCAGTGCGGCGCGGTCAGCTTAATGTTATTGCGATGCGGGCCCATTCCAGTGTGTGAATAGCGGGATCTCGTCGTGCGCACGGAAGACACTGTCCGCTTGGGCGCGCATCATCCGCTTGATCGCCGCCTCGTCGGCTAGGGCGTACTTCTCGGTGATGAGCGTGGTGACTTCATCTAGATATTCTTCGTAGTTCATGCCTCTTTTCTCGTCGTGAAATGCTCATCGGCACTATCGAAACTCTTCGGCAAACAGGTCGATTCAACAGTCACCCGATGCTCCACCCCGTGTCAGCATATCGATATACAGCGCCTCCACACGCCTCCTTGCCCACGGAGTGCACCTAAGAAACTTGAGGCTTGAAGCCAGGCTAGGATCGTGGGTGAAGCAGCGTATATCGATCTGCTGCCCCAAGCCATGCCCCTCATAATGAATTACCAAGTCATTCACCAATTTTTCCAGTGTGACGCCATGAAGTAGATTGTTCGGCCGCCTATCGTTCATAAATTATTGAAATTCAAATGATCATCATTTAACAAACATTATTAGCAAACGTCATTCGCTAACCTTACCGCGACCCACCTTAATCGTTGCGCGCCTTGTCTTGCCATCCAAACGCCGCACGATCGATGTACGGGTAGGTTTAGTTGGCCGACGTTTCTTGGGCAGCGTGGTAACACCTTGAACCAGCTCATGCAACCGCCGCAGTGCTTCCGCACGATTCCCCTCAAGACTGCGAAACTCCTGTGCTTTGATAACCACCACACCCTCTTTGCTGATGCGCTGATCTTTGAGATTCAAGAGCCGTTCCCGAATCGTTTCCGGCAGCGAAGAAGCCTTGATGTCAAAACGCAGATGCACAGCGTTCGACACTTTATTGACGTTTTGTCCGCCCGTACCTTGAGCACGGATGGCTGATATATCAACTTCGTCCAAGGGGATAGTAAATCGGTAGGCCATCGAGCCAGCATATTAGCCCGTGAACTCGGCGACTATGCCAGCAAGGCGCAAAAAAGGCCAAACGTCTGTTAACGCTTGGCCTGTCCTGTTTCTTGTTTGGTTGCGGGGATAGGATTTGAACCTATGACCTTCGGGTTATGAGCCCGACGAGCTGCCAGACTGCTCCACCCCGCAGACGAATTATGCACGACTTTGCCGCAGTGCGTCAATCTTATTCTCGGTATCCGTTATAATTCCCGGCTTCCGAGGAGCGCTGCAAGGCGAGGGTCCACTCTCCCCAGGCTCGGTTATTTCTTGCAAACTGCGCTCACTTAACCCGTACCGGGTAGGGTGAGTTCGCATATAAGTTGTACCGATGCATCGCTCTTCCCGGTTACTGTTCAAGGAGCTTTTTGATGAACGCTGTGACCGCTGTTGCCAATGCTGTATCCACTACACCCGATTACGTTATTGCCGATTTGAGCCTTGCCGCCTGGGGTCGCAAGGAGATTGCCATTGCCGAAACCGAAATGCCTGGTCTCATGGCTATTCGCGAAGAGTTTGCTACGGCGCAACCATTGCGCGGCACGCGCATTACCGGCAGCCTGCACATGACCATCCAAACCGCTGTGCTGATCGAAACCCTGCAAGCACTAGGTGCTCAGGTGCGTTGGGCTTCATGCAATATTTTCTCCACTCAAGACCATGCCGCTGCCGCGATTGCGGCCGGTGGTACTGCCGTGTTTGCAGTCAAGGGCGAGACGCTGGAAGATTATTGGGATTACACGCATCGCATTTTTGAATGGCCAGATAACGGTTACAGCAACATGATTCTGGACGATGGCGGTGACGCTACGCTGCTGCTGCATCTGGGAGCGCGTGCCGAGCAAGATCTCGCTGCCTTGAACCACCCCACCAGCGAAGAAGAGCGCGTGCTGTTTGCAGCTATCAAGGCCAAAATCGCCAGCGATAAATCCTGGTATTCCACGCGCCTGGCGCACATCAAGGGCGTCACCGAAGAGACCACCACCGGCGTGCACCGCCTGTACCAGATGCATGAGCGCGGCGAATTGAAATTCCCGGCGATCAATGTGAACGACAGCGTAACCAAATCCAAGTTCGACAACCTTTACGGCTGTCGTGAATCTCTCGTCGATGGCATCAAGCGTGCAACCGACGTGATGATCGCCGGCAAGGTTGTCGTGATCGCTGGTTATGGCGACGTGGGCAAAGGTTCCGCACAAGCCATGCGCGCGCTCTCGGCGCAAGTGTGGGTAACAGAAGTCGATCCGATCTGCGCACTGCAAGCGGCAATGGAAGGCTATCGTGTAGTGACGATGGATTACGCCGCCGATAAGGCCGACATTTTTGTGACCTGCACAGGCAATTACCATGTCATTACGCATGACCACATGGCGAAGATGAAGGATCAGGCCATCGTGTGCAACATCGGGCATTTTGACAACGAGATTGAAGTGGCTGCACTGGAACAATACCAGTGGGAAGAAATCAAGCCGCAGGTTGATCACATCATTTTTCCCGACGGGAAACGCATCATCCTGCTGGCCAAGGGTCGGCTTGTGAATCTGGGTTGCGGTACGGGACATCCCAGCTATGTGATGTCGTCGTCCTTCGCCAACCAGACGATTGCGCAGATTGAATTGTTTACGCGCAATGCGGATTATCCCGTGGGCGTGTATACGCTGCCCAAGCATCTGGACGAAAAGGTGGCGCGCTTGCAGTTGAAAAAACTGAATGCACAACTCACTGAGCTCACCGAGCAACAAGCGACATACATTGGCGTAGCGAAAACCGGCCCTTACAAGCCAGAACATTATCGCTATTAATTAACGTCAAAAGTCGGCGCTGGTGATACGGCGCGTATGCGGCGAAGACGACGCATATGCGCCACCAGAGCCAGTTTTTCAGGGCCACGTAATGAATCTCGAACTCTCCATAGAATTCTTTCCACCGCAAACGGTAGAAGGCATCGAAAAATTGCGTGAAGCACGCGAGCGGCTGGCGATACTCAAGCCCGCCTTTTTCTCCGTCACTTACGGAGCCGGCGGATCAACGCAAGAGCGCACGCTGGCGACCGTCAGTGAAATTGCCGCCGCAGGCCATGTTGCCGCGCCGCATTTGTCGTGCATCGGTGCTACGCAAGCGAGCATCCGTGAATTGCTCACCCTCTTTCGCGACCGCGGCATTCGCCGCATTGTCGCCTTGCGCGGTGATTTGCCCTCCGGCATGGCCGACCCGGGCGAATTCCGTTATGCTAACGAATTGGTAGCATTCATTCGGCAAGAAACGGGCGATGCCTTTCACATTGACGTGGCTGCCTATCCCGAATGGCATCCGCAAGCCAAAACACCGCGCGATGATTTGCTGAATTTCAAACGCAAGGTAGACGCGGGCGCGAACGCCGCGATCACGCAATATTTTTACAACATTGACGCCTTCGAGAGTTTCGTTGCCGATGCGCGAGCGCTGGGCATCACCGCACCGATTATTCCAGGCATCATGCCCATTGCCAGCTTTTCGAAACTCGCGCGTTTTTCAGATGCCTGCGGAGCTGAAATTCCCCGCTGGATGCGCAAGCAGTTCGAGAGTTTCGGTGACGATACCGCTTCCGTGCAAGCCTTCGGGCTGGATGTCGTCACTGATCTGTGCCATCAGCTCATCAACCGGGGGGTGCCCGGTCTGCATTTTTACTCCATGAATCAATCCCGGCTAACGCTGGAAATTTGCCGCCGGCTGGGCATAGGCTAGCCCCATCGTGCCGGAAGCGCTAAAAGGCTTAACCAGCAGCGAAGCGCAAATCCGGCTGCAAGCGGAAGGTTATAACGAACTACCGCGCGCGGAGCATCGTACCTTGCCGCGTATCGCGCTGGAAGTGATCCGCGAGCCGATGTTTGGCCTGCTGATCGGCTCAGGCGTTGTTTACCTGCTCCTGGGTGACCTGACCGAAGCCTTGCTGCTGCTGGCTTTCGCGTCCATCTCCGTGGTCATCGCCATCGTCCAGGAAAGCCGCAGCGAGCGCGTGCTCGAAGCGCTGCGTGACTTGACCAGCCCGCGCGCGCTGGTGCTTCGCGATGGCGAGCAGCACCGCATCCCCGGCCGCGAAGTGGTGCGCGGCGATTTGATTTTGATCAGCGAAGGCGACCGCGTACCGGCCGATGCGCGGCTGCTCCAGGCGACGGACATGCAGGTCGATGAATCGCTGCTGACTGGTGAATCGGTGCCTGTGCGCAAGCTGGCAGGCGATGACTCAGGAAAAGTTCCCGAAGGGACGCAAAGCGCTGGCGTTGGTGATACGGCGAGCACAGCAAATACAGCACCAGCCGTGCGTCCCGGCGGCGACGATTTGCCCTTCATCTTTTCCGGCACGCTCATCGTGCGCGGCCAGGGCTTGGCTGAAGTCACCGCCACCGGCTCGCGCAGCGGGATTGGCAAAATCGGCCAGGCGCTGGAAACCATCGACAGCGTGCCACCGCGCCTGACGCAGGAAACCCGCCGCCTGGTGCGCGTCTTTGGCCTGTTCGGCCTGGTTTGCTGCGTCATCGCCGTGTTGCTCTACGGCCTCACGCGCGGCTCGTGGCTGGATGCCATTCTGGCTGGCATTGCACTGGGCATGTCGATGCTGCCGGAAGAGTTTCCGCTGGTGCTCACGGTGTTCACCGTCATGGGCGCCTGGCGCATTTCCCGTGCGCGCGTGCTCACGCGTCGCGCAGCGGCGATCGAAACGCTGGGCGCGGCCACCGTGTTGTGCACCGACAAAACCGGCACGCTGACCGAAAACCGCATGGCGATTGCGGCGCTAGTGGTGGCGGATGAAATGCATAGGCCATCTCCCGAACCCCGGCACGCGCAGCCGTTGCCGGAAAAATTCCAAACCCTCGTCGATTGCGGGCGTCTGGCCAGCGCACCGGAAGCCTTCGACCCGATGGACAAGGCGTTTCATGCCCTGGCCTCAGCAAAAAATACACAGGAAACCCTCGTCCACAGCTACGGCTTGCGCCCGGATTTGCTCGCCGTTACGCAAGCCTGGCAAATCGCGGGGACAGGCAGCTACCGCATCGCCGCCAAAGGTGCGCCCGAAGCCATTGCCGCGCTTTGCCAGTTTGATGCCGCCGCGCTGGCCAAGCTCACGCATGAAGTCAATGCACTGGCGGAACAAGGCATGCGTGTGCTGGCCGTAGCGCAAGCAGAGGCGACCAACCCGCGCGCGCCAGAATGGCCCGCGTCGCCGCTTGATTTTTCAACCCATGGCTTCGCGTTCCGTTTCGTCGGCCTGGTCGGCCTGGCTGATCCCTTGCGCGCATCCGTGCCCGATGCGGTGCGGGAATGCCGCTCGGCTGGCATCCGTGTGGTGATGATCACCGGCGACTACCCGGCAACCGCCCGCGCCATCGCCCACGCCGCCGGACTGGCTTCGGACGCAGTGCTCACCGGCGACGAGATCGAAACCATGAGTGACGCGGAATTAAGCCGACGCATCCCTGCCGTTTCCGTTTTCGCGCGCATCATGCCCGCGCAAAAACTGCGCATCGTGCGCGCGCTAAAAGTCGATGGCGAAGTCGTCGCCATGACGGGGGACGGCGTGAATGATGCGCCATCGCTCAAGGCCGCGGATATCGGCATCGCCATGGGCGGCCGCGGCACGGACGTGGCGCGCGAAGCCGCCGCGCTGGTGTTGCTGGATGATGATTTTGGCTCCATCGTCAAAACCGTGCGCCTCGGCCGCCGCATTTACGATAATTTACGCAAAGCCATGGGCTATATTTTTGCCATCCACCTGCCGATTGCCGGACTCGCATTGCTGCCTCTGGTCATGGGCTCGCCGCTGATTTTCATGCCCATCCACATCGCCTTTCTCGAAATGGTCATCGACCCTGTCTGCTCGATCGTTTTCGAGGCGGAAGAAGAAGAGCGCGACATCATGCAGCGCCGCCCGCGCGCAGCCAACAGCCGCCTGTTTTCCCTGCCATTCATCCTGTGGAGCGGGCTGCAAGGCCTGGTCGCCTTCGGCGTGCTCGCCGCGCTCTATCTGCTCGCCCTCTCCCGTGGCATGCCCGAAAACGAAGTGCGCGCGCTCACCTTTGTCTCGCTGGTGCTGATCAACCTCGGGCTGGTGCTGGTCAATCGCTCCTTCAGCAGCTCGCTAACCAACGCCCTGCGCCTGAACAACCGCGCGTTGTGGTGGGTGAGTGCGGTTACATTGGCGCTGCTTGGCCTGATCCTGACTTGGGCACCAGCGCGCGACCTCTTCCGGTTTGGCCCATTGCATGCCAACGATCTCGCTGTCACATTGGCCGCCACCGGCACACTTCTGGTTGTGCTGGAGTTACTCAAACGCTTGTGGCACCAAAGGAATACGGGGTAATCCCTTACGCAATCTCGTCACGTCGACTTTGATAAGCTCGCCACAACACTAACATTGCCCAGCTTAGCGCAACCAGCGCCAGCAGCGCGCCCACTATCCGCACAAAGCGCCCCCAGGCTTGCGCGTGTGACAAGCCACCCAACGTATCAAAAAGATAAATCCAGTCATGCGGGCCATCTTCCCCGGTGTGGCCGCCCAGCAGCATGAGTTGCGGATGAAGCGCGTCATAGATATAGGGCGCCAGATCAACCAAACTCATTCCCGCCCACCATAAACACACCGCCGCGCCAAACGGATCGCGGTTTTTGCGCAGGAAGGCCGCGCCAATCGCCAGCGGCAACAACACCTGAAACAGGCTGCCACCCGCGATGGTGAGGAGCTCGCCAAACGGAATGAACAGCACATGCCCCGCTTCGTGGATGGGCAGCAGGATGTTGTGCATGAAGCTCTGGAACACCTCGCCGTCAGTCACATCGCGCGTCATTAGATACAGTCCCCAGACCAGCAATGCAAGAAGCAGCGCAGCGCGTACGGCGAGCAACGCAGAGTCACCCGCATCCCTGTCGGGCAAGGTCAATAGCCGTTTGCGCCAAGTATCGTCTTCGTCAGAGGATTCATTTATCGCAGCAAATCTGACCATACGCTGCGGCGGCCATTTATGCATATACACGCCGCAGGCCGGACAGACATCCGTTGCACCCAAGGGCTGCGGCGGACTATGCCCGCATTTGGGACAAACGGCAAATGGCGCGGGCATGCAGTCTGTATCAGCGACGACGACCGCCGAGAATCGATCCTAATACACCACGAATAATTTCCCGCCCCACTTGCGAACCCATTGTGCGTGCCGCGCTTTTCACCGCCGCCTCAACCACACCTTGCCGTCCTCGGCTGCCACCCGTGCCGCCGCCAAACATGCCGCCCAGCAGGCCACCGAGGCTGCCTAGCAAACCTCTACCATTTTCACTAGCTGGCGCAGCCGAATCGGAGCCATTCACCTTGTTTTGCACTTCCTTCGAGTCGCCACCAGCGCCGACTCCTGGTGCCGTTGCACTGAGTTTTTCAAACGCAGAATCGCGGTCGAGAAATTTTTCATAATGCCCCGCAATCAACGAACCGGCAATTGCGGCCTTGCGCTCGTCAGCTGTCAGCGGTCCGATGCGCGAAGCAGGCGGCAGCACAAAGGCGCGCTCCACCACGGTTGGCCTGCCTTGCTCGTCCAAAAACGAGACCAGCGCTTCACCTACGCCCAGCTCGGTAATTATCGTCGCGGCATCAAACGCCGGATTGGCGCGTAGCGTATCTGCGGCGGCCTTCACGGCTTTCTGGTCGCGCGGGGTAAAGGCACGCAGGGCATGTTGCACACGGTTGCCCAGTTGGCCCAACACCGTGTCGGGAATATCCAGCGGATTTTGCGTGACGAAAAACACGCCGACGCCTTTTGAGCGAATCAGCCGCACGACCTGCTCTACTTTTTCCAGCAGCGCCGGTGGCGCATCGTTAAACAATAGATGCGCTTCATCGAAGAAAAACACCAACTTCGGCTTGTCCAAATCACCCGCTTCGGGCAGCCGCTCGAAAAGTTCAGCCAGTAGCCAAAGCAAAAAACTGGCGTAAAGACGCGGCGAGTTGATCAGTTTTTCAGCCGCAAACACATTGATCACGCCACGACTTCCCTGAGTTTGCATCAAGTCTTCAATATCCAGCATCGGCTCGCCGAAAAACTTGTCGCCACCTTGCTCTTCCAGCGTCAATAAGCCGCGTTGAATCGCGCCTATGGAGGCGGTCGAGACATTGCCGTAACCGGTACGAAATTCGTCTGCATGTTCGCCCACATGTTGCACCATGGCGCGCAGATCTTTCAGGTCGAGCAAGAGCAAACCCTGGTCGTCGGCGATCTTGAACACCAGTTGCAGCACGCCCGATTGCGTGTCGTTCAAGTCCAGCAAGCGGCCGAGCAGCAGCGGGCCCATGTCGAAAATCGTGGCCCGCGCCGGGTGGCCGAGCTCACCAAACACATCCCAAAAAGTTGCCGGATAACCGGCTGGCTGCCAGTCTGTTATACCCATTGCGTCAAGCCGCTTTTGCAATTTTTCGCTGGCAACGCCCGTTGCGCAAAGCCCCGAAAGATCTCCCTTGGCGTCGGCCAGAAACACGGGCACGCCGGCCATCGAGAGCTGTTCCGCTATCCGCTGCAAAGTCACGGTTTTGCCTGTGCCGGTCGCACCGGTAATCAGGCCGTGACGATTCGCCATGCGCGTCAGCAATGCCAGCTCGGTAGTGCCACTTTGGGCAATGGGCATCGCTTGGCTGGATGGTTGGCTCATGATTGAAATTTCAAGGTGTTAAAATTTGCCATCTTAAACGCAAACTCGACGCAAATCCGCGAGACCACTCGTGGCAAATGCCAGGACAAACACAGGGAAAAACGCATGGCCGGACATTCCAAATGGGCTAATATCCAGCACCGCAAGGGGCGTCAGGACGCCAAGCGGGGCAAGGTCTTCACCAAACTGATCAAGGAAATTACCGTTGCCGCCAAGATGGGCGGCGGCGACGTCAGCGCCAACCCGCGCCTGCGGCTGGCGATTGAAAAAGCCAAGGGACAGAGCCTGCCCAAGGACAACATCGACAACGCCATCAAGCGCGGCACCGGCCAGCTCGACGGCGTGAGCTACGAAGAAATCCGCTATGAAGGCTATGGCATCAACGGCGCCGCCGTGATGGTAGATTGCCTGACCGACAACAAGGTGCGCACTGTGGCCGAAGTACGCCACGCCTTTGCCAAGCATGGCGGCAACATGGGCACCGACGGAAGCGTGGCCTTCCTTTTCAAGCATTGCGGCCAGATGCTGTTCGCCCCTGGCACCGACGAAACCAAACTGATGGATGCGGCGATCGAAGCGGGGGCTGATGATGTGGTGACCAATGATGACGGCTCAATCGAAGTAGTTACCCCACCACACGAATTCAGTCAGGTCAAGGAAGCCCTGGAAAAAGCCGGCTTCAAGCCGGAATTTGGCGATGTGACCATGAAACCGGAAAACGAATTGGTCTTTACCGGCGATGATGCAACCAAAATGCAAAAACTGCTCGATGCGATCGAATCGCTCGATGATGTGCAAGAGGTTTACACAACAGCGGTGATTGACGAATGAACCGCGCGGCACGCACCGTGTAATGCAACACACCAGCTCCGTACTGCGCATCCTTGGCATTGATCCCGGCTTGCGTTCGACGGGATTTGGCGTCATCGAGAAAAAAGCGAATGCGCTGACCTACATCGCCAGCGGTTGCATTAAAACAGATGCAGCACTAAGCTTGCCGCAACGGATCAAAACACTGCTTGACGGCATTGGCGAAGTCGTCGCCACTTATCAGCCGCAACAGGCAGCGGTTGAAATCATCTTCGTCAATGTCAATCCGCAATCCACGCTGTTGCTGGGCCAGGCGCGTGGCGCAGCCATTTCGGCGCTGGTGCTGGCCAATTTATCCGTCGCGGAATACACCGCACTGCAAGTCAAACAAGCCGTGGTTGGTCACGGCAAGGCAGCCAAGGAACAAGTGCAGCAGATGGTCATGCGTCTGCTCAATCTTTCTGGCGCGCCCTCGGCCGATGCGGCGGATGCACTCGCCTGCGCTATCGCCCACGCCCATGGGGGGCAGGGTATGGGCGCACTGGCCACCGCCGGGCGGCGCGTGCGCGGTGGCAGAATGCTTTAACACGATTCAGGTGGCATCCGTCCCATTACAAATAATCCAAGGACATCTATGATCGGCCGTATTACTGGAATCTTGCTGGAAAAAAATCCGCCCTCGGTGACCGTCGACGTGCATGGCCTCGGCTATGAAATCGACGTGCCGATGAGCACTTTTTACAACCTGCCTGCAACGGGTGAAAAGGTGTCGCTGTTCACCCATCTAGCCATCCGCGAAGACGGCCATTTCTTGTATGGATTTGGCAGTCAGGACGAACGCATGGCCTTTCGCCAGCTGCTCAAGGTGTCCGGCATCGGCGCACGCACGGCGTTATCCGTGTTGTCCGGCATGTCGGTGCATGAACTGGCCCAGGCCATCGCCATGCAAGAAGCCGGGCGTATCATCAAGGTGCCCGGCATCGGTAAGAAAACGGCTGAACGCCTGCTGCTCGAGCTGCGCGACAAACTCCCCAAAACGCTGGCCACAGGCAGCGTAAAAATCGGCGCTGGTGAGACGGCGAGCAATGCCTCATCGGACATTCTTAATGCATTGCTTGCGCTGGGCTATAACGATCGCGAAGCCGTTGCGGCGATGAAAAATCTGCCACCGGATTGCTCGGTGTCCGATGGGATTCGTCACGCATTGAAGCTGCTTTCAAAATCCGGCTAAGGCGATGAACATTGATCAAGCCTCGACCAAACCTCGATTAAACTCACGCCATGAGCATTCAGACAGATAATTTTTCAGCACCGCCTGAGCGGTTGATTGCAGCAGCGCCGGAATCCGGCCGCGAAGAAGCGCTGGAACGTGCATTACGGCCCAAAAAACTGGCAGACTATGTGGGCCAGCAAAAGATTCGCGCTCAGCTGGAGATTTTTATCGAGGCGGCAAAAGCACGCCATGAATCGCTGGATCACGTGTTGCTGTTCGGCCCGCCGGGTTTGGGCAAAACCACGCTGGCGCACATCCTGGCGCATGAAATGGGGGTCAATCTGCGCCAGACCTCGGGCCCGGTTTTAGAGCGGGCAGGTGATCTGGCGGCAATTCTGACCAATCTCGAACCCCATGACGTGCTCTTCATCGACGAGATTCATCGCCTCTCGCCCGTAGTGGAAGAAATCCTCTACCCGGCGCTGGAGGATTTTCAGATCGACATCATGATCGGCGAAGGGCCGTCCGCGCGCTCGGTCAAGCTTGATCTGCCACCCTTTACCTTAGTGGGCGCCACTACGCGTGCGGGGATGTTGACCAATCCACTGCGCGACCGTTTTGGCATCACCGCCCGGCTGGAATTTTATACGCCGGAAGAATTAAGCCTGATCGTGCACCGCTCGGCGCATTTGCTGAACTGCGACATCGTGGATGAAGGCGCAACGGAGATCGCCAAGCGCTCGCGTGGCACACCGCGTATTTCCAACCGATTGCTGCGCCGTGTGCGTGATTTTGCCGAGGTCAAGGCTGATGGCAAAATCACCCGCGCCGTGGCTGACGCCGCGCTGACCATGCTGGATGTAGATCATCTGGGCTTGGATGTGATGGATAGAAAACTGCTTTTAGCGATGCTGGAAAAATTCAGCGGTGGCCCGGTGGGCGTGGATAACCTCGCAGCGGCCATTGGCGAAGCACGCGATACGATAGAAGATGTGCTGGAGCCCTACCTGATTCAGCAAGGTTATTTGCAACGCACGCCGCGCGGACGCGTAGCGACGCCCGCCATCTGGCGGCATTTCGGACTGGATTCACCCGACAAACCTGCCACGTCGCTATTTGACTAAACCTCATTATGCCTTTGTCAATTCGCGTCTATTACGAAGATACCGATGCCGCTGGCATTGTCTATTACGCGAATTACATGCGCTTTCTCGAACGCGGGCGTACCGAGTTGTTGCGCCACCTCGGGCACGAACAGTCGGCGCTGGCGACACGGCAAATGGCTTTCGCGGTACGCTCTGTTCATGCCGAATATCTGAAACCGGCGAAACTTGATGACCTGATCGTGGTCGAAACCGTCGTCGAGTCCGTCGGGCGAGTGCAGGTGATGTTCGCCCAGCAGGTAACGCGTGATGGGGCACAACTGCTGGATGCGAGAATACGTGTAGCCTGCATGGATCCGACGCGTGGCAAACCAGTACCCATGCCGTGTGACATTTATCAACAACTCAAGGCGCTGATGGCTCAACCCAAAGCGGAACTGCCGGAATGAATATTACTCAAGACCTTTCCATCATCGAACTCATCCTTCACGCCAGCCTGGTGGTCAAGCTGGTCATGCTCTTGCTGCTTGGCGTGTCTTTCATGTCCTGGTATTACATCTTCCGCAAAGCCTTTGCCATCCGTGATGCGAAGACCAGAACGGACAAATTCGAACGCGATTTCTGGAGTGGCGGCGACCTGAACGCGCTATACCAAAGCGCCGTCAACAACCGCCACGAAACCGGGGCACTGGAACGCATTTTTGAATCGGGCTACCGCGAGTTCACCAAGCTGCGCGGGCAAAAAACCCTGGATGCTTCAACCGTCGTCGATGGCGCACGCCGCGCCATGCGCGCCACCTATCAGCGCGAAATTGATGATCTGGAAGCGCATCTGGCGTTTCTCGCCTCGGTGGGTTCGGTCTCGCCCTATGTCGGCCTGTTTGGTACGGTATGGGGCATCATGCATGCGTTCCGCGGGCTGGCCAACATGAGCACCGCCACACTCTCTGTTGTCGCCCCCGGCATTGCCGAAGCGCTGGTGGCCACCGCCATCGGGCTCTTCGCGGCAATCCCCGCCGTGGTGGCTTACAACCGCTTCGCGCATCGCGTCGATCGCGTCGCCGTGCGTTTCGAGAGCTTCATGGAGGAATTCTCCAACATTCTGCAACGGCAAACCCGCTAAGCAAGTGTCATTCGGGCTTGCCTGCTGACCTGTTTCACTTGAACTCAACCAGGAGCTGATCATGCAACTCAAGGGGAAAATAGCCATCATTACGGGCGCGGCCAGCGGCATCGGGCGTGAAATCGCATTGACTTATGCACGAGAAGGCGCAACCGTCGCTATCGCCGACATCAATCTGGCCGCTGCACAAAAAGCAGCGGATGAAATCATTGCGGCTGGCGGCAAAGCCCTTGGCGTGGCCATGGACGTGACCGACGAAGCCGCGGTGAATGCGGGCATTGATCAAGTCGCTGCGGCCTTTGGCGGAATCGATATTCTGATATCGAATGCAGGCATTCAAATCGTTAATCCGATTGATCAATTCAGTTATGCCGACTGGAAAAAAATGCTGGCAATTCATCTGGATGGCGCCTTTCTGACCACCAAGGCGGCATTGAAATACATGTACAAAGACAATCGCGGCGGCACGGTGATTTACATGGGATCGGTGCATTCGCACGAAGCCTCGCCGCTCAAGGCCCCCTATGTCAGCGCCAAGCACGCCCTGCTCGGCCTGGCCAAGGTGTTGGCAAAAGAAGGGGCCGTACATAATGTACGCTCGCATGTCATCTGCCCCGGCTTTGTGCGCACGCCCTTGGTGGATAAACAAATTCCCGAACAGGCCAAAGAGCTGGGCATCAGCGAAGAAGACGTCGTCAAGCGAGTCATGCTCGGCGGCACAGTGGATGGCATTTTCACTACTGTCGAAGATGTCGCGCAAACCGCGCTGTTTCTTGCCGCCTTCCCCAGTGCCGCACTCACGGGACAGTCTTTCATTGTCAGCCACGGCTGGTCCATGCAGTAAGGATTCTGCGATGGCGACTCAAGGGAACGGTGGCACAAAAAACAATGGTAAAAATACCGGTCTTGCCGAGTATGAGGTGATCGCGTTGGTCTTGCAGGGCGGTGGTGCGCTGGGTTCTTATCAGGCCGGCGTTTACGAAGGTTTGGCCGAAGCGAATATTCAGCCCAATTGGGTTGCCGGTATTTCGATTGGCGCATTGAATGCCGCCATTATTGCAGGCAACCCGCCAGAAAAACGTGTCGACCAATTACGCGGGTTTTGGGAAACCATTTGCCAGCACCCCCATTTCCCGCCCACGCCGGTTGATTCGGCGCTTGTCGAAACCTGGCCACCGGCGATGCGCGAAATGCTCGACATTTGGGAAGCCTCACGGACCATGATGGGAGGCCAGCAGGGGTTCTTCACCCCACGGTTATTCCCCTGGCTGGCTCTGTTTCACAATACACCGGATACCGCGAGTCTTTACGACACGAGCCCCATGCGCGCCACGCTGGAAAAGTTCGCCGATTTCGAGCGCATTAATGATGCGCGCCAGATGCGTGTTTCGGTTGGTGCAGTGAATGTGCGCAATGGAAATTTTGCCTATTTCGACAATACCAAGATTACCTTGCGACCCGAGCATTTCATGGCCTCAGGCGCCTTGCCGCCGGGCTTTGCCGCTGTGGAAATTGATGGCGAATACTATTGGGATGGCGGGCTGGTATCGAATACACCGCTGTATCACATACTCACCAACGAGGCGCACAAGGACTCGCTGGTTTTTCAGGTTGATTTATGGAGCGCTCAAGGCGCAGCACCGACGGATTTGATCGAGGTGGCAATTCGACAAAAAGATATTCAGTACTCCAGCCGTACCCGGATGATTACCGAGTACATGGAAAGCACACAAAAATACCGTCGCATGCTGCAAGAACTGATGGCACTCGTGCCCGAGGCAAACCGCGACAATGCGTGGTATCGGCGCGCAGACAAAGCATCGTGCGACCGGCGTTTCAATGTGATCCACCTGATTTACAAAGACAAGGGCGAGAGCCACTCCCATTACATGGATTACGAGTTCAGCCCGCTGACCATGCACAATCATTGGCGCACCGGGCTGGATGACGTCCACCGTACGCTGGCCCATCCAGAATGGCTGGATTTACCTCCCGTCGATAAACCTTTTGTGACCCACGATATGCACCGTCCCACGCCCACCCAAACACGCACAAATCTGCCATGAAACAACGTCGGCTCATGAATGAAATTAATGTAGTGCCCTACATCGATGTGATGTTGGTACTGCTCGTCATCTTTATGGTCACCGCGCCCATGCCCCCTGCGGGCAGCATTAACCTGCCCAGCGTTGGCAAATCAGCACAGCCGCCGACCGCCCCGCTTGAAGTCATTGTCAAGGCGGATGCCTCGCTCGCCTTGCGCGACCGCGCCAGCGACAGCGCGGAAAAAACCGTCACTCGCGCCGAGCTTGTGACCTACATCAAACAGTTGCAAATAAAAAACCCGCAGCAACCGGTGCTGATTGCAGGCGACAAAGATGTCAAATATGAAGCCGTGCTCAACGTGATGGATGAACTACAGCGCCAGCAGGTAGAAAAAATCGGCCTGCTGGTGCAACCTGGCAAATGACATTCGATTCCCCTTTTTTGCGCACTGACGATCGCACGGGAAAATACTTTTCCCTGGTGTTGGCAGTGCTGGTGCATGCCCTGCTGGCGGCTATTTTGTTCTATGGCGTGCACTGGCAAACGAAGATGACAGACGTCGTTGAGGTAGAGCTGGTTCGTGCCACCGTATCACCAGTGCCGACTTTTCACCCAGCGCCCAAAATACAACCCGTACCGGAACCTGCACTCGAACCCAAGCCCATAGCCGAACCACCCCCTGCGCCATTACCCAAAAAACCCGATATCGCCGTCAAGGAAAAAGTGAAGGAAGTTCCAAAACCCAAACTGCAGCCTGAGCCAAAGCCTGTTGTAGAAACCAAACCCGATATCCCGCCGCGCAAAACGTCTTTTCTCGATCAATTGAGAAAAGAAGCCGAGCACTTGCTGCAACGTAAAAAAACCGATGCGGCTACCGAAGACTTAAATAAAGAAAAAGCCGCCAGTGAAGCCAGTGCTCGCAACAAAGCCATGGCGGATTATCTGTCGCGCATTCGCGGCAAAATCAGGGGCAATATCGTGTTGCCCCCCGACGTCAAAGGTAACCCCGAAGCGGTGTTTGATGTCACCCAGTTACCCAGCGGCGAAATTGTCACGGCACGGCTACGTCACTCCTCAGGCAATACCGCGCTGGATGAGGCAATTGAACGTGCTATTCTCAAATCCAACCCCTTACCCAAACCGGGGAAAAGTGATCTTTTTTCGCGGACCCTCGAGCTCAGCTTTCGTCCGCTCGATGAGTAAATGGCCAAACGGTATAATTCTCCTATGAAGATGCAATCTTTTTTTCTTGCCTGTGCCACCTGCTTTGGGCTTTCCATCACAAGTGCTCACGCACAACTCAGGGTCGAGATTACAGGCGCTGGCGCCAATCGCTTGCCGATCGCCATTGCGGACTTCGCTGGCGACAGGACGATCACTCAAGGACTGACTTCCGTGATTCGCACGGATCTGGATGGCAGTGGCATGTTCCGATTGATCGATGGCGCCGGCACGCTCAGTGACAACACCAACCCGCCCTTTGCCGATCTCAAGCAGCGCGGTGCGGATGTGGTGGCGGGTGGTACGACCATGGCCTCGAGCAATGGTCGTTTTGAAACCCGCGTGCGGCTCTCGGATGTCATCAAGCAAAACACGCTGGATATGCAAGCCTATGTGCACACCGGGGCACAGTTACGCGCGACAGCACATCGCATTGCCGATGCGATTTATGAAAAACTCACCGGTGAGCCGGGTGTTTTTTCAACCCGCATCGCTTATGTCGTGAAAAGCACGGGGCGCTTTGAATTGCAAATTGCCGATGCGGATGGTGCCAATGCACAGCCTGCGCTGGCCTCGCGTGAGCCAATCATCTCACCGGCTTGGTCACCCGATGGCAGCAAACTGGCCTATGTTTCTTTTGAAGCCAAAAAACCGATCATCTATATTCACGATCTGGCCACTGCCAAACGTCATGTGGCGGCCAATTTCAAAGGCTCGAACTCTGCGCCGGCCTGGGCGCCTGATGGCAAACGTCTGGCTGTCGTGCTCACCAAAGAGGGTGGCTCACAACTCTTTTTGGTCAATGCCGATGGGAGCGGGGTAAAGCGCCTGGCAAGCTCTTCCGGCATCGATACCGAGCCACGGTTTTCTCCCGATGGCCAGTTCATCTATTTCACCTCTGACCGTGGCGGCAGCCCGCAAATCTACCGCATCGCCACTACCGGCGGCACAGTCGAGCGCATTACCTTTGACGGCAGTTACAACGTGACAGCGCGCCCTTCGCCGGATGGCAAAAGCCTCGCTTACATTGCACGCAACAATGGTCGCTTTCAGCTCGCGTTAATGGATTTGGCCACCAAGCAAACGCAAATCCTGACGGACTCTTCCAAAGACGAATCCCCCAGCTTCGCCCCCAATGGCCGCATGATTCTATATGCGACAGAAATTGGCGGGCGGGGTGTATTAGCGGCTGTATCCAGCGACGGCCGCGTCAAGCAAAAACTCTCCGTGCAGGCCGCCGATGTGCGGGAACCTGCCTGGGGCCCGCTGGTCAAATAATCGTCATTATTTTTCGCCCATACTTTCAAGGACATCATCATGCGCACTATCAGCCCTCGCACCGTCAACCTGCTTTCTGCCACATTCCTTGCTTTATTACTGACTGCGTGCGGCTCACAGCCACCCGCACCAGAGCAAAACCCCTCTGGTATGGAATCCCGCAGCCCCTCGGTCATTGAGACCACACCGATTCCTCCTGCCACGACGACACCAGGCGAAGCGATCGATCCACTCAGCATGAAGGCCTTGAGAGACCCGAACAGCCCGCTTTCCAAACGCAGCATTTATTTCGACTTTGACAGCTATGTCGTCAAAGACGAATATCAATCGCTGCTGGTGGCGCACAGCAAATTTCTCGCTGCACATGCCAACATGAAAATGCTGATCCAGGGTAATGCCGATGAACGCGGCAGCCGCGAATACAACTTGGCCCTCGGCCAGAAACGCTCAGATGCCATCAAAAAATCGCTCTCTCTCTTGGGCATTTCCGAAAGCCAGATGGAATCCGTGAGCCTGGGCGAAGAAAAACCAACATGCACTGAAGCCACCGAAGAATGCTGGGCGAAAAATCGCCGCGGGGATATTCTTTACTCAGGTGAATTCTGATGCATCGTCCATTTGCGCTGGCCCTTTTGCTCTTGGCATTGCCAGCGCGTGCCGGCCTGTTTGATGACGATCTGGCGCGTCAGCGCATCGAACAGCTGCGCAACGATGTGAATGCGCTTACCCAGCGCACGGAAACGATCAATAAAAACCAGATCGACTTTGCCAATCAGCTAGAAAGCATCCGTACAGACCTTGCCAAACTGCGTGGCCAGCAAGAAGTGATGTCTCACGATCTGGACGCCGCGCAAAAACGACAAAAAGATTTTTATATCGATCTGGATAATCGGCTGCGTAAACTCGAGTCTCCCCCTGCTGAAGCCGGCACGCCCACACCGCCAGCCAAAGTAGATAGCGTAGATAGCGCAAAAGAAACCCGCGACTATGAAACCGCGCTGAACCTGCTCAAAGCATCGAAGTTCAAAGAAGCAGGCGCGAATTTTCTTGCGTTCAGCGAAGCCTGGCCAAACAGTACCCTGCTGGATTCCGCAATCTACTGGGGCGCCTATGCCCACGCACAGGCCAAAGACCACAAGCAAGCGGCTGCGCTGTTCGAGAAATTTGCTGCCACCTGGCCGCAAGATGAGCGCGCGCCGGATGCCCTCGAAGCGCAGGCAGATAACCTGAAAGCGCTCAAAGCCACCAACGCCGCGCGCGCCGTGCTGCTAAAGTTGAGCGAAAAGTACCCAGCGAGTGATGCGGGGAAACGCGCCAAGCAATCGCTCAAATCCGCCCCCACCAAAAAGAAGTAGCGAGAAATAGCACCCATGTCTGCAGTAACACTGGCCGCCATCCAGCCCGCCGCACCATCAGTGCGCAGCGACACGCTGCGCATCACAGAAATTTTTCATTCCATTCAAGGTGAATCAAGCCGAGTTGGGCTGCCCACGGTGTTTATTCGCCTCACCGGCTGCCCCTTGCGCTGCACCTGGTGCGACACCGAATATGCCTTCCACGGCGGTGGTGCGATGTCCATTGACGCCATTCTGGCGCAGGTTGCTGAATTCAATTGCGCTACCATTTGCGTCACCGGTGGCGAACCACTAGCACAAAAAAATTGCCTGCCTCTGCTCGGCGCATTATGCGATGCGGACTATTCCGTCTCGCTGGAAACCAGCGGCGCGCTGGATATCAGCGGTATTGATCCGCGCGTTTCGCGCATCATGGATGTCAAGGCACCCGGTTCGGGCGAGGTGACAAAAAACCGCTGGGAAAATCTCGATTTGCTCACCCCGCACGATGAACTCAAACTGGTTTTGGCATCACGGGAGGATTATGAATGGGCCATGGCGGCGTGTCACCAGCGCCGACTTTTTGCGCGCTGCCCCGTGCTGTTTTCCCCTGTGCAAGGGCAGCTTGAGGCGGGGCAGCTCGCGCAATGGATTATCGACGACAAGCTACCCGTGCGCTTTCAGTTGCAATTGCACAAAGTGCTGTGGGGAAATACGCCGGGGCGCTGACTCCGGCTGGTGGATGTCAATTTTTTTCGTTGCGCAGGAGCAAGTTTTTCACCGGGCCAAACCAAACAACCGCGCATACTCCACCTTCATGCAGCGATCAACCACCACGTTCAGTCCGGCGGCATCCGCTAACGCAATCGCCGCCGGATGAATAACGCCCAGCTGCAACCAAAGACACTTCGCCCCTATCGCGATCGCCGCTTCTGCCACAGGCAAGACATGCTCGGACTGGCGAAACACATCAACCATATCCACCGCAAACGGGATCGCCGAGAGTTGCGGATAACACGTCTGGCCCAAGACCTCGGCGTACTGCGGATTCACCGGCACGATGCGATAACCCCGCGCCAGCATGAATTGCGCAACGCGGTAACTCGGCCGTTCGGGACGTGCTGACAAGCCAACAACCGCAATCACGCGGGTCTCGGTCAGCACCCGCGCAATATCCTCTGACTCGCTAATGATCATGATGTTTCCTGCATAATAAACTTTTCAGCTACTGGCAGCGCCCGCTGTCGTGGCACATTTTCAAGCCGCCAATGACGTATCGCCCACGCCCATAGCTCATCCAGGCTCGCATCCACGAGTTCCGGCGGCGGTTTGTGCCCAAGCAATGTCAGCGCAGAGATCAAGCCAACCATGGGCCGCTTGCTATCCAGCGGTGTCGCCAAGGTTTGTTTAGCCAACTTCTCACCTGCCGCATTCACCACCACCGGCAAATGGGCGTAAAACGGCGCAGGCAAACCCAAACAGTGCTGCAAAAAAATCTGCCGCGCAGTGGAAAGCAATAAATCGGCACCGCGCACGACATGGGTAATTTCCGCCGCGGCATCATCCACCACTACGGCCAACTGATAGGCAAACATGCCATCCGCCCGACGCACGATAAAGTCACCCGCATCACGCGATAAATCACTCTCGATACGGCCTTGAATGGCATCCTCAAAAACAATAGGCGCAGCGCTCGCGGATGCTGGGCTCACGCGCACCCGCCATGCCTGTGCTTTTTTGCCCTCTGCCATGCCCAGACGACACGTCCCCGGATAGATCGCCGCCCCATCAGTGGCGAGCAGCGAATCAGCCAGTTCACGACGCGTGCAAGCGCAGGGGAACACCTGCTCAATTTTTTGCAATTGCAAAAGCGCATCAGCATAGGCTGCCTGGCGCTGATGCTGCCACACCACGGCACCATTCCACGCGAACCCAAAGCTTTCCAACGTGCGCAGTATGTCTTCGGCAGCAGCCATTGAGCAGCGCGGCGCATCAATATCTTCCATGCGCAGCAGCCATTCCCCACCCCGCGCCCGTGCGTCGAGAAACGAGCCGACCGCAGCAACCAACGAGCCAAAATGCAAAGGCCCTGTAGGAGAGGGTGCAAACCGGCCACGATAAAGCGGATGAAAAATGGACATCGAACTTTGCATTGCCTATAGAAAAAATGACCCCAAAACGATAGCATACGCGACCAATCCACTCAGGAGCTTTCATGCCAACCCTGCCACTTGATGCTGATAACTTTCAAACCACCATTACCAGCAATGCAACCGTCATTGTCGATTTTTGGGCGCCCTGGTGCGGGCCATGCCGCAACTTTGCCCCCACCTTTGAAGCCGCTGCAGAAAAAAAGCCGGACATTGTCTTCGCCAAAGTGAACACCGAGGAGCAACAGGAAATCGCCGCCGCCTTCAACATTCGCTCGATTCCCACGCTGATGATTTTCCGCGATCAAATCGTCATCTACTCAGAAGCCGGCGCGCTCGCACCGGCAGCATTTGATCAGCTCATCGAGCAGGCAATGACGCTGGATATGGATCAGGTACGCAAGGAAATCGCCGGGCAGCCCGTATCAGGCGCAACATAACTTCAATCATGGGGCATGTCCGCGAGGGCTTGCTCACCCAAGAAACAAGGTTTGCGGTCAACCTGCGCTTTCCCACGCGCCATTGCATGCTGCCGTATCACCAGCGCCGACTTTTCGCGGCCTCTGCCCAATGCTTGCAGGCCGAATCCATTACACTTCCGCCATGACCACGCCGCCCGCCCATCCGTCCTTCTGGCAAGCCTTTCGCTACTGGCTGAAACTTGGCTGCATCAGTTTTGGCGGCCCGGCTGGGCAGATTGCTGTCATGCATCGTGAACTGGTGGAAGAGCGGCGCTGGATTTCCGAGCGGCGCTTTTTGCACGCGCTCAACTATTGCATGTTGCTGCCCGGCCCGGAAGCGCAGCAGCTCACCATCTACATTGGCTGGCTCTTGCATCGCACTTGGGGCGGCATTATCGCGGGCACCTTGTTCGTGCTGCCTTCGTTCTTTATCCTGACGGCTTTAAGCTGGATTTACCTGACCTTTGGCAATGTACTGTGGGTGCAAGCCATTTTCACCGGCATCAAACCCGCCGTGGTTGCGGTGGTGGCCTTCTCAGCCTGGCGGATTGGTTCGCGCACACTGAAAAATCATCTGCTGTGGAGCATTGCTGCCGCGTCGTTCATTGGTATTTTCTTCCTGCGGTTGCCTTTTCCGCTCATCATTCTGCTTGCCGGTCTGGCAGGATTCATCGGCGGACGCTACGCACCGGAAAAATTCGGTGCCGGCAAGCACAGTGCCACGACAAAACACTTTGGCCCTGCAGTGATTGACGACGATACGCCGCCACCCGCGCATACGCGGTTCCAGTGGCTGCACTTGGCATTGCTGCTCCTTGTCGGCCTTGCCTTATGGGCCATCGTGATGCTGACGCTCGGCCATCCGGTGCTGCGCGAGATGGGGCTGTTTTTCAGCCAGGCCGCGCTGCTGACATTTGGCGGTGCCTATGCGGTGTTGCCCTATGTATATCAAGGCGGGGTCGAGACCTACGGCTGGCTCAGCGGGCCACAGATGATCGACGGGCTGGCGCTGGGCGAAACCACGCCGGGGCCACTGATCATGATCGTCACTTTTGTCGGCTTCATCGGCGCATGGAGTAAACAAATCCTTGGCCCCGACATGCTGTTTCTGGCAGGTGTCACCGGCGCGATGGTGGCAACCTTTTTTACCTTTCTGCCCTCCTTCCTGTTCATTCTTGCTGGTGCGCCCTTGATTGAAGCGACTCACGGCGACATCAAATTCACCGCACCACTGACCGGCATCACGGCCGCCGTAGTCGGCGTCATTCTCAATCTCGCGGTGTTTTTCGCCTGGCACGTGCTTTGGCCCAATGCCATCACCACGGCCCCCTTTGCAGGACATTTCTCGATCAGCTCGGCATTTATCGCAATGGCCGCGGGCATTGCACTCTTCCGCTATAAAGCAAGTATCGTGAAAGTGATTCTTGCCTGCGCGTTGCTCGGTTTGCTCGGCACGCTGCTGCGTTGAAACTCGGCGCTGCCAATACGCCGATCTGAAGTGCACAGATAAAGGTGCAGACGATAACGCGTTTTTTTTGCGCCACACGGCGCGTGAAAAATGGGTTTTCCTACAGCTTCAACATCTGACATAACCGGCTGGTGCGGCTTCATCGCGCTAGTCCGTATCGATGAATGGGTTGGGTTGCCTGCGCAGTGCTGGTAGACAAGTGGTCGTTAGATATGTACAGTATGGCGTACATATAAGGAGCCCCGCTATGGATGCAATTACTTACACCACTGTTCGTGCAAATCTTGCCAGCGCAATGGATCGCGTTTGCGACGACCATGAAGCCCTGATAATCACTCGCAACGGAGAACAGTCCGTCGTAATGCTCTCGCTCGAAGACTATAAGGCGCTGGAAGAAACTGCCTACCTCTTGCGCACGCCGGCTAACGCCAAGCGTCTTCTATCGGCCGTTGAACAACTAAACGCCGGCAAAGGCGTTGAGCAGAAGTTGGCCAAGTGAAACTGATTTTTGCTGACGAGGCATGGGAAGACTACCTGTATTGGCAAAAGCAAGACAAGCGCATGGTGGAGCGAATCAACAAGCTGATACGCGAGACGCAGCGCGAACCCTTCGCGGGCATGGGCAAACCCGAGCCTTTGAAGCATGCGCTTTCAGGGCTCTGGTCACGCCGAATAACAGATGAGCATCGCATGATTTATCGCGTCGAGAATGATGCACTGATGATCGCTCAGTTGCGCTTCCATTACTAAGGCTCCCAACGTTCAAGGTCAGGGGCCTGGCGCAGCTTTATGCGCCAGGTCCCCTGCACCGCAGGGTTGGGCATCAACGCCCAGCAGGGAATTCGCGCGAAGAACATTGACTAGGTTCTTTATCGCTACCATTTGCACCTCGATGTGATCTACGCTTGCAATAGCGTCGTGCGCGCTTGCCTTCACCCACTCTGGCATAGAACTACATTCGGCCATAAATGCTCTTGCGTTCTCGATAGACTGATCTTGGGTGAACTGCGGTTCTAGCAGTCCTACCTCGCCGAGATGATTGGCGATAAGCGGCCCAATTACGGCTTCGCATTTCGCAATAATCTCCAGAAGATAGAAACCGATTGGCTGGTATTTCTTGTTTCCTTTTCTGTTAGACACGGGAGACGGTGCGACCAGCATTGGAAAGTCGTTGTTCACGTGTGCCGCGGCTGCCACATCCAGACCTCTATGGATGATGCTGTTTCTTAGCTCACGAATGTACACGTAATTGCTTTCGCCATCGGGTTGCGAATCAAATACAAAGGCGCTTTCAAGCGCTGTCTTGAATTGGGTGCAGTGCTTGTACTCCTGTTCGAGCAATAGTTCCGTGGCCGAAACCAAGCTCACGAAATATTCCGAGTAATACTGACGCAACTCTCTCTGTTGCTCCACCGATAGCGGGCAACGGAATGCCAATGCATTCTTCAGGGCCAGATTTTTCGAGACGAAGTACCAGTGGAGTGCACAGAGAACTTCGGTATGGTGCTGTGTGGAAGTCATGATGCCCAACGTTTGAATTAAGGGGCGCCGTTAGGCGTCCCGCTTGAATGATGGGTTAGGCATAAAAAGGACTAGAACCTAATGACAGCTTGCCAAGAGCCTACTCCAAAAGCAATAAGGCTGGCTGCGAAAAGCGTAATTGCCAGCCAGAGAAACAAGCTATGCCGAATTACAAACTTTTCAGTGCGACCAATTTCATTAAGTAATTTTAGCTGCGTTAAGTAGCCAAAAAGCATGGCAAAACCGCAAAGGGTGAGGCCGGTTAGGAACGCGAGCATTGGGCAGCGCATGTCTGGTGCGGAAGTTGTTTTGCCAGCAATATTGCCGAGGTATGCAAGTAATGCAACAGCGGCACCCCCATTTGCAAGAGCCGAGAACTTAAAGCTCTCGATTGAGAGAGTGATAAGTGATTTGTATGTCTCTAGCCAATGATCTGACATATATGCCTAACGTAAAAGTAAGGGGCGCACCGCCCCAAGGAAAGGAGCAGGAATGATGAGGATCGAGAAACCGCAGGGCGAAGGAGTGCCGCATGGCGGGGCGTCCCTCTTGACTGACATGTTAGGAGTGCGATGCAAGAAAACCAACCTTTGAACCCTTTTTGTCCAGAGACGCATCCGCTGTTGCTAGGACGAATTGAATTGGGATGCGCACCTTCCATGTTTTTTTGCTCTTATCCACCTTCAACACCTCAAGGGCCACAAAGTAGCCCTCAACCTCAAAAGAGTAAGAGAACAAAAAAAATTGCTTCTCGGTAAGGTGAATGTAGCCCCCTAGGAATGCGAGAAATTCTGGCGGAAGTTGCTGAGTCAATAGGATTGCTTGAGGGTCTTTCATGACAACTCCTAACGTTCAAGTTTAGGGGCGCGGCGCGGCTTTATCGCGCAGCGTCCCCTGCAACGGAGGGTTAGACCTCGCATATCAGCTACCCTCCTCGATTACTTCTATTACTTCACCGCTGAGGCTTACCTTCGCCTTTACCCAGTTCTTCATAAGCGCACCAAACGCATTCTTTCCGCGAAACGTGGTTCTCACAACGAGAAAGTCGCCTCGGTCCCAATAAACGGTCTCGACATGTTGATAGCTGTCCGGGTCGTTCATCGATTTCTTTATCAATGATTCGAGCCCACGGTGCGAGCCGTCCCAGGCACTAAAGGACTGCTCAATCATCTTCTTTCGGTCCGCCGCTCGTTGTTGTTCCGGGGTAAGCGCAGGAGTTGCCGCCTTGGCATCTTCCTTACTTGGAATAAACATCGTCGCAGCAACGATAAAGGACAGGCAGCCGACAATAAATCCTCCACCGGCCGATATTGTCCAAGACAACTTCTTGTGCCGATGCGCCCAAACAGCGAATCCGATCCATGAGCCGAAGAAGCAGAGAACTACGACTAAGACTTCCATAGGAGCAATTCCGTTGGTTGCGAGGTCTAACGTAGAGCTAACCGGCGCGACCGATAGGGAGCGTCCGTGTTGAGCGCCGGGTTAGGGGTGTTTGCCAACGTAGCTGCGCCTAGTGCTTTGTTGACTGAGCGCCAGGGACGCTTTGTGATGGAGGCGACAACTGACGAATGGCCGTCTTTAGTTGTTCAAACATCGGGCCATCAAACGACAGAAACAGTGCGCCGTGTGGAGTGCCAACCTCAAGACCACCGATGGAGTTTGATAGCACCATTGATTGAAAACTATTGGCGGGGATTGGCGGGCGAGAAAGTTGAAAATGTTCGCCAACAACCTGCCCCTTTGGGCCAGCAAGAAGCAACTCAAGCAACTGCGTTTGCGCTACCGGAGAAAGAGTAATGGATACGGACTCTCCGGATGGTGAAGTGAAAGACACCAAAGCGTCTTTGCTACCTGATGGGCGCTCAAGTCGAGTTTGTTTTACGACGAGCGGAGCGGCTTTAGACATACGAACCCCTAACGTTTGACATGAGGGGTGTCCGACAGCAGGCGAAGCCTGATTTCGGACGTCCCCTCGATGGAAGTGTTAGGCATCACGGCGGCTCGGGCCATACACCTCCTCGTCAGGAACACTCTGATAGAAGTCCCGTTGAGCCCTTCTCCATGTTGCCTTTGAGCCCAGCAGCTTCTTCGAAAGTTGATCTCCGATCCTTTGAACCTCTGCCGTCACGTGCTTGCTCGCGAATTCCGCCAGCTTCAGAAAGTTCTTCATGTGCTTGTCATCTCCGCCGGCAAAGAACCAGTATCTGACTCCCAGCCCTTCGGCACATGATGTCTCATCCTTCGCAGCGACCAACACATTGCAGTGCTCGTCTTCGCCGACTGCGTGGGCGACGTGCTTGTCACGCAGCGACTTTATGCTGTTGTGAAGAGCCAGATGCTCTGGCTTCGTCGCGTAAATGTCAGCTGCTAGGCCCTTTCGGCGGCCGGACGTGAAACAACGCACGTACGACACTAGTGCCTGCGTATGCAGTGCCATTCCGATTGTTCCAGCCTCACGCATCAATCGAGATGGTGGAACAAGCATCTGTAGGCACGTCACGGTGCGCCTCAGGTCCGCTTGAATAGTGATGAGTCGCTCCAACTCGGTCTTGAGTGGATCGTGGAAGCCGAAGGCGCGGAGGTGCTTCTTCATGAGGCCTAACGTGAAGTAGACACCCTAACCGGTGTATATTTTGACCACAGCAGGTGTCTAACTTGGTTCATCTTGATTTATCTAACTGAAAAATTAAATATATTTTGATTGTATTTTGGAAATGCCGACTCAAGACACCCCGGTGATCAACTCGCCACCCAAACTGCTGGACCAGGTGCGCGACAAGCTGCGGGTGAAACATTACAGCATCCGTACTGAAAGTGTTTATGTCGATTGGATTAAACGATTTATTCGTCATTTTGGCAAGCGCCGTCGGAGGCACGAACAACCAAAGATCAGCTTTCGATTTATCGCGATGCGGTCAATGCCTGCAGCACCTCAGGATCAAGCGCGGCAAGTTGCCGCTGCGTATGTGCATATCCAATCGCGATGATCTCTTCGGTGCGGCCGAATTCGAGGAAGCGGATGTGGCCAAGCGGCGGTTGAATGATGATGTTCGGCTGGTCGATATGCAGGCGCGTTTGCGTGATGCTCGTTTCCATGATGTTGATGGAGGCCAGCAGCACTTCAAAGATGCTGGGCAGCGGCTCCTCACGCGCGAGCCAGCGCAAGAGCTGGGTGCGGCCCGGCGCATCGCTGGCGAGCAGTTTTTGCTTGAGGCTCTGCATCGTCTGGGTATAGCGGCCCATCCAGACTGAACGCGGGCCTGGATCGCTTTCCTCATTGCTCGCGACGGGCATCAGCGGTTTGAGGTTTTTGCCATTCACGATCTGGTGGTTGAGGTCGACGGCGATAACGAATTCGGCGCCCATGGCGTGCACTACTCTGGCCGGCACCGGATTGACCAGCCCGCCATCCACCAGAATCTGCCCGCTGCGCCGCACAGGGGTGAAAATGCCAGGCACTGAAATGCTGGCGCGCACGGCTTCGATGATGTCGCCTCTGCGGATGACCACTTCTTTGCCGCTGATCAGATCGCTGGCTACGGCGGCGAAGGCGATAGGCAGAGCTTCAATGTCGTCCGCATGAATGTGGCTGCGCACGAGTGCGCTGACTTTCGCCCCGTCAAGCAAGCCAGACCGGGGCAGCACGACATCGAAAAAAGAGGCGGTCTTTTTCCAGTCAAAGCCGAGAAAAGAGCTTTCCAGTTCATTGAGTTTGCCGGCGGCATGGACTGCACCGATCAATGCGCCCATGCTGGTTCCCGCGATGTAATCGATTTTAATGCCGGCGTCTTCGATGGCACGGATGACGCCGACATGCGCAAGACCCCGCGCGGAGCCGCTGCCTAGGGCAAGGCCAATGCGCGGACGGCCGTGACCGCTTGTCACCGCATCAGTCGTCCTTGCTGGGTGGCGCTTTAGAGGATGCTGCACCGTGTTTTACGCGATCGGCCATGCCGGTGAGCATGCCAACAGCCGCTTTGCGCATCATGTCGGCAGTGGTTTGTGCGAGCTGCATCCCTGTCTCCATCTGCGCTTTACTGGCAGCGGTCATTTGCCGGGTGAAAGTTTCCAGCGTGGTTTTGATCTGCTCACCCACGGCGGTGCCTGTGCGTCGGGCATGGCTGACCATATCCGCCAGCATGTCCGAGGCGAGCCCACGCGTTGCCGCAGCAGAGGTTTTCATGGTTTCCAGAAACAGCGCTTCCAGGCTTTCGAGATCGGCACGCGTTCTCGCCATATCCTGGCTGGAGAATTTTTGTGCACGGCCTGCGGCCTCTTCTACCGCCAGTTTTGTCGCTGCGGCAAATTGCGTCAGCGCCGCATCCAGCCCGGAAACCGCTTCTTTCATGCGTGCCTGGGCCACGCTTGCCTGGGCTTTGGTTTTATCCAGTTCCTCCTGCACGCCTTCACGCGTGCCTTGCACTACCGCATGCATGATGCGGCCAATGGATTCGAGGCTCAGTGCATGGTTGCTCATCGCATCCAGCGTAAGCTGGCGCACAGCCGCCCGCACGTCCGTGCCTTGCGCAACAACCTGCCGTACGCGGCTTTCCAGCACGTCATTTTGCTCATCTTTTTTCTGCGTGGCCATGATCAATTGCTCCTTTGATGGTTAGTCAAGCAAATGAAAATCCTTGAAACCCGTTCCTTTGAAACCTATGACATCCTGCAAATATTACAAGCACGACAGCACGACAAGAAAGTCATCTGTCTTCAAGCGCCCGCAATCGCATGCGTAGCGCATCTATTTCTTCGAGCAGTTGCACAGCCAGCGCTGCCCCCGCACGATTAACACCCAGATCGCTTTGCAAGCGCAGCACCACGCGCGCACGGCGCAGATGCACGCCGGTAAACACCCAGCGTTGCGGTCCATCGCCCAGCGGCGTGATGATGCCCTCATCGACCAACTCGATAATGCTTTCAGCGTGTGTTGTACAGGCGCGACACACATCGGCCAAAGTCAATTCCACCAGCTCTTCAAGAATGACGCCTTCTAATCGTGGCTGCATGGCGGGGTTACTCATTTTTGATTACTTATCGTTTGCTTTTTCATGATTAAACCCCTAATTTCGCGCGTGGTTTAAACCCATCGAACCGTTTTGCCATATCACTATAAACCGCCCGGGCTGCCTCATCACTCGCCGGTGGCAGGACAATTTGCAATACCACGTAAAAATCACCCGCCATGCCGCTCGCGGAGGCGGCGGGAATGCCACGCCCTTTTAATCGCAATTTAGCACCAGATGCAGACCCTGCCGGAATCCTGAGCTCAACCGAGCCATTTGGTGTAGGCACGGTGACGCTCGCTCCCAAGGCGGCTTCCCAAGGAGCCAAAGGCAAGTCAAGCATGACATCGCGCTGATCTACCCGATAGTGTGGATGCGGTCGAAATTCAATTTCCAGATACAGATCCCCGGCTTTGCCCTGGCCGATACCCGGCGCGCCCTGCCCGCTCAGGCGTATGCTTTGTCCCGCACGAACCCCTCGCGGAATAGTCACATTCAGCTTTTGCTCACGCAATGCGACATGGCCTTCTGCATCGGTTTCCGGCACATGCAAAACAATCATGCGGGTTGCGCCGTGATAAGCATCTTCCAGATCAATCAGCACCTTGGCGTGGCGATCGGTACCATGCGCGTGGCCCGCCCCGCCCCGGAATGGGCCATGGGATGCGCCTCGACTTTGCGTGGCACGGCCAAACAGCTGCTCAAAAAACTCGCTGTAATCTGCACCATCACCGCCCATGCCGCCACCCGTAAAGCCCCCACCAGAAAACTCAAACCCCTCATTCCAGTCCGGCGGGGGACGGAACTCCTGGCCACCCTTCCAATTGGCACCCAACCGATCATAAGCCGCACGTTTTTCCGGATCTTTTAACGCTTCATACGCCTCACCGAGTTCTTTGAAGCGTGCCTCGGCATCCGCCTCTTTGCTGACATCCGGGTGATATTTACGCGCCAGCTGGCGATAGGCACGCTTGATGTCATCCTGCGTTGCACTGCGCTCAACACCCATGATTTTGTAGTAGTCCTTGAACTCCATGACCATTTCCTGAAAAGGTTTATTGAGGCTATATGCGACCGAATTTACAAATTAAAAGACTGACCTAATTCAGGCATCTCGACATGCGTATCTGGACTTTGCAAAGAAAGTTGCGTGGAAAATTTTTGCATAACTTCTTCTTCACCATGGACAAGAAAAGTACGCGGGGCACGGCTATGTCGATGCCAGGCCAGAAGCTCATCACGATCGGCATGCGCGGAGAATCCATTGATGGTGTAAATTTTCGCCCGCACCAAAACCTCTTCACCAAACAGGGTGACCGTTTTAGCGCCATCGATAATGCGCCGCGCCAAAGTGCCTTGGGCAGCAAATCCAACAAACACGACACTCGAATTTTCGCGCCACAAATTATGTTTTAGGTGATGTCGCACTCGTCCGCCGGTCGCCATGCCCGAGCCGGCAAGAATAACGGCTCCGCTGGTGATTGCGTTAAGGGCCATGGATTCTGCGGACTCATGTGTGAAGTGCAGCCCTGGCAAAGAAAAAGGGTCTTGCCCGGAATCAAATAGTGTTCTCGTTTCCGCATCGAAACATTCCGGATGACGACGAAAAATTTCAGTGGCTGAAATCGCCATCGGCGAATCAAGAAAGACTTGCACGTTGTGCCGTAACCGGCCGCTTTCAACGCCAGCACGCAAATAAAAAAGAATCTCTTGCGCGCGCTCTAATGCAAAGGTCGGAATAATGACATTGCCGCCACGGCGGAAAGTCTCTTCAATGGCTTGATAAAGCTCTTCGATAGAGGGCTCAAGTGGTTTGTGCAGCCGGTCGCCATAGGTTGTTTCCATAACCACCACATCACTGATGGGCGGCGGCGTGGGGTCGCGCAATATCGGCCGCTTTGCGTTGCCAATGTCGCCAGAAAAAACAATGCTGCGTTTTTCGCCCTCATCCTCAATCTGCAAATGAATACTGGCCGAACCCAGGATATGGCCCGCATCAAGGAAAGTGGCGGTGATGCCTTGTGCGATGACCATAGGCTGGTTGTAATGCGCTGTGCGGCCGAAATAATCCAGACAATTGAGGGTATCAAGCTGGGTATACAGTGGCTGCGGCAACTCTCCCTTGTCTTTGTTTTGGCGCATGAGTTTGCGGGATTGCCAACGCGCTTCTTCTTCTTGCAGATGGGCAGAATCGAGCATCACCACTTTCGCCAGTTCGCGGCTCGCGGCGGTGGTAATGATTTCACCGTGAAACCCGCGCTTGGCGAGCAAAGGCAGCCTGCCGCAATGATCAAGGTGCGCATGGGTGAGCAAAACAAAATCAATCGCCGCGGCGTCAAAGCCGAAGGGCGCTACATTTTCCTCGCTTAATTCACGACCGCCTTGATATAAACCGCAATCAATGAGGAGTCGCTTGCCTGCGCTCTCAACAAGATAGCAAGAGCCAGTAACACCGCGCGCCGCACCATAGAATGAAAGTTTCATTGACTTCCCTTCACAAGGGTTAAGCGCCGCCCACTTCGATCTTACGCGCTTCGATTTCTGCTTTTCTACTGATCGCAGCAGGAATGCCGCCAATGCCCCAGTGATCCGGCGTGCAGTTGGCAATATGCACCCGGATACGATTTCGTTCTGTGCCCAAGTTTTTTTCAATCACATCCGTCACGGCAGCAATCAATTGATGATGTTGCGCCAGGCTGCGCCCTTCCATCAGGACCATTTCGATATACGGCATCTCAACCTGGCCACGCGGCCGGGTTTTTAAAACCTCACTGGCAGGCTCGCCCGCGATACCCCAAAGATCAGGATCAATCTCGGTAACCCAGATCTCCAACCGATCTTTGGGTGCCGCGAGCACCTCGACCATAACCGTTGAAACATCACGAATCACACGTTTTAAAACGTCTTTCGAATGGCCTTGCAATACGTTGATATGAGCAACAGGCATACTGATCTCCTTGAAATTTTTACGGCAAACCGTGACGCCGACCAGAATCCAGCATCAAGGATGAGCCGGCCATGGCATCGGCTTCAGGGGCTAAAAGCAGGCAGATGCCCCATGCTACTTGCTCCGGCAAAGTAAAGGCGTGGATAGCTGACTGCTGACGGATTTCATCGAGCACCACGTCAGGTGTCACCCCCCGCTTTGCTGCATTTGTTGTTGCAATGGCGTGGAGGCGTTCGGTTTCTGCCGGGCCGGGTGCAACCAGATGCGCAGTAACGCCGCGGTCGCCCAGTGCCCAGCTCAATTGGCGCATTAAATTAGTGAGCGCGGCATTAGCCACACCTGCTGTTGCAGCATAAGCTGTGGGCTCAAAACCGTAATGCCCGCCTACGGCAACGAGCCGCGAGCCACGCACCAAGTGGCTTTCCACCGCGCGAAAAAGGCGCAGCATGCCTCCGGCTTTAATGTTAACCGCCTGTCCCAACACCAGCGGGCTCGCCTCTAACACGCCACCGGCCACCGGCACGCCCGGCGCATGAATGGCCATGCGCACGGTTTTATCCACATGTTGCGCAATTGTCTCGATAGAGGAATCCTCACTGATGTCCGCCACGCAATAACGAATATGAGGGGAACTCTCGCTTAGCGACTTGAGCTCTTTTTCTGATCGTCCGACAGCTAACAGATCCAGGCCTGAAGCCACCAGCCGACGTGCGACAAATTTTCCTAACGCGCCGGTAGCACCCACCATAACAGCTAATTCACGGGGATTGTTTGATTCAGTAGTCAAGATTTTCTCCTTTTTAAATGTATTTGCCATATTGTATTCTCTGTATCACCAGCGTCGGCTTTTTAATCAAGTGATTGTTGCGTGACAACCATGATCGTGACTTTCAAGTTCAATTTGCAAGGTAGGATGTGTAATCGAAAAATCACGTTGCAACGCGCCAGCTATCGCCTCAAGCGCCGCATCTCCCGGATGTCCGGCGGGCATCACAAGATGAGCCGTTAGCGCGCACTCTGTTGTGCTCATCGCCCAGACATGCAAGTCATGCACCTCCGTCACACCGGGCTGGCTGCGCAACAAGGCATCCACGGCGGCAAGATCAATCCCATCGGGTACACCGTCAAACAACAAATGCAGCGACTGACGAAACAAGCCCCAGGTACTCATGATGATCACCAGTGCAATGGCCAGACTGGTTACCGGATCAACCCAGGCCCAGCCTTGCCATAGATACAACATGCCCGCAAATACAACACCGAGGGATACCAATGCATCGGCGGCCATGTGCACAAACGCGCCGCGAATGTTGATGTCATGCTCGCGCCCGGCCATGAAGAGTGCGGCGGTAACGCCATTGATCACTACACCGATGGCAGCCACCACGATTACCGTCATCCCCTCGACAGGCACCGGTGAATGCAAGCGATGCGCCGCCTCCCACATGAGCGACCCCATGGCGACCAACAATAAAACAGCATTGGTAAATGCCGCGAGAATGGATGCGCGTTGCCACCCATACGTGTATCGCGCATCGGGCTCTCTTCTGCCAGCGGCCACAGCGCCCCAGGCCAGCAACAGACCGGCGACATCTGAAAGATTATGTCCGGCATCTGCCAGCAAGGCCAGTGATCCGGCATGCCAGCCGTAGAAGACTTCGATAATGACAAACACAACATTCAGCGTTATGCCAATAATGAAAGCGCGATTGAACGATGCTGCGCCGTGGGTATGCCCATGGCTATGGCTGCTTTCAGAGTGATCATGGGTGTCGCGCATAGAATAAGTTGAGTCAAGGCAGGGCGAAAATTTCGCTTCAAAAATGCTCTTTTGAATTTGCTCGCAGTGCATGCCGATAAAGTTTGACACTGTATCACCCTCGTTACCGACCACTCTAGGCACGCCATCGGCAGCATCCAAGTCAGATCGTTTGAATAACTAGTACTTCACAGTAACATGCGCCAATAATTAGCAGAACTGGCGAAAAAATCGTCATGGATAGACCGCAAAAACTAATGCGGCATCGGAGACATTACTCATAAAAATCAGCGGCGAAGCAGACATCGTCAGGGCGCTTATTCGCGCATCAGAATCATTTTTATTCCCTCTTCAATTTGACCAAAGAGTTGGCTCATGAACTACGAAGATATTTGCATGAAGTATGCAACGGCGCGGCAGCCTGCTGCTTGATGGCACCATCTAAAGCGGCATGAATTGATCTTCCTTAAACCTCGGCGATCACCGGCGCATGATCCGATGGGCGTTCCAGCTTGCGTGGCGCTTTGTCAATCACACAGGTGCGACACAAGCTTGCCAGCGCTGGAGTGAGCAAAATGTGATCGATGCGCAAGCCTCGGTTGAGCCGAAAACCCATCTGCCGATAATCCCACCAGGAATATATTTTCTCGGGCTGATCAAACAACCGAAACGCGTCGGCCAGCCCCAGCGCTTGCAAATCACGCAGTGCTGCGCGCTCTGGCTCGCTGCATAAAATCTGGTCTTTCCAGGCGGCGGGGTCATGCACATCGCGATCTTCCGGTGCGATATTAAAGTCGCCCAGCAGGGCTAATCGCGGGTGCTGTGCAATCTCTTGCTGGAGCCAGCGAGTCAAGGCTGCATACCATTGCAGCTTGTAGGCATATTTTTCCGAGCCAACGGCTTGCCCATTAGGCATATAGCCGCAAACAATGCGCACACCGTCGACAGTAGCTGCAATCACGCGCTTTTGTGCATCAGAAAAATCAGGGATATCACGCAGGATGTCCGTCATTCCGCTACGCGACAGAATGGCAACCCCGTTGTAGGTTTTCTGCCCGTTATGGACGGCGTGATACCCGGCAGCCAAAAGCTCGGCATGGGGAAATACTTTGTCTTCCATTTTGGTTTCCTGCACACACAGGACATCCACCTGCGTTGCGGCGAGCCAGTCCAGCACATGCGGCAGGCGCACTTTCAAAGAATTCACATTCCAGGTAGCAATCTTCATGGGATTAGTGACCATTTAAAATTCAGGTTCATGGCAGCGGGATTGGCTATTTTTTAGCGCATTGGCCAAGCGCACATACTCACCCACGCCAAGCTCTTCTGCACGTGCTGTAGGCGAGATGCCCAGTGCGGTTAACCCTGCTTCATCGATAAAACCACGCAAGGTGTTACGCAGCATTTTGCGCCGCTGACCAAAAGCGGCTGCGACGATACGTGCGAAGAACGCTTCGTCTCTTGCTGTATCATTTTGGGCATATTGTGCCGTACCGCCAGCGTCGTCCAGTGACGGACTTTTGAATCCGTCTGTGGACAAGACTTTTCTCTTATCCCTTGGAATCAAGCGCACAATGGCCGACATCACTTTAGGTGGCGGTTCAAAAGCATCCGGTGGCACGGTGAACAAGCATTCCATGTGATAGTGATATTGCAACATTACCGATAAGCGACCAAAGTCGCTACTGCCGGGTTCTGCCACCATGCGATCCACCACTTCCTTTTGCAGCATGAAGTGCATGTCATGCACCACCGCTGCGCTCTCGCTCAGGTGAAACAGCAGGGGGCTGGAAATGTTGTACGGCAAATTGCCCACGATTTTCAATGGCCCGGCGCTCTTGAGCGCAGAAAAATCAAAGGCCAGTGCATCCCCTTCGTGCACGGTGAGACGCTCGGCAGGCCAGCGTTGGCGCAGGCGCGCAATCAAGTCACGGTCAATTTCCACCACCTGCAGATGATCGATGCGCGCAAGCAAGGGCTCGGTCAACGCCCCCAGCCCGGGGCCAATTTCAACCACCGTTTCACCCGCGCGTGGCGCAATGGCATCGACAATTTCCTGAATGATCGCGGTGGACACCAGAAAATTCTGGCCGAATCGTTTGCGCGCAACATGGCCGCGCAGTTGACTTGAGGATTGACTTGTTTTTTTATTTGCAGGGTTAGCCATGTCAGATGCGTCGCTCAGTCATGTCGATGGCAGCATCCACGGCAGCAAACAAGCTGTTCGCTGACGCTTTGCCTGTTCCCGCCAGATCAAGGGCTGTACCGTGGTCAACCGAGGTGCGAATAATCGGCAGCCCCAGGGTGACATTGATGCCTTCGTCAAAGGCAGCGTACTTGAGCACGGCCAAGCCTTGATCGTGATACATCGCGAGTTGCGCGTCAGACCCGGCAAGTACACTTTTGGTGAATAAGGTATCCGCCGGCAGCGGGCCGACGAGCTGCATGCCTTCTGCACGCAGCCGATTCAGCACCGGGATAATGACATCGATTTCTTCACGTCCCATATGCCCATCTTCACCCGCATGCGGGTTTAGCCCGGCAACCAGAATGCGCGGCTGGACGATGCCGAATTTGCCCTGTAGATCATGATGCAAAATGCGCAATGTTGATTCCAGACTGGCTTGTGTAATGGCCGTTGGGACATCTTTGAGCGCCAAATGCGTAGTTGCCAATGCCACGCGCAACCCGGCACCCGCCAATAGCATCACAACACGTGGGGTGCCTGTGTGTTCGGCCAGATATTCTGTATGCCCGGTAAACGCAATCCCTGCATCGTTGATGATGCCCTTATGTACGGGAGCCGTCACCATGGCCGAAAATTCGCCTGCAACGCAGCCCGCCAGTGCCCTGTCCAGCAGTTGCAGCACATAGTGGGCATTGGCCACATTCGGCTGTCCGGCAATGGCTGGGGCGACCAGTGGCAGATGCAGAATATTCAGGCCACCAATATCCCGCCCGAGCATGCGCGCACGGCTGGCTAATAAATCCCGATCGCCGAGCACCACCAAGGGCACAGGCCATGCACGCATGGCCAACTGGAGGCAGAGCTCCGGCCCGATACCGGCGGGTTCGCCCGAAGTTACGACTATCGGCTTAAAGGTCTTCGAGACGGTCTTCAACATAGGCGCGGTCTCGCAATTGCCGAACCCAATCCTGATACACCTCGTCGGCTTTGCGTTCGCGCAACACTTGACGCGCAATCATGCGCTGACGCTCGATGCTCATCTCGCCCGTGCGCCGCTCAAGAACCTGGATCAAGTGAAAGCCAAAGGAAGACTGTACGGGCGCGCTAACCTGATTAATCTTGAGGCTATCCATGGCCACCTCGAATTCAGGAACAGTATCTCCTGCGTATAACCAACCTAAATCGCCACCTTTGGAAGCAGATAAATCATTTGAATACTGGCGCGCCAAATCAGCGAAATCAGCACCGTTATCCAACCGCTCTTTAAGCGTTGCTATTTTGTGTTCAGCCTCTGCGGTAGAGACCAGCTCATTCACCTTGATCAGAATATGTCGGGCATGTGTTTGTTTGGCGGCAACGGCCAACGGGTTGGTTTCGCCATTGCGTTTTTCCGTTAATTTAATAATATGAAAACCTGCCGGGCTGCGTAGAACTTCACTCACATCACCCGGCTGTAATTTTTTTACGGTATCCGCATAAAGCTCGGGCAGACGATCCAGCGGGCGCAGGCCTAGCCCCCCCCCCTTGAGTCCATCAGGTGCTTCCGAAAAACTGGCGGCAACCTTGGCAAAATCTTCGCCGCGATGAATCTGATCCAACGCCGATTGCGCACGCGCACCAATGCGCATTAACTGATCCGGTGTAGGGTTTTCCGGGAGGCGCAACACGATGTGCGATACATTGACCGCAACGTTGTCACTTTTAGCGCCACTGTCGGGATTGTTGATGTAGTTCTCGATTTCACCATCAGATATGGAAGCACGGCGAGTAACTTCTCGTTCGCGCAGGCGTGCCAGCGTGATTTCGCTGCGGATCTCCTCACGAAACTTGCTCCAACTCACGCCGTCTTTTTCAAGTGCCGCACGAAAAGCAGTCAAGGTTAATTTATTGCTTGCAGCAATACGCTGGATCGAGTCTTCCAACTCACCATCTGTCACCCCAAGCCCGCTTTCTTTGGCGTCTTGCAACTGTACCCGATCAGAAATCATGCGGTCCAGCATCTGTCGCTCAATCACATTTTTCGGGGGCAGCGGCACATTCTGTTCACGCATCTGGCGCTCAATACTGGCCAGACGGCTCTGCAGCTCTTGCATGGTAATGACTTCATCATTGACCACCGCCACGATGCGATCTACTTCCACCGGATTGGTTGATCGCGCATGAGCAAATATAGGCAGCTGTAGCGCAGTAATGAAGATGAGAAAAACTGCGAATGGGGAACGAATGTTCATAGAATAATAAAGGTACTCACTATCTAGGTTCAGGGAGCAAAGGAATCCTCGACCGAATCTGTGTTTCGATTGATAACACCATAACCAGGCACCGCGCGTTTGAGCAATTCCAGTGGGTTAGAGCCAAGCCGCGCAAAACCGTTCAATTCGAGTTGGAAAAAGAGCGACGAATTCACCTGCTGTGTTTGGGTTGCCAGCCGTTGCACAACCACCCGGCCAACCCAGCAACCGCCGTCATACTCTAGCCCGGCAACAGCTTCTACCAACCGCTTTTCTCTGGTCGAATAGTTATAGCGGCCCACGCCATGCCAGCCGCCACTGATCGGCCACTGGCCGGAAATATCAAACTGGCCGAGTTGATCACGCGTATAGCGATAGCCTGTATTCAACAGCTTGCCCGGTTCAGGTTGATAACGGCCACTGATATTGAATCGCTCCATTTGGCCTAGTCGTGTGTTGTATTGCACACCGGCATCAACATAAGTCTTGGGCAACACACGCCCGGAAAATGCGCCCAGCAGATCCGTCTGCCGGTCGTTACGCAAAACCTCACCAGGCAAGCCCACATGCTGCGTGGTGAAGTAAAGCCGCTGCCCAAAAGACGCACGCAGAATTTCAGCGCCATTGTCCGGATCAAGCAGGCGCGAAGTCAGCATGCCTGTTAACTGATTGGCATCATTGATTCTGTCCCCACCAACATAACGATTTTCTGAAAAAATCTGTGCAAAATTAAAATCTGACAACGCGCTATCAAACACCGGAATCTGGCTTTGATCGCGCTCAGGAATATATAAATAAAACAGCCGGGGTTCTAGCGTTTGCGTCAGCGCCGTGCCAAACCAATCCAGTGGCCGCTCGAATGTCACCCCACTATCCACACTGGCGATAGGCACATTCCGTGTGATGTTATCTGGCACACCCAGCGCTTGTTTATCTAACCGATACCGGGTTGAGTGCACACCAATTTTTGGCGTAACAAAAAACGCTGCGGTTTGCAGGGGCCATGATATTTGCGGATACAACGTAAAGCGTCGACCTTCGGCCAGCGTAGGGTGACTAAAGTTCACATTCTCGCCAGTGAAGGCAAAGCTCATGCCCAGCGGTAAATCGCTGCGGTTGGCATTCACGTTAATTTGCGGCAGCCGTTTATAAGGCGTGACCACGGCCGGCAAAGCCGGGTCTTGCAGCGTTTGATAGCTTTGCGCGAGCACGCTGGCTGACCACCAGCTCGCACCATAGCTTAAGGTGCCCTGACGCAACAAATTGGTTTGCGCAATAATGGCCGAGCTATTGGCCAGATCACTAAAGTAAGTGCCGTCAGATGCCCCATTCAGATTCAGTGAAGCATTCACGCCATAGCCAAGGTATTGGTTGTGCGTTACCGAATAGGCGCTGCGGCGCTTGTCTTCCAGCCTGTCATTGGGCAGCAGCTGGCCTAACAAGGTACCACTGTAGGTAGGCTCAAGATAACGATATTCACCATTCCATAACACCCCGCGCTTAGCGATAACACGTGGTGCGATGGTCGCATCCATGTTGGGTGCAATGTTCCAGTAAAACGGCTGGGTGTACTCAACCCCCCCGCGCGTAGTGGACCCTACCGTTGGCGTCAGCAAGCCGCTTTTCCGCTCATTATTGAGTGAGAAACTCAGCCACGGCGAATACAAAATAGGGACGCCTTTGAAGAGCAACGTGGCATTTCTTGCCACACCTTCTTGCTCGGTATAGTCAAGCCGCAAACTGGAGGTGCGCGCAAACCAATCGGGATCGTCGCCTGCCGCTGGCGTGCACGTGCTGTACGTGGCATCCGTCAGGTAGTACTTTCCCTTGCCTTCAAAATCCATGCGTGAAGCAACCCCCTGGCCGGTAGTCAGCTGCCCGGCAGGCTCTTCACCGGCCGCCCACAATATCGGTGGCGTGCCTGTTTGCGGACGCCGTATCTGGTATTCCGGTTGCTCGAAGAAGCCTGTGTTGTCACCCAGCTTCATGCGCAACTTGGGTCCGCGAATACGATCCCCTTCATTGGTCAAATTCACATGGCCTTCGGCCTCCACCTCGTCGGTCGCTTGCCAGTGCGTCAGACGATCACTTTTTAGCACTGCACCGCGGCGACGCAATTCAACATTACCTTCGGCAACCATTTTTTCATCCGTTTGGCCAGTCATGTTGTCCGCCGTGAGGAAGGTAGGCAACAGCTCATCCGGCTCTGTGGCATGCGCCAAAAGGCGGCCGGTTGTTTTAAGACTCGGCCCTGGCAGCACGCCAGCTGCCACGTGCGCTGAATACGTTGGCGTTAAATCGGGCTGCGCGGCCACCAGGGGCGGCTCGCGCAAGGTAGATGATGGCACAGCCAAAAGCGTGGCCTCGCGACCGCCCAACAGCGCAGGATCAACGAGCAAAGGGGGCAAGGATTTGGCTGTGGCGACTGTGGTAGCTGCAACTTTAGCAACCTCTTTACGCGAGGGAGCCGCCACGACTATGGCTCGTGGCGTAGCCACTACAGCGGGAACTGGGGTTGTAGCTGGAATTGCCATTCCCACTGGCGCTTCTGTTGGCGTGGCCGCCGGGGTTGACGCTCCCCCGCCCAACAGTGCCGGATCAACCTGCAACTTCGGTAGCGACTCTGCCGCACGTGCGCTCGAGGCTGCCCCCAAAAGGCTCACGCCCAGTGACAGCAAGGCAATGAGGTGTCGTCGATGGAATGGTTCGCGATTGCAAAAAAGCATGCCGTGTCTTTTATCAGAATATAGCGGCACAGCAGTGCTGAATAAACACTTTGCTGACCGATGCTAGAATTTTGAATTCTAACACTGCGCCCCTGCCGAAGGACTTCGCCACGGGTTTTTGCGCAAGTTTCCGCGCGCTTACATCAACGCTACATAAAAATCCCCGCCCGCTATGGAACGTCAGCAACAGATTATCGATTGGCTCACGGCTCTTTGGCCGGGGCGTCAATTCTCCCTGCTTCCCGCATCGGCTGATGCCAGCTTCCGCCGCTATTTTCGCGTCACGCTGGATGACGGCAGCACAGCCATTGTCATGGATGCGCCGCCCGCTGTTGAGGATTGCCGCCCATGGCTGCATGTGCAGCAGCTTTTCAGCGTGACGGGCGCGCACGTTCCCAGCGTCCTCGCACAAGATATTAAGCGCGGCTTTTTGCTGCTCTCCGATTTAGGTAGCACTACCTACCTATCGCGACTCACGGCGGATACCGCACCGACAATGTATGGTGATGCGATTACTGCGCTGATCAAAATTCAGCAGGTCAGTCGGCCCGGCGTGCTGCCTGATTACGATCACGCTTTGCTTAAACGCGAGCTGGATTTGTTTCCTGCTTGGTATCTCGCCCGTCATCATCAACTCACGCTCACCGATACCCTGCGTGCAGAACTTGACACCGTATTCGAACGCATCCTCGTCGTGAATCTGGCTGAACCGCGTGTGTTCGTGCATCGTGATTACCACTCGCGCAATCTCATGCATCTGACCTCTGCCAACCCCGGCATCATTGATTTTCAGGATGCCGTATATGGCCCGATCAGCTACGATGTGGCCTCGCTGTTCAAGGATGCCTACATCACCTGGGATGAAGAAACCCCCCTGGACTGGCTGGTGCGCTATTGGGATCAAGCGCGCAAGGCTGGCCTGCCTGTCGCGACAGATTTCGCGCTATTCCACCGCAGTTACGAGTGGATGGGCCTGCAACGACACCTCAAGGTGCTGGGCATTTTTGCCCGCCTTTATCACCGCGATGGCAAAGACGGTTATCTTAAAGATCTGCCGGTCGTTGAACAATACGTGCGCAAAACCTGCGAACGTTACGCCGGGCTAAAGCCAATTCTCAAGCTGCTCGATCAAGTATCCGGGCAAGTGCAGCAGGACGGCTACACCTTCTGATGAAAGCCATGATTCTCGCGGCAGGCCGCGGCGAACGCATGCGGCCCTTGACCGATACCTGCCCCAAACCACTATTGTCTGTAGGCGGCCAGCCGCTGATTGTCTGGCATCTGCAACGCTTGGCGGCAGCAGGGTTCCGCGAAGTCATCATCAATCACGCGCATCTCGGCGCGCAGATTGAAGCGGCCTTGCAGCAAGGCGTGGCGTGGGGGCTGACGATACGCTATTCACCTGAACCCGCAGGCGCGCTGGAAACTGCGGGCGGTATTGCCAACGCACTGCCCTTGTTGGGCGATGCGCCCTTTCTTGTGATCAACGGCGACATTTATTGCGACTGGGATGTGACGCGCGCAAAAGACGTCTTGGCGGCAAATGATCTGGCGCATCTGGTTTTAGTGGCTAATCCCACACATCATCCAGCAGGCGATTTCATCTTGGCTGATGGGAAGGTCTTGAACCCGTCCCCGGATGTCCCTGATCCTGATGACAAGGCAAATAAATTAACATTCTCTGGCATAGGCGTTTATCGTCCGGCATTGTTCAGCACCATCCCCCGTGGCCGACCCGCAAAACTCGCCCCGTTGTTACGCACGGCCATGACCACCGGCCAGGTTTCCGGCGAACCACATCACGGCCGCTGGATAGACGTTGGCACACCCGAACGACTCGCCGAACTGGATGCACTGCTGACACAACATTCACGATCACTATAATCACCGACATGGATAACACACCACCACCAAAAAGTGCCCGCTTCGCACCGCATCATCAGCGCCGACTTGCTCTCATTACTCGCATGCAGCAGACGGGCGGTGGTGTTGCCGTGATTCCCACCTCAACAGAGCAAGTGCGCAATCGTGACGCACACTTTCCGTTTCGTGCGGACAGTTACTTTCAATATCTCACCGGCTTTAACGAGCCTGAAGCGACGCTGATCATCGTCGTTTCTGCACAAAACCATTCAGCGCAAAGCCTGCTTTTTTGCCGAGAAAAAAATCCCGAGCGCGAAACATGGGATGGCTTTCGCTACGGGCCGGAAGCAGCAAAAGAACTCTTTGCCTTTGATGACGCTTTCCCGATCAGCGCATTCGATAGCCAATTGGCCGAACTGCTCGCCGATCAACCCGCGCTGTGGTTTTCGCTAGGACAAGATGCCACCTGGGATACGCGCATCATCACGGCGTTGAATGCCGTGCGCGCCCAAACCCGCGCGGGAAAATCAGCCCCCACCGTGATACGCGATGTGCGTGTTGAACTGGATGCCATGCGCTTGATAAAAGACGCCAGCGAGCTCGTCCTGATGCGACGCGCGGGCGAAATTGCTGCCGAGGCCCATGTGCGCGCCATGCGCTTTACCAAACCAGGGCGCCATGAATATGAAGTAGAAGCTGAACTCCTGCATACCTTCCGTCACCATGGCTGTGTAGCACCGGCCTATACATCCATCGTCGCGGGTGGCGCGAATGCCTGCGTGCTGCATTATGTCGGCAATGATCAACCCCTGCGTGATGGCGATTTATTACTGATTGATGCCGCAGGAGAACTCGATGGTTACGCGGCTGACATCACGCGCACCTTTCCCGTGAATGGTCGTTTTTCTGCTGCGCAAGCGGCGATTTATCAGCTGGTGCTGGATGCCCAGCTCGCCGCCATTGCCGCCGTAAAACCCGGTGCCAGCTTTCTCACACCGCATGAGGCAGCGCTCACCGTGCTCGCGCAAGGCATGCTCGACTTGCATCTGCTGAGCGGTTCATTAAGCGAAGTCATCGAGACAGAAAGCTACAAGAAGTTTTTCATGCATCGCACCAGCCATTGGCTGGGCAAGGACGTGCACGATGCAGGCAGCTATCGGCAGGGCGAACAATGGACGCCGCTGCAACCCGGCATGGTCCTGACCATCGAGCCCGGCTGTTACATCCGCCCCGCCAAGGATGTGCCCGAAGCCTTCTGGAACATTGGCGTGCGCATTGAAGATGATGCGGTAGTAACCACCGACGGCTGCGACATCATCACTGGCGACGTGCCCAAAACCATCGCCGACATTGAAGCCTTGATGCGAGACACTCCTGTCGGCTAAACCGCAATGCCCTCGATACCATCGCCCATTGCTAGCGCAGCCCCAATCAATCATCCCCTTCCGCGGGAAGGAGATCGGGGGGAAGGCCAGTTGATTACCCCCCGCAAGCGCCGCCGAATGGTGGCGATTGCGGGAGGTGGACCAACCGGCATGGCACTCGCCTTGGCCTTGCACCACTATGGCATCCCCGCAGAAATTTTTGAAGCACGCACCCATGCTGAGGTGCGCCAAGACGCCCGCGTGCTGGCACTCTCTGACGGTTCGCGGCAAATTCTCGAGTGGCTGGATGCCTGGCCGCAACATGCCGCCACATCAATTCAACGCATCCACATATCCCACCGTGGCGCGCTGGGGCGCACACTTCTGCGTGCCAGCGAAATGGATGTTCAGTCACTGGGTTGGGTGTTACCCGCAGAGGAATTAATCACCACGCTTGAGACCGCAATAAGTCATGCCGGCATTGTGTATCACGAGCAGAAAAAAGTCGGTGCTGGCAAGACGGCAGATTTCGCTCTCACCGCCTGGGCGGAAGGCGCAGTGCATGACACTGACCCAGTGCATGACGTGACTGCGCACGATTACGCGCAACACGCCGTGCTGTGCCAGACGCACACCGCACAACCGCACCATCACATCGCATGGGAACGCTTCACCGAGGAAGGACCAGTGGCTTTACTGCCGCTGGGTAATGCCTACGCCGTGGTACTTACCTGCGCAGCGACAGACGCCGCACGAATTACCGCGCTGAGCGACGCTGATTTTCTCGCCTTGCTGCAACAGCGCTTTGGCGCACGGCATCGATTCACTTCTGTCACCCCGCGTGAAAACTTTCCACTGGGCTTGCGTTACCGGCAGCAGACCGTGGCTGAGCGTCAAGTCTGGCTGGGCAATGCCGCACAAACGCTGCACCCCGTTGCCGGGCAGGGGTTTAATCTGGCCTTGCGTGACGTGTGGGAGCTCGCGCGTACGCTCCACCACGCCCCTGACCCAGGCAGCGCCCATCTGCTCGCCACTTACGCCAAGCACCGTCAGCTCGATCGACGCGGCGCCATTGGCTTCACCCATGCGCTCATCCACATTTTTGCATCCACCTTCCCGCCGGTACGCCACGTCCGGGGCATGGGGCTGCTTGCACTGGATTTATTTCCCTCGCTGAAAGATTTCGTTGCCCGACGCATGATCTTCGGTGCGCGTGCCTGGTAAGCGTGGCATAAGTCAACCCGGCAATTTATTCGTCACTGTTCAAATTTTGACCGCTTTACGTTAGAATCTGCCACCCATCCCGGCTCACTTCTGCTCACTTTCACCTTTCCACACCATGGATTTTCTCGGTTTCCAGTTGAGCAACAATCTATTCGTCGCGCCCATGGCCGGAGTGACTGATCGTCCTTTTCGTCAACTGTGCAAGCAACTGGGTGCGGGCTTTGCCGTGTCGGAAATGGTCACCTCCAATTCATTGCTTTATGGCAGTGCAAAAACGTTGCGTCGTGCGAACCACACTGGCGAAGTCAGCCCGATTTCCGTGCAGATTGCGGGGGCCGACCCAAAAATGATGGCAGAAGCAGCCCAATACAATGTCGATCACGGCGCGCAGATTGTTGACATCAACATGGGCTGCCCGGCCAAAAAAGTATGCAATGTCATGGCCGGCTCAGCCCTCATGCAGCACGAAGCGCTGGTTGCCAAAATCCTCGAAGCCGTGGTTGCTGCCGTGCCCAATACGCCGGTCACGCTGAAATTTCGCACGGGCTGGAATAGCGAAAACAAAAATGCCCCGACCATTGCCCGCATCGCCGAAGAATCCGGCATCCGTGCCATCGCCATTCATGGTCGCACACGCGCTGACCAATACATGGGCGAGGCCGAATACGACACCATTGCACTGGTCAAATCACTCGTGTGCATTCCGGTGATCGCCAATGGCGATATCACCACACCGCAAAAGGCCAAGTTTGTGCTCGACACCACGGGTGCTGATGGCGTGATGATAGGCCGCGCGGCGCAAGGGCGGCCCTGGATCTTTCGCGAAATTGCGCATTACCTAAGCACGGGCGAGATTTTGCCACCCCCTCGGGTGGCTGAAATTCATACCGTGCTGCGCCATCACCTGGCGGACCTGTATGAATTTTACGGCGAAGAAACCGGGGTCAAAATTGCACGCAAGCATATCAGCTGGTACACCAAAGGCATTGCCAGCGCGGCACACTTTCGCTACGCCATGAACCAAATACAAAATCCGGTGGCACAATTAGCTGCAACGGATGAGTTTTTTTATGCGCAGGCGGCAGCTAACGAGCGCCTGCTATTTGACGAAAAATTTGTCGAGGCACAAGCCGCATGAGTAGCGAAATCTCTGACTGCATACGCCGTAATCTCAAGCGTTATTTCCGCGACCTGGACGGACAAACACCCCACGCGCTGTACGACATGCTGCTCAAAACCATGGAGCTGCCACTACTTGAAGTGGTCATGGAACAAGCCGAAGGTAAACAAACTGTCGCCGCAGAAATTCTCGGCATCAGTCGCGGCACGCTACGGCGCATGCTGCAAGACCATAAACTTTTGTAATTCATCTTCGAGGTTTCAATGAAAGTCACTCAAGCGCTCATCAGCGTTTCCGATAAGCATGGCATTGTCGATTTTGCACGCGGCCTGACGCAACTCGGCATCAAACTGCTCTCCACCGGCGGCACCGCCAAACTGCTGCGCGAGACCGGCTTACCCGTCACCGATGTTGCCGACTACACGGGCTTTCCCGAGATGCTTGATGGCCGCGTCAAGACGCTGCACCCGAAAGTGCATGGCGGCATTCTCGGCCGCCGCGATCTGCCCGAACATCTGGCAACGATGGCAGCGCACGGCATTGCGCCGATCGACCTGGTCGTCGTGAATCTGTACCCTTTTCGAGAGACCGTCGCCAAGCCGAACGTGACGCTGGATGAAGCGATTGAAAACATTGACATCGGCGGCCCGACGATGGTACGCGCAGCGGCCAAGAATCACGGCAATGCAGCAGGCGGGGTGGGCATCATTACCGATCCGGCTGACTACGCGCCGGTGCTGGCGGAAATTCAGGCTACCGGCAGCATGGCTTACTCGACGCGCTTTGCCCTGGCGAAAAAAGCCTTCACCCATACCGCCCGCTATGATGCGGCGATTGCCAACTGGCTGACGGCACTGGACGATAAAAATCAACCCGGTTTGTTTGCCGATAATTTGCAACTCGCTTTCGACAAAGTGGAAACCCTGCGCTATGGCGAAAACCCGCACCAGCAAGCGGCGTTCTACAAAGAAGCAACACCGCTCGCAGGCAGCATCGCCAGCTATCAGCAATTGCAGGGCAAGGAACTCTCCTACAACAACATCGCCGACGCAGATGCGGCATGGGAATGCGTCAAGGCCTTCTCTGATCAGATGGCCTGCGTCATCGTCAAGCATGCCAACCCGTGTGGCGTAGCGGTGGGCAGCAGCGCGGAAGAGGTTTACCGTAAAGCCTTCAAGACTGACCCGACATCGGCTTTCGGCGGCATTATTGCCTTTAATGTGGCCATCGACGAAAGTGCCGCGCAGGCGATTGCCGGCCAGTTTGCCGAAGTCATCATCGCGCCGGAAATCACACCTGCCGCGCGTGCGGTTTTTGCCACCAAGCAAAGCCTGCGCGTGCTGAAAATAATCGGCGCCGGGAGTATGGCGCCCACCATGCAAGCATTTGACTACAAACGCGTCGGCGGCGGCCTGCTGGTGCAAACGACAGATGACGCACGCATTGCGCCAGGCGATCTTAAAATCGTCACCCGTCGCCACCCCACGGCAGACGAAATGCGCGATCTGCTGTTTGCCTGGCAGGTGGCCAAATACGTGAAATCAAATGCCATCGTGTATTGCAAAGACGGCATGACTATCGGCGTTGGCGCCGGACAAATGAGCCGCGTGGATTCTGCACGCATCGCCGCCATCAAGGCGGAAAACAACGGACTGACGGTGGTTGGCTCGGTGGTTGCGTCCGATGCATTCTTCCCCTTCCGCGATGGCCTTGATGTGCTCGCCCAGGCCGGGGCCACTGCCGTGATACAGCCCGGCGGCTCGGTACGTGATGCTGAAGTCATTGCTGCCGCAGATGAACAAAATATCGCGATGGTATGCACTGGCGTGCGACATTTCCGCCACTAAACGGGATATCTGGAAATGCACAATTTTCTACGCACACTTGCCATGGCCTGCGGGCTGCTTGTTGCCTTACCTGCCCACCCCGTACTCGCCGCTGATACAGCCCTGCCGGGCTGGCTGGATCGCGTCGTGGATGAAGTCACGACGACCGCGCGCGATGGCACCTCTGAAATTTATTTTCCGGTGCATACCTACCATATACGCTGGGCCTATACAAAAGAGAAAATTGATGACTTCCAGGAAAACGCGCTGGGCCTCGGCTATGGTCGTGGCCGGTTTGACGAAAAAGGCAACTGGCATGGCCTGTATGCCATGGGTTTTCAGGATTCCCACTACAAGCCCGAGTGGCTGGCCGGTTACGGCTGGAAAACTTACTGGCGCCTGAGTGAAAACGCGCGTTTTGGCCTGGGTTATACCGCAGGCTTCACGACGCGTAGCGATCTGGGACATTACACACCCGTGCCGGCCATCCTGCCCATCGGTTCAATCGACTACCGCGAAACCTCACTTGAAGCGGCTTATGTGCCCGGCGGCAAAGGCTTTGGCAACATCCTCTTTTTCTGGCTGAAGTGGCACCCCGGCTATCCCTCTTCAACATCGAAAGCTGCCCCATGAAACTACTCGTTATTGGCTCCGGCGGACGCGAGCACGCCATGGCCTGGCAGCTGCAGCGCAGTCCGGGATTGCAAAAAATTTACGTTGCCCCCGGCAATGCCGGTACTGCACGCGAACCCGGGCTGACCAATCTGCCGCTCACGGACATTCCAACCCTGGCGGCATTTGCCCAGCGCGAAAAAATTCACGCCACCATCGTTGGTCCCGAAGTACCGTTGGCAGCAGGCATCGTGGATTTTTTTCGCGCACAGGGATTGCGCATTTTCGGGCCGACACAAGCTGCTGCCCAGTTAGAAAGTTCAAAGGATTTTGCCAAGCGCTTTATGATTCGTCATGACATACCTACGGCAAAATTTCAAACCTTCATCGACACCCCCTCTGACATCGCTGCAGCACACGCCTACATTAATCAGGAAGGCGCGCCCATCGTCGTCAAAGCCGATGGCTTGGCCGCCGGCAAGGGTGTTGTCGTCGCCATGACGAATGATGAGGCGCACGCCGCAGTGGACCGCATGTTGTCCGGCAATGCTCTGGGCGAGGCAGGCGCTCGCGTAGTGATTGAAGAATTTCTCACCGGCGAAGAAGCCAGCTTTATTGCCATGGTGGATGGAAAACACGCGTTGGCGCTGGCCACGAGCCAAGATCACAAACGGCTACTCGATGGCGATGCAGGCCCCAATACCGGCGGCATGGGCGCCTATTCGCCGGCGCCCGTCGTCACTCCGGAAATTCATGCGCGCGTGATGCGCGAAGTGATATTGCCAACCATCCACGGCATGGCGGCCGACGGCATTGTCTATACCGGATTTCTCTATGCCGGCCTGATGATCCGCGCCGATGGCAGCCTGCGTGTGCTGGAATTCAACTGCCGCATGGGCGACCCGGAAACCCAACCCATCATGATGCGCTTGAAGAGCAACTTCATCACCCTGATTGATGCCGCCATTGATGGCCGCCTGGATCAGGTGGAAGCCGAATGGGATCGGCGTGTCGCCCTGGGCGTGGTGGTAGCAGCGGCCAATTACCCGGCCATACCGCGCCAGGGCGATGCGATTCATGGCCTGTCCGAGACAGCCGCAGACAGCCACGTTTTTCACGCCGGCACCACCATGGAAAATGATCAAGTCGTCACTGCCGGTGGCCGCGTGTTGTGCGTTACCGCGCTCGGGGAAAACGTCAAAGACGCGCAAAAAAACGCCTACGCCGCGCTCGCCACGATTCATTTCGACGGCATGCAATACCGCCACGACATCGGCTTTCGCGCCATCAGGCGATGAACCGCAACACGGGGAATAACACACCGGCCGATACAAAAGCCGGCGCTGATGAAACAACTGCGCTACAAGGCGGTCGGGCAAAAAACGCCCTCCTCGCCGTAACGGATGGCGAAACGGCGATCAATACGCTGTTGCACCGCCTGACGTACCCTCCGCAATGAATGATATCGCTCGCGCAGCGCAACTGCTGCACGCCGGAGAACTGGTCGCCTTCCCTACTGAAACCGTTTACGGATTAGGCGCGGATGCGCGCAATCCCATCGCGCTGGAAAAAATTTTCGCCGCCAAAGACCGCCCCGCGGACCATCCGCTGATCGTCCATTTGCCGGATGCCTCGCATCTTGGCGATTGGGCTATCGACATCCCTGCCGCCGCACACACGCTTGCCGCTGCCTGCTGGCCGGGGCCACTGACCTTGATACTCAAACGGCATCCCTCCGTGCCTGATCTTGTCACCGGCGGACAAAACACCATTGGCGTGCGCGTGCCGAACCATCCCGTCGCATTGGCCTTGCTGCATAAATTCAACAGCGGCATCGCTGCGCCATCCGCCAACAAATTCGGCCGCATCAGCCCTACCACCGCCGCGCATGTGCAAGAAGAACTCGGTGAATCGGGTGAGAAAAACGTGGCCATGATTCTCGATGGCGGCGCATGCGCCGTAGGCATTGAATCAACGATTGTCGACATGACATCAGCCACCCCGCGCATACTGCGGCCCGGTGCCATCAGCGCGGATACCCTGCGCCAGCTATTGCATGCCCCGGTGCATGACAGCCATGCCGCACAGCAAACGGATAATGCAATGCACATCCCCCGCGTCTCCGGCAGTCTGGCTGCACACTACGCACCGCGCACTCCGTTGCAACTATGCGCGATTGAATCGCTCCCCGCTGTAATCGCTGCCGCACTTCAAGAAGGCCAGCGTGTGGCCGTTTTAGCGCCCGAGCTATCGCCGCCCTTGCCAGCCCATCCAGACGTAATCCACCGTATCGCCAGCGCCGACTTTTCGCAATTTGCCCATGACCTCTACGCCACGCTGCGCGAGCTCGATGCCGCTGGCTGCGATGTGATTCTGGTCGCCACACCGCCTGATAATGAGGCCTGGCACGCTGTGCACGACCGCCTGTGCCGCGCCGCTACGGGTTCAGGTTCAGGTTCAAGCCAAGACACCGCCTAAAGCAGCAGATAAATACCGCTGCTATACTTTCCACTGTTTCATCGGGGGTGTAGCTCAGTTGGGAGAGCGCGACGTTCGCAACGTCGAGGCCAGCGGTTCGATTCCGCTCACCTCCACCAATACTCAATCCCTAACCGTTCTCGGTTAAGGGGTTTTTCTGCCCGCAACCCCAGTGTTGGCACGCTTTCGAATCTATCTTGTTGTGCCGATGAGCGTTCGTCACTCCAAAGCCAGTACTGGCACAGGTTTCCAGCCTATCGATTGTGATTGTAAGTTGGTCGGGCGCAAGCGTCCGGAAATGAGAACTAGTAGATTAGTTGACTATCATTCCGTTTATCGTTAGATTATTCGAATGAATAAACGATCATTGAAAGACCTGCTGTACGAACAAGTCGCCCGCATCGGCAAAGCCGTTTCCAGCCCGAAGCGGTTGGAGTTGTTGGAATTGCTGGCCCAAGGGGAAAAAACCGTCGAAGCGCTGGCCACCGAGTTGTCGGCTGACATCAAGCTCATCAGCGCCCACCTGAAGGCGTTGAAGGGTGCTCGCCTGGTCACCTGCCGTCGCGACGGCAAGTACGTCATCTATCGGCTCACAGGTAGTGACGTAGCTGGCCTTTGGGTGATGTTGCGGCAAGTGGCCGAGGATCATTTGCTGGAGTTGAGGATGGCTCTGGATCAAATGATGGCCGATCCCGCCAAGCTTTCCTCTGTCGGCCGTGAAGCGCTGCTGGAGCAAGCACGACGGGGCGACATCATCGTCATCGATGTTCGTCCGCAAGCCGAGTACGCAGTGGCACACCTGCCTTTTGCCCGATCAATGCCTATTGCCGAGATCGAAAAGCGGCTCTCGGAACTGCCAATCGGCAAAGAGATCGTCGCGTACTGCCGTGGCCCCTTCTGTCTGCTGTCCGACGAAGCCATGGCTTTGCTGGGTGCAAAAGGCTATCGGGTACGCAAGCTCCTTGATGGTGTCAGCGAGTGGCAGGCGGCTGGACTCCCGCTCCAGACCTCGGTCGAAGAATGAGATTGCTGACAAAGAAGACACTTATTTGCAAACCGATGTTAGTCAGCACATGCTTGAAATCGAAGGCGTGACTAGGCAGGAAAAACCGGCCTTCTGTTTAACGAAACTGTGCGCCGCGATTTCGATGGCCTGCAGGTAATCATCAAATCAGGAGACAAGAAATGGGCTCCACACTCTTTATCCTCAACGACGCCCCCTACGGCAATGAGCGTGCCTATAACGCACTCCGCCTGGCTGGAGTCTTGTCTGCCAAGGAAGGTCAGCACATACGGATTTTCCTGCTGGCCGACGCTGTCAGTTGCGCCAAGTCAGGCCAGATAGTTCCCGAGGGTTATTACAACATTCAGTTGATGCTGGGCAAAGTCCTGCGTACAGGCGAAGTCGCACTGTGCGGAGCCTGCATGGCCGCACGCGGTATGACCGAGCCGGAAATCATCGCAGGCGCCAGGCGTTCGACGCTTGCGCAACTCGCCGACTGGACGGTCGAGGCGGACGAGGTTCTGGTTTTTTAAGGAGGCACCGACAATGTTTTTCAAACAACTAGCCACCAAGGAATCATCCCTGTCCTACTTCTTCGGTTGCGCGAGTCTGGGCAAAGCCGTCGCCGTGGACGTCGTTGCGGGTGACGAAGACTGGTTCACCGAGGAAGCCCGCAAGGCCCAGGTCGAAATCCGCTACGTGATCGACACGCACGTTCACGCCGACCACTACTCAGGGGGGCGCGCGCTGGCCCAGCGCGTCGGCGCACCGTACTGCCTGCATGAGTCTGACCGGGCTTTGGTGAAGTACGGCTTCGAACCCCTGCAGGACGGTCAGTTGCTGGATGTCGGCAACGTCAAAATCAAGGTTCTGCACACGCCTGGCCATACCCCGGACAGTGTCTGTTTGCTGGTCACCGATGCGCGCCGTGGCGCGGCGCCCTGGTTCGTGATCACCGGCGACACATTATTCGTAGGCACGATAGGCCGCCCCGACTTGGCAGGCCGGGAAGCAGAAATGGCAGAAGTGTTACACGACAGCCTGCATGCCAAGTTGCTGACGCTACCCGACGAGCTCGAAATTTTTCCCGGCCATCAGGCCGGCAGCGTCTGCGGTGCGGGCTTGTCGGGCAAACCGTCATCGACCCTCGGTTTCGAAAAGCGCTGGAACCCGGCGCTGACAATGAACAAAGCCGCCTTTGTCGAATACCTGACCAGGGAGATTCCGCCCCGCCCCGCCAATATGGAAGCCATGGTACGGGCCAACCTGGGCTTGGAAAGTTAAGGCGGCACATGGCGCTCATCCGCCTCGGGCTGCGTGAAAACCTCGGCCAGTTCTCGCTGCTGGTGCTCGTCAATGCCTTTGTCGGCGCGATGGTGGGCCTGGAGCGCAGCATTCTGCCCGCCATTGCCGAGCAGGAATTTCACATCGTGGCGCGGACGGCGATTCTTTCCTTCATCGTGGTATTCGGCATCACCAAGGCGCTGACGAACTATTTTGCCGGGCGTTTTTCCGACCGCTTCGGCCGCAAGCACGTGCTGGTGGCAGGATGGCTGGTAGCCATTCCGGTGCCGTTCGCCCTGATGTGGGCTCCAGACTGGAACTGGGTGGTCGCTGCCAACGTGCTGCTGGGCGTAAGCCAGGGGCTGACGTGGTCCACCACGGTCATCATGAAGATCGACCTGGTCGGCCCGAAACAGCGTGGTCTGGCGATGGGGCTCAATGAGTTTTCCGGCTATTTCGCGGTGGCGGGCAGCGCACTGGCCACCGGCTGGATGGCAGCCCGATACGGGCTCAGGCCCGAACCGTTCTATCTGGGTGTCGTCTATGTCGCCGCCGGACTGCTGCTTTCGATACTCGTGGTTCGCGAAACCCGGCATCACGTGGCGCATGAACTGCGTGAGCACCATCATCCGGTGACCAACGAGAATCATCTTACGCAAAGCGAGATTTTCCGCCGCACCTCGCTGACCGACCGCAATCTCTCCAGCGTCAGCCAGGCGGGACTGGTCAACAACCTGAACGACGGCATGGCCTGGGGCTTGTTCCCGCTGGTCTTCGCCGCAGCCGGCATGACGCTGGCGCAAATCGGCATCCTCGCCGCGATCTATCCGGCCGTCTGGGGCGCGTCGCAGATAGCGACCGGCGCCCTGTCCGACAGGATCGGCCGCAAGTGGCTGATCGTGTGGGGGATGTGGCTGCAGGCAGCGGGTATTGCCGTCACTGCGCTGACGGTTGATTTCCGTATCTTCGGGCTGGGTGCGGTGTTGCTTGGCATTGGCACGGCGATGGTCTATCCGACCTTGCTCGCGACCATCGGGGACGTCGCCCATCCCGCCTGGCGCGCCTCCGCAGTGGGCGTCTACCGGCTCTGGCGCGACCTCGGCTACGCGGTGGGCGCTCTGCTGGCCGGCATCACCGCCGACCTGTTCGGTCTGGCATCGGCCATGTGGCTGGTGGCGGGACTGACCTTGCTGTCGGGCGTAATCGCGGCAGTGCGGATGAGTGAAACCCTGGCAAGGCAAAAAACATGAACGGGCAGGATAGACCCATCGCCTCAATGGAGACGCCACCTGATGGGCAACTGGAGTGAATTCGGCTGGTGGGGTATGGGCTTCGGCTTCGTATTCATGATTCTGTTTTGGCTGCTGATCATTCTTGGAATTGCGGCGTTGATCCGCTGGCTGCAATCGCAGCCGGGAAGCGATCAAGCAACACGCGGAAAGACACCATTAGAGATCGTGCAGGAACGCTATGCGCGCGGTGAAATAGACCGCGACGAATACGAGCAGAAGAAACGGGATATAGAGTCATAGCGTGAAACTGCCGATCTACCTCGACTACAGCGCCATGCGGTCGGCTTTGCACTCCCTGTGGTCGCTTCTGCGCAGGCATTTCGGTAACACTGCCGATCTGTGACACCGGAAGAGTACGACGCGTGGTACGACAGTCCACGGGGACGCTGGATCGGCGATGCTGAATTCAAGCTTCTTTGCCGTCATCTCGACATGCATCCTGGCGCAAGCCTGCTCGACGTAGGTTGCGGTACCGGCTGGTTTACCCGTCGCCTTGCGGCGGCAGGTCTTGACGTAACCGGCCTGGACATTGACGCCAGCGCGCTCGATTTCGCCCGCGAACGGTCGCATGGCATCGCTTACGTGGAAGGGGACGCTTGCCACCTGCCTTTCCCTGACCACTCCTTCGATCAAGTCATCTCGATTACGGCACTGTGCTTCGTAGCAGACTGGCCTCGCGCGATTGCAGAGATCGTGCGCGTCACGCGGCGGCGATTTGTGCTTGGATTGCTCAACCGGCACAGCCTGCTGTGGCTCGACAAGGGCCGCAGTGGCGGCAAGGGCGCTTACCACGGCGCTCATTGGCACACCCGGAAAGAGCTTGAGGAGGCCATGCAGAAACTGCCTGTCGAACACATTCATTTCAGCTCCGCGATATTTCTTCCATCAGGGACAGGCTTCGCGCAGGCCATGGAGCGTGCCCTCCCGAAAAACCTCCCCTGGGGTGCGCTTCTGGTCGTCAGCGGCAATGTCGTCGCAAACTGACCCTGCAGTCACAGTTTCCGGGCGAACCAACTTCGTTATGCCACTTGCAACTCAGCAGCACGAGAACCCGAATTTTTGTGGTTTCCCCTCTCTGCGCTCTCCGTTCCCTGTTTCTGTGAAGATATCCGACGAGGCATATACTGAGCCAGATAGTAATGCTTGCGGGGAACGACATGTTGCGGAGATCGATACTCGTCATGCTGTTCGTATTGCTCGGCAATCTCGCTGATGCCGCGCAAAACTGACCGGGCACTAGTGAAATGCCGATAGATTCAACGCCTCGCCCCTGGTGGCTGGAGCCACTGGAAGAAACGACCGGGATTGTCGGCTTGTCCGATGCCGAGGCCAAAGCGCGGTTTGCCAGATTCGGCCCCAACCTGTTCCGTCAGCGGCAGAAAAAATCACTGCTGCGCCAGTATCTCGCCCGCTTCAAGAATCCGCTGGTTCTTATCCTGCTCGCCGCCAGCGCAGTGTCGGCCTTTACCGGGGAGCTGGCCAATTTTCTCATCATCAGTTGCATCGTGCTGTTGAGCGTTACGCTGGATTTTGTCCAGGAATACCGCGCCAATGCCGCTGCAGAAAAGTTGCGCCAGTCGGTTTCCGTCCGGGTCAATGTGCTGCGCGATGGCCAGCCGATGGAGATTGCGGTGACAACGGTCGTGCCCGGGGATATCGCACTGCTGGCAGCAGGCGACCTGATTCCGGCAGACGGCCGCGTGCTGGAAGCGCGCGATTTTTTCGTCAAGCAGACGCTGCTGACAGGCGAGTCCTACCCGGTGGAAAAGCGCCCCGGCGTGCTACCTGATACAGCCACCGATTTGCAGGAGGCAACCAATGCGGTGTTCATGGGCACCTCGGTGATAAGCGGCAGCGCCCGGATGCTGGTGGTGAAGACGGGTGCGGATACTGCCATCGGCGAAATTGCCGACAGCGTTTCCCGCTCGGCGGAGCCGACTTCTTTCGAAACCGGCACCCGCCGCTTCGGCATGCTGATCATGCGGCTGACCATCCTCATGGTGATGTTTGTGCTGCTCGTGAACGCGTTTTTTCACAAGCCCTGGCTGGAATCCTTCCTGTTCGCCGTGGCCCTCGCGGTTGGACTGACGCCGGAACTGCTGCCCATGGTGATCTCGGTCACGCTGTCGCGGGGCGCGCTGCGCATGGCGAAAAAGCACATGATCGTCAAGCGGCTGTCCGCCATTCAGGATCTGGGTTCCATGGATGTCCTGTGCACCGACAAGACCGGCACCCTGACCGAGGCAAGAATTCACCTGGAAAAGCATGTGGATGCGGAAGGCCGGCCCAGCGAGCGGGTACTCGAGCTGGCCTATTTCAACAGCTTTTTCGAGACCGGCCTGAAAAGCCCCCTCGACGAAGCCATTCTCGGCCACCGGCACATCGGGATTGGCGCCTGGAAAAAAATCGACGAGGTTCCTTTCGACTTCGAGCGTCGTCGCGTCTCCGTGCTGATCGATAACGGCGCGGCGCGCTGGCTGGTGGTGAAAGGCGCGCCGGACGAAATCGTCGGGCTGTGCACGCACTATGAAGCGGATGACGCCAAACTGCAGCGCCCCCTGGACGAGGCGGCGCTGGCAGGGATTCGCGGTCAGCAGCACGCACTGGAAGAAGAGGGTTTCCGGGTGCTGGGCATCGCCTGGCGCCAGGTACCCCTGGACCATCCCCATGCCGTGGTGAGCGACGAGACCGAACTGGTGCTCGCCGGTTTCGCCGCCTTTCTCGACCCGCCGAAGGAAAGCGCCGCGTCCGCGCTTCAAGCGCTCAAAAAAGCCGGCGTTGCGATCAAGATCGTTACGGGCGACAGCGATCTGGTTACCCGGCATGTCTGCGCCCAGTTGAAGATTCCGGTGACAGGACTCCTGACAGGCAAGGAGATCGCGCAGATGGACGATCACGCCCTGCAGGCCCGGGTCGAAACCGCGAACCTGTTCTGCCGGGTCAATCCGACGGAGAAAGAACGTGTGATCCGGGCGCTCAAGGCCCGCGGCCATGTAGTCGGCTACATGGGGGATGGCATCAATGACGCGCCATCCCTGCATTCGGCGGATGTCGGCCTGTCGGTGGATTCGGCCGTGGATGTCGCCAAGGAAGCGGCCGACATGATTCTCCTGCAACAGGACCTGCATGTGCTGCACGCGGGCGTGCTGGAAGGGCGGCGCACCTTTGGCAACATCATGAAGTACATCATGATGGGCACCAGCTCCAACTTCGGCAACATGTTCAGCATGGCCGGCGCCTCGCTGTTCCTGCCTTTTCTGCCGATGTTGCCGACGCAGATCCTGCTCAACAACATTCTCTACGACATCTCGGAAATTCCCATCCCGCTGGATCAGGTGGACACCAGCGAAACGCGTACCCCGCGGGTGCTGGACATGAATTTCGTGCGCAATTTCATGCTCGTGATCGGGCCGATCAGCTCCCTGTTCGACTTCCTCACTTTCTATATCATGCTGGTCGTTTTCCAGGCCAACGAGAAGCTGTTTCAGACCGGCTGGTTCGTCGAGTCGCTATGCACCCAAGTGCTGGTGATCTTCATCATCCGTACCCGTAAAAATCCCCTGAAAAGCCGTGCCCATCCGCTGCTGACGGCAGCCTCGCTGACAATCGCAACGATCGCCGTGCTGTTGCCGTTTACGCCGCTGGGAACGTATTTCGGCTTTGTGCCACCACCTGCCAAGTTTTATCTCATCCTCGGGGCGATGGTGCTGGCTTATCTGTGCATTGTCGAACTGGCCAAGCAGGGTTTCTACCGCTGGTTAGGGGCGGCAAAGCGGCCACGCAAAGTTGCCATCTAGCCTTACCTTATTTCATCTCCCATCAATGAGGCAACCAGATCACGGATGACAGCTTCTTCATCCGCAGCAATGCGTAGCACAGGCTTGAAGCCGATAGCGCTGATCCGGGTGCTGTTAGCCTGGTTGGCTGCGGCATCGAGCGAAAAACCGAGAAAGCCCAGGGATTGGCAAATGCGCTCGCGTATCTGCGGTGCGTGTTCACCGATGCCGCCGCTGAATACCAGCGCATCAACGCCGCCGGCCTTGGCAGCAAAAGCACCAATGGCCGCGCGCACCTGGCAGCAGAAATAGTCTACGGCAAAACCGGCGGCAGGGCTGTGACTCTCCAGCAAGTGCTGCATCTCGCTGCTCTCTCCGGCAGACAGCGCAAGCAGCCCCATGCGGTGATAGACCAGATCACTTAAGGCCTGGCTATCGTAACGTCTGGCCAGCTCCAGCATTACCCCCGGATCCAGATCGCCGCTGCGCGTGCCCATAGTAATGCCGCCGGCTGGCGTGTAGCCCATGGTGGTATCCACCGATTTCAGTCCCTCCAGCAGGCACAGGCTGGCGCCCGCGCCGAGGTGTGCAACAATGACGCGACCCTGCGCAACATCCCCCAGCCATGACGGTAATCGGGATGCGATGTAGGCATAGTTGAGGCCGTGAAAGCCATAACGGCGCATGCCAAGCTCATGCGGAATCGGCAAGCGGCGCGCCAGTTCCGGCAGGGTGTGGTGGAACGCGGTGTCGAAGCAGGCTACCTGCGGCACGTCAAAGCTTGCTTGGCATAGCTCAACGCCGAGCAGATTGCCGGGCATGTGCAGCGGGGCAAGCGGGACGATGCCGTGCAACCGCTCGATCTCTGCCGCATCCAGCAGGCGTGCCGCATCGGTGACTTCGCCGCCATGCACGAAGCGATGGCCGATCGCCTGCGGCACTTCCCCGTCCAGATCCTTCAGCAGTGCGTCAAAGGCTGCCGCGTGGTCGCGCCCCAAGCCCTGGCCGGTAGGCTCGTAGCGCCAGTCACGACGGGTGCCGTCAGCACGGAACAGACTTGCCTTGAGACTGGACGAACCGCTGTTGAGTGTCAGAACGGCAGGCATGTCATTGCACGGCGGCCAGCAATTTTTCATACGCTTCGGCGAAGAGGCGCACGCCTTCGATCTGCAAGGTTTCGCCGACATCATCCAGATCGATACCCAGCACTGCCAGCGCCTCGATGTGTGCTTGCACATCACTCATGCCCGTCGTCAATGTGGTCGCTACGTGGCCGTGTGCGCGGAATGCCGCAAGGGTCGCGTCCGGCAACGTGTTGATGGTCTCCGCGCCAATCAGTGGTTCGATGTAGAGCACCTCGCTGTAAGCCGGATTCTTGGTGCCGGTGCTGGCCCACAGCGGCGTCTGCGGCCGCACGCCCGCCTGGCGGAGCCTGGCAAATTCCGCGCCGTTAAAGATTTCCAGATAACGGCAATAGCAGCGTTTGGCGAGCGCCACGCCGCTCTTGCCCTTGATTGCTTGAATTTTTACTGTGCTTGCTGTAGCAAGCGCATCAAGGCGTTTGTCCACCAGGGTATCGACACGGCTCAGGAACACGCTCGCCACCGAGCGCAATTGTTGCGCATTTCCCCCACTGTCCAGCCAGCGCCGCGCGCCGCGCAGATAGGCTTGTGTCACGGCTTCGTACTGCGCCGGCGAAAAAATCAGGGTGACGTTGACCCGCACGCCTTGAGCGGTCAGGTGTTCAAAGGCACGAACACCGGCTGGCGTGGCGGGCACTTTGATGAGCAGGTTGTCACGCCCCACCGCCTGCCGCAATCGCCACGCGGCCGCTTCAGTGCCCGCCATGTCGTGCGCCAGGGTCGGCGAGACTTCCAGGCTGACATAACCAGTCTCGCCAAGACTGGATGTGTAAGCGGGAAAAAACATATCGCAGGCCGCCTGAATGTCGGGTATCACCAGCGCTTCATAACGCGCTTCGGCGTCCAGGTTCGATTCGCGCAGGCGTTGCAGATCCTCGCGATAGCAATGGCTATCGGCAATGGCTTTCTGGAAGATCGCAGGATTGGAAGTCACGCCATCAATGCCGTCCTCACTCATCAGGCGTTGCAAGATGCCTTCCTGAAGCAGCGTGCGCGAAAGATTATCCAGCCAGACATGCTGGCCCAGAGCCTTGAGTTGCAGCAGGGGATTGACGTTCATGTCTTTGCCTCCGGATAGGACCAGGTCCAATCGCGTATTTCCGGCATGTCTTCGCCGTGCTCGTGGATGTATTGCGTGTGCTGGTTGAGCTTGTCGCGCATGAGCTGCTTGATGTGCGCTGCCTGTGGCTGCAACTTCGGCACCCGGTGCGCAACATCCATCACCAGATGGAAGCGGTCAAGGGTATTGAGCACCACCATGTCGAATGGCGTGGTGGTGGTGCCTTCTTCCTTGTAGCCGCGCACGTGCAGATTGCCGTGATTGGTACGCCGGTAAGTGAGGCGATGAATCAACCAGGGGTAACCGTGGTAGGCAAAGATGATCGGCTTGTCGGTAGTGAGCAGCGAATCAAATTCATCGCTGGACAAGCCATGCGGGTGCTCTTCCTGGGGTTGCAGAGTCATCAGGTCGACCACGTTGATGAAACGGATTTTCAGTGCCGGCGTGAGCTGGCGCAGGATGTCTATGGCCGCCAGCATTTCCAGCGTGGGCACATCACCCGCTGCCACCAGCACGATGTCCGTCTCACCCGAGTGATCGTTGCATGCCCACTCCCACAAGCCAATGCCGGCGCTGGCGTGATTGATGGCGGCGTCCATGTTCAGCCACTGGTGCTCGGGCTGTTTGCCGGCAACGATGACATTCACCAGGTTGCGGCTCTTCAGGCACTGGTTGGTAACCACCAGCAGGGTATTGGCATCCGGCGGCAGATAGACACGGATGATGTCAGCCTTTTTGTTCACCACGTGATCGATGAACCCCGGGTCCTGATGCGAGAATCCATTGTTGTCCTGGCGCCAGACGTGCGAGGTAAGCAGGATGTTGAGCGAGGCAATGGGGCGCCGCCAGGGAATCTCGCCGCATACCTTGAGCCACTTGGCGTGCTGGTTGAACATCGAATCGACAATGTGAATGAAAGCCTCGTAGCAGGAAAACAGCCCATGCCGCCCGGTCAGGAGATAGCCTTCGAGCCAGCCCTGGCAGGCGTGTTCGGAAAGGATTTCCATGACCCGGCCATCGGCGGCCAGATGGTCGTCGAAGTCAAAACGTTCGGCCATCCAGGCGCGGTCGGTCACTTCGAACAGCGCCCCGAGGCGATTGGAGGCAGTCTCGTCCGGGCCGAAAACACGAAAATTGTCCCTGTTCTTTTGCATCACGTCGCGCAGGAAGATGCCCATCACCCGCGTGGACTCGGCCAGCGTTACGCCGGGCGTGGGGACAGCCACCGCGTAATCGCGGAAATCCGGCAGGCGCAAATCGCGCAGCAGCACCCCGCCGTTGGCGTGGGGATTGGCCCCCATGCGGCGCTCGCCGGTCGGTGCCAGCGCGGCCAGTTCCGGATCAAGCCGGCCATTCGCATCGAACAGCTCGCCCGGCCGGTAAGAGCGCATCCATTCTTCCAGCAGGCTTAAGTGCTCCGGCCTTTCCATGTCGCTGAAGGGCACTTGGTGCGAACGCCAATAGTCTTCGGTTTTCTTGCCATCAACCTCCTTCGGTCCGGTCCAGCCCTTGGGCGAGCGCAACACGATCATGGGCCAGCGCGGGCGGCGGCTATCACCATCCTGCCGCGCCTGACGCTGGATTTCGCGTATTTCGGCAATCACAGTATCAACTGTGGCCGCCATCAACCGGTGCATGACTTCGGGTTCGTCGCCTTCCACGAAATGGGGCTTGTAGCCATAGCCCACCAGCAAACTTTCCAGCTCGGTGCGGCCGATGCGGGCGAGTATGGCCGGGTTGGCGATCTTGTACCCATTGAGGTGCAGGATGGGCAACACCGCGCCGTCCGTGCGCGGATTCAGAAACTTGTTGGAATGCCAGGACGTGGCCAAGGGACCCGTCTCCGCTTCACCATCACCCACGACACAGCAGGCAATCAGTTCTGGATTGTCAAACACCGCGCCATACGCGTGGAACAAGGCATAACCCAGCTCGCCACCCTCGTGGATGGAACCGGGGGTTTCCGGCGCGGCGTGGCTGGGAATGCCACCCGGGAAGGAAAACTGGCGGAACAGCCGCCGCATGCCCTCTTCGTCCTGCGAGATATCGGAATACAGCTCGCTGTAGCTGCCTTCGAGATAGGTGTTCGCCACCACTGCCGGGCCACCGTGGCCGGGGCCGGCAATAAAGATCATGCTGAGTTCCTGCTGCAGGATGACCCGATTCATGTGCACATAGATGAAGTTCAGCCCCGGCGTGGTGCCCCAGTGGCCCAGCAGGCGCGGCTTGATGTGCGCCAGTTGCAGCGGCTGCTTTAGCAGTGGGTTGTCCAACAGATAAATCTGCCCCACTGACAGGTAATTGGCGGCACGCCAGTAGGCATCCATCTGCTTGAGCTCTTTGGTCTCGAGTACCGTAGTAGCTGAGTGCATATCATTCTCCTAGGGTTATTAAATGTGACATTTCACCCACCGGGCAGCAGTGCATTGCCGTACAAATCGCCTTCATGCCGGTATTTTTTCAATAAACAAGGATGTCACGGACTGGCAAACCGCCATCCTCCCTTTCTAAACATACTGCAGGCCTCAAAGTCGAACAGTTCGGTAGGGCACCCAAAGTTGAAGTTTTGCACGGCCGCGTATTCGGATGCCAGACATGGCCTCTCATTTGCACACCAAAAAATCGACGCTGATGAGACGGCGATTAATGATACATATTGTTTTTCAGCACATAAGTAACACATACCACCGCACTACGCCATCAGCGCAACTGTCTTCACCTGCATCCAGACGGTTTGCCCGATGTTTATGTGCAGCGTTGCAGCAGCGCGGCGGGTTATGCGCGCCAGTAACTGGCTGGGGCCCGCCTGAATGCGCACCAGCAATAGCCCGGGGTGAGCATCATCGGCAATGGCGTCCACCCGTCCGCACAATACATTTTGAATGCTGCTTTGCTCGGGAGGCATAGTGGCCAGGCTCACATCGCGCGCCAGCACGCGCACGCGCACGGCGCAGCCGATGGGCAAGGCAGGGTCGGGTGTCCATAGGCTCCCGCCGGGAAAATCGACTCGCGCCAGATGCCAGGCTACGTCAATGTCGCCCACAGTGGCGTCCAGTATCGTGCCGACATCGTCCCCCAGTGGCAAGGGAAAATCCAATCGGGTAAGGGTTTCTGCCAAGGAGCCTTGGGCGCGCACGCGTCCATTGTCAATGACCACCAGATAATCTGCCAGCCGCGCCACTTCATCCGCCGCATGGCTGACATACAGCACGGGGATATCGAGTGCGCGATGCAGTTGTTGCAGGTAGGGCATGATTTCCTGTTTGCGCGGGTAATCGAGCGCAGCCAGCGGCTCATCCATCAACAGCAGGCGCGGGCTCAACGCCAACGCACGGGCAATGGCGACACGCTGCCGCTCACCACCGGAGAGCTTGTCAGGCAGGCGATCAAGCAAGGTTTTTATACCAAGCAGCTCAATGGCACTATCCAGTGCTACGCTGCTTTTATCAGCTACACGCCTAGTGCCATAGCGCAGATTGCCGAGCACGGTAAGATGCGCAAACAGGCTCGCCTCTTGAAACACATAACCTAGCGGACGCTGATGCACAGGCACGCAGCGGGTATTGTCTTGCCAGACCTCGCCATCCACCAACAGTCGTCCCTGCGCCGTTTTTTCAAGGCCGGCAATGCAACGCAAGAGTGTGGTCTTGCCCGAGCCAGAGGGGCCAAACAAAGCGGTGATGCCACGCGCGGGCAAAGCCAGATCAACATCCAGCGAGAAGCCCGGCCAGTTGAGTTGAAATTTTGCCTGAATGCCGCTCATGTCACGCCCCTTATTTTTTGCGAGCGGCGCCTGGTGTAAAGCGCTAACAAGACGAAAAAGGAAAACAACAGCATCACGGCGGCCAGGCGATGCGCTTGCAGGTAGTCCAGCGCTTCCACATGATCATAGATTTGTACCGAAGCCACGCGCGTCACACCGGGCAAGTTGCCGCCGATCATGAGCACCACACCAAACTCGCCCACGGTATGCGCAAAGGTAAGCACCATCGCGGTGATAAATCCGGGGCGCGCCAAGGGTACAGCGACACTAAAAAACGCATCCAGCGGTGAAGCGCGCAAGGTGGCTGCCACTTCTAGCGGACGTTCGCCCAGCGATTCAAATGCGGCTTGCAGAGGTTGCACCATAAAGGGCAGCGAGTAACACACCGAAGCCACCACCAGCCCCCAAAATGTAAAGGGCAAAGCCGTGATGCCCAGCGCCTGAGTGAATTGCCCCACCACACCCTGCGGCCCCATGGCCAAGAGCAAATAAAACCCCAGTACTGACGGCGGCAGAACCAGCGGCAAGGCGACCACCGCGGTGGTCGGGCCTTTCCACCACCCTTCACTGCGCGCCAGCCACCAGGCGATGGGTGTGCCGAGTACCAATAAAATCAGCGTGACACACGCCGCCAGCCGGGCCGTCAGCCACAGCGCTTCGAGATCACCGGGAGTTAGAAACATGTCGCCTTTTTTATTTGACAACCGCTTCGCCAGGCAGCGCAAAGCCATAGCGAACCAGTACGGCGCACGCGGCGGGCGTACGCAGGTAATCGGCAAAGCGGCGAGCCAAGGCATTGTTCGCCGCGTGCCGGGTAATGATGAAACCCTGCTCCAGCGGTTGGTGCAGAGTATCGGGTATGAGCCAATAACTGCCTTGCTTTGCGAGCGGCGGACTGAGCGCCAGAGATAAGGCAATCAGCCCCACCTGCGCATTGCCCGTCTGCGCAAATTGCGCAGCCTGTGCGATGTTCTCGCCATACACCAGCTTAGGCACGATCTGCAGCCACACCCCTGCGGCACGCAGCGCTTCTTCCGCCCGCTGACCATAGGGTGCATGCTGCGGATTGGCGATGGCAATGCGCGTAATTTGCGGGTCCGTCAAGCTGGCCAGCGTCATCTTTGTGGCGTCGAGATGAGGACTCCATAACACCAGGCGGCCCACCGCATAGGGCGTGACATCCGATGCTGCAAACCCGTTTTTTGCCAACGTGCGCGGCAAGGCAATGTCCGCAGAAAAATAAAGGTCAAACGGCGCGCCCTGCTGAATCTGCGTAAAGAACTTTCCGGAGGAACCATACGTCACCACCACCTCATCTGCACTCGGGTTCAACGGGAATGCGGCGATTATTTCATCCAGCGCGAATTTGAGATCGGCTGCCGCAGCGATATTTATTTTTTCAGCATGTGCCGGGAGGGAAAGGGAAAGCAACAGAACACTCATCCATGCGAGGCATTTTGAAACACGCCTTGATAAACATGGGAGGCACATTTTGAAAATGCTCATGTCGCTTCTGAACGCTCACCCTGCGAGTGCAAGGGGATCGGTTATCACCGTATTTTCTGTGTCGTTTTTTTCTTGCTGCTGCAACGCCCACATCTGCGCATACAGCCCGCCTTGACCGAGCAGGACGCGATGCGTACCGCGCTCAATAATACGGCCCGCATCCAGCACCAGAATTTCATCGGCATTCATCACGGTGGACAGCCGATGCGCGATGATCAATGTAGTGCGCCCAAGAGCGGCCAGATCGAGTTCCGCCTGAATGGCTTTTTCCGTTTTCGAATCCAGCGCGGAAGTGGCTTCGTCAAAAATCAGGATGGGCGGATTTTTGAGCAGCGCACGAGCAATCGCCACGCGCTGTTTTTCACCACCCGAAAGTTTCAGGCCCCGTTCGCCCACGCGCGTGTTGTAGCCCTCAGGCAGGCGCTCGATAAATTCGTGAATGTGCGCTGCTTGTGCAGCCGCCAGCACTTCGGCACGCGGCGCATCCGGGCGGCCATACTGGATGTTGTAAAAAATCGTGTCATTGAACAGCACCGTGTCTTGCGGCACGATACCGATAGCAGCGCGTAGCGAGACTTGCTGCAAGGCGCGCAAATCATTACCGTTGATTTTGACACCACCGGAATTCACATCATAAAAACGAAACAGCAACCGGGCGAGCGTGGACTTGCCCGAACCGCTATGACCCACGACAGCCACCGTCTTGCCAGCGCCGACTTTGAACGACATATCAAACAGAATCTGCCGTGCCGGGTCGTAACTGAAATTGACGTGATCAAATTCAATGGCGCAAGGGGCCATCTTGCCATCCGCAAACAAGGGGCGCGCACCTGGCGCGTCGCGCACTTCGCGGTTGGTGTCGAGCAGAGCGAACATGCGCTCGATGTCAGTCAACGCCTGGCGAATCTCGCGATAGAGCACGCCCAGGTGATTCAACGGCAGGTAGAGCTGAATCAGAAAGGCATTCACCAGTACGATGTCGCCCACTGTCATGCGCCCCGCAGCCACGCCATCTGCCGCGCGCCACATCATCAGGCTGACGCCTGCCGCAATGATGAGTGACTGGCCCAGGTTGAGCCAGGAAAGCGAAATCTGGCTTTTGATCTGCGCGGCCTCCCATTTTTTCAGCTGCTCGTCGTAGCGGGTGCGCTCCCATGCTTCGTTGTTGAAATACTTCACTGTCTCGAAATTAATCAGACTATCGACCGCACGCACATTGGCGGCGGAATCCAGCTCATTCACCGTGCGCCGCAGATGGGTGCGCCAATTGCTGACCACCACGGTGAAGATGACATAAGCACTCAACGTGATGAACGTGATGAGACCAAAATCCCACGTGTAGCGATAGAGCAAAATTCCCAGCACCAGCGCAATTTCAACGAATGTCGGCAGAATCGAATACAGCGTGTAGCTGATAAGCGAACTGATTGAGCGCGTACCGCGCTCGACATCGCGCGTAAGCCCTCCCGTTTGGCGCTCCAGATGAAAGCGCAATGAGAGCGCATGTAGATGTTCAAATACTTGCAGAGCGATGGTGCGCACCGCCTGTTGCGTGACACGGGCAAAAAGAATTTCGCGCAACTCGGAAAACAGCGCGGTAGAAAACCGCAGCGCGCCGTAGGCTGCGAGCAAGCCGACCGGCACCAAAAGATAAGCCTGCTCGCGTGGCAAGGTAAAAGAATCGATGATGTCTTTGAACACCAGCGGCACAGCGATGTTGGTGAGTTTGGCGGTAATCAGGCAGACCAGCGCAAAAATTACCCGGGCCTTCCATGCCCACAAATAAGGCAACAACGTTTTGATTGTCTGCCAGTCGTGGCGAGTACTGGTTGCGGCGGCAGGCAGTGAAATGGAAGATGGACGCATGGGTAACGAAAAATTAGCCAGAGATGAACCAGGTAAAAACTAAGCGCGGGTAAGCGCAGCCACCATCGGCTCTGATGGCACGAGACGCTTGCTGCCATCGACATTTAGCGCAACGTACACCAGTTGCGCTTCGGTCACTTTGACGATCACCGGGTCTTCGGGGTGGCGTTCGGCAAACACCTGTACGTCCACCGCGATGGACGTTTTCCCGACGCGGATAATCTGCGTATAAAAGCTCACTTGGTCGCCCACGGAAATCGGCTGCTTGAAGATGAATGAAGTAACTGCCACAGTCGCCACTCGACCGCGAGCGCGGCGTTGCGCGGCAAACCCACCGGCGATATCCACCTGCGCCATCACCCAGCCGCCAAAAATGTCGCCACCGGCATTCACATCGGACGGCATCGGCACCACGCGTAACTCCAGTGCGCCCTGTGGCGGAGCGATTAAATTTTCATTGACTTTCGTTGCAGTTGTCATAGCAGCTTCCTTGTGGCTGATTGCGATCATTCATCGAGCAGTCAGTATACAAGGTGGCGCTGGCATGCCGGGCCTCGCGCTTGTACTTCTGCTGGTACTCTTATTAAATCGCTCAGCGATGCTCAATCCCTGACAGCGATACCCGTATAAAGATAAGTGAGCAATCGCGGGCCGGGGTGATAACGCTGCGTCAGGCGATCGATCCTGAATCCAGCCGTTTGCAGTAAAGCAGGCATCTCGCGGTTAAGGTGGCACCCACCCGCGATAGTCTTCCAATAGGGCGTGATGCGATCTTGCCAGCGTCGCACGTTGTGATCCGGCGCGGCTCCGTGCTCCAGAAACAATAAGCGCCCGCCGGGCGCAAGCACCCGATGAACTTCCCTGAGTGCAGCGTCGATATCAGGAATAGTGCACAGCGTGTAAGTGGACACCACACAATCAAAGCTGTGGTCTTGCATCGGGAGGTGCTCGGCTGAAAGCGGCACAGGATCAATAGCCAGCCCCACCGCCTTGGCCCGCTGGTCAGCTTTGGGATGCAGCCCCGGGTCAAGCCCGCACAGACAGGTCAATTTTTCCGGCTGGTAATAAGGCAAATTACGTCCCGTCCCCATACCAATTTCCAGCACCCGGCCTGAAGCTTCTGGCAAGAGGTCAACACGACCTTGCTCAAAAGTCGGCAAGCCACAAACAAAGTCAATGACGCGCGGTAAAACATAAGTATCGTAAAAATGTTTCATGGGGTGCGCTGGTGAGACGGTGCGGAGAGACAATGAATCGCTCATTTCGTATCGAGATGCTGTGCGCAGTAATTCATCGGCCCGCCAGTGTACGGCGCAAAGCCGGTGCCGAAGATGACGCCGGCATCGGCGAGATCTGCGTCTTGCACCACGCCTGCGGCCACGCGTTCGGCGGTGGCGGCAAGCAGCGGCTTGAGCAGCCGTTGCATCAAGCCAGGGGGAACAATGTCTGCAGGCGTTTTTTGCGCTTGCCCTGTCATCCACACGTAAAAACCCTGTCCGCTTTTTTTACCCAGGTGGCCTGCGGCGACCAACTCCCCCAGCTTCTTTGGCTGCATCTCTGCGGCGACCAGTTGCCGACCCACGGCGAGTGCGATATCGAGGCCCACGGTATCGGCCAGTTCAATCGGCCCCATTGGCATGCCAAAGGCCAGCGCGGCGGCATCGATGGTTTCCGGCGCGATGCCTTCATCAACGCAACGCATGGCTTCGTTGAGATAAGGCGCGAGCACGGCATTCACCAAAAAGCCCGGCGCATCTTTCACGGGCAGCGGCAGCTTGTCTATCTGGCGCACGAAGGCTGCGGCCTGCTGCGCGGCAAAGCTTGACGTGGCATCACTTGCCACCACTTCGACAAGCGGCATCTGCGCCACGGGATTAAAGAAGTGTATGCCCACTAGTCGCCCCGGCTGTTGTAACGCACTAGCGATATCCGCCAGCCGCAATGATGACGTGTTAGATGCCAGCAGCGCTTCCGGTTTGGCGCGGCGCTCAAGATCGGCAAACAGTTTTTGCTTGGCTTCGAGGTTTTCGAAAATCGCTTCGATGACGACATCGGCCTGGCGCACGCCGTCGCCGTGCGGATCGGCAATCAACCGATCAAGCGCAAAATGCGCGGCCGTTTTATCGCGCAGCTTTTTCTCGAACAGCAGCGCTGCGCGGGCAATGGCCGGGGCAATGCGTTCCACGTTTTGATCCTGCAAAGTGACCGTCAGGCCCGACAAGGCGCACCAGGCGGCGATGTCGCCTCCCATGACGCCCGCGCCGACGACATGCACATGGCGTGGAATAAAGCTGGGCGCTTCTTTGCCGAAACCCTTGAGCCGCTCCTGTAAAAAGAATACGCGTAACAGATTTTTTGTCGTGGGTGACGTAATCAGCGCGTCGAGCGATGTGGGTTTTTCTGTCGCCACGAGCAGCGCATTGCCACCGTAATGCGCCCACATGTCGAGAATGGCATACGGCGCGGGATAGTGTTCCGGCCGTGCACGGCGGGCGACTTGTTTTCTTGCTTGCGCGGCAACGATGCTTTTTAACGGGCCATTCAGCAATCGCTGAAAAAACGACAACGTGTGCGGCGGCTGGCCAGAATTCACCAGCATGTGCGCAGCATTGTCCATTACGCGCGGCGGCACGCAGATATCCACCAATCCCATTTTTTGTGCGCGGCGCGCGTCGATGCTCTTGCCCGTGAGCATCATGTCCAGCGCCGCAGCAGCGCCGACTTTTTGCGGCAGGCGCAACATGCCGCCCCAGCCAGGCACGATACCCAGCATCACTTCCGGCAGGGCGATTTTGGTTTGCGTTTCATCCACCGCAATGCGATAGCGGCAGGCCAGCGCCAGTTCCGTGCCGCCACCCAGACAATGCCCGCGGATCAACGCCAGCGTCGGGTAAGCCACAATCGCCAGCCGGTTATATAAATCCCAGCCGCGCTTGATCAGCGCATGGGCTGCCGCACCTGAATCAAGCCGGGCTAATTCTTCGATATCCGCTCCGGCGATGAAACCCGCCGCCTTGCCGGATTTGAAAATCAGCGCTTTCGGCACTTGCCGGTCGCACTCGTCAAGCAGCGTAGTGAGCTCTGCCATCACCTCGGCAGTCAGCACATTGGTAGATGCGTTTTGACGATCAAGAATCGCCCAGGCCGTGCCGTCGGCATCGCGTTGCAGTTTCCAATGAACGAGGTTGGTTAGCGTGTTCATCACAATGCCTCCACCAAGACTGTGCCGCCCTGTCCGCCACCGATGCAGATGGTGGCGATGCCGCGCTTCTTTTTCTCGCGGCGCAAGACATGCAACAGATGCAACACGATGCGCGCGCCCGATGCACCCACCGGGTGGCCGAGCGCAATCGCACCACCATCGACATTGATTTTGCGCTGGTCGAGCGGCCCCAGTGCCTGCGTCAAGCCAAGTTCGTTGCGGCAATAGTCATCATCATTCCACGCGCGCAAACAGCCCAGCACTTGCGCGGCGAAGGCCTCGTTGATTTCCCATGCATCGATGTCGTTCAACTGCAAACCCTGGCGTTGCAAAATCGGCGTTGAGGCATGCACGGGGCCCAGACCCATCAGCGCCGGATCCAGACCGGCCCATTGCGTATCCACGATGCGTCCGATCGGTTGCAGCTTCCATTGCTCCACCGCAGCGGCAGATGCCAGCAGGAGCCAGGCCGCGCCATCGGTGATTTGCGAGCTGTTGCCCGCTGTCACGGCACCATACGTCCGATCGAAAAAAGGTTTCAGGCGCGCCAGATTTTCCATGCTCGAATCGCGCCGCAAGCCATCGTCATGCTTGTACACCGTGCCATCAGCGCCGACTAATGGGATGATTTCTTCAAGATAACCGGCATCTTGTGCGGCGGCCAGGCGGCGATGGCTCTCGACTGAATAAGCATCCATCTCCTGCCGCGTAATGCCAAACTTCCACGCCAGATTTTCTGCCGTCTGACCCATCATCAAGCCGACAACCGGGTCGGTCAGGCCACGCACAATGCCGATGACGGGCGAGAGCAAGGTGCTCGGCCGCAGACGGAGAAACAATTTCAATTTTTCGCCAAAACTGCGCGCAGGAGCCATGTCCGAAAACCACTTGACCATCGGTGCGGAATAAAACAGCGGGGTGCGCGACAGCGCATCGACACCACCGGCCAGCACCAGGCTGGCGCGTCCGCGTTGGATATTGGCAATGGCGGAATCAATCGCCTGCATGCCCGAGGCGCAATTGCGCATCACCGTCCACCCCGGCACCTTGTAGCCGCAACCCAGACGCAGTGAAATAACGCGGCCGATGTTGGTTTCATCCACGCTGGGGCTGACGCAGCCCACAATGACCTCATCCAGTGCAGTGGGCCAAAATGCCTGCCGCGCCAGCAGCGCGCGGCCAGAGAGTGTGGCCAAGTCAGAGGCAGAAAACGGCCCCGGCGTATTGCGTGATTTTAAAAACGGCGTGCGTGCGCCGTCGATGATGTAAATCGGTTCACTTTTTACGCCAGCCATCATGCCTCCTCCTGCGCAGCGGCAGGACTATGAAAAAGCTTGTATCCCCGTTTGTGCGCGCCCCAAAATCAAGGCATGTACGTCGTGTGTGCCCTCATACGTGTTTACCACTTCCAGATTCACCACATGGCGGATGACGCCAAATTCATCCGAGATGCCGTTACCGCCCAGCATGTCGCGCGCGACGCGCGCGATATCCAGCGACTTGCCGCACGAATTGCGCTTCATGAGCGACGTTATTTCCGGCGCGGCCTGACCCTCATCTTTTAGCCGGCCCAGCCGCAAACAGCCCTGCAGGCCGAGTGTGATCTCGGTTTGCATGTCGGCCAGTTTTTTCTGCACCAGTTGATTCGCCGCCAGTGGGCGGCCGAACTGCTGGCGATCCAGCACATACTGCCGCGCGCGAAACCAGCAGTCTTCCGCCGCCCCCAACGCGCCCCAGGCAATGCCATAGCGCGCCGAGTTAAGGCAGGTAAAGGGGCCCTTCAGGCCGCTGACATTGAGCTCGTTTTCATCCGGCACGAACACCTCATCCATCACAATCTCGCCCGTGATCGACGAGCGCAAACCAACCTTGCCGTGAATCGCCGGGGCTGACAAACCCTGCATGCCCTTCTCTAAAATGAAGCCGCGAATCACGCCCTCGTCATTCTTTGCCCAGACCACAAACACATCGGCAATCGGCGAGTTGGTAATCCACATTTTCGCGCCCGATAAGCTAAAACCACCCGCCACTTTTTTCGCGCGGGTAATCATCGAACCGGGGTCGGAACCATGATTCGGTTCGGTCAAGCCGAAACAGCCGATCCATTCGCCGCTCGCCAGCTTGGGCAGATATTTTTGTCTTTGCGCCCCGGTGCCGAATTCGTTGATCGGCACCATGACGAGGGATGATTGCACGCTCATCATCGAGCGGTAACCGGAATCGACACGCTCGACTTCACGCGCGATCAAGCCGTAGCTGACGTAATTCAACCCAGCGCCGCCATATTCCATGCCTATCGTCGCACCGAGCAACCCCATTTCGCCCATCTCGCGGAAAATGCTCGGGTCGGTGGTCTCGTTGCGAAATGCCAACTGGATGCGCGGGGCAAGCTTGCCCTGGCAATAGTCGCGCGCGGCATCGCGCAGCATGCGCTCGTCCTCGTTGAGTTGCTGCTCCAGCAGCAACGGGTCGTCCCAGCAAAATTTAGCGGTGGATTTGGCGATGCCCATTCGTGCTTCCTTATTCTGAAAATTGTTCATTCTAATCGTGCGCTGCCACCGAAAAATCAGGTGGGAAATCATCCACGCGAATCACTTTATCGCGCAGATCATAACGGCGCGTAACCAGCGCGGCTTCTGCAGCGGTCAACGTGCCTGCCTGTTGGGCATGGCGCAGGCGTTCGCGTTCGTTATTTGCCACGTGGTTCGCTGCACTTCTCATCGCTGCTGGCATATCCACCGCCACACGAGCGCCGACTTTTCCCGCATCCTCCGCGCGCAGCGCAGCACGCAATTTCGCCTCGACAGGTTCCGCCGCAAGCGTTGCTTCCAGCGCCAGCTCAATAACACCAACTGCATCGTTCATCGCTTCAGCCTCGTTTTGCGGCAAATACATGCCCGCCGTCAGCCGGTCGCGCGTGGCGGAAGGTTCGATCAGGCACTTCGCCACATCATGCCCCAGCGCGTCCGACGGCACCACATACGGACTGCCCAGCGGAAAAATAATCCGCGCCAGAAACCACGCCACAGCCTTGTTCGAAAAGTTGGCAAGCACGCCTTCAAACGCATTTTGCGCCTTGAACATCGCATCCCAAATCGCCCAATGCACTAGAGGCGCATCGGCGCTTTGGCGGCCTTCATCCTCGAAACGCTTGAGCGTGGCCGAGGCCAGATACATCAGTGACAAAATATCGCCCAGCCGCGCCGAGAGCTTTTCGCGACGCTTCAAACCCCCGCCCAGCACCAGCATCGAGACATCAGAAAGAAACGCAAACGCTGCTGAAAAACGCGTGAGCTGCTGAAAATAACGCTTCGTTTCCGGTGCTGCATTTTCCGGCACGCCGACAAAATGTGAACCGGTGAGCCCCAGCCAGACAGTGCGCAACGCGTTGCGCATAGCGAATCCGACATGGCCAATCAACGCCGCATCGAATGCGCGCAAACCGGCCTTGGCATCCCTGTTTTGAGTCGCCTGCATTTCACTCAATACATACGGATGGCAACGGATCGCGCCCTGGCCGAAGATGATAAGGCTGCGCGTGAGAATGTTTGCGCCTTCAACCGTGATGGCAATGGGAATCTGCTGGTAAGCGCGGCCCATGAAGTTGCTGGGGCCCAGGCAAATGCCCTTGCCGCCAAGGATGTCCATCGCATCATTCACCACCTGCCGGGCACGTTCAGTGACGTGATATTTGACAATTGCCGAGGCCACCGATGGGTGCTCGCCAAGATCTACCGCGCCGGCGGTCATCATGCGCGCCGCGTCCATCAAATAAGTGTTGCCACCCATGCGCACCAGCGCTTCTTCAATGCCTTCGAATTTGCCAATTGCCAAGTTGAACTGGCTGCGCACCCGCGCATATCCGCCCGTGGCGCGCACCGCCAGCTTGGCCATGCCCGTGCTGGATGAGGGCAGCGAAATTGAGCGCCCTGCCGCCAGGCATTCCATCAGCATGCGCCAGCCCTGACCGGCCATCTGTGGCCCGCCGATGATCCAGCTAAGCGGCATGAACACATTTTCGCCTGAGTTCGGCCCGTTCTGGAATACGGCGTTCAACGGCCAATGGCGACGGCCGATATTCACGCCGGAATGATTGCTTGGCACCAGCGCGCAGGTAATGCCAATGTCCTCGATATCGCCCAGCAGATGATCCGGGTCGTGCAGATGAAACGCCAGGCCGAGGAGCGTGCACACCGGCCCCAGCGTGATGTAGCGTTTCTCCCAGGTGACGCGCATGCCGATCACCTGCTGCCCCTGCCATTCGCCCATGCAGACGATGCCGGTGTCGGGAATCGCTGCCGCGTCCGAACCGGCATGCGGGTTGGTCAGCGCAAAGGCGGGGACTTCAAGCCCTTTGGCCAAGCGGGGCAGATAATGATCTTTTTGAGCTTCCGTGCCGTAACGCAGCAGCAACTCGGCTGGACCCAGCGAATTGGGTACCATTACCGAAACCGCAGCGGCAGATGATCGCGTGGACAATTTTTGCACCACCTGCGAATGCGCATAAGCCGAAAATTCCAGCCCGCCATAGCGACGCGGGATGATCATGCCGAGAAAGCCCTTGTCCTTGACGAACTGCCACGCAGTGGGCGACAGATCGTGGTGAATCTGCGTCGCCTCCCAATCATTGGCCAGGCGACACAACTCGGCACATTCGGTATCGAGAAAAGACTGCTCGGCAGGCGTAAGCTTCGGTGCCGGATAAGCCAGTAACTTCGCCCAGCGCGGCTTGCCCGAAAACAGCTCGCCCTCCCACCACACTGTGCCCGCGGCAAGCGCGTCGCTTTCGGTTTGCGACATCCTTGGCAGAATTTTTCTGTACAACGCAAATACCGGGCCGGTGATCACCAGCCGCCGCAGGCCGGGCAAGCCAAACACGGCAATGACGATTGCCCCGACAGAGATTAACAGCAGCCAGAACATGATCTTCTCCTCCAGACCAAGATCGCCGACGGAAAATCCGTCGGCGGTTTTAGGCCAAGACTGGGGCAGAACTAACCAGCTGTCAAGCGAACAGAACGGGTGTCAGTCAGTCGCCGCCTCATCAGTATCGGCGCCGTAAGTCTCTCCGGCACCCGTTTTATCCAAGTCGCGCAATACACGAAACAGCTCGCGGTAGGCGCGCGGCGGTTTGCTTTGTTGTGCTTCTTTGATTGCATTGCGGCGTAGCTGGCGCAGATGCTGGATGTCTGTCTCAGGATAATCACGCGCGATGTTGCTACACACGGACTCATCCTCCATCAGCTGCGTGCGCAGGCGTTCAAGTTGCTGCAGGCGCAAAGTGGCAACCGCCGATACGCCATTGATTTCATCGAGTGCGGCTTGCAGGGGTGCAGAATCAATATCACGCATGACTTTGCCGATGTATTGCAGCTGGCGGCGATGTGCTTCGTGCCGAGTGAAACGCTGGGCATCATGGATGGCATCCCTCAAGCGTTCAGGCATATCAATCTTTTTTAGCTGGTCTCTCGACAGCGCGACAAGCGCCACACCGAGCTTTTGCAGCGCCGTCATCTCGCGCTTGAGCGCCGACTTGCTGGGCCCGAGGTTTTCTTCTTCATCGTCGGGCGTGCCGTATTTCATGTGTTTTGTTCCGTTTGTTTTATAGGTTCCACGGTTATGATTATAACTTCGCCACTCGTCACGCAAAGGGTTCTCGCATGCCGCACCGTTCCGCACCGGATTCCGCCTTTAGTTTTTCGCAAGAAGCCTTACGTCATTTGGCGCAAAGCGTGCTTGATCACGCGAAAAAAAGTGGTGCCACGGCGTGTGAAGTCGATGTTTCCGAAGGGTTTGGGCAATCCATCAGTGTGCGTCGGCAAGCGGTTGAAACCATCGAATACAACCGCGATAAAGGTTTAGGTGTCACGATTTATCTGGGCCAGCGGCGTGGTCATGCAAGTAGTTCCGATTTTTCTCCGGCAGCGGTACAAGACACCGTTAACGCTGCGCTCTCTATCGCCAGATTTACGGCAGAAGATGAGTGCGCCGGGCTGCCTGACGAAAAACTGCTGGCAAAAAAATCCATGGATCTGGATCTTTTCCATCCATGGAATATCCCGGTAGATGAAGCCATTGCCTTGGCGCAGCACTGTGAACAAGGCGCGTTTGATGTGAGTCCGCAAATCACGAATTCCGAAGGCGCAACAGTGTCTACCCATCAATCCCATTTCATCGCGGCCAACAGCCTGGGCTTTATGGATGGCTTTGCCAGCACGCGGCACTATGTGGCGTGCTCGGTAATTGCAGGCAGTGGCGACGATATGCAGCGCGACGACTGGTACACCTCCAGCCGCAATGCGCACGACTTTTCAACGGTTGAACGCATTGGCGATTACGCGGCGCGCCGCGCGTTATCGCGACTTGGCTCACGCAAATTATCCACGCGCAAATGCCCCGTCATTTTTGAAGCGCCGCTGGCCACCGGCCTGATCGGCAATCTCACCTATGCGTTATCGGGCGGTGCGCTGTATCGCAAAACATCGTTCCTGCAAAACAGCCTGGGGCAGAAAATATTTCCGGAATTTGTCAACATCAGCGAACGGCCACACATCAAAGGGGGCATTGCGTCTTCAGCGTTTGATGATGATGGCGTCGCCACGCATGATCGCGAACTGATCAAGGCAGGTGAAGTGCAGGGTTATTTGTTGTCCACCTATTCAGCCCGCAAGCTCGGCATGCAAACCACCGGCAACGCAGGCGGCGCGCATAACCTGCGCGTGGCCCCCGGGCGGCATAACCTGGCCGAGCTATTGCGCGAGATGGGCCGTGGCCTGCTCGTGACCGAACTCATGGGTCAGGGCGTGAATTACGTGACGGGTGACTATTCGCGCGGCGCCGCAGGCTACTGGGTAGAAAACGGAAAAATTGCCTACCCCGTGGCAGAAGTTACCATAGCCGGCAATCTGCGCGACATGTTCGCCAATATGGTCGCCATTGGTAAGGATGCCGACACGCGCAGCTCAAAACATGTGGGCTCGATATTGATCAACCAGATGACGGTGGCTGGCAGCTAGCTTTCAGACACACCACCGCAGATGTCAGACCTCGAAGGCATTTGTGATGTGCGCAAAATCCACCTGCAATGTATCGAAGTGCGCCTTGCCGCACTGAATCTTTGCCCATTCTGAACTGCGCAACTTCAATTGATTCTTGGTGGATTTTGTCTCGCGCACCAGATAAACCCTGGCATCATCCTCTTTCACAATCGCCCAATCCGGATTGTAAGTACCAATGGGCGTGTCGATCATGAACCATCCCGGCAACTTGATGAAAAGCTTGATGTCAGTGCGCGTACTCATTGCTTCGGCAAATTCACGCTCGATCTCGGAATCAACGAACACCTCATCGTAGATGCTGTTTTTCACAAGTACTTGGTTCAAGTCGGAGCCAAAAATCTCGCCTTGCTCAAGAAATTGCTGCGGGTTGTGCTGCACCTCATTCAGGCGACCGGAGCGTATCAGTATCTCAGCAATGGTTTTGCGAGTGAGTTCGGTTTTCGTCTGTAAATACCCCAGCAAGTCGGGGACATTGATTGTGCGGTAATCGCCCGCCTCAGCTTCACGCACGGACAACAACTGCGTACCGACACCTTCGCCGGACATGGCGATGCCACCCTTTTGAACTCTCATTCTGCTTTGCGCAATTTTTTCGCGCGCAGCTAAATTCCTGGCGGCGTGCTCCACCAACTCCGACATTTGATAATCCACCGCATAGCGTGTCTTGTGCTTGATGCGGCTCCACAGCGCCTTGAAGTCCTCGTTCAGCCGACAGCCTTGTTTCAACTTCGCGGTACGTACTTCCTTCTTGTTGACGATGCGCCCCTCAAACTTCACGCCGCACTCATCTTCAATTTCGGTTTGCAGCTTCGCCGCAAATTCGTCGTAGTGCTCGTTAGCAATCACCGTCATCGCTTCTCCGTTGGCAATTAGATGACGCGCGCGGCCAACGAGCCCATCAAACCTACGCCACTGGACGTAACCCATGTCTACGTAAATAGCTCGTGCGCTAACTAGATCACGGTCTGAACTGCTCATTTCGCTCCCCCGCGGGCAAAATGGTAGTCGGGCTTGTTTCCCGATTGTTCACAAGAGGCTATGGCACGCTGGATGGCATCCTCGAAGCGCCGCCACTGACCGTATCCCAGCAAGGATTGCAAATCACGGGCGCTCCAGTATTCGGCACCATGAACGTTGGTTTTTTTAAGACCTTCAAAGGATGTACCTGCGATGCTGGGGACGTATTCATCTGCCATGCCTTGGTTCCTTTTTATCGCTCAATTGTATTGCCATTACGGCTTACGGACGCCTCCTGCCCAATTTGAAACGCCTATCCAGGAACTGAGCCGCCAACGAAAAATCGGCGCTGGTGATACGGCAAAGCTGCGGTGATAACTCAGCGCTTGTTGCGCCCCGTTTGCATGAACTGATCGAAGCTCGCTTCAGCGAAGCGCGCCCACAATATCTGTTCATCACGAAACGCGGCGTAGTCGGCATAGATTTTTCGCCAGGCCGGGTTTTTGGCGGATAGGTCGCTGTACAGCGCCATCGAGGCATCATAAGCGGCTTGCATGATTTGCGGACCGAAGCGATGCACTTGCGTGCCTTTGGCCACCAGCCGTTTTAACGCCGGGGGATTAACCACGTCATAGCGCGCCTGCATGTGCACATGGGCGTGCGAAGCAGCCGTTGTCAAAATGGCCTTGTAGTCGGCGGGCAGCTGCTCCCACGCTGTGGCATTAACGTACAGCGAGAGCTGCGGGCCGCCTTCCCACCAGCCGGGGTAATAGTAGTGCTTGGCCACTTTATAAAAGCCGAATTTTTCATCGTCATAGGGGCCCACCCATTCAGCGGCATCGATCACGCCTTTTTCCAGCGCTTGGTAGGTTTCGCCACCCGGAATGCTTTGCGGCACGGCGCCCAGGGCAGAAAACACTTTGCCGGAAAACCCGCCAATGCGAATTTTCAAGCCACGAATATCGACAAGTGTCTTCATTTCATGGCGATACCAGCCGCCCATTTGCGCCCCGGTGTTGCCCATCGCAAAATTAACGATGTTGTAATTGCGATAGAACTCGCGAAAGAGTTTCAAGCCATTGCCTTCATAAGTCCACGCGCTCATCTGGCGTGAATTCAGGCCGAATGGAATCGCGCAGTCGATGGCAAATGTGTCATCCTTGCCGAAAAAATAATACGGCGAGGTATGCGCACATTCCACCGTGCCCTGCTGCACGGCATCCACCACGCCAAGGGCCGGCACCAGTTCACCGCCCGCATGTACCGAGATGATAAAGCGGCCGTTAGTCGCCTCAGCCACTTTTTTGGCGAACACTTCGGCGGCAATGTAAATCGTATCCAGCGTTTTGGGAAAGCTGGATACCAGCCGCCAGCGAATATCAATTTGTGCGTGTACTGCAGGGGCAACACCTGTGGCAAGAATGCCACCCAAGCCGGCTTGCTGAAGAAATTTTCGTCGCTGCATTAGAGTGATTTCCTTCGTTTTTAAAACTATCTCGGTTAGCGCGGGTGCGTTGCTGCTTGTTCGCGGCGGATGACGTCCAGCAGATCGCGCATCGGATCATCTTCTCCGTTAGCGTCCACTGCGTCTGGTAGTTGCAAACCCTGCCCGCTCAAAGTAGCGGGTGCTGCATCAATTTGATCAAGCACCAACCCGGGCCAGCGAATAATCGCGACCACCATGAGGAGTTGCAGGAAAATAAAAGCGATTGAACCTTTATAGATCTGTGCAGTAGTCACCGCAGGAATGCGTGTGCCGGTGATGCGGTCTGTCGTGTCGCCATTGGGGGCCACACTGCGCAAATAAAACAGGGCGAAACCAAAGGGTGGCGTTAAAAACGAGGTTTGCAGATTCATCGCCAAAATAACACCGAACCACACCAGATCAATACCCAGCGCATTGGCGACCGGTACCAGAAGGGGCACAACGATGAAGGCGATTTCAAAAAAGTCGATAAACATGCCCAGCACAAATACGAGCACATTCACGACCAGCAAAAATCCCATTATGCCGCCAGGTAGTTTATCGAACAAATGCCCAATCCAGGCTTGGCCATCCGCCGCATTAAAGGTGAATGAAAACACCGTTGAACCGATCAGAATAAACATCACAAAGGCGGTGAGTCGCGTGGTGTTGTCCAACGCTTCGACGAGCAGTTTTTTCGTCAGACGACGTTTGGCCAATGCCATGCATAGCGCACCGAGCGCACCCAGCGCACCACCTTCGGTGGGCGTGGCGATGCCAAGAAAAATCGTGCCCAGCACAAGAAAAATCAGCACCAGCGGCGGGATCAACACAAAGGTAACGCGCTCGGTTAAGCGCGAAACAAATTTCAAACCCAACCCGCGATTGAGCAGCGCCAAACCCAAGGCAGTGAGCGCGGCGATGGCGAGAGAAAAAATCACAATTTCGTCCCCCGGTGCAACACCGCTGCGATCCAGCCAGCGGCCAACCAGATCACTATGAACCTGCGACCAGCCAACCCCGGCCGTGGCTGCGATCACTAACAAGACCAGTAACGAAACATGGCCGCTGGCCCCATTGGCTTCACGATAAATACGTGCCTCGACAGGCAGTGCAGGCACCCAAGCGGGCTTTACCATGGCAACAGTGATAATAAACAACGCATACAAACCCACCAGCAACAAGCCTGGCACCATGGCACCGGCATACATATCGCCCACCGGACGGCCCAGCTGATCGGCCATCACAATCAACACCAGGGAGGGAGGAATGGCCTGCGCCAATGTGCCGGACGCCGTGATCACGCCGGTGGCAATGGTGCGGTGGTAGCCATAGCGCAACATGATGGGCAATGAAATCAACCCCATGGAGATTACTGCGGCGGCGACCACGCCGGTGGTGGCCGCCAGCAGCGCGCCGACAAAAATAACCGCCAGCGCCAACCCGCCGCGCAGGGGACCAAAGACTTGACCAACCGTTTCCAGCAAATCTTCTGCCATGCCACTTTTTTGCAGCAGGCCGCCCATGAGTGTGAAAAAAGGGATCGCCAGCAAGGTATCGTTTTGCATGATGCCCAGGACACGCAACGGCAATGCCTGGAAAAGCACGGGAGGAAACAGCCCGAGCTCAATGCCCAGCAAACCAAAACTCAAGCCTGTGGCAGCGAGCGCAAAGGCGACGGGGAAACCCGTCAATAAAAAAGCCAAAAGGCCCGCAAACAGCAGCGGCACAAAATTGTGGGCAAGCATGATCATTAGCGAATTTCTTTCGATGCAGTCAGCGCATGGGTGTTGATTTCGCTCTCTGCTGCGTTGCCTTCGCTATTTTCGCCATCTTCACTAGGCTCAATCAACACACCGCGCAAATAGGCAACTCGTTTAATCAATTCCGAAATCCCTTGCAGCAACAGCAGCGCCAAACCCGCGGGTAGCAGCAGATAGACCGGCCAGCGAATCAGCCCGCCCGCGTTCTGCGACATTTCACCGCTCACCCAGGCATTCAGCACCAGCGGCCAGGAAAGGTCGATCAGCATGAAACACAGCGGCAGCAAAAACACCATGATGCCGACAATCTCGATCCAGTGAACCATGCGCCGAGAAAGATGGCTCGCCACAAAGTCGATTCGTACATGCGCATTTTTAAGCAAGGCATAGCCTGCACCGAGGAGAAACACGGCAGAAAACAGATACCACTGCACCTCAAGCAAGGCATTCGAGCTTGTCTGAAACACCTTGCGTACCAGCGCATTACCTGCGCTGATAAGCACGGTGACAAGAATCAGCCACAGTATGCTGTTACCGATGCGTTGATTGAGTCTATCAACAAGACCAGAAACATAAAGCAAACGCTGCATGAGACAATTTCCCTCGCACTTCTTCTGTGTCCGCCTGCGAGCCGTTAAAATCGCCGCATGCATGTTGAATGGGGTGAATATGCTGAATATCCACAACGAATCCTGTTTAGTTTAATCAATTTCCTCCGTTCCTTCTTCTATCTCTAATGGCCACGATCAAATGACTATCACCCGCTTTTGCATTATGCGTCATGGTGAAACCGACTGGAACGCTGAAAAACGCTTGCAGGGGCAAATCGATATTTCGCTCAATACTGTCGGCCAGGCGCAGGCGGTGGCCATACGTGCCCACTTGAAAAAAGCGCCCGCATTCGCTGCGGTATATAGCTCAGACCTAGCCCGTGCCTGGCATACCGCCAAAATTGCAACCGCCGATCTGGGCCTTGCCGTATCACCAGCGCCGAGTTTTCGCGAACGCCATTACGGCACGCATCAGGGGCTAACCTCTGCCGAGGCAGCGCACGCCTATCCAGCGATGTATCACTTGCATCAGGCGCGCGACCTGCATTACACCTATGACACAGGTGAATCGCTTGCGGCTTTCGCCGCACGCATCCAAAACGGACTGAGCACCCTGGCTGAGCAACACCGCGGTCAAGCGGTGCTGATCTTTACCCACGGCGGCGTGCTCGACATCATTTACCGCCTGGCCACGCAGCGCCCGTTGGATACACCGCGTGACTTTCCCATCCCCAATGCGGGGCTTAACTGGTTAGCCCATGACGCAAGCCCCTCTGCACACCTCTGGCAAATCATCACTTGGGGCGATCAAGCACACCTCACGGTAGCGCTGGATGAGCTGGCATAGCTCGCCGCATGAGATTTTCAAGCCACTAAAAGGATTTAACTTATGAAACAGACAACAGCAGCGACTTTGAGCAAAGTCCCGGAACTGACATTGATTTTCTGGCTAATCAAGATCGCCGCCACGACGTTGGGCGAAACCGGCGGCGATGCTGTGTCGATGTCCATGAATCTGGGTTACCTGGTGAGCACTGCAATTTTCGCAGTGATTTTTCTTGCTGCAGTGGTCATCCAGATTAAGGCGCAACGTTTTCACCCTATTATTTATTGGGTGACGATTATTGCAACCACAACGGTGGGGACAACCCTGGCGGATTTCGCAGACCGCTCACTTGGCATAGGCTACGCCGGCGGCACTTCACTTTTATTCATGCTGCTGATGGCATCTTTGGCCACCTGGTATTGGTCGCTCGGCTCGATTTCCGTGGCTAGCGTAAGCTCGCCAAAAGTAGAGATGTTTTATTGGCTCACCATCATGTTTTCACAGACGCTGGGCACCGCGTTAGGGGACTGGACGGCAGACACGGCAGGCCTTGGATACTTTGGAGGCGCTATCGTTTTTAGCGCCCTTTTAGCCTTGGTAATAGCAGCATATTTCTGGACGAAAATTTCAAGAACCACGCTTTTCTGGACAGCATTCATACTGACACGCCCCTTGGGCGCGGTGGTTGGCGACTTCCTTGACAAACCACTGAATGCCGGAGGTTTGGCCTTGAGTCGCTATTCAGCGTCAGCCACGCTTATCGCAGTCATCATTGCGTGTATTTTGATTTTCCCTCAGCGGGCAGCAAAGGGGTCGGGGCACTGACTTTTTCAAATGCAGCGCTCATCCAAGCATAGCCGCCAATTGAATAACGCCCTATTTCTCCTATCAATGGAGCCTTGATGGACTGAATGCTAAAATTGGCGGGTACTTTTCTTCACCCCCGCTTTTCCCTTCTCTGACAGGATACCGCCATGTTTTCCAAGCAAAACACCCTCGCTAAAACCGACGCCGAATTGTGGGCGGCAATACAGAATGAAAATCACCGTCAGGAAGAACACATCGAACTGATTGCTTCCGAAAATTATGTGTCGTGTGCGGTGCTCGAAGCGCAGGGCTCGCAGCTCACCAACAAATATGCCGAGGGCTACCCCGGCAAACGTTACTACGGTGGCTGCGAATTTGTCGATGTGGCGGAGCAACTCGCGATTGAGCGTGCCAAAAAACTGTTTGGCGCCGATTGTGCCAACGTGCAGCCGAATTCCGGCTCGCAGGCCAATCAGGCGGTGTTCATGGCCTTTCTCAAACCCGGCGACACCGTCCTGGGCATGAATCTGGCCATGGGCGGACATTTAACACACGGCGCTGCGGTGAATATGTCAGGCAAATGGTTCAACGTTGTGCCGTATGGCCTGGATGCGCATGAAGCGATTGATTACGATGAAATGGAGCGCCTCGCGCATGAACACAAACCCAAACTGATCATTGCGGGCGCTTCGGCCTATTCACTGCGCATTGATTTTGCGCGCTTTGCGAAAGTGGCCAAGGCGGTCGGCGCGATTTTCATGGTGGATATGGCGCACTACGCCGGATTGATTGCTGCGGGGTGCTACCCCAACCCGGTGCCGCATGCCGATGTGGTGACATCCACCACGCACAAGACTTTACGCGGCCCGCGCGGTGGCTTGATATTGATGAAAGTCGAGCACGAAAAAGCCATCAACTCGGCGATTTTCCCCGGCTTGCAAGGCGGTCCGCTCATGCATGTGATTGCCGCCAAGGCCGTGGCGTTCAAAGAAGCCATGAGCAGCGACTTCCGCCATTATCAAGAGCAGGTGATCAACAATGCGCAAGTCATGGCCAAGGTGTTGAAGTCACGCGGGCTGCGCATTATTTCCGGGCGTACTGAATCGCATGTATTTTTAGTCGATCTGCAAAGCAAGCAGATTACTGGCAAAGAAGCCGAAGCCGCGCTGGGCAACGCCCACATCACGGTGAACAAAAATGCCATTCCGAACGACCCGCAAAAACCGTTTGTGACCTCGGGCATTCGTATCGGTACCCCGGCAATGACCACACGTGGTTTTAAAGAAATTGAAGCGGAAAAAGTGGCCAACCTGATCGCTGACGTGCTGGATGCACCGAACGATAATATGGTGCTGCAACGCGTACGCGTTGAGGCCGCCGAACTGTGCAAGAAATTCCCGGTGTATGGCTGATTACCCGCATGACAGGGCTTCAGGCAGAGATTCCGTCAGGGAGCTGGCGTGAAGTGTCCTTTTTGTGCGGACGCCAACACGCAGGTGGTCGACACACGGGAAAATGAAGAAGGCGACACCGTGCGTCGCCGCCGACGTTGCGTAGCGTGTGAAAAACGTTTCACCACCTATGAGCGGGTTGAGCTGCAACTGCCGCAAGTGATCAAGAAAAACGGTAGCCGCACGGAATATCAACGCGACAAATGCAAAGCCAGCATGATGCTGGCTTTGCGCAAACGTCCCGTCACCACCGAAAGCCTGGATGCCGCGCTGGATCGCATCGAAGAAAGGCTCGTGCAGCTGGCACAACGCGAAGTGGCGTCAGACCGCATTGGCGAGCTGGTCATGCGCGAACTAAAAAAACTCGACAACATTGCCTACATTCGATTTGCCTCAGTGTATCGAAATTTCGAAGATGTGAATGAGTTTTCTGAAGCCATCCGTGAAGTGGAAACACCGCCACAAACGCCAACGCAAGAGTCACCACCTGGCTCACCGACCGAGTCATGAGCATCAGTTGATGAGCTTTTCCGCAGATGATCATCGTTTCATGGCACAAGCGCTGCTGCTGGCGCAGCGTGGCATGAACACCACCACCCCCAACCCGCGCGTAGGCTGCGTGATCGTAAAAGAAGGCCGGATAATCAGCGAGGGCTGGCATGAAAAAACCGGTGGGCCGCATGCCGAAGCCGTTGCGCTGGCAAATTTGACTGCGAACTTAACGACGACCTTATCAACCAGCGCAGCAGGCGCCACCGTTTATGTCACGCTGGAACCCTGCAGCCATATCGGGCGCACGCCGCCTTGTGCGGATGCCTTGATTGCTGCGGGCGTCACGCGCGTTGTTGCCGCGATGCAAGACCCGAATCCGCAAGTGGCGGGAAAAGGGTTGGCACGGCTTGGCGCAGCAGGCATTGCCGCAGAATGCGGCTTACTAAGCGCCGAAGCGCATGAGCTGAACATCGGATTCGTGTCGCGCATGACGCGTGGTCGGCCATGGCTGCGGCTGAAAATCGCGGCGAGTCTGGATGGTAAAACAGCCCTCAAAAACGGGATTTCGCAATGGATTACCAGTGCGGAAGCACGGCAAGATGCACATCTCTGGCGTGCCCGCTCATGTGCTCTGTTGACCGGCATTGGTACGGTGAAAGACGATAATCCGCGCTTGACCGTGCGTGGCGTTAACAACGCGCAGTCAACCCCGAGACCACCCCTAAAAGTCATCGTCGATAGCCAACTGCAAACGCCACTCGATGCCGCCGTGCTAACCAATGGCGGCGTGCTGATCGCCTGCGCGACAGACCATCCAGCGCGCCGCGATGCATTGACCGCTGCCGGTGCGGAAATTATTGTGTTGCCCGCTGCGCACGGCAAGGTTGATCTTGCGGCTTTACTGACCGCGCTTGGCCGGCGGGGTATCAACGAGGTGCTGGTCGAGGCAGGTGCCCGCCTGAATGGCGCGTTGCTGCAAGACAATTGTGTTGATGAATTATTGCTTTATCAAGCGCCGTTATTACTGGGTGACGCCGCACGCGGGATGATCAACGAAGGCGAGCAAACCGAATTGACCACCTTGACTGACGCGCGGCGGCTGCATGTCGTCGAGCGCCGTGGCATCAGCGCCGACTTTTTTATCCGTGCGCGTTTTTTATGAACCTACGCGCCAGCCTCGCCGCATACCGCACACGCCGCGTCATGCGGGATGCGCACTTCACGCCAGGTCATGTGCAAGGCGTCAAGCAGCAACAGCCGCCCACCCAGACTTTGCCCGCAGCCCATGATGAGCTTGAGCGCTTCAGCTGCCTGCATGCTGCCGATGATGCCTGTCAGGGGCGCAAAAACACCGGTAACAGCGCAGCGCACATCGTCGGCTGCTTCAGCTTCAGGAAACAAGCAGTCATAACAAGGTGCGTTCGGCTGACGCGGGTCAAACACGGTGATTTGCCCGTCAAAACGAATCGCAGCGCCGGACACCAGGGGTTTTTTCCGGCGCACGCACGCCTGATTGATCGCATGACGCGTGGCAAAGTTGTCGCAACAATCGAGCACCACATCCGCTTGTGCCACTTGCTCGTCCAGCGCTTCGCCTGCTAAGCGTTCGGTGAGGGCAATAACGTGACATTGCGGATTGATTTCTGCCAGGGTGCGCTGCCCGGAAGTGGCTTTGGCCTCACCAACAGAGGCAGTGCGATGCAAAATCTGGCGTTGCAGATTAGTGAGGTCAACGCTGTCGCCATCGGCCAGAACCAGCGTGCCCACGCCGGCTGAAGCAAGGTAACAGGCGGCGGGCGAGCCTAACCCGCCTGCGCCAACGATCAGCACGCGTGCGTTCGTTATGGCCGCCTGACCTTCAATGCCGATCTCGGGCAACAAAATATGCCTGCTGTAACGCAGCAGTTGCTCGTCATTCATCGCTATTTATCTTGCCGCAAATCAGGTGGCGTGTCGTCATGATCGCCATGCAGATGGTGATCCCACGCTTTGGAATAAATATCCTGCGACTTTTTGATCAGGCGCTGCGGGCCATGCATATTGCGCAGCTGGGTTTCTTCCGCAAACGCGATCACCGCTCGCATGAAGCGCGCATGCCAGCCATTATCCAGATGAAACCCCTGCTTGACCAACGCGCTGGCAATCCCATCGAATGTGTATTCGCCCAGCTCGAACCACAGCGACAATGTGTGTGCGGGGTTGCCTGAAAGTGGGCCCGCTTCAACCACCATCTCGGGCAATCCGGCAAGCAAAGTCTGGGCGGCAGCCGCATCGCCAGGATACTTCGCATCGAAGCGTAATACGCGATGCTTGCGCGTGCCGGGCTGCGGCACAAACATGCCCGGGCGTGGCCGATGACCGCCCGCATCACGCAGTTCACGCGCTTTTGCGGGGGTCATTTTGCTCACATGTTGCCTTTCGTGATCAGCGCTTGAGAATCTGCAGCGCTTTTAACAAATTCACTGCCTGCGCGAGTTGGTAATCGTCTTTCGAGGCAAACTCCATTGGTGCACGTGTCGCATCATTCTCTTCGTCCGTTTTGTTTTTCTTGCCGTTTTTGACGTGCGGCCTATTTTCCGGCTTGTCTAGCCTGCTTTCCGGTTTTACATCGACACTCTTGTCTTTGTCATTAGCAAGATGCCGCTCGAGATCAGCTTCGCGCAAACGTTCATACGCTTCGCCGTTGGCTGTTTCTTCCACCACGATATCCGGCGTGATGCCCTTGGCCTGAATCGAGCGGCCTGAAGGTGTGTAGTAGCGCGCCGTGGTGAGCTTGATGGCCGTGTTGTTGGAGAGCGGCAACACCGTCTGCACGGAGCCCTTGCCGAAAGTTTGCGTGCCCATGATGATCGCACGTTTGTGATCTTGCAAAGCCCCCGCGACAATTTCCGAAGCTGAAGCCGAGCCACCATTGACCAGCACCACCATGGGTAAGGTTTTTATCTGGGCCGGCAGATTTTTCATATAGTCATCCTTGGTACCGCGCAGGTAATCTTCCGGGCTGGCGGTAAAGCGGCGCTTGGCATCTTCGGTCCGCCCCTCGGTTGACGTCACCAATGTTTTTGGCGGCAAAAAGGCCGCTGAAACACCAATCGCCCCAGTCAGCAAACCACCAGGGTCATTACGTAAATCAAGCACCAGGCCTTTGAGCCCGTCTTTTTCCTGTTTCACCAGTTTTTCGAGATGCCTGGCCACATCGGCATTGGTTTCATCCTGAAACTGGGTAATCCGCAGATAACCATAGCCGCCTTCCAGCGCTTTGGATTTAACACTTTGCACTTTGATTTTTTCGCGCGTCAGCGTGACTTCAAACGGCTTGGACTCCCCCTTGCGAAATACCGTCAGACGAATCTGCGTTTTGGGTTTGCCACGCATTTTTTTCACCGCGTCGGTCAGGGTCAGCCCCTTCACCAGCGTGTCATCCAGCTTGATGATGAGATCTCCTGGTTTCAAGCCTGCTTTGTAAGCAGGCGTATCTTCAATGGGCGAAACAATTTTAACCAAGCCATCTTCCATCCCCACTTCCAGCCCCAGGCCACCAAACTCGCCCTGGGTTGTGACCTGCATTTCCTTGAATGCTTCGGCGTCCAGATACGCCGAGTGTGGATCAAGGTTTGCCAGCATGCCGCTGATGGCATGCGTGATCAGGGTTTTATCATCCACGGACTCAACATAGCCCTGCTTGATCGCCCCATACACATCGGCAAAACTGCGCAGCTCTTCAATCGGCAAGGCTGACACTGCGGCATCCTTGCCCGCGCTGGCCGAAAAGTTGAGGCTGACAAAAATGCCCGCGAGAAGACCGGCGGTGAGCAAACCAATTTTTTGCAGGGTACTGCGCATAATGACTCCGTAAGCTGTAGATGAATGTGTCCGTGTTTGCGTCCAAAAGCGGCGGATTAGCGTGTGCCAATCCATTTCAAGGGATCGAACGCTCGCCCCCGATGCCTCAGTTCGAAGTATAAACCCGGGTCAGGATGTCCGCCGCTATTACCCGCTGTGGCAATCGACTGGCCCGCGGTAACGGTTGCCCCCACGGCGCCCAGCAATGATTCATTGTTGGCATACACGGATAAAAAATCATTCCCGTGGTCAATAATCAATAAATTGCCAAATCCGCGCAACCATTCGGCAAAGACAATTTTGCCGGCAGCCACCGCGTGAATGGGTTCGCCCTCTGTTGCACGTATGAAAAGACCTTTCCAGGTCGTGCCGCCCTCGGCACGGGCGCTGCCATAACGGCTGACAATCTGCCCGGAAACCGGCATGCGCAGTCTGCCACGCAATGCTGAAAACGCACCACTCACCTGGCCTGGGTCGTAGCTGCGAGCAGCGGGCGACTTGCCAGGAGAGACGGTGCTCTCAGAGGCAGGGCTTGCCGTATTACCAGCGCCGACTTTTGGTTGTGTCGCAGTTTTTTTCGTCCCCGCTGCCTTTGCGGCCTCTCTTGCAACCACCTTCGCTGCCTCCTTGCGTGCCGCCGCCGCAAGAGCGGCAATCACGTTCGTCAAGCGCTGCTCATCACGGCGCAAACGGGCAATCTCGGTTTTCTGCCCGCGCAGGCGTTCTGCCAGTTGTGCCAATGTGGCCGCACGTTGCTGTTGACGCATCTGTAATTGACTGCGGCTTTCCTGTTCGCGACGCGCAATCTCGGTCAACTGCGTTTGCTGCTCAAGCACGGCTGCGGTCAGGTGTTGCCGCTCACTGACGGTGGTGCGCAGTTGTTGCACCAAATCGGCTTTTGCACGCGACAGTTGAGTCAGGAAGTACTGGTCGCGAGCAATGAAATTCGGGTCACGCCCTGCCAGAAGAATGCTTAAAGCATCAGCATCGCCACTAATAAATTGACGATTCAACAACTGCGCCAAATGGCTTTGTTGCGCTGAGGTTTGCTGCTCCAGGCGTTTGATCTGTGCTTGCAACGTGGTCAGCTTTTCTTCCACCGCGTGACGCTCTTGCGCGAGCTGCTGCAAGCGCCGATTGGTATCGGAAATAGCCGTTTCCGTTGCGCGCAACTGTTCGCTAACATCCTGTTTTGATTTTTCTGTTTTGGACATATCCCGGCGCAGCGATTCAATTCGCGCACGCACGGAATCAAGTGTGTGTTTTTTCGCTTCAACAGGTGCCGCCCGGCTGGCCGTGGAATACACCGCTGCAGACAGAAAGCATAACGCCAGCGATATTATTCCACCCGCATGGCGGATTTTGCCCAGATCAGGCTTCACCCTTTGGCTTTACCCTGATTCGCTACCGCCTGAATGGCTGCATTGATGGCGTCTTGATCACCAAGATAATAGTGACGAATCGGCTTCAAATCAGCATCCAGCTCATACACCAGCGGCTGGGCGGTGGGAATGTTGATGCCGACAATATCGTCATCCGATACCTGATCGAGATATTTGATCAACGCGCGCAAGCTATTGCCATGCGCAGCAATAATCACGCTTTTCCCCGCCTTAATGCTCGGTGCAATGGTGTCACTCCAGAAGGGCAGCACGCGCCCGACAGTGTCTTTCAGGCACTCGGTGCGTGGCAACTCGGCCACCGGAATACTGGCATACCGCGGATCATCCACCGACAGGCGGGGGTCGCCGTCAGCCAACGGTGGCGGGGGCGTGTCGTAGGCGCGCCGCCAGATCAACACTTGTTGGTCGCCATATTTGGCCGCCGTTTCTGCTTTATCCAGGCCTTGCAGAGCGCCATAGTGCCGCTCGTTCAGCCGCCAGGAATGGCATACGGGAATCCACATGCGGTCGAGTTCTTCGAGCACTGTCCATAGTGTTTTGATCGCGCGGCGCAAAACCGAGGTAAAGGCCAGATCAAACGCATACCCTTCTTGACGCAACAGCTGGCCAGCGGCTTGTGCCTCTGCCATGCCTTTGGCTGTCAGCCCGACATCATGCCAGCCGGTAAAGCGGTTTTCCTGGTTCCAGACGGATTCACCATGGCGAAGAAGAACAATTTTGTACATGAAGCTTCCCGTTCATTAAAAAGGCCATTTTAGCGTGCGGCGCAACGACAAAGGCAGAAGCGATTACCTCGGGCAGGTTACAATGCATCGCTTATGGATTTAAGCCATTTTGCGTTGAATAACGCATGACCACGCATTACACAGACAATAAGGAAATAGATCGCTCATGGAATTTTTGCAACATAACTGGATGTGGGTCGCCCTTGCCATCACCTCGGGCGGCATGTTGCTGTGGCCCATGTTGAAGAACGGTGGCAGCCAAGCGCTCACACCCAGTCAGGCCACACTGCTGATGAATCGCGAAAACGCGGTAGTGATTGATGTCCGCGAAAGTGGCGAGTGGAATAACGGACACATCGCGGGCGCCCGTCATATTCCCATGCCTGTATTACGAGAAAAAATGATCGAGCTGGAAAAATTCAAGAAACGCCCGCTGATTATTTGCTGTGCCTCGGGCAACCGCTCTTCAGCCGCCGCGAACACTTTACGAAAAGCGGGCTTTGAAAAAGTCTTCACCCTGGCCAGTGGCATGACCAGTTGGCGGGAGGCGAAACTTCCTCTCACCATGAAATGAATTCGCAGCCAACTAACAGGATAATCGCGTCATGGCCAAAGTACTCATGTATTCAACCGCAGTGTGTCCGTATTGCGTACGCGCCGAGCAACTATTGTTGCGTAAAGGCATTAAAGATATCGAGAAAGTGCGGGTTGATCTTAAACCAGAGCTACGCGAAGAAATGATGCAAAAAACCGGCCGCCGCAGCGTGCCGCAAATTTATATTGGCACCACCCACGTAGGTGGATTTGATGAGCTTTTTTCCCTTGATCAGCAAGGCGGCCTTGACGCTTTGCTGGCTTCTTGATTTTCCACTTTTTTAAATATTCACTGACCCTGCCATGAGCGATCAACAAGCTGTTTTTACCATCGAAAAAATTTATGTGCGCGACTTTTCTGTCGAGGTACCACATGCACCGCAGATTTATCTGGAGCGTGAAGCGCCCGGGATTTCTGTACAGATTCAAACTGTCGCCACTGACGTTAGCGATGGCGTATTTGAAGTCGTGGTGACGGTTACCGTGACAGCCCAAAAAGAAGACAAAGTTTTCTTTTTGGTTGAAGCCGCCCAAGCGGGCATTTTCCAAATTAAAAATGTGCCAAACGAAGAGATGGAGCCTGTGCTAGCTGTCGGCTGTCCCAACATCTTGTTCCCCTATGTGCGCGAGACCATTTCGGATGCCGTCAATCGTGCAGGGTTTCCGCCCGTGATTCTTGCTCCGGTGAATTTCGAAGCAATGTATCAGCAACGTGCTGCTGAACAAGCCGCTGCCACCAATGCCGCACCCGCTTCCCTGCAATAGTCGGCGATGGTGATACGCTGCAAAGATATATGGCGCAAGGCGGTAGCGATTGCCGGTACCCTGTTTTGCGTCCTCATCGTGCCACCGGCGTTTGCACTGGATTTTCTTTCTGTCGCGGCACCAGCTGTTTTATTTGATGCGCCGTCAAGTAAAGCCAAGCCCTTGTTTGTCATTAATCCCGGCACACCGGTAGAGCGCGTCATCAGTCTGGAAGGCTGGGTCAAGGTGCGTGACAATAAAGGCGATCTTGCCTGGATAGAAAAAAAATATCTCAGCGAAACCCGCCAAGTCATGGTGATTGCAGATCGTGCGCAAATTCGTGCTGCGGCTGACGATAAAGCCACCCTCGTGTTTGAAGCCGAGCGCGATGTTGTTCTCACCCTGCTCGAAGCGTTGCCCGGTGGATGGGCCAAGGTAAAACACCGCGATGGACAACAGGGCTTTATCAAGTCGGTACAGGTGTGGGGCTTGTGATGAAATGTGTCATCGAGTCGGCCCGTCAAGCAACGTACTAGAGTCGAGCACACTGCATGAAAATAGCCATTTTAGGCGCCGGCGCATGGGGTACCGCGTTAGCCATTGCTCTCGCGCCGCGCCATCATGTTTGGCTGTGGGCGCGCGATGCGGCACAAGTCGCGTTGATGAACACGCGTCGTGAAAACCCGCGTTACCTGGCTGACTGTCCGTTTCCCGAAGCATTGCAAGTAACGGGTGATTTCAACACTGCCGTTGCCTCCGCCGAACTATTGATTCTTGCTGTGCCACTCGCTGGTTTGCGGCCATTGCTTGAACAACTGCGGCAACTGGGCACTTCGGCAACACCTGCCCCGCGACGTTTTTTGTGGGTCTGCAAAGGGCTGGAAGCCATGACCGGCAAGCTGCCACATCAAGTGGTAACAGACGTCTTGAATCCTGCGACCAGCGCTGCCGATACACCACCAACATCCTTCTGGGGCGCACTCACAGGCCCCAGCTTTGCTTTTGAAGTGGCCCGCGGCTTACCCACAGCATTAACCTTGGCCGCGACCGATATGACTTTTGCCACGGACATCGCGCATGCGCTGCATGGCGGCAATCTGCGTATTTATGCCAATGCCGACCTCACCGGCGCTGAAGTCGGCGGGGCAGTTAAAAATGTCATGGCCATTGCCGCTGGCGTGAGCGATGGCCTGGGCTTGGGACACAATGCGCGCGCCGCGCTGCTAACGCGCGGCCTGGTGGAAATCACCCGTTTTGGTATGGCGCTCGGTGCTCGGCGCGAAACCTTCACCGGGCTCACCGGCCTGGGCGATCTGATTCTTACCAGCACGGGCGATTTATCGCGCAATCGGCGCGTGGGTTTATTGCTCGCCGAAGGCCAAAACCTCACTACCATACAAAATACCTTAGGCCATGTGGCCGAAGGCGTTTTCACTGCCCGTGAAGTCGCGCAACGTGCCGCAGCCATGGGCATCGACATGCCCATCACCACTGCGGTGGCGGGGCTACTGGATGGCCGCATTAGCCCCCGTGAGACCGTGCATCAGCTCATGGCACGTGACGCGCGCACCGAGTAAGCATTCCAGCCAGCGCTGAACTGCCAAGCAGGCAGTTCAGCAATAGTCCAATTACGATCCGCCCGCAAACCCGTTTTGGCGCCAGGCCTCATACACCACAATGGCCACGGTATTCGATAAATTCAGACAGCGGTTGCTAGGCATCATTGGCAACCGCAGACGATTTTCCGGGGTAATATCGGCCAGTACATTGGCAGGCAATCCGCTCGACTCTGAGCCAAAGACAAATGCATCAGCCGGTGAAAAGTCGGGGCTGGTGTCATTGCCGACTCCACTACCGGCATAGGAACGCGCCCCCTTGATGGTCAAAGCAAACAGCCGCCCCGCACCTTCCGCCTTGAGCATCTCGTGACAAGCCGCCCAATCGGCATGCACGCTAACAATGGCCAGGTCGAGATAATCCATTCCGGCGCGACGCAACTGCGCTGCAGAAAGATCAAAACCGAGCGGCTCCACCAGATGCAAACGCGCCCCGGCATTAGCACACAGACGAATGACATTGCCTGTGTTGGGTGGTATTTCAGGGGCTACTAGAATCACATGGAACAATGGCATACTCTCCAAAAAATACAATATTTTCCTAAATAATCAGATGATTGGCGAAAAGACTTCGTGTAATATCGCCAAATAAACCCTTTGGAGACCATTTAATGGCCCGCCCAGAAAAGATTCGTTTGGGTGATCTGCTTGTACAGCAGGGTCTTATCACTGCCGAACAATTAAAGCACGCGCTCGATGAACAAAAACGCACCGGACGCAAATTAGGGCGTGTTTTGGTAGAAAGCAACTACGTCACGGAAGAAGGCATTTCCACTGCCCTGGCGCGTCAATTGGGTGCAGACTTCATTGATCTACGCCAATTCAATCCTAAACCAGAACACATTAACCTGTTACCGGAAAGCCAAGCGCGGCGCTTGCGTGCGCTGGTGTTGAGCGAACGTGCCGACATGTTGCTGGTTGGCATGGCCGACCCGACCGATCTGGCTGCTTTTGATGATTTGGCACGACTACTCAAGCGAGACATTGACCTGGCAGTCGTCACAGAAAGCCAGTTGATGGGCACCATTGATCGTGTCTATACCCGCACCGAAGAAATTTCTGGCCTGGCCAAAGAACTCACGGCGGACTTATCCGATATGCCAGCCGAGTTTGGCAACCTGCTCGGTCTCACCGCAGGCGCTGAAGATGCACCTGTCGTCAAGCTACTCAATACCGTGTTTGAAGAAGCGCTGAAACTGCGCGCCTCCGACATTCATATCGAACCACAAGAATCTTCGCTCATCATTCGTTTCCGCATTGATGGTGTATTGCGCATTCAGACAGAAGCCGATGCAAAAATTTCTACCGCACTCGTCCTGCGCCTCAAACTAATGTCCGGTCTGGATATTTCTGAAAAACGCCTGCCGCAAGATGGCCGGTTCAACATCAAGCTGCGCAATGAAGCGATTGATATCCGCATCTCGACCATGCCGACCCAGCATGGCGAATCGGTTGTAATGCGTTTGCTCGCACAGAACACAGGTTTGCTGCATTTAGATCGGTTGCACATGCCACCGCATATTCTCGAACGTTTCCGCCACGCGATCGATCGACCCTCCGGCATTGTGCTGGTCACCGGCCCCACCGGTTCAGGAAAAACCACCACGCTGTATGCCGCACTCAATGCCCTGAACACACCGGAAAAGAAAATCATCACGGTGGAAGACCCGGTTGAATATCGGCTGCCGGGCATCAACCAGGTGCAGGTACATGAAAAAATCGATCTGACCTTTAGCCGCGTATTGCGCTCAGCCTTGCGCCAAGATCCAGACATCGTACTGATCGGCGAAATGCGCGATCAGGATACGGCGGAAATCGGCATGCGTGCTTCCATGACCGGCCATTTGGTGCTCTCGACTTTGCATACCAATGATGCCTTATCGACGCCTATCCGCCTGCTGGACATGGGTGTGCCGCGTTATATGGTGGCTCTCTCCGTGCAAATCGTGCTCGCGCAACGTCTGGTGCGACTGGTCTGTACAAACTGTACCGTGCCTTATACCTTGTTGCCGCACGAGCATTTATGGCTCAAAAGCGAGCTGGAAGATCACGTGGATGACCACCGCTATGTCCATGGTCAAGGGTGCAGTCATTGCGCCAACACCGGTTATCAAGGTCGTCAGGCGGTATACGAAATACTGGAAATGACCAACATGATGGTAGAAGCAGTCAACCGTGGAGATCCCAATGAATTCATGGCCTTAGGCCGCCAGCAAATGGCGGGAAAAACCTTGCGCCATGATGCGGTGCGCCTGGTGCTGGATGGCAAAACCACGGTGGATGAAGCCATGCGGATTAGTACGCAACTCGACGAATAGGAAACTCTATGCCTGATTTCAGCTGGCGCGGCCGCAATGGTGCAGGGGATATAGTCAAAGGCGTGATGGAAGGCGCAGCTGCCAATGCGGTTGCCGATAGCTTGCTGGGCATGCGCATCACACCGATCGAGATCAAACCACAGGGCACGAACTCGTCCACCACAAGCAAGCAAGACAGTGTGTCCGCAACGCCGAGTTTTCAGTTCTTCAAGGAAAAAGTCAGTCCCATTGACGTGCTGCTCTTTTCACGCCAGCTACACACCCTGCTGCGTGCAGGGGTGCCAATCATGCGGGCTTTGGCTGGATTGCAGGAATCGAACAACAACCCGGCAATGAAAACCGTACTCGGTAATGTGCGCGAAGGCCTGGACTCTGGACGTGATCTTTCGCTCTCGCTCGCGCGGCATCCGGAGGTATTCTCACCGTTTTATCTGTCTATGGTGCGGGTAGGAGAGATGACAGGACGACTGGAAGAAGTATTCATCCGTCTGTTTGAACATCTTGATTTTGAGCGCTTCATGAAAGAGCAGGTGAAGGCCGCTTTGCGCTATCCCTCTTTTGTTATAGCCGCCATGGCCATCGCCATGCTGGTAATCAATATTTTTGTTATCCCGGCATTTGCCAAAACCTTCAAAGGCTTGAACGCAGAATTACCGCTGATGACACGCGTGTTGATCGGTTTTTCGGAGTTCATAGTGAATTCCTGGCCCTTTTTGATCGCCGGGGTAGCCTTGGCAGTGCTCGCCTTTAATGCCTGGCGTAAAACTGACCAAGGTCGCTACGACTGGGATCGTCTCAAGATGAAAATCCCGGTTGCCGGAAAGATCATCCAAAAAGGCACACTGGCGCGTTTTGCGCGCGCCTTTGCCTTGTCGTCACGCAGCGGAGTACCCATCATTCAGGCACTGAGCAATGTGGCGGAAACAGTTGATAACGCCTTCATTGCCGCCAAAATCGAAAAAATGCGTGAAGGCATCGAGCGTGGCGAAAGTGTGCTGCACACCACGATTGCAGCGGGGGTGTTTACCCCCGTAGTGATCCAGATGATTGCCGTTGGCGAAGAATCCGGCGCATTGGACGACATGATGCAGGAAGTCGCCGACATGTACCAAAGCGAAGTGGAGTACGAACTCAAAACGCTTTCCCAGCAAATCGAACCGATTCTGATCGTTGCGCTTGGGGCCATGGTGCTGGTGCTCGCCCTGGGTATTTTTCTGCCCATTTGGGATTTGGGCAGCACGATGATCAAGCACTGATCGCATGGGCAGCCTGTCCAGATATCAACGCTTGCGACCGTATCCGGTCAAGCCAGCCCGTTTATGCGGACTCACCTCGCTAGAATTTTCCGTGGTTTTGGTGATTATCAGCGTTGCGGCCTATTTTCTTTTTCAAGGGTTGCTATTTACCCAGGCAGAAGCCGAACGACGGGGATTTGAAGATAACGTGGCTGCGCTTGAGCGCGCTCTCAGCTATGAGCTCATGAGCCGTGGAACCCGGGGCGAATCCGCTGATAACGCCATGCTGCAGCGTGAAAACCCCTTTCAATGGCTGTCTCCCCAGCCGCTTGGCTATGCGGGCGCTTACCCGGCTCAAGCTGCGCCAATACCTGGCGCATGGTATTGGGATAGCCGCCGTACAGAAGTCGTTTATCTGCCCAAAGTTGCTGACCGCATTCAGCTAAGCCCTTTAGGTCGCAATGAGCTTGCCGGCACGAAGACAACCCTGCCAAAAAAAATGCCGGAAGTTCGCCTGCGTGTGGTACTGACAGGCAATGGGCACGCACATCTGGAGCCTGTCCATTCGTTTCAATGGCAAACACACTGATCATGGCAAAAACTTGCCGGCAACTTATGGCATGCTGATTGCCTGGTTTTGTCTAGTAATTTTATTGAGGTGCTTGAGAAAAAGATTTTTTTACCGTTAACCAATAAACAAAATACCGTTGTGCTGCTTCTATCGTTATCGTGTTGCCATGCTATGCCCAATCTATTTGATAAACTGCTGTATTTGAAATCGAGGAGTAATTCATGCGTAAAAGTCAAACCGGCTTTACCTTAATCGAACTGGTAGTGGTCATTACTATCCTGGGCATTCTGGCCGCCGTGGCTTTACCGCGCTTCACCAACCTGCAACGTGATGCGCGGATTGCCAAACTCAATGCAGCACGCGGTGCGGTTGGTGCCGCAGCGGCCCTGGTGCATGGCACCGCCTTGGCGCGTGGCGGTGTAGCTGATGCGGTCGCTTGTCCGGTCAATCTCGGTTTTGGACCGGCGACTGCCAACAACACCACCAATCTATGTACGGAATCTGGCCGAGTACAGATCCTGAACAACTATCCCACAGCGAATCTGGCAGGAATCGTTGATTCAGCAGGTTTAATCTCCACATTCCCAGCCACCGCCGCCGCACTCACTGCAGAGCAAATGTCGACCACAGGCGGTGGGGCTGGCGCAGGTGCCGTGCTCACTGTCCGCGTGAACGGGGGTAACAACCCGGCAACCTGCTTTTTTACCTACACCGCACCAACCCTTGCCGGTGGCGCTGCAATCATTGGTGCGACAACACCGCCCTCTGCAAACGGTGATACAACGGGCTGCTAGCCCATGCATTAATACGCTATTGTTACGTTAGAAGCAGGACCAGGCACATTCTGTCTGGCTCTGTTTTTAATTTTTTGCTGAATACCTGCTTTGCCATCGCTCTGTTTTACCGCATCACCAACGACGACTTTTTTGTATCCGCGTTCAGCCCGCTGCAATGTTTCTAATCTGCCCAATTGGACAAGCTTTAGGGCTGACTTTGCCCGTTGAATCAGCGCGTAACTCAGTATAGTGGCGGGAATTAGCCTTCTTAGCCTTATGCTCCCATTTCTCAAAATACCACACGAACCTGGCTGGCTAGCTATAGGGCAAAGTCCACGCCGATTTGATTTCGTGCACATTCTTCGCACGACAGACCACCTGCCACAAGTGCTGCTAGCTGAATCCATCGAACGCGGCGCGGATGATGCCACGACTTTGACTGCCCTCAAAAAGCCTTTACGGCTACATCACTATCATCTCACGGCGTTGCTTCCCGCTGGCCAGTATCAAGTGGTTTTGACTGATGCCGTCGACGGACCGCTTGACGAAGCACGTGAAATCGTTCGCTGGAAACTCAAAGACCAAGTAGACTTTCCCGTAGATACTGCCGCAATTGATCTTTTGCCAATCCCTCCGCTCGGCCGCTCACCGCAAGTCTATGCACTGCTGGCAGCTGAAACGGTGATGGCACCGCTCATACAATCCTTCCAATCAGCCAAACTCGAGCTCACCGCGATTGACTTACCAGAGCTCGCTCAACGCAACATATCATCTTTGCTCGAAGAAGAGGATCGCGGCTTGGCCATGCTCATTTTTGATGAGTCCGAAGGGCTGCTGACCTTTACCTTTGGTGGGGATCTGCTCGTAGCGCGGCATATTGAGATTTCGGCAGAACAATTGCTATCGGCTAGCCCAGAGCGGCGAGAGCAGCTCTTCGAGCGCATCACGCTGGATATACAACGCTCACTGGATAATTTTGACCGTAGCTATAGCATGGTGCCGCTCTCTGGTCTTGTCGTAGGTACTATTCCCGGAGTTACCGGATATATGGATTACCTGCGCAACAACCTGTCGCTCACTGTTACCATCTTAAATCTGGCCGATATCGTCGATCTCAGTGCCGTACCGGCGCTGCTTGATCCGCAGCGCCAATTCCAATGCCTGCGCGCCTTGGGTGCCGCCCTGCGTGAGGAACCTGCACCTTGAGCGTGCAAATCAACCTTTACCACGCGCGGTTCTTGAAGGTTCACGATTGGCTGAACCTGAATAATCTGGTGTTGGCGGCAGTCGCCCTGTTCAGCGTCCTGGGTGTGACGTCGCTTGTCGCCCACCGCGATCTTTCGCAGCAGCAAAGTCAGGCAGCCACCATCAGCGGCGAACTGGAAGCAGTCAAGCTTGCACTGGATCAAGCCAACCAATTGGCCAGCCGGCCAGCCAATCCTCAACTCGTCGCTGAAGTTAACCATGCACAAGCGGCGCTCACCCGCCGCGAAGAAATTGCCCGCTTGCTGGAAAGCGGTGCCATTGGGAACAGCAGCGGATTTTCTGCCTATCTGCTGGGGTTTGCGCACCAGGTGCCTGCCGGTTTATGGCTCACCGGCTTTACATTGGGCGCTGGCGGCAGCGATATGGAAATTCGCGGCAGCACGTTTGACGAAAAAACTGTGCCGGACTACATCCGCCGCCTGGGTGGCGAAAAAACATTCCAGGGGCGGCAATTTTCAGCGCTCAGCCTGCAACGCGATATCAGCTCGAATAACACCGCAACCGGTACACCCCAGGCAGCCACGGCCACCGTCTCGCCAGCGCCGACTTTTCCAGCCGTTCAATCCAAGGGGCTCAAGCTCCCCCGGCAGCCGATCCATTTCGTGCTCATGCCAACATCCGTATCGCAGGGAGTCAAGCCATGAACGCACTCCGTATGCGCTGGCAGAACTGGTGTGCGCAGTTTCTGGCGCGCCCGCGCCGGGAACGAGCGATTCTTGCGATTGCCCTGCTTTTGGGTGGCGGTTTCTTGCTGTTTAATTTCGGCATTGATGCCACTTGGCAAAAAACACACGCAGCACAAGCTGAAACTATTGTCACGCGTACCGAGCTGTTGCAGCAAAAAGTGCAGCTTATTACCGTGCAGGCTGTCGCCGACCCAGATGCGGCGAATCGGCGACGCCTGACTCAGCTAAAAGATGCCATGAATGCCATCAATACACGGCTAACACGCTTTGAGCAGGGCATGGTGTCGCCTTCACGCATGCGCGGTTTTCTGGAAGACCTGCTCGCACGTAATCGCGGCATTGAACTTCTTGAATTAAAAACCCTGCCACCTGAACCTGTGGGACACCCCACCAAAAATGCACCCGGCGCGAGTTATCAGGCTTCCACCCGTAGCGCGGAGACCACAACCACGTCATCCGCCGATGGCATTTGGCAACACGGCATCGAGCTCCGCCTGGCAGGCAGCTACCTTGACTTGCTGAATTATTTAACCGGCCTGGAAGCCATGCCGCAACGCTTAATGTGGAACCGGCTTGAGCTCATATCCACACACTACCCGCGAAATGAAATGGTGCTGCGCGTCTACACGTTGAGTTTGGATAAAGATTGGCTGGTCATGTGATGCGACGAGCGACAATATTTTTTCTTGCTCTACTCTCGCTAACAGCGGCAGCCCAAGTGGCTGATCCCACCCGTCCGGCAGATGCGCCGATGGCTGACGGTTTATCTTCGAACACAGATAACAGTCTGGGTCTGCAAACCATTATTGTGCGGCCAGGAAAAGGTCGATCGACGGCACTGATTGCCGGGCAGACAGTGCGTCTAGGCAGCAAAGTGGGTGAACAGCGCGTCATTAAAATTGCCGAAGACGAAGTGGTATTGCAGGGCGATAACGGCCGGGAAGTTTTACGGCTGACCCCCTCCATCCAAAAAAAACCGGTGGCCAAACTGCATGCCACCACCCATCACGTGAAGCAACCTCCGACGGAAACCCCTAAAAAATGATAAACCTTATCCGCTGGCTTGCCGCACTCTGCGTACTCCCTGCGCTGATGGCTTGCTCTACCCCACGGCATAAAAATAATGAAGTGCTCAACCAGATTAACGATGTGCTGTTGCAGTCAGCCACCGACCGCAAAGCCCGTCCGGCAGCACCTGACGCGGCGCTCATGCCAAGCCTCATGCAGGCTACCATAGCCCCGCCCAGTGAATCGCGATTCGATCTGTCTGTCGTCGAAGCTCCGGCTGCTCAGGTATTCATGGCGCTGGTTTCGGGCACACCCTACAGCATGCTGTTACCGCCGGATGTCAGCGGCAATATCACAATCAACCTCAAAAACGTTACGGTCCTGGAGTCGTTAGATACGATACGTGAACTATTCGGCTATGAATATCGCATTCAGGGGAAGCGCATTTTCATTGAATCAAATACGATGAAAACACGTGTCTTCCAGATCAACTATCTGGCAAGTCATCGCCAAGGCTCTAGTGACTTGCGCGTCACGGCCAATTCAATAACTACCGGAGGCGGAGGCGGCGCAGGGGGATCTGCCACTCAGGCTACGCAAGCAGCCGCAGGCGGTGGCGCGGTTTCCAGCGGTTCACGCAGCAATGATGCCAGTCGGGTAAGCATGACAACTGATAGCGATTTTTGGGGGGACCTGAAAACTGCGTTAACAGCAATTCTCGGCACAACCGATGGACGTAGTGTCGTCATCAATTCAGCCTCTGGCGTGGTGGTAGTGCGCGCCATGCCCAGCGAGCTGGCGAATGTGGACAAGTATCTCAAAGCAACACAGTTGATCGCTGATCGACAAGTCATGATTGAAGCCAAAATTGTCGATGTCGCCCTGTCAGAGGGTTATCAATCCGGTATCAACTGGTCAACATTCAACGGCAAAAACCGGCGTGTGTCCGCAGGCGTTGTACAACCCGGTACGATTTTGCGCACGCAACCTGGTGAGGCAATTACCGGGATTCCTTCTGATGCGGTGACCGCGACAAACCGCGTCGATGAACTATTCTCCGGAAACGGCACAGTACTTCCGGGAGCAGGCGGGCTTATTGCCGCAACAGCTCTTGGGCAAGGCTTTCTAGGACTCGCCTTTCAATCCGCAAACTTTGCGGCACTGCTTAACTTTTTAGAGACGCAAGGCAGTGTCACCGTGCTTTCCAGTCCGCGCATTGCAACCGTCAACAATCAAAAAGCGGTGCTTAAAGTGGGCACTGATGAACTCTTTATTACCAACCTGACCACATCGACAACAACCACGACGACGGGCACCGTGGTTACCCCGAGCTTGACCCTGGAACCCTACTTCTCCGGTATTTCATTGGATGTCACGCCGCAGATTGACGAAGAAGGCAATATCATCCTGCATGTACATCCAATGGTCAGTGTGGTCAGCGAAAAAAACAAAACGGTTAGTCTAGGCACCCTGGGTTCGTTCAGCTTGCCTTTGGCGACCAGCAATATCAATGAAACAGACAGCATTGTCCGCGTGCAAGATGGCAATATTGTCGCCATTGGGGGATTGATGCGTCAGGAACAATCGTCTGATCGTTCCCAGCTACCAGGCGCTACCGGCGTTGCGGCTAGTTTGCTAGGCCAACGTAGCAGCGGGCTCACCAAACGTGAGTTGGTGATCTTGATTAAAACAACAGTTATCCGCAATGATCAAACCTGGGCGCAAGATATCAGCATCGTGCAAGAGCGGTTGAAATCCTATCAGTCGTCAGCGGAATCAAAACGTTAACTGGCAGAAGCCATGTACCTCAATCACTTCGGCCTCTCTGAGCTTCCCTTCGGCATCACGCCCGATACCAGCTTTATTTATTCCAACGATGCCCATCAGGAAGCACTGAACACGCTGCTCATCGGCCTCTCGTCGGGTGAAGGATTCATCAAGATCACGGGGGAAGTCGGCACAGGAAAGACGCTGCTGTGCCGCCGGTTATTATCAACACTGGATGAAGATCATGTCGTTGCTTATTTGCCTAACCCAATGCTCGATCCACGGGCATTGCTGGGTGCAATTGCCGAGGAGTTGGGCCTTACGCTGGCAGATGCACTCAATGATCCCAGCTTTCAACTGATCAAAATCATCAATCGGTACTTGCTTGAGCAAGCGGCCAAGGGAAAAAAGGTGCTAGTCGTGCTTGACGAGGCACAGTGCATGCCACTGGAAAGCCTGGAAACCCTGCGCTTGCTGTCGAACCTGGAAACGGAAAAACAAAAACTGGTTCAAGTCATTATGTTTGGCCAACCCGAACTCGACGAAAAACTGGCCAATCCGGCAGTCCGTCAGTTGCGGCAACGCATTGTGCTGCACTATCGCATGCCGGGTTTACGCCGCGAGGAAGTGTCTCACTACCTGAGTCATCGCCTGCGTGTTGCAGGATATCGAGGCAATGACCTATTCACAGGCAATACGACCGCATTATTGTGGCACTTATCTTTCGGCACACCGCGTTTGGTCAATATCCTGGCGCATAAAGCGCTTTTGCTTGCCTTTGGTGAAGGCAAGCCGACCGTCGTCAGGACTCATGTTGTACAGGCAGGACGCGATACAGAAGGCGCGCGACGAATTTCATGGTGGAAAAACTGGTGAGGTTGCTATGAGCCTGGTAAATAAAATGTTGCGCGACCTGGATGCACGTCGCGCCAGCGAAGCGGAACGTGGTGCCCTGCCTTCTGCAGTGACACCGCTCGCCGCTCGCCGTGAAATAGCTTCGCCCTGGCCCAAGCGGACGGCTATTCTGCTGGTTTTAATAACAGGTGCGATTCTGGCTGCATGGCAATGGCGGAAAAACCCTCCTACACCTGTAGTGAACCCAGCGCCACACAACGAGGCCGTACCAGTACCGATCACTGCTGTTACAAATAAGTTCCCGGCACCTCAGCCACCCACTGCAACTGTTTTAGCAGAAGCAGCCCCAACCAAAGGTGGCCAACCTGCCACCTTCGTTCAACCTGCCACAAGCAAGGTCGAGCCTACACAAAATCCCACTGCAACCACCACTAAATCATCTCTGACAAGCTCTAATCCACAAAAAGCAGCCCGGGCCGCACCTGCCGCTGAAAGAGTTAAAGCATCCGCAGCACCAGCAACCGGCCTGCTCTTGCCACCCATGCATAACACCGGCAATCCCAAAGCCACCGGCACGCCGCGGATTGAAAAACAGGAACATTTGCCCAGTCCGACGGAGCGGGCGGAAACCATCTATCAATCGGGGCGAGAGACGCAACGCGCTGGTCGGCTGGAGGATGCCATAGCGCAATATCAAGCAGCATTGGCTCTTGCGCCTGAGCACGCCGCATCACGTCAGGTTTTAGCCGGCTTGCTCATCGATACCCAGCGCTGGGACGCCGCTGAAAAAGTGCTGCGTGAAGGGGTTGATCTGCCCGCTACACGCCTGGCCTCGACGCTCACGTTGGCGCGATTGTTCGTAGAACGTCATCAGACCACCACCGCCCTGGATTTGATGCAGCAACAAGCAGCTAGCGGTGAAAAAAGCGCCGAGTACCAGGGATTTCTCGCAGTGCTGCTCAACCGCGCCGGACGCTCCCATGAAGCCGTCGAAAGATATCAGGCAGCGACCCGACTGGCCCCCAGCGAAGCACGCTGGTGGGCTGGACTAGGCATTGCACTGGAAGCCGATGGGCAAAGCGCTACCGCGCATGATGCCTACCTGAAAGCACGCAGCCTGCCGGGGTTACCACCCGAACTCGCAGCACATGTCGAACAAAAACTACGCTAAGCTCACTGGCTAACGGCTACCCGAAATTAATCCGGCAATTGCTGCTCAACCAAGGCTAGCCGCGTCTGTGCCCATGCGCGTAAATGCGCAAACGCGCCAGTGAGATTACTCCACGAATCAAACAAATTGCGCCGCCATTTATCGCGTAAATAGGGTTCTACCCGAGAGTAATTCTGCAACTGCAACCGGATCAATTCCCGCGCCCGATCTTCACTGCGGAGAGTGAGATGATGCAACGCATCGCGCGCCGCAGGCTCTTCACTCAACGGATAAGGCAAATGGATCACGCCCGCTAGCCGCACAACCTCACGCAAACTATCGGCTCGCTCAATACTGGCGATCTGCCCTTCACAGCGGGAAGCAAACCGACGCGCCTCCATGCGTAACAGATTTTTATCGACAGGATCCTGAGGCATAGAGTCTGGTTTTTATGGCAAAGATTCTGCAGTCGATTGTAAAACGGCAATGCCCCCAAACTTTTGATGGCAACGAGAACACCATATCACCAGTGCCGACTTAGACGTTAAACAAAAAGTTCATGACGTCGCCATCCTTGACCACATACTCCTTGCCTTCGACGCGCATCTTGCCTGCCTCTTTGGCACCGGCTTCGCCCTTGTAGGTGATGAAATCATCAAAACCAATGGTCTGCGCACGGATGAAGCCTTTTTCAAAATCGGTATGGATCACGCCGGCAGCCTGCGGTGCGGTGTCACCGGCATGGATGGTCCACGCGCGGACTTCTTTTACGCCTGCGGTGAAATAGGTTTGCAGACCGAGGAGTTTGTAGGCGCCGCGAATCAGCCGGTTCAAGCCAGGTTCATCCAGGCCGAGGTCGGCGAGGAACATCTGCTTTTCATCATCTTCCAGTTCGGCGATTTCGGCTTCGATCGCGGCGCAAATGGCGACCACTTCGGCTTTCTCACTGGAGGCATGCGCGCGCACGGCATCAAGATAGGGATTGTTGCCGAAACCACCTTCCTTGACGTTGGCCACATACAGCACCGGCTTGGCGGTGATGAGACAAAAAGGCTTGAGCAAGGCTGCCTCTTCCGCCGACAAATCAAGCGTACGCACGGCCTGGGCCTGGTCGAGCTGGGCTAAGCATTTTTCCAGCACGGCGCACAATAGTTTGGCATCCTTGTCGCCGGAATTGGCCAGCTTCCTGTTGCGCGTCAACGCTTTGTCGGCCACGCTCATGTCAGCCAGAGCCAGCTCGGTATCGATCACTTCAATGTCGGATAACGGATCAACCTTGCCGGCGACGTGTACCACGTTGTCATCGGAAAAACAGCGCACGACATGCACGATGGCATCCGTCTCGCGGATGTTGGCAAGAAACTGGTTGCCCAGCCCTTCGCCCTTGCTGGCACCGGCGACCAACCCGGCAATATCGACAAATTCGACAATCGCCGGCTGTATTTTCTGCGGCTTGACGATGGCTGACAAGGCCGCCAGACGCGGGTCTGGCACCTCGACAATACCGACATTCGGCTCGATGGTGCAAAAGGGGTAGTTCTCTGCTGCAATGCCTGACTTGGTCAAGGCATTGAATAAGGTGGATTTACCCACATTGGGCAAGCCGACGATGCCACATTTGAGGCTCATGTGTTTCCTTTTTTCGTTGCGACAGGTTTAGAGTTAATGCGTTGCGTGGCGGCTTCATACTCCCCCTTCGCGAGCAGCGGCCAAGCTGACAATGCGGTATTCAAGGCGTCGTCAATCTCGGTTTGCTCTTCTTTGCGCGGCGGCTTGAGAACATAGTGGATGACTTCGTTTTTATCGCCCGGATGGCCAATGCCTATGCGCAGCCGCCAGTAATCCTGCGTGCCCAGGTGCGCGGTAATGTCTTTCAAGCCATTATGCCCGCCCAAACCACCACCGAATTTCAAGCGCATCTGGCCAGGAGGTATATCAAGCTCATCATGCACCACGAGCATTTCTGCGGGTTCGACGCGATAAAACTGCATCAGTGCGCGCACGGCTTGCCCGGAACGATTCATGAATGTTTGCGGTAGCAGCAAGTGAACACCGGTCGCGCGCGAAGCACCGACCAAACCGTGAAAGCGCGCTTCATGCTTCAGTGGCGCACCCAACTCGCGGGATAAGTGCTCACAAAACCAAAACCCGGCGTTATGCCGGGTTTTGGCATAGTCGGCTCCGGGATTACCGAGACCGACTATCAGACGTAACTGCGGGCGCACCTGAGAGGGCATCCGTGGCACCGTGCCAGATGCGTAGTCACATCACTTCTTGGCAGCAGGTGCAGGGGCTGCAGCAGGCGCGGCCGTTGCAGCCGAATCGGCCTCGGGAGCTGCATCTGCATCTTCATCTTTACCACGCACGGTGAGAATGGTTGCAACCACAGGGTCTTCACCCTTATGCACAATCACTTCAACGCCTGCGGGCAAGCTTAGCTGCGACACATGCAAGGAATGTCCGGCGACCAGATCCTTCAGATCCACCTCGATAAATGCAGGTAAATCCTTGGGCAAGCAACGCACTTCGATGTCAGTCAGCACATGTTGGATGATGCCGCCGCCCAGCTTGACGCCTGGCGCAATATCCGCATTGATAAAGTGCAGTGGCACTTTCTGATGCAGTTTATGGGTGGCATCAACACGCTGGAAGTCAGCATGCAAAATAACCTGGCGATAGGGGTGGCGTTGCACGTCACGCAGCAAGCAGGTTTCTTTGACGCCATCAATATTCGCGATTAACACGGAGGAATAAAACGCCTCTTTGCGCAACAGCTGAAACAGCTCGTTGTGGTCGATATCAATGGATTGTGGTTTTTCTGTGTTGCCATAGATAATGGCAGGAACACGGCCCGTGCGACGCAGGCGGCGGCTCGCTCCGGTGCCCTGGCCATCACGTTTGTTTGCGTTAAATTCAAGTTGCATGATTTACTCCTTTACTTCACAAGTGGTACTGCACGACAATATCCCCGCCCGCGACCAGGCGAGGGGTTAAGAAACTAGTCCATGAACAAGGATGAGACCGATGCTTCATTGCTGATGCGCAACATGGTTTCGGCCATCAGTTCAGCAATCGAAATCTGGCGAATACGCGGGCATGCAACGGCTTCGGGCGACAGGGGGATCGTATCGGTCACTACCAGTTCATCGATCTCGGACTCGGCAATACGCGCCACTGCGCTACCAGACAACACCGCGTGCGTGCAGTAGGCGAGCACCTTGGTTGCGCCTTGCTCTTTTAAGGCCTGCGACGCTTTGCACAGCGTTCCAGCAGTATCCACCATGTCATCCATGATCACGCAGGTGCGGCCTGCCACATCGCCAATGATGTTCATTACTTCTGACACATTGGCTTTTGGCCGCCGTTTGTCGATGATGGCTAAATCCGAATCCAGGCGCTTGGCCAAGGCACGGGCGCGCACCACGCCGCCCACATCGGGAGATACAACGAGCAGATTTTCATGCTGTTGCTTCCAGATGTCGCCCAACAAAATGGGCGCGGCGTAAATGTTATCCACCGGAATATCGAAAAAACCCTGAATCTGATCTGCATGCAAATCAACGGTTAACAAGCGCTGCACGCCCACTGCCTGCAACATGTTGGCAACCACTTTGGCGGTAATGGCAACGCGCGCCGAGCGCGTCCGGCGATCTTGCCGGGCATAGCCGAAATACGGAATCGCTGCGGTGATACGGCCAGCTGAAGCACGTTTTAACGCGTCGACCATGACCATCAATTCCATCAGGTTATCGTTCGTCGGCTGACAAGTCGATTGCAGGATGAACACATCCTGTCCGCGCACGTGCTCGAGAATCTCGACATTGACTTCGCCGTCGGAAAAACGCCCTACATTGGCGCGGCCCAGCGAAATATGCAGGCGTTTGACCACATCGGCCGCCAATTTGGGGTTGGCATTGCCGGTAAAAACCATCAGGCTGTCGTAGGACATATCCATCTGCTCAAGCGCTGCGGCAGGAAAGCGCCTGCCAGTCGTGGATCGGGGCTGGGGAGGAAGGATTCGAACCTTCGCATGCTGGAATCAAAATCCAGTGCCTTAACCAACTTGGCGACTCCCCAATACTATAGTGGACCACCCAGCCATTTAACCCATTCACAAGGCCAAAAGGCCAAAACGGGAAACAGGCAGGTGTCGAAAGGACGCGCATTGTCGTGGTTTTTTCGTCATCTGTCAAATAAAAGCCAGCGGATGTTGATCTATGCCCCGGGCAACAAAGCCCTGCATCGATGATGGCAAGGCAGCATGCGCCGCATCAGCGGCGGCGGCCGTAGCAAAGGCCACAAAACAGCACGCGCCCGATCCACTCATGCGCGCGTCCCCCCATGCGCGTAGCCAGTCCAGATGCCGCGCGACTTGCGGATAAAGCGCAGCAGCAACGGCTTCCAGATCATTGCGGCCCGCGCCTGAATGCCAGGCGCTAGCCGCCATCGCCGGGGTGTCACGGCGCAGATCTGACGCCGCAAAAATTTGTGCTGTAGGCACGGCAACCGGTGGCACCAGCACCAGATACCACGCGGACGGGGGCGTGACATCAGTGAAGCGCTCGCCCACGCCTTCGGCAAATGCGGTATGCCCATGAATAAATATCGGCACATCGGCGCCCAGCGCGAAGGCGATGCGTTGTAACTGCGCGCGATCAAGCCCCGTGCGCCATAAATGATTCAGTGCAATCAGTGTCGTTGCCGCATCCGAGCTGCCGCCGCCCAACCCGCCACCCAGCGGCAGACGCTTATCAACGTGCAAGGTAACCCCTAGCTTGGTGCTCCGCGCCACCGATGCAGAAGCCACGAGAAGTATTTCTGTGCGCAAAGCCTGTGCTGCGCGTACCGCCAAATGGTTTTCATCCGCTACACCCGGCAGCGGCGTTGCCAGCACGATGCGGCCATCCTGGCGAGGCTCGCAGCGTATGGAATCGCCTACATCCAAAAATCGAAACACGGTTTGCAGCAAATGGTAACCATCCGCGCGTCGGCCGATGACATGCAAAAACAAGTTGATCTTGGCAGGCGCAAACCATTTATGCGATTCGTCATAGGGCAGTTCATTCGTCATCGCGTCATTCATCCGTGAACTCCCAGGAATCCACGATGAGCTTCAAGGTCACATCATCGTGTGTGACAAGCAATGTGCGTAAAAGCCGGCGCTGGTGATACGCCGCGCAGCAAGTACCCGTGGGGTGCAGCGTAGTATCCGTCACTGAGACGTGCCAGCCATCGACTGCGCCTTCTAATTCGGGATGTGCGCCACGCAGCCAATCGGTGAGACTATCCAGCGGTAGCGTGGTGCCAAATACACGCTGGGCGAGTTCCGGCAGATTACTGGCTTCTACCGTCAGCTGATTCGGTTGCGTCAGTCGCGCAGTCGTCGCATCGCGCCGAATTTCGGCCAGACCTTGGCCGAGCGGCGAAACAAAGAGCACCACATCTTCTGCTCCTGTGTGCTGCCAGCGAAAGCGCACGTGATCCTGGCGCTTATCCTGTTGCAAGGAGAGTCTGCCTTCCGCTACAAAGTTTTCTACCGGCGGGCCTAACAACAACGCAGGCGCATTTGCAGACAACCTCGCATCAGGGGCTGCCGGAAACTGCGCGCAAGCCGCGACAACAAGCACAAAGCAGGCAACAGGAAAAATCTGCCGCAACCGCATCACGGAACAAATCGCTTGATCGTTGTCGCCAGCGCCTCATTTTTCGGATGCGCCAGCGTCGCATCGCGCCAGAACTTGATGGCTTCGTCGTGACGTCCGAGCGACCATAGCACTTCACCGATATGTGCCGCAATTTCGGCATCGGGCTTGAGCGCATAGGCTTTTTTCAAGGTCGTCAAGGCCTCATTCGCTTGACCCTGCCGAAACAACGCCCAGCCTTTGCTATCCAGAATAAACGGGTCATCGGGTTTCAGCGTTAGCGCCTGATCGATCAGCTGCACAGCTTCGGCAAGGCGCACTTTACGATCGGCCAGTGAATAGCCCAGCGCGTTATAAGCTATGGCCTCTTCTGGTTTTAATTTGATCAAATGCCGTAAATGCCGCTCCATCGTCGTCACATCATTCAGTTTTTCTGCCGCGAGCGCCGTCTCGTAGAGTAAATCCGGGTCATCTGGTTGCGCTTCCAGCGCAGCACTCAACATGGCATACCCTTCGGCATAGCGTCCGCCCTCGCGCAGCAATTGCGCCTCAGCAATGATCAAGCGGCTATCGGTGGGCGTGCTGGCACGTGCGATCGCAATCTGTTCGCGCGCCTCATCAAGCTTGTTTTGTTGTACCAGCAATTGCGCTGCACGCACGTGCGCCGGGACTTTCTGCTCGCCGTCTGCAACCGCACGATACCAATCAAGTGCCTCATCATTTCGCCCTGCCTGCTCTGCGATCTGGCCGAGGTAAAAGCGCGCCGCATCTTGCTCGCCCCGTCCCAGAAGCATGAAGTGCTTGAGATTTTTTTCGGCTGTGGCAACATCATTTAACTGCAACGAGAGTATGCCAACGGCAAACAACACATCCGGATTTTCCGGATGCAACCGCAGCAGTGTTTCAAATTCCTTCCGGGCATCGTCATAGCGTTTTTCAGCCACCAGGGTGCGGGCATAACCCAAGCGCACATCATGCGCTGAAGGGTTGGCCGCAAGAAACCGCTTCAGAAAATCAAGTTGCGGTGCGCCCTGCGCAAGCAAATCGGCTTTCAACAAAGCGGCAGGTTCCCATGTGGTGCGCAATGCTAGCGCTTGATCCACTTCGCTCATGGCCCCGGCTTTGTCATTCACTGCAAGCGCTGCTTGAGCGCGTACCAAGTGCGCCTCGGGCAACGCCGCATAAGGCTGGGTGAGTTGATCGAACAAGCGCTTGACTGCTGCTTTATCGGGATAATTTGCGAAAACGCGTTGTTGCTGAAGCAGCAAATCGCCGGTGCGCGGGCCAGCATTTTCAAGATCATGCGCCAGGTTAATCGCCAACTCGTCAATCCGGCCACTGGCCAGCAGCAAGGTAGCCAGCATTCGCTGCGCTTCCCTGGCTTGCGGGTCAATCGCTACCCACATGCGCGAAGCTTCCAGTGCGATAGGATACTGCCGCGCATATAACGCCACTTCCGCGGCACGACGCACAATGCGCGGGTCCCGCGTATTTTTCGCCAGATCAAAATATACCTCGGAAGCGGTCGCCATCTGGCCGCGCTGCCCGGCAATTTCGGCCAGCAAAAATTCATAGAGAATTTTTTCCGTCAAGACCATTTTTGGCAAGCGCTCATCCTCTTTGGCACTCGTTGCCGCCTCAGATGCTTGATCTACGATTGACGTTGGCACACCTTGCGCCAGCAATACTGATGGATTCTGCGCCAGCGCAAAACCGCTGCAAAAAAACAAGGCCAGCACCATAGGCCGCAACGTCGACCGCAAAGTGTGCCGCAAGAGACCAGACGCCATCGGGTGATCAATAGAATTCATAAGCAAGGTACCCAGTAAAACAGTCGCATACAATGCACTGATGTTATCAGTTTCGTATGAATTTCCGTATGCCTGAACTACCTGAAGTTGAAGTCACTCGCCGTGGTATCGCCCCTGCGCTGGTTGGCCGCCGTCTCACCAGCGCCGACTTTCGCGCCCCTGCGCTGCGCTATCCGCTACCCCATGCGCAGCGTGCGGCTTTTGTTGACCAGCGGCTGATCTCGCTAACCCGGCGCGCAAAATATCTGTTGCTGAATTTTGGCACCGGCCATCTGTTAATCCATTTGGGCATGTCGGGCAGCCTGCGATTATTGCCAACCAATACGCCCGCACAAAAGCATGACCATGTTGATTTGGTCTTCGATGAAACCACGCTGCGCATGCGCGACCCACGACGCTTTGGTGCCATGCTTTGGTTGGAAGGCGACGGGCTTAACCACACTTTCACGCATCCCTTGCTGGCAAAGCTCGGCATCGAGCCTCTCGATGAGGCATTTGACGCCCACTGGTTAAAGGCCGAACTCGCGGGCATTAAATCAGCCATCAAACCCGTGCTGATGGATAGCCATCGCATCGTCGGCATCGGCAATATTTACGCCACGGAAAGCCTTTTTCGTGCGGGCATTAATCCGCGCACCGTAGCCGGTAAAATCTCGCTGGCACGCCTGCAGCGCCTGGTGCCGGTAATCAAAACCACCCTGCACGCAGCAATTGACGCTGGCGGCAGCAGCCTGCGCGATTTCATTCATTCGGACGGCAGCTCAGGCTATTTTCAGCAGCAATATTTTGCTTATGGCCGCACGGGCCAGCCCTGTCGAATTTGCGGCCACGCGATCCAGGAGATAAGGCAGGCGCAGCGCACGACGTTTTACTGCACGCACTGCCAGCGGTAACTATTTTAGTTTGCCGCTACTTTGGCGGTCAAGCGCATGAACTTGGCCATCAAGTCATCTTTTGATTCGACGTTATCCTTGTCATTCGGAATGCAATCCACGGGGCAGACTTCGCGACACTGCGGGGCATCAAAGTGGCCGACACATTCGGTGCACTTTTCCGGATCGATGACATAAATTTCGTCGCCTTGCGAAATGGCGTTATTCGGGCATTCCGGCTCGCATACGTCACAGTTAATGCATTCATCGGTAATCAGTAAAGACATGGGGTTTCCTTGGGTTGTCCCGGCACAAATTCAGTTGTTTTGAGCGGCTGTTTTTTTGGCTAAATTCGTCAGTACTTGCGGCGATACAAACTTTGATACATCTCCGCCAAGCAGAGCGATTTCACGCACCATGGTGGAAGAAATGAACATGTACTGCTCAGCGGGTGTGAGAAAAACCGTTTCCACATCGGGGTACAAATTGCGATTCATGCCGGCCATCTGAAATTCGTAATCAAAATCGGACACTGCCCGCAAACCGCGCACAACGATTGTCGCATGATGCTCATAAACAAAATTCATGAGCAAGCAATCAAAACCGTGCACTTCAACATTCGGCACTTCCTGCAAAATCTCACGCGCCATATCCACCCGCTCGGCCATTGAAAACAGCGGATTTTTTTTGCGGCTTTCCGCAACACCGATAATCACCCGACCAAACAGACCCGCAGCCCGGCGTACTAAATCTTCGTGGCCCCGCGTGAAGGGGTCAAATGTGCCTGGATAAACCGCGATGTTTGTACTCATGTTTTGACTCCAGCAGATGAAAATAAACCTGGCCCGCCTGCCCCGCCTTTATAACCGACCATCGGCCCAGTTGTGTAAGCGGCGCTTCCGCTTCAACATAAAGCCGCGCCGCAGGAGTTGCCAGTTCATCCAGCCGGGGTGCAATACGCTCCAGCCAGCCCTGACCATAGGGCGGATCGAGAAAGATCAGATCAAAACGCCTATCCGCCGGGGGGGCGAATTTTAGCGCATCGCACAAAAAAAGTTGGATACTTGCACAGGCAAAACTATCGACGTTTTTTTTCAGCGTATGAAAAACGTGTTTTGATTGTTCCACACACGCCACATACGACGCGCCGCGCGAGGCGGCTTCCATGCCCAGCACGCCACTTCCGGCAAACAGATCGAGACAGGCCAAACCCGTCAAATCGTGCCCCAGCCAGTTAAACAGCGTTTCGCGCACCCGATCAGGTGTTGGTCGCAGTCCCGGTGCCTCAGTTACCTGCAGTTGCCGACTACGCCATTCGCCACCCGTGATGCGAATTTTGCTCATGCGTTGCAGAGGGGCTTACTCAGTCGCCACAACAACGGTGACCAGATGATCACGCGGGACATGGCGAGCGAAAGCATCGCGCACCTGGGAAATTGTCACTGCATTGACCCGCGCTGGAAAATCATCCAGATAAGTGAGTGGCAAACCATAAAATCCGATGGTCGATAAATAGCCCAGCAGCTTGGCGTTGCTATCCAAACGCAGCGCCAAGCCATCAACAAGATTTTTTTTCGCTGCCACCAGCTCTTTTGCCGTCGGGCCTTGCACCATGAAGCTGCTTAATACGTCATCAACGACTTTGAGTGCATCATTAACCTGTGAGCGCTTGGTTTGCAGATTAATTTCAAAGGGACCGGGCAACAGTTGCGGATAAAAATAAGAACTTACGCTATACGCATAGCCTCGTTTTTCTCGTACCTCTTTCATCAACCGTGAGGCAAATCCACCACCGCCCAAACTGTAATTGCCCACCAGCAGGGCAAAGTAATCCGCATCGCCACGCCGCACAGCGGGTAGCCCGATATGTACGTGGCTTTGCGCAGCAGGATGCGCGACTTTAATTGTCTGACTTTTTGGCAACGTGACAGGCGGCAAGGTAACGGACGCACCGCCAGCGGGCAAGGCCTGCGATAACTGATTAGCGATAGCTTCCGCTTCGCTGCGCGAAATATCGCCAATGAGAGAGATCGTCGCATGTTTAGCCGCGTAGTGTTGCTGATAAAAATCGATGAGGTCTTGCCGCGTGATGGCAGCCACGCTCTCGGCAGTCGCGCTGACGCCATAGGGATGAGCAGGATAAATCGCTGCGGCAAATCGCTTGGCGACGATCGCACCCGGCTGCGTGTCCGCTTCACGGATGGCGGCGATGCTGCGTTCTTTTTCACGCGTCAGCGCGGCTTGTGGAAAAGTCGGCGCTGACAATACGGTGTGCATGAGTGTTAACGCGGCATCTCGCTCCGGTTTTGCAGACAGCGTGCGTAGCGCCACACTGGCGCGGTCGTTATCAACTCCGCCACTCAGCTGGGCGCCGGTATCCGTCAAGCGTTCGGCTAACTTTTCTTCGTCCAGATCGCTCGCACCGGCTTCCAGCAAGCTGCGTGTGAGGCTCGGTAACCCGGCTTTGTCTGGCACCGAATACACATTGCCCGCAGCAAAATCGAGTTGCACATCGAGAATCGGCACACCACGGGTTTCAACGAAATACACACGTGCGCCGGAAGCAGTCGTCCAGTGTTCTATTTTTACGCCCGCAGTGGCTCCTGCGGAAAAAAGCGCAAGAGCGAGAAAAGAAAAAAGGGTTTTCACAAAATGCCTCTTCATCGTCATAAGCTTTCTGCAACCAAGTATTACCACTAAATGGATCGGAGTCGTCATTTGCACACTCATTAATGCAGCGTCTTAATCGCAGGATTTGCGGAAGGCTTGGGATCAGCGGCATCCATCGGCTGCGGGTCAAGTACGGCAATGGTCAATGCGTCATCCTTGAAATATTTTTGAGCTACGGCCTGAACTTCTGCTGCGGTAACGCCTTTGAGTTGATCAACCAGCAGATCAACGTCGTGCCACGACAGGCCAACAGCCTCCATGCCGCCAATTTCCATTGCCTGCGCCATGAGCGAATCCCGCTTGTAAGTTTGTCCGGCAATGAGCTGGATCTTCACGCGAGATAGTTCTTCCGGGGTAATTCCAGCCACTTGTATGCGGGTGATTTCTGCGCGCAAGGCCGCCTCTAACTCGGCCACACTGCGCCCCTCTGCCGGTTGGCCATCCACCGTGAACGTTGCTTCGCCACGCACCGTGCCGTCATAACCTGCACCGGCGGATTGCGCAATACGCGCACCCCGCACCAGGTTCTTGGCCAACCGCGAAGTGTCATTGCCATCCAGAATCGCGGCTAGAACTTCCAGCGCATAAGGATCACGATCTTTATGCACATCACTCAGGCGTGGCACTTTCCAAAGCATGGAAAGGTAGGGTAGCTTGGCAGGTGCCTTGACGCTCACACGTCGCCAGCCTTTTTGTTCCGGCTCATTCTGTGGCTTGCGTTCAGGAAACGCGTGGGCTTTATGCACACCGTAATACTTTTGCGCCCACCGGAATACTTCCGTGTGATCGACATCGCCCACCACTACGACATACGCATTGCTTGGCGTGTACCACTGGGTGTACCAATAATGTGCATCTTGCCAGGTCAGATGTTCCAGATCATTCATCCAGCCGATGACTGGGCGACGATAAGGGTGTGCTAAAAACGCGGCGCCACGGGCTGCCTCAACCACCTGCGCCTGTGGATTATCATCCGTGCGCAAACGACGCTCTTCCATCACCACTTTGATTTCCGAAGCAAACTCCGCCGGGGTAAACGCCAGATTCACCATTCGATCCGCTTCAAGCTGCATCATTTCGGGCAATGCCGCCTTGGGCACAATCTGAAAATACGCGGTGTAGTCGTAGGAAGTAAACGCGTTATCCTGTCCACCTGCGGCAGCCACGCGCTGGTTGAATTCGCCCGAGGGCAGTCGCTTGGTGCCTTTGAACATTAAATGTTCCAGCGCATGCGCTACGCCGGATGTGCCATCTTTTTCGTCCATGCTGCCGGCGCGATACCAAACCATGTGCACTACCGTGGGCGCGCGATGATCTTCTTTGACGATAACACGCAGCCCATTGGGTAAAGTGGTTTCAAATGTATTGAGCACCGGATTGGCAAAAGTCGGTGCTGGTGATACGGCGACAAATAACAAAATGGCAAGGCAGATGGGCAATTTCATGGTCGAAGTCAGTAAGTAACTGTTAGGTAGTCGCTGAAAGGTCAATGCGAGCGAAGGCGCTCTGTTAAAATTATTCCTGCGCGACATCTTATCGCTTCCGCCTCTGACATCTCACCCCTATGTTTAGTTTCCTCAAAAAAAAGGACAGGCCCTCCGCGTTGAGCATGCCCGATGCGGCTGACACGGCAACAAGTGCTCACGACGCAACGTCGGCCGCCACACCCGCCGCCACCTCATGGCGCGACCGGCTGAAAGCTGGCCTCTCGCGTACGCGCGCAGCGCTCACCACGCCGCTGGGTGAGCTGTTCAGCCGCAATCGAATTGACGAAGCGCTGCTGGAAGATCTTGAGACCACGCTGCTCACCGCTGATTGTGGCATCGACGCGACACAATGGTTGCTGGATGAACTCAAATCAGCCGTCAAGAAAAACACGCTCGAAAGTCCCTCGCAACTACGCCAAGTGCTGGCCGACCGGCTGACGACATTGCTCGCGCCGCTGGAACAACCACTGGATGTGACTGCCCACAAGCCCTTCGTCATAATGATTGCCGGTGTGAATGGCGCGGGAAAAACCACCTCCATCGGCAAGCTGGCGAAATACTTTCAGAGCCAGGGCAAGAGCGTGCTGCTCGCCGCAGGCGACACCTTCCGCGCAGCCGCGCGTGAGCAACTCAAAATCTGGGGCGAACGCAATGGCATAGCGGTCATCGCACAAGAATCGGGCGATCCTGCCGCCGTGGTGTTCGATGCAATCAGCGCCGCGCGCGCGCGCAATATTGATATTGTCCTGGCCGATACCGCAGGCCGCTTGCCCACCCAATTGCACCTGATGGAAGAAATTGCCAAGGTGCGCCGCGTCATTCAAAAAATCGATGTCACCGGCCCGCATGAAGTCTTACTGGTGCTGGATGCCAACATTGGCCAGAACGCCGTGCAGCAAGTCAAAGCGTTCGATCAATCCATCCACGTGACGGGTCTCGTACTGACCAAACTGGATGGTACCGCCAAAGGTGGCGTGCTGGCTGCCATCGCCCGCCAATGCCCCAAGCCCGTACGTTTCATTGGCGTAGGCGAAGGCATTGATGACTTGCAGCCGTTCCGCGTCGACGAGTTTGTCGAGGCGCTCCTGGCAGAACCGGAAAATGCCGCCGCTTAAGTAAACAACAGGAGCAAGGACGGGCCGCCTCAAGCACATCGCTATATCATCAGCAGGCTTTTCGCAACAAGTCAGCGCAGACCTTCCAGAAAAGACGCAGGACCGAAAACGGCAAGCAGCGTCAGATCTTCCTCAATATTGAAGAAGGAATGATCGGTTGTTGCACTAACAAAAAGCACCATGCCGGGTCGCACTTCACGCTCATCGTTACCCATACGCAGCCGGGCGAACCCGTCAAGAACGATGTAAATTTCATCTTCCAGGTGCGGCGCCTGCATATCCCGCGCGCCAGCAGGCAGTCGATACATTGCGCAGGATATTTGCGAAGACCGCAAAAATTCCACGAAACGCGGCTCTGTACCTTCAACTTGTTTTCTCAGATCAGCGAGGTCAAATACTTGCCAAGCATGTGCGGACATACGATACCTTTCTTTACGCCTTGCGCCATGGGTGAGTTCGGCATCCCGGACTGCGCCCATCGACAGCGAAAGCGGTATTTCGAATAGCCGGTTGGCACAAGACAAGAACAGTGACTGCTTTCAGTTTATAGACACAACCCCTCATCGGCAACTTGTCTGATAAATATCCGTTACTGCGCTAGCGAGTAGCAGTAACCGGATGACTGCAAGAACGGCCCCCTTCTAGTTTTAACTTCTCCCACTTTGGCGCGTAAGCGGGATTTGCGCACTAGGATAGTGCGCCGGTATGCGATCAAAACTCGACTTCAAGCTCCTCAATATCGGTCGGCTCAAGTTTTGCCGCAGCAATCCACTCGTGCATTTCGGGCATGGCGATCACTGTTTGGCAATAAGCAGCACAAACGGGGTCGAGTTCAACGCTGTAGGTCAGAAACCGCGTGACTACCGGCGCATACATGGCGTCAGCCATGCCGCGCTGCTTGCCGAACAGCCAAGGCCCGCCGTAGCGGGTAAGACAATCGCGCCAGATGTCAGTAATACGCTCGATGTCGCCTTTGGCACGCGACCAAATTGCAAAGTTTTTTACTGTGGTACTGAGATTCATCGGCAGTGCCGAGCGCAGGGCAGAAAATCCAGAGTGCATTTCACCGCAGATAGAACGGCAGTGCGCACGCGCAGCCTGATCAGCAGGCAGCAAGCCAGCTTTCGGTTTGATCTCGTCAAGATATTCAGCGATAGCCAAGGTGTCCCAGACGGAAATACCATCGTGTTCCAACCGGGGCACAAGAACCGATGGCGAAAGCAACAGCAACTCAGCCTTGGCCGACGCATCATCAGTAGCAACCAGCCGCTCGGTGAATGGCAATCCTGCAAAGCGCACCAACAACCAGCCGCGCAAAGACCATGAAGAATAATTTTTGCTGCTCAAGGTGAGGCTTGCTTTGGCCTTGGTCATGGGAAACTCCAGTATCCGCGAAGAATGAAGGCCCCAATCAGGCCAGGGCTTGTTAAAGGGATAATATCCCTTCTTCGTGGTATTGTTGCAGAATGTCGTAAAGCAAAGTGCGTACCATGGAATTTGGTTCCAGTTTGACTTCCCGAAAAAATGAAACCCATGCACGTATCTTGCTAGTACTAGTAGCACCCCTAATTGGGAAAGGATTCATGTTGATTGCTGCAGTTGCGCCCCACTACCAGATGTATCAGGCTCTTTTTGATGCCTGTTATCCTGCGCGCAGCACCGCCCGTGTGCTCGCCCCTTGGTTGCGCCAAACCATGTCCTGGCTGCCGGATAGCATCACCGTGCGCAAACTGACCGCCCTGTGCGAGGCAGTTGCTTTAGCTGGTCTGACACATGAGCGGCCAGGTTTCGGCATTGACACGATTGAAATAGAGGGACAAAAAATCACTGTGCATGAAGAGGCGGCGCATGTCACACCCTTCGCCACCTTGCTGCACTTTCGTAAAGACATGTCCAACCCCGGCCCCAAGGTGCTGCTAATCGCGCCTATCTCGGGCCACTTTGCTACCCTGCTTGCCAGTACCGCACGCACACTGCTCCAGCATCACGATGTGTACATCACCGACTGGCATAACATCCGTGATGTACCTCTGAGTGCGGGTACCTTCGACATGAATGCCTTCATTGGTCATTTGATCGAATTTATTGACTGGCTGGGGCCGGAAACTCACCTGGTTTCCATTTGCCAGCCAACGGTTGGCACGCTCGCAGCAGTTGCCGTCATGGCCGCAGAGCAAAGCCCCAACCAGCCGCGCAGCATGACGTTAATGGCAGGTCCGATTGACTGCCGTATTAACCCCAGCGTCGTCAACAAGCTGGCAACAGATAAACCGATTGAGTGGTTTGAAGAGAACTTGATTGGCCTGGTGCCTTTGCGTTACAAAGGTGCTTTGCGCCGCGTGTATCCGGGCTATTTGCAGATCTCCGCTTTTTTGAGCATGAACGCTGAACGACATAGAGACTCATTTCGCAACATGTACGCTAGCCGGGTGAATGGTGACCATGCCAAGGCCGAAAGCATCAAGGATTTTTACTCGGAATATCTGGCGATGATGGATATGCCCGCTGAATTTTATCTTGAAACCGTGCGCCTCGTTTTTCAGGAGCATGCACTGCCCTTGGGAAAACTTGAATACCGTGACAAGCGGGTAGATCCTTCGGCAATTCGTCGTACAGCGTTGTTTACGATAGAAGGCGAGAAAGATGACATTTGTTCCATCGGCCAGACGCTGTCGGCGCATGATCTGTGTAGCAAGCTCGCGCCTTATCGCAAGCAACATCATCTTCAACCCGGTGCCGGCCACTACGGTGTATTCAATGGCAAACGCTGGGATAGGCAGATCTACCCACGCGTGCGAGCCTTTATTCATGATTTCAATGAATAGCTAATTATCGAATACATAAAGTAAAAGTCGGCTTTGGTGATGCGGCGCGAAAGGTGTCGCAGTAGACGGTAAACTCTGTCCTGAACTTGATGGTCAACCTTGACCATCTGCGCAAAATCCCTACAAACCCTTTCGACCCATGATTCGTTTTGACCGCGTCGCCAAACGTTATCCCCCGGGCATTGATGCCTTATCTGCGCTAAGCTTTGAAATGACAGCGGGCGACATGTTGATTGTCAGCGGCCACTCGGGTGCCGGGAAATCGACGTTGATCAAGCTTGTTGCCGCGATCGAGAAACCAACGTCCGGTGCAGTGCTGGTCGGTGGGCAAAATGTCGGTACACTTTCGCGCTCGGCCCTACCTTTCTTGCGCCGACGTCTGGGACTTGTGTTGCAAGATCAAAAACTACTTTTCGATCGTTCGGTTTTTGAAAATGTCATGCTCCCACTGTCCATTACTGGCTTTCCTCCCAAAGAAGCCATGCAGCGCGTCAGGGCTGCGCTGGATAAAGTCGGTTTGGCTATGCGCGAAAAAGCGCTACCGATTGCACTGTCTGGTGGTGAACAACAACGTCTCGCCATTGCCCGCGCCGTCGTTAGCCGCCCTGCACTACTCCTCGCGGATGAACCCACAGCACACCTTGATGCTGAAACAGCAGCCGATGTCGCACGCATTTTTCACGAATTTCACCGCGCCGGCGTCACCGTGTTGATTGCAACCTATGACGGCCACTTATTTCCTGATGCGCGAACGCTCCGCCTGGATCACGGATACTCAGTAACATGATGGCTGCCTTGAATTTCCAATGAACATCTGGCTCGTTCATCATGACCGTGCCTTGCGAATGGCCTTACGTCGACTAATCGCAGCACCGCTAACCACGCTATTGTCGCTGCTGGCCATCGGCGTTGCGCTAGCGCTCCCCGCTGGCGGCCAGATGCTGCTAAGCAATGTCCAGCGGCTTATGGGCAGCACGTCTGCTACGCCGCAAATTTCCGTATTCATGGCAACAGATGCAGGACGCGGTGCAGCGACCGAACTAGGTGCCCGCTTAAAAAAACATCCGGCCGTAAAACAGCAACGCTTTCTCCCGCGCGAAGACACCTTGCAGCGAATGAAAGCCAATGCAGGCTTGCGAGAAGTCATTGATGTCTTGCCAGACAACCCATTTCCCGATGCGTTTATTGTCACAGCCATTGACGATCAGCCCGCAACCCTTGATTTGCTGGTCGAAGAATTTCGTCAATGGCCTAAAGTCGCACATGTTCAGCTCGATTCAGCGTGGGCTAGAAGACTGGAAGCCTTGCTTCGCCTGGGCCGAAATGCTGTCATTCTGCTGGGCGGATTATTGGCTACCGGATTGATTGCCATCACCTTCAATATTATTCGCATGCAAGTTTTAACTCATCGCGCTGAAATTGAAGTGTCACAACTGCTAGGCGCGACCAACGGATTTATTCGCCGGCCTTTCCTGTATTTTGGTGCCTTACTGGGTTTTGCAGGTGGCGCCACGGCATGGTTGCTGATTGCCGCTGCTGCGTGGTGGCTGCGCACCCCGCTAGATGACCTGTTGCACTTGTATGAATTCACCTTTTCCCTACAGTCTTTGGGCCTGGCGGACTCTGCGGTGTTGCTAGGCATAGCAACCGGACTTGGCTGGTTAGGCGCATTGTTATCACTTGGGCAACATTTGCGCCATTCCTGACGCGCTTTCCAGCCATTAGCGGCCAGCTAAAAGGGAACTTACACAGCTATTGGCACTCTCACCTGTGGAGTGCTAATATAGTTTCCTAGGAGGCAGAACCATGGCTTACGCGTTATCTCACCAGCAGTTTCCAACCATTTCCGGTAGCGGAAGTATTGAGGCTTATATTTCAGCCGCGAATCGTATGCCTATGCTTAGTGAAGCGGAAGAGCTTGCCTTGGCACGCCGTTTGGCCGAGAAAGGCGATATTGAAGCGGCACGGGCTTTAGTGACTTCCCATTTGCGGTTAGTCATTGCGATTGCTCGCGGCTATTTAGGTTATGGCTTGCCTCACGCTGATTTGATTCAGGAAGGCAATATCGGCCTGATGAAAGCAGTGAAGCGTTTCGATCCAAACCGCGGGGTACGGCTGGTTTCTTTTGCTATGCACTGGATCAAGGCCGAGATTCATGAGTACATTATCAAAAACTGGCGGCTTGTTAAAATTGCCACGACCAAGGCACAGCGAAAACTGTTTTTCAACTTGCGTAGTATCAAGGCATCATTAGCACAGCAAGATGAATCGCTACCCGGTTCACAACGGAATTTTGGCACGCTTGATGTCGATGGCGTAAACATGATCGCGCAACGGCTGGGTGTAAAGCCGGAGGAAGTCATCGAGATGGAAACCCGCTTCACGGGTGCCGACGTATCACTAGAGCCGGCCTCTGACGATGATGAAGATCGTTTTGCCCCGATTGCCTATCTTACCGCTGACAGTTGTGGTGAGCCCGTAGCTATTCTTGAGCGTAAGGAATTTGATCACTTGCAAGAGGAAGGGCTGCAAGGAGCTTTGGCCAGCCTTGATGAGCGTAGCCGTGAAATTATTCAGCGCCGCTGGTTGGTACGCGAGGAGGATTCCGTTGCAACGCTGCATGAACTTGCTACGGAGTATGGTGTTTCAGCCGAACGTATCCGCCAGATTGAGGCTAAAGCACTCCAAAAAATGAAAGGTGCATTACTTGCCGCAGCTTGATGCAGATTAAGACCACCAGCGATTCAATAAAAAAGGCAGCCACGCTGCCTTTTTTATTTTCCCGCGAGAAGCTGGTTGATGTCTTCGGCAATGCGCTGGGGGGAGTCTCCGTATTTTAAATACAAGCGCAACCGGCCAGCCGGGTCATATAGATAGCTGCCCGTCGAATGATCGATAGAGTAACGCCCAGGCAGGGTTCCATCCTGTTTTTTGTAGAATACCTTAAAAGCTTTCGCAACTGCCTCAGTTTCAGTAGCGCTACCGCTCAAGCCCAGGAAAGATGGGTGAAAAGAAGGCACATACTGGGCTAAAAGCGCTGCTGTATCGCGCTCTGGATCAAGCGTTATAAAAAGTACTTGTACGCGGTCAGCGTCCTTTCCCAAGAGTTTCAGGGTTTCTTGCAAAACACTAAGCGTCGTCGGGCAAACATCAGGACATTGGGTATACCCAAAAAAAACGATGGCAACCTTACCCTTGAAATCTGACAGCCGACGTTGTTTACCACTTGTATCTTTCAACGAAAAATCTACCCCGATTGAGCTACCGGTCAGATCTGTTGCATTAAAGTGGGCAGGAGTGCCGCATCCCACGCTGAGAAAAGTAGCAAGCAAAAGAAAAAAGTATCGCATTAAGGGATGTAATGATCTATAAGGAGTACGGCAAATAGTACTGATAAATAAATAATAGAAAAATGAAATGTTTTTTTGGCCAAAAGATCGCTGTAATTGCGCCATATTTTCCATGAGTAAACTAGGAATATGCCGTCCAGCAGAAGGGCACTCATCAGGTAAAACAATCCGCTCATGCCAATGATAAAAGGCATAAGCGTCACCGCTGTCAGCAAGATGGTATATAGAAAAACATGCAGCCGGGTGAACTCAGGGCCATGTGTCACCGGCAACATGGGCACGCCCGCTGCAGCATATTCTTCGGTGCGATAAAGCGCTAGCGCCCAAAAATGGGGGGGCGTCCAAAGGAAAATAATCAGCACTAAAACCCATGCCTCTGCCGGCACAGAGTTAGTGATTGCTGCCCAGCCTAAAGCCGGCGGCATGGCGCCGGATAAACCGCCAATCACAATATTCTGCGGTGTCCGTGGTTTTAAAAATAAGGTGTAAATAACGGCATAGCCAACAAATGTGGCGAGGGTCAATATCGCTGTTAGCGTATTAACCCATACCAGTAAAATGATCATTCCCAGCGCACCTAAAACAGAAGACCAACCAAGCGCCGCACCGACACTGATAGCACCTCGCGCAGTTGGACGACTGCGCGTGCGCGCCATGCGCTGATCAATTTTTAGCTCGACTAAGCAATTAAAAGCGGCGGCGGCGGCAGAAACAAGACCGATCCCGGTGGTCGCCGCAAAGACTCGCCAAAAAGTCAGATTCTCGCTTGGCGCCAGTAACATCCCGATCAACGCACAGAAAACAATGAGCGAGATCACCCGCGGCTTGGTCAGCGTCAGATAGTCACTAACCAGCGATCCAAAACTGGCGTCGGGCGATGCAGGAGGAAGTGGGGTAGCTGTGGTCATGATCTGTATTTAAAATCTAGCCTATTCCAGAAAACCGCAGTAAACGGCTCATATCCTTGAGAATGTCTTTCGGCGCAGACCGATCATCGTACCGCATGACGAGATTACCCAGCGGATCAATCACAAAAATGCATGCACCAGGATCGGTACCTAACGGCAGCTGCGCAAGACTGGCGAGATTAGAGACTCGCGCCAAATGAAGACCGGGGTGCAGTTTTAACAGTTGGGGGGCAGGCTGCCCATCGCCCAGAATCACCCACGCCCGCTCGATACGATCCATACTTTCACCTTGAGCGGTGCGGATTTGGCGCATTAAATACAACTTATTCTGGCACCTGGCATCACAGCTGGCAGTTTGCACCGTGAGGAAAACCCATTTTTTTTTCACGCCCTCTGCCAGCATTTTGACGGGAGTTACGCCCTCAAGCGCCAATAGTTGCAATCCAGCAGAGCGCGTTTCGAGCAGCTCGCCTTTATTTATTTGCGCTGCCGGCTTCCACCATGCATAAAACACATAGGGGCCTATCGCCAGAAATAAGCCTATGAGGAAAAATAACACCATTACTCGTTGTGCTTTAGTCATTTTTTAGCTGTGTGAGGCTTCGCTTGCCGGTTTCTACGAATGAAATAATAGCCCCAGAAAATCAGCGTCATTGCTGCAAGAGAGAACCATTGCAACGCATAACCACGATTTCGATCTGCTCCATTACCTGGGTGAGGCCAATCACGCACCAAACCATCTTGTGCCGTGCTGGTTTGGTACAACACTAATGGTTGAACGTGTAACTTTGCCCAAGCGGAATACGCACCTGGTTCTACTTGGCTCCATATCACCCCATTTTTAGCATCTTGCCCAACCGAGCCGACTCGAGGTGTCCGTTCATGAATTATCCCTTCAACCGTTTGAACTCCCTCGGGGGTAATGATTTGTGGCAATTGACTACGATCGTTCATGCCATGAGTCCAGCCACGATTTACCAAGACGGATAAATCGCTTCCCATAATTCGCAAGGGCATCAGCACTTGAAAACCAACTTGCCCTTGATAAATCTGGTTATCAAGAAACAGCGTTTTTTCCTTTACCCATTCTCCCTGCACTTTTGCCGGATAAGCAGCGAAACGTTTGGCATCTATCAATGAAGCACCAAGTACTATAGGAGATACGCTTTTGACCGCAAGCATGCGCTCTTCAAGCGCGTCACGCTGATGCGCCCTATCCAATTGCCAAAATCCTAACCGGGCCGTGACAAGGATAACCAGCAAGGCTGCAAGGGTAGGGATACTTTTCTTCAAATGGTACATTGTAAACACTGCATAAAGTAGTGGATAGCAAACGTAAAAATTATCTGGGAATCTCTTGGATAACTTCCATTAAACTAGTCTGAGTTATTCAAAAAAATTATTCTTCGGGGTTCGAAAATGAAAATCATCGTGATCTTAATGCTAGTCGCTATTTTCGCCAGCTTGTTTTCAGCGCTCTTTTTCCTGTTTCAGGATCAAGCCGGTTCGACTAGAACCGTTAAAGCTTTAACACTGCGCATATCACTATCCATAGCCCTATTTATATTGCTGATGGTCGCGCACTACTTCGGAATAATTGGCAAATAGTCTTGGTAAAAGCTTCTAGATCAGCTTGCACTACCAAAAAACTAGCGCTCCTAATGGAGCGCTAGTTTTTTCAGCTTCCGATATCGGCAGTCGCTGCTTTTAGAGCCAGTACACAACAACAAAAAGAAACAACCAAACCACATCGACAAAGTGCCAGTACCAGGCAACTGCCTCAAAAGCAAAATGATGCTCTGGTGTGAAATCGCCCTTTAGCGAACGAAACAAAATCACCATCAACATAAGGGCACCAAGAGTGACATGAAATCCGTGAAACCCTGTCAACAGATAAAATGTGCTGCCGTACCCACCAGTAGACAGCTTCAAGTTCATCTCATGGTAAGCGTGAGAATATTCATAGACTTGAAACCCCATAAAAATAACGCCAAGCAATACTGTCAAAAACAACCCTACAGTTAATTGCGCCCTTTTATTAGCCATGAGGCCCCAATGAGCCCACGTCAATGTCGCGCCTGAAGATAATAGCAAAAGCGTGTTGAGCGCAGGAATACCCCATGGCTTCATGGCGTCCCAATCACCCTTGAACCCAGGCCCGGCAGATGGCCAGACATTTTTAAAGTCAGGCCAAATCAATGCGTTATCTATACTGGATAAATCAGGTACCGAAATAACGCGGATGTAAAAAAGCGCGCCAAAAAATGCGGCGAAAAACATCACTTCCGAAAAAATAAACCAGCCCATTCCCCATCGGAATGAACCATCAACACGCTTGTTGTATGCCCCTGCACGCGACTCGGCAATCACCTTGCCAAACCAGCCGTACATCATATAAAGCAGCACAGCCAGCCCAGCCAGCAAGGTTGGCATGCCCACCCCTACTTTATTCATGAGCATGACAGCACCTGAAGCCATCAATAACAAAGCAAATGACCCAACCAGAGGCCACGCTGACGGCCCCGGAACATAGTAATAACTCTCTTCATGTGTCGACATCAATAATCTCCCTTCAAAATTTTCTCAATTAGCCATTCCAATGTTGGCCACAATTACGTTGACCAGCACTACAACACCAACCACAAAAATAATTCCACCAATGATCCCGGCGATCACAACCTGCTTTAATGAAATACTTGCAGCATCGGACTCATAATCTTGGCGACGGCGGATACCGAGAAACGACCAAAAAACCGCGCCTACCACAGTAAAAAATCCGGCCTTGGAAGTTTTTTCATTTTGCACATTCAAACTCATACGCCTTCTTTCACTTTATGAACTGATCCAGAACTGGTTTCTGCACGCCGGTTGCCTTCAACCTCAAAGAACGTATATGAGAGCGTTATAGTTGCGATTTCTTTGGGCAATGCTGAATCAACAACAAAAACAACTGGCATTTGTCTACGCTCACCCGGCGCAAGTATTTGCTTGTTAAAGCAAAAGCATTCCAGCTTCCGGAAGTGCTCCGCTGCAAGCGGCGGACCATAGCTTGGGATGGCTTGCCCGGTAACCGGCACATCGCGAGTGTTAGTAACCTCAAACATCGCCTGAGCAAGCTCGCCGGGGTGAACAGAAAGATGACCAACCAGCGGCTTAAACGTCCACGCCATGTCATGAACATTGGTATCAAACTCAACCGTTACAAGCCTTGATGAATCCACCTGAGTATTAACAGGGCGGTCATCCACACCGGTCTGGTTAATACCCAGCGCACCACAAACGACTGGGTAGAGTGGTATCAAAGCATAACCAAACCCAAACATGGCAACCGAAAATGTTGCTAATTTAAGCAGCGTTCGCAGGTTACGCCTGGCAGATGAAAGACTTTTTTTCAATGGTTTAGATACCAACTCTGCGCAATGAACCCAAAAAACACAGCAGCCACCAACACAGCAAGAACTAATGCTGTACGCAGATTTTTGATTTTTACCGTAGGTGAAGACATTGTATTTAACTCGTCCCAAGCAATCACTTATTTTACGACTGGCTGCACTTCCCACGTGTGATACGGTGCTGGAGACGGCACATCCCACTCCAGCCCCTCCGCACCTTCCCATGGCTTGGCTGGCGCTTTTGGACCACCCTTGATACAGGTAATTACGTTGTACAAGAAGAGCAATTGCGATAAACCAAAGCCGAATGCGCCAACCGTTGAAATCTGGTTGAAATCAGTAAATTGCAGTGCATAGTCAGGAATACGGCGCGGCATACCGGCAATACCAAGAAAATGCTGAACGAAAAAGGTCATGTTAAAGAAAATAAAGGAAAGCCAAAAGTGCACTTGACCCAATTTTTCGTTATACATATGCCCCGTCCACTTTGGCAGCCAGTAATAAGCGCCGGCAAAAGCAGAGAACAGCGCGCCAGCCACCATGGTGTAATGGAAATGCGCCACAACGTAATACGTATCTTGCATCTGGACATCAACCACCACCATCGCCAGAACCAGTCCCGAAAAGCCGCCAACAGTGAAGAGAAAGATAAAACCAATGGCGAACAACATGGGCGTCTCGAAACTCAACGAGCCACGCCACATGGTGGCAGTCCAGTTGAATATTTTTACGCCTGTCGGTACTGCAATGAACATCGTGGCATACATGAAGTACAACTGAGCAGTCACGGGCATACCCGTGGTGTACATATGGTGCGCCCACACGGTAAATGACAGAATCCCGATTGCAGCCACGGCATAAACCATCGACGCGTAACCAAACAACGGCTTACGCGAAAACGTCGAGATCACTTGTGAAACAACGCCAAAACCTGGAATGATGACGATGTAGACTTCTGGATGGCCAAAGAACCAGAAAATGTGCTGGAATAAAACAGGATCACCGCCACCTGCTGCACTAAAAAAGCTTGTTCCAAAATGGCGATCCGTCAGCGTCATGGTGACCGCGCCAGCAAGTACAGGCATCACAGCAATAATCAAAAATGCAGTCACCAGCCACGTCCAGCAAAACAGTGGCATTTTCATCAGCGTCATGCCCGGAGCTCGCAGATTAAAAATCGTGGTGATGATGTTGATCGAACCCATGATCGACGAGAGACCAAGAATATGAAGGGCAAAAATTGCCATATCCATCCCCATCCCCTGCTGTATGGTCAGCGGAGGATAAAGAGTCCATCCAGCTGCAGCAGCACCGCCCGGCACAAACATCGAGGTCGTCAGCAACAGAGCCGCGGGTGGCAGCAGCCAGAAGCTCAGGTTATTCATGCGCCCAAAAGCCATATCTGATGCGCCGATCTGTAACGGCAGCATCCAGTTAGCGAAACCCACGAATGCCGGCATAATCGCGCCGAACACCATGATCAGCCCGTGCAAGGTTGTCAGCTGGTTAAAAAACTCCGGGCGAACAAGTTGCAGGCCCGGCTGAAAAAGTTCAGAGCGGATAGTGAGCGCCATACAGCCGCCCACCAGAAACATGGCGAAGCTAAACCACAGATACATGGAGCCGATATCTTTATGGTTAGTGGTTGTTATCCAGCGCATCAGCCCAGCCGGATGGTGCCCGTGGTCCTCGTGGTCTGCGCTATGTCCGTTCGCGGTTGTTGTTGCTGTATTCATGTAATTCTCCTGATATTTCTAACTAAGCACGGGCTTTCATGGGCAATGAGCGAGACCGATACCCGACGCATCACTTGCGCGAGGCCTTGACTTCGGATGGCTGAACCATGTCGCCCACCTTGTTGCCCCAGGCATTTCGCTCATAGGTCACAACCGCTGCAATCTCGGCATCTGAAAGCTGCTTGCCGAATGCTGCCATTGCCGTACCAGCCTTGCCGTTCAGAACAAGATGCAAGTGATCTCCCCTGGGCCCCGTGGCAATTTTTGATCCATCCAACGCCGGGAATGCGGGCGGCAAACCCTTACCCGTCGGCTGATGGCAAGCAGAACAGTTTTGCGCATACACCGACTCACCACGGGTTTTCAATTCATCCAGAGTCCACACCTTTGCTGGGTCATCAGCCACTGCAGCCATTTTATTTTTTTGCTCTGCTACCCAAGCGCTGTACTTTTCCGCAGAAACAACATCCACCACAATGGGCATAAACCCATGGTCTTTACCACACAACTCGGCACATTGGCCGCGGAAGGTACCTTCACGGTCTGCACGGAAGGAAGCATCGCGAATAAAACCAGGTACAGCATCCTGTTTTACCGCAAACGCAGGCATGTACCACGCATGAATCACATCTTCGGCGGTTGTCAAAATACGGATCTTTTTCCCAATGGGCACGACAACGTGGTTATCCACCTCAAGCAAGTAATGCTCGCCTTTGGGTGCCTTGCCCTCAATTTGCTCGCGAGGCGTTGAAAGCACGCTCTTGAACTTGATGCCCTCGCCTTCGCCTTTGATGTAGTCGTAACCCCATTTCCACTGATAGCCAGTTGCCTTGATAGTGATATCGGCCCCTGTTGCATCACGCATGGAAATCAAAGTTTTAGTAACAGGCCACACCATGACAAGCAAAATAATCGTCGGGATAACGGTCCATAGAATTTCTACGGTTGTATTTTCGTGAAATGTCGCAGCGACCCGGCCTGGCGCCTTGCGATGTTTCACGATGGCGTAGAACATCACACCAAACACACCCACAAAAATGACTCCACAGATATACATCATCATCATGTGCAGGTCGTACACTGCCTGGGCAATTTTGGTTGCAGGCTCCTGAAAGTTAACCCGGTAAGCCGCATTTACAGCTTGTGCCAGCATGGTTAAAACCACCCCACCGGCCAGACGTAACAAACCCACTCTTTGCGCTGCTCTGGTCATTTCTAAACCTCTTATATCAAGAACAAAACTTTTTAAAACAATAAGCTAAAAACCGAATTAATCTTTAATTGCGCTTATTTTCTGCGCCAATCAATTCCAAAAAATTGGCACGCAGTTTATCATGGCTTTTCGCCTTGCCCTGCGCCCCACATGAATTATCCCCACAGAATATCCCCGGCACGGGAGTGACGCTTCTACATGTTCGGGTTACGGTTTCCTCGCTTACAGACTACCGAGCGACTGCAAAATGCGCTCATGCACGCCAGCAAACCCTCCGTTGCTCATCACTAAAACATAATCACCCTCGCGCGCACTCGCAACAACGGACGAAACCAGTTGTTCAATATCCTCAAAGCATTGCGCTTTACTGCCTAGCGGGGTTAGTGCTGCGGCCACATCCCAGCCCAGCTTGTGGGTATAACAAAAAACCTGGTCAGATCCCTCGAGACTGACTGACAATTGCGCCGACATTATGCCTAGCTTCATCGTATTTGAGCGAGGCTCGAGCACCGCAAGAATGCGCGCCGAGCCTACGCGCTGCCGCAAACCCTCCAAAGTGAAACGAATTGCCGTGGGATGATGTGCAAAATCATCGATAACCGTGACGCCACGGACAACCCCACGAACCTCTAACCGACGCTTGATTCCCTGAAATGTTGCCAAGGCCTGCAAACCCACATCAACAGGAACACCCGCATGACGCGCCCCTGCAAGAGCTGCCAGTGCATTGGCGCGGTTGTGTTTTCCCGGCAAGGCGAAAGCCGGAACCCGGCCTTGCAGTTTTTCCGTGAAAAATACATCAAACCCACTGTCGGCGTCAGCTTCACCCGCATGCCATCCATCGCCATCTACATCGTTAAACCATTCCACAGGCGTCCAGCATCCCCGAGAGAGCACTCTTGCTAGCGAAGCTTCTTCCCGATTTGCCACAATCAAGCCGTTCCCCGGCACCGTACGTACCAGATGATGAAACTGGGTCTCGATTGCAGCAAGATCAGCAAAAATATCTGCATGATCAAATTCCAGGTTATTCAAGATCACTGTACGAGGGCGATAGTGCACAAACTTGGAGCGCTTGTCGCAAAACGCCGTATCGTATTCATCCGCCTCAATGACAAAAAATGGGGAATCGGTTAGCCGTGCGGACACACCAAAATTAGCCGGTACCCCCCCCACAAGAAATGAAGGATTGAGTCCTGCGACTTCCAGAATCCAGGTGAGAATGGATGTGGTCGTTGTTTTACCATGCGTACCGGCAACACCAATCACCCAGCGATCATGCAAAATATTATCTGTCAGCCATTGCGGGCCTGATACATAGGGCAAATTATGGTCAAGCACAGCCTCGAGCAACGGATTACCGCGCGAAATTGCATTGCCTATGACATACAGATCAGGATTTAACGCTAATTGATCTGCACCAAACCCTTCCGTCAGCGCGATGCCTTGATCGACTAATTGCGTACTCATCGGGGGATAAACATTTGCGTCACAGCCTGTCACCCGATGCCCGGCTGCCCTGGCCAACAAAGCCACGCCCCCCATAAAAGTGCCACAAATACCAAGAATATGAATATGCATACAGCCGTTCCGTGAAATAATATCTGCGGATTCTAACCTTTGGCCTTCTTATGCCGCGTCGTAAACCCGCACCTGCCGACTCTCGCCATTTGCGTCGCGCTATCGCCATTGCTGCCGCACGCTTGATGGCCGAGGATGGGTTAACCGATTACGCTACCGCGAAACGCAAAGCCGCCCGCAGCCTTGGTGCAGAACATGGCGAAGGCTTGCCCACCAATGAAGAAGTGCAAACCGAACTTCGCCTTTACCAATCGATTTACCAGGAAGATGAGCAAAATGATCGCTTGCAAGCACTGCGCCAAACAGCCCTGAATGCCATGCAGTTACTGAATGAATTTCAACCCCGCCTGACGGGTGCCGTACTGGACGGCACGGCAGCCCGCTATTCGCCCATTCACCTGCAATTAGTCGCCGACAGTAGTAAAGATGTAGAAATCTGGCTGCTGACCCATCAGATCGCCTTTGATACAGCATCCCTGCCACACCAAAATCCCAGGAGTCCGGAAGATCGGTTTGTTTTAGATATGGACGACACAACCGTTCTGGTGGACGTTTTTCCTGCCCAAAAAAGACATAGCGGAGCGCCTAGCGCAGCCATGTCGGAAGTGAAAACCCTGCTCGCTAATTCGACAGCCGCTACGTCGTTGTCTGAATTGCAGCTCACAGTCCCGACTGATGCAAGATAGTTTAAACATGAAAAATCGACTGATTCGCTTTCTGTTACTCGCGATAATCGCCATTAGTGCAGGCGGCTCCGGCTATTTGATTAGTCGCGAACAACGCGCACCGAACATTACTTTGTCATCTGCAGCAGCGACACCGCAATCTGCAGTCGACAAGCTATTGCGCACCTCTTTTGCCACCACAGAAGGTCAATGGCAAACTCTGGCCGCCTGGCGCGGCAAGGTGCTGGTAGTCAACTTCTGGGCAACGTGGTGCCCACCCTGCCGTGAAGAAATGCCGTTATTCTCCAGCGTGCAGACAAAATATAAGGATAAAGGTTTGCAATTTGTTGGCATCAGCATTGATAGCATCGATAAAGTACGCGAGTATCAGTCAATTGAAAAACCGGGTTATCCCTTGTTGTTGGGTTCGCCAGATGCCATGGGTCTGAGTGAAGCCTTGGGAAATGTTTCGCAAGCACTCCCATTCACCGTCATCATCACCCGTCAGGGACGGCTTGATTCTGTCAAAATCGGACGCCTCACCGAAGACGAACTTGAAGCGCGCCTGCACACACTACTTAAACAATAGACTAGACAAACGGTAGTCATTTGCGGCAAACTCGCACCCATGACGACGCAAAAGCACAGCAAAAGCGCAACTAGCGAAAAACAAAATTCAGTAATTCTCGTGCTCCACGGGCCCAATCTGAATCTCCTGGGCACAAGGGAACCGGAAATCTACGGACACACGACACTCGCTGACATCCATACGGCAATGGAAACCCGGGCACGCGCGAATGGCGTCCGTCTGGAAAGTTTTCAAAGCAATCACGAAGGCGAGTTGATCGACCGCGTGCAATCCGCCCGCGTGCAAGGCGTCGTTTACATCATTATCAATCCCGCAGCCTACACTCATACCAGCATTGCCTTACGGGATGCCTTGGCCGCAGTTGCCATCCCTTTTATTGAGGTCCATCTCTCGAACATTCACTCACGCGAATCGTTTCGTCAGCAATCCTACTTTTCCGACATTGCAACAGGTGTCATTGCGGGCCTTGGCGCCCAAGGCTACACCTTGGCACTGGAAGCTGCATTATTGCGGCTAAATATCACCGCTTAAAGCGCCTCCACAGAATTGCACCACCGATGCAGGCACTGGTGGCACACCCCATATTTATAAAACCCGAAAGGAAACCTTCCATGGACCTGAGAAAACTCAAGACCTTAATTGATCTTGTACAGAACTCCGGCATTTCCGAGCTTGAAATCAGCGAAGGCGAAGAAAAAATTCGCATCGCCAAACACTTACCCACACAGCAAACCACCATGGTCAGCATGCCCATGGCCAATACCGCAGGATATGGCAATCCAATGTTCGGTGATCATACCTCTGCCGCCGTGTCACCAGCGCCGACTTCTGCTGCCGCAAGCAGCGCAACAGCAGCAGTCGATACAGGTCATAAGCTCAAAGCCCCGATGGTAGGCACTTTTTATCGCGCCAGTGGTCCGGACTCACCCTCGTTTGTTGAGGTTGGACAGGCGGTTAAAGCCGGACAAACACTCTGCATTATCGAAGCCATGAAATTAATGAATGAAATCGAATCCGACATCTCTGGCACCGTCACCGCTATTCTGGCCGAAAATGGTCAGGCTGTGGAATACGGCCAGCCACTGTTCGTGATCAGCTGACTGCTATGTTCGGTAAAGTTCTCATCGCCAATCGCGGGGAAATTGCCCTGCGTATCTTGCGTGCCTGTCGCGAACTAGGCGTGCGTACCGTTGCTGTACATTCCGAAGCCGACACCGAGGCAAAGTACGTCAAGTTGGCTGACGAATCCGTCTGCATTGGTCCTGCTACTGCTTCGCTTAGCTACCTGAACGTGCCTGCGATAATTTCCGCCGCTGAAGTCACCGATGCCGAAGCGATTCACCCCGGCTACGGTTTTCTGTCAGAAAACGCTGACTTTGCTGAGCGCGTAGAAAAGTCCGGCTTCGCCTTCATTGGCCCGCGTCCTGAAACCATACGCCTCATGGGCGACAAGGTCAGCGCAAAAATCACCATGAAAGAGGCCGGCGTACCCTGCGTTCCCGGTTCTGACGGCGCACTTCCTGAGGAACCGAAAGAGATTACCAAAATTGCGCGTGCCGTGGGCTACCCGGTGATTATCAAAGCAGCCGGCGGCGGCGGCGGTCGGGGCATGCGCGTGGTCCACACCGAAGCTGCGTTACTCAACGCGGTCACGATGACACGCAGCGAAGCCGGAGCTGCCTTCAACAACTCCACGGTGTACATGGAAAAGTTTCTGGAAAACCCGCGCCACATAGAAATTCAGGTATTGGCAGATGCCTATGACAACGCAATTTATTTGGGGGAGCGTGATTGCTCCATGCAGCGTCGACACCAGAAAGTGATCGAAGAAGCGCCGGCGCCTGGCATCACCCGGAAGCTGATCGCCACGCTGGGCGAGCGATGCGCCGAAGCTTGCCGGCATATTCATTACCGTGGGGCAGGCACTTTCGAGTTTCTTTACGAAAATGGCAAATTCTTTTTCATTGAAATGAATACGCGCGTTCAAGTCGAACATCCGGTGACTGAACAAGTCACCGGCATCGATATTGTTCAAGCACAATTGCAAATTGCCGCAGGCGAAAAGCTGCGCTTTAAACAAGGCGATGTTGAAATTCGTGGCCACGCCATTGAGTGTCGCATTAACGCCGAAGACCCCTTCAAATTCACCCCCTCACCGGGCATGATCAACACTTGGCATCCGCCCGGTGGGCCGGGCATTCGCGTTGATTCGCATGCCTATTCAGGCTATATCGTGCCGCCTCACTATGATTCCATGATTGGCAAGGTCATCAGCACCGGCCACACCCGTGAACAAGCCATTGCGCGCATGAGTATCGCGCTCTCTGAAATGATGGTGAATGGCATCAAGACCAATATCCCGTTGCATCAAGAACTCATGCTCGACGAGCGCTTTCGGCAAGGTGGTACAAGCATCCATTATCTTGAAGAAAAACTCGCCAAAAAAAGCGCCGCCATCAAGGAACAATAGCCTTCATGTGGCTCAGCATCTCGGTAAAAACTGATGCAATTCACGCAGATGCGCTGTCAGATGCATTGATGAGTGCAGGCGCAATTTCCGTCAGCGTAGAAGATGCGCTGGCGGGGACTGATCTCGAAACTCCGCAGTTTGGTGAACCTGATGGCCTGATTACCGCCCCTGCCACACCTTTGTGGACTGAAAGTCGTGTCATTGCCTTGTTCGAGCCAGCAACTGATCTCGTCGGGCGCGTTACCCGTGCTGCACTGGAAATCGGCATCACAGACTTGCCGACCATCGACATCGCCGAAGTGGAAGAGCAAGACTGGGTACGGCTTACGCAGTCACAGTTCGAGCCCATTCACATTACCGACCGCTTGTGGATCGTGCCCTCATGGCATACCGCTCCCGATGCCGAGGCAATTAATCTCGTACTCGACCCCGGTTTGGCATTTGGCACAGGTTCGCACCCCACGACGTTTCTTTGCTTGCAATGGCTGACTGAACAAGTCAAAGGCCAGGAGACCGTTCTCGACTATGGCTGCGGCTCAGGCATTCTCGCCATCGCCGCCGCAAAACTCGGTGCAGGGCCGGTATTGGGGATTGATATTGATGATAACGCCCTGATTGCCGCCCACGATAACGCGATAGCGAACCACGTGTCGCTCAAATTGCGCCACTCTCGAATGCCCTTTAAGAAAAATGCTGATGGCCGCCTTGATTCGCGTTTTGATCTGGTGATCGCCAATATTCTCACCAACCCACTATGTGTTTTAGCGCCACTGCTCGCAGGCTGCGTCGCATCAGGCGGAAAACTCGCCTTATCCGGTGTGTTGGCGCCGCAGGCGCAACAAGTCATCTCAGCTTACGCGCCCTTTATCGACCTCCATGTGGGCGCAACACATGAAGGCTGGGTGCGGCTGGAGGGCCGCGCATGCTGACTCAGTGCCCTGCGTGCGACACCACGTTTCGCGTCACCGCTGAACAAATCAAGGCCAAAGGCGGCCGCGTGCGTTGCGGCCAGTGTCAGCACGCGTTTAATGCGCTAGATACGCTCATCGATGCATTGCCAGACAGCACCCATGTACCTGCCACTGAAAAAAGGCTGGATCACCTTGCGCCACCTCAGCATTTACTGGATGAGACGGCAACGGACGCAACTAATTCATGCACCGGAGATAACGACTGGATTACCTCTATTGAAATCGTGGAGTTTCCAGAAGATATTCTTGATTTCGAAACAAGCGCTGAAGAACCCCGCGAAAATTTTTCTGATCATCCTGCCCATGCAGAAATGCCGATGGAAGTTGCTTCGCTGACTGGCTCGTTGACCGACTTGCCAGAAGATACCGAAGAAGAAAAATCGGTGGAAAACTCGGCAGTTGAGGCTTTCACGCACAACCCGACAGAGCAAACAGACATTCTGCTGGATGGCCCATTTGCCGACCTGCCCAAATCTATCGCAACTCGCCGATGGCCTTGGATTGTAGGCAGCGTGCTCTTGCTCGTCACGCTAGGTGGGCAAGCTGTGCTTGCCTTGCGCACCCCGCTGGCAAAATCACTCCCTGCAGCGCAGCCAGCTATCGCCGTACTGTGCCGCATCGTACCCTGCACAACCCATCTCCCCGCCCAAGCGGACCTGCTCAGCATTGAAGGCTCCGATTTACATCCCGATCCGACCAAAGCCGGCCGCCTGGTGGTATCAGCCACATTAAAAAATCGTGCCGCATTCAGTCAGCAATTCCCACACCTTGAGCTTACTTTAACTGACATTGCCGACAAGGCTATTCTTCGCAAAGTACTACCTCCCACTACCTATCTGCCAGCAAACACCATAACAGCCAACGGCATGCTGCCTAATGCAGATGTCGCCGTAAACCTTGTCATCGACATTGATCCGCTGACGGCGAACGGCTATCGACTGTATTTGTTTTACCCCTAAATTCACCTCTTCTGAAAACTGAAAATAATGACTACTCTCATTTGCGGATCGCTTGCCTACGACACCATCATGGTGTTTGGCGACCGATTCAAAAATCACATCCTGCCTGAGCAAATCCATATCCTCAATGTCGCTTTTCTCGTACCCGACATGCGCCGCGAATTTGGCGGCTGCGCCGGCAATATTGCCTACAACCTAAAGCTGCTCGGCGGCACGCCACTCATCATGGCGACGCTGGGCGAAGACAGCGCACCCTATCAGCATCGCCTAAAACAACTCGATCTCAGCACCCAACACGTGCGTGAGATAGCTGGCAGTTTTACTGCTCAGGCTTTCATCACCACCGATCTTGATGACAATCAGATCACCGCTTTTCATCCCGGTGCGATGACGCATTCGCACCAGAATAAAGTCAGTGATGTGCCAGGCGTGCGTCTCGGCATTGTCGCCCCCGACGGCCGTGACGGCATGGTGCAGCACGCCCGCGAATTTCACGCCGCACACATCCCGTTCATTTTCGATCCCGGCCAGGGCCTGCCAATGTTTGATAAAGAGGATTTGTTGAACTTTTTGCAACTTGCCGACTATTGCACGGTCAATGACTACGAAGCAAAATTGCTGACGGAATGCACCGGGCGCACGCTCGATCAATTGGCCGGTGAAGTAAAGGCCTTGGTCGTGACACTCGGCGCTCAAGGGTCGCAGATTTACACCGAGGGACGTTGCATTGATATTCCTGCTGCCACACCCGATGCGGTTATCGACCCGACCGGCTGCGGCGATGCTTATCGCGCCGGCCTGTTGCATGGGATCAACCAAGGCTGGACATGGGAAAAAACCGGGCGACTGGCCTCTCTGATGGGCGCGATCAAAATTGCCCATCGTGGGGGTCAGAATCACAAGCCGACGTATGAAGAAATTGCTGCGCGTTACCAGGCAACCTTTGCCGAATCTCTTTAAGATATGCGCCTTGACCGGATTTACTCAACAAACCTTAAGGAAAACACCATGAAAAATTATCGCTTGTTACTCGCTGCAATTCCCGCTCTGATGCTGGCTGCCTGCGCCAGTCAATCGGGTTCTTCTTATTCACGCACGCAAACTCGCAGCGAACAAACCGTGCGTTTAGGTGTGGTTGAATCGGTACGCAACGTGACCATCGAAGGCACACAATCAGGGGTTGGCGCTGTCGCCGGTGCGGCAGTCGGCGGCCTTGGCGGCAGCAACGTCGGTGGCGGCAAAGGCTCCTCGGTCGGTGCCGTACTCGGTGCCGTACTCGGTGGGGTGGCGGGCAATGCGATAGAAGGCAGTACAACAAAAAAGGCCGGCCTTGAAATCACCGTCAAACTCGACAATGGGCAACTGATCGCCATAACGCAAGAGGCTGATGAGCAATTTCGTCCCGGCGAACGTGTGCGCATACTCTCAGGTGGCGGCGCAACACGTGTCACACACTGAGTCGATCTCAAGATAACAGGCAGGGTAATGGTGTTGCCATAGTATTAACGGATGGCAACACCACGGGCACAATCTGCTGGAAATCTGCGGGCAATATTCCGCTTAAGTCGTACTGCACTGCATCTGACAAGCGGCATGCTGACTGTCGCGCTGATTTATCCATTCATCAAACAAGACACCCGCCTAGCCCTCAAACAACGCTGGTCGCGGCAGCTCCTCACGGTGTTGGGTATCAGCCTAAAAATCGGCGCTGGTGATACGGCGAATAACGCACTGGCAGCCCACCCAGTCGGCCTATTGGTCGCCAACCACATTTCGTTTCTCGATATTTTTGTCATCAACGCCTGGGCGCCAGCGGCTTTTGTGGCCAAGGATGATATGCGCCACTGGCCTTTGCTCGGCTGGCTCAGTGGACGCACGGACACAATCTTCATGCAACGCGGCTCGCGCCGTGCAGCACACGCTGCGCGCGACCATCTCGTCGGCCAATTACGTGCGGGGCAACTCATCGCAGTGTTTCCTGAAGGCACTACCAGCGATGGCCACACCGTGCAGCCGTTTCACAGCGCGTTATTCCAAAGCGCGATTGACGCGGCAGTGCCCGTGATGCCACTCGCCTTGCGTTATGTCGATGCGCAAACCCGGCAGCCCAGCCATGTCGCCGATTTTGTAGGCGACATGGCGCTAGTCAGCTGCCTGTGGTCGATTGCCGCCAGCGCGGGACTTGTCGCACAGCTTGAACCCTTGCCAGCACTCGCGCCCGATGGCCTTGATCGGCGCCACCTCGCAGCGCATGCGCACCATGCCGTCGCGCATCGGCTGATGCATATGAAATCACTGCGGGAATCAGTAAAGCGGTCAATCCCAGCCTGAAGGCTTCACCTGCTGCGGGCACGGCAGGCGAAACACACGCCGATCTTCCAGCCGCACTGCAGTCAGCGCACCGCCCCACAGGCAACCCGTGTCGATGGCCAGCAAGTCCGGCTGTTCATGGTAGCCCAGCGCCGACCAATGCCCGCAAACAATAAACTGACCAGCGCTCGCCCGCCCAGGCATGGTGAACCACGGCACACATCCTGCTGGCCCGTCTGCAGGCGGAGATTTCGCACCGGGCGCACGTAGCTCCATCACCCCCGCAAGTGTCACGTAGCGCATGCGCGACATCGCATTCACTACCACGCGCAGCCTGTCCCAGCCGGTAAGGTCATCTCGCCAGGCAGCCGGTTCGGAACCCCATAGGTGCGCCAGAAAATCGCGGTAGTCGGGCGCAGTCAGCGCAGCGGAAACTTCATCTGATAATGCTTTTGCTTGCACTACCGTCCACTCCGGCAAAAGCCCGGCATGCACTATCGCCCAAGCGCCCTCCACATGAATCAGTGGTTGCGCACGCAGCCAATCCAACAACTCATCACGATCCGGCGCGGCGAGTACCGCGGCGAGCGTGTCTTCTTTATTCGCCCGCCCAAAACCTTCCGCCTGCATCACTAAATGCAGATCGTGATTGCCTAGCACCACCACTGCAGCTGTGCCCAGTGATTTGACATAGCGCAGTACTTCCAACGACTGCGGGCCGCGATTAACAAGGTCGCCAACAAACCAGAGACGGTCTCTGGCTGGGTCAAAGTCAAGTAAATCAATCAGCTGTCTGAGCTGAACAAAACAGCCCTGGACATCGCCGATTGCATAAGTAGCCATAAGTCGATTAACGACGAGATAAAGCGACGGGATATCGCAGAAGAACGAAATCTTATCTCAAACAGGAGCGGCTGCCCGCAAAGAAATTTCACCAGAGAGAATGCGCTCGATGTGGCCATCAACTTCAAACAACAGCGCGCCATCTTTATCAACACCACGGCAAATGCCGTGTCTCGGAGGCGAAAAATCGGACAGCAACACGACCGGTGCATCCTGAAATGCATGGTGCGCCAACCAGTCCGCGCGCAGCGCCGCAAAACCCGCAATCGCAAAACTTTCCAGCACCGTCAAGAGCTCACTCAACAGCGCTGCCAGCAGTACATTGATCTCGATATGGTCACCCAAGGCAGCGGCTGTCGCCCGTACATCATGCGGCAATGCCGCAGGCAGGCGCCGGTTGATGCCGATGCCAATAACAGCCACATGAGGAGCGCCAGGCAAGAGCTCAACCAGAATGCCACCCAGTTTTTTGCCCTGATACAGAACGTCATTAGGCCACTTGAGCGCCGCACCCCAAGGGGACTTTCCAGAAACAGCTCTGCACTTTCTTCGGTCGGATTCAAAGCTCTGCGGCGTATCGCCAGCGCCGACTTTTTCCAGGGCACGCGCTACCGCCACGCCTACTGCCAGTGAAAGGCCGATCGGCACGCTGCCCGGCGCAAATCTCCACAGCAGAGAAAAGGTGAGGCTGTCGCCCGGCGCGGCAATCCACTCGCGCCCACGCCGTCCACGCCCAGCGGTTTGTAGCGTCGCAGCCACCACGGTGCCCGAGGCTGCACCCACCTCGGCGCGGCTCAGCAGCATCGAATTGGTTGAATCGCATTGCGGCAGCAGATCGACGTCAAAACGGCGCGACGCTTGGCCTAGTGCAGCTACCAGACGCGTTGCGTCAAGCGTTGAAGTCATTGCAAAACAAGTCGCCAGAAAGCAGATGCATCACGACTACCCCTTTATCGGCGCATCTTCCAGACCCAACTCCTGAATCTTGCGCGTGATGGTGTTGCGGCCAAGGCCGAGCAACTGGGCGGCTTCGATTCGCCGACCGCTGGTTGCCACCAGCGCACGGCGAATCAACGTTGATTCGAATTGGCGCGTAAGCTGCTCTGCCACTTGTCCCGGCGCGCTGGCCAATAGCTGATCGGCTTCACGCGCCAAGGCAGACAACCAGTCGGCGCTGGCGACACGGCGCGCGGGATCTTTGGCTGGATCACGTCTCGCGTCACGTAACTCCGCCGGTAAATCTGCCACATCGATGCTTTGCCCGGGTGCCATGACCGTCAGCCAATGACAAAGATTCTCCAGTTGCCGCACATTGCCTGGAAATTCAAGCCCTTGCAAATACTTTTGTGCCGCATCTGAAAGCCGTTTGGGCTCCCCGCCAAGCTCTTGTGCACTCTTTTGCAAAAAATGGCGCGCCAGAATCGGAATATCGTCACTACGCTCACGCAAAGGTGGCAGCCGCAAGCGAATCACATTCAAACGATGAAACAGGTCTTCGCGAAACAAGCCGTCCCTCACGCGTGCTTCTAAATCCTGATGCGTTGCTGCAATGACACGCACATTCGCCTTCACGGGCTGATGACCGCCAACGCGATAAAAATTGCCATCTGAGAGAACACGCAACAATCGGGTTTGCAATTCGGCTGGCATGTCGCCAATTTCATCCAGAAACAAGGTGCCATTCTCGGCTTGCTCAAAACGTCCACGACGCTGTGCCGTAGCCCCCGTGAAAGCGCCTTTTTCATGACCGAAGAGTTCGGATTCCAGCAAATCCTTTGGAATCGCTGCCGTATTGATCGCGATGAACGGTGCATTTTTTCGTGGACTATGGCGATGAAGCGCTTGCGCCACGAGCTCTTTACCCGTGCCTGACTCCCCATTGATGAGCACCGTGGCCAGTGACTGCGAAAGCCTGCCAATCGCGCGAAAGACTTCCTGCATGGCGGCACCTTGCCCCAGAATTTCGGGCATGACCCCTATGTCTTCGGTCGCCCCGCCATGCTGCACTGATTCGGCCAGCGCCCGCCGCACCAATGCCACCGCCTGATCGACATCGAAAGGTTTGGGCAAGTACTCAAAAGCGCCACCCTGGAATGCGGCCACAGCAGAATCAAGATCAGAATAGGCCGTCATGATGATGACAGGCAACTCGGGATAGTGAATTTTTACCTGGCGCAGCAAATCCAGTCCATCTGTCCCCGGCATGCGAATATCAGAAATTAAAGCGGCAGGCGGTTGCGCGTCAGCCAGTGCACGCAACGCTTCAGTCGCCGTTGCAAAGCTTTTGACCGGGATATTTTCGCGGCCGAGCGCCTTTTCCAATACCCAGCGGATTGAACGATCGTCATCAATAATCCAGACGGGGTTGGTCATGATGTTTTTTCCTTGATATTGTCTTGTGTAGTAAGCCGTAAAGCTAACGGCAGCATCAGCGTAAAGCAGGTGTGCCCAGGCCGGGATATAACCTCGATCATCCCACCATGCTGCTGAACAAAACTTTGAGCAATCGTCAGGCCTAGCCCGCTACCATTCTCTCGGCCTGAGACCAGCGGATAAAAAATCCTGTCCTGCAATGGGGCAGGAATACCGGGACCATTATCAATAACCCGTACCTCCAGTGCCAACTGATAATGCTTTTTTGCCAGAATAACCTGGCGCGCGGCACGCGTAGAAAAGATGATTTCGCCCTTATCATGCATCGCCTGAGCTGCATTACGCGCAATATTGAGCACGGCCTGGATCAACTGCTCACGATCTCCGGTGAGATCAGGCAACGAGGTATCGTAATCGCGCTGGACATGCACATCGGGATATTCAGCATGTATCAGCCGCCGCACGCGCTCGAGAATCTCATGGACATTCACCAGCGTGGGTTGCATTGCACGGTGCGAAGACAACAAGCGCTGCATTAAATCCTGCAGACGATCAACTTCCTCGATAATCACCTGGGTATATTCTTTTAGCTGATCATTGTCCAACTCACGCTCAAGCAATTGCGCTGAACCGCGAATGCCGCCCAAGGGGTTTTTAATCTCATGCGCCAGATTTCTCACGAGCTCACGATTCGCCTGCTGCTGCTGGGCCAGTTGCTCTTCGCGCGTGGCTTTCAGTTGCTGATCAATCGGCCGCACCTCAAGCAGCAATTGCGCACCATCCAGCATGACAGGCGTTACCGTGCAATCGACATGCAAAGTTTCAGACGACAAGGTAATTGGAATGTTATGGCTGGTGTAACTCCACTGATTAGCCAAGGCACTTGTCAGCGCAGCGACAAGCCCCGCAGGCTCGCCCAACAGCTTTTTCAAGGATTGACCAACCAGTAATCGCGAACTCACAGCGAACAGATTTTCTGCCGACGGATTGGCATAGCGAATCACTTGATTCTCATCAACCAACACGACGGCTGATGACAGCAAATCGAGACCACCAACGGCAAGGGAAGAAGGCAAATTCATCTTTTAGAAAGGGTAAAGCAATGTCGGTTTTTAGTTGCAAGAATAAATACTCAAGCAAGAGTGAGCAAGAAGCGCACCAGACCGTTATTCCAGAAAAAATTGGCAAAAACTAACGCAGGCTAGCGCAGGTTGGCAATTTCTCTTTGTATTGCTTTGATATTGCGTTCATGCAATGTCACTGTATCGCGTGGCACTTGAGTATTTGGTGAAGATCCCGCAGTGGCGGCAAGCCTCTGCGCTTTAGCTAAGTTTTCAAATTCGCTATTCAGCTCTTTTTCCAGAATAGTGCGCCGATCACTATCCCGTGCGCGCTGCTCATCGCCTGAGATTCGGGGAAAGCCCTCCGGGGTAGATGTTGCGGCGGCTCGGGGGCCACGATCACGATGCCCGCGTGACGCCGTAGCGCCGGGTGGATCGCGCTGTTGAGACAATATCGTGCAGGATGTTTTGCCGCCTTGCTGCTGGGTATTTGTAAAAAGAATCTTGCCAGAACCATCTGTGCATTTATAAAACGTATTGGCATGCGCCGCTAACGGTGCCAAAGCAGCTACCCCAAGAAAAAAATGGCGCATGCAACGTAACAAGAAAGCCGGGGAAGCTTGGCCATGTGCTTCAGCAACGGGGCCGACAACTACGCCAATAACTGTGCGGGATAAATAAATTTTTTGCATGGGATTAAGTGTATGCGATGTTTGGCGATAAAAAAAGGACGGGCATGCCCGTCCTTTTTGCTACACCCCAAGCAAAAAACCCATCAAATCGAGTAGTACATGTCGAATTCTATTGGGTGCGTGGTCATGCGGAAGCGCTGCACTTCTTCCATTTTCAGGGCGATGTAGGCATCAATCATCTCGTTGCTGAACACGCCGCCACGGGTCAGGAACTCGCGATCCTTATCCAGATACTCCAACGCCTGTTCAAGGCTTGAGCAAACAGTCGGGATCTTTGCATCTTCTTCTGGTGGCAAGTCATACAAATTCTTGTCAGCAGGGTCGCCCGGATGGATCTTGTTCTGCACGCCATCCAGGCCGGCCATCATCAGCGCGGTGAAGCACAGGTAGGGGTTTGCCCCCGGATCAGGGAAGCGGGTTTCGATACGCCGGGCTTTATCCGACTGCACGTAAGGAATACGAATCGAGGCAGAGCGGTTACGGGCAGAGTAGGCCAGTTTCACCGGAGCTTCGTAACCCGGCACCAAACGCTTGTAGGAGTTGGTCAGCGGGTTGGTGATGGCGTTCAGCGCACGAGCGTGCTTGATAATGCCACCAATATAATACAGTGCGAAGTCAGACAATCCTGCGTAGCCATTGCCTGCGAACAGGTTTTTGCCATCTTTCCAGATTGACTGGTGCACGTGCATGCCAGAACCATTATCGCCCACGATGGGTTTGGGCATGAAGGTTGCCGTCTTGCCATAGCTGTGGGCTACGTTATGCACGATATATTTGAGAATCTGCGTTTGATCTGCACGTTTAACCAGGGTGTTGAACACGGTGCCGATTTCGCACTGGCCGGCGGTAGCCACTTCATGATGATGCACTTCTACTGGCACGCCACAAGCTTCCAGCGCGATACACATTTGCGCGCGAATGTCGTTCAGGCTGTCAACTGGCGGGACAGGGAAATACCCACCTTTAACGGCCGGGCGGTGGCCGGTGTTGCCGCCTTCAAATTTCTCGGAAGCGGCCCAGGCAGCTTCTTCGGAAAATATCTTGCAGTAGGAGCCAGACATATCTACTTTCCACTCAACCGAGTCGAAAATAAAGAATTCGGGTTCCGGGCCAAAGTAGGCAGTATCGCCAATGCCGGAAGATTTCAGATAAGCCTCGCCACGCTTGGCGATGGAGCGCGGATCACGATCGTAACCTTTGCCATCGGCAGGCTCTACCACATCGCAAGTCAGCACCAGCGTGGTTTCGTCCATGAAGGGGTCGATGTAGGCAGAGCCAGCATCTGGCATCAAGATCATGTCAGAAGCCTGGATCCCCTTCCAGCCAGCAACTGACGAACCATCGAACGCATGACCGTCTTCGAATTTTCCCATGCCAAAAGCTGAAATAGGTACGCCAACATGCTGCTCTTTGCCACGCGTATCGGTGAATCGAAAATCAACGAAACGGACTTCTTTTTCTTCGACCAGCTTAAGTACGTCCTTTGGGTTCATGACTTGCTCTCCTAAAAATGACACAAAAAATTAAAGTGAAAAAGTAAAACCGTGCATAAGGGTGTAGCTGCTAGAGCACTAACTATGCCAGCCCCAAAAAATACCGGAACGAATTGTGCCACAAGTCCATGCAAAGACTCCAGTGAAAACCCATCCTTGTTGCCGCACACTATTTGTGCAAAACACGTCTGAATATGCACTATTGTGGTGCATATCATTGGCTGATGCGCACTTTGGAAAACCAGGGATCTGTCGGTAAGGCTTTTTCCAATCGACGTTTTATTTCATCCAGATCCAAACCTGCTTCATTCAAATAGTTAACCGGAAGGACAACTTCGGCTTCAGCCCGATTACCCAGATAATGCAAGACGGTTCGATTGAAGTGTGGCGGCTCACACCCGAGCAAACCGCGCAGGTGGGCCAGCAGCATCGGCCGCGCGGGGAGCTTCAATGATGCATTGCCAGAAATGTCATTCTCCGCATCTATATGCACCAATACATCCAGCACTTCGGCATGTTTTTCAAGCACGCTGTTACGCGCTGTTTCAGCAATCCAGTGGCCTTCGGAAACGCTAATGCGTGGATTAACCTGCACATGCGCATCAACCAGCACTTGATGCGCCATGTGCCGAGTGCGCAACTCATGCAAACCGAGCACGCCTGGCGTGGAAACCACCGTCTGCCGAATAGCGGCCACTTCTTCGGCTGATAGCCCGGTATCAATGAGCTCACTTAAGGCTTCCCATGCAAAGCGAAACCCGACACGCATAATCATGGCGCCAACAACAATGGCTGCTACGCCATCTGCAAAATTAAAGCCGAGCAATGCGCCGCCAATGCCCGCAGCCACAACTAATGAAGAAAGCGCATCAGCGCGAGCATGCCAGGCATTGGCCACCAGCATGGGGGAACGCAAGCGTTCTGCCGTGCCCAGCATGTAGCGGAAGAGTCCTTCCTTAGCCGCCAGAGTAAACAACGCCGCCCATATTGCCGCCACGCCAACGGCGGGTAATTTGTCCAAATTTGACAAGCGTCCGCCTGCGGAGATCAGAATACCTGCACCGGTACCCACCAGTAGCAGCCCCAGCACCAATGAAGCCGCGGTTTCATAGCGACCATGGCCATAAGGGTGAGCATCATCGGCAGCCTCAGCGCCTTTGCGATTTGCGTACAGCACAAACCCGTCTGAAATGATGTCGGCAAATGTATGCAGCGCATCTGCCATCAAACTTTGTGAATGAGCGAGGAGCCCGACAATCATCTGCATCGCAGTGAGTACCAAGTTCACGCCGACACTCACCCACGTAATGCGCTGCCCGTCAGCAAAGCGCTGACCGGCGTCTGGAGCATGGCGATGCAAAGGATCGTGGGTTCCGCGGAGCATGGTAAAAGGTACGTGAAAAGTGTGGGAAGTGGAAAAGCTATACTATCAAGCATGCTTGTTTTTCTCTATTCTAACTGGGCTTCTTATCATGGGACGACTGAACGAAATTCTCACTTTAGCGCAGGCACGTGCCACCAAGCTGCAACTCCCTTACGCTGGCGCCATGACACCGCAAGAGGCAAATGAAGTCCGCCAGCTTGCGCCCAATGCGGCCATTGTCGATGTGCGTACGCGTGCCGAGCGGGATTGGGTAGGGCGTGTGCCGGAAGCCATCGAAATCGAATGGGCAACCTATCCCGACATGCAGGCCAATCCGCAATTTATGGAGGCACTTAAACACGCCGTCACGACCGATGCTTTATTGTTATTCTTGTGCCGTTCGGGCGCACGCTCCAGCGCGGCAGCCAAAGCGGCTTCTGCCGCAGGCTATCCTTCTTGCTACAACATTCTCGAAGGCTTTGAAGGCGATAAAGACGCCAACAACCAGCGCAACCAAACCAACGGTTGGCGCCATGCGGGCCTGCCGTGGATCCAGAGCTGAGTTGATTGGAGTTCATTGCCATGCAAACTGCGACCATAAAATTTGATCATTTCAACGCGCTGGCCGATAAAGAAGCGGGCGAGCGTATCCGCGCAGCCAAGGCCACGCTCGGCAAAAAAGCCGTGCTACTGTGCCACCACTACCAGCGCGCCGACGTATACGAACATGCCGACCTCACTGGTGACTCGCTCAAGCTCTCGCGTCTGGCCGGAGAAGCCGAAGCAGAAAACATCATCTTCTGTGGCGTACACTTCATGGCCGAAGTGGCCGATATTCTCTCGCGGCCCGAGCAAATTTCGATCCTGCCCGATCTCGCCGCAGGCTGCTCCATGGCTGACATGGCAAATCTGGCGAAAGTTGAGCGGTGCTGGCGCGAGTTGTCGGCGTTGATGGATCCTGACGAAAAAATCACGCCGGTTACCTACATCAATTCCGCCGCAGATCTGAAAGCTTTTTGTGGCACGCATGGCGGCATTGTGTGCACGTCATCCAATGCACCCAGAATTCTTGAATGGTCGTTCAAGCAGCGCGAAAAAGTGCTGTTCTTTCCCGATCAGCACCTGGGCCGCTGGAGCGGCTACAAAATGAACATTCCACTGGATGAAATGGTGATCTGGAATCCCGACCTTGAACAAGGCGGCCTGACACGCGAACAAATCAGCAAGGCGAAAATCATCCTGTGGCATGGCTTCTGTTCCGTACATCAGATGTTCCAGCCGCGCGACATCATCAAGTTTCGCAATCAATACCCTGATGGCATTGTCATCTCGCATCCGGAATGCGGCTTTGAAGTATGCAAACAGTCTGACTACATTGGCAGCACGGAATATATTCTCAAGACCGTCAAGGCCGGACCGCCCAATACGCGCTGGCTGGTTGGCACCGAACTGAATCTGGTTGAGCGGCTAGCGCGCGAGGTCAAGAGTGAGGGCAAGATCGTGCAATTCATGGCCAGCACCGTGTGCATGTGTTCTACCATGCAGCGCATTGACCCGCAGCATCTGGCCTGGACGCTGGAAAATCTGGTGGCGGGCAGGGTCGTCAATCAAATCAAGGTGCCTGAACACGAAGCCGTGCCGGCCAAGATCGCGCTGGAACGCATGCTCGCCGTCTCATGAGCGCCGACTTTTCATGAGCACTGCTCAAAGCCGATGACTACACCGCAGCGCAGCTACCGCTATTACGATTTTGTCATGGCGGCGTTTGTCTGTGTGCTGCTCTGCGCCAACCTGATTGGCGCCGCCAAGGCGGCGCAGATCACGTTGCCGATTATCGGTGCGGTATCTTTCAGCGGCGGCGTATTGTTCTTCCCGATCTCGTATATTTTCGGCGACATTCTCACCGAAGTGTATGGCTATGGTCGTGATCGGCGCGTGGTTTGGGCGGGCTTTGCTGCGCTGGTGTTCGCCAGCCTCATGGCGGCTGTAGTGCTCGCTTTGCCACCTGTGCCGGATGCCTTCAACCAGAGCTACCAGGGGCATCTTGAAGCCGTATTTGGCAACACCTGGCGCATCGTGGCAGGCTCGATGATCGCCTTCTGGTGTGGTAGTTTCGCCAACAGTTATGTGATGGCGAAAATGAAAATCTGGAGCTCGGGCCGCTGGTTGTGGACGCGCACTATCGGCTCAACACTCGTTGGCGAGGCAGTCGATTCGAGCCTGTTTTATGTCATCGCTTTTTACGGCATCTGGCCTGATGCGCAGATTGTCACCATCGTCATCGCCCAGTATGTACTGAAGACTAGCTGGGAAGTGCTCATGACACCCGTGACTTACCGCGCTGTCGCCTTCCTCAAGCGCGCCGAAAACGAAGACTGGTACGACCGCAACACCGACTTCAACCCGTTTCATATTCAAGCCTGAACCGTGACGCTGCCGATTTCCGTCGCAACATGGAATATTCATAAAGGATTTTCCCATTTCAACCGCCGCCTGATGGTGCACGAGTTGCGCGAACGTCTGCGTGCGCTGGGCGCCGATATTGTATTCCTGCAAGAAGTGCAGGGGCTGCATCTGAAACACGCCACGCAGCATGCGCACTGGCCCGCCGAGCCACAGCATGAATTTCTCGCCGCCGATGTGTGGCACAACAGCGCTTATGGGCAAAACATGGTGTATGACCATGGCCACCATGGCAATGCCATTCTGTCGCGTTTCCCCATCCTGCACGAATACAATCAGGACGTAACACATCTGCGTTTCGAACGGCGCGGGCTACTGCATTGCGCCGTCGAACTGCCGCAACTCAACCAGGTGCTGCATTGCGTATGCGTGCATTTATCGCTCTTTGCGCGATCGCGCCGCTGGCAGCTGGACGCCCTGGCCAGCTATATCGACAGCATGGTGATGCCTGACGCGCCGCTGCTCATTGCCGGAGATTTCAATGACTGGCGCAATCATGCGGGCGAAATTTTGGCGCAGCGGCTGGGACTCTCCGAGATATTCACCAGTACACATTCGCTTGCAAGCCAAAACAAGGCAGCGCGCCCATCGCGCAGTTATCCTGCGGCGCTACCCCTGTTCCGGCTTGATCGCATTTATCAGCGCGGGTTAACTGTCATCGCCGCGCATCGTCATGCGGGTTTGCCGTGGTCGCGCATCTCGGACCACGCCGCGCTTTCGGCCATGCTGCAAATCGTTCCCGCCGCCTCATGAACGCCACCCAGAGACAGACACCAGAATTTTTATCCGATAACGCGCTGCAACTACTGGCGACGGGAGTGGAATATTTCCCCGCGCTGATCACTGCAATTGATAGCGCAGCGCATGAAGTGCACCTGGAAACGTATATTTTTGCCAATGATGAAACCGGCCAACGTGTCGCGGCGGCACTGGCTCGCGCCGCGCGGCGTGGCGTGGCCGTGCGCATTCTGGTTGATGGCTTTGGTGCACGCGACTTCGCGACAGGCCTTGGGGCCGCACTCATCACCGATGGCGTCGAGCTGCTGGTGTATCGTCCCCAGCCCAGACAGCGGCGCTTGCACTGGCATCGCTTGCGCCGGTTGCATCGCAAGCTGGTTGTGATCGATGGCCGCCTGGCTTTTGTCGGCGGCATTAATATCATCAGCGATTTTGACGCCGGCATGTCGGGGCCACGTTTTGATTATGCGGTGAGTATCGAAGGCCCGCTGGTTAACGTCATTCACACCGACATGCGCCACATGTGGCATATCGTGCGCTGGTCGCATCTCGGCCATCGGCCGCATGCGCCGGATTTTCAGCCACAACCACAACCTCCCGCAGGCACCATACAGGCCGCACTAGTGATTCGCGACAACCTGCGTCACCGGCGTGATATCGAAGAAGCCTATCTGGAAGCCATGGATAGCGCGCAGAAGGAAATCATCCTCGCCAATGCCTACTTTCTGCCCGGCAAGCGTTTTCGTGAAGCGTTGATAGCGGCCGCCCAGCGCGGCGTCAAAGTGACTCTGCTATTGCAAGGCCGCGCTGACTATCTGCTGCAGCATCACGCCATGCAAGCGATTTACGACAGCCTGCTTAACGCTGGCGTACAAATTTTTGAATATCAAATGTCATATCTGCATGCCAAGGTTGCCGTCATTGATGGAGAATGGGCCACCGTTGGCTCATCGAATATCGATCCCTTCAGCTTGCTGCTATCGCGTGAAGCGAATGTCATCCTCCTTGACTCGCCATTCGCACTCGGACTCGCTGCACATCTGCGTTTAGCCCTTAGTCGCGATGCCGTTGAAATTCACCGTGGCACGCAACACCGTTCATGGCTGATGCGGCAAATCAACAGCGCCGCCTATGCGCTGGTGCGCCTGCTGGTTGGCATGGCTGGCTATGGAAAACACTACACCACGCCTGAACCAGGTTGACGCGATGCAGATCCAGTCTTTACGATGCCCTCCTCCAGCAAAAAATTCCCCCCGAACAAATATCAATCAATGCGATCACTCTGGCCCACCCTGCTGATCCCCTGTGTTCTGCTGCTTGCCGCTTGCGGCAACTCGCCGACAAGGAAAGTCGGCGCTGGTGATACGGTACGTACACGTGCCGCGCACGAAAAAGCCAGCGAAGTCGTGCTGTTTTCACTCGGATTGATCAATACCGGCTACCGTTTTGGCGGCAAGAATCCGGAGGCCGGGCTTGATTGCAGCGGCATGGTCAGCTATGTCTTTGACCAGGCGGCCAACCTCAGGCTGCAAGGCTCGGCCGCCGACCTCGCGCGGCTGGGCCGCGCGGTGGACATGGCGCAGATGCAACCAGGCGACCTGGTATTTTTCAACACCGGTAACCGGCCGCATTCCCACGTCGGCATCTACATTGGCGAAGGTCGCTTCATCCATGCGCCGAACAGCCGGGGCAAGGTAAGAATCGACAGCTTGACCAACGGCTGGTTCGCCGCACGGTTTGAGGAAGCACGCAATTATTTTGAATAAGCAGCTGGTGTCATCCGCCGCACGAGGCGATGATAGTATGCCGACACATTGAAAGCAAAAAACATCCCCGGCATGCCGGGGATTTCATTTCAGGAGGAAGACCGTGCAGGAACCGAAGCTGTTCATCAATGACATCATTGAATCCAACCCGCTGGGAGGATTTCAAAAACTGGTCATGCTGTTATGCGCTCTGGTCATCATATTTGATGGCTTTGATGTGCTGGCGATTGCCTATGCCGCCCCCGCCTTGAGCGCCGAATTCAACATCGCCAAAGGCCAGTTGGGCCTGGTTTTTTCGGCCGGATTGATTGGCATGATGATCGGCGCCCTGGTGCTGGGTCCGCTAGGCGACAAATACGGCCGGCGGCAGGCGGTTATTGCGAGCGTGGTGATATTCGGCGTGTTCAGCGTATTAACCGGCTACATCACCAGCTACCACGAACTGATCCTGCTGCGGTTTTTGACCGGCCTTGGCTTGGGCGGCGCCATGCCCAACGCCACGGCATTGATGACCGAATACGTCGCCGGCAAGATGCGCAACATCGCCGTGGCGGTGATTTTTCTGGGCATGCCGATCGGTGCCATTACCGGCGGTTTGCTGGCAGCTCACACCATCCCGGCCTATGGCTGGTCGTCGATCTTTTTCTGGGGTGGCTGGATGCCCCTGCTGTTAGTGCCCGTGCTGTTTTTCTGGCTGCCTGAATCACCGCGCTTTCTGACCGCGCAGAACAAGGATAATGATGCCCTGTTGCGCCGCATTGCCCGGAAAATCGCCCGCAACCAGACCATTCCGCCAAGCGCCGTGTTTATTCATCCCGCTGAAGAGGCGCAGCAACATTCGCCGATCAAGGCGCTCTTCATGCCGGGGTATGCCAGGGACACCCTGTTGCTGTGGGCGGCCTTCTTCTTGAATCTGATGGTGGCTTATTTTCTCTATAGCTGGATACCCACCTTGCTGGTGGGCTCAGGCTATGCCCTGGGGCAAGCCTCGACCACCGTGATCCTGCTGAATATTGGCGGGGCCATCAGCCCGTTTGCGTCTGCCTGGATGATGCGCCGCTGGGGATCCCGGCCGGTGATCGTTGGCTATTTTCTGCTCGGCGCGCTGAGCATGATGCTGCTGGGAAAACTCTCCGCATCCCTCGCCATGCTGCAGGTCATGGCGTTTTTTGCCGGCTTTTTTATCGTCGGCGGACAAATCAGCCTGAATGCCCTGGCGAGCTACATCTATCCCACGGCGATTCGTTCAACCGGCATGGGCTGGGCCTTCGGCATTGGCCGCTCCGGCTCCATCATCGGGCCTGTGCTGGCTGGCACCTTGATCGCCATGGCCCTGGGGCTGGATGTTTATTTCATGGTCTTCGGCGCGGTTTGCGTACTCACCGCGACAGCCACCCTGTTTATTCGTCGCCATGAAAAACCTGTTGAGACGGAAGATCAATAACGTAAAGCCCAGCGAAAAAAGTCGGCGCGGGCGAGACGGCGAAAACCATGACGCCCCTGGTTGCCAGATGAACGGCATTGGGGACGTCCCTAATTGCCCCAGGCAATCGCAGCGATCATGCTTATGTTGATTGGATGAAACACCATGCCTTTTGCATGACAAGCGCCGCTTTTCCGAAAAATCTTGTCCAGAGGCGGATTCAAAAGTCCGTCGCTGGACGGTGCTGGTGATCCGCCGCGCAGCAAATACCCTCAAAGCGCTATTTTGGGTCATATATTCACGGCATTTGCTTTATATCAAGCTACAGCCACCAAGCGCTTGTTATCTTCCTTGCAAGCCGTACAATCAAAAAACGAATCTACCAATAACCAGCGAAAGGAATGCCATGTCGCACTACCACGCCGTTGTATGGATTGATCACGCCGAAGCACACGTGATACACATTAGTCCCGATGACATCGAATCATCGATTGTTCGCCCTGGCAAGCCCCATCAGCACTTGCACAGTAAACGCGGGGTCGTTGGTGTGGGGCGTGTACCAGAAGACCAGCACTTCTATCACGAAGTGGTTGAGGCGTTAAAGGGTGCCGGGGAAATTCTGATCGTGGGCCCGGCGAACGCCAAGCTCAACTTGATCAAGCATATCCATCACCATGACCAGCCGATGAGCAGCAAGATTGTCGGGGTGGAAACCGTCGATCACCCTACAGATGGACAACTGGTGGCCTACGCTCGCAAATACTTTACGGCAGCCAACCGCTTGCAGTCATAGAACAGCTAATCTCAACGTTCGACAAACGCGCGTTCGATGACGTAGTCGCCGGCCACGCCGGTGTGCGGTGAAATCGAAAAACCACGTGCGTCGAGCAAGGTTGAGCAGTCGGCCAGCATGTGCGGGCTGCCGCAGATCATGACGCGATCATGGGCCGGGTCCAGCGGTGGCAGACCGATGTCGCTCGACAGCTTGCCGGATTCGATCAGCGTGGTAATGCGGCCTTGATTGCGGAAGGGTTCACGGGTTACGGTGGGGTAGTAAATCAATTGCTCCTTCACCATGTCACCCAAGAATTCATGCTGCGGCAAATCTTCAGTAAACAGTTTGGCGTAGGCCAGCTCGCTGGTGTAGCGCACGCCGTGAATCAGCACGACTTTTTCAAACGCGGCGTAGGTTTCGGGGTCTTGCACAATGCTCAAAAACGGCGCAAGGCCGGTGCCGGTGGAAAACAGGTAAAGATTTTTCCCAGGCTTCAAATCACGAATCACCAACGTGCCTGTGGGTTTACTGCCCACCAGTACTGAGGTGCCCACTTCAATTTTTTGCAGGCGCGAAGTGAGCGGACCGCTGGCGACCTTGATGCTGAAAAATTCAAGGTATTCTTCATGGTTCGGGCTCGCAATGCTGTAGGCCCGTAGCAACGGGCGGCCATCCACTTCCAGGCCAATCATGATGAAATGCCCGTTTTCGAAGCGCAGGCCGCGATCGCGCGTGGTGCGGAAGCTGAATAGCGTGTCATTCCAATGATGGACGCTGATGACTTTTTCAGTTGCAACGGATGCCATATTTACTTCCCTGCTTTCATTTCTGATTCTTCAATGGCCGCCATTTTACAAAACCGGCGGCAGTAAGCTTAGATTCTTCTGTTCTATATTTATTCCACAATGCAAAAAGCATTACCGGCTGGCGCGCACACCCAGCACCGCGGCGACAGTAACCGCTGTGAGCCCCGCTAATGCGAGCAGCGAGAGGGGTTCGCCCAGCAAAGGCACAGCAGCGATGGACGCCAGCACAGGGACCAGGCCCATGGTCAGCGCCACGATTTGCGGCCCGAGCTGGCGCACCGCCTGCGCGTAAAGCAGCAAGGCAACAAAAACCACCAGCACCCCTTGATACAAAACCTGCAGCGCGATTTCAGCATTTGCGGCACTGGATAGTGCGCTGGGTAGAAAAAACCACCAAAAAGGCAAATACAGCAGCGCGCCGCCCAACACCGTGGCAACGGTGGCTGTCAATGGCGGCATGGGGTTCTGGCGTAGTAGCAGGGTAAAAACAGCCCATGAAAACGAGGCGCAGATAAACAGCAGATCGCCTACCAGTTGCCAGCCGGTGATCTGCCCGCTGGCAGATAATGTATCGGTGGCGATCAAGATGATGCCGGCCAGCACGCCAAGCAACGCCAGCATTTGCCCACGATTGGGTACTTTTTTCAACCACAGCCAGGCAACAATTGCCGTGGCAAAGGGCAGCCCACCTGGTGCCAGAACCGCTCCGTGCGCTGCCGGGGCAAGACGAAAACCGGAATAAACGAAACAGGCATAGCCGATGCCGCCAAACAGGGCCAACAGCAGCCCGGTTTTTAACGGTGGCAGCGTGACGCGCGGCAAGAAGAACAAAGAGATAAAGCCGCCCATGCCAAGACGTAACGCAGTGACATCCCACGCGGTCAAAACACCCTTGCCCGCAACTCGCGACACCAGAATAAAACCTGTCCAGATGCATAGCGTGGCAAGCAGCGCGGGCCAGCCGCCACGCAAAAACGAAGCGGGGCGGAATATACGGTTTGGCGGGAATTCAAACATGAATTTGGCTATCAATGGTCGGCTAAAATTGGCAATCTAAAGCTGCTTTACAACAAGGATTGGTGATGAAAACAAACGCTCGCATCGGTACGCCGCTATCAACTAGCGCCACACGCGTCATGCTGCTAGGCTGCGGAGAACTCGGAAAAGAGGTGATTATCGCATTGCAACGACTGGGCTGCGAGGTAATTGGCGTGGATCGCTATGCCGATGCGCCCGGCATGCAGGTGGCGCATCGCAGCCATGTGATCAACATGGCTGATGGTGCGGCTTTGCGTGCAGTGATCGAAAAAGAAAGCCCGCATCTGGTGGTGCCTGAAATCGAGGCTATCGCCACGGCGACATTGGCTGAAATTGAAAAGACAAGTCATGCAGGCGCAGGGACCGAGATTATTCCTACCGCACGAGCAACCCAGTTGACCATGAACCGCGAAGGCATTCGTCGGCTGGCAGCGGAAGAACTCGGTCTGCCGACGTCGCCCTACCGCTTTGCCGATTCGCTGGCTGAATTACAAGCTGCAATTGAAGGTGGTACTGATGATGGCATTGGCTATCCCTGCATCATCAAGCCGGTGATGTCCTCATCCGGCAAGGGGCAATCGCTGATTAAATCGGCAGCGGATGTGGCTACAGCGTGGGACTACGCGCAAGCGGGTGGCCGCGTGGGTGCAGGGCGGGTGATTGTCGAGGGCTTCATTGATTTTGATTATGAAATCACCCAATTGACCGTGCGTGCCGTCGGTGCATCGGGTGCAGTGGAAACTTTTTTCTGCGAACCTATCGGCCACGTGCAGGTGAATGGCGACTATGTTGAATCCTGGCAGCCGATGACGATGTCGGCTGTGGCGCTGCAAAAATCACGCGATGTGGCGCGTGCGATTACCGGCAATCTTGGCGGACGCGGCCTCTTTGGCGTCGAGCTGTTTATCAAGGGTGAGGACGTGTGGTTTTCCGAAGTCAGCCCGCGCCCGCATGACACGGGGCTGGTGACGCTGGCCACGCAACGCTTATCCGAGTTCGAGCTGCATGCGCGCGCCATTCTTGGCTTGCCGGTGGATACCCGCTTGCGCCGTGCGGGCGCTTCGGCGGTGATTTATGGTGGCATGGATGCCAAAGGCATTGCCTTTGAAGGTGTGGCAGAAGCCTTGCGTGTACCAGAGTCTGATCTGCGATTGTTTGGCAAGCCAGAGAGTTTTGTCAAGCGCCGCATGGGCGTGGCCGTGGCGACAGCGGACACAACCGATGAGGCTCGCGCCAGGGCAAAACTTGCCGCCAGCCTGGTGAAGCCAGTTAAAGGCGATTAACCCGTACAAAATCTTGAGCAAAAGTTTTTCTAGCCGCCTCATCCACTGGCACGCGCAGCACGGGCGGCATGATCTGCCCTGGCAAAACACGCGCGACCCGTACCGCGTTTGGCTCTCGGAAATCATGTTGCAGCAGACGCAGGTTGTCACGGTGATTCCCTACTATCAGCGTTTTCTCGCCCGCTTCCCCACGCTTGAATCGCTGGCGACTGCATCGGTTGAAGACGTCATGCCGCTATGGAGCGGGCTGGGCTATTACGCCCGCGCGCGCAACTTGCACCGGGCGGCGCGTGCGGTGATGGCGCAGCATAATGGCGTGTTTCCACAAGCACCAGAAGCTATTGCGCAGTTGCCTGGCATTGGCCGTTCCACCGCTAACGCCATCGCGGTAGTGTGCTTTGGCGTGCGTGTGCCGATTCTGGATGGCAACGTCAAACGCGTCCTTTGTCGTGTGCTTGGCATTGCAGGAATCCCCGGCACAGCGGCGCTGGAAAGTCGGCTCTGGCAACACGCCGAGGATTTGTTACCGAAGCGGTTACCGAAGCGTGATTTGTCCAGAAACATGGCCACCTACATTCAGGCGCAGATGGATTTGGGCGCCACGCTATGCACACGCAGTCGGCCACAATGCATCGCCTGCCCGTTAGCAGACATTTGCATAGCACATGCCACTGGACGCACTGCGGAATTACCGCAAAAGAAGTTGCGCCGTGTAACTCCCGAACGTCACGCCACGCTGCTGGTTATCGTGCATGAAAATCGCGTGCTACTGGAAACCCGCCCGCCGGTAGGCATTTGGGGCGGCCTGCTCTCTCTGCCCGAATTGCCGGCAGAAGAAAATGCGGCTGCCTATGTTGAAAAAAAATTCGGTGCCCGTGTGCTTGTGGCCTCCTCACCGTCGTCCAGAGATGGATTCAAGACTTTTCTACACATCTTCACCCATTTTCGCCTGCACATCACGCCACTGTTATGCCGTGTGAGCTTGCGCCCGAGTGCAATGGAAGTAGGTTTCTTTTGGCTCGATTTAACGGCGCTGGGTACCGCCGCATTGCCAACGCCAGTCAGGCGCATTCTCGAAGAACTTAGATTGTCTCAACCTGCATGATCAAGTGCGCCGCGATCAAGCCGTTAATCGTGCCGAAAATCAGGGCCGCTGTAGCAAATAGCGGTGCCAGATAAAACACACCGTCATGCGGCACCAGCCATAGCCGCGCCAGTACAAGCTGGCCGCCGATATGCGCAAAGGCGGCAAGCAGGCTGATCGTCACCGCACCAAACCAGCGTCGCGGCAACTGCACAGCCAAAAACAACGCTGCCAAACTGCTCACTGCGCCCGCTAACGCAAGAAAAAAACCCGGTGCAAAAAGTTGCCCAATCACCAAGCTGCCCGCCACCACGCGCAACAAACTCACCCAGGCCGCATCGCGCCAACCATAGCGCAGCAACACCACCAGCACGATAATGTTGGCCAGCCCTGGTTTGATGCCAGGCAAGGGGCTGGGCAGCGCAGCTTCGGCCACTGTGAGCGCAATCGCCGCCGCTGTATAGCGCGCAATGCGGCGGTCATCCTCGGTTACCGGCAGTTCAATAACCGAGGGAGTCATAGCTTGCTTCATCGCGTCCGTTCAATCCCAGCGTGATGTGATTCGGCGCGCAGATAGCCACGGCACCGGCGCGTGTCAGCCAGCCTTGCTGCACGCAGTACTGGCGCGGGCCGGGGTCGGAAAAGACACGCACGCGGCCAGGTTGCACTTCAATCACGGTAGTCCCCAATGGACCTTCTACACGGGTCTTGCTCGCACTATTCAGGCTGATCTCAATGATTGTTTGGCCATCGCGCTTAACAATGGCGCGATCCGCCACGCCGCCGCGCCACAGCAGGGTGTAGGACAAAACAACCAGCGCACAACTTAAAAACAAGACCAGCCAATCGCCCATTTTGAGGTACTTGTGCCACGAACCTGAATAGCCTGCCTTACTGAAAATTTCGCGCAGATCGTCAGGGAATACCGCTTTCATTCTGCCAGCGAACGATGTCGTACCAGCACATTGGCCTGACCCCGAAAATGGTTAGCCAGTTTTTCCGCCAGATAAACCGAACGATGCTGTCCGCCGGTGCAGCCGATGGCAACGGTCAAGTAAACCCGGTTATCACGTTTGTAGGCTGGCAGCCACGAAGTGATAAATCGACGGATATCTTCTTCCATGCGACGCACATCTTCTTCTGCCGAGAGAAAGGCAATCACCTCCGCATCGCGTCCGGTAAGAGGACGCAAGGCAGGATCGTAATGTGGGTTGGGCAAACAACGCACATCAAAGACAAGATCTGCATCCAGCGGCAAGCCATGCTTGAAGCCAAACGATTCAAACAACAACGTCAGCCCATGCTGCATCTCCGTCAAAATAAAATCCTTGATACAGGCACGCAAGGCATTCGGCCGCAGATGGCTGGTGTCGATATGATGCCCGATGGCCGCAAGAAAAGTCAGCGCTTCGCGTTCATTCTTGATCGCTTCTTCCAGCGTGACATCGTTACCTGCCAGCGGATGCCGACGACGTGTTTCAGAAAACCGTTGAATCAGGATATCCGTGCGCGTATCCAGAAACACAAACTGCAACTGGATGCCTTCCGCTTCAAGGCGCTTGATTTGCGGCGGAATCGCTGCAATGGATGAGCCACCACGCATATCAATAGCGACAGCAACCCGTTCTTCACCCGTCATGCGCAGATGTTGAACTAAATCAAAAAGCAGCGGCGCGGGCAGATTGTCGACGCAATAGTAAGCCGCATCTTCCATCACTTTAAGGGCAATGGATTTGCCAGAGCCGGACAAACCGCTGATGAGGACAACTTTCATAGTTCAAAGCATAACGGATTGATCAGTAAAATAGCTGCAACCACCCGATGCTTACCCTGTTTTTTTCTGCACGACCTGCACTACAGCGCTGTTTTCAACCGCGCTTGCCGAGCGGTTCGCAACCTTGCCCAATACTTGCTTCTTTTCAGCGTCCGACATTTGGCTCCAATCCGCAATTTCGTCCAGCGTTCGATAACAACCCAGACACAGATTGCCTTGCATACGACACACATTGATGCAGGGTGAGTTAATCGCCGTCATGCCAGCACCGACTTTTCAGGCCACGCTCCGCCGGGCAAGCATCGCACGTGCCACACGCGATGCAGGCGCACGGCCCAGCTCGTGAGAAATCCACGCGGCAATATCAACCAGTGCGTCAAGATCCACCCCGCACTCAATGCCGCAGCCTTGAAGCAACCAGACCACATCCTCAGTGGCTACATTACCCAGCGCACCGGGTGCGTAGGGGCAGCCACCCAAGCCTGCAACAGAGCTATCAAACACCGACACGCCCGTTTCTAGCGAGGCATACACATTGGCGATGGCCATGCCCCAGGTGTCGTGAAAATGGCCTGCCAGTTTTTTTAATGGCACCCACCGCGCAACCGCTTCGAGCATCGCCTTGGTTTTTTCTGGGGTTCCTGTGCCGATGGTGTCACCCAAACTCACTTCATAACACCCCATATCAAACAATGCACGCGCCACCTCGGCAACTGCCAGCGGCGTGATCTCGCCTTCATAGGGACAGCCCAGAACACAGGAAACATAACCACGCACTTTGATATGTTCCGCTTTCGCAGCGTCTATCACCGTACGACACCGCTCAAGGGACTCGCTAATCGAGCAATGTGTATTTTTCTGCGAAAAAGTTTCCGACGCGGCACTAAATACGCTGACTTCTTTTGCCCCTGCTGCCACAGCTGCATCAAAGCCCTTCTTGTTAGGGGTAAGCACTGGATAAGTCACCATCGGCAAGGGTTGAATGGCAGCAAAAACCGCCGTCGCATCCGCCATCTGTGGCACCCATCTGGGCGAAACAAACGCGGTCGCTTCAATCGTGCGCAGGCCGGCTGATGCCAGACGATGAATCAACTCAACCTTGATCTCGGTTGGAATCAACGGTTTTTCGTTTTGCAAGCCATCGCGCGGGCCTACTTCAACGATTCGAACTTTACTGGGGAGTGTCATAAATAATCATTCAAGGGAATCAGACGGCGCTGAAAAATCAACAGCCAAGGTGATCGAGTTTACTCGAACGATCGCTGCGCTCTTCATCTATGGGAAAATAACCGGCTCAGCAAGAATAATTTTCCCTGTGCCCTTCCACATCTCATGACGACAGACGCCACCCCCGTGCAAACCCATTCCCCCAACCCACCGAGGGGATTTGCACCATTAATTGCTGCGCTGACGGCTATCGGGCCTTTTTCAATCACCATGTATTTACCGGCATTTCCGGATATCGGTACCAGCCTGGGTGCCAGCCCGATTGAAGTGCAGCAAACGCTTCCTGCTTACTTGCTCCCATTTGCCTTCATGATGCTTTGGCATGGCAGCATCTCCGATACGTTAGGCCGTAAACGGGTCATTCTGGCGGGTATGTTTTTATACACGTTGGCGGCACTGATCTGCCTTTTCGCACCCAATATCCTGGTTTTGTCCATAGGACGCGTATTACAAGGTGTGGCAGCGGGTGCGGGCATGTCCGTTGGCCGAGCCACCGTGATGGATTTACTCAAAGGCGCCGCAGCCCAAAAACTGATGGCGCACATCTCGATGTTTTTCTCCCTGGCACCCGCATTGGCACCGATGCTGGGCAGCGTATTGGTCAACCAGTTTGGCTGGCGTTCGGTGTTCATTTTTTTATCGACGCTGGGTGCTGTCTTGTTTATTACGGTCTGGCGTATTCTTCCAGAAACCCTGCCCATGGAAAAACGCCAGCCTTTTGCATTCAAACCCTTGGTACATGCCTATAAAGATGCGCTACTCCTGCCTGAGTTCAGCTATTTATGCCTGGCCTTGGCGCTCCTGATCAATGGACATATGATTTATGTTCTTTCCGCGCCCAACTTTTTACACGCAATCGCCGATACGACCTTCTCCAGTTTTGCATGGCTTTTTATAGCAGTCAGTATCGGCATGTTGAGCGGCTCTTATGCGAGCTCGCGTACTGCCGGAAAACTCTCTCCCGACAAGACCATTCGCCTGGGTTTTCTCGTCATGCTCTTGGGCTGCATCATTAATCTGTTAATCGGTTTTTTCTCCCCATCAGGGCTGCCGCAGAATATTCTAGCCATCCCGGTGTATTCATTTGGAATGGCCATGATCTGGCCTAGTTTGCAGATCCTTGCGTTAGAAAAAATTCCTGCCCGACGCGGTTTGGCCTCAAGTCTGCAAAGCGCGTATCAAGTGGGAATGAATGCATTTACCGCAGCCGTCATCGCCCCTTTTGTCTGGCATAGCGCAAAAACCATGGCATTGGCAGCATCTAGCTACTTGTTCATGGCGGCGCTTGCCATAATGGTTGGCAGATACTACCAACACGCCCGCTCAGCCAGAAACGGGCAAAAATAATTTGTCACAGCAACACAAACTAAATGCCACCAAAATTTTCTTCAAACGCCATCAACACCATACCTTCAGCAACAGGATCACCCACCGCAAAGTGAAAATCCTGCACGATACCGGCAGTGGGTGCGGTAACGGTATGCTCCATTTTCATCGCTTCGAGAATCAACAAGGGCGTGCCTTTGGCAACTTTCTCACCCGCTGTGACGAGTAACGCAATTATTTTTCCTGGCATGGGGGCCATCACGCTACCTTCTGCTATCGCTTGTTGACCGGCGTGACTCAGCGGATCAAGCAAGGTCATCACATGCGATGTGCCGTGCATAAAGACATGGCGCTTTTCAGCCACGGGAATCACCGTGACAGTGCACCGTCGGCCACCAAAATCAGCGTGCAATACTCCTGTGTCATCTAACTGGCCAGTCGCCTCTATCCGCTGGCCACCGAGTTGTTGCCCACTCAATTGCTGAGCCGCTATTTCGAATACAAAGCCTCGGCGGCTGGCTGTTGCAACAATGGTTTTTTCTACATCCCTACAACGCAAATTCAATGCCTGTTGGGCTTGTCCTGTCACACGCCAACCTGCTTGCGCATGCCAGGGGGAGTATGGGTCCTTACTCTTTGCGGCACTCTTTGCAGCCTCTTTCTGGATGCGCAAGAGTTCAGCCAGCGCCGCACTCAACCACACTTCTAGCGGTAGCTCGGCGGGCGCTGGAAACAGAAAGGCTTGTTCACGTTCGATCAACCCGGTATCCAGATTGGCCTCAGCAAAAGCCGGACAAGCTACGAGGCGGGAAAGAAAATCAACATTATTGGCCACACCGACAATTTCAACTTCGGCCAAGGCTTGCAGCATGCGTGCGCAGGCATGCGCTCGCGGCGCACTGTCGCTATCGTCCCAGACAATCAGTTTGGCAATCATCGGATCATAGTGAGGCGTGATTTCATCCCCTGCCGCCACGCCAGCATCCATGCGCACAAAGGGCGTTTCAACAGGATAGGCAAAATGAATCACGCGACCTGTCGAAGGCAGGAAACCTGTTCCCGGATCTTCGGCGTAAATGCGTGCTTCAAGCGCATGGCCACGCAGCGTGATCTGCTCTTGCGCCAAAGGCAGCGTCTCACCAGCGCCGACTTTTAATTGCCATTCGACCAGATCCAACCCGGTAATCATTTCCGTCACCGGATGCTCGACTTGCAGCCGCGTATTCATTTCCATGAAGTAAAACGCACCGCCGGATGCGGCGCCCGGAACAATAAATTCCACCGTGCCCGCGCCCACATAGCCTACGGTACGTGCAGCGCTCACCGCCGCTTTGCCCATGGCCGCGCGACGCTCAGGCGTTAGCCCCGGGGCCGGGGCTTCTTCCAATACCTTCTGGTGGCGACGCTGCACCGAGCAATCCCGCTCGTACAAATACAGATAATTTCCATGACTATCGCCAAAAATCTGTACTTCAATATGCCGTGCGGGTTGCAAGTATTTTTCCAGCAGCACCTGTGCATCGCCAAAACTCGCGCTGGCCTCACGCTGACAAGACGCCAATGCATCCAGAAACCCAGCTTCTGCGGTCACCACACGCATACCTTTGCCGCCACCGCCTGCGACAGCTTTTATGAGCACCGGATACCCAATTCTGTTTGCTTGCCGGCGCAAAAAATCCGATGCCTGCTCATCCCCGTGATACCCCGGCGTAAGCGGGACACCGGCTTTTTCCATCAGTCGTTTAGCCGCTGACTTGGAACCCATGGCGCGAATAGCCGCCGCTGATGGGCCGATAAACACCAACCCATGTTGCACACAGGCTTCCGCAAATGCTGCATTTTCGGAAAGAAAGCCATAGCCAGGATGAATGGCTTGCGCGCCGCTTGCTTTAGCTACATCAATTATCTTATCGATGGCCAAATACGATTCCGCAGGCGGGGCCGCGCCTATCCATAGCGCTTCATCTGCCATGCGCACATGGCGGGCATGCTCATCTACCGTTGAATACACAGCAACCGTCTTGATGCCCATACGACGCGCCGTTTTGATGATCCGGCATGCAATTTCGCCACGATTGGCAATAAGAAGCTTCGTGAACATCTTGTCAATCCGCTGCATTCATCAACGCCAGCCTCTGTTCAATGTCGACGACTGTGTCGGCAAACAACTCTGCCTTGACTGCGGGCGAAAAGAGGAAACCTTGGCCCAGATGACAGCCCATATCGCGCAGCATCTTGAAATGCGCTTCAGTCTCGACGCCTTCTGCAATCACATCCAGCGTCAAGCTTGTTGCCATTGTGATGATCGCATTCACCAACGCCTTGTCATTACTGTCCTCAGCCAAATCACGAATGAAGGATTTGTCGATTTTTACCGCATTCAGCGGGAATCGCTTGAGATAGGACAATGAAGAATAACCGGTGCCAAAATCATCCAGGTAAATACGCAGCCCTGCCGCGCCGAGTTCAGCCATCCACTCGAGCGCAGCACCAACATTCCCCATCAATACCCCTTCGGTGATTTCAATGGCTATCGCATCATCAGGCAATCCATGCCGCTTCAGTGCATCGAGAACAACCGAGGGGGGCAGTAAATTCGGAATCTGCAAGGCAGAAACATTGACAGAAACATACAGCGGATGTCCGACAGACCGCCACTGGCTAACCACCTGACAAGCATTTTCCAGCACAAGCAGACCCAGCTCGCCAATCACGCCAATCTCTTCAGCCAAAGGAATAAACACATCGGGGGATACCATGCCCCGCGTCGGATGCGCCCAGCGCATCAGCGCTTCTGCTCCAATCACTTTTCCTGCCGCCAAATTGATAATCGGCTGAAATCCCAGATATAGCTCGCCTTCCCCGATCGCCTGTTTTAAATCATCTTCGATCCGGCGACGATGCTCCACTGCAACAAGCATGGAAGGTTCAAAGAAATGATAACTATGGCTGCCCGCAGTGCGCGCGCTCATCAGCGCCAATTCAGCACTCCGCAGCAATTGATGCACATTCGTGCCATCTTTGGGATAAAAAGCCACACCCGCACTCGCGCGCAATGAAATTACCCTGGTCCCTTCAAGCGTCATCATCGCGTGTGATTGCTGTAGCAGGCTGAAAAACTGGTTCAAGCGCTGGTCAACCGCGCTTTCAGGTGAAGCACCATCGAACAAGATAACAAACTCATCTCCACCGCTCCGGGCAGGAATATCGCCCGGCTGGATAAACTGCCGAATGCGTTCAGCCACAATACCCAGCACTTCATCGCCCGCAGGCAACCCCAAGGATTCGTTGATTTGTTTAAAGCCATCCAGATTAAGTATCACCAACGCAAATGAAGTCTGCGCATGACCACGGGCGGCATGCTGGCCAATTGCCTCGAGCAAACCCTGGCGATTGGCAAACCCGGTAAGCGCATCCAGACTCGCCAGCTGACGTGCATGCATCTCTTCGCGCTTACGGGCAGTCACATCTGTCATCGTACCCTGCAAAGTGCCATCACCAGGCGCTGTCACTGCAATGCTCAACCAGCGCTCTTCCCCACGCCGATCAAGCAATAAAAAATCATCCGCCACAATTCGGCCGATGGTCTCCTGCTCTAGGGCGAGAACCAGCAATGACCGAATAAGGTCTGACCTGCTCCAGGCGGCATCAAACAAAGACAGGTTTTCTTGATTCACTGGCTTTGAGCGCCACATAAGCGTAGCAAAGGCTTGATTGAATGAATCCAGATGGCCATCCCTATCCGCCACGAAAATGCCGGACACCGCACAGTCAAACAAGTTTTGATATTTTCTTTGGGCAACTTGCTGTTGTCGCTGCATTGCGCGTGCTTCTTCAAGCAACATCATCAGCCGCCCCGTCAGGTCATTGATATCGCCGACCAGCCGACCAATTTCTGTTTTCTCATGTCCTTCAGGCACACGAATGCTGCTGCCCAGACCAGGTTCAATTTGATGCAGCCGGTCTGAAATTTTCTTGATCGGACGTATCACAAAAAAAACCATCACCGCAGCAACGGACAGAACAACGATAATCATTTCTGCCAGGAGCAAATACAGCGTATCCCGGGTGCTCTGCTTTACCCGTGCTTCGATCGTCGGCCAATCCGCTTGCAGAATGATCTTGCCGATCGTTTCATTTTTATTGAATGGGGAGGCAAGCGACTGAGACAATGGTTTGTCCATGAATTCCGGGGCGAATACTTTTGCGGAAGATCGCATTCCGTTTGCCAAAACAGTATCCCCGGCTACTATTGTCACCGACAAAATATCGCTGTTGCGCAACAAGCCCTGAATCACTTCGCCAGCAAGCTGCTTATCGTTGGTAAAAGCAGCGATACTGGCTGTGCTTTGTACCGTCTCCAGCGCTTCGCTCAGCGAACGGATCGCCTGACTCTGCTCCCGTTCACGTAGTGATTGGCTGATGAAATAACTGGAGACACCGCCCACCAAGAGCGCCATGAATAGAAAGGCCGCGATGCCCCTCGCAAGGATTCCATGCCACCAACGAGATGCTTTCTTTTTCTTTAACACTGTATTTTTTGGAAAATCACGCGGATCACGCACAATGGATCAAAGTGTAATCATCTATCGAATTCGTAGAGAATAACGAATCGCTTATCCAGCTTTTCTCGTTCAACATATGCCAGCACCCCAGGGCGACTCATTAGACGTGCAACGACTTCATCACTCGAGTTTACAGTGGCCGGAGGCCGTGTCTGTCCAGAAAAAACCAGCCGCGCCCAGTATGCATTGATTTCTGCAGGCGTCTTTTCTACCAGTTTCCAGTAAAACTCTTTTTTGGTTTCAGACGCCTCTCCCATATCCAAGGGTTCTGCTGGTAACCCGTTAGACAATTGACGATAGCGCCCAAGATAGATATTGATCACTTCTTCCTTGCTCAACCTGGGAACACCTGTTTTGGGACCGGTCACCACGACAAGATCTGCCTTGGCATGGCAAGGTGCTATCACGGACAAAAAAGCAATGAACCAATAAGCGAGGGAATTCAGCTTCATGGCATCAGAACACGAAATCGGACGTGATTGAAATGACATTAGTCCTGCCATCCCACCCGGGTTGTTCATCCCGCACAGGGAATACTGACCGGCTGTCTCCTCGTATGGCATCCCATTGCAGCTTGAATGCCACATTTGGCTTTACATCCCAACGCACTCCCAGGGTATAAGTTCTCTGGTCAGATCGGGTTGTCTCCATCACTGAAGAATAAATAGCATTCAAATTTGCAAAGGGAGGGATATCAGGCAAGCCGGCAGTTTGGTTCCTTCGCGAACTTTTCCATGCCGAAATACCTGCATACGGCGTTATTGCCCCACTACGATACCCAGCGAGAGCATATCCGGCACAAGAGTTTTGCAGCAAGCCAGCCTCATGCCGAATGCAATTTGCCATCGCTTGTGTCTGGAAGCCATTGGCTTCATAGACCACGCCCAGCGAATAAAACCGGCTTGTCGTATCTTTGGTCTCCAAAGACTGCGCCGCAGAAAAAGCGCTGGGCATATTAAGAAATGCGCCCGCCGCTTTGAGAAAATCAGGCAAAGGACTCACATCCAGATCATTCGAAAATCTGATTTGCGCGACATTCGCCCGCAACTGCAATGGCCCCTGCCAGTAGTCCAGAACCACTCCGCCAACATGCGACCCACTGGTATTCCAGACGCGTTGCATATCGGCAGCTTTTTCATGTGTCGCCCCGATAAACACCTTAGCGCGAAGCACTCCCTCTCCGACAGGTTTACTAATGCTCATATCGGCGCCATCAAAATGATGGAAAAACAACGGGCCAAAAAAATCACTGGACGGGCGTGCCGCCAGATAGGAATAACCAACCAGTCGAGAATCAGCCAGCATCATGAAATCCGCGCCTATGCGGCCAGCACGCACAGCTATATCGGGGGTTATATCCCAGCGCGCAAATGCCCACATGATTTCGGGTGAGCGGCTTTCGTTGTATCTGAATCGACTAACCGCCTGGCCAACAAGCTCCAGCTCTTTGGTCATCTGCCAATTGAGTTGCCCACCCAGAATGCTGTCTATCCGTGCCGACCAGTTTCCGTCACTTAGTCCTTTGGGTTGAGATAAGTCCCTGACAAAATCCGCCTGATCAGAAGAAGATCGAGCAATGCCAAGCGTACCAAAACCCCGAAATAACAGTTTCTCTGCCGATATCCGAGCTTGTGTGTCCTCTGCCATTTCAGCTGCGGCCAAAACGGGTAAAGAGAAAATCAACGATACCAGAATCAATGTGTGCAAGAAGAAGAAAGCCGGCAAGTGTTTTATTTTATCAACCATCATCAGAATACAATTTTATCCTCGATGAAGTATCGTTGCGCGTTGCCAATTGTATCGATAGCGTCATGATGTTTTTCAAGTAACCGGCTTTTTAGCCTAATAAGGCGCATCGCTGGCAGCCCAGTCAGGAGTACGTTTTTCCAGGAAAGCCCGAATGCCCTCACGGCCTTCAGCGCTGGCACGCAGTCGCATGATACGCTGCGCAGTGTCTTCAATGAGGTCTGGCGTAATGGGCTTAGCCGCAACTGCGACGATCAATGATTTACATTCGGCCAATGCATCAGGCGCGTTCTTCAACAAATCCTCGACAATTTCTCCGACAGCTCTATCCAACGCAGCCGCATCTGCTACCAGTTCATGCACCAGACCCATGCGATAAGCCACCGCTGCTGAAAAGCGCTCGGCTGTGAGCATGTAGCGGCGCGCATGACGCTCGCCGATCGCGCTAATGACATACGGACTAATGGTGGCCGGCACAATGCCAATGCGCACCTCCGGCAAAGAAAATTGCGCATCAAAAACGGCAACCACAATATCACAACACGCCACCAGCCCCACACCACCCGCATAGGCCGGGCCTTGCACGCGGGCAATCGTTGGTTTGGGACATTGCGCCAGACAGCGCAGCATCTCGGCCAGTGCGCGGGCATCGCGTAAATTCTCGGCATCCGAGTAATTGGCCGCACGTCGCATCCAGTTCAGATCCGCCCCCGCGCAAAAACTTTTCCCGCTGCTGGACAACACGATGACACGCACGTCCACATCCTGCGTCATCATTTCTATGGCCTGCGTCAGCTCGCTAATCAAAACATCGTCAAACGCGTTGTGCCGCTCCGGGCAGTTCAGCGTAATGATGCCGACACCGGCATCTATTTCTGTCAGGATGGTTTGCTGCATCGTTTTATATCCCGCTTCGTTTTTGGCTCATGGTTGGCTCGTTGCTAATTGACTGTTTATACCCACGGGCTACATCCGAAAAATACCAAACTGCGTGGGCTGGATTGGAGCGTTAAGCGCAGCAGACATACCCAACGCCAAAACCTGCCGGGATTGCGTTGGGTCAATCACGCCATCGTCCCACAAGCGCGCAGTGGCGTAATACGGATGCCCTTGGGCTTCATATTGCGCCCGGATGGGCTCTTTGAAAGCCACTTCTTCTGCCGCGCTCCAGGGTTTGCCTGCGGCTTCAAACCCATCGCGCTTGATCGTCGCCAAGACGGACGCCGCCTGCTCGCCACCCATCACGCTAATGCGCGCATTGGGCCACATCCACAGCATGCGGGGAGAAAAAGCGCGGCCACACATGCCGTAATTGCCCGCGCCAAATGAGCCGCCAATAATCATGGTGAATTTTGGCACCTGCGCATTAGCCACGGCCATGACCAGCTTTGCGCCATCTTTGGCAATGCCGCCGTTTTCATATTTTCGCCCAACCATAAATCCGGTGATGTTCTGCAAGAACACTATCGGAATACCCCGCTGAGCACACAGCTCGACGAAATGCGCACCCTTCAATGCCGACTCCGAAAACAAAATGCCGTTATTGGCCACAATGCCAATCGGGTAACCGTGCAAGCGGGCAAAGCCCGTGACGAGCGTTGTGCCATAGCGTGCCTTGAATTCATCAAAGCGTGAGCCATCCACCAGCCGGGCAATGACTTCACGTACGTCATACGGTTTTTTGGTGTCCGCCGGAATCACTCCCAGCAATTCAGCCGGGTCGTACAGTGGTTCTTCCGGTGTTGCCAAATCAAGCGTCACCGGTTTTTGCCAATTCAGATTACCCACGATTCCGCGCGCAATCGACAACGCATGGTGATCGCTTTCTGCCAGATGATCACACACGCCAGAGACGCGCGTATGTACATCTCCGCCACCCAGATCCTCGATACTCACGACCTCGCCCGTGGCGGCTTTCACCAGTGGCGGGCCGCCCAGAAAAATCGTGCCCTGATTTTTAACAATGATGCTTTCATCGCTCATCGCCGGCACATACGCGCCACCTGCCGTGCACGAACCCATGACCACGGCGATTTGCGGAATACCCGCTGCACTCATGGTGGCCTGATTGAAAAAAATGCGGCCGAAGTGATCACGATCCGGAAACACATCATCTTGAGCGGGCAAAAAAGCACCGCCTGAATCGACCAGATAAATACAGGGCAGCCGATTTTGCTGGGCAATTTCTTGCGCCCGCAAATGTTTCTTTACCGTCAGCGGATAGTAGGTTCCGCCTTTGACGGTAGCATCATTCGCCACGATCATGCACTCTACGCCACGCACGCGGCCAATGCCGGTGATTACACCGGCAGACGGCACGTTGTTCAAACCTGCATTCCCTTGATTTTCACCGTACATGCCATACGCCGCGAGGGTGGAAAATTCAAGAAACGCTGATCCCGGATCAAGCAGTGCGTCAATACGCTCTCGCGGCAATAGCTTGCCACGTGCAAGATGCTTGACGCGGGCTTGTTCAGAACCGCCCCGCATCACCAGCGCCGACTTTTCGTGCAAGTCATCGGTCAAAGCGCGCATGGCGGCGACATTCGCTTTGAATTCATCACTGCGAGTATGCACAGCTGATTGAATAACAGGCACTAAAAACCCCCTGTGGCAAGCCACTTCTCAAGTTGTGGCAACCGATCGACGCCCCAGAATGGCTCATCATCCACCATGAAAAAAGGCGCCCCAAACATGCCCTTAAGAATCGCCGCATCGGTTTCACTTTTCAGCCGCGCCTTGACTTCAGGCTGTGCCACGGCAAGCGACAAAGCATCGGCATCAAGACCCAGAGAGGCTGCCACGTCACACACCACCGCCAAAGCAGAAATATCCCGGTCATGCACAAACAGCGCGCGAAATATTGCCCGGGCAAAGTCGTGCGCCATGGCCATATCATGGTCGCACAGCCAGTAATACGCTCGGGCAGCCAATTGTGTGGGCAGGGGAAATTTAGCTGGCATGGTGAAGGGCAGGTCAAAAAACCGCGCAGACCTTGCAAAATCACGCACGCTATAGTCGCCTTTGAGTGGCATATTCACTAACGGCACGGCGTTGGTTATCTGAAATATTGCGCCAAGCAAAACCGGATGCCAATGCACGATGCGCTGATGGCTGGCTGCCAGTACATCTATTTTTTCTGCCGCCAAATAAGAATAGGGCGATGAAAAATCAAACCAGAATTCAATGGCGGATTTATTTGTCGTATCAGCGTCTGAAAGCATCTTTTTAGCTCACCGCGTTTCATTAAACAGCTCTCGGCCTATGAGGGCGCGACGAATTTCCGATGTGCCTGCGCCAATTTCATAGAGCTTGGCGTCCCGCCACAAACGACCCGCCGGATAGTCGTTGATATAGCCATTCCCGCCAAGAGTCTGAATTGCTTCACCGGCCATCCAGGTAGCTTTTTCTGCGGCATACAAGATGGCTCCGGCGGCTTCCTTGCGCAGCGCCCTTGTCTGCGGCGGCGAACCGCTTGCCGGATGATCCAGATGGCCTGTTTTGTCGCACATGCGACCTACCGCATACACGTACGCGCGCGTCGCTTGCCAGGTAGTGTACATATCGGCCAACTTGCCCTGCATCAACTGGAATTCGCCAATGGGCTGGTTGAACTGTTTGCGCTCATGCAGGTAAGGCAACACCACATCCATGCATGCCGCCATGATACCCAAGGGGCCGCCCGAGAGCACCGCGCGCTCATAATCCAGCCCGCTCATCAACACCTTGACGCCCTCGCCCACTTGCCCCAGCACATTCTCGGCAGGCACTTCACAATTGTCAAAAAACAGCGGGAAGGTGTTTGAACCACGCATGCCCAGCTTGTCCAGATGCGGCCCGGCACTAAATCCGACAAAGCCCTTTTCGATAATGAAAGCGGTCATGCCCTTAGCGCCAGCCGATGGATCTGTTTTGGCATAAACAATCAGCACATCGGCGTCGCCCCCATTGGTGATCCACATTTTCGAGCCGTTGAGTACATAGCGGTCGCCTTTTTCGTCTGCCCGCAAGGTCATGGAAACCACGTCAGAACCGGCATTCGGCTCCGACATTGCCAAAGCACCCACATGTTCGCCAGAAATCAGGCGCGGCAGAAAGGTTTTTTTCTGCGCTTCAGTACCATTACGCCGCAGCTGATTCACGCATAGATTCGAGTGCGCGCCATAGGATAACCCGACCGATGCCGAGGCGCGGGAAATTTCTTCCAGCGCCACGATATGCGCCAGATATCCCATCGCCGTGCCACCATAAGCCTCTTCCACGCTGATGCCCAGCAAACCCATATTACCCAGCTTGCGCCAGACATCCACAGGGAAAAGATTGTCTCTATCTATCTGCGCGGCTCGTGGCGCAATCTCTTTTTTGGCAAACTGACACACTGCATCACGCAGTGCGTCAATATCTTCGCCGAGATTAAAATTCAATCCTATCATTGTCGATGTTCCCCGTATTTGTCTTCTTATTGGTCTTTGTTTGCCAATCCCTGCCGTTTGCTAACTCGTGCAATAAAAATCCGCTAACATGGCACACATGCCTATCTACCAGTAAAACAAGGGTCACCCGACAGCCTCATCGACGTTTTTTGATTTCAATCACTATATCAGGGCAACAAGCCGAAAAAAGAATTTTTTCATGAATGCACCACTGATTTATTCCCATGACACTTCGCCCGCCACCGGGTCCACGACGCCAATTATGCCGGGCATTGAATGGATTTGCATGCCGTTGCCTTTTGCCTTGAACCATATCAATTTATGGTTGCTCGCTGAAGAGGCAGGATATGCAACCATCGACACCGGCATTGCAACGCCTGAGGTGCGTGAAGCGTGGAACACCATTTTGGCAGACCGTACACTTACCCGCGCCATCGTTACCCATCTACATCCCGATCATGTGGGCATGGCCAGCTGGCTAGAGCAAGAAAAAGGGGCGTCTCTCTGGATGTCACAGGGAGATTACCTCACTGCGACATTAATTAACGCCGGTATCAGTCCCTTTTCAACGACGGATCTGATCAATTTTTTTATTCGCCATGGATTAAGTCAAGCCCTGACCTCAGCTTTCGAAGAACGCGGCAATCAATACAAAAATGGCGTGCCTTCGTTACCAAACAACTACCGCCAACTGTTTCCTGGTGATGTTCTGCGCATTGGCCCACATGACTGGCGTACCATCGTGGGCTATGGTCACGCGGCCGAACACATGAGCCTGTACTGCGATGAGCTGCACGTGCTGATTTCCGGCGACATGTTGCTGCCGCGCATTTCAACCAACATCTCGGTACATCCGGCGAACCCTTACGACAACCCGTTGAAGCTGTTTCTTGATTCCATTGATCGCTTTCTTGAGTTGCCACCTGACACCCTGGTGCTGCCTTCGCATGGCAGGCCCTTTCGCGGACTGCACGGCCGTGTCGCGCAGCTGCATGCACATCATGCGGAGCGTTGCGAGATTGTGCTAAAAACCTGTCAAGGCAAAGCGCTTAGCGCCGCCGAAATAATTCCCGCCCTGTTCGATCGCGAATTCAGCGACCCGCATCAAACCATGTTTGCCATGGGTGAGGCCATCGCTCATTTGAACTATCTCGTGCATGCAGGAAAAATGCAGCATCTGGAAAACCCCGAGTTGATTCGCTTTATCAGCTAGGAGAAACCATGCCGAACCAAGTATCCAGTCAAGCGCCACAAAACAACCTGCCCAACCCGCAGAGCCTTGCCAACACTTATGCGGAAGTCGCTTTACGAGCGACCAAGCTGATTACAGAACATATGCAACGCCAGATACAAAAAGGCATCATCCCTCCAGCAGACGACTTAGGGGTTTTGCAAGCCTTTACTGACATGTTCTCCAAAGTGCTCGCCAACCCGCACAAACTGGCGCAAGCGCAAATGAAGCTGGCTTGGGATTATTTCTCCCTGTGGCAGCACGCAATGCTGCGCGCCATGGGTACTGACACAGCACCTTTGTCGCCTTCACCAAAAGGTGATAACCGCTTCAAGGATGCCCAGTGGGAAGACAGCTTTTTATTTGACTTCATCAAGCAAAGCTATCTTGTCACCGCTCGCCACATTTACGATACGGTCAGCGATGTTGATGGAATGAACACCGATGAACAGCAGAAGGTGAATTTTTTCACGCATCAGTTTGTTGATGCCCTCTCGCCCTCCAACTTCGCCATGACCAACCCTGCAGTTGTCCGCGAAACCATGGACACCCATGGCCAGAACCTGCTGAACGGGTTTAACAATCTGCTGCGCGATCTCGAAGCAGGCGATGGCCAATTGCGCATAAAAATGGCCGACCCGGACGCCTTTACGCTGGGCAAAAATGTCGGTGCCACGCCGGGTAAAGTCGTTTTTCAGAATGAGCTGATTCAGCTCTTGCAGTTCACGCCAACAACCAACGATCAATTCAAGCGTCCGCTACTGATCATCCCCCCCTGGATCAACAAGTATTACATCCTCGATCTGCGCCCTGCCAATTCATTTATTAAATGGGCCACCGATCAGGGGCATTCGGTATTTGTGATTTCCTGGGTCAATCCGGATGAGCGTCTTTCCCAAAAAAGTTTTGCCGATTACCTTGCCGAGGGCTCGCTCGCTGCGATTGATGCCGTATGCAAACAAACGGGCGAAAAAGAAATCAACTTGATTGGGTATTGCCTGGGCGGCACACTACTGGCTTCCACCATGGGCTACATGGCCGCCAAAAATGACCAGCGCATTGCTTCTGCCACCTTTTTTGTCACCATGCTGGATTTTTCACAGCCGGGCGACCTAGGCGTGTTCATTGACGACAATCAAGTCACCACGCTGGAGAAAAAAATGCAAGAGCGCGGCTATCTGGATGGCAGCGAAATGGCCAGCGCTTTTAACATGCTGCGCTCTAACGATTTAATCTGGTCATTTGTCGTGAATAACTACCTGATGGGCAAAGCCCCCTTCCCCTTTGATCTTCTCTACTGGAATTCGGATTCCACGCGCATGCCCGCAAAGATGCATAGTGAATATCTACGCCACATGTATCTGCAAAATCTGCTCAGGGAACCAGGGGGTATCACGCTGCTTGATACGCCAATTGACCTGGCAAAAGTCACCACGCCCAGTTATTTTATTTCCACCATTGAAGACCATATCGCGCCCTGGAAAAGCACCTATCTGGGCACAGCCTTATTCAGTGGCCCGGTGCGTTTCGTGCTCGGTGGCTCCGGACATATTGCCGGCATCGTCAATCCACCGAGTGCCGGAAAATATGGCTACTGGACGCATGAAGAAAAACCCGGAGAAAAACGCGGCAGCAAGAAAAAAGCCTTGCCAGCAAATGCAGATGATTGGCTAAGCATGGCCAAAAACCATGAAGGCTCATGGTGGACCGACTGGCAAACCTGGATTACGCAATTGAACAGCGAACGCGTACCTGCCCGCGACCCGGCCAAAGGCAAGCTCAAGGTGCTGGACGATGCGCCCGGCACTTATGCCAAGTTGCGTCTCGACGTCCAAAAGAAGAAATAATCCATTCGCGTGATTTTAGATTTATCCGGGCAAGCCGCTGTCCCATGCGCAAATCAACCCGTATCCAGCACCACTCGCAACCCCTTGCGAGTGGTGCTGGATACAAATGTATTGGTCTCGTTGTACGTTTTTGCCGACAGCCGCTTTGCCCTGCTGCGCGACTGTATTGAAAACGGGCAATGGTGCGCTATCAGCAGCGACACTTGCCTGGCTGAATTCGAGCGGGTGCTGGCTTATCCGCAGTTTGGCCTGGCGTGCGCCGTGCAACGGGCGGCATACAGTCACTATGTCCAGTGCGTCACACTCGTGTCAGCGCTGACTGAAGTAAACAGAGCAACCAGCACATCGACTTTGCCGCATTGCCAAGATCCTGATGATCAAAAATTTCTCGAAGCAGCACGGGATGGCTCAGCCGATTGGCTGGTGACCAGCGACAAAGCGCTGCTGGTGCTGGCGCGGCGCGATCGTCTGCGCAACCTGTTTCAAATACTCACCCCCGAAGCGGCACTTGCAGCCCTTCAAGCATCCTGAAGGAGCACGCTAAAAGTCGGCGCTGATGAAGCAACGCGCTACAAGGCGGTCGGGCAAGAAACACTCAGCTTTGCAGACCTGGGCTTTGCATTTCCCTTGGTCAGATTCCGCTTCGCGGGCAGGTCTCCTCGCCGTAGCGGATCGCGAGACGGCGACTCGCTATAAAAATCGGCTCAGAAAATGCTGGCTGGCGCGATCAAGCCTGGTACGATCGCGAATCAAAAATTGCAAACCGTGGCTATCAGCAATCAATAGTCCATTAGATTGGTCATCGAATTTTAGCCGCCGAATATCGTCTTCACTTTTTAGCGTCAGCGTGGTCGAGCCGCGATCTGTTTCTACCTGCCAGCGGCTGGGCGTGGCATAGGTTGACACCTTGCGGATGGCAAGAATTTCCGGCATGAAATCCCGCTCGGCCAAGGCTTCTTCGATCAGCAGACGCACAGGCGGCGCGCACTCGGCCAGCCTTGTCAGCCACCACAACTCGCGCCCGTGACGATCAACCAGGGCGAGGCCCTCATCGGGCGCGGAAAGCGCAAAAGCCCGTACCGGCACCACGTCCGCATAAACCACCCCTGTGGGCGTGGTCAGCACTAACTGCCCAAACATATTCCGGGTCAACTGATAGTCACTCATAGCTCATCTGTCGCCATTTCGTCATCGCGCCCTTCGAGCGCGTCAAGCTGTTTGGTTTGCGCGGTATACAGCCGCCAGTAGGCAGCCTGCCGCGCCAGCAGATCATCATGCGGGCCAACTTCGACAATCTTGCCGTGATCCATCACCACCAGCCGATCGGCCGTACGCAAAGTGGACAACCGATGCGCAATGGCGATCGTGGTGCGGCCACGAATCAGATTATCCAGTGCACTCTGAATTTCCAGCTCGGTTTCGGTGTCCACGGCAGAAGTTGCCTCATCCAAAATCAGAATTTTCGGATCAATCAGCAGCGCACGAGCAATGGAAATACGCTGTCGCTCGCCGCCAGAGAGCGCCTGACCACGCTCGCCGACCAGCGAATCGTATCCATGCGGCAGCCGCAAAATAAATTCATGCGCATGCGCGGCACGCGCGGCGGCAACGATTTCCGCCCGTGAGGCATCGGGTTTTCCGTAGGCAATGTTGTCAGCAATGGTGCCAAAAAAGAGAAATGGCTCTTGCAATACCAGACCGATATGACGCCGATATTCCGCCACCGGCAACGAGCGGATATCCACGCCGTCAATCAGAATCTCGCCTTCACTCACATCATAGAAACGGCAAATCAGATTCACCAGCGTGCTCTTGCCCGAGCCGCTGTGCCCCACCAGGCCGATCATTTCGCCCGCGCGAATGTCGAGCGATACACCGCCCAACACGCTGCGGTTACCGTAGCGAAAACCGACATCACGTACCGTGATATGGCCTGCGATGGCCGATAAATGCTGCGGATAGGTTGGCTCAGGTACACTCGATACATGATCGAGGATATCGAAAATGCGCTTGGCGCCCGCCGCCGCTTTTTGCGTTACCGAAACAATGCGACTCATCGAATCCAGGCGCCCGTAAAAACGACTGATGTAGGCGATAAACGCCGTAAGCACACCGACGGTAATCTGGTTTTTGGAGACCTGCCAGATACCAAAACCCCACACCACCAACAGGCCCAGCTCGGTAAGCAATCCAACCGTGGGTGAGAATAGCGACCAGGTTTTATTCAGCCGATCATTCACCACCAGATTATGTGCATTGGCCTCGCGGAAGCGCTCACTCTCACGCTTTTCCTGCGCGAAGGCTTTCACCACGCGCACTCCGGGAATGGTGTCGGCCAGCACGGAGGTGACTTCCGACCAGACGCGGTCAATCTGCTCAAAGCCGTAGCGCAGCCGATTGCGCACCAGATGAATCATCCAGGCAATAAAAGGCAGCGGCAATAAGGTGACCACCGCCAGCCATGGGTTGATCGAAAACAAGACCAGCGCGGTCATGCCTATCATCAGCACATCGGTGGCGAAATCGAGCAGATGCAGCGAGAGGAAAACGCATATCCGGTCAGACTCACTCCCAATGCGCGACATCAAATCGCCTGTGCGTTTGGCGCCGAAATATTCCAGCGAAAGCTTGAGCAAATGCTCATACGTCGTCGTGCGCAAATCAGCGCCAATGCGTTCGGACACCAGCGCCAGAATATAGGTTTTAGCCCAGCTCATCGCCCAGGCAAAGATCGCCGCCAAGCCTAGCCCGCCGAGATAGAGCGAAATTTTTTGCGGGTCAATTGGCACCCCGTTCTGGTAAGGAATCAGCACTTCATCCATCAGTGGCATAGTCAGATACGGTGGAATCAACGTGGCCGCCGTGCCGCCCACCATCAGTAAAAACCCGGCCAGCAGCTGCCATCGGTAAGGCTGGGCAAAACGCCATAACCGCAGCAGTGTTAGCGTTGAAGGCGGAGCCTGCAAATTACGGGCACAAGTCGGGCAGCCTTCCTGGCCAGGGTTGAGCAGAGTCTGGCACATGGGGCACAGCACATCGGGGCTGGCTACCCGTGGTGTTCCGCTGGTCAGGCTGGTGATCTGCGCGGTAAAGGCATCGGCCAGCTGTTTGACGACCGTCGCGCGCGCCAGCGTGTAGCGCCAATGCGCGATGCGCCCGGTAGCGTTGCTGAGTGTCAGCGTGCCAATGCCCGCATGGTCAAAGCGCTGCAAGCGCAGGGCCGCCTGTAATGGCCAAGCCTGCCACTGTGTGCCATTGTCACTGGCCAGTAACCGCTGGCTGGTCAACACCAGCAACCCGGTGCCAAACTGGAGGGAAGTCGTCAGATCCAGCTCAAGCCAGGCCAACAGGGTTTCTTCGGACTGCAATGCCGCCAGCACGGAAGCACGCCAAGCCGACGGGAGTTGATCAGAAAGCGTTGCAGACATTATTTTGCTTTAAAAATCGCCATAGAGCGTGGGGCGGAATCATACCGTGCCTACGGCAGATTGCGACTTGTCAGCAAAACAGCTCGCCATGCGTTAATTGATTTTAGTCAGTGCACCGAGTAAAAAGTCGGCGCTGGTAATACGGCGAGGAACGTATTACCAGCGCTTAAAAAAACCAGCAGCACTCATCCCGCCGGACGGCGAAAGGCACCTGACTCTGTGATCGAATTTCTTAATTTCATTGCCCTGCGCGGCCCTAATTTGTGGACTTACCGTCCTGTCATGGAGGCGTGGGTTGATATTGGCGTGCTTGAAGACTCACCCTCCAACACCCTCCCCGGCTTTAACGAGCGTTTGACCACCCTGCTGCCCACCCTGATTGAACACCGCTGTAGCTATGGCGAACAGGGCGGCTTTCTCAAACGACTGGAAGACGGTACGTGGCCCGCGCATATCCTCGAACATGTCACCCTTGAATTGCAAAATCTGGCCGGCATGCCCGGGGGGTTTGGCAAGGCGCGCAGCACCTCGCGGCGCGGTGTGTATAAAGTGGCGGTGCGCAGTTGGCATGAAGACATCACTCGCCAGGCCCTGCTGTATGGACGTGATCTGGTCATGGCAGCGATCAACGCCACCGCGTTCGATGTGCCTGCCGCCGTGACGCATCTCGCGCAGATGGCCGACCGCTTGCTGCTCGGCCCCAGCACGCAGGCCATTGTTGAAGCCGCCACTGCCAAGCAGCGACGCATTCCGGCGATTCGCCTGAGTGAGGGAAATCTCGTGCAACTGGGCTATGGCACTCACAGCCGCCGCATCTGGACCGCCGAAACCGATGCCACCTCCGCCATTGCCGAAAGCATTTCCGGCGACAAGGCGCTCACTAACACGCTGCTACGTGCCTGCGGCGTGCCAGTGCCCGAAGGTAGTATTGTCAAAAACGCCACCGAGGCCTGGGAAGAAGCACAATCCATCAACGCACCCGTGGTGATCAAACCGGTGGATGGCAATCATGGCCGTGGCGTTTCGGTTAACCTCTCGCGCCGCGAAGACATCGAGGCGGCTTTTACCCTCGCGCAAGAAACAGCCCGTGGTAGCGATGTGCTGCTGGAGCGGTTTATTCCCGGGATCGAACATCGCTTGCTGGTGGTAGGCGGCAAACTGGTTGCCGCCGCGCGTGGCGAAGAAGCCTGGGTGGTGGGCGATGGCCAATCGACGGTGCAGCAGTTGATTGATCTGCAAATCAATAGCGACCCGCGTCGCGGCACGGGTGAGGCCTCCCCGCTGAATCTCATTCAGGGCGACCCCGCAGTTGCGCTCGAACTCACGCGCCAGGGCGCCGCCATTGATGCGGTGCCAGCCACGGGCAAGCGCCTGCTCATCCAGCGCAATGGCAATGTGGCCTTTGATTGCACCGATGACGTGCACCCCGATACCATTGCGCTGGCAGCACTGGCAGCGCGCATCGTCGGGCTGGATATTGCAGGCATCGATCTAGTCGCGACCGACATCGCGCAACCACTCGCCACCCAGGGCGGTGCGATTGTCGAAGTCAATGCCGGGCCAGGGCTGCTGATGCACCTCAAGCCTGCCACTGGGCAACCACGCCCAGTCGGGCCGGCGATTGTGGATTACCTTTTTCCAGCAGAAGCAGATGACCACACCTCGGGCCGCATTCCGCTAGTGGGCATTACCGGCAGCGCCGGTAATGGAAACATTGCGGGAGATACCACGCTCACCGCGCAGATACTCGATCACATTTTGCGCCTGACCGGCCAGGCCACCGGGCTAGCCTGTGCACAGGGCGTGTTTCTTGGCACCCTGCCTGTCGCCACACAGAGCTTGTCGCCTGCGGCTGCAGCGCAGACCTTGTTGATCAATCGCCAGACAGAAATCGTGGTGATTGAAAACTCCATCGAAACGATGCTGAACGAAGGGCTCGCCTATGACCGCTGCCAAGTGGGAATCGTGACAGCACTCGATGCGGCTGATGTTTTACCGGCTTATCACATTGATACACCCGAGCGCCTGTTCAATGTGGTGCGCACTCAAGTGGATGTCGTGTTGCCAGGCGGTGTGGCGGTGCTCAACGCAGACTGCCCGCTAGTGCGCGACATGGCAGAGTTGTGTGATGGCGAAGTGATCTTGTTCGCTGCTGGTACAGCAGACGATGTGGCAAGCGCAGAAGCCATCGCCGCACATCGCGCAAAAGATGGGAGAGCCGTTTTAATGCACGCAGGGATGATCCTTCTGGTCACGGGCGGTCAAACACAACCATTGCTGGCGCTAGCAGATTTATCTTCACTGGCGGTGAAGGAAAAAGTCGGCGCTGGTAATACGCCACACAGCCTTGAGTCCGTTTCCGGAAAATTCCCCTGGAGGACACCGACCAATAAAAACCTAACACCACTTCTCGCCGCCATAGGCGCAGCTTGGGCGCTGAATGTGCCACTGGCTACACTGCGCACCGGCATTGAAACTTTTTAACTCACTTTTTACGTTATCTCTTCATGAAGATTATTCATTTGCGTGCCTTGCGTGGTCCTAATTTGTGGGGTCGCCATACAGCTATTGAGGCAACGATCTCCTGTCCGCAAAACGAACATACGCTGGCTGATTTTCCCGGTATTGCTGCGCGGGTACAAACTCGTTTCCCGGCGATTGGCGCGCTACAGGCCGCACACAACGTGGCGGCCATTCCGCTGCCCGAGCTGATCGCCATCGCTGTGCTCTCGCTGCAAAACAGCGCCGGTTGTCCGGTCACGTTTTATCGTTGCGCCGCGACGGTGGAAAAAGGCGTGTATCAAGTCGTTGTCGAATACAGCGAAGAAGCCGTTGGTCGCCTGGCTTTTGATCTGGCGATGACTTTATACCAGGCCGCACGCGACGATCAGCCGTTTGATACGCAAGAGGCCATTGCGCGTTTACGCGCACTCGATGAAGACGAGCGACTCGGCCCCAGTACCGGCGCGATTGTGGATGCCGCCGTGGCACGCGGCATTCCCTTTCGCCGCCTGACTTCCGGCAGCCTGGTGCAATTCGGCTGGGGCGCGCGTCAGCGCCGGATCCAGGCGGCCGAGCTTGATCGCACCTCGGCCATTGCCGAGAGCATCGCGCAGGACAAGCAATTAACCAAACAACTACTGCTCGCTGCAGGCGTTCCCGTGCCCGAGGGCTGCGCAGTGACCGATGCTGAATCCGCGTGGACCGTAGCGCAGGAAATCATGCAGCACAGGGGTGGTTCGGTGGTAGTCAAACCACAGGATGGTAATCAGGGCAAGGGGGTAACAGTTGATATCCGTTCGCGCGAGGCTGTTTTGGCGGCTTATGCGATAGCGGCTGACATCAGTGGCGATGTACTGGTAGAACAGTTTCTTCCCGGCCATGATTTTCGCCTGCTGGTGGTGGGCAAGCGACTGGTGGCCGCCGCCCGCCGCGATCCGCCGCAAGTGATCGGCGATGGCCGCCAGAACATTCGAGCGCTGGTCGACACGGTGAATCGCGATCCGCGTCGCGGCGAAGGGCATGCTACTTCGCTGACCAAAATCCGCCTCGACGAGATTGCTCTGGCGACGCTGCAGCATCAGGGCCTGACGCCGGAATCCGTGCCCGCCGCAGGCCAGCGCGTGGTATTGCGTAACAACGCCAACTTATCTACCGGCGGTACAGCTACTGATGTCACCGATGATGTCCACTCGCAACTCGCCGCCCGTGCCATTGCCGCTGCCACCATGGTAGGGCTGGATATCTGCGGCGTGGATGTGGTGTGCAACACCGTCACTCGTCCACTCGAAGCACAGGGCGGCGGCATTGTCGAAGTAAATGCCGCACCCGGCCTGCGCATGCATCTGGCACCCTCGTATGGCAAAAGCCGTGCGGTAGGCGAGGCGATCATCGAGCAACTGTTTCCGGCCGGCGACAACGGCCGCATCCCGCTGGTGGCGGTGGCCGGTACCAACGGCAAAACCACCACCGTGCGCCTGATCGCGCATTTGCAAAGCGTGGCTGGCCTGCGCGTCGGCATGACCACGACAGACGGCGTGTATATCGCCGGCCGCCGCATTGACAGCGGCGACTGCAGCGGGCCGAAAAGCGCGCGCAATGTGTTGCTGCATCCCGACGTGGATACCGCCGTCCTGGAAACCGCGCGTGGCGGCATTTTGCGTGAAGGCCTGGCCTTCGATCACTGCGATGTGGCGGTGGTCACCAACATCGGCCTGGGCGATCATCTCGGCCTCAATTACATCACCACGGTGGAGGATCTGGCCGTGGTCAAGCGCGTCATCGTGGATAACGTCGCGCCTACCGGCATGACCGTCCTGAATGCGGCCGATCCGATCGTGGCGCGCAAGGCAACGTATTGTCCCAGCGCAGTGACTTTTTTCGCCGCTGACGGCCAGCACCCGGTGCTGGCCTCGCATCGGGCACGCCAACAGCGCGTGGTATTTCGCGACGGTGTCGATCTGGTTGCCGCCGAGGGCAACGTTGTTGTGCGTTTTCCGCTGGCAGATATTCCGCTCACGCATGCCGGGGCGCTCGGCTTTCAGGTTGAAAACGTCATGGCGGCCATTGCCGCCGTGTGGGCCTTGGGGCTGGACTGGGCCGCCGTGCGGCGCGGTTTGGCAAGCTTTGTCAGCGATGCCGCCACAGTGCCCGGCCGCTTTAATGTTTTCAATTATCGCGGCGCGACACTGATTGCCGACTACGGCCACAATCCAGACGCCATCGTGGCGCTGGTGCAGGCCGTTGAAGCGATGCCCGGCAAGCGACACACGGCCGTCATCAGCGCCGCCGGGGATCGTCGTGACGAAGATATTCGTCACCAAAGCCAACTGCTCGGCGCAGTATTCGATCGCCTGGTGTTGTATGAAGATGCCTGCCAGCGCGGCCGTGCGCCGGGCGAAACGCTGGCCTTATTGCGCGAAGGACTTGCCGGTGCCGCACGCACGCAGATTGTGGAAGAAGTTCACGGCGAGTTTCTCGCCATCGATCTGGCCCTTGCCAGCCTCGCCCCCGGCGACCTTTGTCTCATTCTGATTGATCAGATTGAAGAGGCATTGGCGCACATCGCGCAACGAGTGGCAGCGGGCTAAAGACAACGAGTTAAAAATTCCCGAGGGGATGCACAGCACTGGCGCTGATGGTACGGCGCGACACTGTCAGTGATTACTTCGGTACATTTCGTTACTCTCAGCCGGTGCAGCTTCATCCTGCCGGCAATTCTTAACGAAATCCTGCAACGTGGCGAATACATTGCCTTCGCCTACTTTTTGCAGAATGCCCGCGCGCGTCAATTTTTCCAGCACATTGGGGCGCACTTCACAAAAAATCAGCCGGGTACCGTGACGATGAAAACTATCCACCATTTCACTCAACGCTTGCAAACCCGTTGCGTCGATGAAAGGCACATGCGCCAGACGCAATATCACTTGCGCCATAGGTGATTGAATAGTTTTTAGCGTGTGCTCGAGTTTTTCAGCCGCACCAAAAAAGAAAGGGCCATCGATCCGGTACACCAGCGTCCGCGGTGGCAAAGCGGGCAACTTTTCACCCTCTTCGTTGTCAGTATCTTCGACCACCTGAACAGTTTGCGCCATACGTCGCATGAACAGCAGTGAGGCGAGCACGACGCCGACATTGACAGCAATCACGAGATCGGCAAACACCGTCAGGGAAAACGTGACTAACAGAATGGCAACATCGGCGCGGGGAGCAGTTCGCGCAAGATGGAAAAAATGGGGCACATCACTCATGTTGTAAGCGACAACAAACAGAATAGCTGCCAGCACACACAGGGGAATATATGCAGCCAGCGGTGCCAGCAGCACAATAGTGAGCAGCAGAAAAATGGCATGTGTGATACCGGCCAGCGGGCTGCTGGCACCGTTGCGAATATTGGTGGCCGTGCGCGCTATCGCGCCTGTGGCAGCAAAGCCGCCGAACAAGGGCGAAAAAATATTGGCAATGCCTTGTCCGATAAGTTCCTGGTTTGAGTCATGCCGCGTACCGGCCATGCCGTCGGCAACCACTGCGGAGAGGAGTGATTCAATCGCCCCCAGCAAGGCAATTGTGAACGCCGGACCAACCAGGCTGACGATGTCGGTAAACGACATGGGTATCGGCTGAAAAGTTGGCAGGCCTTGCGGAATACCGCCAAAAGCGCTGCCGATTGTTGCTACACCATCGAACTTGAATACACCCTGTAACAAGGTGGCCACCACCAGCGCCACCAGCGGCGCAGGAATCTTCCGGAACAGGCGCGGACCCAGCACCAACAGAGTCAAACTTAATAGTGCAAGGCTTGTCGTCGCAAGGTGAGCGGAAGGCAGTGCCAAGATCAGTTGCTCCAGCTTTTCGTGAAAATGCTCACCGCCTGCCGTGACAGTCAACCCCAAAAAATCGCGCCACTGCCCAACCCAGATGATGATGCCGATCCCCGCAGTGAAGCCCATGATGACCGGATCAGGAATATATTTGATGACAGAACCCAAGCGTGCAAAACCCATGGCACAAAGAATGACGCCTGCCATCAATGAGGCCACCTGCAGGCCAGTGATGCCATATTTCACGGTGATTCCGGAAAGAATAACGATAAAGGCACCCGTAGGACCCGAAATTTGCAGGCGCGTGCCGCCAAAAACGGAGGTTAAAAATCCGGCAACAATCGCCGTATAAATTCCTTGTTCAGGCTTTGCACCCGATGCAATGGCAAAAGCCATGGCCAATGGCAGCGCAACTACGCCGACGATCACACCGGCAATCAGGTTGTTGACGAGATGTTTGGCAGAAAACAACCCGGCACGCTGGGCGTCAATTAAGGCAATCATGGTGAACGAAAATCAATGCGTTAAGAAATGATACTACTTCTATCACCTCATTCATGCGCACGCAATTCTGCCAAATAGCGCAAGCCAAGAATAGCGCGGCTGCCGTACCACGAGACCATTTCACCATCGATGCGTTGCACGGGCTTGCCGCTCAGTGCGGCGACTTCTGCTTCATGCCTGGCCGTGAAGGCAAAGGGCTCGGAGGGCAGCAGCACGCGGCCGGCTTGTGTTAGCCAGGGTGCATCCCATGCAAATTGCGGGAACCGTGTTGGCGCATCAAGGGGTAGCGTATCCCAGCCAGCGGCGGCGAGCATCGAAGCAATATAAGTGTCGCGGCGCACGGTCATCCACGGCTCGCGCCAGATAGGATACAGCACGGCTTCGCGCAGATAATTTTCAGTAACTCTGACCAGCGCTTCATGTGCCAAGTGAAATTCGCCCTTCAATTTCTCGGCGTTGGCAATACGGCGAAATATTCCACCCAGCAGCGCATACAGGCTCAGATTGTCTTCCACGGTGCGTGGATGAACAACCACCACATGGGGCACGAAGGCCATCATCGCTTCCACCTGCTCACGGCGATTTTCGTCAATATCGGCAATCAGATGCGTGGGTTTGAGGGCGCGCACTTTATCCAGATTGACCTCCTTTGTACCCCCGATTTTCTGCACGCTGCGCAGTCTTTCCTTGGGATGCACGCAAAACCCGGTGCGGCCTGCTAGCGCATCGGCAAGGCCCAGATCGCAAATCAATTCGGTCAGGCTGGGCACCAGGCTGACGATGCGTGGCGTGCCGTTAAATGGTGTGTGTTCGCGGCCCAGCGCATCGACTAAAACCATGGGTTACCAATCCAGGCCACGCGGTTTTCTGCCCGCACGAGCGAAAATCGCATCGAACAGCGGGTTAGGCAACAGCCGCAAAAACTTGGCCACCCAACCCATCTGCCAGGGAATCACGACATAGCTCGTGCCGCGTGTAATGGCGCGTGCGAAACGGTGAGCAGCGATATCAGCAGGGAGCAAAAATGGCATGGGATAGGGATTTTTTGCTGTCATCGGCGTGGCGATATACCCGGGCAAAAGCGTGACAACCTGAATGCCACTGCCGTGCAACTCAACCCGCAAGGCTTCAATATACGCGATGACAGCGGCTTTGGAAGCGGAGTAGGCACCCGCACCGGGCAGGCCGCGAATGCCTGCTACCGAGGCAATGCCAACCAGGGTGCCACTGCCGCGCGTTTGCATGGCTTGGATAAACGGGGCGAAGGTATGCACCACGCCGAGCACGTTGGTTTCAAATACACGGCGAAAAGCGGGCAGATCGTCCACTTCGCCGGTGAGGGTGCCCACGGAGATACCCGCATTGGCGATCACGATGTCCGGGCAACCGAAACGCGCGATGAAATCTGTCGCCGCCGCTTGCAATGCGGGCGCATCGGCCACATCCAGCGGGTAAGTTGCATGCATGCCGGGTAGCTCAGCGACCAGATCAGAAAGTCGGCGCTGGTGACGCGCCGCCAGCCCTAGTGTGGCGCCGCCAGCCGCATAGTGATGTGCCAAGGCCGCACCAATGCCACTGGATGCGCCGGTGAGAAAAATGCGCATGGGCTGACTAAACAAATGAGATCGGAAATGGAATCGAAATCTTGTATACGGACAGATTGCGCAAACTACATCACTGCGCAGCGGGTTGCTTGACGACGGTGGTTTGGATACCGCCCTGAACCAACGTTGTGCGCGCGCGATTCATTTCTGCCAGGCTGCGGAAAGGGCCAACACGCACGCGCTGCATCACGCCTTTATTCGCAATCGTGATTTCTTGCACGCTGGCGTCATACCCCTGCAAAGCAAGCTTGGCTTTCAGGTTGTCCACGTCTTCCGTATTTTTAAAGGCGCCCACTTGCAAGAAAAAAACATCCACGGGTTTTGCTTCGCCGGAGGCTTCCGGCGGGGCTTCGCCGACTGCATTGCCCGGTGGCGCATTTGTCAGCGAGGGCGCTGGATTAGTTGTGGACTTGCCTTCGAGAATGTCGTAGAACTCAAGCTTCTGTTTTTCGCGTGGCTTATCACCTGGCTTGCCGGGCAAAGGAAGCGTTGATGGCAGCGCCCCGCTCTCTGCTGTAGGCGCAGAAGTTTCCTGATTCCGAAATGGCAGGGGCATGCGATTAAACAGCCAGACTAGAACAAACGCCACCACCAAGCCGATAACCAAGCCGATAAAGATGCCCGTCAGGGTGCTCCCGCCACTTTTCTTAGCGGGGGTATTGCGGATATCGTTGGTATTGTTTTTCATAGGTTACATACTTTCAGGTTGCGAAACACCCAGGAGCGACAAGCCATTTTGCAGCACCTGCCGCGTAGCCAGCGCGAGGGCCAGCCGTGCATTGCGCGTGAGCTCATCATCAACAAGCACGCGTTCGGCGTTATACCAGCCGTGAAAATCAGCCGCCAGATCTTTGAGATAAAACGCCAAGGAGTGCGGCGCGTAATCACGGGCTGCACTTTGAATCAATTCAGGAAACTCAGCCAAGCGCTGGCATAAAGCAATTTCACGTTCATGAATCAGCGGACTTAAATCCGCAGTTGCCAACTGTGCCACATTGCCTGTCCATTGGGCTAAAACCGAGCAAATACGGGCATGCGCATATTGCACGTAATACACCGGGTTGTCGTTGCTCTGGCTTTTGGCCAGATCCAGATCAAAGTCCAGTGCCTGATCGCACTTGCGTAACATGTAAAAAAAGCGGCAGGCGTCATTACCCACCTCGCTGCGCAACTGGCGCAGCGTGACATATTCGCCGGAGCGGGTGGACATGGAAGCCTTTTCACCATTGCGAAACAAACTCACGAACTGCACCAGAGCGACATCCAGTCGACTGGCATCCGCACCCGTTGCTGTCAGCGCGCCTTTAACCCGCGCGATGTAGCCGTGATGGTCTGCACCCCAGACATCAATCAGCTTGTCAAAACCCCGTGCAAACTTGTTCAGGTGGTAGGCGATATCGGAAGCAAAATAAGTGTAAATGCCATTGTCACGGCGTACGACGCGATCTTTCTCGTCGCCAAACGCTATCGAGCGAAACCACAAAGCGCCGTCCTGCTCATAGGTGTGATTGTTCGCGGCAAGCATGTCGACAACTTGCGCCACCTCACCGGAATCATAAAGGCTGCACTCAGAAAACCAGACGTCAAAATGCACGCCAAATTCTTCCAGATCCGCACGGCAATCGGTGAGTTGTTCATTGAGCACATACTGGTGAATCGCGTGCCACCCCTCGCCTAGCAACTGCTTGCCAGCCACAATGAAGGCATCCAGCCGCTCGTCCAGATCATCCGTTTCTGGCACATTCGCCATGACGGCTGCGGCCGGACGAACATGCCGGTCGGCCTGCGCCGCCTTGATCTGTTCGGCCATCTCGAACACATAATCCCCCCGATATGCATTTGGCGGGAACGGAATGGCCTCGCCATAAATCGCCAGATAGCGCAACCAGGTGGAGACGGCCAGAATATCCATCTGCCGCCCTGCGTCATTCACATAATATTCACGACTCACGTCATAGCCGGCAAATGCCAGCAACGACGAAAGGCTGGCACCATAAGCCGCGCCGCGACCATGCCCGACGTGCAAGGGACCGGTGGGATTAGCCGACACGAATTCAACTTGCAGCCGACGACCATTCGCGGGCGTACTGCCAAAATTCGCCCCTTGTGCAAAAATCGTCGGCACAACCGCCGTGCGTGCGCCTGGCGTGAGCGTGAAATTAATAAATCCTGCCCCGGCAATATCGGCTTTTTCCACAAAAGGGGATGAGGGTAAAGCCTGCACTAACCGTTCAGCCACCTGGCGCGGATTCATCTTTAGGCTACGCGCCAACTGCAGCGCCAGACTGCTGGCAAAGTCGCCATGACTCGCTTGCTTGGGACGCTCAAGAAGAATATCGACATCCCATTGCTCAGGCGCTACAGAGCGTAGCGCGGTGTGTAACAAATCGGTGAGATGCTGACGCAGGGTCGGTAAAGTTGCGGACGACATAGAAAATACAAGACAGGCATTGAACAAGCGCTGAATTATACTTCCCGTTTCCTGAACGCCTGCTCTTAGCCGTGCACATCCTTCGACTCTTCCGCCTCTTTCGTATTGCCCGCGTGGTCTACCTGTACGGCCTGGACCGCATGATCCTCGACAACGAAAAGGTCTTTGGTGTCTGGGGACGCATTGCCTGGTCACTACAGAAGCTACTCTTCTGGCGTGACCTTTCTGCACCTCGTGGCCAAAGGCTGCGTGAGGCACTGGAAGAACTCGGCCCAATCTTCGTCAAGTTCGGCCAGATGCTCTCCACTCGCCGCGATCTTATTCCTGTTGATCTGGCCGATGAGCTTGCCAAGCTGCAAGATCAGGTGCCGCCCTTTGCTTCCGCGCTGGCAATCAGTGAACTCGAAGCCGCCTATGGCAAACCCGTGGATCAGGTATTTCTGACATTCAGTCCAGAACCCGTAGCTTCTGCTTCGGTGGCTCAAGTCCATTTCGCAACGCTCCCCGATGGCCGTGAAGTGGCCGTGAAAATACTCCGTCCGGGTATTCGGCGAATTATTGATCACGATATGGCACTGCTCGAAATAGCGGCGATCTGGCTGGAAAAACTCTGGGCGGATGCGCGTCGGCTCAAACCGCAAGAAGTCGTGGCCGAGTTCGACAAGTATTTGCATGATGAGCTGGACCTGATGCGAGAGGCGGCAAATTGCTCGCAGTTGCGGCGCAATTTTGCCGACTCTCCATTGCTCATCGTGCCCGAAGTCTATTGGGATTGGTGCACGCGAAGCGTGATGGTCATGGAGCGCATGCATGGCTTGCCGATTTCGCAAACTGATGCATTACGGAAAGCAGGCGTGGACATTCCACAACTGGCACGTGCTGGCGTTGAAATTTTCTTTACGCAGGTATTTCGCGATGGGTTTTTTCATGCCGACATGCATCCGGGCAACATTTTTGTTGCCATCGATGGAACAACCAAAGGTCGCTATATTGCGCTGGACTTCGGCATTGTGGGCACGCTGACCGATACCGACAAAAATTACCTGGCACAAAACTTCCTGGCATTCTTTCGGCGCGATTACAAACGCGTCGCTGAAGTCCATGTGGAATCAGGCTGGGCACCCAAAACAACCCGGATTGATGAATTCGAATCAGCCATTCGTGCCGTTTGCGAACCTATCTTTGATCGACCCTTGAAAGATATTTCTTTTGGTCGTGTGTTGTTGCGTCTGTTTCAGACCTCACGTCGCTTCAATGTCGAAATACAGCCTCAGCTAGTGCTGCTGCAAAAAACACTACTCAATATTGAAGGCCTTGGCCGTCAGCTTGACCCTGATCTCGATCTGTGGAAAACCGCCAAACCTTTTCTCGAACGCTGGATGAGCGAGCAGATTGGCTGGCGTGGCCTGCGCAATCAACTGAAACGGGAAGCGCCCGCCTGGGTTTCCCTGTTACCCGCACTGCCCCGGCTGGCGCACCAGGCACTTAGCATGGATCACCATGCCAAGGTGCGCACTGAGCTGGCCGAGTTACGCGCCCAAGTCATCCAAACTCGCTGGTTACTGTTCATCAGCACGTTACTCACATTGCTTTTAGGTACCATGATGGTTGTACTGCTTATGCGTCTGGGATGATCTGTGCATGAATCACACATGCACCCTGTATTACCCCCGTATGAACTCACTATCTTAAGGAGACAAAAAGTCGATGGGCATATTGTTCTGGTTTGTCATTGCTTATTGGATTATCTCGGTCGGCATCGGCCTGTATGCGGGAACCCGAGTACACAATGCGCGCGACTTTGCCATTGCGGGGCGCCATCTGCCGTTTTATGTGGTGACCGCCACCGTGTTTGCCACGTGGTTTGGCGCAGAAACCGTGCTTGGTATTCCAGCAACTTTTCTCAAGGACGGAATGCACGGGATTGTGGCGGATCCGTTTGGTGCCTCGATGTGCCTGATCCTAGTCGGCCTGTTTTTTGCCGCACCTCTTTATCGCATGAACCTCTTAACCGTGGGCGATTTTTACCGCAAGCGCTTTGGCCGCACGGTTGAAACAACCACCACCTTGGCCATTGTCCTCTCCTACCTGGGCTGGGTGGGTGCGCAAATCACGGCACTGGGCCTGGTTTTCAATGTGCTCTCGGAGGGAGAAATCAGCCGTGTTGCCGGCATGTGGATAGGCTCATCCACCATCCTCGTCTATACCCTGTTCGGTGGCATGTGGGCCGTGGCGATAACCGATTTCCTGCAAATGATCATTATCGTCATCGGCATGCTGTGGATCGGCGGCGAGGTCAGCAGCATGGTGGGTGGCGTGGGCGTGGTGGTCGATCATGCCGCCAAAGCCGGCATGTTCAACTTTTGGCCCACGCTGGATTTAAAAGAAATTCTCGCCTTCACTGCCGCCTGGGTCACCATGATGTTCGGGTCGATTCCACAGCAGGATGTCTTTCAGCGCGTGCAATCTTCACGCACCGAAAAAATCGCTGTCTGGGGTGCCGTCTTAGGCGGCAGTCTGTACTTTGCATTCGCCTTTGTGCCGATGTTTCTTGCCTATTCCGCAACACTCATCAGCCCGGCAATGGTTGCTGAACTGGTAAACACCGATCCGCAAATGATCCTGCCCCGGTTGGTGCTGGAAAAAGCCCCGCTGATTGCACAAATCATGTTTTTTGGGGCATTACTGTCGGCGATTAAAAGCTGCGCTTCGGCAACCTTGCTCGCGCCCTCCGTCACGTTCACTGAAAACATTCTCAAACCGCTGGTTGGCGGCTTGTCTGATCGCAAGTTGCTCTTTGCCATGCGCGCTGTCACCCTGGCATTTACGCTACTGGTGACGCTGTATGCAGTGAACTCCAAAGCCAGCATTTTCAAAATGGTCGAGAATGCATATCAGATAACGCTGGTGACCGCGTTTGTTCCCATGGTGGCCGGGATTTACTGGCGGCGCGCCACTAACCAGGGGGCCGCAATGGCTATTTTTCTGGGCTTGGCCATCTGGCTGGCGCTACTCATGTTCGGGCCGGAAGATCCTTTGGTCCCCGCCCAATTTGCAGGCTTGATTGCCAGCATCCTGGGCATGATTATCGGCTCATTGCTGCCGCAGCGTATGCACCATAATGTCACTATCCATGATGCATTACGCCATGGGCATCATGCTGCCGCACAAACACACCATGTGGCGGATGTACACCCAGTCCATGGCGTACATGGCACGCATCATCCACACTCGCAGACAAACGTGCGTGAATAAAAACCATACGCCGCTCTTGCTTTATTTCAGCCTGGGGTACGCGGTGCTGATTGTCTATGCCAGCCTGTACCCGCTCACCGGCTGGCAGAGCAATGGTGTATCCCCTTTTGATTTTTTCTTTGCCGGTTGGCCACGTTACACCACCATGTTTGACCTGCTGATCAATGTGGCGGCCTATATTCCCTTGGGATTTTTTCTTGCCACGGCGCTGCGCCCTCGCGTTGCGCCAAAACACGCCTTGTGGCTAGCCGTGCTCGCAGCGGCGGCATTGAGTTTTGTGCTGGAATTTACGCAAAACTATTTACCCAGCCGCGTGGCTTCCAATCTCGATCTCGCGGGGAACGCGTGCGGCGCGTTGCTGGGTGCCTTGCCAGGTGCACTCTGGCGCCGACAGTTGATCGACAACTTGCGGCATACCCATTGGCCCGATCACGGGCAAAGTGTCGAGCTGGGACTCGTCTTCTTGGGACTATGGCTGCTGACTCAGCTCGACCCAACCACCTTGCTGTTTGGCGCTGGCGATTTGCGCAGTCTCCTGCCACTACCCAACACACAGCCCTTTAGCGCCGCCGGCTTTGTACGCATTGAAAGTCTGATTGCCGCCAGCGGTCTGCTCGCTGCGCTATTGATGGCAAGCCTTATCGCGCCGCATCACCAACGCCGACTTTTTCCCCTGCTGTTACTTGCGGTGGGCCTGGCGGCAAAATCGCTCGCCTTTGCACTCATGACGCATCCGCAAACAGCACTGGCCTGGGCCACCCCTGGCGGGCTTATGGGGTCATTGGCTGGTGGTTTATTGTGGCTTGCGGCACTGGTACTGCCGCCAAGCTGGCAGCGCCTGCTGGCGACGGTCGCCTTGCTCACCGCCAGCGTGATGGTCAATCTCGCGCCCGTTAACCCATACCTTGAAAATTTACAGAACACCTGGAATCCGGGCCAGTTTCTCAACTTTCACGGCTTGACGCACTTCGTTACCTTGCTGTGGCCTTATCTGGCGTTACCCTGGTTTGCATTCCACCGGACTTATATCCGCAATGATTTGCCATGACCAAAGCCTCTGACATCAATGATCTCACCAACCTGCGTGATGCGCTCCGTGTCTTTTGTACGGCACGTCAGTGGCAGCCTTTTCACACGCCAAAAAATTTGAGCATGGCATTGATCAAGGAAGCGGCTGAAATTGTTGAACACTTTCAATGGGCAACCGCTGAAGAAAGCCACGCGCTTGACCCTGAAAAAAAATCCGCGGTAGCCGACGAAATCGCCGATGTCTTGATGTATCTCGTGCAGTTAGCCGATGTACTGGATATCGACCCGCTCGCCGCAGCACAAGAAAAAATTGTCAAGAATGCCAAGAAATATCCAGTACTCAAGCCGTCGCCCGAGAATCGCTCATAGTCAAACGGCCTGATGGAAACCGGGCAAAGGTAGAATAGTCCGATGGATTCTGTTCAAAACCCCGCTCAAGTATTGCTTGTCTTGACAACCCTGCCGGACCAAGCCAGCGCGCAAGCCTTGGCGACTGAATTATTGGCGGAGCATCTGGCTGCCTGCGTTACCATTCTGTCCGCTGCGCAATCGGTTTATCGCTGGGAAAATTGCATTGAACAAACCAGCGAAACACCGCTCATCATCAAAACCACTGCGGCGCGCTATGCCCAGCTTGAAATAGCTCTTCGTGCCCGTCACCCCTATACCCTGCCAGAAATCATCGCTCTTCCCATCGAGCGCGGTCTGCCGGACTATTTAGCCTGGATCGCTCGCGAAACGCTTACCCAGGACACCCCATGCTGAGCCTGCTCAAACCCATCCTGCGACTTTTTTTCTTCACGGTTATTAGTGTCAAGGGACTGAGCTTCGCCGCTGAACCCTTGTCGCCAGCACAAGCATTCATGTTCTCGGCACGTGCGCTGGATGCGCACACGCTGGAAGCCCGCTGGCAGATTGCGGAGGGTTACTACCTTTACCGCAATAAATTTGCTTTTCATCTCTCGGCAAATTCATCTGATGAAAAACCTGCCCACGAACTCGGTAAAGCGCAATTGCCGCCAGGCAAAATGAAACAGGATGATCTGTTTGGCGCGGTCGAAACTTATCGCCAGGAAGTCACTGTTCGCCTGCCGCTGAACACGCTTGAAAACACCATGACGGCTACTGATGCACCGCACACCATAATCTTGCAGGCAGTTGCCCAAGGATGCTGGGATGGGGGTATCTGCTATCCGCCACAAACCTATACCGCACCGATCACCCTGCCACAAGTGGTTGCTGGCGCGTCGACCGCATCGCCAACGCTCACTGCAACAGCCAACGCGGCAGCGACTTCCGGCGATGAAAGCTCGCGTATCACGCATCTACTCAAAGGCGGCCATTGGTCGTTGATCGTGCTCAGCTTTTTTGGTTTTGGCTTGCTCCTATCGCTCACTCCCTGCGTGTTTCCGATGATCCCGATTTTGTCCGGCATCATTGTGAATCACGGCCATGCGGTAAGCCACGGGCGCGCCTTCATGTTGTCTTTGGCCTATGTGCTGGGCATGGCCGTCACCTATGCTGCGGCCGGCGTGGCGGCAGGATTTTCCGGCGCCCTACTCACCAGCGCGTTACAAAATGGCTGGGTACTGGGGGGCTTTGCGCTGATCTTTGTCGCGCTGGCGTTTTCAATGTTCGGCTTTTACGAATTGCAGCTGCCCTCCGCCTTGCAAAGCCGGCTGGCCAATACTGCCAACCGGCAGGGTGGCTCCGTCTGGGCCATTGCGCTGATGGGGGCGTTATCCGCGTTAATTGTCGGCCCTTGTGTGGCCGCCCCGTTGGCAGGCGCGCTGCTGTACATCGCCCAGACAGGAGACGCGCTGCTCGGCGGTGCAGCGCTGTTTTCGCTGGCGCTGGGCATGGGCGCACCACTGTTGCTGGTAGGCACCTTCTCGCGCTCATTGTTGCCAAAATCAGGGCCGTGGATGGAAGCGGTGAAACAGTTTTTTGGCGTGCTCATGCTGGCCACCGCATTGTGGTTGGCATCCCCTGTCTTGCCCATCTGGATATCCATGCTGGGCTGGGCGTTATTGTTGATTATTTCCGCCGTGTTTCTGTCGGCCCTTGACCCTTTGCCTGCACATGCGCACGGCATGCAACGTCTGGGTAAAGGGATAGGCGTTGTCATATTGTTGGGCGGCATCGCGATACTGCTGGGCGTACTCGGTGGCAGCAAAGACCCGTTGCAGCCCCTGGATTTTTTGCGCCGCAGCACCGCACAGAAGTCACCTGCCGATAGTACTAAATCTTCCCTATCCGCCGCATCACCAGCGCCGACTTTTATTAAAATCCACACACTTGCCGAGCTCGACGCGCAACTGCAAACCGTCGCACAAACCACAAAAAAACCCATGATGCTCGACTTCTGGGCCGAATGGTGCATCAGTTGCAAGGAAATGGAACGCTTTACCTTTGCGCAGGCTGACGTGGCAAAACGCATGCAGGATTTTGTTCTGCTGCAAGCCGATGTCACCGAAAATAACGCCGCTGATCGTATGCTGCTTGCCCGCTTCGGCTTGTTCGGCCCACCGGGGATTATTTTCTTTGACGCCCAAGGCCGCGAAAAATTCGGCCAGCGTGTTGTCGGCTTCCAAAATGCCGAACAGTTTTTGCAACAACTTGAACGCGCTGCTCACTAATAATTTATTTCACCTCATCACGAACCCGCTATCTATGTTTACCGGCATTATTTCCGCCATTGGCAGCATTACCCAGGTCACTCCGCTTGAAACGGGGCTGCGCTTAACGATACAGGCGCCCACGCTGGATCTGTCGGACGTCGCACTGGGGGATTCCATTGCGCATAATGGTGTCTGCCTCACAGTCATCAGTAAAGAAGGCGCCACCTATCAAGTCGATGTCTCGCGTGAAACCCTGGATTGCACGGTAGGCCTGGATGGCGCGGGTGGGGCCAGTGAATTGAACCTTGAAAAGGCGTTGCGCCTGTCCGATCGGCTGGGTGGGCATCTGGTCGCAGGCCATGTGGATGGCGTCGGTGAAGTCATCCGCCTCGCGCCCGTGGGCGAATCGCACGAGCTGGTCATTCGCGCCCCGCAAGAACTCGCGAAAACCATCGCCTCCAAAGGCTCGATCACCGTGAATGGCGTATCGCTCACCACAAACCGCATCACCAACGCCGACTTTTCGATCAACCTGATCCCGCACACCATGGCCATGACCACTCTGCATCACCTGCGTGTGGGCAGCCGCGTGAATCTTGAAGTTGACCTCATCGCACGCTATGTAGAGCGGATACTTATCGCCAGCGGCGTGACAGCGGTGTAACTGGGGGGCGTAGAATACGCATCTTTCCTGTTACATTTTTTGACTTTTCGCCATGAACATTAGCCCTACCCAGGACATCATTGCCGAGATTCGCGCTGGTCGCATGGTGATTCTTGTCGACGAAGAAGATCGTGAAAACGAAGGTGATCTCGTGTGCGCGGCGCAACACGTCACGCCTGAAATGATCAACTTCATGGTCAAGCATGCCCGCGGCCTGGTCTGCTTGACACTCACCGAAGCGCGCTGCCAGCAACTGGGCCTGTCGCCCATGACGCGCCACAATAAAAGCATGTTCAGCACGGCTTTTACCACCTCGATCGAAGCGGCAACGGGTGTCACCACCGGCATATCAGCCCACGACCGCGCCCGTACAGTGCAAATAGCTGTCGCCAAAAACGCCCGCACTGAAGATATTGTTCAACCGGGCCATATTTTCCCGATCGCCGCCCAGCCTGGCGGCGTACTGGTTCGTGCCGGCCACACCGAAGCGGGTTGCGATCTGGCACACATGGCGGGTTGTGAGCCCGCAGCCGTTATCTGCGAAATTCTCAAGGATGATGGCAGCATGGCACGGTTGCCTGATCTCCTTGAATTCGCCGCCCAGCATCAACTAAAAATTGGCACCATACGCGATTTGATTCATTACCGTTCAGAAACTGAAACACTAGTCGAATGCGTAGCTGACAGAGAAATCACCTGCGCTCAGGGCACATTCAGGCTGCGTGCTTTTATCGACACAACCAGTGGCGACAGCCATCTGGCGCTCTCTCATGGCGAAATTACTGCCGATCAAGAAACCCTTGTGCGGGTGCATGAAGCCGTGTCTGTGCTGGATTTTCTTGGGGTGCAAAATGCACGACACAGCTTCAGCATTGATTTTGCCTTGCGCCAGATTGCCGCCTCAGACCGCGGCGTTGTCGTCATGCTGCATCATGCGGAGTCTACCCAGGACATGCTCATGGCACTGCAGGTTGATTCGGCCTCACACAGGACAGGTGGCAAATGGGATCCACGCTTATATGGCATCGGCGCGCAAATTCTGCGCGAATTAGGCGTGGGCAAAATGCGCTTGATGTCTAACCCACGCAAAATGCCCAGCATGGCAGGCTTTGGCCTGGAAATCTGCGGGCATTTTGCTCCTTGATAAAAACAAACTCGTAAGAATCTAGCGAGACACCCACGATGAGTATTCACGAAATAGAACCCCATCTCAACGGTCACGGCTTGCGCATCGGCATCGTGCAAAGCCGCTTCAATGAACCCATCGGCGAAGGCTTGCGCTCCGGGTGCCTGGCTGGCTTGGCACAAATGCAGGTAGCAGAGTCAGATATCACCTATGTCACCGTCCCCGGTGCACTGGAGATTCCCTTGGCGCTGCAGGCACTTGCGCAAAGCGGCAACTTCGATGCACTCGTTGCGCTCGGCGCCGTGATTCGCGGGGAAACTTATCATTTTGAGATTGTTTCCAACGAATCCGCCCGGGGCATTACCGATGTGCAACTAAACACCGGCGTGCCAATTGCCAATGCCGTGCTGACCACAGAAAATGATGATCAGGCACTGGCACGCATGGTCCAAAAAGGGACAGAAGCGGCGGTGGCGGCTATTGAAATGGCGCAACTGTTACGTAGGATAAAAAAATAATGAGTAGCAGCAATTCAGCACGACATCGGGCACGCGAATTTGCGGTCCAGGGTTTATACCAAAGACAGGTGGGCGGCCAGGATGAAGCCGCCATTCAAGTACAAGCCGAAAGCGTGACCGGCTTTCACAAAGCGGATAACGCGCTCTACCTTCAGCTGTTGCATGAAACACTGGCTCAAGCAGAAATATTGCAAGCCGATATCACGCCACATATTGCCCGTCCGTGGAATGAAATCTCGCCCATTGAGCGCAGCGTGTTGCTCCTGGGCGCCTGCGAGTTTCGCTTTCATTTGGAAACCCCTTATCGCGTCATCATTAATGAGTGTGTCGAGCTCACCAAAACCTTTGGCGGCACCGATGGGCACAAGTTTGTGAACGGCGTACTGGACAAAATGGCTGCGGTGTTGCGCACGGTTGAGGTTCAACAGCGCTAACCTGCCGCAGAGGAATTTCTCATGCGAATTTCTCATGCCTTCTGAGTTCGAGCTGATCCGCCAGTTTTTTGTTCGTCCAACGTCCCATACGCTGCTGGGTGCGGGTGATGATGCGGCGTTGATTGCCCCGACACCTGGCTGTGAGCTCGTCATCTCAACCGACCTGCTCGTAGAAGGCACGCATTTTCTCGGCAACACCGCGCCCTTTGACCTCGGCTGGAAAACCCTCGCCGTCAATGTCTCCGACATGGCCGCCATGGGTGCTACACCTCGCTGGGCAACACTGGCCGCCGCATTGCCAGCGCCGACTCTTGATTGGCTCGATGCTTTTTCACGTGGCTTTTTTGCCTGCGCTGAGGCATTCAAAATCGACCTCATCGGCGGCGACACCACCCGTGGACCACGGGCCTTTTGCGTCACGATCATGGGTGAGGTCCCTGCTGGACAGGCACTGCTGCGCAGTGGTGCGCAAGTGGGCGACTCGATCTGGGTCTCTGGCACCCCCGGACGCGCAGCCCTCGGATTAGCCCATTTACAAGGCCGCATAACGCTTGCCGAACCGCAGCTGGATCAATGCCTGGCAGCCCTGCATCGCCCGCAACCACGGGTGGTGCTTGGCTTGGCATTGCGTGGCTTAGCCACTGCAGCGATTGATGTTTCCGATGGTTTACTCGCTGATCTCGGGCACATCCTGACAGCCTCGCACTGCGTAGCAAAGCTCCATATACCGCATCTGCCGCCCGCCGGATTAGCGCGCGATTGTTATCTTTCGGGAGGCGATGATTACGAACTGATTTTCACGCTTCCCGCAGCGCATCGCCCCTTCATGGCCACCTTGGCGGTTGAGATCGATTTACCGCTCACCTGCATTGGCGCTATTACCTCCCCTGTGCCAAACATATCAGACAGGTTTGTTATTCACGATGACCAGGGATTACCCATTACCCCAACGCGCCACGGTTTTGACCATTTCCTTTAATTTTTCTAACGCCCATGTTCCTGCCCGCCCCACCGTTTAAATTTCTTTTTCAGCACCCTGCGCATCTCCTCGCCTGTGGTTTCGGCAGCGGGCTTTCCGGTTTTGCCCCCGGCACGGCAGGAACCGCTTTTGCCTGGGTCACCTATGCCATGTTGCGCGGACAAATGCCCAGTGATCTGGTATTCGCGCTGTTTCTTGTGCTCGCCTTCGGAATCGGTATTTCTGCCTGCCACATTACAGGACGCGATCTCGGTGTAGTTGATCATGGGGCCATCGTGTGGGATGAAATCGTGCCATTCTGGGCCGTGCTGTTATTCGCACCCACCAGTTTTTGGTGGCAATTAACGGCTTTTCTGGGCTTCCGTTTTTATGATGTTGTCAAACCCCAGCCCGCACGCTATTTCGATACCCACGTTAAAAACGGCTTCGGGGTGATGATGGACGATGCCATTGCAGCGAGCTACACCATACTCACCTTGGCTGTGGCCAAGACTCTGCTGACTTCCTCGGGGTATTAGCCATGGATCCGGAGCTTGCCGCCTTGTCCCTGGCGATCGGTCAAGCCGCCATGACCCGCATTGCTACTATTGCCACGGCAGAATCCTGTACCGGCGGCTGGGCAGCGCAAGTCATTACGCATACCGCAGGCAGTTCCGCATGGTTCGACCGCGGGTTTGTCACTTATTCCAACGCCGCCAAAAGTGACATGCTAGGCGTACAAGACCAGACGCTTGCCACCCACGGGGCGGTCAGTGAAGCCACAGCGCGAGAAATGGCGCTGGGTGCCTTAATGCATTCTTCCGCGTCCCACGCGCTAGCAATTACCGGCATTGCCGGCCCGGCAGGCGGGTCTGCCGCCAAGCCGATCGGCACCATCTGTTTTGCCTGGTGTTGTGCAGGGCAACCACCCTCTGCTGAAACTCTGTGTTTTTCAGGTGACCGTGAAGCCATTCGCCGCCAGGCGGTGATTCATGCGCTTAACGGATTACTTGCTCGCTTGGTTGAAAGCCCACAGTAAGCCAAGTCGGCAAAAACTATGCCATCCATGCCATAATCAAAACTATCTACTAGGACAAAACTCATGGACGAAAATAAAAGCAAAGCACTTCAAGCCGCACTAGCCCAGATTGAAAAACAGTTTGGCAAAGGCTCAATCATGAAAATGGGCGAAGGCAATGTCAGCGATGACATTCAAACCGTCTCGACAGGCTCTCTGGGACTGGATATTGCCTTGGGCATCGGCGGTTTGCCGCGGGGTCGCGTCGTTGAAATTTATGGCCCGGAGTCTTCCGGCAAAACTACCTTATGCTTGCACGTGGTGGCTGAAATTCAGAAAGCGGGTGGGGTTGCTGCCTATATCGATGCAGAAAATGCACTCGACCCCGGCTATGCCGCCAAGCTTGGCGTGAATGTTCCCGACATGCTGATCTCGCAACCCGATACGGGCGAACAGGGTCTGGAAATCGCTGACATGCTGGTTCGTTCCGGTGGCGTCGATCTTGTGGTCATTGATTCGGTCGCCGCACTCACGCCCCGCGCTGAAATCGAAGGCGAAATGGGTGACCAACTGCCGGGCCTGCAAGCACGGCTGATGTCGCAAGCCTTGCGCAAGCTGACATCGAACATCAAGCGCACCAATACGCTGGTTATTTTCATCAACCAGATCCGCATGAAGATCGGCGTCATGTTTGGCAGCCCCGAAACAACCACTGGTGGCAATGCGCTCAAGTTTTATGCCTCGGTACGAATGGATATCCGACGCACTGGCGCCATCAAAAAAGGTGACGAGGTGATTGGTAACGAAACCCGCGTCAAAGTGGTCAAGAACAAGGTGGCACCCCCATTTCGCGAAGCACATTTCGACATTCTCTACGGGGAAGGCATTTCACGCGAAGGCGAAATCGTCGAACTGGGTGTTGTGCACAAGATCGTCGAAAAATCCGGTGCCTGGTATGCGTATAACGGCGAAAAAATTGGTCAAGGCAAAGACAACGCACGCGATTTTCTGCGTGAACGCCCCCAGCTTGCCACTGAGATTGAAAACAAAGTGCGCGCGGCCGTTGGTGTTGTTGGACTCAGCACCTCCCCGAGCACCCCAGCGGCCGAGTAATTCGTTTGAATGCACTACGCAGCCGGGCGATCAGACTTCTCGCTCGGCGCGAACATACCCGTGCTGAACTCGCCAATAAGTTGGCGGCGCACGGAACACAGGAAGAAATTAACGCCGTGATTGCTGAACTCCAAGCTTGCTATCTTCAATCGGATGCCCGCTTCGCGGAAAGCTATGTGCGTTCCCAAGCTCCCCGTTTGGGCATCTTGCGCCTGCGACATAACATGTTAACCAAAGGTCTTGACCGCGAATTAGTCGAATCGCTTCTCGTAACTGCCGATATGCCAGACGATCTGGTGCGCGCCCGCAGCCTTTGGAGCAGAAGGTTTGGGGCAGTCCCCGCCAATCCCAAAGAATGGGCACGTCAAGCCCGTTTTCTGCAAGCCCGGGGGTTTGCCAGCGATACAATTCGGCGCTTGCTCAAAGACCCTTTGGGTGGAGTTGAAGCCCCGTTGGTGGAAGAGAAATTTTCTTCGGGAGAAGAAGGCGCATGACAGCTGGAACCACAACTCTGTCAGCGCATAACCTGCGCAAAAAATATAAATCACGCACCGTCGTAACAGACGTTTCGTTTGAAGTCGCTGCCGGAGAAGTTGTTGGCCTACTCGGCCCTAACGGCGCAGGAAAAACTACCTGTTTTTACATGGTCGTCGGTTTGGTCGCCGCTGATGGGGGCGAAATTCGCATTGATAATAATGAAAGTGAAGGCAAAAAAGGCGTGGAACATAACCGGCTAACCCATATGCCGATTCATCAACGTGCGCGCCTCGGCCTCTCTTATTTGCCGCAAGAAAATTCGGTCTTTAGAAAACTGACCGTAGATGAAAATATCCGTGCGGTGCTTGAGCTGCAAGATCTTGAAAAAGAAGAAATCGATGACCGACTACAAGTTTTACTAGAAGAATTACACATTACTCATATTCGTAAAAGCTTGGCAATTTCTCTTTCGGGTGGCGAACGACGACGGGTTGAAATAGCGCGTGCGTTAGCTACCCGCCCACGCTTTATCCTTTTAGATGAACCCTTTGCTGGCGTTGATCCCATCGCGGTAGTTGATATTCAATTCATTATTCGCTTTCTGAAAGAACGTGGTATTGGTGTTTTGATTACTGATCACAATGTGCGTGAAACCTTGGGTATTTGTGATCGCGCCACCATTATTAATGATGGGCTCGTGCTAGCTGCTGGACATCCCGCCGAGATTGTTGATAATGAAAACGTGCGCCGCATTTATCTCGGCGAGCACTTCAGAATGTGATGAAACAATCACTCCAACTTAAAGTTTCGCAGCACCTGACGTTGACGCCTCAGTTACAACAGGCCATTCGTCTACTGCAACTCTCGACACTTGAGCTCAACGCGGAAATTGACCAAGCCCTGCAAGAAAACCCCTTGCTGGAACGTATTGAATCCGATCAACAAACCTACACTTCATCACTGGATCTCCCCACGCCCGCGTCCACCGCGTCCGAAACACCCGGAACAAGTGAGTCTTTTGAAGAGCCTGCCGAATTCGGCAGCCGTGACGAAGAAGGCTGGGGCATTGAGTTTTCCAGTAACACTGGCCCGCGCGACCCTAACGATGATGACCTCGATAGTGGTGAAACTCAAACTGCCAGCATGAGCCTGCAAGAACACCTTAATACACAACTCATGATGTCGCCCCTGTCTGATCGCGAACGTGTGCTCACGGCTTTGCTGATTGAATCCCTGAATGATGATGGCTATCTCATGCAGTCACTTGATGATTTGCTGGAGCTCTTTCCAAAAGAAGAAACGAATCACGAAACACTGCGCGCAGAACTGGCCAGCGCGCTGTGTCACGTACAAAATTTTGACCCTCCTGGTGTCGGCGCTCGCAGCGCTAAAGAATGCCTCACCTTGCAACTAAACAACCTGCGGCCATCCCCCGAAGGCCAGCTGGCGCTAAGCATTGTTGCAAACCACCTAGACCACTTGGCGGCGCATGATTTTCTCCGCATCAAAAAATCTCTGCGTTGTTCCGACGACGAATTACGTCTAGCGCAAGAACTCATTTGCTCGCTCAATCCACATCCCGGATCGCAATTTTCTGCACTGGATATACGCTACGTGATTCCTGATGTCACCGTAAAAAAAGTGCGGAAAGAATGGGTGGTAACGCTTAACAACGAGGCCATGCCAAGGCTGCGCATCAACAAGCTTTATGCCGATATTTTGCGGGGGACCGGCAACGGCACAGGCAGTTCGGCCGGGCTAGCGGCTCAGTTGCAAGAAGCCAAATGGCTGATTAAAAATGTGCAACAACGGTTTGATACCATTTTGCGAGTATCGCAAGCCATCGTTGATCGTCAGCGCGCCTTCTTTGAGCATGGCGCCGTTGCCATGCGCCCATTAGTCCTGCGCGAAATAGCAGAAGCCGTCAATCTGCATGAATCAACGATTTCCCGCGTGACCACCCAGAAATATCTGGCAAGTCCGCGCGGCGTTTATGAGCTTAAATACTTTTTTGGCAGCCATGTCGCCACAGATTCTGGCGGCGCGGCGTCAAGCACTGCAATACGTGCCCTGATCAAGCAACTGGTCAGTTCCGAGGATGGCAAAAAACCCCTCTCGGATGCGCGTATTGCGGATATTCTGGGCGAGCAAGGGATCGTCGTAGCACGCCGCACCGTAGCAAAGTATCGAGAATTGTTACACATCCCGCCCGTCAATCTCAGAAAAAGTCTCTGAGCAACCCACTGACAAGGAAATTATATGAACCTCAATCTCACCGGTCATCATGTTGAAATTACCCCCGCCCTGCGTGACTATGTCAATTTGAAGCTGGATCGGGTGGTCCGCCATTTTGATCATGTCACCAGCACGCATGTCATCCTTTCCGTGGACAAGCTGCAACAGAAAGCTGAAGTGACGCTGCACGTCAAAGGCAGGGATATTCATGCTGACGCAACGGATATCGATCTTTATGCAGCCATTGACCAGCTAGCCGACAAACTGAATCGTCAGATCGTCAAACACAAAGAAAAAATCTCTACACACCACCGCGACAAGCAAGTGGATATAAGTAACCCCACAAATAACCCTTAATCCACTGCCCCCGCCGCGCGATATACTCCGCGCCGCTGCTGGTAAGCATCTGAAAAGTACCCGATAATTTTCCCGCGCATCCCTTCATGAATCACATAGCCAACCTGCTGTCTCTTGATAATGTTGTCGCCGCGCTTGATGCAAGCAGCAAGAAGCGCGTCTTTGAAGATGCCGGCATTCTTTTCGAGAATCATCAGGGTATTGCGCGCAGCGTAGTATATGAAGCCCTTTTTGCGCGGGAAAAACTCGGCTCCACAGGCCTTGGGCAAGGCGTCGCCATACCGCATGGACGCATCAAGGGGCTCAAAAAACCACTGGGTGCATTTTTTCGCCTGGAAGCGCCTGTGCAATTCGAGGCGCCTGACGGCAAACCCGTCAGCCATATCTTTGTACTGCTCGTGCCGGAAGCCGCCAACGAGCAGCACCTGCAATTGCTATCAGAACTCGCGCAAATGTTTTCCAACCGCACCTTTCGTGAACAACTCGCCAGTGCACCCGATACTGCAACTTTGCATAGCCTGTTTGCCAAATGGAACGCCAACTAATCGTCTCGCAGCTATTTGAACGTAACCGGGAACGGTTGCAGCTTACCTGGGTAAGTGGCGCCTTAACGCGCGTCATCTCGGCCAAAGAAGAATTTGTAGCCCCTGCCGATTTGGTTGGTCACTTGAATCTCATGCACCCGGAACGCATACAGGTCATCGGCGCACCAGAGCTTGCGTGGGCGGCGCGGCAAGCGCCGGAAAAAGTAAAGCGTCATATGCAAACGATCTACAACGCACGGCCACCCGTGTTGATCGTCACCGATGGACTAGCCGTGTCCGAAGAGATTCAGCGCGACTGTGAACTATCAGATACGCCACTACTAAAAACACCACTGCCTGCCGCTTATGTCATCGACACACTGCGCCATTTTGTTTCCCGCCAGTTGGCTGAAACAATCGCCTTGCACGGCGTGCTGATGGATGTTTTGGGGATGGGGGTTTTGATCACTGGCGACTCTGGCGCGGGCAAGAGCGAACTCGCACTAGAACTCATTTCGCGGGGTCACGGTCTGGTCGCCGATGATGTCGTCGATGTGTCCCGCATCGGCCTGGATGTACTCGAAGGCCGATGCCCTGATCTGCTGCGCGATTTCCTTGAAGTGCGCGGACTGGGACTCATTAATATCCGTACAGTTTTTGGCGAAACTGCCTGCCGTCGCAAAATACGCTTGAAACTCATTGTGCATTTGCAAAAACCTGCACGTGGCGTTCCTGAAGCGGCACGCCTGCCGTTGGATGCCCAGAATGAAACCATTTTGGGCGTGCCAATACCTCGCGTTACACTACCTATTGCCGCTGGCCGCAATCTGGCAGTGCTGCTTGAGGCCGCCGTGCGCGTCACTATCCTGGGCTTGCGCGGTATCAACAGCATGCAAGAGTTCCTTGACCGCCAGGAAAATGCACTGCAAACCGACAACGGGTCAGTCAACTAAATCCTGCGATTATCGTTATACAGTGCGATGGCCCCGTTGTCGCAAGTCATTTTTTCTACCATTGCCGACACTGCCATTACCTATCTCACCAAGGAGAGCACAATGAACCATCGATTACTCATTATTCTGGCATCCCTATTCGCTGCCAATGTCGCACTGGCACAAAGTCCTGCTGCGGCCCCTGCAACAGCCTCCGCCGGCAACTGCGAATCCAGTGCTGTCAGCAAAACAGGCAAGCCACTACACGGCGCAGCGAAAGCGGCTTACATGAAAAAATGTGCCGGAGAAGCCGCACCAGCAGCAAAAGGAAAAGCGACGCAACAAAACAAAATGGTCAGCTGCAACAAAGAAGCCAAAGGCAAAACAGGTGACGAACGCAAAACCTTCATGAAAGACTGCCTGTCGAAGTAAGCATCGCATTGTTTTTACCTCACGCCGACCATCGTGGGTCGGCTTTTTTTGATGGGCAGGGCACATTACGCAACGAATAACATGCTTTTTTCCTGCATATATTATGGTTCCCTACCTGGCCTTTGCATCCATAATTGGTTAATTTATCCTGGCTGGCGTGGGCTCGTGCAGGATTAATCCTTTGTCATTACCTGCGCAGAAGACAGGTGCCGTGCAGTTGGCGGACACAACAATAATACTTGCTCAAGGAGAGTGATATCCGCATGGCCACACAATCCATCAATCCAGATGACAGCGGTTTCTTCTGGCAAATTTACAACGAGGCCAGGGATCCCATTCTGTTGACCAAGGATGGCCGCTTTCTTGATTGCAATCAGGCCGCCCTGGCGCAGCTGGGCTTACGCGACAAAGCCGAACTCTGTCACCTGACGCTGATTTCGATCTCACCGCCTTTGCAACCTGATGGCCGTACCTCGGCTGAAAAGCTGACTGAAGTGTCGAAGCTTATCGCACAAGCCGGATATCACCGCTTCGAGTGGGCGTGCAAACGGGCGGACGGCTCCCTGTTCGATATCGAAGTCACGGCCACAGTCATCACCATCAATGGCGAGCAGGTGATCCACGCACATTGGCGCGACATCGGTGAGCAAAAGCGCCTGGCCAGGGAACTGCACGAAAGCCAGGAGGCGGCACGCAAAATTTTTGACGAGGCCGCCGACCCTGTCATCCTGTTCAAGCAAAGTGTTGCGGTTGATTGCAACAAGGCCGCATTGCAACAGCTCGGGTATCAACGCAACCAGGATTTGCTGGGCCTTACCCCCCAAGACATCTCGCCACCGGTTCAAGAGAACGGGCAGCAAACAAAAGACCGCCAAACGGAAGTGACCGCCGCCGCGCTACGCGACGGTAAAAATAGTTTCGAGTGGCTGTTAAAGCGTACCGATGGTTCGCTAATCGAGACTGAAACTACGCTCACCACCATTACTGTGCATGATGAGGAAATGCGGCATATGCGCTGGCGCGACATTGGCGAGCAAAAGCGTCTGGCCAAGGAACTGCGTGAAAGTCAGGAGGCGGCACGCAAAATTTTTGACGAGGCCGCCGACCCCGTAATTCTGTACAAAAAAGGCGTTGCAGTCGATTGCAACAAGGCAGCGCTGCAACAACTCGGGTATCAGCGCAAACAGGATTTGCTGGGCCTTACCCCCGAAGACATATCGCCACCGGTTCAGGAGAGCGGGCAGCAAACAAAAGACCGCGAAGCAGAAGTGATCGCCGCCGCGCTGCGCGACGGTACAAAGGGTTTCGAGTGGCAATTGAAGCGTACTGACGGCTCGCTGATCGAGACTGAAATCACGCTCACCGCCATTACCGTGCATGGTGAGGAGGTGCTGCACATACGCTGGCGCGACATCGGCGAACAAAAACGCCTGGCCAAGGAACTGCGCGAAAGCGAGGAATCCTTCCGGCGGGTTTTTGATGAAGCTGCGACGCCGACCATGCTGTTAAAACAGGATGGCTGTATTGTTGACAGCAATGAGGCTGCAGCACGACTTTTTGGTTACCCCGAGAAGAATCTTTTGCTCGGCAAAACGCCCGTGGATATGGCTTTGCCCTGGCAGCCCGACGGGCGCGATTCTGCCCAGTCGGTGCAAGAAACGCTGGCCCTCACGATACATAAGGGATACCACCATTTCGAGTGGCAGATGCAGCGTATGGATGGTGCTCTCGTGGATACGGAGATCACCCTGACTTGCATAACCGTGCGTGGCGAAATGTTGTTCCACGCGCACATACGCGACCTGACCGAGCAAAACCGCCTGCGCACCGCGCTGTATGCCGAAAAGGAGCGCGCGGAGATTACCCTTGCTTCAATCGGCGATGCCGTCATCACGACCGACGCCGAAGGGTGCATCACCTTCATCAACCATGTGGCCAGCCAGCTCACTGGCTGGCCGGCGAGCGAGGCTATCGGGCAACCTATGGCCGACGTCTTTCATATCGTCAATGAAACCACCCGTGCGCGGGTGGTTAGCCCGGTCGATGAGGTGTTGAAGAATGGCAAAACGGTCAACCTTGCCAATCACACGGTGCTGATTGCGCGTGATGGCAAAGAATACAACATTGAAGATTCGGCCGCACCTATCTTCCTGCGTGACGACACGCTTCTGGGCTGCGTCTTGGTTTTCCATGATGTTTCCGAAAAACACCAGTTGCTGAAAAGTGTGCGCTGGCAGGCGGGGCACGATGTGCTCACTGGCCTGCCGAATCGTGTCTTACTTGCCGACCGGTTTCAGCGGGCATTGGCGAACGCCCGCCGCCAGAAAAATCTGCTGGGCGTGTGCTTGATGGATCTGGATCAGTTCAAACCGGTGAATGATCTGTATGGTCACGATATGGGCGACCGCCTGCTGATTGAAGTCACCGCCCGCATGAACCAGGCCGTGCGCAGCGAGGATACTGTCGCCCGGCTCGGCGGCGACGAGTTTGTCATGTTGCTGGGCGGTCTTGCCGACCGCCAGCAACTGGAACTTGTCCTGCGGCGCATCCTTGAAACCGTCTCTGCGCCGTATGTTATAGAAGAACACACGATCAGCATTTCGGCCAGTATTGGCGTAGCCATTTATCCGCTTGATGAAGCCGATGCCGATACCCTGCTGCGCCACGCCGATCAGGCGATGTATCTGGCCAAGCAGGCAGGGCGCAACCGCTTCCACTGGTTCGACGTTGCGAACGACCGGCAGGCACAAACTTCGCAGCAGACGCTGGCCCGCATCCGCGAGGCTCTGCAGGACGATGAGCTGTGTCTGCATTACCAACCCAAGGTCAATATGCGCAATGGCAACATCGTTGGCATGGAAGCCTTGCTACGCTGGCAACACCCACAACAAGGTCTCGTACCACCGATGGATTTTCTGCCCCTGGCCGAACAGCATGATCTGATTATCGAGATTGGCGAATGGGTCATCGAACAGGCGTTACAGCAAAACGCCATGTGGTCAGCGGCAGGAAAGGACTGGCCAATCAGCGTAAATATCGCTGCTCGCCATTTTCAGTTGTCGGATTTTCTTGATCGATTGAAAGCCATTCTCGCACGCCATCCTGAATCGCCACCGCAGCAACTGGAACTCGAAATTCTCGAATCTGTCGCATTGGGTGACATACAACACGTACAGCAACTGATTTACTCGTGTCAGGCACTGGGTGTCAAGTTTTCGCTGGATGACTTCGGCACGGGTTATTCTTCACTCAGCTACCTCAAACGGCTGCCAGCCGACACACTCAAAATTGACCAGTCCTTTGTGCGCGACATGCTTGATGATACCGACGACTTAGCAATGATTGAAGCGGTGATCAACCTGGCATCGGCATTTAATCGTGCGCTGATTGCCGAAGGCGTAGAAACCGCAGAACACGGTGTCATGCTAATGCGTTTGGGTTGTGATATCGGCCAAGGCTATGGCATTGCTCGCCCCATGCCGGCTGCGCAAGTGCTGGACTGGGCAGCACAATTCACTCCTGACCCGAAATGGCACCAGTGGGCCAGCGCGCAAAAATGGGATATCAGCGACTTTCCGCTACTGGTAGCCGAGCATGATCACCTGGCTTGGATCAAGCAGGTGCTTGACACAGTGGCGAACCAAGCACCATTGCCACTCACTCATGAGCAACTAACGAACCATCAGCTGTGCCGTTTTGGCCTCTGGTATTACAGTCACGGCCAAGCGCGTTATGGACATTTACCCGAATTCACCTCGCTTGAACCGATTCACGCCGAGATTCACCGCACCGGCACACAAATCATTCACCTGCACAGCACCGACCAGCAGACGGCAGCCCAGGCGCTCTGCCATACCTTGCTGACATTGAAAAATAACATCGTAGACCTTCTGCATGCATTGCACCGCGTAGCGTTAACCGGAAATGAAGCCGAACTCCGCATTTCGCATGACCCGGTAGATAGTTTGTAAGCCGCATTGAGTCAGAGCACTCCGACAAGCAACGTGCGGGGATTTACATGCTTGTCTCGCGCTTATCCATGTGTAAAAAGACCATTTTTTCGTGTAACGTGTGGCCTCTTTTTTTATTTTGGAGTGACCGCATGAGTCATTTTCAACGGCATGTGTTTTTTTGCACCAATCAGCGTGCGGCGGGTGAATCCTGCTGCAACAACTTAAGCGCGAGCGAATTACGCAGCTATGCCAAAGACCGCATCAAGACCTTGGGAAACTCGCTACCTGGTGCTACCCGTATCAATAGCGCAGGCTGTCTTGACCGCTGCGAACTGGGGCCGGTTCTGGTGATCTATCCGGAAGCTGTCTGGTACACCTATGTGGATAAAGAAGATATCGATGAAATTATTGATCAGCATTTAGTGCGCGGCCGCGTGGTTGAACGCCTGAAGGTGTAAACATGGCGCAACCGCTTTTGCAAACCCTGCTGATCGATGGCCCGGATGGGAAAATTGAACTGTTTGTTGATCTACCCGCAGGTGACACCAAGCCAAGCGGCATTGCGCTGATTGGCCATCCGCATCCGCTGTTTGGCGGCACCGCTGACAATAAAGTTGTCACCACCTTGGCACGTAGTTTTCGTGGCCAGGGTTGCGTTGTGCTACGGCCGAGCTTTCGCGGTGCGGGTGGCTCACAAGGCATGCATGATCATGGCGATAGAGAAACCGACGATCTGCTCGCCGTGCTCACCTGGGCACAACAGCAATGGGGTGAGCTTCCCGTCACGCTGGCCGGGTTTTCTTTCGGTGCGTATGTGGTGGCGCGCGTCGCCAAAAAGCTGGCCGATGCCCAACATGAGGCGCACTGGCTGGTTTTGGTCGGCACTGCGGCAGGTTATATCGAAGGCGCGCGCAGCTATGCCACCGAAGCCGTCGCCCCAGGCACCCTGGTAATCCACGGTGCGACAGACACAACCGTGCCGCTGGCGAATGTACTCGCCTGGGCCGAACCTCTGGAACTGCCCGTGGTGGTGGTGCCCGGTGCGGATCACTTTTTTCATCGCAAGCTGCATATCCTGCAAGACATTGTGCGTCGCGCATGGCCTGCATGAGCGCGCTCAACCACGGTGTGCCGTTAAGCGTACACCAGTTGCACAAATCGTATGCAGGAAAAGAGGTCGTCAATGGCTTAAGCTTTACCCTGCAGCGTGGCGAATGTTATGGCCTGCTTGGTCCCAACGGCGCAGGCAAAACCACCACCTTGCGCTGTTGCCTGGGGCTTACTGCGCCGGATGCCGGCGAGATTTGGCTAGTGGGCTTTCCCGTGCCCGAACACGCGCGCGAAGCACGCATGAAAATTGGCGTCGTGCCGCAATTTGACAACCTGGACCCGGACTTTACCGCCGCTGAAAATCTGCTGGTTTATGGCCGTTACTTTGGTCTGACGGATGCCACACTGCGCCCGAAAATTCCCGTGTTGCTTGAGTTTGCCGGACTAGGTGGCAAAGAAAACGCCAATATCCGTGAGCTGTCCGGTGGCATGAAGCGACGACTGACGCTAGCCCGTGCACTGATCAACGACCCCGACGTGCTGGTGCTGGATGAGCCCACCACGGGCCTTGACCCACAAGCGCGACATCTGATCTGGCAGCGCCTGAAACAACTCCTCACCCAGGGCAAAACCATTTTGCTCACCACGCACTTCATGGACGAAGCCGAGCGCCTGTGCGACCGGCTGGCCATTATCGATAATGGCCGTTTGATCAGCGAAGGCGCGCCGCGCGGGCTGATTCGCCAGCACATTGAAGCCCAGGTGGTCGAGGTGTATGGTGAAGATGCTCCCGGCTGGGCGGCAACCGAAGCACAGGCTTTTTCACATCGGGTGGAAATCAGTGGCGAGACGGTCTTTTGTTATGTTGCTGAGGCCGCGCCCTTGCTCGCCCATCTGGCAGCACGCCCCGCGCTGCGCACATTGCACCGGCCCGCCAGCCTGGAAGATGTTTTTCTCAAGCTCACCGGGCGTGATTTGCGCGATTGATAGAGCGTCACGCCGCGTTACCCGTGCCGACTTTTGCACAAATCGCCGTTCAAAACAATCCAGCACCCGCGATCACCACGCCATAACGCGCCGCTTTGCCCACTGCCATCCACAATGCACTAGGCATCCAGGGCAGCCGTAGCCAGCCCGCCGCCGCGCACAGCGCATCGCCGATCACCGGCGCCCAAGCCAGAATCAGTACCGGCACACCCCAGCGTCGTACCAGCACCAATCGATTGAGGTCTTTGGGCTCCGGCAGCGCGCGCGCCATCCAGTAAGTCGTCACGCCGCCCAGCGTATTGCCGATGGTCGCCAGCACAAAAGCTTCAGCGGTTTGCGCGGAATGAAATTTGACAAAAGCGAGCAGCGCGAGTTCCGAGCCACCAGGCAACAACGTAGCAGAAAGAAAGGAAACAAAAAAAAGACCGGCCAAGCCAGCCTCTGACGTGAAAGAAAAATCCATGCCGCATGTTACCCTTTGTACTTTCTTACCGCCTCGCGGATGTTCCCCGCATGACTGTGCCCACCATGGATTACTTGAAAAAAATTCTCAATGCCCGCGTCTATGATGTCGCGGTAGAAACTCCGCTCGAGCTGGCGGCCAACCTTTCTGCACGTTGCGGCAATCGCATTTTGTTGAAGCGCGAAGATATGCAGCCGGTATTCAGTTTCAAGCTGCGCGGCGCGTACAACAAAATCGTGCATCTCACCCCAGCACAACGCAAACGCGGCGTGATCTGTGCTTCCGCTGGCAATCACGCACAGGGCGTCGCATTGTCGGCGCAAAAGCTCGGCATACGCGCAGTCATCGTGATGCCCACCACCACGCCGCAGATCAAGATCGACGCGGTAAAAAAGCGCGGCGGCGAAGTCGTATTGGCAGGCGACTCGTATGACGCCGCTTATGCGCATGCGCTAACGCTGGAAAAAAAACACAAGCTTACATTCGTGCACCCCTTTGACGATCCTGATGTTATCGCCGGGCAAGGTACGATCGGTATGGAGATTTTGCGCCAGCATGCCGATCCGATTGAAGCCGTGTTTTGCTGCGTCGGCGGTGGCGGGCTGATTGCCGGCGTGGCCGCCTATATCAAACGCCTGCGGCCGGAAATAAAAATCATCGGCGTTGAAGCGATCGATGCCGATGCCATGACGCGCTCACTGGCGGCTGGCAAGCGGGTGAAACTGGACACCGTCGGCCTGTTTGCCGATGGCGCTGCCGTGAAATATGTCGGCGAAGAAACCTTTCGCCTGTGCCGCGAATATGTCGATGAAATGGTATTGGTTGATACCGATGCCATTTGCGCGGCGATCAAGGATGTGTTTGAAGACACACGCTCGATTTTAGAGCCGGCCGGTGCCTTGGCAGTCGCAGGCGCCAAGGCCTGGGCAACCAAACATCGCGTACGGGGCAAAACACTGGTGGCAGTGGCCTCCGGCGCGAACATGAATTTTGATCGCCTGCGCTTTGTTGCCGAACGCGCTGAAGTCGGCGAACAGCGCGAAGCCCTGCTCGCCGTAACACTGCCCGAGCAGCCTGGCAGCTACAAAAAATTCGTCACCCTGCTCGGTGCGCGCAATATCACCGAGTTCAACTACCGCTACTACAGCGCGGGCCAGGCGCATGTATTCGTCGGCATGCAGGTCGCAAATCGCAAGGAAGCCAGCAATCTGGTCACGCAGCTCAAAAAACACGGCTACCCCACGCTGGACCTGACGGACGATGAAATGGCCAAGCTGCACATCCGGCATCTGGTTGGCGGCCATGCACCGCAGAGTGACGGCAAGCTGCACGAATTGCTCTACCGTTTCGAATTTCCCGAACGCCCCGGCGCGCTGATGAATTTTTTGAACAAGATGAGCGCGGACTGGAATATCAGCCTGTTCCATTACCGCAACCATGGCGCCGACACCGGCCGCGTGCTGGTCGGCATGCAAGTACCCCCGCAGGACATGAAAGCCTTTGGCGTGTTTCTGAAAAACCTTGGCTATCAGTACTGCGACGAGACAAAAAATCCTGCGTATCAACTGTTTCTGGGATGAGCATTGAATGGACGTTGCATGAATTTTGATTTCGACGCACCGGTTGAGCGCACGGGCACGGATTCGGAGAAATGGGCAAAGTACGCCGGCCGCGACATCCTGCCACTGTGGGTAGCCGACATGGATTTCGCCGCGCCGCCCGCAGTGATTGCCGCCTTGCATGCACGCGTGGCGCACGGCGTATTCGGTTACAACCAACCCACTGCGCAGCAAACCGAAACCGTGATGAATTATCTGGCGCGCCAATTCGCCTGGGCCATTGCGCCCGAATGGATCGTCTGGCTGCCAGGTCTGGTTTCTGCGCTCAATGTGGTTTGCCGTGCCATCGGCGAAAAAGATGATGCCGTGTTTACTGCAACACCGATTTATCCGCCCTTTCTCTCCTCGCCAAAACACGCAGAACGGCGCCTGATCAGTGTGCCACTAGTGCAAGGCAAGCACCGTTGGGAATGGGATTTCGACGCGGTGGATGCCGCACTAGAAGGCTCGTCAACAAAACTTTTTCTGCTCTGCCATCCGCACAACCCGACCGGCCGTGCATGGCAGATTGATGAGCTGACACAGCTTGCGCGGCTGGCTGAAAAACATGATCTTGTCATCTGCTCGGACGAAATTCACAACGGATTGATCCTTTCGCCGCCGTCTCACCAGCACCGAGTTTTTGCAACACTCGGCGACGACATCGCGGCGCGCACCATTACGTTGATGGCGCCATCGAAAACCTTCAACATCCCGGGATTGGGCTGTGCCTTTGCCGTGATTTCCGATGCCACCTTGCGGCGCAAATTCACCACCGCCATGCGCGGCATCGTGCCGCATGCCAACGCCTTGGGCATGGCCGCCACTGAAGCCGCGTATCGTGCCTGCGACGACTGGCAAGCTGCGTTGCTGGATTATCTGCGCGGCAATGCACGCGCCGTTGAAAATGCCGTCGCCAAAATCCCCGGCCTTGCCATGCACCCGCTCGAAGCCCCCTATCTGGCGTGGATCGATGCACGTGAATTTGCGCAACAACGCGGCATAGCCAACCCCACGCAGTATTTAGAAACGCACGGGTTGGGGCTTTCCGATGGTGCAGCCTTCGGCGCACCCGGCTTCGTGCGCCTCAATTTCGGCACTCGCCGCACGCTGCTTGATGAAGCGTTACAACGGCTGGATGCCGCCTGTCGCTAATGTCACGCTAGCGTACAAAAAATTCCATGCTCCCCGCTTCAGTAATAATCACGTCCAGCGGCACATCATGCGCTTGCGGCCGGATGCTGGGCACGCGGGCCAGTTCAAAGCCCACGCCGATAGCCAGCGGGCGCGGAACCTGAATTGCCAGGGTGCGGTCAAAATAACCACCGCCGTAACCCAGCCGATAGCCTGCGCCATCAAAAGCGACCAGAGGTAGCAGCACAATGCTGGGCGCCAGTTGTTCGCCCGCTGTGGGAATGGGGATGCCGTAACGGTCACGGCTCATCGGCGTTGTCGGCGTCCACGCGCGAAAAATCATCGGTGTATCGAGCGCAATCACTATCGGCATGGCGGCGCGCCAGATACACTGTGGGGTGCGTTGTGCGCCATGTTGCAAATTACGCTGAATCAAGCGACCGATCAGTGGGCCAGCATCGAATTCGTTTCTGGTCGGCGCGCAGAAAGCCAGCGTATTCTCAGGCTGCATGGCGGATACCTTGAGCAGAAAGGGTTCAAGATGCGCTTCGAGTCGCGCCGAAAATTCAGCGTGTGTGGTGTGCTCAAGCGCCATGCGGGCGGCGAGTTTTTCACGACGCAATGCAGCGCGAAAAGTGGAAGAATCGGCAATGTCGGCGGCGGGCGTTAAATCGCGGGGCATGTTAAGGTAAAAGTATGTATACGAATCACGAATTGAATGATGGCATGAAACGATCAGCAGGCAAACAACCCAACATACAGCGCCCTACTTTTTTCATGGCGCAATTATGCCTGGGGCTGTGCTTAGATCTGTGCTTCGGGCTGTCCCTCAGTGGCACGGCAAGTGCGGCGCCTGCGGTTTCTGCCACAAACGATACGGCATTTATTGCGGCACGCGAGGCAACGCGAACGGGAAATGGCCTTCGTCTGGGGCAAGCCGTGGCAGCATTGCCTGTCGATTATGTGTTGCGTCCCTGGGCGGACTACTGGCAGCTGCAACAACAGCTGGCTGCGAATGCAGAGTCAGGAACGGATACAGTGGATAGCAGCGGCATCATCTCTTTTTTGCAGACGCATGAAGGCAGTTATCTTGCTGAAAAACTGCGCGATGACTGGCTGCATTTTCTAGGCAAAAAATCTGACTGGATACGCTTTGCGCGTGAATTTCCTTTACTCTCCGGGCCGGATACCGCATTGGATTGTTATGCTGCGCAAGCCGCAGGCACGCCGCAAAAGGTTCGCCCACTCTGGCTCTCAACGCAAGAACTCCCCCCTGCTTGCATGCCGCTGGTAGATCAACTGGCAGCGACGGGGGACTTAACAACAGAAGAAATCTGGCAACGCGTGCGGCGTATGCTGGCTCTTGGAAAAGTCGGCGCTGGCAGGACGGCGGCAGCGTATCTGCCGTCTGAACAAAATTTTGAACGCGGCAGCCTGGAAGCGACTGCGATGGATCCGAACCGTTACTTCAGGCGCCTGTCTCCCTCGTTTGCCACCACACGCCGCGGACGCGAAATGGCTTTGTTTGCAGTGCAAACGCTAGCACGAAACGATGTGATGGCTGCTGCCATCCAGTTACGCAGCATTGAACAAAAATTGCCCGCCGCAGAGGCTCATTATGCGTGGGGGCAGCTGGCACGGTTAGCTGCCGGAAAACACCTCCCTGAGGCATTGGCTTGGTATGACCTGGCGGCAGAAACGCCGCTTGATGAAGAGCAAATGGCTTGGCATGTGCGTGCTGCCTTGCGTGCGCACGATTGGGCGCGCGTGCAGCGGGTGATTGTCGCCATGCCCGCTGAATGCGCCCAGCGACCAGAATGGATTTACTGGCAAGCACGTGCGCTAACCACACTGCATCAGGTAGAACAAGCCAATGCCTTGTTCTTGCGTATCGCCGGGCAACCCACTTTTTACGGCCAATTGGCGGCTGAAGAGCTGGGGTGGACTGTTCGCTTGCCCTTGCAAGCACCCCCACCGTCGCCCGAAGAAATCGCCGCTGCAGAAAACAACCCCGGATTGCAACGTGCGCTGGAATTATTTCGCCTCGATATGCGGATTGAAGGCGTGCGTGAATGGAACTGGAGTTTGCGTGGCATGAATGATCGCGCGCTGCTGGCCACCGCCAATCTGGCGCGGCGCCACACCGTGTGGGACAGGGCCATATCCAGCGCAGACCGCACGCAGGACATGCATGATTTCAGTTTGCGTTATCTTGCACCTTATTATGATCAAGTCACGGCTGAAACCACAGCACAGAACATTGATACGGCGTGGGTTTACGGCTTGATACGGCAGGAATCGCGCTTTGTAACGCAGGCTAATTCAGCAGTGGGTGCCAAAGGGCTGATGCAGGTCATGCCTGCCACAGCCCAGTGGGTTGCGAAAAAAATCAAGCTAGCGAACTTTCATCCACATCACATGACCGACATAGAAACCAATGTGCAATTGGGCGTAAGCTATTTGAAGTTGGTGCTCGAGTCTCTCGACAGATTACCCGTGCTCGCCTCAGCCGCCTACAACGCGGGTCCAAATCGTGCCCGCCGGTGGCGCGGCGATCAACCCCTGGAAGGCGCGATTTATGCCGAAACCATTCCGTTTACGGAAACCCGTGACTACGTGAAAAAAGTCATGAGCAATACAATGTATTACCACCTGCTGTTCAACAGCACACCCCAATCCCTCAAGGCTCGCCTTGGCATCGTGCAACCTGCAGGTGGTGCCATGGATGCAGCGATAGAGGATTTACCGTGAAAAATATTCTGCTCATTGGCGGCACGGGTTTTGTTGGTCGCGCGCTTTTGTCTAAACTAGGCCACGGCAATGCCCTGTTCATCACCGTGCCAACGCGCCACCGCGAACGCGCCAAGGCGCTGACCGTGCTGCCTACCGTGCAAGTCATTGAGGCAGACGTCCATGATCCCGTTGTCCTTGCACAACTCATGTCAGGCCAAGATGCCATCATTAATCTGGTGGGAGTGCTGCATAGCACAGAGGGGATTCCTTATGGTGCAGAGTTTGCGCGCGCGCATGTCGAGCTGCCGCAAAAAATTGTTGCTGCAGCACGGCTAGCAGGTATCCGGCGCGTGCTGCATGTCTCTGCGCTCAAGGCAAGTCTTGACGCGCCTTCTGCTTATTTGCGCTCAAAAGCGGCCGGTGAAGCCGTCGTGCGGGCGGCAGGCATGGAGTGGACGATTTTTCGCCCGTCCGTGATTTTTGGTGAGGGTGATGCTTTCCTGACGCTCTTTGCGCGACTGGCGAAAATCGTGCCGTTTTTCCTGCTGGCTTCGGCGCATGCGCGATTTCAGCCAATTTGGATCAAGGATGTCACAACGACAATTGCGGAAAGCTTGCAGCGTGCAGACAGTATCGGTCAGATTTATGAGCTGTGCGGCCCGCAACAATACACCTTGGCCGAGTTGGTACGTTATGCCAGCGTCACGGCAGGACATCCACGCCGGGTGTGGCCTTTGCCCGACTGGCTGGCCTGGCTTCAAGCACGAGTAATGGAATGGCTGCCCAACCCGCCACTGACACGTGACAATCTGCGTTCCATGCAAGTGGACAGTGTCTGCGCGGCAAATACAGGTTTACCTTTCCAGCGAATAGCAACGCCGCTGGAAGCCGTTGCGGCGCTTTATCTAGGGCAGTCCGGATGATGAAAATTTATGCCGTTGGCGGCGCGGTGCGTGACGAGCTTTTAGGTCTGCCTGTAAAAGATCACGACTGGGTGGTGGTGGGCACAACCCCCGAAGCCATGCAGGCGCAAGGTTTTGTGCCGGTGGGGCGCGATTTTCCCGTGTTCCTTCACCCCAAGACACACGAAGAATACGCGCTCGCCCGCACCGAGCGTAAAACTGCGCCGGGCTATACCGGATTTATCTTTCATACGGATTCCGCAGTGACTCTGGAAGAAGATTTACGTCGCCGTGATTTAAGCATCAACGCCATGGCCCGAGCCGAAGACGGCACGCTGATCGACCCTTACGGCGGCCGCGCCGATCTGGCCGCGAAAATCTTGCGCCATGTCTCGCCTGCCTTCGCCGAAGACCCGGTGCGTATCCTTCGCGTAGCACGCTTTGCCGCGCGCTTTAGTGACTTCACGCTGGCAGAGGAAACCCTCACGCTCATGCAACAGATGGTGGCAAATGGCGAAATCGATGCACTGGTGCCCGAGCGTGTCTGGCAAGAACTTGCCCGCGGGTTGATGGAAGCCACGCCCTCGCGCATGTTCGCGGTGCTCGACGCCTGTGGTGCCTTGAACAAATTGCTACCCGAACTTGCCGCGCTAAAAGATGTGCCGCAACGAGCAGATTTTCACCCCGAAATCGATACTTTCGTGCATGTGATGATGGTCATTGAGATAGCGGCGCGCCTTGCTGCACCGCTGCCCGCGCGATTTGCTGCGCTCACGCATGATCTCGGCAAAGGGCTGACGCCGGCCGATGTATTACCGCGACACCCCGGGCATGAGCAAAAAAGCGTTGCGCTGCTCGTCTCGTTGTGTGATCGCCTGCGCATACCCAGCGACTGCCGCGAAGTGGCACGGCTTGTCGCCCGCCATCATGGCAGCATCCACCGTGTGGATGAGCTGCGTCCGGCCACGCGGCTGGAGTTGCTGGAAGCTTGCGATGCGCTGCGCCGGCCGGAGCGCTTCCTGCAGATTTTGCTGGCTTGCGAAGCAGACTATCGCGGCCGCCTCGGCTGGGAAGCACGTGCCTATCCGCAGGCAGAGGCGTGGCAGGCAGCGCTGGCGGCCGTGCGCGCTGTTGATGCCGGGGCCATTGCGCGTGAGGTTATGCAGCATGCTGAAGAAGTCGGCGCTGGTGATACGGCGACGATAAAAAATCCTGCCGAAAAAGAGTGTGGAGAAATGCCTTTCGCTTCACCTTCTTCGCGCCTCGCACCGATGATTGCTTCCCGTGTGCGTTCAGCGCGACTAGATGCAATCAAAAAAATCAATCCTTAGATAATCGTACCGCAAAGAAAAAATGCATAGACCTCACGAAAAACCCTATGAACTACTCACGCGCCGGCCTCTTGGCACAGCGCATGCCACACCGCTATTGTTCATTCATGGCGCCTTCACCGCCGCCTGGTGTTGGGATGAACATTTTCTACCATTTTTTGCCGAGGCGGGTTATATCGCCCATGCGCTCAGCTTGTCTGGTCATGGGGCATCCCCTGGACACGACAGGCTCGATACGCTGTCTATCGACGATTACGTGAATGATGTGGCAATTGCAGTCGCTGGCTTGCCTGCACCACCCGTGCTGATCGGGCACTCCATGGGCGGGTTTGTTGTCCAGAAATATCTGGAAAAACACACGGCCCCTGCCGCTGTATTGATGTGTTCTGTTCCACCGCAAGGCTTGCTTTCTGCCGCCGTGGGTTTGCTGTTTTCACGGCCGGGACTGATGAAAGACTTGAACACGATGCTCAGCAGCGGCCAGGTTGCGCTGGACTCTTTGCGTGAGGCACTGTTTGCACAGCCTGTCAGTGTCGATCAACTGCAGCACTTTTATCGCATGGCGCAACCGGAATCACACCGGGCTCTGTGGGATATGTCGCTCTTCTGTCTGCTGCAGACAGGGCTTGTGCGCCGCACACCACTGCTTGTACAAGGCGCCGAGCTTGACCATCTGATCGCCGCATCCCTCGTTGAGATGACCGCGCGAACCTATGGCGTCACCGCACATATTTTTCCCGGCATGGGGCACGGCCTGATGCTTGAGCGTGACTGGAAAAAGGCCGCCCAAGGACTGCTAGACTGGCTGCAACATCAGCGGTTGGGGAAAAAAACAAAAAAGGAAAGCAAGAATGATCATTACGTTTAAATCATCTGCAGCAGGCGATGTCATTATGTTCAGCGATGTTGCCCACCGCTTGATGCAGATCATGGGCAAAGACGCCACCGACAAAGGCATTCTCACCGTCGAGCAATTGCCCGAAGCAATTCGCTGTTTGAAAGCAGCGATTAATGAAGACAAACAGCGCCTCACTGCGCTGTCCGAAGAAGAGCGACCGCTGAAAGAAAAAGGGACCTCCGGCGAGCGCCCCTTTGTCAGTCTTTATCAGCGTGCCACACCCTTACTTGAGCTCATTGAATGGGCGCAGAAAAAACAAAAGCCTGTGGTGTGGGGTGTGTAATTAAGTACGGTGTAACTGCATTTCGCTAACCATCGTTTTACCACCCCGGCCGAGTATCAGAAAACCAAAAATTGCCCCGATAATGAGCATGCTGGCCGAATAAATAGCCGAGGGCAGCGCCAATCCAGGATTATTTAGCACCTTCATGCCGATATACATGGCCAAGGCCGCGTTATGGATGCCGATCTCATAGCTGATGGCCGTCGCCATCGGTTTATCCAGCCCGGACAGGCGGCTCACGTAAAAACCGGCAAACAAACTGATCAGATTGAAAATCACTACCGCAGGGCCCAAGTGGCTGAAATACTGCAACAGGGCATTCCATTCACGCATCAGTGTCAGCCCCATCAATGCCAGGAGCAGCAAGGCGCTGAATATCTTCATCGGCTTATCCATCCGGGCAGCAAACCTGGGTGCTTTAAACCGTGCGAGCATGCCAATCGATACCGGTATTAATATCAGCACAATCACTTCAATCACCTTGCCCATCTGCAAGGGTACGACTTGCCCTGTTTTGGCAAAAATTTCAATCGCCAGATTGGCAATCAGCGGCAAGGTAATAATCGACAGCACGGTGTTGATGGCGGTAAGAGAAATATTCATTGCCAGATTGCCGCCAAACAAATGACTAAAAAGATTGGCAGAGATGCCACCAGGAGATGCTGCCAAAAGCATCAAGCCAACGGCATAGATGGGCGTCAAATCAAAGAAAATGATCAGCACGTAACAAGCCAGCGGCAGAATAATCAATTGCAGCGATAATGCAATCACCACGGCTTTGGGGTGCGCCTTGAGGCGAACAAAATCAGCCAGCGTGAGCGACAAGCCCAGGCCGAACATCATTAATCCCAGACAGAGCAGCATCAACGCGGGAACATAGGCCAAGAGATTCATAGTTGTCATGGTGAATAAATATCCTCAATAATTTTTATTTATAGGCTGGTCATGCATGCTATTCAGTCGTACTGAAAACGCATTTACGCCGCACACTCATTCTATGCAAAGGCAGCCTGTAGGTACAATGCGCAGTCACTGTTTTACTATTCTTTTTCCCGCATGGGGTTTTTCTCCTGTGCGCTTTGCCCCGTGGATTGAACCATGAAGAAAATTCGTAGCTTGCTGGTTGCCAACCGCAGTGAAATAGCTATTCGCGTGATGCGTGCTGCCAGTGAACTAGGCATCCGCACGGTGGGCATTTATGCCAATGAAGACCGCTTTGCGCTGCACCGCTTCAAGGCGGATGAGAGCTATCTCGTCGGCGAAGGCAAGAAGCCCATCGAGGCCTATCTTGATATCGAGGACATCCTGCGTGTTGCCAGAGAAGCTGGAGTTGATGCGATTCACCCAGGGTACGGGTTCCTCTCGGAAAACCCCGACTTCGCCGAAGCTTGCGCGCGTGAAGGCATTATTTTCATCGGTCCGCAGCCTGAGGTTATGCGCACTCTAGGCAACAAGGTGGCAGCGCGTGAAGCGGCGATTGCGGCGGGTGTGCCCGTCATTCCTGCCACCAGCACCTTGCCGGATAATCCTGCCCAAGTGCGGCGTTTGGCAGAAAACATCGGCTATCCGCTCATGCTCAAGGCCAGCTGGGGCGGGGGCGGTCGCGGTATGCGCATCATTGAATCAGAAGCCACACTCGATGAGCTGGTCACCGCCGGGCGGCGCGAATCGCTGGCCGCTTTTGGCAACGATGAAATGTATCTGGAAAAACTCATACGCCATGCCCGCCATGTGGAAGTGCAAGTATTAGGCGATTTACACGGCCAGCTGATACACCTGTTTGAACGCGACTGCTCAGTACAGCGACGCAACCAGAAAGTCGTGGAGCGCGCGCCAGCGCCTTATCTTGACGAGGCAACGCGCACTGAGCTATGCGAAACCGCTTTGAAGCTGTGCCGCAAAGTGGGCTACACCCATGCCGGAACGGTCGAGTTTCTGCTGAACGTCGAAACGGGTTGCTACTATTTCATCGAGGTTAATCCGCGCATCCAGGTTGAGCATACGGTCACCGAAGAAGTCACGGGGATCGATATTGTCAAAGCGCAAATTCGCATCAGCCAGGATGCGCGTATAGGTGAAGAAAGCTCGGGCCTGCCAGCACAGCATGAGGTAAGGCTGCTCGCTCATGCCTTGCAATGTCGCATCACCACGGAAGACCCGGAAAATAATTTCACGCCTGATTACGGCCCGATTACAGCCTATCGCAGCGCTGCCGGTTTTGGCGTTCGGCTGGATGGGGGCACGGCCTATAGCGGCGCGATCATCACACCATTTTTTGATTCCCTGCTGGTCAAGGTAACCACCCGTGGCCAAACCCCTACCGAGGCAATCGGGCGGATGGATCGCGCCTTGCGCGAGTTCCGCATCCGTGGCGTAGCGACGAATCTGCATTTCCTGGAAAATGTCATTCGTCATCCGTTGTTTCGTTCCGGTGAGTGCACCACGCGCTTTATCGACGACACCCCCGAGCTGTTCCGTTTCAGCGCCCGCCGCGATCGCGCCACACGTCTCTTGCGCTTCATAGGCGATGTGGTGGTCAACGGCAACCCGGAAATGGCAGGCCGTAAAAAGCCAGGTCATGTGCTCGCACCAGCGATGAAACCCCGTGGCAACCGCAGTAATCTCGTCAGCACAGTACCTGCCGGTACGCGGGATCGCTTAAAAGCGCTGGGTCCCACAGCTTTCGCGCAGTGGTTGCGCGCCAACCCGCAAGTCATGCTGACGGACACCAGCATGCGCGATGCGCATCAGTCGCTGTTTGCCACGCGCATGCGCACGCGTGACATGCTGGATATCGCCCCGCATTACGCCCATCTGCTGCCGCAGTTACTTTCCATGGAATGTTGGGGTGGGGCAACCTTCGATGTGGCGTTACGCTTTCTCAAGGAGGACCCCTGGGAGCGCTTGGCTAAATTGCGTGAGCACATACCGAATATTCCCTTCCAAATGTTGTTGCGTTCTGCCAATGCAGTGGGTTACACCAATTACCCGGACAACGTGGTTCAGTTTTTCATCCAGCAGGCAGTCCAAGCAGGCATCGATATTTTTCGCGTTTTCGATTCACTCAATTGGGTGGACAACATGCGCGTTGCCATGGACAGCGTGATCGAATCGGGCGGCGTGTGTGAAGCGGCGATCTGCTATACCGGCGATATTTTTGATCCCAAACGCGCCAAATTTGATCTCAAATATTACGTCACCATGGCCAAACAGCTGGAAAAAGCCGGGGCGCATATTCTGGGCATAAAAGATATGGCGGGCGTGTGTCGACCGCGGGCAATTCGTACGCTGGTTGCAGCCCTGCGGGATGAAACCGGCTTGCCCATTCATTTCCACACCCATGACACATCCGGTATTGCCGCAGCTTCCGTGCTGGCTGCGGTGGAAGCGGGTGTTGACGCCGTCGACGGGGCCTTGGATGCCCTCTCTGGCTTGACCTCGCAACCGAATCTGACCTCGATTGCCGATGCCTTGGCTGGCAGCGATCGGGCGCCCGAAATAGATACCAATGCCATGCGCGAGATTTCAAATTACTGGGAAGGTGTACGGCGGTTTTATGCTCCGTTCGAGGCAGATATACGCTCCGGAACATCCGATGTCTATCACCATGAAATGCCCGGCGGCCAATACACCAACTTGCGTGAACAAGCCCGCGCCATGGGGTTGGAACACCGCTGGCCGGAGGTATCCGGCGCCTATGCGGAGGTCAATCAGCTCTTCGGCGACATCGTTAAAGTCACGCCCACCTCCAAAGTTGTTGGCGACATGGCTTTGTTCATGGTAGCCAATGACCTTAGCCCCGATGATGTAACCGACCCTGCGCGGGAAGTAGCCTTCCCCGAATCGGTTGTCTCGCTCTTTAAGGGCGAACTGGGTCGGCCACCGGAAGGCTTTCCAGAAGCGCTGTCAGACAAGATTCTGCAAGGCAAGAAGCCCATGTCTGAACGGCCAGGCAAGGGACTGCCCGCAGTTGATCTTGATGCGGAACGTCACCTCGCCGAGAAAACCATTGGCCGCCAGCTCAGCGACCAAGACCTCGCATCGTGGCTGATGTACCCTAAAGTATTCACGGATTTTTGCGCGCACCACAGTAAATATGGCGACGTCAGCCAGTTGCCTACGCCTGTATTTTTCTACGGCATGGCAGAAGGTGAAGAAGCTTCTGTGGCCATTGATGCGGGCAAGACTTTGGTCATCCGCTTGCAGGGTAGCGCTGACTTCACGGACGATGAAGGCGACGCCAAAAAACTCTTTTTTGAGCTCAACGGCCAACCGCGTTTGGTGCGTGTTGAAAAAGCGGGCGTATCACAAACGCAAACACGGCGCGAACGACCCAAGGCAGACAGTGGCAATCCAGCGCATATTGGTGCCCCGATGCCAGGAACGATCGTCACAGTATCCGTAAAACCCGGCCAGAAAGTGAAGCGCGGCGATCCACTGGTGTCTATTGAAGCAATGAAGATGGAATCGGTTGTGCGCGCTGAACACGACATGACGATCGTCGACGTGTTTGCGAAAAAAGGGCAGGCAGTTAACCCGAAAGATTTACTGCTGACAGTAGCTGACTAGGTGGCCAATTCTGCAGGACGCGACTACTTGTGCGACGCGCCCCGCAGAATTGGCCAGCGACTTTTAAAGCAACGGTGCCAGCCACCGTTCGGCTTCGCTCACCGGCATGCCGCTGCGCTGTGCCCAGTCTTCCAGCTGGTCGCGACCGATTTTGCCGACAGCAAAATATTTCGCTTCGGGGTGCGCCAGATAAAACCCGGCAACTGAAGCAGCGGGGGTCATGGCAAAGTTCTCGGTTAATTCCATGTCCGCATTGGCCGGGGCGTCAAGCAACTGGAACAGCGCGGCTTTAACGGTGTGGTCGGGGCACGCCGGATAGCCTGGTGCCGGACGAATGCCGCGATATTTTTCGGCAATCATCTCATCAAACGCTAAGGCCTCGTCCGCAGCGTAACCCCAGGCGTCACGGCGCACCTGCGCGTGCAGCCATTCAGCCGCCGCTTCAGCCAAACGATCAGCGAGCGACTTCAAAAGAATGGCGCGGTAGTCATCATGCTGCATGGCAAACTCGGCCAGTTTCTTCTCGATGCCGATGCCTGCGCTTACGGCAAACGCACCGGCGTAATCGGGAATTGTGGTCTTTGTCACCGTATCGCCATCGCCGACTTTTCGCACCGGTTTGGGCGCGACAAAATCAGATAAACACTGATGCGGCTTGCCCGCCGGACGCTCCTGCTGCTGGCGCAATCCGTGCCAGGTCATCAGCGGCATGGTGCGCGATTCATCATCAAAAAATACGATGTCATCGCCCACCGCGTTGGCCGGAAACAGGCCAAATACGGCGTTGGCCGTCATCCACTTTTCTGCGATCACTTGTTGCAGCATCGTCTGAGCATCACGGTAAACGTTGCGCGCCGCTTCACCCACCACCGCATCATCCAGTATCTCGGGGAAATGCCCAGCCAGATCCCACGTTTGAAAAAACGGGCCCCAATCGATGTACTCGGCCAGCATCGCCAAATCAAGATCGCGCAACACACTGACACCCAACTGGCGCGGTTTGACGGGCGCATAGCCAAGCTTGGCGCGATTAGCCCGTGCTGCCGCAAGCGAGACTAAAGGCACACCTTTTTTTGCCGCGTGCTGAACGCGCACTTTCTCGTAGTCGACCGCCACCTCATCAACAAACGCTGCACGCAGGTCGATCGAGAGTAATTGCGTCACCACACCCACAGCGCGCGAAGCGTCCGGCACATACACCACCGGACCGTCGTAATTCGGTGCGATTTTTATCGCGGTATGCGCACGGCTGGTCGTGGCGCCACCGATCAGTAGAGGCATCGGGCCGTTGCCGCCCTTGCCACCCAATCCCTGACGCTTCATTTCGCTGGCAATATTCGCCATTTCTTCCAGCGACGGCGTGATCAAACCCGACAACCCGATAGCTTGCGCACCATGCTCTTTGGCGGCATGCAAAATTTTGTCGACCGGCACCATGACGCCCAGATCAACCACATCGTAGCCATTGCAGCCGAGCACCACGCCGACGATGTTTTTGCCGATGTCATGGACATCGCCCTTCACCGTGGCCATGATGATCTTGCCTTTGCTGGTGGAACCCGTGCGCTTTTTTTCCGCTTCGATATACGGCAACAGATGCGCCACCGCGAGCTTCATCACGCGGGCGGATTTAACCACCTGCGGCAAAAACATCTTGCCTGCGCCGAACAAATCGCCCACCACGTTCATGCCCGCCATCAGCGGCCCTTCGATGACGGAGAGCGGCGGTTTGCCCGCATCCATGAGTGTGGCGCGGCATTCTTCGGTATCCAGCACGATGTAGTCGGTAATGCCTTTCACCATCGCATGTTCGAGGCGTTTTTCTACTGTGTCTTCGCGCCAGGAAAGATCAACCACCTGCTCCCTCGCTTGTCCCTTGACCGTGGTGGCAAACTCGACCAGCGTTTCGCCTGGATTGCGGCCATCAGCAGCTTGACGGTTGAGTACCACATCTTCCACTTTTTCACGCAGTACGCGGTCAAGATCGTCATACACGCCCAACTGCCCCGCGTTGACAATGCCCATGGTGAGCCCGGCCTTGACTGCGTGATAAAGAAACACGGTGTGAATCGCTTCACGCACGGAGTCGTTACCACGGAACGAAAATGACACGTTGGAAACGCCGCCAGAGGTGCGCGCGTGCGGCAGGTTGTCTTTGATCCAGCGCACGGCGTTGATGAAATCCACCGCGTAGTTATCGTGCTCGGGAATGCCGGTGGCGATGGCAAAAATGTTGGCGTCAAAAACGATATCTTCGGCCGGAAAACCGTCAGCGACCAGCAAGTCATACGCGCGTTTGCAAATTTGCGTTTTGCGCTCGAAAGTATCGGCCTGGCCTTGTTCGTCAAAAGCCATGACGATCACCGCTGCGCCATAGCGCCGCGCCAGCCGTGCCTGGTCGAGAAATTTCGACTCGCCTTCTTTCATCGAGATGGAATTGACAATGCCCTTGCCCTGAATGCATTTCAGGCCAGCCTCGATCACCTCCCACTTCGAGGAATCGAGCATGATCGGCACTTTGCAGATGTCCGGCTCGGAACCAACGAGATGGAGGAACTTCACCATCGCCGCCTGCGAGTCGAGCATCGCTTCGTCCATGTTGATATCAATAACCTGCGCGCCATTTTCGACTTGGCTACGCGCGACCGCTAACGCATCATCAAAGCGGCCTTCGAGAACCATGCGGGCGAAGGCTTTTGAGCCCGTAACATTCGTGCGCTCACCCACATTCACGAACAAGCTGTCATTGTTGACATTGAAAGCCTCCAACCCTGATAAACGCAGCGAAAAATCGGCGCTGACAGGACGGCGCGGCGGGCAGTTTTTCAATACCTCAGCCATGGCGCGGATGTGATTCGGCGTGGTGCCACAGCAACCACCGGCGATATTGATAATGCCCGCTTCACCCCATTCGCGGATTTCTTCAGCCAGCATCTCTGGCGTTTCATCATAGCCACCAAACGCATTCGGCAAACCGGCATTGGGGTGCGCAGAAACGAAACAATCACACAGGCGCGAAATTTCGACCACATACTGACGCAGTTCTTTCGCTCCCAGTGCGCAATTAAGACCAAACGACAACGGCTTGACATGGCGCAGCGAATTCCAGAAAGCCTCCGCCGTCTGGCCCGAGAGCGTGCGGCCGGAGGCATCGGTAATGGTGCCGGAAATCATCACCGGCCAGCGCCGACCCGCTTCGTCGAAAAACCGCTCAATGGCGAACAACGCGGCTTTGGCGTTCAGCGTGTCGAAAATGGTTTCGACCAGCAAAATATCCGCGCCGCCTTCTGTCAAGCCGCGGGCAGACTCAATGTAATTGGTAACGAGCGCATCAAAAGTGACATTGCGCGCGCCCGGATCATTCACGTCTGGCGAAAGCGACGCCGTGCGCGATGTGGGCCCCAGCACCCCGGCGACAAAGCGCGGTTTATCCGGCGTGGAAAACGCGTCCGCCGCCTCACGCGCCAGGCGCGCTGCGGCCACATTCAACTCAAACGCAATATCCGCCAAACCATATTCCGCTTGCGAGACACGCGTGGCATTGAAGCTGTTGGTCTCGAGAATATCCGCGCCCGCCTCGAGATAGGCGATATGAATACCGCTGATTACCTCGGGCCGCGTCAGACACAACAGATCGTTATTGCCTTTCAGATCTTTAGCATGCGCGGCAAACCGTGTGCCACGATAATCCGCCTCTTTTAAGCCATGCTGCTGCACCATGGTGCCCATGGCGCCATCGAGAATAAGAATGCGCTGCGCGAGTAGTTCGCGCAATTCGTTACTACGGTCAGGTTGCTGATGGCGGCTAACGGTCACGTGGTTCTCCAATTCATGACCGGGGTGGGGAGCGGTGCTGCAATGCTGCAATACGGCTGTTCGGCTCACACACAACCCGGCAGAAAATTTCCAGGGTAGGTGAGCGCCGTTGAAAACAGGTTCCGAGCCTAGGGTTTGAGCCATACGGCCCTACCTTGCAGCGCTCCTCGGAAACAGGATTGCGATTATATACCGGCGGAGATCTCAGTCGATCAGATACGCGCCAGCATTAATAGTCGTTCGACTAAGTAAGCCAACCCCAAAACTTATTTTTAACAGGTGTTGACACCAATGCAATAATATGAGAAATTGCTGCATCGCAACATAATTTGAAAGGAAGATGCCATGTTACCCATTGATGAAGTACAAGCCAAAACCCAAGAAGTCATCGCCAATACTGTCGAGCTAAACGAAACTGTAGTGCACGGTGCTGTCAAGGCGACAGAAGAGGTCGGTGTTTTTTATAAAAGGATTATTGAAGGAAAACCAACCGATCACTACCACATCACCAATGCCTTCAAAAAGATACTGGCAAACAATATTGCCGCAGCGCAGCAATACTTCAGGTCTTTTCAGGCTTGATGGTGACACACCGTGAAAACTGCTGGCTTGAGCCGCGCTAGAAAGTCGCTCAAGCCAGCATCAACTTTGTTGCTACGGCCCTTAATCGCGGCAAGTTGGCCTAGCCAATCATGCTGTAGCCGCCAGATACGGACAGCACCTGCCCCGTCACGTGGCTTGCGGCTTTGGACGACAAAAATACTACAGCATTGGCCACATCGATTGGCCGCCCGACTTTCTTCAAAGGCAAGGCGTTGGCTACCTTTTCCAGCTGCTCGGGGGTGAACATGCCGGCGGGGTCGGACCACATGCTGGTGCTGCCCACATCTTCCGCTTCTTTCTTCTGGACACGCCAGGGCAAACCACATTGCAGCGGATGCCCTAACGCCCATTTTCTCTCGCGATGGTTTTCATGCAGCTGTTGATCGCCGCTTTAACCCCACCGTACACGGCTTCTTTCGGTTCCCCTTGCCAACCCGCATCCGGGCTGATCGAGACGATGGCGCCGGACTGCTGCTGGTCAATATCGCCGATGGTAATGTCGCACCTTCAAGCATAAATCAGCATGATGCCGCGCCCGATATTGAGTGCGCCGCCGGTAATGATGACTGATTTGCCTGCCACATCAAGATCCATTATTTTTTCTTGTTAAAAACAACTTATGTTATTCAAACCGTCGGTGCAGCAATCACCACACCCTCATCCAGCAAAGCCTGTACTTCATTTGCATCATACCCATGCGCCTCTAGAATTTCTCGGGTGTGCTCGCCAAACGCAGGCGAGGGGCTGGTGATATTGCCCGGCGTGCGCGAGAGTTTTAGTGGAATGCCCGTGCCTGTGTAAGTGGCCGTCGTGATCGCCATTTTGCGGTGCAGTGTGTGCGGGTGCGTCAGCACTTCGGGTATCGACAGCACTGACCCGGCGGGCACACCGGCCGCAATCAGATTTTCACAAAGCGCATGGCCATCAACATGGCTCAACTCTGCTTCGAGCAATTCGCGCAGCACAGTACGGTTGGCAATGCGGTCGCTGTTGTCCATAAAGCGGTGATCTGTCGCCAGCTCAGGTTTGCCGAGGTAAGCGCAAAACTTGCGAAACTGCCCGTTGTTGCCAATGCCAAGAAATACCTCGCAAGTGCGGGTCGGATATTTATCGTAAGGAACGATATTCGGGTGCGCATTGCCTGAACGCCACGGCGAGTTTCCGGATATAAACCAATTGCTGGCGTGTGGATGCAACAACGCGATGGCGGTGTCATACAAGGTGGCGTCAACGAACTGCCCTGTGCCCGAACGATTGCGCTCGACCAACGCCAGCAGGACGCCGATGGTCGCAGACAAGCCCGTCGCCAGGTCGACAATCGGCACACCGATGCGCGTGGCACCGGATTCCGGCGAACCATTGATGCTCATCAACCCACTCATGGCCTGCGCAACAGCATCGTATCCGGGCGCGCCACCCAGCGGGCCGTCAGCACCGAAGCCGCTCACGCGGCAATGAATAAGGCGAGGGAAACGTACGCGCAGCACTTCTTCGTAGCCCAAACCCCAGCGCTCCATCGTGCCGATTTTGAAATTCTCGATAAGCACATCGGCATCTTCTAGCAAACGCAGAACAATTTCCCGTCCTTCGGGGCTCGACAGGTCAATCACCATACCCTGCTTGTTGCGATTCACGCCAAGATAATAGGCAGCCAGGCCAGTATCGTTGAACGGTGGCCCCCAGGCACGGGTTTCATCGCCCTGCGGCGGCTCAACCTTGATCACCCGTGCGCCATGATCGGCCAGCGTTTGAGCGCAAAATGGCCCGCCCAGCACACGCGATAAATCGATCACCTTGAGGCCGCTCAGGGCACCCATTGCGTCCAGTGCGCCTGTTGCATCAGTTGCGCCTGCCGATGCCGTTATGGATGGGGGTAACTCTTTCATGACAGGCCCTCGCCGTAAATGGTTATGTGCGCTGATTAAAACGCCGTCCCACCAGCGCCGAGGCAATATTGATCATCTGGATATCAATCGTGCCGCCCGCAATGCCCCAGCCCCAGCCATCGCGCAGGCGTTGCTCCATCGGAAACTGCGTTGAATAGCCATACGCCCCGAAAAGCTGCAAGGCCGTGCCACACACCTCACGCACGGTTTGGTTGGCATAGCATTTGGCGACGCTGCTTTCCAACATGGATGGCAACGCATGGCTGGCGTTTTGCGCCGCGCGATGGATCAGCAAGCGTGTGGCTTCCACCTTCATGGTCATGTCCGCCAGCTTTAACTGGACAGCCTGAAAATCCACAATCGGCTTGCCAAATTGCTGGCGCTCTTGCACATACTGCAAGGCATCCTCCAAGGCGCTTGCCGCAATGCCCAAACACATCGTGGCGTTACCACAGCGCTCCAGATCAAACGCTTCCATCAGTTTTTTGAAACCACCCGCCGGCACGATCAGATTTTCTTGCGGTACACGCACCGCATCGAAAAATATGTCGGCACTCGGGATGCCGCGAAATCCCAACAACTGTTCCGGCGCACCGAATGTCAAACCCGGGATGTCTTTCTCCACATAGACAGCACCGATACCCGCAGCCCCTGGCGCATCTGACATGCGGCAGTACACCACATACCCTCCCGAATGGCCGCTGCCACTGGACCAGCGCTTTTGCCCGTTGATGACGATTTCATCACCTTCAACATGCGCCGTGGTTTTAAGATCAGTCAATGCGGAACCCGCGTCGGGCTCGGACATCGCCACCGCAACCACCAGGTCGCCACGGCAAACGGCCGGCAAAACACGGCGCTTTAGCGCCTCGCTCGCAAAATGTTCAATGGCGCGAACGGGGCCCACACTGCTTTCAAAAATCGGGAATGCCACCGCCGAAGACACCTTGGCAAATTCTTCCATTACCAATAACGCTTCCAGATTACCCAACCCCATGCCACCGTATTCAGGGGCGACGTTAATGCCCAAAAAACCCATCTCGGCGTAGCGCCGCAGCCACTCGTGCGGCACGGGCGTTGCCGTGCGTTCCAGCTCACGCGCAACGGGCGTCATTTGCTCAACGGCAAAGCGGCGAGCGGTTGTTTGCAAGGACTGCTGCCCTTCAGTTAAGCGAAAATCCATGGGTCGGCATCCTGTCAAGGCTGATCTGGGTATTGATCAAAGGCTCATTGCGCTCACGTAATCTCGGCGCGGCCGTTATTGAGCACCATCACATCACGCTCAACCACCCGGGCACGAAAAGACACGATACTGCCATCGACCCACATTTCAGTGCGTATCGTCTCGCCCGGATACACCGGCGAGGTAAAGCGCACATTCATCGCAATCAAACGCGTGGGGTCGTTATCGCACACGACGCTAGTCAGCGCATAACCCGCAATGCCAAAGGTGCACAAGCCATGCAAAATCGGGCGCTCGAACCCTGCTGTCTTTGCCATGGCAGGTTCGGCATGCAGCGGGTTGTAGTCGCCCGATAAGCGATAGATGAGTGCTGCGCGCGAATCGGTCGAGCGGTCGAGAGTAACGTCTGGCGTACGTTCGGGCAGCACATGAATGACGGGCGCAGAACTTGCCGGCCCGCCAAAGCCGCCATCGGCACGGCAAAAGGTGGTGGAAGTCAAAGTGCAAAGCAACTCGCCACTGACCGCATCGGTAATTTTTCGCTCGGTCAATACCAGCGCGCCTCGGCTTTCGCCCTTGTCGATCACACCCGTCACTCGTGTACGGCCAATCACTTCGCCCGCAGCCTCTGGCAGGCGATGGATACGCAAGCCTTGCTCGCCATGCACAAGCTTTGTCCAATCAACGCCGGTACCCGGGTCTTTGATCCACAAGCCGGGGTAGCCCAACACAACGGGGTAAGTAGGCAAGACACACAGGTTTTTTTCATACACAAAGCGCAGCTCGGCTTCATTCATAGGGTCAGCGCCCAGCCCGATGCCCAGGGCATACAGCATGGTGTCACGCGTGGTATAGCGGTGACACACATCCTCAAACGGCCATGCCATCAGCTTGTCATAGTTAATTGCCATGCCGCTCTCTCCTGTCATTTTTTCTGCGCTAATTAGCGCGCCATTAAAACGTTCATTGCATCTCAAATTACAGCGTGGAGGCATCCCCCAGCAGCGCCGTTACTTGGCTGGAGAGCACGCCGCCACTGCCGTGGCATAGCGCGATGTGCGCATTATCCACTTGCCGTGCACCCGCTTCACCACGCAGTTGTTGTACCGCTTCAATCAGTAAGAAGGTGCCGTACATGCCCGGGTGGCAACACGACAAACCGCCACCATTGGTGTTCACGGCCAAGCTGCCGCCTGGCGCGATGCGCCCACCCCTCACAAAAGCACCGCCTTCGCCCTTGGCGCAAAAACCGAGGTCTTCCAAAAACAAGAGAGTGTTGATGGTAAAGGCGTCATACAGCTCAACCACGTCCACGTCCGCCGGCGCCAAGCCAGCCATGGCGAATGCACGCGGGCCGGATTCAGCCGCCGCCGTCACGGTTAAATCGGGCATGCTGCTGATTTGGCGATGCCAGTGCGCCATGGCCGTGCCCAGCATATACACCGGCGGCTTGGGGAAGTCTTTGGCGCGTTCGCTGCGCACCAGCACCAGCGCGCCACCACCATCGGTGACCAGACAGCAATCGAGTTTTGATAACGGGTCATTCACCATGCGCGACGCCATCACTTGCTCTATCGTGAGATCATCGCGCGCAAAGGCCAAGGGGTTCAACTGCGCCCAGCGCCGCGCCGCGACAGCCACTTCGGCCAAATCTTCACGGCGTGTGCCGAACTGGTGCATATGGCGTGCCGCGGCCAGGGCATAGCTGGTAATCGGATGCCGCGGATCGTACGGCGCTTCATAGGTTTGCGGCTCGGACATGGATTTGAGCTTGCCAAAGCCCGAGCCCTGGTTGCTGCCGTAGCAAATCAGCGCCACATCGCACAAACCATATTGCAGCGCCATCGCCGCGGGCAACAAATGGCCGACAAAGGATGAACCACCGATCATGGTGGTATCGGAAATTTTCGGCCGTATGCCCAAGTATTCCGCCGTGGATAAGGCCGGCATGAAGGCATGCGATGAGCCGGTAAATAAACCATCGACATCGCTGGGCTTCAATCCCGCATCGGTCAAAGCCTGATGCACCGCTTCGGTTTGAATTTCCATCGAGCTGCGATTGGGGGCCGCATTTAAAACACCGGGCAAGCCGCCCAGGCCCACACCCACAATTGCGGTTTTGCCGCGCAAGTCAGTTGCCTTCATGCAACACCGCCTTGCGCTGGCGTAAATACCAACAGCTTGCCTTTTTTCGGGTCGTCAATAATATGCGCACACACCGCCAGGCCAATGGACACCTCATGCGGCGGAATGCCATCCACCCGACTCATCATGCGCGGTCCCTCGCTCAAATCTACGAGCGCCACGTTATAGTCGCCCCCTTGCTCAGGTTTCCTGCGTACCACAGTGGTTGAATACACCACACCTTGCCCGCTGGCGAACTGCCAGGCGAGTTCTGGCGAACCACAATGCGGGCAGAGCACACGCGGGTAGAACACATATTTTTTGCACTCATCGCACTGCTGCAGCATGAACCGCCCTTCAGCGAGCGCTGCTGCAAAAACGGCATCCGGCCCTGGGCCATTAAAGGCATTTGTCATATCACTCGTTGCACTTAAATAGCGTTGAAATTGAAAAATTCAGCTGCGCAATTGCAAGACGCTGGAAGCCAGAATGTTGCGCTGAATCTCGCTACTGCCGCCGTAAATGGTAGCTGGCCGGGCATTGTAAAAGCTGGTAAGGACATCAATCTTTTTACCATTCACCTCAATATCGCCCGCCACGGCACCTGACCCGCCGGTGATTTCAACCAGCAAATTCGCCAGCCGTGAAAAGGTTTCTGCCGCCCACACTTTAAGCATGGAAACATCGGGCCCCAGCTGTTCGCCACGTTTGACTTGCTCGACAAACCGCACATAGAGCGCACTTAAATCGGCGACATCCAGCTGCAATTGGGTATAACGATCGACAAAACCCTGATCGCTAAATAAACCCAAGGCATGCGCTGCCTCTTCCACGCGCGAGAGTGCATATTGCGATTGCTTCGGGCTCCCGAGAAAAATGCGCTCAAAGCCGAGCAAGGCCTTGGCAATACCCCACCCTTGGTTAAGCCCCCCCACGAGATTAGCTTTGGGCACACGGACATTTTCAAAGAAGACTTCACAAAATTCTTCATGGCCCGCGATATTGCGAATCGGCCGAACAGTAATTCCCGGGGTGGTGAAGTCAACCAGCAGAAAACTGATGCCTTCCTGCTTTTTCACGGTTTTATCGGTGCGTACGAGCAGAAAAATATGGGTGGCATCTTGTGCGAGGGTAGTCCATGTTTTCTGCCCGTTGACAATGAAATCATCGCCTTCTTCAACCGCGTCTGTGCGCAAACTGGCTAGATCGGAGCCGGCATTGGGTTCAGAGTAGCCTTGGCACCAGATGTTTTCGCTCTGGATGATTTTTGGCAGATATTTCTGCCGTTGTTCGTCACTGCCATATTGAATCAGCAGCGGGCCTATCATCACAATACCCATGTCCGGCGCACGGCCCACACCCCAGCGCTCCTGCTCTTCGATAAACACAATGAGCTTTTCAGGGCTTAGCCCCATGCCGCCATAAACCTGTGGCCAACTGGGGGCAACCCAGCCTTTACGCGAGAGCGTCATGTACCAGTCTTTAATTTCCGCCCAGCGCAAACGGGTTTTGGGATAACGCAATTCGGCAGGATAGTTTTGTTCAAAAAAGGTGCGCACCGTTTGGCGAAAAGCTTCGGTATCCAGCGCGTTCCAGTCTGTGGTCTGGTTTGTAGTCGTCATATTTATTCTCCTTGCTTCAAACAGACGGGGTAGTGAGTTTTGTAAGTGTTGAATACCGACGGCGCTGCGTTTGCGCGTTGCCCAGCCAGGCGGACAACACCAGCGCGCGCTGCACATACAGCCCCAGGTCGTATTCATCGGTAAAACCAATCGCGCCATGCAGCTGCACCGATTCACGCGCCATTAATAAACCGGCATCCGAAGCGCGCGCCTTGGTGCGACTGGCCATCGCAGCACGCTCCACCACGGTGGCGGCACCATCCAGCATATCGATCGCTTGCCCGACAACGGCTGATGTCAGCTCTTGTTGGATGAGCAAATCGACAGCGCGATGTTGCAATGCCTGAAAGCTGCCAATGGGTTTGCCAAACTGCACGCGTGTGCGTAGATACTCCAATGTCATGTTAAGCATGGCTTGTTGCAATGCCAGCAACTCCACACTGGTCATCACCAGGGCTTCGTCATACGCACGCGTGAATGCCGACATTGCCGCGGCCCCCTGCGCCAGGCACTGGCTTTCCTCGAGCATCACGCCATCAAAGCGCACGCTCGCGGCGCTTGTGCCGTCTGCTAGGGCGACGACGTTAACCTGCACACCGGCAGTCGTTGCCGGCACCCACCATAAAGACAGCCCTTCGCCTTGCTTGGCAGTGACGACAAAACCATCGCAATCCGCACCGGGACGCACGTGGTGTTTTTCGCCTGAGAGTTGGATGCGGCCATTAGTCGGCGCTGCTGAGACGGCGTGCGCCAGCAAACTCACATCCAACCCGGCAAGCTCTTCTTGCCAAGCCACAGCGGGAATCAATTCACCTGCTGCGATGCTTGCCAGTAGCTGCTGCTGCAATTCGCCACTGCCGCCGGTTTTAAGTTGGTGTTCAGCACTATGTTCTATCAAGCGGCTAGCAAATACCAAAGCCGGAACCACCGGTTCGGGGGCGACTTGCGTGGCCAGCGCACTCACCACCGCGGCCATTTCGCCAAAACCCTGGCCATAGCCCTCAAATGATTCAGGGATGAGCAGCCCCGTCCAGCCTTGCTCGGCGAGCTTAGTCCAAAAGCCGCGATCAAAACCCGTTGCCGAGCCGCGCAAAGCGCGTGCCCGCGTGAGTGGTGAGGCTTTGATCGCAAAGTTTTGCGCACTCTCGCTCAGCATGCGAATGTTGTCTTGCCGTTCAGTATCCAGATGATGATTATTCATGGGTTCGCTATCCAAAAAAATTCAAAAAAACTCAAAAGAAATTTAATGCGTGCATAAAAGCACTTAATACGACTTGGGTAAACCCAATACTTTTTCTGCGATGTAACACAAGATCAATTGCGGGCTGATAGGGGCAATGCGCGGGATCATGATCTCGCGCAAATACCGTTCAACGTGATATTCCTTGGCATAACCATAACCACCGTGGGTCATCACCGCGCGCTGGCAAGCCTCGAACCCCGCTTCCGCCGCCAAGTACTTTGCCGCGTTCGCATCCGCACCACACGGCTCACCGTGATCGTACTTCCACGCGGCGCGCATCGTCATCAGATCCGCCGCCTCAAGCTCCATCCACGACTCGGCCAAGGGATGCTGAATCGCCTGGTTTTTTCCAATGGGCCGGTTAAATACAATGCGTTCATTGGCATACCGCGTGGCACGATTCAGTGCCGCTCGCCCCAGCCCTGTCGCTTCGGCAGCAATGAGAATCCGTTCGGGATTCATGCCATGCAAAATGTATTCAAACCCGCGACCTTCTTCGCCAATACGGTCAGCCACCGGCACCGGCAAGCCATCAATAAAGAGCTGGTTGGAATCCACTGCTTTGCGGCCCATTTTGTCTATCTCGCACAACTCAACATACTTGCGATCAAGACTGGTATAAAACAAGCTCAAGCCCAAAGATGGCTTACTGCATTGATCTTGTGGCGTCGTACGCGCAAGAATCAACATCTTCTCGGCAACTTGCGCCGTAGAGATCCACACCTTTTCACCGGAAAGAACATAGTGGTCGCCCACGCGCTCGGCACGGGTTTGTAATTGGGTGGTGTTTAGCCCTGTATTTGGCTCGGTCACCGCAAAACAGGCTTTCTCGCGTCCGGCAATCAACGGCGGCAGCATGCGCTGTTTTTGTTCCTCCGTGCCGAACACCGCCACTGGCTGCAGCCCGAAGATATTCATATGCACAGCCGAAGCCCCCGACAGCCCCGCCCCGGAAGCCGTGATGGTTTGCATCATCACCGCAGCCTCAGTAATACCCATGCCACTACCGCCGTACGCAACGGGCAGGCAGATGCCTAGCCAACCCCCGTCAGCAAAGGCACGATGCAACTCGTGGGGAAAGCCGCCCGCACGATCTTTTTCCAACCAGTAGTGATCATCAAACTGTGCGCATATTTTGCCCACGGCATCACGAATGCTGGTGTGCTCCTCCGATTGTGAAAAGTCCATTGTAGATGTAGTGCCGCAGATGGGATGTTGATACGGAATACTTAACTTTCCGAAAAGTCATTATTTTTTTAATGATTATAGGGCGAGACTTTCTCTTTCTACGACGCTTATTTTCACGTTAAATTTGCAGCGCACAGCGCATCCCCTGATCTATTGCGCGCAGGGCATCCAGCTCGGCAGCTTCATCTGCGCCACCAATCAAATCAGGTGTTACGCCTAGCGCACATAACGCCTCAAACAAACTGCGCTCCGTTTCTTGTCCTGTGCAAAGCACGATGGTATCGGCAGCCAGCACCTGCGCTTCGCCATTCACCGTGAGGTGTAAGCCCGCATCATCAATGCGCTCGTAATGACAGCCAGCCAGCATCTCGACACCATAGCGTTGCAAGCTTGCTTTTAGTGCCCAGCCGGTCGTGAGCCCCAGCGTACGGCCGGGCTTATCAGGTTTGCGCTGCACCAGCGTGACCTGCCGAAAGGGTTGCGCCGGGGCGGCAGCCTTTAACCCCCCGTGTGCATCAGGGGACATATCCACGCCCCAGGTGTTTTGAAACTGTTGGATCGGGTCTTGTGCTATCTGCGCATCGCTTGGCTGGTGGCAAAGAAACTCTGCCAGATCGAAGCCGATACCACCGGCACCCATCACCACCACGCGCTGACCCGGTATCACCCGCCCGGAAAAAACCTCCGGATAGCTCACCACGCTAGCGTGAGTAATACCCGGAATATCCGGCACACGCGGGCGCACACCCGTGGCAATAACGATGCGATCGAACTTGCCCGCAACCAACCTAACAGCATCGGGTTTTTCGCCGAGTCGCAATGCCACACCCAGTACCTCTAACCGCCGCCGGTAGTAGCGTAGCAGCTCGTTAAACTCCTGCTTTCCTGGCACTTGCCTGGCATAGTTAATTTGCCCGCCGATAGTGTCAGCCGCTTCAAACAAGGTAACGCAATGGCCTTGTTCGGTTGCCGTGACGGCACATGCCAGCCCGGCAACTCCCGCGCCCACCACTGCAATACGACGTCTGCCAGCCGATGGTTTGATTTCTGCAAACGTCAGTTCATGACCTGCACGCGGATTCACCAGGCAGGTCGCCGGACGATCCGAAAAAATATAATCCAGGCACGCCTGATTGCAGGCAATGCACGTATTGATCTCATCCGCACGCCCGTGCTCTGCTTTGTGCATGAAGGCAGGGTCGGCGAGAAATGGTCGCGCCATCGATACCAAATCAGCATCGCCGCTGGCAAGCAGCGCTTCGGCAACATCCGGTGCGTTAATGCGGTTGGAAGCCACCACGGGGATGGCCACCACGCGCTTGAGACGCGCTGCGGCAAAACGCCACGCTGCACGGGGCACCACAAATGCAATGGTGGGGATGCGCGCCTCGTGCCAGCCGATGCCGATATTCAAAATATCGGCACCCGCCGCCTCAATCGCGCGCGCAAGCTGCGCGACTTCATGCGCATCGGCGCCATCTTCAACCAAGTCCATGGCCGAGATACGAAACATGATCAAAAAACCAACACCCAAACGTTCGCGCATGCGGCGGACAATTTCAACCGGCAACCGATGCCGGTTTTCAACGCTGCCACCCCACGCATCGGTGCGCTGATTGGTGCGCGTTACCGTGAATTGGTTGAGTAAATAGCCTTCCGAACCCATCACTTCCACACCATCAAAACCAGCCAGCGCAGCGAGCTCAGCGCAGCGCACAAAATCTTCTATCGTGGTTTCGATTTCAGCCTCGGTCAATTCGCGCGGAATGCTGTGATTAATGCGCGATGGAATAACCGACGGAGCCACAGGTGAAGGAATTCGCGCATAGCGTCCTGCGTGCAATATTTGCAACAGCATGCGTCCGCCTTCGGCATGCACGGCCTCGGTAATGCCGCGCAATTTCGCCGCCTGCTCCGGAGTAGCCAATAGCGGGCCACCTTTTTCCAGCAGCCCTTTGACATTGGGGGAAAAACCGCCTGTCACCATCAAGGCAACGCCGTGACGGGCACGCTCGGCATAAAACATCGCTTGGCGCTGGAGAGGGCGATCCATTGTTTCCAGACGCAAATGCATGGAGCCCATGATGGCGCGATTCTTCAACACATGCGCGCCTACCTGCAACGGGGAAAAGAGCGTGGGGAAAGGGGGAGAACTCATAAGCAGTGAGGAATACGGGATGATAAAAAAATTTGATCTTACCCTGCTCAGGCAGTTTATCGTTGCAGCCAGAAGACACAATGGACTTTTTCATTCTCGCCATCCCCCGAGGGGGCTTGTTGCGCGGCGTATCACCGGCGCCGACTTTTCATTGTTCGGCCATGGTTACGCGCCTGCGTGAGCTTCGTCTAATGTTCGGGTAAGCGCAAAGCTGGTCACACCCAACACCAAAAATCCCGCCATACCCAATGACAGACCCAGCGTGCTATCCCACAGCAGCGGAACAAGCAAAGCGCTTGATAGCGCGCCGATCAGCGTAGAAATCGCACTCATGGTGCTCGAGGTTAATCCCCGCCGCTCGGGGAACAAATCGAGAACCAGTAACTGCATATTCGGCATCGAGAGCGACATGCCGCAAGCAAAAATCGGCAATGGCAAAATCGACCAGGGCAAGCTCGGTGGCAGGGTCAGATTAATCACCAGATTCAAGCTGGCAGCAACCGCCATGATCGCGTAGCTGATCACGATAGTGCGCCGATGTGTGAGCCGCCCGGCTAATTTCCCCGAAAAAAAAGAACCTATCATCATGCCAATCACCTGGGGCACAAACATCACTGCAAACGATTGTGGCGTGAGCCCCAGATGGCGAATAAGAAATACCGGCGCCGCCACGACATAAATAAAAAATGCGTTGAAAGTAAACGCACTGGCCAACGCCAGGCGATTAAACAGACCATGACTCAGCATGTCTTGATAAGCCTGCAATAATTTCAGGGGATGCAGCGATTGCCGTTTTTCCACCGCGAGCGTTTCGGGCAGCCAGGCCAGGCAAGCGGCGAGTAACAAACCCGTAAACAGCGCAAGAAAAATAAAAATCCCCCGCCAGTCATAGAAGCGCAAAAGGTAGCCACCCACAATGGGTGAAACTGCCGGCGCAATGGCGAAAAGAATCGCTACCTTGGCCATCAGCCGCTGCGCGTGGGCGCCGTGCAGCACATCACGTACCATGGCCCGGCCCACCACCATGCCGACACCTGACGACATGCCTTGCAACGCGCGCCCAAGCCACAACATTTCAATACGCGTAGCAAAAGCGCACAGCAGTGAGGCCAGAACGAACAGCAATAGCCCGGCGAGAATAATGCGTCGCCTGCCCAAGGCATCTGATAGCGTGCCATGCCACAGCATCATGAAGCCAAAGGGGATCAGATAGAAGGTGAGCGTTTGCTGAATCTGCAATGCCGACGTGCCCAATTGCTGCGCCATTTCGGGGAAAGCCGGCAGATAAGTATCAATTGCAAACGGGCCGATCGCAGACAGTGCGGCAAGCAAAAAAGCAAAGTGTTGTTGTGAGATTTTCATCTGCCTGACTATACCGCAGGAGCCGCAGCGCTCTCATGGCTGTCATGTAAAGCCCGATAAAATGACCGCAGGAAAAATGAGGAGCATGAATCACCATGACAGCTGCAATGACAACCACACCCGCGATACTCAGCTTGCGCGAAAATGACATCGCTACGGTGACGCTGTGCAATCCCGGCAAGCTCAACGCGCTCAATGCCCCCATGTGGCAACAGTTGCACGACGTTATGCGCACGCTGAGCGATGATGAAACTTTACGCTGCATCATTGTGCGCGGTGAAGGCGCAGCCTTTGCCGCCGGGGGCGACCTGGAAGAATTTCGCACTGTCCGCGCCACCGTGGATCTCGCCTTGGCTTACCACGAGGCCGTGGGTGCGGCGCTGGCCGCAATCGAGCACTGCGCGGTTCCCACCATCGCGGCGATTCTCGGCCCATGCATCGGTGGCGGGTTGGAAATTGCCTGCGCTTGCGATTTGCGCATCGCAGGTCACAGCGCCAAGTTTGGCGCACCAATCATGAAGCTCGGGTTTTCCATGTACCCTGGTGAGCTTCATGGTTTGCTCGCCCTCGCAGGCCCGGCGGTAACCAAAGAAATTCTGCTCGAAGGCCGCTTATTTACCGCCGATAAAGCCTATGCCAAGGGTTTACTCACACGCGTCACCGAAAACGCGCAGGTGTTCACTGAAGCGCACGCCACCGCCCGCCGCATTGCCGCAGGAGCGCCCTTGGTGGCTAGAGCGCACAAACAATGGATCACCCGCCTATCTACCGGGCAACCACTCACTCTGGAAGAAAAGCGTGAGGCATTTCGATTTCTTGATACAGCCGATTATCAAGAGGGTCTTGCTGCCTTTCTTGAAAAACGCCCGCCTCAATTCCGTGGTGGTTAACCCTCATCTGAATTGAGTACACCATGAATCCACTGATCTCCTGGACGCACATCGACACCGTGTTGCTCGACATGGATGGCACCTTGCTTGACCTGCATTTTGATAACCATTTCTGGCAGACGCATTTGCCGCAACGTTATGCTGAATCACTTGATCGGCCGCACGATGTAGTGCGCCACGAATTGATGACACGTTTTCGCCAAGGCGCGGGCACGCTCGCTTGGTATTCCGTCGATTTCTGGCAAGGTGAGCTGGGTTTGGACATCATGCAGTTAAAAGAAGAAGTGGCGCATCTGATTGCCGTTCATCCGCATGTGCTCACCTTTCTTGCTGCCGTCCGATTGAGTGGGCGGCGCATTATTCTGGCGACTAACGCACATCATAAAAGCGTGACCTTGAAAATGTCCCGCACCGGGCTCACCCCGCACTTTGATGCCATCGTCAGCTCGCATGCCCTGGGCGCGGCCAAAGAAGAACAGGCGTTCTGGCAACACTTGAATAAAATAGAACCCTTTGACCCCGCGCGCACCTTGCTGGTGGATGACAGTTTGCCGGTGCTGGATTCCGCCCGCCGCTATGGCATCGCACATTTGGTTGCGGTTAAAAAACCAGACACGCGACAACCGCAAAAAGATACTGCAGGCTACCCTGCGATTGATGATTTTTTACAGCTCATGCCCGAGTGATCGGCCGGCATGAAAGTCGGCACCCCAAGGGTGCTTCCTGCGGGGCGCGCTGCGGGGACGGCGAAAAGCGAACCTTTTGCAGGATGTGGAGGATTGGCGTCTCCAGAATGGAATTATCTCAATGGCTAAACAGCCCATGCAACATTTTTATCAACAGCAGCAAGATCACGCTGGCAAAAATCTTTTTCAGCGTTGCCACCGGCAGCCGATGTGCCAGCCGCGCACCAACGGGCGCAACCAGCGCGCTGGCCAGCACCGTGCCCGCTAACGCAGGCAAATAGATAAAACCAAAACTGCCTGCCGGTAATCCGCTCGCCCCGTAACCGGACAGCATGTAGCCTAGGGTGCCAGCCAGCGCAATGGGCAAGCCAACGGCCGCGGATGTGCCAATGGCCTGGTGCATTTTGACATTGCACCACAGTAAAAATGGCACAGTCAGCGAGCCACCCCCAACTGCTGCCAGCGCAGAAATACCTCCGATTCCCACACCAGCACCCAGCATGCCCCACCGCCCGGGAAGTTCGCGCGCAGGGGCCGGTTTGGCATTGATGATCATTTGTGACGCAACGTAAGCCATGAACGCGGCAAAGAAAACAGCCAGCGGCCTTGTCGCCACATGTGCCGCCAGTTGCGCGCCCAGCAGCGTGCCGACAATGATGCCGGGACTGATGGTTTTCACCACAGCCCAGTTAACCGCTTGATGCTGATGGTGAGTGCGCATACTGGAAATCGACGTGAAAATAATGGTCGCCATTGAAGTACCCAGCACCAGATGCATCAGATGCACATCCGGAAACCCTTGCGCGGCAAACAGCATGACCAGAACAGGCACCACCACGGCACCGCCGCCTATGCCCAGCAAACCAGCAAAAAAACCGGCAAATGCACCCAGCGCAAGATAAGCGAAAAACCAACCCGCCCAGTTCATTTCGCGCCTATCAGTTTTTCCATGATGAACTTCCATTCCGCAGGATCCACCGGCGTGATGGATAAGCGATTACCCTTTTGCAAAGTACGCATGCCAGAGAGCTCAGGATGTGCTCGCAACTCATCCAGACTGATCAGCCGCGTTTTGCGCACGATGCGCACGTCCACATTCATCCAGCGCGGGTTTTCAGACGTCGCCTTGGCGTCGAAATAATGGCTTGTCGGATCGAACTGGGTGCGATCAGGATAAGCCTGCCGTGCAACCTCGGCCACCCCGGCAATGCCCGGTTCGGGGCATGAAGAATGATAGAAAAAAACCCCGTCGCCGACGGACATTTGATCACGCATGAAATTGCGCGCCTGATAGTTGCGCACGCCCCACCAATCCACCGTTTTCTGCGGCATGACCAGCACATCATCAATGCTGATCACCGAGGGTTCGCTTTTCATCAACCAGTAGCGCGACATGCCAATAGTCTCCAAGTGTTTTTTAACAAAAACACTACATTTTTTACTTAATAAAACCTAAAAATAAACCCCAATAACGCGAAATAATTCACGCACTTGGGGTTGTTAAGACAACTTCACGCAGCTTTAGGCTTAGGGCTCCCCCGCGCATGGCGTTTGGCCGACATCCTGAACCTGAGTTCAGGGAGGTTACATTCCAGCCGCATCAGGCGCGCTTACAAGAAGCGATCACAACAGCAGCATTCAAGGGCAGTAACCAGCAACAATGCGTATTGGCTCAAAGAATGATGACCTTGGCGCACACCGCAGGGGAAAATCAGGGAAAACGAGCTAGATATAACTATCGATAACAACTGCCCGTTGCAACGACCAAAAAACCATTTAAGGCAATGGCGACTGGTATATCGCTAGCGATTGATTCAGCTTGCTTTCAATGGAGTTCATTCTACGCTGAATCGTTTCGTTTTCAAGTCTGACGAAAAGATCAGGTGTTGCATTTTTCAAGGTGAGTAATTCATGCGCAATGTTCAGCGCCGCCATCACCGCAATGCGCTCACTGCTACTGCGCGCACCGCCTGATGCTTGCGGGGTTTTGCCACCGATACTTTTAAGTTTATCGTCGAGAAACGCCACCGCAGCCGCCAATGCGTCACGCTCGGCCGGAGCGCACGCCACACGGTAATCTTTACCCAGTAAATGAATATCCAGCGTTTCGCTCATGGCTCAGGCATTTCCGGCAGTTGATCGCGCAAGGCAGCAAGACGCTCACAGGTCACGATGATTTTGTGATTTAAAGTCGATTTTTCGGCTTCTAGCGTTGTCACACGCAGGCGCAGCGTTTCATTTTCAGCACGCAGGCCCTGCATGATGGCTAAAAGCTGATCAATCTTGCGTTCAAAGGAATCGAGAGAGGACATCATCGACGAAGTTTCGGCGAAAACCAGAATCTGGTCAAGCCTTACGCGCTAACTTCTGCGCTAACCCGCAGATATTAACAAGTATGGGGGAACGAATATGTGTGAATGAGTCAGTGTGAACCACGCGACTCTGGCAAAATGCACAAATGCCTTCCGACGTCTTTTCTGCGGCCGCCGTGCGCCGCGCCCTGGTCATCAAGTTACGCCATCACGGCGATGTTTTACTGGCCAGCCCGGTCATCTCAACCCTGCACCGTCTCGCCCCCGGGTGTGAGATAGATGCCTTGGTGTATAGCGACACCGCACCCATGCTTGCCCTCCACCCGCAAGTGGCTCAGCTCCATGTCATCGACCGCCAGTGGAAAAAGCAGGGCATCTGGCGTCAATTGATCGCCGAAGGTCGGCTGTTGGCCCAATTACGCGCGCGACACTATGATCTGGTTATCCATCTCTCAATACATAAACGAGGTGCGTGGCTCACGCGTTTGCTACGCCCGCGCTGGTCGGTTGCCCCACGCTTGAATCGTCGTGGTAAAGAAGATTTGTGGGCGCGCAGCTTTACGCATTTTTACCCCGGACAATCGCACCCTGATCGGCATACGGTAGAAAGCAATCTGGATAGCCTGCGCGCCTTGGGCCTTGCGCCAACGACCCCAGACAAGCGCGTGATTCTCGTCCCCGGCACACCTGCAGAAGCCCGTATAGATGCGCTCATGGCGGCGCACAGTTTAATCCCAGGAAAATTTATTCATATTCACCCCACGTCACGCTGGCTGTTCAAATGCTGGCCAGCTGAACGCGTCGCCGAACTGTGCCAATTGTTGAGGAACAACGGCTGGCGCATTGCGTTAACCGCTGCACCTGATGCGCAAGAGATAGCCATGATTCAGACGATACTTGCAAGCCAGGCACTCCGCTCCGCACTCAACTCAAAATCGCTGATTGATTTATCTGGCCAGCTTTCGTTAAAAGAACTGGCTGCGCTAACCTCGCGCGCCAAGTTGTTTGTGGGTGTGGATTCCGCCCCCATGCATATCGCAGCCGCTATGGGCACACCCACCGTGGCGATATTCGGTCCCTCCGGTGACCGCGAATGGGGTCCCTGGCAAGTCGCCCAGCGCATTGTGACTTCAACAAATCATGTCTGCCGCCCATGTGGCCGTGCGGGTTGCAACAACAGCAAGATCAGCGAATGCCTGACGACCCTGCCCGTAGCCAAGGTCATGGCCGCATGCGAGGATCTGCTATGAAGCTCGCCATCGTGCGGCAGAAATACACGCCGTTTGGCGGAGCAGAACGATTTGTCGAACGTGCACTCTCCAGCTTGAAGACACAACACGATGATGTCGACATCATCGCGCGGCAATGGGCAACGCCAACCACAGTACCAACCGTAGCGCCATCAGCAGGCCACCGCGTAAACCCTTTTTACATCGGCCGCACCTGGCGCGACTGGAGCTTTGCGCGCGGCGTACAAAAAATCATCGCATCGGGTGAATACGATCTCGTGCAAAGCCACGAGCGCATTCCCGGCTGCCATATTTACCGTGCGGGTGACGGCGTGCATGCCACGTGGCTTGCCTTGCGCGCCGCCTCACGCAGTCCGCTATCGCGCCTCACCGAGCGGCTCTCGCCTTGGCATCGCTACACCTTGCGCGCCGAAGCGGCCATGTTTCGCCATCCGAACCTCAGCGCGGTGATTTGCAACTCGCACATGGTGCGTGACGATATTGCACAGCGCTTTGGCATCCCGCTCGAAAAGCTGCCCGTGATTTACAACGGAGCCGATCTGGAACATTTTCATCCGCGCTTGCGCGCCACGCATCGTACGGCAATGCGCGCAAAAGTCGGCGCTGGCGATACGACACCTATCGTGCTTTTTGTCGGTTCCGGCTTTGAACGCAAAGGCTTGCCCACCTTGCTTGATGCGTTTGCTCTCCTGCCCGCATCGGCAGCTGAACTGTGGGTAGTGGGGCATGACAAAGCCACTCTGGCGATGCAGAAAAAAGCTGAAAAACTCGGACTCGCGGGGCGCGTTCGTTTCTGGGGACCGCAAAAAGATGTGCGCCCTTTCTATGGTGCTGCCGACATCTTTGCGCTGCCCACACTATATGATCCCTTCCCGAACGCAGCGCTTGAAGCCTTGGCGTGCGGGCTACCGCTGATCACCACCACTACCTGCGGTGCCGCAGAATTGGTGACAGTTGCCAATGGTCTCGTGGTAGCCGCGCATCATCCTGAATCACTCGCTGTGGCAATCAGCACGCTGTGCAAAACAGGCCGCGCTGCTGCTATGCAAACAGCGGCGCGCGCAAGCGTTAACACACTTGATCTCGCCCGCATGGCAGAAAAATTAACAGCACTTTACACACGCATTCTGCAAGAGAAAGCCGCGCACTAAGTCGGTCAGCAACTACCCCCAGCCCTTGAACACCGATTTTTGCATTTTGCCGAGCACTTCAATTTCAACATCGGAACACGGCGAAGCACGGCAAGCCAGCACGGTGCCACGGGCTTCTTCTTCTGCGCTGACATGTGCCCGGCTCATCAATCCGGTTTTCTCCCAAGCACCTGTCACCACTACGACTTTGCAAATGCCGCAACCACCATTCAAGCAGCCGATCGGTATGCCACGCCGCCCAAGTCGCGCCATGCCTTGCAACATGCTCTCACTGGGCAGGCATTCATAAACTTCATTGGTCTGCATGAGCTTGACGCGATAGCGTTTATCCGGCATCGATGCAGAATCAATGCTATCTGCCTCCTCGGATGTAGGCATTTCTTGTGTTGTCATTGTTTTGTTCTTTATGTGGTCAAAACAGTCAAAATGTAAAGGATAGAATATAAGTGTTGCTCATGGGACGCACACTAAGGAAGACACATGGAATGTACCGTACGGTGGCACGAAGGGATGAGTTTTATTGCCGAAACTGGCAGTGGCCATTTAGTGGCGATGGATGGCGCACCGGACGCCGGGGGACGGAACCTGGCCCCACGCCCGATGGAAATGTTGCTGGCTGGTTTGGGCGGCTGCACGGCCTTTGATGTCGTACTGATTCTGCAGCGTGGCCGGCATGCAGTGAGCGGCTGCACAGTAAAACTTGAAGCCGACCGTGCCGACACCGACCCCAAAGTATTCACGCGCATCAATCTGCACTTTACGGTGACAGGCAAGGCCTTAAAACCCGAAGCCGTTGAACGCGCGCTGAAACTTTCAGCAGAAAAATACTGCTCTGCTTCAATCATGTTGGAAAAAACTGCCGAAATTTCGCATAGCTTTGAATTGGTGGAGGCGTGACCGCACCGATCAAAGGTAATAAGCGGTTTTTGTCATCACTTTGGATGAGAGCTTCATCGCCATCTTGATGGGCAGCGGCAGTTCGCGCGCGCCTTGCTGAACAGCCATTTGCGCATGGTTGACTTCATCTGACTTCATTTGCTCGAGCACCACCCAGGATTTCTGGTCTTGCGGGGAGAGTTGCGCCTTGTGGCTTTCCAGGTGGCTTTCAACTTGCCGTTCGGTTTCGGCAAGAAATCCCAGGTTCCAGGCGTCGCCCAGCTTGCCTGCAATAAGTCCCAGGCTCAGTGAGCCGACATACCATAACGGATTGAGCAGGCTTTTTCTGCCACCCAGTTCGGCAATGCGCCGCTCTGTCCAGTTCAGATGCTCGGTTTCTTCTTGCGCGGCCCGGGCCAGGGCGCGCTTGACTTCGGGCTGGCGTGAGGTGAGTGCCTGCCCCTGATACAGCGCCTGCGCACAAATTTCACCACAATGATTAATGCGCATCAATGCGGCGGCATGGCGCTTTTCAGCTTCGCTCAAATTGGCTTCAGGCAGGTCTTCTCCCGGCATCGGGCGACTGGTGGGCGCAGGCGCAAACAGCGTGCGCAACACTTTGTCGAACTCGGGAATCAGACGGTCGATCATGCGCGAATACTCATGTAAAAACTTCGATAAACACTCATTTGGCGTTGGGATGCTTGCCTAGCTGCAAGGCACGGCGGCCTTCATCTGCCGTGGCAATGGGATTGCCGTCGGGACAAAACAATTCTTTGCTTAACGCCGCATGGTAGCGATTCACCGGCTTGTTTTCGATAGGCCGCCACTCGCTGATGCGCGCGGTGCGCCATTGTCCATCCGTGCTGCCTGTGGCATAGAGCTTCCAGGTGTGCTCTGCGCACCGAATTCCCTCAAAGCTGACATTTTCTGCCCCGCCTTCTGTGCGCACTACCAAGACATAACGCACAATGCCATCGTTCCCTACAGCGAGCGAACTGCTGTCAATGAAGTAATGATTGGTCGCCACGGCACTGACATAAAACTCCCGCAAGTTTCCAGATTTTGGGGCCGCAGGCAGCGTTACTTCCAGCTCTTTCCATTCAACAGTCTCTTCCGGCACGTACTCGATGCCGGAGCCCGCAGCGCGCCCGTAGCCATTATTCCTTTCGGCAAGTGCCGGGGCACTGACAATCCACAAAGCACCGGCCAGGCAAGCAAGGGAAATTTTGCATTGTGTATTCATATTCATCGTGTATCCATTACGGTGGATGATCCGTTAAGGATTGACTAGCGGATGCACCCGTGCTTTTCTGCTCAGGTGTTTGGCTGGGTTGAGTTAATGGCTGGGCCGCGTGTTGATTGACGTGCCCACGAAACAAGATATGCGAAAGTTCATTCAAGGCGGCCTCATACACGCCGCGCTTGAATTCAATCACGCTATCCAGCGGAATCCAGTACGAACTCCAGCGCCAGGCATCAAACTCCGGCCGCTCGCTGGCGCGCAGATGCACGTCGCTATCGCGGCCTGTTAGCCGCAACAGAAACCAGATCTGCTTCTGGCCGCGATAGTGACTCCGTCCTTCGCGGCGAACCCAGTGCTGTGGCACCTCATAACGCAACCAGCTGCGGGTACGGCCAATAATCCGCACATGTTCGGGCTTTAAGCCAACTTCCTCGTATAACTCCCGAAACATCGCCTGCTCAGGGGTTTCGCCTTTATCGATGCCACCCTGAGGAAACTGCCAGAAGTGCTCACGGATACGCTTGCCCCAAAAAACTTCATTACGCTGATTGGTCAAAATGATGCCGACGTTTGGGCGATACCCTTCACGATCAAGCATGACAGAATTCCAATAATTAACTGGGTGGTATTCTTTCACAATCAGGGCGCGCTGGAAAGCTACCTGCGTCTGGACATCTCGCAGGTAAAATAGCCCTCTTGCCATTTTTAGCCTGTATTACTTATGCGCGCCAGCCAGTTTTTCATTGCCACCCTCAAAGAAGCCCCCTCGGATGCCGAGATTGTCAGTCACCAGCTCATGCTCCGCGCCGGGCTGATTCGGCGTCTTGCCGGGGGTATCTATACCTGGATGCCGATGGGTTTGCGCGTGCTGCGCAAAGTAGAGACCATCGTGCGCGAGGAAATGAATCGCGCCGGAGGCATCGAGCTGCTGATGCCGGCCGTGCAACCTTTCGAGCTGTGGGAAGAATCCGGCCGCGGCCCGCAATACGGCCCCGAACTGCTGCGCTTCAAGGATCGCCACCAGCGTGATTTTGTCATTGGCCCAACGCATGAAGAAGTGATTACCGATATCGTGCGTCGCGAGGTGAAAAGTTATCGCCAGTTGCCAAGAAATTTTTATCAGATTCAGACCAAATTCCGCGACGAAATCCGGCCACGTTTTGGCGTCATGCGCGGGCGGGAATTCTTGATGAAGGATGCGTATTCATTCCATACTTCGTTCGCTGATCTGGAACGCGAATACAGCGTCATGCATGACGCTTACACGCGTATCTTCACTCGGCTTGGCCTTGGATTTCGCGCCGTGGCGGCAGATACCGGCTCGATTGGCGGCACCGGTTCGCACGAATTTCATGTGCTGGCCGACTCCGGCGAAGACGCTATCGCCTTTTGCCCGACGTCCGACTACGCGGCGAATGTTGAACTGGCTGAGGCAGTAGCGCCTGGAAAAGTCGGCGCTGACGAGACGGCGATGATGGAAAAACACGCGACGCCAGGCAAGACCAAATGCGCCGACGTAGCAGGGTTTCTTGACGTGCCACTCACCCGGATGGTCAAGGCAGTCGCCGTAATGGTGGGCTCTGCCCAGGCAGCCGGTCAGTTTGTCCTGCTGCTGTTGCGCGGCGACCATGATCTGAACGAAGTCAAGACGCAAAAATGCATTGGCGAGTTTCGCTTTGCGCGCGATGAAGAGATTGTGGCAGCGCTGGGTTGCAAGCCCGGCTACATTGGACCGGTGGGCTTTAATGGCCGTATCGTTGCTGACCGCGCGGTGGCCGTAATGAGCAATTTTGTTTGTGGCGCCAACGCAGAAGGTCATCACTTGACCAGTGTGAATTTCGGCCGCGACTTGCCGCAACCCACAGAAATTGCCGATATTCGCAATGTGGTCGCCGGCGATCCTTCACCCGATGGCAAAGGCGTACTTGAATTGTGTCGCGGCATTGAAGTCGGCCATATTTTCCAGTTGCGCACCAAATATGCCGAAGCGCTCAAATGCACGTTTCTTGACGAGCAGGGCAAGGAACAAGTCATGGAAATGGGCTGTTACGGCATTGGCGTATCACGCATCGTAGGCGCGGCCATCGAACAAGGACATGACGAACGCGGCATTGTTTTTCCGCAAAACATCGCCCCGTTTGCAGTAGTGATCGTGCCCATGGCGTATGGCAAATCAGCGATGGTGAAAACAGCAGCAGACGCGCTGTATGCCCAACTGCTCGCGGCAGGCATTGATGTGCTGCTGGATGATCGCGATGAACGCCCCGGCTCGATGTTTGCCGATTGGGAACTGCTCGGTGTGCCGCATCGCGTGGTGGTAGGCGAGCGCGGCTTGAAAGACGGAAAGCTCGAATACAAGGGCCGCAGCGAGGCTGACGCGACGCTGGTGGCGACAGATGAAATTACCGGATTCTTGCAGCAAAAACTGTGCGCCTGACCATTTCCCTTAATTCACTTGGCGTTCTTGGTACGCTGTTATTTGCCAGCCATGCGTGGGCGGGCGCGCAGCAATACGAGCCCTTGGCGGCCAGTGTGCAGGCAGCATTGCAGGCAACGATTGCCGACCATGCCGCGCCTGAACCGCAGTTTCCTTCACCCGAAGAAAAAATAAACTGGCTCACCGAAATGTCACGCCGGCTGGAGACGCGCATGCCGGATCGCGAAGCGCGACTGGATTTCCTCAAGACCGTTTATTACGAAGCCAAGCGTGCCGGGCTTGATCCACAAATGGTGCTGGGCCTGATCCAGGTGGAAAGCGGTTTCAGGAAATACGCCGTGTCATCGGTCGGCGCGCGTGGCTATATGCAGATCATGCCTTTCTGGGTCAAGCTGATCGGCAGCCAGGACAGCAATCTGTTTCACCTGCGCACCAATCTGCGTTTTGGCTGCACCATCCTGCGCCATTATCTCGACATCGAAAATGGTGACCTGTACCGCGCGCTGGGCCGCTACAACGGCAGCCTGGGCAAACCTGAGTATCCAAATATCGTGCGCAGCGCATGGGAGGGACGCTGGGGCTGGGGGCCAAGGGTGATGCAGGCTACACGCTGAAAAGTCAGCGCTGGCAATACGGCGTTAAGGAAGCCTTTCAGCGCGTAGCCAGCGTTATCGCATCCCCGGCAACATCCCCTTCATGCCGCGCATCATCTTCTGCATGCCGCCTTTGGAGAACTGCTTCATCATTTTCTGCGTCTGCTCGAATTGATTGAGCAGACGATTCACCTCTTGCACCGATACTCCGGCGCCCGTGGCGATGCGTCGCTTGCGCGTGGCTTTGATGATTTCCGGCTTTGTACGTTCCGTCGGCGTCATTGAATTGATGATGCCTTCCAGACGGTTCATCGATTTATCATTGACCGTGCTGCCTGCCTGTTGCGCGGCCTGACTTAGCTGGGCGGGCAGTTTGTCGAGCAGGCCGGCCATGCCGCCCATTTTTTTCATCTGCCCGATTTGCTCTTTGAAGTCGTTCAGATCAAACCCCTTGCCAGATTTCATTTTCTTGGCAAATGCTTGAGCCTTGTCTTGATCGACGTTACGCTGGGCATCTTCAACCAGACTCAGAATATCGCCCATGCCGAGAATACGGCTGGCCATGCGTTCGGGATGAAACTCTTCCAGCCCGTCGAGCTTTTCGCCCACCCCGGCAAACTTGATCGGTTTGCCGGTGACATGGCGTACCGACAGCGCCGCACCGCCGCGTGCATCACCATCCAGCTTGGTCAGGATAATGCCGGTCAAGGGCAGCGTTTCAGCAAATATCTTGGCGGTGTTCACGGCATCCTGGCCTAGCATGGCGTCCACGATGAACAGGGTTTCGATCGGCTTGACCTGCGCATGCAAAGCGCGGATCTCGTTCATCATCGCGGTATCAATCGCCAGCCGTCCGGCGGTATCGATAAAGAGCACATCGTAAAAATGCCGCTTGGCGTAATCGATGGCGGCCGCGGCGATATCGGCCGGCTTCTGGTCAGGTGTCGAGGGGAAAAAGTCGATACCCGCCTGGGCGGATACGGTTTTTAATTGTTCGATGGCAGCGGGCCGATACACGTCACAACTGACGGTGAGCACTTTTTTCTTTTGCCGCTCTTTGAGCCATTTACCCAGCTTGGCAGTCGTCGTCGTTTTACCCGCACCTTGCAGGCCGGCCATGAGAACAATGGCGGGGGGCTGTGTCGCCAGATTCAGGCCGACACTTGCGCCGCCCATGAGCTCGGTTAATTCGCGCTGCACAACGCCCACCAGCGCCTGGCCGGGCGTCAAGGAGCCGATGACTTCCTGGCCGATCGACTTCTCTTTTACTTTGGCGATGAAGTCCTTGATGACGGGCAAGGCCACATCCGCCTCAAGCAAGGCCATGCGCACTTCCCTGAGCATGTCTGTCACGTTGGCTTCGGTCAGGCGGGCCTGGCCACGGAGATTTTTAACAACACGGCCGAAGCGCTGGGTTAGGTTGTCGAGCATGATGGCAATAGAATTAAATGGCTTAGTGTAGACTTCAAGAATGTCTCCAATAGTAATGCATGTGCTGGCTGCTGCGATATATACCGCACTATCTCTCCAATTATGGCGAACGAGTTGGCGTGGCTCGCCCAACTTGGTGGCGAGCCAGTTATCTCTGGGTTCAGCAGGGTTATCCGGGTTAACTTTAGTCGAGCGTATCAGCTTGCTCGTCGCATTGGCCGCACATGCAATCAGTATCCGCATGGCGATTTTTGATGGCGCCCAAATGCATTTTGGTTTTGCTATCGCGTTGTCTGTCATGGTGTGGCTGGCCATCGTATTGTTTTGGATTGAAAGTTTTTTCGCTCGGCTGAATGGCTTGCTGGCACTGGGTTTACCTGCCGCAGCGTTAACCAGCCTGTTGCCCGCCCTGTTCACCGAACCGCATATTCTGGCCAATGCCAGTTCTCCGGCTCTGCGCTTGCATTTGCTTGCCGCCATGCTGGCTTACAGCCTGTTTACATTGGCCGCGTTGCACGCCTTGCTGATGGCCGTAGCGGAACGCGGGCTGCATCGTGGAAAAATCTCACCGTGGCTGGCGAGCTTGCCCCCCTTGCTTACCATGGAAGCCATTTTGTTTCGCTTAATCCATATTGCTTTTGTACTACTGACACTAACCTTGGTATCTGGCGTATTTTTCTCCGAGGACTTGTTTGGCAAGGCATTGAAGTTTGACCATAAAACAGTGTTTGCGATTATTTCCTGGTTGATTTTCGCCGCCTTGCTTATCGGTCGCCATCTGCGGGGCTGGCGCGGCAAAGTGGCCTTGCGCTGGACACTTGCCGGGTTTGTGGCCTTGCTGCTCGCCTATGTGGGCACCCGGTTTGTGCTCGAAATTATTCTTAACCGCAGCACGTGAATTGCATCTTATAGCCCGAGTCGATGGATGAATTACCCCTTAGCACGCAATTTGTAGCACTTGCCGCATTACTGATTGTGTCCGGCTTTTTTTCCATGGCCGAAACCGTGATGATGGCGTCCAACCGCATTCGCTTGCGGCATTTAGCCAAAGAAGGCCACCGTGGCGCACGCTTGGCAATTCAGTTGTTGAACAAAACAGACCAGTTGCTCGGCGTGATTTTGCTCGGCAACACACTCATCAATTCGCTAGCCGCCATGCTCACTGCGAATATTGCCGTCGCTGTTTTTGGTGAAGAAAAATGGACGCTTGAGGCGGGTGCGGTTTTTGTCACTTTCTGCCTGCTGGTATTTTCTGAAATCACACCAAAAGTTGCCGGCGCAATGCATTCAGACTGGCTGGCTATTCGCATTAGCTATGTTTTAACACCGTTATTGCGCATCGCTTATCCAGTGGTATGGTTCGTCAACCTGTTTGTTCGTTCCTTGTTGCGGCTACTGCATTTACAACCCAAAGCCAATGCCGCAGGGCACCATTTATCTGCAGAGGAAATACGTGCGGTAGTGCTTGATTCGAGCCAGTTTATCCCCTCGCAGCATCGGTCGATTCTACTGAATCTGTTTGAGCTGGAGCAGGTCACTGTGGCCGATATCATGACGCCACGGGGTGAGATTGAAACCATAGATATTGCTCTGCCCATTGATGAAATCATGGCGCAGCTTGCGACCAGCTACCACACCCGCGTGATCGTTTCCGAGCATGATTCAGCCAATGTCATTGGTGTGCTCCGCATACGCCACTTGCTAAGCGAAGCGTTTAAAGGGGAAATCAATCTGGAAACCCTACGCGAAAGAATGACGACACCGTATTTCATTCCCGCAGCGACACCCATCTACACGCAGCTTCAGTTCTTCCGCGAAAACCGCCAGCGTCTTGGGCTGGTGGTAGATGAATATGGCGAAATTCAAGGCTTGGTTACCCTGGAAGATATTGTAGAAGCGCTGGTCGGAAAATTTACCACCCGGCAAGCGGATGTGGGCACGCGATTAACCTGGGATGAAGCAGGCACAGTGCTGGTTGATGGAGCCATCAGCTTGCGCGAATTAAATCGTCAGCTTGAACTCGATCTGCCCCTTGACGGCCCGCGTACCCTGAATGGATTGATTGTCGAGCACCTGCAAGACATCCCTGAAGTAGGGGTTGGGGTGAGAGTCAGTGGCATTCCCATGGAGATCATTCAAACCCAAAACCGCAAGGTTAAAATGGTTCGACTTCACTATCCTGAGCAAGAGTGATACTCTTGCCATGATTTGTCCGGCGCAATGACAAGCAACTAGACTGAGGGGAAGGGGATGGCGACAACGACCGTGGCGCAAAAGAGGCATATTGTTAAAGATGCCACTTTTCTTTGGGAGGGCAAAAATAAAGTCGGCAAAGTTGTCCGTGGCGAAATGAATGCACCCAGCGCAGCAGTTGCGCAAGTAGCCTTGCGCCGACAAGGCATTTCCATCAGCAAGCTGAAACAGAAAAAAATTGGCTCTGGTGGCAAGGTCACCGACAAAGACATCACGCTATTTACCCGTCAGCTTGCCACGATGGTGAAGTCTGGCGTACCTCTATTGCAGTCGTTTGATATTGTCGGCAAAGGCACCAACAACGCTGCGCTCGCCAGGCTCTTGATCAACATCAAAACAGATGTGGAAACAGGATCCAGCCTCGCCACGGCATTTCGCAAATACCCAATACATTTCGATGCGTTGTTCTGCAATCTTGTTGCAGCAGGTGAGCAAGCCGGTATCCTGGACACACTGCTTGACCGGCTTGCCAGCTACAAAGAAAAAATACAGGCGATCAAGTCCAAGCTGAAAAGTGCGATGTTCTACCCAGCGTCTATTCTGGTGGTCGCTTTTGTCATCACGGCAATCATCATGATTTTCGTTGTCCCCGCGTTCAAAGGCGTGTTCGCCAGCTTTGGTGGTGATTTGCCGGGCCCAACTCTAGTTGTCATCGCCATTTCTGATGGCTTTGTGGCGAACTGGCATATCATTTTCGGGGCCCTGTTTGTCGCCATCTACGGCGTGGTGTATGCGTTCAAACGCTCACGCCCCTTTCAGATCGCGGTGGATAAATACGCGCTTAGGCTACCCGTCTTTGGCGACCTGATCCGCAAAACCTCCATTGCCCGCTGGACCCGTACGTTATCCACCATGTTTGCCGCCGGTGTGCCGCTTGTTGAGGCACTAGAATCTGTTGGAGGGGCTTCTGGAAACTACGTCTACGCCACCGCTACGCAAGAGATTCAAAACGAAGTGAGCACCGGCTCCAGCTTAACCATCGCCATGCAAAACTCGAATGTATTTCCGCCCATGGTGACGCAAATGGTTGCCATTGGCGAAGAGTCCGGGCAGCTCGATTCCATGCTGGGCAAAGTAGCTGACTTTTTCGAGGCCGAAGTTGATGATGCCGTCGATGCCTTGTCCAGCCTGATGGAGCCCGTCATCATGGTATTTCTTGGTGTGCTTATCGGTGGTCTCGTCGTTGCAATGTACCTGCCGATATTCAAGCTTGGCTCGGTTGTCGGTTAAGCGTTGTTCATGAACGTTTTATGGTTTGCTGATCTGTCAATGGTTGTTTTGATCGCCGGCATACTGGGCTTGATGATCGGCAGCTTCCTTAATGTCGTGATTCACCGTTTGCCTATCATGATGGAGCGCGATTGGGCCGTGCAATGTGCCGATTTGCGTGGTGAAGCGCCGCCTGTTTTCGAACCGCTCAGCCTGTCTCGTCCGCGCTCACGCTGTCCAAAATGTAACCATGCCATTTCAGCAACTGAAAATATCCCGCTTTTCAGCTGGCTATTTTTACGCGGCCGGTGTAGCTCGTGCAAAACACCGATCTCTATTCGTTATCCCCTGATTGAGCTAGTGACAGCTGCATTATTTGCTTTTGCTGCCACGCACTTTGGTTTAACGGCTGCAGGTTGGGGGGCACTGATTTTTATCGCAGCGCTGATTGCACTCACCAGCATTGACTACGATACGCAATTGTTACCCGATGATATTACGTTGCCGCTGCTCTGGATTGGTTTGTTATTTAATCTGTTTGGCACCTATACCGATCTTAAAAGTGCGGTAATTGGAGCAATAGCGGGCTACGTGTCGCTATGGAGCGTGTATTGGCTATTCAAGCTGGTCACTGGCAAAGAAGGCATGGGCTACGGCGACTTTAAATTATTGGCAGCCCTCGGTGCCTGGCTGGGGTGGCAAATGCTCCCTGTGACGATACTGTTGTCCTCCATGGTAGGTGCCATAGTCGGCATCTCGCTTATGGTATTGTCAAAACACAGCCGCCAAGAGCCTATCCCGTTCGGACCTTATCTTGCTGCAGCAGGCATTGTTGCCTTGATTTGGGGCAAACCGCTCACTCAGGCCTACCTCGGCATAACGCTGTAAGCACTTCAATCCGGATGGCCAGATGCCTTGGCCAGAAGGCCTTCGGCTATAATCATTCTCTATTCAGAAATACCGGAGAATGCCATGCCGATCTACGCTTATCGTTGTACTCAGTGCGGCTTTGAGAAAGAATTCATGCAGAAAATGAGCGATCCGTTGCTGACGCTCTGCCCTCAATGTCAGACTGAATCTTTAGCCAAGCAACTCACTGCCCCCGGCTTCCAACTCAAGGGCAGTGGTTGGTATGCCACTGATTTTAAAGGTGGACCGGTAGGAAAGCCTGCCGTAGCTACTGAGAAAGCATCAGAAAAAACAACCGCGACAGCATCTGACGCCAAGGTTGAAGCTAAAGTTGAAACCAAGACCCAAGCTACTGTGGCGAGCAAAAGCGAACCCGCCAGCACTAAGGCTTGAATTCGATCAAATACATACTACCCAACCGGCCTCTTTGCCTTGAAAAAATATTTCGTTACTGGTTTGCTCATCTGGGTACCCCTGGGGATCACTATCTGGGTGCTGTCCCTGACTGTGCGCTCGATGGATCAGTCGCTGTTGCTCTTGCCACGGGCCATTCAGCCTGAAAATTTGCTGGGTTTCTACCTGCCGGGCTTGGGCGTTATCCTGACGATTGGAGTCATTCTGCTCACGGGGCTGCTTGCCACGAACATTGTCGGGCAACGTTTGGTGCGCTTTTGGGAGGCACTGCTTTCGCGCATTCCCATTGTTAAATCCGTCTATTACGCAGTTAAACAAGTGAGTGATACGCTTTTTTCCGGCCAAGGTGATGCGTTTCGCAAAGTGTTGCTGGTGCGTTACCCCCATCCCGAGGCATGGGCCGTTGCTTTTCAAACGGGTAATCCGGCGCGCGATGTAGCGGATATGCTGCCTGAAGAATATGTCGGTGTTTTTATTCCGACCACTCCCAGCCCGGTCAATGGGTTTTTCTTCTTTGTCAAACGCCGCGATGTCATCGAGCTCGACATGAATGTCGATGATGCGCTGAAATACATCGTATCCATGGGAGTTGTCGCCCCGCCCATGAGGAACCCATTCGGGCACGCCCCAAATCAATAACCACTGTTACCGATGAACCCATCGGCAAATCAATCCCGTTCGGAACTTACTATGCGTACTCATTATTGCGGGCAAATTAATGCCTCCCACGTTGGCCAGATAGTTACTCTGTGCGGCTGGAACCATCGGCGGCGCGATCACGGCGGCGTGATCTTCATCGATTTGCGTGATCGCGAAGGCCTGGCGCAGGTCGTTTGCGATCCAGATCGGCCAGAACTCTTCAGGATCGCTGAAGACGTGCGTAATGAGTATGTACTTAAAGTCACGGGGTTAGTACGCCGTCGTCCTGTCGGCACCGAGAATTCCAATCTGCCCACCGGCGAAATTGAAATTCTTTGTCATGATCTGGAAGTGCTCAACACAGCGGTGACGCCTCCCTTCCAGTTGGATGACGACAATCTGTCGGAGAACGTGCGCCTCACGCATCGCGTGATTGACTTGCGCCGCCCGCAGATGCAAAAGAATTTGATGCTGCGCTACAAAGTCGCGATGGCCTTTCGCCACTTTCTTGACGATGCCGGTTTCATCGACATCGAAACGCCCATGCTGACCAAATCGACGCCTGAAGGCGCGCGTGATTATCTGGTGCCATCGCGTGTTCATCCCGGCCAGTTTTTCGCCCTGCCGCAATCGCCGCAGTTATTCAAACAGCTGCTAATGGTGGCCGGTTACGACCGTTATTACCAGATCACCAAATGCTTCCGCGACGAAGATCTGCGGGCTGATCGGCAACCCGAATTCACTCAGGTGGATATCGAAACATCGTTTCTAAGCGAGACACAAATCACCACCTTGATGGAAGAAATGATACGCAGCGTCTTCAAGAGCGCCTTGAACGTTGACCTGCCCGATCCTTTCCCCCGCATGACCTATGCAGACGCCATGCAGCGCTTCGGCTCGGACAAGCCCGATCTGCGCATCACCCTCGAGCTGGTGGACGTAGCAGATGTCGTCACGGATGTCGCCTTCAAGGTGTTCAGCGGCCCTGCCACCTCAGGTGGCCGGGTTGCCGCGTTGCGCATTCCTGGCGGCGGCAGTGGTGAAAAATCGCTCGCCCGCAGCGAAATCGATGCCTACACCGAGTTCGTGAAAATCTATGGCGCCAAGGGGCTGGCCTACATCAAGGTGAATGATGCTAGCAAACTCAATGAAGAAGGTTTGCAATCACCTATTGTTAAAAATCTGCACGAAAAAGCGTTGGCCGCGATTGTCGAACGCACCGGCGCGCAGTCGGGCGACCTGATTTTCTTTGGTGCTGACAAAACAAAAATCGTCAATGACGCACTCGGCGCATTGCGTACCAAAATAGGCCACGAAAAAGGCTATGTCACTGGCGAAGCCTGGCGACCATTGTGGGTGGTCGATTTCCCCATGTTTGAATATGACGAAGAAAATAAACGCTGGAGCGCCTGCCACCACCCATTCACCAGTCCGAAAGATGGCCATGAACAACTCATGGCAACCAACCCCGGCGCGTGCCTGGCCAAAGCCTATGATCTGGCCTTGAACGGCTGGGAAATGGGCGGTGGCTCAGTCCGTATCCATCGCGCCGAGGTACAGGAAAAGGTGTTTCAAGCGTTAGGCATCACCCCTGAAGAGCAACAGATTAAATTCGGCTTTTTGCTCGATGCGCTCAAGTATGGTGCGCCACCCCATGGCGGCTTGGCCTTCGGCCTGGATCGCATTGTCACCATGATGACTGGCGCTGAATCGATTCGCGACGTGATTGCTTTCCCCAAAACACAACGCGCGCAGTGTCTGCTCACCGATGCCCCTTCCTTGGTAGACGAAAAACAATTACGCGAATTGCATATTCGCCTGCGACAGAAAGTAGAGACCCAAGTCGAGGTTGGCTGAGTTTATTGGGGATTGACGAGAGCCAGCCGAGCTTGACTGATATCCTCACCGAACGCCCCTCCCCATTGTCTATCTCAACCCAGAACACAATTCAAATAATGGTTTTCAAAAAGCCGGTTTCGGTGCTTGTGGTAATTCATACAGCAGCGCTTGATGTGCTGCTGCTTGAACGCACACAACACCGCGGCTTCTGGCAGTCGGTGACGGGCAGCCAGGAAGATAATGAACCGCTCAACCTAACCGCCCAGCGTGAAGTGTTTGAGGAAACAGGGATTCAAGCACCGATTACACAATTCCTTGACTGGCAGAAAACCAATCGTTTTGAAATATTTCCTGAGTGGCAATATCGTTACGGGCCAGGGGTCACACACAACACCGAGCATGTATTCAGCTTAATGCTCACCGAAAAATGTCTGATAAAAATTACCCCGGACGAGCATGTGACCTACCAATGGCTGCCTTGGAAAGAAGCAGCAGCAGCGTGCTTTTCATGGAGCAACCGCGACGCAATTCTTACGCTGGGTGAGTCTGCGCGCTAAGCAGCTCACCCAGGCATTGCGGGCAATAGCAAGCAGCAGACCTTTTGGCGGACTTAAGCGGCGGCAATTCCTTGCACCAGCAAGTATCGCACTCCGCGACTACGCCACAGGTAAAACTTGCCGCACAACGCGGACAACAAGATGAATCATCTTGCGGTGTATCTCGCTGCTCATCTTGTCGCGCCCCAAGGGCACTTGCTTCGCGGCGTATCACCAGCACCAGCGCGGTGCGCCCTTTAGGGAGCTTTTCAGTAGTCATGCCTTACCCAGGCAACGCCGGGAAATCCAGGTATCCAGCGATAATTTTCCAGGGCCGTAAAAAACCAATGGCAAGAGCATCGCCAGAAATATCAATGGCAGCTTGAAATTGCCGTGACCGTCATCGGTGATGGCATAACCTTTCACCAACTCGGTCAGCGTATGCCACTCGGTTGGCCAATGGACAGCTACGGTTGCAACGACCGTGAGCACAAAAAGAGATACCGCAAAAAATCGCGTACCCAATCCAGCCACTAATGCCACACCACCGATCAACTCGAACCAGGTCGCCATCGACCAACTAACATTAACGGGCATAAGATTAAACGGGGTAGGGAATTTATCCTGGATGTCGGCAAACCAGTTATCCCCATGATACTTTTCCAGGCCGGATTCAAAGAACTCCCAGCCCAGAAGTAAGCGCAAACCCAAAAAACTCACCCAGTCGCCTGTAGCATCCAGCAACCGTGCAATAGTTGCCCATAGCTTCGTCATTTTCTGCTCCCTAAAATGGCACCTGCGGTGCGTAGTTGATTCAACAAATGTGCACCATGCATGAGGAGTAATTCCGGTTCGGGATGCTGCAATTCATGGGCAATCTGCAGGCAAGCGTCGCGGCCGCTAAGCTGGCTTTCGGCCGCTTGCAGCAAGACCACCAAACGTGCGCTGACTGGATTCAGCGCGATAAATTGCACTGCTTCATGCGCATCCCGAAACACCAGCAAATGCGTCGCGCTGGGTTTGCGTGGCCGCCACTCGAGGCCGATGCGGTGTACCGGCCAGACATAAGCGAGATTCATTGCCGCCGCGGCCAGCACTGGCTGTTCATTTAGCAAGTTGCCTGTCGGGTTGTACGTAGGCGGTGGCGATGTTTCCATCACATCAACCGCCAGCTCGACCCACTCGTAATGAGCCAACTCTGGCAACCAATCAGGAAAGGTAACTGGTAGCGATGGCGCCTCTAGCAACCAGTGCAAAAATTCACGCGGAATTTCACGGAAATAAGGCGTATGACAACGTGCTTCACGAAAAAAAACATCGACCAATCGCTGCCAGCGACGCACGCCAAGCAATGCATGCGTAATAGGGAAGCAAGCCAGCAAAAAACCTTCAAGATTGTTGCGCACCAATCCATGATAGATATCCGTGCGGCGTGCTGGCACCCCCACGGGGCGCGGCACACGGTGTGGATGACGCAGGTGGCGGGCCAGCGCAAATTGAAAATCCTGAAAAGGAAGCCGCGCATTCATGCGACGGCCCGTTGAATTTTATTTTTATGCATTTCATGCTGCGCCTGCAACGTGGCGATGTGTTCGACCTCTCGGCCAAGAACTCCCAGTTCAGGAAAATTAAAATCGCGCTCGAGGCAGGTAGGTACAGCACCACACAGCGCATATGCTTCGGCAAGCAATTGCCACACCGGGTCGATAACATCCGCACCATGGGTGTCGATCACCAATCCATCCGACTCGACATGGTGGCCGGCCACATGCATGTAACAGATGCGTTCCAGCGGCAAAGCGCGCAGAAATTCGCCGGCATTAAAACCATGATTCAAGCTATTGACAACAATATTGTTAATATCCAGATGCAGCAAGCAATCCGCCTCAGTAACCACTGCGCGAATGAATTCCAGTTCCGTCATTTCTGCACCCGGCGGAATGAGGTAAGTCGACGCATTTTCAACACCAATCCGCATGCCAAGAATATCCTGCGCGTGGCGGATGCGACCTGCGACCCAGTGCACAGCCTCTTCTGTTAACGGAATCGGTAACAAATCGTACAAGTGACCATCATCCGCACACCAGGATAAATGCTCGGTATACAGCGTGATGCCTTGCTGTTGCATGAAACTGCGGGTGCGATGGAGTAACGATTCATCCAGCGGTGAAGGACCGCCCAGATCAAGCGACAAGCCGTGGCAAACAAAAGGGTAGCGCTCGGTAAAAGCGCGTAAATCCTTGGCTGAGCTACCACCCATGTCAGCCCAGTTTTCTGGTGCCAGTTCAAAAAAACTCACGAAGCCCGGCACCCCGGCTTTCAGCTCGGGAATAAGTTCCCGCCTGAAGCCGAGGCCCGCTCCTGAAATCACAGTGGATTTCATGACTACAAACTGACTGTATTACTTTGCTTCTTCAGCTTTGGGTTTTTCCATCGGTTCTTCCATTTTTTTCCCGGCACCACAGCTGCCGTCTTTCATCTTATCAGCGCCACATTTGCCATCATGCATTTTCTTTTTGTTCGCGCCGCATTTGCCTTCGCCACATTTGCCATCTTTCTTTTTCATTTTGGCGCCACACTTGCCATCCTTCATCTTGTCGCCGCATGAACCATCCATTTTCTTGTCGATATCAGCGGCTGCAAGCTGGTAGCCGCTATCGAGCTTCTGCATGGCAAAAGGGTTACTGCCAGCAAAAGCAGCGGTGCTGAAAACGGTCGTTGCAAAAGCGGCCCCAACAACGAGGGTAAGGGAATTCATCTTTTTCATTGTCTTTTTCATTGTCTTTTTCATTGTGTTACTCCTTAAAGTTGTAAATGATTAACGCGGGATTGAATCAACATCATGGTGCTCTCGCCAAGCCCGTGTAGCAGTCCGCAGAAAAGCAAAATGTTGTTGGGTCGCGCGACAGCCACGGCAGAATAACAGATGAAAACGCAGACCGAATCGCTCGCCGAATGACAACGGACGATCCAGCCTTTGTGACATCAATTCTGTTTCTTCGCGACACGACAGCATTTAATTTTCTCCAAACCAGCGTCGGGACAAGCAATCGCGCAATCCCAAACGCGCCCGGTGCAAGAGCACCCAGCAATTCGACGTGGACAACCCCAGTTCCTTACAAATTTCTTCCGTTTCCATGCCCAACAATTCACGCATGCCGAAAACCCGTGCGGTTTTTTCAGGTAAGCCGCTGATACAAATCTCGAAGACTGCCCAGAACCGCTTTTGCTCCAGCGAAGCCTGCGGGTCAGCCCAAGGCGTGGGATGCGAGACCCAATGACCACGCTCATCGAATTGATCTTCCAATGCATCTTCAAGCCCCTGCTCCTGCTCAACATCGACATCCGCTTGCGGCTGACGACTGCGGCGACGAAATTCATCGATGATTTTGTTCTTCAGAATGGCAAAGACCCATGTCGATACCGCTGCGGCGCCGGCAAACTGGTGGGCTCGCTCGGTAGCAGCAAGCAGGGTGTCCTGCACAACATCTTCGGCGGCAGAGGTGTCGCGTAATTGCAGATGGGCGAAGCGCAGCAGGCGGGGCCGCAGCGCGCTTACAGCGCCTGAAAGTTCATGCTGGGTCATAACGACCCCATGTTACATGCTCTTGAAAACCGACGGGGCGCGCCTATATAGATGCCATAAGACTCTCACAGGGGTGGGAGTCACCCATTAATCAAGAAAGGAAGAAAAATGAACAACCTGATATATCGTGATCCATTGAACGATTTGCTGCGCGGCTTTTTTGTGCGTCCTGTTGAGTTCGGCGAAAAGACAGAAGCACCGGCCTTGAAAGTTGACGTCAAAGAACGTGAAAATGCCTATGCCATTCATGCGGAAGTTCCGGGTGTGAAGAAAGAGGACATTCACGTTTCCATTGATGGCGCTGTCGTCTCGATTTCTGCCGAGCGCCGTGAAGAGAAAGAAGTCAAGGAAGGCGAACAAGTGTTGCGTAGCGAACGTTATTTCGGCAAGATCTCGCGCAGCTTCCAGCTGCCACAAGAAGTTGACGAAGCGCAGGCCAGCGCCAAATACAACGATGGCGTGCTGGAGCTGGTGTTGCCGAAGAAAGTGGCAGCGCAAGCCAAACGACTGAGCATTCAGTAAAAGGAAGTCGGCGCTGGGCGTAGGTGAGGTTTCGCGGAGCAGTGCTCCGTGCCGCCGAAGCCGGTCGACTGCGCAAAGCCGACAGTGGAGATACGGCATCCATGATACCTACGGGGCGCAGTCACCTTCGCGGTGATTGCGCCCCGTTTTCTTGTGTACATCGCTAGAATAAGCGAAGTTACTACTCGCACACTTCTAACGCCATGACGACAAAACCTGCCCCCGCCACCAAGGCTGGCGTGCTTACTGAAGCTCTGCCGTACATCAAGCGGTTTCATGATCGCACCATCGTCGTCAAGTATGGCGGCAATGCCATGACCGACGACAACCTGAAACAATGTTTTGCGCGCGATGTCGTGTTGCTCAAGCTGGTGGGCATGAATCCGGTGGTCGTACATGGCGGCGGGCCGCAGATTGAAAACCTGCTGGGGCGCGTGGGTAAAAAAGGCATCTTCGTGCAAGGCATGCGCGTAACCGATGCCGAAACCATGGACGTGGTGGAAATGGTGCTCGGCGGCCAGGTTAACAAAGAGATCGTCAATCTCATTAACCAGCAAGGTGGCAAGGCAGTGGGCTTGACTGGCAAGGATGGCAATTTCATTCGCGCCAAAAAACTGCTCATCGAGAATACGGAAAAGCCCGGCGAGATGCTCGATATCGGCCAAGTCGGCGAGATCGTGTCCATTGATCCCGCGCTGATTGCACTGCTTGATTCCGGTGACTTCATTCCCGTCATTGCGCCGATTGGCGTGGGTAGCGAAGGTGAAACCTACAACATCAATGCGGATGTCGTGGCTGGCAAAATCGCCGAGGTGCTCAGGGCCGAAAAACTGGTCATGCTGACCAATACGCCCGGCGTGCTGGACAAGGCAGGCAATCTATTGACTGGCATCACGCCGAGCGAGATTGACGATATGGTGGCTGATGGCACATTGTCCGGCGGCATGCTGCCCAAAATCGGCTCGGCTTTGGACGCAGCGCGCAGCGGCGTAAAAAGCGTGCACATCATTGATGGCCGCGTCGAACATGCCTTGCTGCTGGAAATTCTGACCGATGATGGCGTTGGTACCTTGATTAAATCCAAATAACGGGATGGTTATGAGCGAAAAAAAGCTGGTCATTCTGCAAACCATCGCCGAAATGCTCGAGCGACCGACTGCAGAGAAAGTGACAACAGCGCTGCTGGCAAAGCAACTGAATGTCTCTGAAGCCGCCCTGTATCGCCACTTTGCGAGCAAGGCACAGATGTACGAAGGACTGATTGAGTTTATCGAAAGCGGGGTGTTCAGCGTGATCGGCCAAATTGAAACAGCGGAAGAATCCGGCTTGAAACAGGCGGAGGCGATTGTCGCCTCACTGTTGCGCTTCGCGCAAAAAAATCGCGGCTTGACACGTGTATTGGTGGGCGATGCACTGGTGCATGAAAATGCGCGTTTGCAGGCGCGCATCAATCAACTGCTCGACCGCATCGAAGTCACACTCAAGCAATGCCTGAAAATAGCCACGGCACAAGGTGCGCTCAGCACTGAACATGATTGCAGTGCACATGCCAATTTGCTCGTTTGTTACACGCTGGGCCGCTGGCAGCGCTTTGTAAAAAGCGGCTTCAAGGAAGACCCGCTGGCGCAGTGGTCGACGCAGTGGCCACTTTTGGCACGCTAACGCAGCCTTCGACGCCGTATCGGCAGCGCCGACTTTTCAAAGCCGACTAGCAACCCTCCAAACCGGGCTTTTGAGTTCGTATTTTTTACGCTTTCAGCAAAGCCGCCGCTTCGAGCGCAAAGTAAGTCAGGATGCCATCGCATCCAGCGCGCTTGAACGCCAGCAAGGACTCCATCATCACCGCATCGTGATCAAGCCAGCCGTTTTGTGCGGCAGCCTTGAGCATCGCGTATTCGCCGCTCACCTGATACGCATAAGTCGGCGCACCAAACGTATCTTTCACGCGGCGCACGATATCCAGATAGGGCATGCCGGGCTTGACCATCACCATGTCGGCCCCTTCTTGCAGATCCAGCGCCACTTCGCGCAAGGCTTCATCTGAATTGGCCGGGTCCATCTGATAGGTTTTCTTGTCGCCTTTGGCAAGGTTGCCTGCCGAACCCACGGCATCACGGAACGGGCCATAAAAGCTTGATGCATATTTAGCCGCGTAGGCAAGGATCCGCGTGTGAATCAGCTTTTCGGCATCCAGTGCTGCGCGAATATGTCCAATGCGGCCGTCCATCATGTCCGATGGCGCGACGACATCAGCACCCGCACGCGCGTGACATAACGCCTGCTTGGCCAGCGCTTCGAGCGTTTCGTCATTCAACACATAAGCACGAGGATCGCGTGAGTCAATCAGGCCGTCCTGACCATGACTGGTGTAGGGATCAAGCGCCACATCGGTAATGATGCCCAACTCGGGAAATTCTTTTTTCAGCCGAGCCACCACGGTGGGCACCAGCCCCGCCGGATTCCACGCTTCTTCCGCCCCCGATGTTTTTTTGCTGCCATCAATGACTGGAAACAGCGCCAGCGCGGGAACACCCAATTGCATCGCCCGTTCGGCCACGGGCAACAGGAGGTCAAGCGAAATGCGCGCAACTCCCGGCATGGAAGCCACATCCTCACTGCGGTTCACACCTTCAAGCACAAATACAGGATAAATCAGGTCATTTGACGTCAGTGTGTGCTCACGCATCAACCGCCGCGAGAAGTCGTCCCTGCGCATGCGGCGCATCCGTATTTCAGGAAATGCTGCGTTATTACCTGCACTGATACCCATACTTAGCCACGGCAAATTGGCCATGATATTTCTCCAAAAACAAATTGAACTTTACCGGATTTGCCTTATCCAACATGGCGTGTGCCAAGCAAAGAATCAACGTGCTGATTCCCCCCTTTTCATCACGTTCTTTGTGCGGCGCCCCCTGCTTTCTCCCCCTTGGCAGGGGTCTTGACACATTGTTAGGCCAATTGCCAGACAACATGTTAAGCAATTTCGCCCTCGGCTAACCCTCCCCCGGTAGCCGAGGGTTTTTCTTGTTCTTTATCATGGCTGGCATTATCTCCTCCCGCTTCTATTCCAAGCCACCCACCCACGATTTTTTCAACCTCTTCCATTCCGGTTTTTTTCAGGCTGGAAAATAACTGCACAGTCACTCTCGGGCCATACTCGGCGAGCGCGGCGCGCGTGTCGCGCAAGGTTTTGCTTTGCTCCTGGCGAGTGAGCTTGTCTGACTTCGTGAGTAAACAATGAATGGGGTGCCCCGTGGGTGCAAACCAACCGATCATTTTCCAGTCCAGTTCTGTTAGCGGACGGCGCGAATCCATAATCAGCACCAGCCCCATCAAGTTACTCCGCCGGATCAGGTATTCCTCCAGCAAGCCTTGCCATTGCAATCGTACCGCCAGGGGCACTTGAGCATACCCATAGCCGGGCAGATCCACCAGCGCCGCGCCGTTTTTCATGCGGAACACATTGATTAACTGCGTGCGCCCGGGTGTTTTGGAAACAAAAGCCAGCCGCGTGTGGCCAACCAGCGTATTAATAGCACTTGATTTGCCTGCGTTGGAACGGCCGGCAAAGGCGATCTCCGACCCTAAAGAGGGTGGCAAGCCACTTGGCTTGGCGGCAGAAATTTCAAAAGTGGCGTGACGAAAAAGGGCCATGGCAAAAGGAATAAAAAGAGGATTTGATTCAAGTTTGATTCAATTTTGCCTCAAGAGCACCGTACAAAGCGGTGATGAAGCATGAAATGGCGGCGAGCAATGGATAAGCTACTTTTAGCCTAAGGTAGAATAACAGCTTTCACGGGCCGGACAGTCGGCAGTTAATCGGAGAATTTGTCATCATGAGTCGTTTCCTGTTTGCATTAATTTTTGCAGTTATCACCTGCGGCGCACATGCAGCCAGCACGGGCAAAGCCTCTACCCACAAGGCTCCCATGGGTGACGCGGCACGTGGCAAGGAAATCGCAACCACCGTTTGCGCTGCCTGTCATGGTGTCGATGGCAATAGCCTCATTCCAATAAACCCTACGCTGGCCGGGCAAAGTTATGATTACCTGCTCAAACAGATGACCAGTTTTAAAGCGATTGATGGCCAGCCCGCACTACGCGCCAATGCCGTCATGGGTGGCATGATCGCCCCGTATGATCTTGGCCAGATGCGTGATCTGGCCGCCTACTTTGCGGCACAAACCGCCAAACCCGGCACCGCGAAAAACGAAGCTACTGTCAAGCTAGGCCAAACGATTTATCGTCGCGGCATCAGTGATAAAGGCCTGCCCGCCTGCGCCTCGTGCCACGGCCCCAGGGGTGCCGGCATCCCCGCGCAATATCCGCGTGTAAGTGGCCAACATGCGGATTACGCCGAAGCCCAACTCAAGGCCTTCCGCGAAGGTACGCGCGCAAATGATCCAGCCAGGATCATGCGTACCATTGCGCTGAAAATGACGGATCCTGAAATCAAGGCAGTTACCGATTACATGGCCGGATTGCATTAAAAAACTGGCTCCCATTCTGTTCGTTCATCAACGAACAGAATGGATAAATTATTTTGCGTAAACCAGCCCAGAAAACAGCGCCTTGTTTTTTATCATGTCTGCCAAGGTATATCAGTTCAAAACATCAGTGAAAGCTCCGCTCGCCTCATAAAGGCAATGTTTTAGCTGGCAGGTATTGGTTATTTTACAGGTGTTGGTATCACGGTCGAAGCATTCAGCGATCTTCATGCCTGGTGGCGCCGGCTGGGGGATTCCACCTGCGCAAGTGCATTTTGAGTTTTTCGGCCCGCGTCTGGAATTGCAAAAACCTACAACGCAAGCAAAGTGCCCAGTGTAAATTCGGCTACGGCTTTTCGTGTCCATAAGGAAAAGAAAGGCCATTTTCATTTTGCCTGGCTGCATCTACCACCACTCACGCGCACGATCCCCGCCAGATCGCGATGCTGTTCAATGGCGACGAATCCAGCGGCCATGAGCAACTCGCGCACGGCATCCGCCTGGTCATAACCATGTTCCAACCAGAGCTGGCCATGCGCTGATAAATACGCAGGCGCAGTGGCGATGATGTGGCGAATGGCATCCAGTCCATCCGCGCCGCTGGCAAGTGCGGCGGGCGGCTCAAAGCGTAGATCGCCTTGCGTTAAATGCGCATCGGCAACAGCGATGTAGGGCGGATTGCTGATGATGACGTCGAAGATTTCGCCCTGCACGGCGGCATACCAATCGCTGCGTAAAAAATGCACGCTGGCATTGAGCCGACGAGCGTTTTCTGCGGCGATCGCCAGCGCATCGGGGCTGGCGTCCAGCGCGGTCACTTGGGCTGAGGGGCATTCAAGCGCCAGCGTGATGGCGATGCAACCGGTGCCGGTGCCCAGATCGAGAATCTGCGGAGCATTACGTGCTGTTTCAGCTTCTGCCGCCGTCCCCCAAGAGGACTTTCCAGAAACGGGCTCAAGGCTTCGCGGCGTCTCATCAACGCCGAGTTTTTTCAATGCAATGTCGACCAGCAGTTCAGTCTCGGAGCGCGGAATCAGCACGCCGGGCGCGGTAACAAAATCGCGACCGAAAAACTCGCGCCGGCCGAGCAAATAAGCCACGGGTTCGCCTGCATGACGGCGCGCAATGAGATCATTAAAAACGCGCAATGCAGCTTCATCCAGCACGCCATCGTCATGGGTCAGCAACCACACGGGCGGTTGCTGTAATACATGGCCCAGCAGCAGGCGCGCCTCAAAGCCCGGCAGTTTTTCGCGCGCGGCGGCAAGCGCAGCGGCGATGGTGTTCATGCCGCCAACTCGGCCAGCAGCTCGGTTTGATGTTCGGTCGTCAGCGCTGCGACCAGCTCGCTTAAATCGCCGTCCATGATGGCGTCGATCTTGTACAACGTCAGATTGATGCGATGATCGGTGATGCGCCCCTGTGGAAAGTTGTAGGTGCGAATACGCTCGGAGCGGTCACCCGACCCGATCAGCGATTTGCGCGTCGAGGCAATTTTTTGTTGCTGCTCGCGCTCTTGCTCTGCGGTAATGCGCGCCGCCAGCACCGCCATCGCCTGGGCGCGATTGCGGTGCTGCGAGCGGTCATCCTGGCATTCGACAACAATGCCGGTGGGCAAATGGGTAATGCGCACGGCTGAGTCGGTCTTGTTGATATGCTGCCCCCCCGCGCCTGACGCGCGATAGGTATCGATGCGCAGATCGGCTGGATTGATCGCTACTTCGGCCAAGGCATCGGCTTCCGGCATCACTGCCACCGTGCAGGCGGAGGTGTGGATGCGGCCTTGCGTTTCTGTCGTCGGCACGCGCTGCACGCGATGCCCGCCGGATTCAAACTTGAGTTGCGAATAGGCGCCGCGACCTTCGATGCGGGCAATGATTTCGCGGAAGCCGCCGAGGTCTGATTCGCTGCGCGAAATGATTTCCACGCGCCAGCCCTGGCGCTCGGCGTAACGCGAATACATGCGGAACAGATCGCCGGCGAACAGCGCCGATTCATCGCCGCCCGTGCCAGCGCGGATTTCCAGAAACAGGTTCTTGTCGTCGTTCGGGTCGCGCGGCAGTAGCGCGGCCTGCAATTCATTTTCCAGTCGTGCCATATCCGCCAGCGCACGCGCCTGCTCGGCCTGCGCCAGCTCTTTCATTTCCGCATCGTTCAGCATCTCGCCGGCCGCTGAAAAGTCGGCGCTGGCGTGGCGGTAAGCCGCAAACAAAGCGACCACCGGCGTGATGTCGGCATGCTCCCGCGTGAGCTTGCGGTAACTATCCATGTCGCGCGTGGCATTTTCGCTGCCTAGCAGACCATCAAGTTCCGTCAGACGTTCGGCGAGTTGTTCGAGTTTGTCGTAGATACTTTTTTTCATGGCAAGACGATCGCAAACAATGTCCAATGCAGTAGCCAATGTGCAGCAAAAACGGCAACATCAGCAACATCGGCGCGGGCAAGCTAATCAGTGGAAGAAAGATGGTACAAGCGTGAAATCAGCGCGGCAATTTCAGCACGCTCGTCGTCTTCAGCTTGATTCAAGGCATGCGTTGGCGCATGTAAAAATTTATTGGTCAGCCCATGCGAGAGTGCGTCAAGCACTTTGTCAGGTGCATCACCCCGCGCCAGTAATTTTAGGGCATGTTCAATTTCATGCCGCCGCATGCGCTCTGCGGCATCACGCAGTGCACGGATCGTAGGCACGGTCTCGCGCGAGGCTAGCCAGTGCAAAAAACCCTGCACCCGCTCATCGATAATTGCTTCAGCTTCGATCACCGCTGCCTGGCGAGATTCCAATCCGGATTCAACAATCTGCCCGAGATCATCCAGCGTGTAAAGAAACACATCATCCAGCTCGCCGACTTCTTTTTCGATGTCACGCGGGATTGCCAGATCCACCATCACCATCGGCCGATGGCGGCGACTTTTCAGTGCCCGCTCGACCATGCCCAAGCCAATAATCGGCAGCGGGCTAGCGGTGCAAGAAACCACGATATCGTAATTCGCCAACCGCTCGGCCACGTCATCAAGCCGTAGTGCATCGCCTGAAAATCGATGCGCCAGCGCCTCGGCTCGCTCCAGCGTGCGGTTGGCAATGGTGAGTTGCCTGGGCTGTTGCCCGGCAAAGTGCGCGGCACAAAGCTCGATCATCTCGCCTGCGCCAATAAACAAAATGCGTTGTGCGGCGATGGACTCGAAAATGCGGGCGGAAAGCTGCACGGCGGCGGCGGCCATTGACACCGTGTTCGCACCAATCGCGGTAGTGGAGCGCACTTCCTTGGCGACAGAAAATGTGCGCTGAAACAGCTTGCCAAGCAACGTGCCCATCGTGCCCGCTTCTTCGGCGATGCGTGCGGCCTGTTTCATCTGCCCCAGAATTTGCGGCTCACCCAACACCATGGAATCCAGCCCAGAGGCCACGCGAAACATATGCCGCACGGCAGATTGCTGCGGATGCTGATACAGGTAAGGCTGAATTTTTTCCGGCGGCAACGCGTGGTATGCCGCCAACCAATCCGCCGCCGCTTGCGGGTGTTCGGTAGTGCAATACAATTCGGTGCGATTGCAGGTCGACAACAGCGCGGCCTCCTGCACGTGGTGTTCGCGCAACAGATCATGCAGCGCCTGGCTCAAGCGCGATGGGTCAAAAGTCACCAGCTCGCGCACCGCCAGGGGCGCTGTGTGGTGGTTAAGACCAAGAGCAAAGAACTGCACGTTGATTGGACCTTGTTAAGTGCCGGAAGCCTGCTGACAGCCATCCGGAAAGGTAAGTAATGGCTGCCATTTTAGCGCCCATTAGCCAAACCGTAAGCTTTCGCCTGCATCTGCCAGCCCGGCAACAACGAGACAACACAGGACAACAGCAAGGTAACGTCAGGTCGCAGTGCGGCCAACTATGCGAAAATGCTTTTTTAAAAGGTGGCTGACTAGTGAAAATTCTTGTAACCGGTTGTGCCGGATTCATCGGCATGCATGCGTGTGAACGTCTGTTGGCACGCGGCGACGAAGTCATCGGGCTGGACAATCTGAACGATTATTATGATGTCACGCTCAAAGAAGCACGGCTGGCACGACTAACGCCTGACTCAAAATTTCGCTTCGTCAAACTTGACGTAGCCGACCGGCCCGGCATGGCTGAACTTTTCGCCCAAGAAAAACCGCAGCGCGTAATTCATCTCGCCGCCCAGGCCGGCGTGCGCTATTCACTGCAAAACCCGCACGCGTATGTGGACAGCAACCTGACCGGCTTCGTCAACATTCTCGAAGGTTGCCGCTACGCCAAAGTTGAACATCTCACCTACGCCAGCAGCTCCAGCGTGTATGGCGGCAATACCAAAATGCCGTTTAGCGAGGCCGATTCGGTAGACCATCCGGTGAGTCTGTATGCCGCCACCAAAAAAGCCAACGAACTGATGGCCCACACCTATAGCCACCTGTTTGGCATACCCACCACCGGGCTGCGCTTCTTCACCGTGTACGGCCCCTGGGGCCGGCCGGATATGGCCCTGTTTTTATTCACCAAGGCAATCCTCGAAGGGCACCCGATTGATGTGTTCAACCATGGCAAAATGCAGCGCGATTTCACCTATATCGACGACATTGTCGAAGGCGTGATCCGCGTGTGCGACCGGCCACCCGTGGCCAACCCGGCATTCGACAAACAACAGCCCGACGCCGCCACCAGTTGGGCGCCTTACCGCGTGTTCAACATCGGCAACCATGATCCTGTCGAGTTGATGACCTACATCACCACACTTGAAAGCGCCCTGGGCAAAACCGCACAAAAAAACTTTTTACCGCTGCAAGATGGCGATGTGCCTGCCACCTCGGCCGACACCACCGCACTGCACGTCGCTACCGGCTTTGCCCCTGCCACCACAGTTGAATCAGGCATTGCGCGATTTGTGGATTGGTATCGCGGGCATTACGACGTTTGAAATGCCATTGATGAATCAAACACGCCGTCTAGCCAGACGCCGATTTTTCATCCCTGCACAATCGACACAACACGTTACCCCAATACAGCATATTGACCAGATACCCGCGGCTGAATAGACTGCCCATCAACCATGAGATTCATCCAGAATCAGATCAACGCTATTACCCGAACCGTATCCCGTTTGTCGCAGGGGGCGGAGACATCGATTTGCTGATCGAAACGAGAATCCCTTTGATACTCAATGAGCGGGTACAAATCAAAATGACGCTGGAAAACATGATCGGCCTGCCGGTCGACATCCTTGCGCGCGGGCGAGCAGCACCTGCCACCCCGTTCCAGAACCCGGCCCGCGCCAACGCCGTGAAGCTCATAGAGCAACCCGCATGACAGCGCATGTCCTGGAAAACGAACGCCTGCACCTTGCCAGCCTGCTGGAAGCCATTCAGTGTTGCGTTTACTTTCTGGCTGCCTCGGATCATCGGCTCACCTGGCCACTGACGGCAGCCTGCCTGAATGAGAACAAAAATAACATTGAGCTGTTTGAAACGCTTGCCGCCGTCAATAAGCGTTTTGCCAAGCTGCAAAACACCATGGACGCTGCCATGCGCCACGCCCGCCTCCTTGCTGGCGAACCGGGGGAAACTTTTCTCAAGGTACTGTCGTTCTACGAAAAAAGTGGTGTCATTGATTCGGTTGCTGCCTGGCAGTTGTGTCGCACCACAAGAGATCTGGCCGCCCACGATTACGAAACGGAATATACCGAGATAGCAGAGCACTTTAATTCCCTGCACACCTTGATCCCCACACTGTATGGCAATGCCAACAGGTTTCTGAACTACTGCGCAACAGCACTGAATATGTCACCCAGCCCCGGGCACTTTGTCGATGATTTTGTGCACGTAATGAATAGTCTGGCCAGCGACGTCCGGTAAAAATCGCCAAAACCACACAGGTTACCGGCATCATCAACCACTTCGACACCCCCCTTGAATGCACTCCCTGAAAACCCCACCATCGCCATCGCTGGCCTCGGTTATGTTGGCCTGCCGCTGGCTGTTGAATTCGGCAAGCACTTTCAAACCATCGGCTTCGACTTATCCGCCGCCAAGATTGAATGTCACTAGAAAACGCTTGACCAGCACCGATCGGTCTAAATCCCGAAAACCCTATCTTGCCGTAGAATGATGCTTTGATGCTTAATTGAAAGGCAGCATGATGCGAACCACACTCACCATCGAAGACACGCTGGTCAGCGAACTCAAAAAGCGCGCGCATGAAGCAGGCAAACCCTTCAAGCAGGTGGTCAATGAAACCCTGCTCGTTGGCTTGCAGCAGAAAACCGTGCGCAAGACCAATTCTTCAGCCTATCGCTTAAAACCGGCTTCGCTTGGCGCACCGCTGGCAGGCATTAATCTGGACAAGGCATTGCATCTTGCGGACGAACTGGAAGACCTGTCGCTACGCGCCAAAATCGAGCAGCGCAAATGATTCTGGTGGATGCCAACCTGCTGATTTATGCCGTCAACCAGGACTTGTCGCAACACAAACGCGCCATAGCCTGGTGGGAACAGACGCTCTCGGGCACCACCGCCGTCGGCATTCCCTGGGTATCGATACTGGCCTTCCTGCGCATCTGCACCAACCCGCGTATTTTTTCGCAGCCGCTGTCTCCAGAATCGGCTATCGCTTATGTGGACGAATGGCTGGAACAGCCTCTTGTCCGTCTGATACATCCAGGCCTCGGACACTGGCCCATCCTGCGCAATCTGCTGTTGCAAACCGGCATGGCGGCTAATCTCACGACCGATGCGCATATTGCTGCACTGGCACTGGAACAGGGTTACAGCATCTATTCCGCCGACAACGACTTTCAGCGTTTTCCCGGATTGAAACATATCAATCCCTTGTCGGTTCGATAGCCTCGATAAGCCTGCTGCATGAGCAACCCTACTAACATCCCCAACACCTATTTACTTGACCAATTAATCATGCTGCCTGAAAACCCCATTATCGCCATCGTTGGCCTCGGTTATGTTGGCCTGCCGCTGGCTGTTGAATTCGGCAAGCACTTTCAAACCATCGGCTTCGACTTATCCGCCGCCAAGATTGCTACCTACAACGAATTCCGCGATCCAACCGGTGAAGTCTCGACAGACAACCTGCGCGCCGCCGTAAAACTCGAATGCACGACCGATCCGCGCCGTCTCGCCAGCGCCGACTTTTTCATCGTCGCCGTGCCCACGCCGGTGGATGCCGCACATCAGCCGGATTTTGGCCCACTGATCGGCGCCTCAACTACTGTCGGCCAGCACATGAAGCGTGGTGCGGTAGTTATCTACGAATCCACTGTCTATCCCGGTGCCACCGAAGAAGTCTGCATCCCTGTGCTGGAAAAAAATTCCGGCATGCAATGGCAAACGGACTTTCACGTCGGCTATTCGCCCGAGCGCATCAATCCCGGCGACAAGGAACACACCCTCACCAAAATCATCAAGGTCGTCTCGGGCGATGATGCAGCCACGCTCGAAAAAGTCGCCCAACTTTACGAATCGGTGATTACCGCCGGTGTGCATCGCGCCTCATCCATCAAGGTAGCCGAAGCCGCCAAGGTGATTGAGAACACCCAGCGCGATTTGAACATCGCGCTGATGAACGAGCTGGCCATCATCTTCGACAAGATCGGCATCTCTACCGCCGACGTGTTGGCTGCTGCCAGCACCAAATGGAACTTCCTCAAATTCTCCCCCGGCCTTGTCGGCGGCCACTGCATCGGCGTCGACCCGTATTACCTCACGCACAAGGCCGACATGCTCGGCTATCATCCGCAAGTCATCCTCGCCGGGCGGCGCATCAACGACGGCATGGGCAAGTTCATCGCCGAAAAAACCGTCAAGCTGATGCTCGAATCCGGCAGCGGCATCAAAGGCGCGAAGGTGAATGTGCTCGGCCTCACCTTCAAGGAAAACTGCCCTGACCTGCGCAATTCAAAAGTGCCGGACATCATCACCGAACTGCAAAGCTATGGCATTGAAGTCACCGTGCACGACCCGCTGGCTGATGCAGACGAGGCGATGCACGAATACGGGCTGACGCTCACCGCCTGGGAAAATCTGCCCGCCGCCGATGCGGTGGTTATCGCCGTAGCGCACGACGCCTACCGCCAGCGCGGTGCCGCCGACATCACCGAACGACTCAGCGCGGCAGGCTGCCTCATTGACGTCAAATCGCTGCTAGGGCGCGCTGCATTCGGGGCGAGAAGCGTGTGGACGCTGTAAATGATGCCATGCACTGCATGGCAAAAATTCGATTAAGGAAATAGAATGCTGTTTTGCCTCGAGACCCATCTGGCATGATCAAAACCGCACTCATCACCGGCATCACCGGACAGGATGGGGCCTACCTCGCCGAGTTTCTATTGGGGAAAGGCTATATCGTGCATGGCATCAAGCGTCGCGCCTCGCTCTTCAACACCGACCGCATCGATCATCTGTACCAAGACCCGCACGTCGAGAATAAAAACTTCATTCTTCATTATGGCGATCTGACCGATTCGACTAACCTGATCCGCATCATTCAGCAAGTTCAGCCCGACGAAATCTATAACCTCGCCGCCATGAGCCATGTTGCGGTCAGCTTCGAAACCCCCGAATACACCGCCAATGCCGACGGCATCGGCACTCTGCGTATTCTCGAAGCCATTCGCATCCTCGGCCTGGAAAAGAAAACCCGCTTCTATCAAGCCTCCACCAGCGAACTCTACGGCCTCGTGCAGGAAACCCCGCAAAAGGAAACTACCCCGTTCTACCCGCGCAGCCCCTATGCCGTGGCCAAGATGTACGCCTACTGGATCACCGTCAACTACCGCGAAGCCTACGGCCTGTATGCCTGCAACGGCATCCTCTTCAACCATGAATCCCCCCTGCGCGGCGAAACCTTCGTCACCCGCAAGATCACCCGCGCCCTGGCCCGCATCAAGCTCAACCTGCAAGACTGTCTGTATCTAGGTAACATGAACTCTCTGCGTGACTGGGGCCACGCCAAGGATTACGTTGAAGCGCAATGGCTGATGCTGCAGCAAGACCAGGCTGAAGACTTCGTCATCGCCACCGGCGTGCAATACAGCGTGCGCCAGTTCGTCGATGCCGCCGCCAAGGAACTCGGCATCCAGCTCACCTGGCACGGCGAAGGGATTGAAGAAACCGGTACCGACCAGCATGGCAAAGTCATCGTCAAGGTGGATCCACGCTACTTCCGCCCGACTGAAGTGGACACCCTACTGGGTGACCCGACCAAGGCCCGTGAAAAACTTGGCTGGACGCCCAAAACCCGCTTTGATGAGCTGGTCGCTGAAATGGTGCGTGAAGACTTGAAGAGCGCTGAACGCGACGAGCTGATCAAGAAGCACGGCTACAAGGCCATGGATTATCACGAGTAAACACCGTCTCACCAGCGCCGACTTTTCTTTTTGATTTTTTCTGTGACCCGAACTTTGCCCCATGAACCTTGACGCCAAAATCTACATCGCCGGCCACCGTGGCCTCGTTGGCTCGGCCCTCATGCACAATCTACAAGCCAAGGGTTACACCAAACTCCTGACGCGCACCCATGCCGAACTCGATCTGACCAACCAAAGCGCTGTCGAGGCATTCTTCACCAACGAAAAGCCAGATTACGTCTTCCTTGCTGCCGCCAAAGTCGGCGGTATCCACGCCAACAACGAATACCCCGCCGAATTCATTCGCGATAATCTGGCTATCCAAACCAACGTCATTCACGCCGCCTACCAGCACAATGTCAAGCGTCTGCTGTTTCTTGGTTCGAGTTGCATCTACCCCAAGCTGGCACCGCAGCCGATGAAGGAAGAATATCTCCTCACCGGCCCGCTGGAGCCGACCAATCGCCCCTACGCCCTGGCCAAGATTGCCGGCATCGAAATGTGCTGGAGCTACAACCGGCAATATGGCACCCGATACCTCGCTGCGATGCCCACCAACCTGTATGGTCCGGGCGACAACTACCACTCGGAAAACAGCCATGTTATCCCGGCGCTGATCCGCAAGTTTCACGAAGCCAAGATCAACGGTAGCCCCAGTGTCGTCGTTTGGGGCACCGGCAACGTCCGTCGTGAATTCATGTACAGCGAAGACATGGCCGATGCTTGCGTTTTCCTGATGAACCTGCCGGATGAAAAATACGAAAGCCTGCTTGGTAGCGATGAATCCAAGACCACGAAATTTGAACCACCGCTAGTAAATGTTGGTATGGGCAACGATGTGACCATCAGGGAACTGGCGGAAATAGTGAAGTGGGTAGTGGGCTTCGAGGGCGCGATTGTTCTTGATGCGGCCAAACCGGACGGAACGCCGCGGAAGTTGATGGATGTCTCGCGTCTACGTACATTAGACTGGAGAGGTACTGTCGAACTGAATACAGGTTTGGCGCGTGCGTACCAAGATTTTATTAAACAGGGGGATGGCTAATAAGGCCGCAACTCTGGCTAGATGACTGGAACTGCCCTACCGAATCCATCCTCACTCCAAATTCTTGCGTGCCACACGCATGAGCTACAATTTCAATGTTGAAAACAAGCTGTCACAGCATAATCATGGTCTGAAACGGGGTATGCAATTGCGCATATGCATATAATACTGATACCAACCTGTTCTGACATCACTCAATTGTCCAAACCACATGCATTATGCAATCTATCCCTGATATTCCCGACGACGAAATCAGCCTACATGACCTCTGGAAAATTCTAATCCGGCGCAAAGGATGGATTCTTGGCTTCCCACTGTTTGCGATGATTACCGCAGCAATAGTAGTCACGTTCATGAAACCGCAATGGGATGCGACAGCGGTCATTCGGATTGGGGCTGTGGGACAAGTGGGGCAACAGACCATCGAACCTGCGGCACAGGTTGTTGAACGAATGAAGCTCAAAGCTTTCAATGATGTCGTACTAGTAAGTCTTGGCCTACCCACGAACAGAGAAAACCCAGAATCCACCCTTTACCAAGACAGTTTTCAGATCAAGAGCATTCGTGGCACCGATCTGATCGAATTAAAAGTTCGCGGCTATTCGCAGGCGAACGCAAACCGCTATGCCAATGCGGCCATTGACTATCTAAAAAAGAAACACGCCGAGATGATGGCTTCTGCAATGCTAAGTAAAAGACAGCAGCTGGAGAAAACAGTTAGGGAAATCTCTCAAATAAGGTCAGAGCGTGACAGACTGACCAAGTTAATGGGTTTGCAAGAGAAGGCAGGCTTCGCGGAAAGCATAGTGTTGACAAACACTATGGCCATACTGACTGAAGATTTGCGTAGTCAGGAGTTAATCAAGGCGAACTTGGAAGAACAATTGAACCCAATGCATACCTTCCCCACCTCGATTATAGAAGAAATTTCGATTAGTAACAAACCGGTAGCGCCGAAGAAAGTCCTGATCATCCTGATAACCGGCGTACTCGGCTTGTTGATTGGAGTAATGGCAACGTTCCTGGATCATGCTTGGGCACGTAAAGTTATCGGGGATAATGTCTGATCCTAGTCTTTTCTCAAAAGTCTCTTGTAAAGCTGTTTGTTGCGAAGGTCGCCTTTGCATGCTAGCAGCGCACTGATCTATCAAGATTTCTATATGAATAAAACCTTGAATTTTGCATTAGTCGGCTGCGGCCGGATCGCCAAGCGCCATTCAGAGTTGCTGGGGCATAAACAAATCGAAAATGCACGACTGGTGGCAGCCTGTGACATTGAAGAAGCCAAAGCGCAAAAGATCGGACTCGATTTTTCGGTACCATATTTCACCGACATGCATGAAATGATGCAGCAGGTGAATGTTGATGTGGTGGTGGTGCTGACTGAAAGCGGCAAGCATGCCGAACATGTTCTTGCGCTCGCGCCTTACGGTAAGCATATCGTGGTCGAAAAGCCCATGGCGCTCACGCTGGATGATGCAGATGCCATGATTCGCGCCTGTGATGAAGCAGGGGCCAAGCTCTTTGTCGTCAAACAGAACCGCTTCAATGTGCCCGTCGTCAAGGCTCGCCAAGCGCTGGAAGCAGGTCGTCTTGGAAAACTCGTAATGGGGACAGTACGTGTACGTTGGTGCCGTCACCAGTCTTACTATGATCAGGCGGCATGGCGAGGAACTTGGGCTTTGGATGGTGGAGTACTGGCCAATCAGGCCAGCCATCATGTAGACATACTCGAATGGATGATGGGAGACGTCGTCAGCGTATTTGCCATGAGCACCACCGCGTTGGCAAAAATTGAGGCTGAAGATACCGCCACCGTTTTATTGCGTTTCAAAAACGGGGCACTCGGCATAATTGAGGCGACCACGGCTACACGCCCGAAAGACCTAGAGGGTTCGCTATCGCTGCTGGGTGAAGGGGGTACTGTTGAAATTGCCGGTTTTGCCGTCAACAAAATGAAAGTTTGGGATTTCGTGCAGCCCGAAACTGGGGATGAAGAAGTCATGGAGAAATATTCCGTTAACCCCCCCAACGTCTATGGATTCGGGCACCAAGCCTACTACGAGCATGTCGTGGATGGCATCCTGAATAACAAGCAGCATATCGTGGATGGACTGGTAGGCCGCAAAAGCCTGGAACTGATAAGTGCTATCTACGAATCCATCGAAATGGGGCGTGAAGTGCAACTGCGTTTCAGTCCAAAAAAGTGTCGGCTGGGCGAGCGTTGATGGCGGATCCAAAGCTTAAGCAAGTTGGCATTGTCAATGTTCAGTTTGGTGAAAACGTCACCGTGGTGCAACCCGTTAACCTCTATGGCTGCACGATAGGCGATGGGGTATTCATCGGCCCGTTTGTGGAAATACAGAAAGAAGTAACCATTGGCGCACGCACGAGAATTCAGTCGCATGCTTTTGTCTGCGAGTTGGTCACAGTAGGGGAGGGTTGCTTTATTGGGCATGGTGTCATGTTTATCAATGATGCCTTTTCCACTGGTGGACCGGCGCGCGGGCACAAGGAACTGTGGCACCCCACGATCATTGGTGATCGGGTCTCGATCGGCTCAAACGCAACCCTGCTGCCGGTGCGTATCTGCAACGACGTGGTAATCGGCGCTGGTGCTGTCGTTACGCGGGACATCACACAGCCTGGAGTCTACGTCGGCAATCCGGCGCGATTTCTGCGCAGGGTGAAGGCGGTACTTTGACCAGTCGTGACTTGCCAGCTGTCACGGGGCGATCAAACCGAATTGAGGAGCTTGATGGGTTGCGAGGGATTGCCGTGCTGATGGTGCTGGCTTGGCATTTCGTCGGTGCGATGATCGAAACCGACCTTGGCTGGTGGGCGTCGGCGATCAGAAATATTGCCATCCTCGGTCGAACCGGTGTGGATATGTTCTTTGTCCTTTCAGGTTATCTCATCACCCGCATACTCCTCGCGCGCACCCAGCGGGATAGCGCGTTCCTGGCTGTTTTTTACGCCAAACGGATACTCCGGATTTTCCCACCCTACATTCTGCTGGTCGGGATTTTCTGGGGTGTGGGCTGGCTCGGTGCGAACAATGCGGTGTTCAACGATAAGACACCCTTATGGCGCCATCTGACCTTCACCCAGAATTTCTGGATGAGCGATACCGCCAACTGGGGGCCGGGCGGCATCTCGGTGACTTGGTCGGTTGCCATCGAAGAGCAGTATTACCTGGTGTTCCCGCTGCTGGTTTTGGCTCTGCCGCGCAGGTGGCTACCTGCAACACTGTGCCTCATTGCCGTGGCATCGATCCTATGTCGAGCAATATTGCATATGCTGCACCCAGACAACGCCTTTCTGTCATATGTAATGACATTCAGTCGACTCGACGGTCTGGCAGTCGGCGGACTGATCGCCTGGGCATTTACCAGTGCCACCGCACAATCCTGGCTGCGTTCAAATCAGCCCAGGCTGGAGAAACAACTCAAATACCTGCTTGGTGGCATGGTCGTCCTGGCGATAGCGATCAAGCAGAATCTGGCCGCGAATATGTTCTATTGGGGACATACTTACCTCACCGTGCTGTACGGGCTGGTGGTCGTGGTCGTAGTGCTCAACGCTGGAAGTGGGATGGTTCGGAGGCTTCGCTCATCCTGGATGGCATTCTTTGGCCGCACTTCATACTCAGTCTATCTTTTTCATCCGCTCATCCTGTCAGTAGTATTTCTCGCTGCGGGCGTGCCTGAAACAATCAACAACTTGCATAGTGCGGGGCTTTCGGTGCTGGCGTTCCTAGTAACGCTGGTTTTTTGCGCAGCACTCTACCGCTGGTTTGAAAAGCCAATCCTGGGCTACGGCGCGCGCTGGAAATACTGATCTTTGTCGAGATCCCTCATGCATAAAACTCTGATGATTCCAATTCCGCTTGCTGACCTCCACGCGCAATACCTCTCGATCAAGCCCGAGATTGACGCCGCGATCACGGATGTCATCCGGAACTCTGCCTTCGTCCGAGGCCCTCACGTAGAGCACTTCGAATCGGCATTTGCCGCAGCCATCGGCCTCGAACACTGTGTCTCATGCGCCAACGGCACCGATTCGCTCTTCATCGCAATGCACGCGCTCAGGGTTGGGTCGGGTGATGAGGTCATCGTACCTGCGCAGTCGTGGATTTCGACCAGTGAAACGGTCACCCAGGCGGGCGGCACCGTCGTGTTCTGCGACACTGACGCGGACACCTACACCATTGATCCAGCGGAGATCGAAGCGAAGATCACACCACGCACCGTGGGCATCATTCCCGTCCATTTATATGGTCAACCTGCCGATATGGACGCGATCATGGCAATCGCCGCAAAGCACAAGCTTTGGGTGCTTGAAGACTGTGCTCAAGCGCACTTGGCGCGTTACAAAGGACGCATGGTCGGCACTTTCGGCAATGCTGCGTCATTTTCTTTCTACCCGGGCAAGAATCTGGGCGCGATGGGAGATGCAGGAGCGGTGGCCACCAACGACTCAGCGTTGGCTGAGCGCATGGCCATGTTTGCCCGTCACGGCGGACTGGCGAAGGGTGACCATCGAATCGAAGGCATCAACAGTCGGCTCGATGGCATGCAGGCGGCGATTCTATCGGCCAAGCTGCCGTACCTGGCCGGGTGGACTCTGCGTCGCCAGGAAATTGCCGCCGAATATGGCCAATTGCTGTCGCATATCCCCGGGCTCACGCTGCCGACCACCGCCGCAGGCCGCGAGCATGTCTATCACCTCTACGTGGTCCGCCATAAACAGCGCGACGCGCTGGCGCGCCACCTCAATGGGCGGGGCATTCAGACTGCCATCAACTATCCCGTCGCGCTGCCGTTTGTACCGGCCTATGCACGGCTCGGGCATGCGCCGCAGGACTTCCCGAATGCCTACCACCATCAGTCGCGCATTCTGTCCCTACCGCTATTCCCCGAGATGACTGCAGAGAAGATTCGGGCCGTGGCCGACGCGATCAAGGGCTTTCCCGGTTGAAGAACGATTTTGTGGCGGGAGGAGATCAGCATTTCACAAGCAAGAGACTGATTTCCAACTCGAAATGGAATCTGGTGGCATTCGCCTGCGGACTGGCAGCCCAATTCATCACGGTGCCTTTCGTGATCCAACGGGTCGGCCTGGCTGGGTTTGGCCGAGCCGGCCTTGTGTTGGCTGTGTGGGCACCGTTGATGCTAGTCGGCGCGGTGCTTGGGCAAGCCACGACACGGGAGATGTCGGCTCGCCTGGCTGCTGGCAACCCGCAGGCTGCGTCTCGTGTGATTGATGCCGCGATGCTGCTGTGTCTAGGTGCCTGCGTATTCGGTGGTGTTGCACTTGCGGCGGTCGGTCCGGCACTGCTGTCGGCGCTGGTCGCCGACGATTACCCGCACCCCGCTCTGCAGGCCGCTTTCATCATCGCGGGCATCGGCTGGGCCGCGCAGCAGGCCATATTGGTGCTGCAGGGCGCTTGTTCCGCACGGCAGGATTTTCGAACCATGGCGCAGGTGGCGGCATTATCTGCCTTCAGCACAGTGGCGCTCACGCTTGGGTTCACCGCCGTATTTCCATCGGTTCAGGGTTACCTCGCGGGGATCGCATCATCCTTCGTCGCGACCTTGCTGGCCTGGCTATGGGTTACCCGCAAGGCACCGCTCGGGCGGCGTTGGTGGGCGACGTGGCATCGCGAGGAACTGGCGGGCCTGCTGCACTTCGGCAAGTGGCAGGCCATGGCGCAATTCGCGGGTGCCATAGGCAACCAGATGGATCGATACGTGCTCGGCGTGCTGGCACCGGCGGCAGTGATCGGCCAGTACAACGCAGCTAACCGCTTGCAGGAGGCGGGTTACATGGGGGTGATGAAGGTCGGCGAAATCCTGTTCCCGCACTTTAGTGCCACCGCACAAGATGACGTCGCCCGTCGCGCAAGGTTCTTTCTCACCTCGTCATGGGTTATAGCTACGCTCAGTGCGATGATCCTCGCCCCACTCGTGCCGTTGTCACACAGCCTGCTCATGTTGTGGATCGGGCCGGAAACCGCCGAAGGTGGCGCACTGCTGCTGCGCACTCTGGTGCTTGGCGGGCTGATTGGCTGCGGTTCCAACGTATTCACCTACTACGCGATGGGCATCGGCCAGAATGTGCCGGTAGCTTGGCTGTCGGTGCTGTACGCACTGCTAACCGTGTTGGCGACGATTGTGGTGATGCGTATGTTCGGCCCGTATGCGGCGGGCGTCGGCCTGCTGCTTGCCAGTGTCGTGCGTTTGGCATTATCAATCTGGCTGACCCGCAGCCGATTCTTCGTGACCCTGCGGTGGTCAGCCCTTGTCGTGAGTTCGCTGCTGCCGCTGGTCGCTGGTGTCGGTGTTGCGCTATGGTTGCATGCTGTCGGCGCGGGGCTGGTGTCGGGCTGGCTGCAGCTACTCCTGTTCTATGCGATCGCTGCGATAATCGTACTGGCGACAGTGCTGCTGTTCACCGCACCTTGGGCGGTCGGTCGCGAAATCATTGGCCGCGTATTTACTGCAGTGCGCACCCATCGAGCGCTGGTATGAAAGCAGCCAATCATCCGATGAACAAAACCCTATGCCTTCTCCTTGCAAGACGGACTACGCGAACCTATGAGCTTCATCAGGATGGCATTGCATGGTCACAGTGATTGATTACGGTGTAGGCAACATCGGCGCCCTGCTCAACATGTTTGAACATCTGGGTATCGAGGCTCAGGCCAGCGGCGATCCACGCGTCATTTCCAGTGCCGACCAACTGGTGTTGCCTGGCGTGGGTGCCTACGACAAAGCCATGTCTACCCTGCGCGAGCAGCAGTTGGTGACGTCGCTGAATGAGGCGGTGCTGGAACGCCACGTGCCGGTATTGGGCGTATGTCTGGGTATGCAATTGATGGCGCGGCGCAGCGAAGAAGGCAGCGAACCCGGCCTCGGCTGGATCGATGCCGATGTTCGCCGCATCACGGTCCCGGAAGGTTCTGGGCTGAAGGTGCCGCACATCGGCTGGATGGAGGCAGGGCCAACACGTCGCTCGTCATTGTTCGACCCCGCACTGCCGGCCGAGCGCTTTTATTTTGATCACAGCTATCACGTGGTATGCGACCGGCCCGAGAATGTGACTGCCGTCATCGACTATGGTACCGAGCTGTGCTGCGCCGTTGAAAGCGGTCCTATTGTCGGCGTCCAGTTCCACCCGGAGAAGAGCCATCGCTTCGGCATGCGCCTGCTGAAGGCTTTCGCGTCGCAGACTGCGGTGGCGCCATGAGGAAACGTCTAATCCCCGTGCTGCTTGTGGATCGCCACCGCAGGCTGGTCAAGACCGTTGGTTTCGGCGCGCGCACCTACGTCGGCGATCCATTCAACGTTGTGCGTTTGTTCAATGAAAAAGAGGTCGACGAGATCTGCGTGCTCGACATCGACGCCACCACCGACGCGCGTGCGCCGGATTTCGGCTTTCTGCGCGAGCTTGCCAGCGAATGCTTCATGCCGCTGGCCTACGGCGGCGGCATCGCCCAACTGGCGCACTGCGAGCAACTCAACCGCATTGGTGTCGAGAAAATCGTGCTCGGCCAGGCATCGTTCGACCGTGTGCTTGTCCAGTCCATGAGTCGCGATCTTGGTGCGCAGGCAATCGTCGCGTGCGTGGACGTCGCGGGCAGCGGCGCTGACGCGCGCTGCGTGACCCGCTCGGCGCGGCATGCCACCGGCCTCGCACCGCTCGAGCACTGCCTTGCGCTGCAGGAAGCCGGGGTCGGCGAAATCATCCTGCAGTCGGTGGATCGCGACGGTGCGCGCGCCGGTTACGACCTGCAACTCATCGCCGAGATTTCATCTCGCCTTGATGTGCCGCTGGTGGCGCTTGGTGGAGCGGGCGAGCACCGCCATCTTGCCCAGGCATTGCATGCCGGCGCCTCGGCTGCTGCCTCGGGCAGCGCGTTCACGTTCATAGGCCGACTGCGCGCCGTACTGATAACGTACCCGGATGCCACCGGGATGGACAGCATTGCGAGTGCGTCCGCATGACCCACCTCGGCTCAACGCCTGGCCGCACATGCACGTTCTGCGTCATGGATGACAGCAACCCGGTGATCGAGTTCGACGCGGCCGGTCAGTGCAATTGCTGTCGCGACGCGCTGGCACGCCAGGCTCATGAATGGTGGCCGGGTTCGGCCGGCAAGGTACGCATGGACGAAATGACCCGCCAATTGAAGGCAGCGGGCGTAGGCAAGCCGTACGACGCGATGATCGGCCTAAGCGGCGGCATCGACAGCGCTTACCTGGCGCACGTTGCGGTACGTGATCTGAATTTGCGCGTGCTTGCCGTGCATGTGGATGGCGGCTGGAATTCGGAACCGGCAGTGCGCAACATCGAGTCCATGGTGCGCACGCTGGACATCGATCTGCACACTTATGTGGTCGAGTGGCAGGAGATGCGCGACCTTCAGTTGGCGTTCCTCAAGGCCTCGGTGCTCAATCAGGACATTCCGCAAGACCACGCATTTTTTTCGACGCTGTATCGTACGGCATCGCAGTTCGGCATTCGCCACTTCCTGAGCGGCGTCAACTTCGCGTCGGAGAACATCGTGCCTCCAGGCTGGGGATACCCGTCGACGGACGGTAAGCATGCCCGCGCGATCCATAAGCGTTTCGGTTCAATTAAGCTGGAAACCTATCCGTTCATGGGTCTGATCGAATTTTTGTGGCTGACTCGCATTCGCAAGCAATTGACCGTGTGCCGCCCGCTGAACTATCTGGATTACAACAAGGAGCAGGCGCGAGAAAAATTGACGCTGAAGTACGGCTGGCGTGATTATGGCGGCAAGCATAGCGAGTCGCGCTTCACCAAGTTCTACCAGGATATTTATTTGCCGAGGAAGTTCGGTTTCGACAAGCGCAAACTACACCTGTCCAGCCTGATCGTTTCAGGCCAGATGACCCGTGATGAGGCGCTGGCCGAATTGTCCGAACCGATCGCCGCGCCCGAGCAGATGCGGCGAGACATCAAGTTCGTGGCCAAGAAGCTCGGTCTCAGCGCGGCCGAACTTGATGCATTGATCGACAGCCCACCGGTTAGCCACTTGGACTACCCTAATCAAATGGCTCTCCATTCTGGGCTGACTTTGCTGAAGAGTTTTGTGAGGCGCGGCATGGGGCGACGTGCGGGGCGAGGCTGAAGCGATGCAATGGGTTACGAATTCATTGACCGAGCTCCTTGCGCGTTGGTTGTTCGCGCTGACGCTGATCGGTTATTCAGTCGCTGGCCTCATCGCTACGCTGATGGACTGGAACAGCACGCAGACATCGATACCGTTTCGCGCCGGCGTTGTGATGTTGGCGCTTGCGCTGTGGTGGCGTTCTCCGGTGCTGGCGAGGTGGTGGCGGCATCATCGCTGGCTGATGGTGTTCTTGTTGCTATACCTTGTCCGGATAATCTGGGATTGGGTCATTGCCGATGTGCCCGGGGCCGCAGAGGCTTTAACATTTTTTCTATTAACGGTGCTGTTACCGTGTGCCGCCTTGGCACTGGCAGCGCCCGCGATGCGTGAGCGGCCGACCGCGCTTCTACTTGTTGCGATGGGTGGCGCAGTCAGCGCAACTGCGGTACTGATGCATGTGCTGGGGCTGGGTATGGACCGATCACTGACCGAACTGACTGGCCGACTTTCTTTTGAGGCCGTCAACCCGATCACACTTGGTCACGTGGCCGCGACTACTTTAATTGCCTCACTTTGCCTTACACGGCACCGTCTCGGTGTCTTGAGGATAGGTTTGGTAATTGTGGCGGCACTTGCCGCTGGTGCGTGCCTTCTGCTGACCGCTTCGCGCGGCCCTGCGCTGGTGTTCGCACTATGCATGCTCGTGTTTGCACTGTTGACTGGGCCCTGGCGCTGGATCGTGCTGACAATGCTACTGCTAATGCCCGCAGGGTTGAATGAAAGAAGCGCGCTATGGCTGCGCTTCGTGGGGATCGCGGAAGACGAATCGACGTCCGAACGACTGCAACTCCAAAGCAATGCGATCTCGCAGTTCCTGACCCATCCGCTATTTGGCGGCGCATTTATCGATCCGGATTTGCTGACCTATCCACATAATTTATTTATTGAAACTGCGATGGCGCTAGGCGTCATTGGGCTCGGCACACTCATGCTCGCGCTTGTGCGCGCTGGTTTGCGCGCGATCAAACAGATAAGTCATGGCAATTTCCTCGTGCCGCTGCTGTTCTTACAGTATTTGTTAGCAGCTCAATTGTCGGGTGCCATCTACGGCAACTCAGGTTTATGGACGACCATGGTTCTACTCGTAAGCCTGGTGCCATACGTCGCCCCTGAGCGTCCCGGTGCACCAATGCGACCGCAAACGCCAGACAATTCGACTCGTCCCACAGGAACCGTTCCATCATCATGAGGCTGTTCCAAAACTCAGGCGTGTACCCCGCCTATCTGCCCCGTCTTCGCCGACTGAGCGAAGGCTGCGCGAATTTTGAGGCACTGGTCGAGACATTCCTGGGCGACCGATACGGCGCCGCCCACTTCCTGCTACCCGTGCTCAACCGCGATCCGTCGGCATTTTTTACTAATGGTGATGACGAGTTACTGCAGCGGCAGTGGGCACAAGAACAAGGCATGCCACGTAGCGCGACGCTCGAAACGATCCTGCTGGCGCAGATCGAACACCATCGCACCGAAGTGTTCTACAACATCGACCCCATGCGTTACGGTAGTGACTTTGTGCGCAAGTTGCCGGGGGGAGTGAAGAAGTCGATTGCATGGCGGGCTGCGCCCTCGCCGGGTGCTGACTTCGGTGCGTATGACCTTGTGGTATGCAACTTTTTGGGCATTCTGGAGAGCTATCGTCAGCATGGCTGGCACGCAGAATATTTCTCCCCCGCGCACGACCCAGAGATGGATAACTATGCCGCCAACACCGATAGACCCATTGATGTTCTATTTGTCGGCGGCTACAGCAGACACCATCGTCGTCGCGCGGAAATACTCGAAGCCGTGGTGAGGCAATGCAAAGGCATGAACCTGGTTTTCCATCTCGACCGCTCTCGCCTCACACGATTGGCAGAATCACCGCTGGGCCGATTACTGCCGCTGAGCAAACATCGTCGTCCACAAGATATTCGGGACGTTACCTCTGAGCCAGTATTTGGACGCGATCTCTACACTGCCTTGTCCAAGGCGAAGATTGTGCTCAACGGCGCCGTTGATATGGCGGGTATCGATCGTGGCAATATGCGTTGCTTTGAAGCCATGGGCTGTGGTGCGCTCATGGTATCTGATCAAGGCAATTACCCTGAGGGTATGGTGGATGGAGAGACGATGCTAACTTACTCCGATCCGCAGCAGGTGGCTCGTGTCATCAAGACAGCGCTCAGCTCGCCTGAACGTGTCGTGGCACTTGCAACAAAAGGCTGCCAGATAATGCGCACCTGCTACAACAAAGAGTTGCAATGGGGTGCGTTCCAGCAACTCGTAGAAGCGGCGTGATTTGACTATGAGGAGATTTTATTGAGACAACCGAACCTCTTGCAAAACTCCCCGCTTGGGGGCTGTATAACTCACATTAAAATGGCCTTAGGCGGCAAAATAGCAAATAGGCAAATAGATAAGATGTATCGTTGACGCGTTACGTTGTTAGAAAACAGTCTGTTCAGACAAGCAAAAAATATAGGTATGACATTAATAAATAAATTCGTGGGCAAATTCATGCCTCAGCTGGTCGCGGAAATTGGGCGTGGCACAAAAATCAAGGGACGCATTGAGCGCCGCCATCCATTGGCATCTGTGAAGATTGGTCAAGATTCTCTTCTGGCAGGTGTTCTCGTCGTAGAAGCAGAAAATAGTCGATTAACTGTTGGTAACAGAGTATTCATTGGCGGCAATTCTTTAGTTGATTGTTTGCGTCAGATCACGATTGAAGATGATGTTCTAATTTCGTATCAGGTACTCATCATGGATTCCGATAACCATAGCTTGCGGGCATCAGAACGCATCGGAGATCTAAAACGTTGGCGCAACAAGGAATACGACTGGTCTCTAGTTAACGCCGCACCAGTTGTGATCTGCTCCAAAGCCTGGATTGGCGCACGGGTGATCATCACTAAAGGCGTTGTCATTGGTGAAGGGGGGATTGTTGCTGCTGGCTCGGTCGTTACCAAAGATGTGCCGCCGTACACCATCGTTGCAGGGAATCCAGCACGCGTGATTCGTGAATTAGAGCCGGATGAGCGCTGATAAAACCTTCGTTAGCTGGGAGGGGGCGGTTGCCTGGCTGAAACAGCAGCCGGAACAAATACAATTAGTCATCGACTGCTATTACGACGATCCCCTCATTGAGGCAGCGAAGCGTTACTGGTGCAGCAACGAGTGGGCCGCGGTACGGGAACTACTGACAGGTCGGTCGGGCAAGGCGCTGGATGTGGGTGCAGGCCGTGGCATTGCGAGTTATGCGCTGGCGAAAGAAGGATTGAAAGTGACGGCACTGGAGCCTGATGTCAGCGCTCTGGTGGGTGGCGGCGCCATCCGTGCGCTGGCTACGGAAAGTGGTTTGCCGATTCGAGTGGTCGAGGAGTTTTCCGAGCACCTGCCCTTTGCCGACGGCGCGTTTGACATAGTCTTCGCGCGCGCCGTCCTGCATCACACCCGTGATCTGGAGGCGGCCTGCCGCGAATTCTTCCGGGTGCTCAAACCCGGCGGGCTGTTCGTTGCCATCCGCGAGCATGTCATTTCTCGGCAAGAGGATCTGCCACGTTTTCTTGAGCTGCATCCTTTGCACCGGCTTTATGGGGGTGAGCATGCCTATCTGCTTGACCACTACCGTGCAGCTATCGGGCAATCCGGCTTTGCGCGCGTGAAGGTGGTATCACCGTGGCAAAGCCCGCTCAATTACGCGCCCTATTCGCTGAAAGCCCTCAAGACCGAACTAGCGCGGCGGGCGGGTTTCGGCATTCCAAACATTGGCCGCATGGTAAATGCCCTGCTTGACCTACCGGGAGTGTGGCCGCTGACCCGGTGGACGCTGGATCGGTTCGACCATCGCCCGGGGCGGCTGTACTCCTTCGTAGCGGTAAAGGGCTGAAATGGCATCCGCATGGATTACCGGAGCACATGGCTTTATCGGCCGCCATCTTGCCCGCTGGCTGGCGGATCAAGGTCACATGGTTGCGGGCATCGGGCACAGCGCATGGCCGCAAGCCGAGGCCGCGCGGTGGGGTGTGTCGATCTGGATCAATGGCGATATATCAGCGAGCAATCTGGGGCAGATGCGGCAATTGTCGGGTATTCCTGAGCGCGTGTTCCACCTTGCTGGCGGATCGTCTGTTGGCGCTGCATTAGCCAACCCGCATGAAGATTTCACGCGGACGGTCGTCTCCACCGCCGAACTGCTGGAATGGTTGCGCCAGCATGCACCGGCTGTGCGTGTGGCTGCGGTTTCAAGTGCGGCGGTTTATGGTGCCGGTCACGAGGGGATGATTGTCGAGGAGGCACGGCTGATGCCCTTTTCCCCCTACGGCACCCATAAGTTGATGATGGAAGATTTGTGTCGCTCCTACGCGACCAATTTTGGTTTGCAGCTTGTTTTGCCACGTCTGTTCTCGGTGTATGGAGCGGAGCTCAAGAAACAGCTTCTATGGGATTTGTGCGGAAAATTTGCAGCCGGTGGAGCGGTTGAACTCGGGGGGACGGGTAACGAATTGCGCGACTGGACGGATGTGCGCGATGTGGCACGTGCGCTCGATCAGGCGGCTCTCCTGGCTAGTGACCAGGCTCCGGTGCTGAACCTTGCCACAGGTGTAGCGACACCGGTACACGTGATTGCCGCCACTGTGGCCTTGCAATGGGGTGGCGCAGAAGCTGTGGCAAGGACGAGTTTCAGCGGACGATCGCGTCCGGGCGATCCGTTCAGCCTGGTGGCGAACATTGACCGGATGCGCGCGCAGGGGATTGAATGCCCGATCTCCGTAACCCAGGGAATCGCCGACTACGTTGCCTGGTTTCGGGCCAAGGTAACGAGTTCCAATTGATGCGTATTGCGTTTACCCTGATTGGCGGCAAGGACTGGACCGGCGGCCACAACTATCTCCTCAATCTGCTCGACGTGTTGATCCGGTATCAGCCAGACCGGCTTACTCCTGTGCTGTTTTTGGGGGAAGATTGCGGGGAGTGGGCTGCTCCCTTCCATGCCATCAGGGGCCTGGAAATTGTACGCACACCCTATCTAACCGCGCAACGGCGCAAGATTTCTCTGATACAGGCGATGCTGTGGGGGCGGGATGTCAACTTGCAGCGCGTGTTCAAGCAGCACCGTATCGATCTTGTGTTCGAGGCCGCTCAATTCTTCGGCTGGCGACTGGAGACTCCTGCCATTGCCTGGATTCCAGATTTTCAGCACAAGGAATTGTCCTATCTGTTTTCCCGCCGCGCCTGGTGGAAACGCGAGATCGGTTTTCGTATGCAGGTGGCGGGCGGGCGCACCATCATGCTAAGCAGTGAGGATGCGCGGCACGCATGCGAGCACTATTATCCATCAACGCGCGACCGTACCCGAACAGTGCACTTCGCAGTCTTGCCCAGACCTGCGATTCCTTATCCAGAGGCACGCGCGATTGCGGATTCGTATGGGTTGCCGGAACGCTTCGTCTTCATGCCCAATCAGTTCTGGCGGCACAAGAACCACGGTTTGGTGCTGGATGCTCTGACGATCCTGCGAGAACGAGGCCATCAGATGGTGATTGCCGCTTCGGGCAAACAGGCCGATCCGAGGGATGCGGAGTATTTTCCGCGCTTTCGGGACGAGCTTGAGAAACGCGGATTGCAGCAGGAATTCAGGCTGCTCGACCTGATTCCCTATCCTCATTTGGCGTCGTTAATGCGCGCCTGTGTGGCCATGCTGAATCCCTCTTTGTTTGAGGGCTGGAGTACCACTGTGGAGGAAGCCCGGGCTATGGGTACACCCATGGTACTGTCCGATCTTGGTGTTCACCGCGAACAGATGGGTGAGCAAGCGATTTATTTTGATCGAAATTCTGCGCAATCCCTGGCGGACACACTGAGTAGATTCGTTGCATTGCCCGAGACACAACGCGAACAGTTGACGGATGCGGCTAGAGAGGCTGCGCTTCATCGTGTTGAATGGTTCGCCGAAGATTTCGCCAATCTGGCTGAGTACTGCCTGGACAAATCCACGCCCTCATGAAGATCAGTGTCATTACTGTGGCATTTAATGCCGCCTACACCCTTACCGACACACTTCAATCGGTTGCTTCGCAGACACATGCGGATATCGAACATATCGTGGTGGATGGGGCATCCTTAGATGGAACGCTGGACATTGTCGCTCGCCATGGCAATCATATCGCCAGGCTTGTTTCCGAGCCGGACAAAGGTATTTACGATGCGATGAACAAAGGCGTTCGTCTGGCTACAGGTGATGTCATGGCTTTTCTCAACGCGGATGATATGTACGCTCACAATGGGGTCATTGCAAGCGTAGCCTCAATCATGGAACAAGAGCGCCTGGATGCGCTCTTTGGCGACGCTATGTTTTTCGATGCGCAAAATCCATCCCGCGTGTTGCGTCACTACAATTCCGGACGATTCCTGCCGGAAAAGCTTGCCTGGGGCTGGATGCCCGCCCATCCGGCATTGTTTTTGCGGCGTGAGGTATTCGAGCGGGTTGGCCCTTTTCGTACCGATTACAAAATTGCGGGCGATTTCGATTTCATTGCGCGGGCGTTCTGGCGGCAACCATTGCGCTATCGGCATTTGTCAGAGATTCTTGTGCGGATGCGTACCGGTGGCATCAGCACGAGCGGCTGGCGTAGCACGCTGCTTCTCAACAAAGAAGTGCTACGTGCTTGCCGGGAGAATGGCATTCCAACTCATTGGCTGAAATTACTTTCCAAATATCCCTTCAAGTTGTTGGAGTACTTCGGTAAATGAAAGTGCTCGTCACCGGCGCTTCCGGTTTCGTGGGCCGGTCGTTGTGTGACGCACTTCTACGTAAGGGACACTCCGAATATTCAATAGTGCCTGCGGTACGCTCGCCGCGTGGGCTACCGGGCGAGTGCGTGGTAGGTGAGATTGACGGCAAGACGGATTGGCGCGAGGCATTGCACGGCGTGCACGCCGTGGTACACCTCGCAGCGCGCGTGCATGTAATGAATGACCGTGTAGCGGATCCGCTGACCATCTTTCGTTCCGTCAACACAGAGGGCACGTTGCATCTGGCGCGCCAGTGCGTTGCAGCGGGGGTGCGGCGTTTTGTTTTCATCAGCTCGATCAAGGTCAATGGCGAAGAGCGTGCCGCGCCCTACACCGAAGCCGATACACCCGCGCCGGAGGATGCCTACGCCATTTCAAAATGGGAGGCAGAACAGGGCTTACGGCAGATCGCGGCGCAAACCGGCCTGGAGGTGGTAATCCTGCGTCTGCCGCTGGTGTATGGCCCCGGGGTGCGGGCGAACTTTCTGGCGTTACTGCGTGCGGTAGCACGTGGTATCCCCTTGCCGCTAGGCGCGATCAGCAATCAGCGCAGCCTGATTTATGTGGGTAATCTCGTGGATGCGATTCTGCGTTGCCTTGAACACCCGGCGGCGGCAGGCCAGACGTTTCTGGTGAGTGATGGCGAAGCAGTATCGACGCCAGAACTGGTGCGCTGCATGGCAGCGGCGCTGGGTCGTCCGGCGCGACTGGTTACGCTACCGGTGCCACTTTTGTGGCTTGCTACAACGCTGGCCAAAAAATCGGCGCTGGTGACACGGCTCGCGGGGTCGCTATCCATTGACAGTAGTGCCATTCGCCGTGAGTTAAGCTGGACGCCGCCTTTCACGCTAGATGAAGGTTTACGCGAAACGGCAGCGTGGTATGCAAACCAGAAAGTATCACCCAGGAAAACCGCAGGCAAAACCTAATCCTTCATCAACTTGTTGCACTTTGACTTTGAAACTGCCCTTTGTTCATTCGTTATAACTAACCAACATCAACATACTCAGTCAGGACAGCCTGCACGGATTTCACATCTTGGGGTGATAAATGCCCGATAGTCTTCAAAACCAGATTTTTATCCAGCGTGAATAATTTCAAACGAAAATGACAGGCCACTTTCAGCCCCGCTTCTTGCCAATGGGCGAACGAAATATCACTAGGCCAAACATCCCCAGTGGCCGTGGTGATCATGGCCAAAACAAGCTGATTGTGCTGCTGATTAAAACGCTCATTGGAAATCACCAATGCCGGGCGGCGCTTTGTGGCCTCACGATCCGTGAACGGAAAAGGAACGGCAACTACATCAAATGCTTTAAAGATCACGCCAGGCTGCCTCGTCCTGAGGTGAGTTCCATTCAGACAGCGTCTCTTGCACTGCAGATAACTCGGCATCAATGGATGGATCAATACGCTTGATGGTGATCCGGTTGTTGCTATCCATGTCAAACGCCAACATATCGCCCTCCCGAATATGGGCGGCGTCTCTGATACGTTTGGGAATTGTTGCCTGACCTTTGGCCGTAACGCGTGCAAGCTCCATAACTTTCTCCATTAATTACTACTTGTAGTAAATTACTACTTTTACCACAAAGATGCAAATACCATGTTACGGACATCCGCTGGTTTCCAGTAGAGTAGTTGCCAGATAAGCGACCCCAGCCTACAATGTGTAGGCATAGATGAAAGGATACACACCATGCGTACCAACATTATGATTGACGACAAGCTCATGGAAAGCACTCTTCGGGCGACTGGGTTGAAGACCAAACGGGAAGCGGTGGAATTGGGACTCCGTACCTTGCTGCGGTTATGGCAGCAGGAGGAAATCAAACACTTTCGTGGGAAGCTCGACTGGCAGGGCAACCTTGATGCCATGAGAATCGACAAGTGATTTTGGTCGATTCCAGCGTTTGGATCGACTATTTTCGGGGAACCGCGACGCCACAAGCCGAAAAGCTGGACTCGCTGCTTGGCAATGAGCCCATTGCAACGGGCGACCTTATTCTGACCGAGGTGCTTCAAGGTCTTATCAGCGACCGTGATTTTAACCAAGCCAGGAAGCTCATGACTTCGTTGGTGATTGTGGACCTGGTGGGGCAGGCCCTGGCCATTCAAGCCGCCAAGAACTTTCGTGTGCTGCGATCGCTCGGAATAACGATGCGCAAGACCATTGACACGGTTATTGCCACGCGCTGCATCGAGAGCGGATTGCCTCTTCTGTATAGCGACAGGGACTTTGAGCCGTTCGTTAAGCATCTTGGCCTCCGTTCAGCGCTGCCTGAAACCTGACGACACGTCTATGGACTCCCTCTATCAACGACGGGGCACCCCCTATCGCGCTGGACGAAGGTTTGCACGACACAGTGGCGTGACATGTGATGGCACACCGATAAAGAAAGCGGGGATCGGGAAATGTACTTAGCAAACATAGGCGTGCCCTCGCTGGTTGCGTTTGCTGTGTGCTTTTTCCTCTTGCGCTGGTTGCTGCGCGGGCGGCTGGCGGCGACGGTCATGGATCAGCCGAATCACCGCTCGCTGCATGCCGTGCCGACGCCACGCATCGGCGGGCTGGGTGTGCTGGCAGGCGTTCTTGGCGGTGCCATGGTGATATTGACGCTCCGTGGCGAATTACCGTTACCGCTGTGGACACTGCTGTTGCTGTTGATTCTGTTGGGGGGCTTTTGCTTTGTGGATGATCGTCGCGGATTGTCTGCCGCGCTGCGCTTGCCGGTGCATTTAGTCATTGCCGCCGTGTGGGTCGCAAACTCTGGAAAAGTCGGCGCTGGTGATACGGCAAGTTGGCTCATCCCGGTAGGATTGATGTTCGCCCTGGGCTGGATGATGAATCTTTACAATTTCATGGATGGCAGCAACGGGTTGGCGGGCGGTATGGCGGTTTTTGGTTTCAGCGCTTATGGGGTTGCTGCGTGGCTGGCCGGGCAACCAGAACTTGCGGCGCTGGCTTTTGTTGTAGCCGCGGCGGCGCTGGCATTTTTGTTTTTCAACTTTGATCCTGCGCGCGTATTTTTGGGTGACGTTGGTTCCATCCCGCTCGGCTTTTTGGCGGGTGCGCTCGGGCTGTGGGGCTGGCAGGCAACGGCTTGGCCCGTGTGGTTTTCTCTACTGGTATTCTCACCTTTTATTGTGGACGCCACCGTCACGCTACTGCGCCGCGCCTTGCGCGGCGAAAAGGTGTGGCAGGCGCATCATGACCATGCCTATCAACACCTCATCCGCTCCGGCTGGTCGCACCGGCGGCTGGCGTTGGCAGCGTATTTGCTCATGGCGGGCTGTGCGCTCAGCGCGCTGATTTTGCGTTTCTCCGACAGACCCTGGGTTACTGCGGGTTTGACATTGTGGGGGCTGATTTATGCAGGCATGCTGCTGGCTATGGAATACCGCTGGCGGTTGAGCAGAGATGACGGATGACTTGCGCTGAAAAAATGAATAGATCAATAACAACAGGCAAAAAACCATGGCATCCGTGAAATTTCACCTATCCCTGCGCACTCTCGCAGTCGCCCTGTTTGATCTCGTCGCCGTTGCACTGGCCTGGGGTGCGGCATTTCTGCTGCGCTTCAATTTCGATACCGCTGCGGCAGTCTGGCACATCATTGGCATTACCTTGCCCTGGGTGCTTATCGTGCATGCCGCAAGCTTTTATTATTTTGGCCTGTATCGCGGCCTATGGCGCTTTGCCAGCCTGCCCGATCTGAGGCGCATTCTGCTGGCCGTGGGGCTGGCGGCTTTGATCGTGCCACTGCTGCTATTCCTGGTGCTGCGCCTGGTCGATGTGCCACGCTCAGTGCCAATTTTGCATCCCCTGTTTTTGGTCATGATCATGGGCGGGGCACGCTTTGCTTATCGTTCGTGGAAAGACGGTCATCTTTTGTCGTTCGGTGATTTGGGTGGCGAGCCGGTGTTAGTGCTGGGCGCAGGCAGCGCGGGCGAGCAACTGTTACGTGCACTGGCAGGTACGCAGCAGTGGCGGGTGGTGGGTTTTCTGGATGATGACAAAGAAAAGGTTGGCCGCCTGGTGCACGATGTACCGGTGCTTGGCACACTGGCAGACATCGCCCGGGTAGCCGAACGGCACGGCGTGCGGCAAGTCATCATCGCCATGCCGCAGGTCAGCGCCAGCGTGCGCCGACACGTTACCGAACTGGCAGCTCAAGCGGGCCTGACAGTGCTCACTGTGCCGACTATGGACGACCTGCTCTCCGGCCGTATTTCCGTCTCGCAAATTCGCCGGGTGGAGCTGGAAGATTTACTGGGCCGGGATTCCATCGCGCTCGACACAGACGGCCTCGCCCAGTGGCTGGGCGGGTGCGTGGTACTGATTACCGGGGCGGGCGGCTCCATCGGTTCTGAATTGTGCCGCCAGATTGCGCGTTTTAATCCGACGCGGCTGGTGTTTTTTGATCAGTCGGAATACACGCTATACCGCATCACACAGGAATTTTCCAGCCGCTTTCCGCAGCTTGCCGTAGCCGGCGTGATCGGCGATGTCAAAGACACGGAGCGACTGGCCGCAGTATTTGCCGAACATCGCCCGCAGGTGGTGTTTCATGCGGCGGCCTATAAACATGTGCCGCTCATGGAAAACCACAACGCATGGGAAGCGGTGAAAAACAACGTACTGGGCACCCTGAATGTGGCACGGGCGGCCATTGCCCATGACGTGCGCGAGTTTGTGCTGATCTCAACCGACAAGGCAGTAAATCCGGCCAATGTGATGGGCGCCAGCAAACGCCTGGCTGAGCTAGCTTGCCAGTGTTTACAACAAACAACCTCGGCAACGCGCTTTGTCATGGTGCGGTTTGGCAATGTGCTGGGCTCTTCCGGCAGTGTGATTCCGCATTTTCGTGCGCAGATCGCTCAAGGCGGGCCGGTAACAGTGACGCATCCAGAGATCATCCGCTATTTCATGCTGATCCCTGAAGCCGTGCAGCTGGTATTGCAGGCAGGACTGATAGCCAGCCACGCGGATACGGGCGGGCAGATTTTCGTGCTGGATATGGGTGGGCCGGTAAAGATTGTTGATCTGGCACGAGACATGATTCGGCTATCCGGCTTTACCGAAAACGATATCCACATTGAGTTCACCGGCTTGCGGCCCGGCGAAAAACTCTTTGAAGAATTGCTCGCCAATGATGAGGTCACCCTGCCAACGCCACACCCCAAATTGCGCATTGCCAAACCAGACAGCGCGCCCAATGGTGCCTGGCTGACAGATCTTGACACCTGGCTGGCAGCGCCGCTGCGCACAGAAACCGAAACCAAGGCAGGGCTCAAGGCGCGGGTTGCGGAATACCGTGAAGCAGTAACAATAGAAAAGGAAACGCCAGAAAAGAAAAAGCCCGACTGAGAACAGTCGGGCTTTAACGGTTTTGCATTGGTGGTGCAGTTTAACAAACTCTCGAACGGTTCTGTCATTGTATCGGGCAAACCCGCGCAGACTCCCGCGGGCCACTGGACGCATGGCAATCAGAAGTGGAAGCGACAAAATGGAGCGGACCTCAAGATATAAAAGACCGTTATCCAGGTGCCAGTTTCCTGGCAGAGAATCGGGTGATCTTCAACACCAAGGGGAACACTTATCGCTTGGTGGTGAAAGCTAGATATCAGAACGGAATCGTATTGATCGAATGGGTTGGTACTCACGCCGAGTACGACAAGCAGAATTTTCGAGGGCGGCGTAAGTGACCAAAATTTTTGAGAGGGAGCGGGCTATGAAACAACAGGTTCGAGTGATCAAGACGCAGCGCTTACTCATCTGTCGGCTCTGATGGACGAGCAGTTCGCGTCCGGTTCGAGCAAGGAGGCGGAACTGGAACTCCTCGCGTTGGTGATTGAATCCTACGAGCGCAGCAAGGTTCAGCCAATAAGCCCGGATCCGATCGAGGCAATTCTGTTCCGTATGGATCAGCAGCAGCTGAGCAAGAAAGACTTGGTGCCCTATATCGGCTCTCTGTCCAAGGTGTCAGAAGTGATTTCACGGAAGCGGCCACTCAGTCTGTCGATGATCCGAAAGCTTCACATGGGTCTAAATATCCCGGCAGAGGTGCTCATCGGCGGCTCCGGGGATGAGGATGTCGATCTTTCATCAGAGCCCCAGTACAACTACTCCAAATTCCCACTGCAAGAAATGTGGGAGCGAGGCTACTTCGCCGATTTCACGGGTGGGATCAAGCAGGTCAAGGAGTATGCCGAAGATCTGGTGCGCAAGTTTATGCGGGGGGAGCTCGGGGATAGGGTGCGTCCAGCCCTTTTGCGGGCGCGATTACACCAAAGTGGTTTCCGTGTCATGGACGAGTATGCGCTACTGGTTTGGCGCATTTGCGTCCTGAAGAAAGCTCGTAGCCTAAAGTTGACTACGCAATACAAGGACGGGACCATTACAGACGAGTGGCTGCGCGACTTAGCAAAGCTGTCCAGATTCGAGAAAGGGCCATCTTTGGCGCAAGAGTTTCTCGCGGACAACGGCATCGCGCTGGTCGTCGAACCGCACTACAAGAAGACCTATCTTGATGGGGCAGCCATGCTTGACGACAATTCCCCGATCGTCGCACTGACACTTCGGCACGACCGCATGGACAACTTCTGGTTCGCCCTGATGCACGAATTGGTACATGTGCAAAAGCACCTAAAGGCATCGCACATGTTTATCGCGGACAACCTCGACGACAAGACGCGGTCGAGCAAGGAAGAACATGAGGCCGATCAGGGGGCACGAGATGCGCTGATTCCCGCAATCGAATGGGAAAAATCAGCCGCAAAGATCACGCACTCGCCAGAAAATGCCATCGCGCTGGCCAACAAACTGCGGATTCACCCCGCCATCGTTGCCGGGCGCGTCCGTTACGAAACCAACAATTGGCGTTTGCTGAACGGCCTTCTAGGCGCCAAAGGTGAAATACGGAAGAACTTTGACGATCAGCTCGGAGGGCCGCCGACACCACGCCCTGGTCAGGGGTACGTTTTGGTCGATCCGACCAAGCACAAGCGCTAAAGGCAAGTCCCGAGATACCCCGCCTCTTCTAGGGGCGGGGTACTCTTTTCCTGGGGCGCGACAGCCTATCCATGCATAGGTGATTGAAGCTTACGCCGCGATCTGGTGGCCATCGGACTCGTCGTCGGACTCGTAGTAGCTGTCGTCAACGCTGGCGCCGATATCAAGCTCCATGTTGTTCATGAGGCAAACCCTGCCCGCCTTCCAGACCCGAACAACCCCATTGACCAAAATGTTGTCGCCGCTGAAGGGCTTGTCCAAATCCTGGTCCATTCCGACATTGCCCCCACTGGACGAACCCTTCAGCGGCTCTGGATCCTCAGTGGATTCGATGTAAGCTCCTTCGAAGTAGGCATTCGTTTCGGCGGCGGCGCTGGATCGGGGCGAGCAGCGCAGGCTATTTGAGTTCTCCGCGCACTGAGTTTGTCGGGTAAACTTCAAGCGTCACTGGGGAGTAGCCGGCCGTCAGATCTTTGGCGGTGCTTGCGTCAACATACTTGATCTCACTGATCATGGCGTAAGCGGTTTCCGACTTGGCAAGACCTTTGACCATGCAGCCTCCGGTTTGGCCGGGGAGGCGCGTGGTCAATTGTCTTTTTGCCCGGCCTGGGAACCTAAAAAATGGAAGCTCTGCTCACCTCAATGGGTGTTGTTGCCCTCGCCGAAATCGGCGACAAGACTCAACTCCTTGCTTTCGTGCTTGCCGCACGATTCAAAAAGCCCATCCCCATCATTGCCGCGATTCTTTGTGCGACCCTTGTCAATCATGGGCTCGCTGGTGCATTGGGTGCCTGGATTACGTCCATGCTTACTTCCGAGGTCCTTAGATGGGTTGTCGGAGTGTCATTTCTTGGCATGGCCATTTGGACCATGATTCCCGACAAGATCGAAGAAGAAGAGACTCAAGTTGCGAAACACTTGGGTGTCTTCGGTGCCACGCTCGTGACCTTCTTTTTAGCGGAGATGGGCGATAAGACTCAGATTGCCACGGTGGCCATGGCAGCGCATTTTCCGAATCCCGCGATGGTCGTGATCGGCACCACACTTGGCATGCTGATCGCCGATGTGCCAGCGGTGTTTGTCGGGGACCGCTTCTCCAAGAAAATCCCCATGAAGCTTGTGCATTCCATCGCAGCAGCAATGTTCGCAGTGATGGGCGTCCTGGCCTTGTTACAGGTCGATACCTGGATCAAGTGATACTGAAGTTGTGCGGTTGTTTTGGGGGCCATGTGACCTCCAGAACTTCCCTCTCCGACGCGCGTGCAAGTGGTTGACCTGGATCCGCAGTCTGCGTGTGCCTGTACCGTCGAAGTTCTGCCCTGTTTTTCGAGAACAGAGAACAGAAGAGAATCGAAATGGCGGGAAACGACCAGAAATCGGGAGGGCGTTGTAGACTGGCCAGCGCACGCAGATCGGCCTCACACCCCGCGTAGCGTGGGGGAACGCCGAAAAAGGAAAGGGCAACCGAGAACGGTTGCCCTTGAATATTGGTGGCCGGGGACAGAATCGAACTGTCGACACACGGATTTTCAATCTGAGGGTAAAGCCCATCATAAGAAGCTCTTACGTATGCGCCGTTCTACAAATTGTGTTTTACTGCCACTATCTAGCCCCCACCATTGCGAGGGGCTACGGTGAATTGTAGAACGATTTTGGCGCGCATTAGTCTATTGCCGCAAATACGGCCTACTTCCGCTTTTATTCAAATGGCTGAGTTTTGGCTGTTTAGGTTGAATCTGTTATCATTGCAAAGTCTTAATGTTTCTTTCAGTCCTCCATTGAGGACGCTAATCGGGGTTATCGCGTCTATGTTCAACGAACGCAAAGTCGCCCAGATGGCCGCTTACCTCATCAGTAAAGAGGGAGAGCGAATGTCCCATCTAAAATTGATGAAACTGCTCTATCTCGCCGACCGTGAGGCAATGGCGCAGTATGGCGCTCCGCTGTCTGGGGATCGACTTGTTTCCATGCCACATGGCCCGGTGCTGTCCATGACGCTTAACCTCATGGACGGCGATACGGAATCAGCCGAAAATGGCTGGGAGGCGTGGATTTCTGACAAAGAAAACCACGAGATTGCCATCGTTCGCCCTATCGTTCGCAACCAATTGAACGAACTCAGTGCTGCGGATATCGACGTGCTTGATGATGTATGGAAAAAATTCGGCCATATGTCGAAGTGGGAAATCCGGGATTACTCACATACGCATTGCCCTGAGTGGAAAGACCCGCGAGGATCATCAGCTCCCATCGAATATGAAGATGTCTTTGTTGCTCTCGGACGAACTCATGACCAGGCCAACGAGCTTGCCGCCAACATCGAAGCCGAGCGCTCGATAGATAGGCTATTCGCGACGCTATGAGCATGTTCGTGCCGTTCAGGCGCGCGACACTGCTCATCCCCTCAGGCCCGCAGCAAAACCCCAACCAGAAGCACCTTTTTATTCTTCTCACCGACCCTGTGCCGACTGAGGCAGGAAGCAAGGATGTCCTGCTTGTTGGCGTCTCATCAGTGCGGTCAGGCTTGCCCCATGATCCGACCTGCCTGCTCTATGCCGGTGACCACCAGTTCATCGTTCAGCCGAGCTACGCCAACTACCGGATGGCCCGAATCGAGGGTGCGCAAAAACTCATCAACGGTGTCAAGCAGGGTATGTTCACGCCAAAGGATATCCTGGCCGACGAGATATTTGCCCGAGTGTGCCACGGCCTTACCATGTCTCGCCACACCGCCCCAAAGATTCTGACCTTCTACCAAGAAGCAACTGCGTAGTTGGTTGGACACGCTGAGCCGTTCATGTTGACAAGGGAAACTAGCTCGCCTTATGGTTGGACAATCCGAGCGGACAATTAGACACCCTACGAGCTGCGGGTTAGAGGGTTGAGAACGAGGCCAAGGCGCTGTATTTTGCCTAGCCAGCCGTGCAAATTCAAGGCCCACCTCATATACACGGGTTGCCCACCGAATTCCCACAAGTTTTGCACTTATCACTAGCGAATAGCGCAGGTATACTTCGCTCGCCGGTCGTCGATAGGCGGCCGATCAAAGAGAAACGCCCCAGCCGGATGGTCCGGTCGAGGCGAAAAAAAGCGGTTACCCAACTTGAGAACTGCCAACTTAGCAGAAGTGACAGACCTTGTGCAAGGGCAGGTGAATGTGGTAACTGGCCGGTCTCTCTGCACGGCAATGCCAGAAAGGGTCACTACTATGACCTCCAAGACGGCCACCCGCGTGGTGCATCGCTCCTCGGTTGATGGTCAATTCGTGAAGCAATCTTTCGTCAAGACGCATCCGAATACGACTGAAACACAGCGCGTGCACGTACCGGCTCCCAAGTCGGCACCCACGAAGAAGGGTCGCTAAGTAGTAGTGCCGGGGCCTTCGGGCCCCGGTTTTCATTTGGAAAAGCTGCCGTACGGTTGGATAACCCACGCGGACAATTGGACACCTTGCAGACTGCGGGCTATCATTCGGATACCGTCAAGCAACTACACTAAGCTGGGCATCTATGGCATTTGTCAAACCATTGTCAGCAGCGGGTTTCCGTGAATTCTTGACGACTGAAAACAACTGCCAATCATCATGACTGACCACGCCGAACCACCGAAATCAATACTGCCAGCACCGCCAGAAGATGGCATCGGTGAGCGTATTCGGGAGCGACGGAAAGAGCTTGATCTGTCGGTTGAGGAGTTGGCTGCCCTCACAGCTCTGTACAACTATGAGTCTGAAGAAGGGGTTTCTGCTCCAACGATTTATCGATACGAATCTAAGGGAAGTAAGCCTGGTGCAAGGGAGCTTCGCTTGCTATGCGAAGCATTGAACGTTTCACCAAGTGTTCTCTTGATTGGTGAGGAGTGGAGTCGAGAGCAGGAGGCAGATACGAAAATCGCAGCAATGCTGCGCGGTTTAATTGCAGAAGTAAGTGACAAAGGCGTTCGGATTGGACAGAAGAGCAACCAAGGAAGAAACGATGATCATTTCATCAAGCTTACGGAAGTAAAGGAGAGGCGTAACTCCTAGAATTATTTAATTCGATAAATATTTATCGAATATGATTGACAGCGGGCGGCTGACCGTTTAGCATTCATCTAAGAAGATAAGTTTTTATCTTCTTAGATAATTCTAGGAGGTTACGAATGCCGATCATCACCCCCGACCAATCCCGCCAGGCGCGCCGGGAGTTCGGTCTTTCTCAAGCCGACGTTGCGGAAGCAACCGGCCTCAAGCGCCAATACCTGAGCGAGTTTGAGAGCGACACAGCGCAGCGCTTCACGTCTTCACAGCTGCGAAAACTACGCGCCTTATATGAGAGCAAACTAGCTGAGGCCCACGAGGCAGGCGAACAAATCGACCTCCACTTTGGCGACGAAGAACACAGCACAGAAATTTCTGCCCCAGCGGGTTCCATCGAGACCGTCCCGGCAAAGCGCTTCTTCTTCCCTGTTGCCGATGAAGTGACCGCCGATACATTGGCGGCTACCTTGGCGACGATTCGTGCGAACGACAAGAAGTTATCCGAACTTCTGGCCATGACGGCAGAACGCGAGGACGTTCTTTTCGGCGAAGGCGACTACACCGAGGACGTCTTGCAAGCGATGCGTGACAGCTACGCCTTGCTAGCAACTAATTATCTGTTAGTGCGTGCAGTGGGCGGCTGGCCTGAAATAGGTCTGTCAGCCTCAAGCGAAAAGGTCGCTGGCAACGACCTCCTTGCGGCAATCATCAATAACGCCGAAGACGCCTTCGCGCAAGCGGGCCTGCTAGCCAAGCTCGCCAATGAAGACGACGCGAACGAAATGCAGGAGGCCGCGTAATGAACATTCCTCTGCCTACTGCTGCGTTCCCTGTTGGCGGCAAAGCCGGTGCCGCAGTCACCTTCGTTACTGCGGTATTGATTGGACTGGCGATATACATGGCCGCCAAAAACAAACCACAGCAGCGCCCCACACGCTAACTGGAGGTTCCATGCTCAATACTGAAACTGAAACCAAGAACGCTGACTGCCCGATCACCCTGAGATTTCACGTCTACATCGAAGGGCACGGGCTGATTCGGTTCAACAAGGAAATGAATTTCGACGGTTACACCGAAGACCCGGCACAGGCTTATGACTTTGGCGATTTCGATGAAGCCTTTGAACTCGCTAGCGGGATTGCCGCCGTGTTGAAGTGCGACACGCATATCCGCATCTTCGGCGACTTCGGCAAGCACCGCGTATCCGATGCCGAGCTATTTGGCCATGACGGTTCACATGTCCACTGACGCTATCCACCTGGACGCCGTGCACCCTCTACGGTTCCGCCTATTTGACCCGCTACGGGACGAATGGGCGACACCGTACCCAGCAAGACAGCCGCATGGCCGTGCTATTTGATTCCGAGCATGCCGTCATCATGCGCGGTCGGCAGCTAATCGGCGAAGATCGTCCGTGGTTAACCATGCAGCCTGTTTGTTCAGTCTGTGGCATGGCGGGTTAAGCATGGGCTCTCGTATTTCCCTCTCAGCGATCGCCATTCGTAACGGCTTCGACCAGTTTGAAATTGAACAGCAGGCACGGCTCGACAAAATCACTGAAACATGGCCCGCACGCTGGAAGCACGATGCACTGAGTCAGCACGCGACCAAGCGCGCTGGGCAAAGCCTCTACCAGGCCAACCGCTGGATATATGGCCTTGCTGACAAGATCGCAGCCTTGCGCATCGCACCGAATGCGACCGATGCTGACATTCTCGACCTTGCTGAAAAACGGGCCGAATGCGCCGCTGATCGTGCCCGCCGATGGATACCCAAAGGCGCTGCCAAGGCGCGCCAAGAGGTCGGCAAGCTCTGCACCAAATGGGGCATCGAACCCCCTGGTGCAAAGCACGACGATCAAGCAGCCATCGCCCGCATGACTGATGCACTTTGGTGGCGAAGAAAATTACGAGACGAGCAGTGCCATCAGCGAGAAAACATCGCCATCACTTTGGGTTACGTCAATGCCAAGCGCGATATGTACATCAGCGAGGAATCGCTCAAGGCCCAAGTACACAAGGCAAAACGCAACGCCAAAATTCTCGAAAATACCGAAGCCATCAGCGAAGACGGCGAGATTTTCACGCTCGCCGAGCTGGCCGAGCACAGCCCGTCCAACCCGACGCTGCGCCGTAGTGAACTGATGGTGCGCATCAAGGGATACGAGACCGTATCACGGGAATCGGGACACGTCGGCATCTTCGTCACACTCACCTGTCCAAGCCGTATGCATGCCCGCTTTTCGAGCACCGGCGCGTCGAATCCGAACTACGACAGCACCACGCCAAAGCAGGCGCGAGACTATCTCTGCAATCTGTTTAGAAAAATCCGCGCCAGCTTCGAAAATGGCTACATCGGTATTTATGGCCTGCGCATCGCCGAGCCGCATCACGATGGCACACCGCATTGGCATCTGCTGATCTTTGTCTCGCCATTGCATCTGGATACCGTCAAGAACACCATCCGCCGCTATGCGCTGGCCGACTCACCTGATGAGCCAGGTGCGCAAGAACGTCGCGTCAAGTTCGAAGACATTGACCCGATGAAAGGCAGCGCAGTGCACTACATTGCCAAATACATTGGCAAGAACGTCGACGGCACCGGCATCGTCCTTGATGAAAACGGCTTGCCTGCGGCTGAATCCTTCGGTCGCGTAACCGCCTGGGCGCGCACGCATGGCATCCGCCAGTTCCAGTTTTTCGGCGGCCCGCCCGTGGGCTTGTGGCGTGAAATTCGACGAATCAAGGAATCCGTGATCGCCGATGCACCGGAAGTCATCGCCTTGGCTTATCGAGCAGCGCAAAAGACGGAAGACCATCAGGCTGATTATGCCGCCCTGATTCGAGGCGTAGGCGGGCCAACCGTGAAGCGCGCTGCGCAGGCCATCCAGCTGGCCACAGCAAGCGATGAGCGCCCTGGACGCTATGGCTTTGAAACCATCGCCGGGCCAGTGGGCATCTTTCACCGTGACAAGCCAAAGAAGGTCTATTCCTCAGAGCACAAAGTTTGGCAAATTCGCATGCGGGCTGGCGAATTTGGAAGACGTTTTGCAGGCGATTGGGCCGTCGCCCACCGCCCTTGGATTCATGTCAATAAGTGTACACCTCCCTCTACCCAAGGGTTTTCATCCGGTAATTGGTCACATGTCGGATCGAATGTGATTCCATTCCCAAGGCCCGGGCCGGATCGTCCGCCAGATTGCATGGGTTATGCCGGAAGTCGTATCCAACCCGCATAAATAGGCCAAAAACTCATGAAAAAAACCGCTGCCGCTACCCATGATAAAGCCGAATTGAAGAGGGCAGGCAACCTCTTGCCTGCACGTGGGCCTGAGTCTTTTGCCAATCTCGCGGACTGGATAGCATCACCAGAGTATGCCGTGATCGCCACGCAATCCGGTATTGCAGCCATCGAACGGAAACGCATCAAGCATAATGATTATTACCGCCGCTACAATGCGCGCAAAAAAGCGGGATTGCCGCTCAAGGCTATGGACTTCTGCCGCATTGTGTTCCGCGTGCCAACTGTGCCACTGTTGCCTGCGCCTGGGCAAGTGGTACGCTGGCCTGCTGAAACCATCTATTCACCAATCAAGGCCAAGGCCTCAACCCCGCACAAATATCGCCCCGATCATCAGCGGCCGCAGTGGCAGATTGATGCCGAGCGAGTCATCATCATCACCCCACGTGAATTTAGTTTTTTAGTTCAGACTTTGGGTATGACCGCCGAGGATTGCGCCGCATACTTGCGTGTCACCGTTGCGACCATCAGAGCATGGGAGGTCGGTGACGAATCAATCCCGTTCTCTGCATTTTGGTTGTTGCGCCTGACCTTCCAGGCAAATAGGTTTAACGCAAAGTTCCCCCAGTGGGAGGGATGGGTTATCGCAGAGGAAGGGCCGGATGCCGGTAAGCTGGTCGCCGCCAACCGGAGCGCCGCATTTACCCCGCAGGAGATCGATTGCATTCCAAGGGCATGGCATCAAGCCTCATTCCACGCCTTGCGCGCTGAAAAGTTTCAGGCTGAACTGGATGAGGCACGCGCCGAAAATACCCGCTTGCGGCAGTTATTCAGCACTCAAGGCCTCACTACAGAGCTTCGCCTGATGCAAGAGAGATTATCCGCCGTTCTGACCAGCATTGGCACGGCGGAGATTATCGATTACCGGCCCACATCCGTAGGCCAAAAACAGAAGAAGATTGCATGAGACCCGATCAATTGGTGAAGTCGTGGAAACGCTTTTCCTGACCCCCAACGAGCTAGCGGAATTGACCGGCCGCACGTCTTCGGCCGGTCAACGAAAATGGCTTGATACCAATGGTTACCGCTTTGCCCTCAATGCGAACAACAGGCCGGTAGTTGCGCGTGAGTATGTTTTATCGCGCCTAGGGGTTATGCAAGCCGACAGCGACGTGGGGAATTTGTCTATACATCGACCGAACTTCAACGCCCTTTCCAAGGCGTTTTGACGCAGCTATATGGGCCGCCGCCGCTCCAGAGACTTCGATCTCCCGCCCCGGATGCACCGAAAAGGCGAACGGTTCTTCTATGTCACCAGTACCCAGCCCCGCAAGTGGATTCCCTTGGGCTGCGACATCAACGAGGCTCGCCGCCAATGGGCGAAGCTCGAAGGTGAAACCGAGAACCCAGGCGACAAGACGTTTTCCATTATCGTTCGTCGTTACAAGCGGGAAGTGCTTCCGACCAAGGCACCACGCACCCGACGTGACAATGAAAAGGAATTGGTACAGTTGGAGGCCGTATTTGGTCAAGTGCCTATAGATGCTATTCAGCCTTCCGACGTGCACACCTATGTTGATCTGCGCGGCCAAACCGCCAAGGTACGCGCCAATCGAGAAAAAGCCCTTCTGTCACACATCTTCAACCAGGCGCGCGCTTGGGGCTACACCAGCGCACCAAACCCCTGCGCAGGAGTCAAGGGGCATCGGGAAACCGGACGCGACCGCTATGTTACCGATGCGGAATACTTGGCCGTCTGGAACGTTGCTGACGCCGCTCTGCGCGATGCGATGGACTTGGCACTGCTCACGGCGCAACGGCCGGCTGATGTGCTCAAGATGAACCGCACGGACATTCGCGACGGTGCGCTGTGGGTCACACAGAACAAAACCGGGAAGAAACTTCGCATCCAGATCATCGGCGGGTTGGCCAGCATCATCGCACGCATCGACGGCCGGCGATCACAGGGTAACGGGCCTGCACTGATTCAGGACAATCATGGCGGCCGGCTCTCCTACTTCGCCATGCGCTCACGTTTCGAGAAAGCGCGCCAGGCAGCCGGCGTCCACTTCCAGTTCCGCGACCTGCGGGCCAAGGCTGCTACAGATACCGGCGATCTGGCACTGGCGCAACGCCTGCTTGGCCACAAGACGCGAGACATGACTGAACAATACACTCGCGACCGGATCGGGGAGACCGTCGCGCCGCTGAATCGTGGAATTGTAGAAAAGGACGGCTGAATTGTAGAAAAGCGGTGTTTGGCAAAATCACCAAACACCGCTTTGATACTGGTGGCCGGGGACAGAATCGAACTGTCGACACACGGATTTTCAATCCGTTGCTCTACCGACTGAGCTACCCGGCCAATGAGGTTGGGTATTATAGGGGCTAGCTAGGCATTGCGTCAAAAATAACGAATGCTTTATCTTCATGGAGGGGAGAATGTATGAGAAATATACCGGCTGAACGGATTTTGGCCAATCCGAAATTTCACCATCTGGTGCGCACGCGCAATCGTTACGCCCTCGTGATGACCTTGCTGGTAGTGGTTATTTATTTTGGCTACATCTTGCTGGTGGCATTTGATAAGCCATTTCTGGCGCAAAAACTGGGGGCTGGGTGGGTGACTTCCCTCGGCATTCCACTGGGTTTGGGTGTGATTGTTTTGACTATCCTCATTACCGCCTTCTATGTGCATGTGGCTAATACGCGGTTTGACGCCATGGCAGCTGAACTCCTACGGGAGGCTGCCGAATGAACATGCTCAAGATGCCATGGCTTTTAATATTGTTTTTCAACGCAAACCATGCCCTTGCCGCCGGGGTGGATGTAGGTCAGGTGCAAAAACAAGCCACTAACTGGACGGCGATTGCCATGTTCATCGGTTTTATTCTCATCACATTGGCGATTACCAGATGGGCCGCAAAAAAAACCCGCACAGCCGCTGATTTTTATACTGCTGGAGGCAACATCACGGGGTTTCAGAACGGGCTGGCCATCGCGGGGGACTACATGTCGGCAGCTTCTTTTCTGGGCATTTCAGGCCTAGTGTTTGCCAGTGGTTTTGACGGGCTGATTTTTTCGATCGGCTGGTTGGTAGGGTGGCCTGTACTCACTTTCTTGATGGCCGAACGGTTGCGCAATCTAGGCAGGTTTACATTTGCCGATGTTGCCGGCTACCGCTTTTCGCAAACGCCCATTCGTATTTTTGCGGCCTGCGGCTCGCTCGTGGTGGTACTGTTTTACATGATTGCGCAAATGGTCGGCGCCGGGCAGTTGATCAAGCTGCTGTTTGGTCTTGATTACTTCGTCGCAGTCCTCTCCGTAGGCGGGTTGATGATGTCTTACGTACTGTTTGGCGGCATGACGGCAACCACTTGGGTACAAATCATTAAAGCAGTGTTGTTGCTCGTTGGTGCATCGTTCATGGCATTCGCAGTGTTGTGGCAATTTCATTTCAGCCCTGAGGCGCTATTTGCCAAAGCCGTTGAAGTGCATGCCAAAAAGGATGCCATCATGGCACCCGGCGGGCTGATTAAAGACCCCATATCAGCTGTATCGGTAGGCATGGCGTTGATGTTTGGCACAGCGGGTTTGCCACATATCCTGATGCGCTTTTTTACTGTGCCATCAGCAAAAGAAGCGCGTAAATCTGTTGCCTGGGCGACCACCTGGATTGGTTATTTTTACATCCTGACTTTCATTATCGGCTTTGGTGCCATTGTGTTGTTAACGCAAAACCCGTTGGCTTATTTTGTCGATGGCGACATCACCAAAGGTTTGCAAGGCGGTGGCAACATGGCGGCCGTGCATTTAGCCAATGCGGTTGGCGGCAATGTATTTCTGGGTTTTATTTCGGCCGTGGCGTTTGCCACAATCCTCGCCGTGGTGTCGGGGCTGACACTCTCCGGTGCTTCGGCAGTAGCCCATGATCTTTACGCCACCGTCATTAAAAAAGGCAAGGCTGATAGCTGGGCCGAGTTGCGTGTCTCGAAAATCACCACGCTTTGTCTTGGCGTCGTTGCCATTTTGCTGGGCATTGCATTTGAAAAACAAAACGTGGCATTTATGGTGATGCTGGCTTTTGCGGTAGCCTGTTCAGCCAATTTTCCGGTGTTATTCATGTCGGTGCTGTGGAAAAATTGCACGACACGTGGCGCGGTAACAGGCGGATTTGTGGGTTTGATACTGTCTGTCACCTTGACGATACTCTCACCCGCTGTGTGGGAAAAAGTGCTCGGCTACCCCGAAGGGTCCGCCTGGTTTCCTTATGCCTCGCCTGCGCTATTCTCGATGACTGCGGCCTTTGTCACCATCTGGCTGGTATCGCTGACTGATCACAGCCCACAGGCACAGCGCGAGCGCGCTTTGTTCGATGCGCAACAGATACGTTCAGAAACAGGGCTGGGTGCATCCAGTACATCAGTGCACTAAAAGTCGGCACCCCAAGGGTACTTCCTGCGGGGGGCGTTCGTGAGACGACGAGCAAATAAAAAAGCCGACCCTGTCGGGCCGGCTCAATGTGGGGTATTCCCCTTCTCCTCCCCCAGCTTTTTTCGGTCGGCTGATAGCTGTACTATTTATCACCGCCCGTTTTTACTTTGGGTTTTACTACCGATATCGGCACGATGTTGCCGAAAAATTGTTGCCGAAAAACCAGGGTACTTTGATCAAAAATAATTTGTAATAATTAGTAACAATCAAAGTACGAGGCGCGAATATACCTGCTTTTCTCTGAAAAGAGAAAAACCCGGCACTTGCATAAAAGCAAGGCCGGGTTTTTCTTAAAACAAAGGCTACCGGGTAAAAACGTTTGTCGTTTGATTTTACCCGATGAAAAAACGGGAAATTACATTCCCATACCTTCCATGCCACCCATACCGCCCATGCCACCCATGCCACCACCCATGCCACCCGCTGCTGGCTTATCTTCCACCAACTCGGACACCATGCAGTCAGTAGTCAGCATCAAGCCAGCAATTGATGCGGCATTTTGCAGCGCGGTACGCGTTACCTTGGTTGGATCCAACACGCCCATTTTGACCATGTCGCCATATTCGCCGGTGGAAGCGTTGTAGCCAAAATTGCCTTTGCCTTCGAGAACTTTGTTGATAACAACAGAAGGCTCATCACCTGCATTGGCAGCAATTTCACGCAGCGGTTGTTCAATGGCACGCAGCACGATCTTGATGCCGGCATCTTGCTCGTGGTTGTCGCCTTTGACGGAAACAGAAGCACGCGCACGCAGCAACGCCACACCGCCGCCAGCCACGATGCCTTCTTCAACGGCAGCACGGGTTGCGTGCAACGCATCTTCGACGCGGGCTTTTTTCTCTTTCATTTCCACTTCGGTAGCAGCGCCGACTTTGATCAGCGCAACACCACCGGCCAGCTTGGCAACACGTTCTTGCAGCTTTTCCTTGTCGTAGTCGCTGGTGGCTTCTTCGATTTGGACCCGAACTTGCGCCACGCGGGCTTTGATTGTGTCTTCTTTGCCAGCGCCATCAATTATGGTGGTGTTTTCTTTAGCCACTTCAACTTTCTTGGCTTGGCCCATCTCGGCCAAGGTTGCTTTTTCCAGCGTCAGGCCCACTTCTTCGGCGATGACTGTGCCGCCAGTCAAAACAGCGATGTCTTCGAGCATGGCCTTGCGACGATCACCAAAGCCCGGGGCTTTGACAGCAACAGTCTTCAAGATGCCACGGATGTTGTTCACTACCAGCGTCGCCAAGGCTTCGCCATCAACATCTTCAGCAATGATCAGCAGGGGACGGCCGGCCTTGGCCACTTGCTCGAGCAAAGGCAGAAGATCGCGGATATTGGAGATTTTTTTGTCATGCAACAGGACAAAAGGATTATCCAGAATCGCGATTTGCTTGTCCGGATTGTTGATGAAGTAGGGTGACAGATAGCCACGGTCGAACTGCATGCCTTCGACCACTTCAAGTTCGTTTTGCAATGATTTGCCGTCTTCAACGGTGATCACGCCTTCTTTGCCCACTTTGTCCATCGCATCGGCGATGATCTTGCCGATATCAGGATCCGAGTTAGCCGAAATGGAACCCACCTGGGCGATTTCGTTGGTTGTGGTGCAGGGCTTGGAAATTTTCTTCAGCTCTTCGATCAGGGCGATAACTGCCTTGTCGATGCCGCGTTTCAAATCCATCGGGTTCATGCCAGCGGCGACAAACTTCATGCCTTCGCGGACAATCGATTGTGCCAGCACGGTGGCGGTGGTAGTGCCATCACCGGCGATGTCAGAAGTCTTGGAAGCCACTTCCTTGACCATTTGCGCGCCCATGTTTTCGAACTTGTCTTTCAGTTCGATTTCCTTGGCGACAGAAACACCGTCCTTGGTCACGGTGGGGGAACCGTAGGAGCGATCAAGAACCACATTACGACCTTTGGGGCCGAGCGTTACTTTAACAGCGTCAGCCAGAATGTTGACGCCACGAACCATGCGTTGACGAGCGGAGTCGCCAAATAGAACTTCTTTTGCAGCCATTATGTATCTCCTTGAATTCTTGAATGGTTAAGGCAATCAGGCTTCAACGACGCCCATGATGTCTTCTTCACGCATGACGAGCAATTCCTCGCCATCGACCTTAACGGCCTGACCTGAGTATTTGCCGAACAGCACACGCTCACCGACCTTTAACGACATGGGGCGAACTTTGCCGTCTTCCTGGATTTTTCCGTTACCGACGGCCACTACTTGGCCTTGATCAGGTTTTTCGGCAGCGGCATCAGGAATAACGATACCGGAGGCAGTTTTACGCTCTTCTTCGAGACGCTTGACGATCACACGATCATGCAAGGGACGGATTTTCATTAAAAATCTCCTTAAATTTAGTCAATGAGGGTGCAGAGCGATGCCCTGCGGAAAAGCTGGAATGGGGTGAAACGATTAGCACTCTATCCAAGCGAGTGCTAATGATAAGGGCTCAAGTTGGATATTTCAAGGGCCTCTAATAAATCAAGGCAGTATTTAAGCAATCACGTCCTTGAAAATATCCCTTGATTCAACGTCCTGTGATGTGCAAAGTCACCTCGCCAATACTGCTAAACCGGGTTTCTGCCACATCACCCGGACCCAGCGGAAACTGACGGGTAAACGAGCCACTCATGACATATTGCCCCGCTTCCAGGCCGCGATCAAACTCAGCCAGCTTGTTGGCCAGCCAAGCGAGTGAAGCGTAGGGATTGCCCATGACGGCATCCCCCTTTGCCTTTGCAACCTCAACCCCATTATGGCGAACAGCGCATTCAATCGCGGCGAGATCAGCGGTTGCCTTTAGCGGAACCTGAGGGCCAACCACAAAAGCACGCTGCTGAACGTTATCGGCCACGGCGACGGCAAGCTGCGCCGTGAAGTCTCCCCGGTTTTCCACCAGCTCCATGGCTGGATGGCAAGAGTCCACGGCTGCCTGTGCCGCAGCCACATCAACCCCGGGGCCGCGCAGGGGTTTGCCCAGACGCAGGCAAAGCTCATTCTCAAACCCCGCGCCTTGCCAATCGGCCAGATTGATTTCAGCACCGCTTTGCAGTCGGCCACTTTCCAGCAAGTAGCCAAACACCGGCTCATGCACGCGAAACTGTTCACGGATCGCCGCCGCAGTCAGGCCGACCTTCCAACCAATATGCCGCTCACCTGCGGCAAGAGATTTGTCCAGCAGGCCAAGCTGTACACAGCAGGCTTGATCCAGCGTAAGCCGATCAAACCACTGCGGCGGGTAAAAAACGCCTTGCGCACGCATGGCCCAAAAATCGTCGACGATAGCTTGTATGTTCATGATTGCCTCACAAAACAGAACGCAATTGGCCACCTTCCACGGGAATACTCAACCCGGTGAGAAAGCCCGCTCGCTCGGACGCAAGAAATGCCACCAGATCAGCCATTTCCTGGGGTTGTCCGAGTCGTTTCATCGGCACGCGCTCGGCACGCACATCTAATTCCGCGGCTGGATCCCGCCCGAAATGCTGCGCCTGCATGTGTGCCACTTGCGCCAGGCGCTCGGTGTGAATCGAGCCAGGCAATACGTTATTCACCGTGATGCCTTCTGCGGCAACTTGTTCGGCCAGATACCGCGCATAAGCCACCACGCCCAGCCTCGAGGTGGAGGAGAGCACCAGGTTGTCTTCAATTTGTCGTACCGACAATGCCAGCATATTGATGATGCGCCCGTAGCCATGCACCCGCATCACGGGCACCGCATGGCGACACAGGCGCACCACGTTCATGAAATTTTGCTGGTAAGCGAGAAGATACTGCTCGTCAGCAAGATCCAGCGGCTGTCCCGGCGGTGGCCCACCGGTATTGGTCACCAGCACATCCAGCCGATCCCAGCGCGCATATGCGGCGTTAACAACAGCCTCCGCGCTATCGGGTTGCGTCAGATCCACCGCCAGGCTGGCAAGTTTTGCCTCAGGGTATTGCTGCAGAATGGCCGCTTCTGCTTTTGCCAAACTTTCTGCGTTACGCGCGACCAGCAAAACTCGCGCATCCTCCCTGGCCAATCCAAAGGCAATCGCCTGCCCCATCCCCTGGCTTGCGCCGCAGACGATCGCCACTCGACCTTTAAGCCCCAGCTCCATGTATTCCCCCTTGTTTTTTAAATCGTTACTATTGATCAGGCATAGTCGCCTGTTCTCTTTTCACAAGAACGGGATGCTATCCTCGAACCCTGATCTGTTCAAGGATGATCCGCCTATCCCCGCTGATGAAAACCATGGTTTTTCTGTTCCCCCTGCGACAACTCGTCTGTGCCTGGCTGTTATGCTGGGCCGGCGTGGTCACTGCTGGCGAGCTCCCTCTATCCGTTGCTCAAGCCCTCAAAACTGCAGGAATTCCCCGGTCAGCCGTCTCTGTCGTGGTTCAAGCGGTGGACTCTCGATGGCCCATGTGGACGATGAACGCCGATAACGCCATGAACCCCGCATCCACCATGAAACTGCTCACCACCTTTTCTGCGCTGGATATCCTCGGCCCGGCTTACACGTGGCAAACACAGGCATTTATCAATGGATCGCTGGAGAATGGCGTACTCAAGGGTGATCTTTTTTTGCAGGGCAGCGGCGACCCCCAATTAACCTATGAGCATTTTGCGCACTGGCTGCGCGAGATGCGACAGCGCGGGCTGCGTGAAATACGCGGCGACCTGGTGCTGGATCGTCATTTTTTTGCACTGGCGGCAAGCGATGCGGGACAGTTCGATCAGGAAATCATGCGCCCCTACAATGTGTTGCCTGACGCCTTGCTGATCAACTTCAATGCCATCAGCGTGCAATTGTTGCCGCAGGCGGGACAGGCACCCAGGCTAGCCATTGAGCCCCCACTGGGCAATCTGGAGCTTGTGAATCAACTGCGCAGTGAGGATCATGCCGAATGCGGCGATTGGCGCGAGAACTTGCGCGCGGAGGTATTCACGTCAGGTGCCGTTGATCGGTTGGTCTTGAGCGGTGCTTATCCGCTAGCCTGCGGTGAGCAGCGCTGGAACATTGCACTGGCCGATCATTCCCGTTTCGTGCTGGGCGTTTTCCGTTCATTGTGGGCCGAACTTGGTGGCAAATTCGGTGACAATGGCGGTGAGAACTTCAACAACAACATGCGGGAAGGCATCGTGCCGCCGGATGCCCGTTTATTCGCCGTATCACCATCGCCGACTTTAGGTGAAATCGTGCGTGACATGAACAAATACAGCAATAACGTCATGGCGCGGCAGATATTTCTCACGCTGGGACTAGAGGCGGGGCATCGTCCTGCACGAGTTGAAGATGGCGCCGCCGCCATACACGCCTGGCTTGTGCGTCGGGGCCTGAAGATGCCCGAACTGGTGCTGGAAAACGGCGCTGGTCTCTCACGCCAGGAACGTATTTCGGCCGCCAGCCTTGGGCGCCTGCTGCAGGCCGCCTGGCGCAGCGCCGTGATGCCCGAGTTTATGGCCTCCCTGCCGATTGCCGGCAACGATGGCACGATGAAAAAACGCGTGCAAGGCCAAGGGGTAGCCGGACAAGCGCATATTAAAACCGGCACACTCGACGGCGTGAAAAGCATGGCGGGCTACGTGCTGGATCAACATGGCCGCCGCTGGATCGTGGTCTGCCTTGTGAATCACCCGCGCGCGGCGCTTGCCGGCCCGGCAATGGATGCGCTACTGCAAACCGTGTGGGAACACGGCGACTGAGCGCAGGTGGTAAACCCAGTGAAAAAACAGCAAGAAAAAGCCGGCGCTCTTGCCCCATGCCCCTGCGGTAGGCACGCCACTTACGCCGCGTGCTGTGGCCGGTTTCACACCGGAACCGTAGCACCCGATGCGGAGTCGCTCATGCGTTCGCGCTACACCGCCTATATGCTAAATAACGAGGTGTATCTGCTGGCAACCTGGCACGCATCAACACGGCCTGCGCCACTGAATTTGACAGCACACCCTACGCAATGGCTGGGGCTGGAAGTGAAAAAACACGACACCACAGGCGATTCAGCCAGCGTCGAATTCGTCGCCCGTTACCGCATCAATGGCCGCGCGGTGCGCCTGCATGAAACCAGCCGCTTTGTGCACGAAGAGGGCTGCTGGTATTACGTCGATGGCGTGGTCGATTGAAGCAGTCGTTCAATATCGCCCTTTAGTTCTGCAGGCCTGGTCGTCGAGGCATAGCGCTTAACAACCTGACCTTTGTCATCCACCAAAAACTTGGTGAAGTTCCACTTGATGGGTTCACTACCCAAAATGCCGGGTGCAGATTTCTTGAGATGCTGCCATAAGGGATGTGCACTCTCACCATTCACTTTCACCTTGGCAAAGAGCGGGAACGTCACGTCATATGTACTGCTGCAAAAAGCGCCAATCGCCGCTTCATCATCCGGCTCCTGACTGCCAAACTGGTTGCACGGAAAACCCAGCACCACCAAACCCTGCTCGCGATACTGGCGCCATAGCGCCTCAAGCCCCGCATATTGCGGCGTAAAACCACAGCGACTGGCGACATTGACGATCAGCAACACCCGACCTTGATATTCGCTCAGCGAGTGTTGTACGCCATGAATATCCAGCGCGGTGAATTCACTCAATGTGCCCACTATTTCTCCAGGTTGATGTCAGCCGCATAACGCTGCAAGTCTTCCAGTCGAACAATCTCGAGCGCAGCGATTGAGGTCGCCTCCAAAACTACCTGTGGTGCTTTTCCCGCGCGCAACGCTTCTTGCCAGCGCGCAGAACATAAACACCAGCGGTCGCCCGGCTTCAAACCAGGAAACTCAAACTCAGGCCGTGGCGTGGAAAGATCATTACCTTGCGCAGCTGAAAAAGCCAGAAAATCTGCCGTCATCACGGTGCAGACGCCATGGTTGCCTACGTCTTCATCCGTCACCTGGCAACAACCCGTGCGCAGAAACCCCGTCATGGGATCAGTGCTGCATTCTCGCAGCACGCCCCCGAGAACATTTTTTGCCAGATCTTGCATCAGAAAAACCTCAGTTATACCTACGTGTTTCAAAGTCCTGCATCGGCACGCAACGCGGCTGTCTTGCAAAACATTTTGCCTTCGACCGCCGCTACGCGGCCTAACTCTTTGCTGCGCTCGCGTTAGCCTACGACGAAATACCGATAAAGTCCTACGGGCCGGGCTATAACCCGGCATCCGCGCGGAGCGCGGCTGCTTTATCGATATTTTCCCACGTGAATTCGGGTTCATCGCGTCCAAAGTGGCCATAAGCAGCAGTTTTTTCATAGATAGGCCGCAACAAATTCAGCATCGTGACGATACCTTTGGGGCGCAGATCAAAGTGACGCTGTACCAGCTCGGCTATTTTTTCATCGGCAATCTTGCCCGTGCCTTGTGTCGTCACCCACACCGAAGTGGGCTGCGCCACACCAATCGCATAAGAAATCTGCACCAGGCATTTATCCGCCAATCCAGCGGCCACAATGTTCTTGGCGACATAACGACCCGCATATGCGGCTGAACGATCAACCTTTGAGGGGTCTTTCCCGGAGAAGGCACCGCCACCGTGCGGGGCTGCGCCGCCGTAAGTGTCCACAATGATTTTACGGCCTGTCAAACCACAATCACCTTGCGGACCGCCAATCACAAACCTGCCCGTGGGATTCACCAGATACTTGATTTCACCCTTGATCAATTCCTTGGGCAGCATCGGCTTGATAATTTCTTCGATCACCGCTTCACGAATTTGCGGCAGCTCGATATCCGGTGAATGCTGTGTGGACAGCACCACGGTATCAATCGAATGCGCACGACCGTTTTCATAGCGAAGGGTTACCTGCGATTTTGCGTCCGGACGCAGCCAGGGCAAACGTCCATCTCGACGCAATTGTGACTGCCGCTCCACCAGACGGTGCGACAAGTAAATAGGCAATGGCATCAGCGAGGTGGTTTCATTACATGCATAACCAAACATCAAGCCTTGATCGCCCGCGCCTTGATTGAGATCATCGTCATAGGCTTTATTCACGCCTTGGGCAATATCGGGCGACTGCTTGTCGTAAGCCACCAAGACAGCGCAGCCTTTGTAATCAATGCCGGATTCGGTATTGTCATAACCGATGCGCTTTAACGTATCGCGTGCCACATTGATGTAATCGACATTAGCTTTGGTCGTAATTTCACCGGCCAAAACAACCAGGCCGGTGTTGCATAAGGTTTCAGCCGCAACGCGGGAGTGGGGATCTTGCGCCAGAATGGCATCAAGGATGGCGTCTGAAATCTGGTCAGCGACCTTGTCGGGATGACCTTCGGAAACGGATTCTGATGTGAAAAAATAAGCCTGACTCATGGGTTTGCTCCTAACAAAATGCCCCGCGATACCGGCGAGGCAAGCTCCTGGGGCATGAGCAAGCGACGCTTTAGCGAAATTTATTTTCCAGCCCAAGCTTTTTATACTCAGACTTTCTCCGCTTCACAAGTTGTCATTTAACTCAGCGGAAGTTGTTATTGTAATCTAGTCCGCTGTCAACGGTGTACCGGGATAATTTATCCTGTCTGGCGGTATAAAACATCATGGTCTGATAATTCGCCGATAATTCGCCTTGAATACTTATTCGTTATCGCTCGCCCTCTCACCACCGATATGTCTTTACTGTTCCGCCTTTGTGCTTATCTCCCCCTACCGCTCTTGCATAATTTGGGTGCGCTGCTCGGTTGGCTCACTTGGGCTTTATCGCCCACCTACCGTCGCAACCTTGCTCAAAATCTTGCCTTGGCGGGGCTGACTTCTGTCAAGCGCGCAGCCATTGGCGAGGCTGGCAAAGGTTTTTTAGAGTTACCCAAAATCTGGTTGCGTCCGCAAGATGAAGTCGTCAGTCGCATTGCCAAAGTGGCCGGCTGGGAACTGGTAGAAACAGCCGCAAACACCGGCAAAGGCGTTTTATTTTTAACGCCGCATTTGGGTTGTTTTGAAATTACCGCGCAATACATCGCCTCGCGTAAACCACTAACCGTGATGTTTCGGCAACCCAAACAAGCCTGGCTAGAACCCCTGATGCGCCAGGGCAGGGGCAGCAATTTCAATCTTGCGGCGGCGGATATGTCCGGTGTGCGGCGCTTATTGAAAGCCTTGAAACAAGGCGAGCTTGTAGGCATGCTACCCGATCAGGTGCCAGGCGTAGGCGAGGGTGTTTGGGCGCCATTTTTTGGGCGTCCTGCTTACACCATCACACTTGCTGCACGATTGGCAGAAACCGGCGCGGCGGTGATACTCACCTATGCTGAGCGCCTGCCCTATGGCGCGGGTTATCACTTGTATTTTCGGCCCTTATCGCAACCCTTGGCGGGCGATCTTGCTGCGCGGGCAGCACAAATCAATGCCGAGATCGAAGGCTTGATTCGGCAGTGCCCAGCGCAATATCTGTGGGGTTACAACCGCTACAAGGTTCCGCCTGGAGTCAGTCGCCCATGACACATCTGTTACTGGCGGTAATGTGGCTTCTTCACTGGTTGCCATTGCCCGTGCTCTCCCGCCTGGGGCGCGGGTTAGGCTGGCTGTTTTACTTTTTTGTGCGCGAGCGACGACACATCACGTTAACTAATCTGGGGTTGTGTTTTCCTCACCTATCAACCGCTGAAAAGTCGGCGCTGGCGAGACGGCACTTTGCCTATTTCGGACGCAACATGTTGGAGCTTGGGCTGTGGTGGTGGGCTTCTGCCGCCCGTATTCGCCGCCTGGTCAAGATCACGCATGGTGAACGTTTAGCGGCCTGTCAGGATCGGCCTGTCATTTTGTTTGCACCGCATTTTGTGGGCCTGGATGCGGGCTGGATACGACTGGCCATGGATCACGCCATGGTGACGATTTATGCACGAGCAAAAAATCGCACCTTCGACGCCGCCTTGCATCGCGGACGTTTACGATTTGGCAAAACCACACTTTTTTCGCGCCAAGAGGGGGTCAAGTCGGTCATTCGGCCGATACGCGATGGGCGACCTTTTTACTATCTGCCCGATATGGATTACGGTGCCAAAGATGCCGTGTTCGTGCCTTTCTTTGGTGTGCCCGCCGCCACCATTACCGGCCTGTCACGGCTGGCAAAACTCACCGGCGCAACGGTCATTCCGATCATCACACGGATGGTGGGAAACCACTATGAAATAGAAGTTGGCGAGCCATGGCAAAACTTCCCGATGGATGATCCGGTTGCAGACACGCGGCGCATGAATGCGTTTCTGGAAACTGAAATCCTGCGCTCACCCGCGCAATATTACTGGCTGCACAAACGCTTCAAAACTCGCCCGCCGGGCGAGGCGGGGTTTTATGGCTCACCTCGAAATTAACTCAAGCACGTTTGCTTAGCCGGCTCAATTCCACCGATTACGCAACACTATCTCGACTACCATCTATCCCATGAAAATTCGCTTTACCAAAATGCAGGGCACGGGCAACGACTTTGTCGTACTGGATAGCATCCGGCAAACGCTTGAGTTAACTACGCCGCAGATACGATTCATCGCTGATAGGCATTTTGGTATTGGCTGCGATCAAATTCTGGTGGTTGAAAAAGCTACCCGACCCGATGTCGATTTTCGTTATCGCATTTTCAATGCCGATGGTGGCGAGGTGGAACAATGCGGCAACGGCGCGCGCTGTTTTGTGCGCTTTGTGCACGAACAGGGTTTAACCACTAAACGGCAAATTCGCGTTGAAACCCTGTCGGGAATTATTTCTCCACAACTCGAAGCCACGGGGGAGGTGACTGTCGATATGGGTCAGCCACGTTTTTTGCCTACGGAAATTCCTTTTATCAGCCCTCCACCCAACGATGGCGATGCCATCGTGCAAACGCTTGTCGTCGGCGATATATCGGTCGATATCAGTGTCGTCTCGATGGGCAACCCGCATGCAGTGCAGGTGGTAGCGGACGTTGATGCCGCACCGGTAGCCGAACTAGGGCCATTGATTGAATCCCACCCGCGCTTTCCAAAGCGGGTGAATGCCGGCTTTATGCAAGTGCTGGATGCACACACGGTGCGCTTGCGCGTGCATGAGCGGGGCACAGGCGAAACTCTGGCCTGCGGCACAGGCGCTTGCGCTGCTGTCGTTGCGGGCATACGCCGCCAACTACTGGCTTCCCCCGTGCGCGTCATCACGCACGGGGGAGAATTAAAGATCGTCTGGAATGGCAGCGATTCTGTTCTATTAACTGGCCCGGCGACGACTGTTTTTACTGGTGAAATTGATCTACCTGAGGACTCTAAATAAATGAACAACGAAATCAACGCTGAAGAAGTTGCGCACTATTTGCATAACCATCCTGAGTTTTTTGATGCGTATACCGACGTATTAGCACTCATGACCCTGCCCGATCCGCATACCGGGCGCGCCATTTCCATCACCGAAAAACAACTCTTCACGCTCCGCGACAAAGTGCGTACACTGGAAGCCAAGCTCGCCGAACTCATCACCTTTGGCAATGAAAATGATGCCATCTCCAACAAGGTGCATGACCTTGCCGTAGCGTTGATTGCCGCACAGGACGAAGCCACGCTGGTGCGCGCAATTTACTCTTATCTGGGAGGCGCGTTCGCTGTGCCCCACGTTGCCTTGCGCATATGGAATCTGCCCGGTAGCTTATTGGAAGCAGGAACAGAGACCACCCAAGCCTTTGCTGCAAATTTAAAACTGCCGCTTTGCGGACCAGCTCCTGAGCAGGAATCCGTCACCTGGTTTGGCGAAGCGGCTGCGCATTTGCGGTCTATGGCGCAAGTGCCGCTACGCGATAGGCAGGGTGCCTGCTTTGGTCTGCTGGTGATGGCCAGCGAAGAAGCTCACCGCTTTTACCCCACGCTGGGCACGCTGTATCTGGAGCGCATTGGCGAGATGGTCGCAACTGCGCTACAGCGAGTCTTGGGCGAGACACCTTCTGACTAGCCAGCGAAAAATAATGGCGGACGAAATGCATCCCATCGCTGAACAGTTTTTGTCCGAGCTCGCCATTCAACGGCGTGCCAGCCGGCATACACTGGATGCCTATCGCCGTGATCTTTTTCGTCTCCAGCAGCTCGCACTCGAAGCCACGACGGACATCCCGCCAAACATCACTCTGGACAAACTCACTACTGCACAATTGCAGCGCCGCCTGATGCAATTGCACGCGCAGAATCTTGCCCCGCGTTCCATTGCGCGAACACTCTCGGCGTGGCGCAGTTTTTACGCCTGGCTTCTCCGACGCGGTGCAATTACACACAACCCGGCAGAGCCGCTCAAAGCGCCCAAGCGCCCACGCACCCTGCCTAAAGCGCTTGGCACAGACCAAATAGCCGCGCTGCTCGATGCCGAACCCGGCGATGATCTGGAAGTGCGCGACGCGGCGATGTTTGAGCTTTTTTATTCCTCCGGGCTACGCCTGGCCGAACTGGTCAGCCTGGATTGGCCAGGCGGATTGGATCTGACAGCCGGCGAAGTTACCGTCACCGGCAAACGGCAAAAAACCCGTACCATACCCGTCGGCAGCCAAGCCCAAGCAGCCCTTGCAGCATGGGTGGCCGCTCGCCCACACTATGCACCGGCTGAACAAACAGCATTGTTTACCGGCAGAAACGGCACCCGGTTATCCCCCCGTCAGGTCGAAAAACGACTAGCACGTTGGGCGCAACAGCAAGGGCTTGGCATGCAGGTGCACCCGCACATGTTGCGCCATTCGTTTGCTTCGCATGTTTTGCAATCCTCAGGCGACTTGCGCGCCGTGCAGGATATGCTCGGCCACGCCAGCATCGCTGCCACACAGGTTTATACCCATCTCGACTTTCAGCATCTGGCAAAAGTTTACGATAATGCGCATCCCCGGGCAAAAAAAACCTAGCATTTCACCTGAGTGAATTATTTCAAAAAACACAACGCGAGTTCAAATTTAAGTGCAACGCCTGAAGACTTGCATTCGCAAGATTTCAGATATCACTCCCATATAAATGTTAAATGTCAGGCGCATTGTGTCTGACATTTAAAAAATAAACACAAAGAAAGCGACAATTGTTATGAAAAAGTCTGTCTCCTCACCTTCTGATACCGCAAAAACCATTACTCCTCCTATCGATACACGTGACTCTATTCTCGAGAATGCAAAACAGCTATTTGCAGTTCAAGGGTACGAAGGGTTATCGATGCGCGATCTGGCTCGTGCACTAAATATGTCCGCTTCTGTTATCTATCATTATTTTCCAGACAAGGAGGCTTTATATGTAGCGACCATCGAATATGCGTATTCTAAAAATGGCGCATTGTTCAACGCTCCTTTGGTGACAAATCAACCAGCGACTGAACGACTTAGACAATTTGTGCTGAACTTCTGCCGTTTCTTGGCTGCCGACCCGGATTTTGTCCGCCTGATAAAACGGGAGCAACTTGGAGGCAACGAAATCCGTCTCCGTTATCTAGCCGAACATTTACTTGCAAAACAGTTCAAAGCGATGCGCGCCCTATTCACGGAACTCGCGCCGAATCTTGACACCCATATCGTATCCATGTCTCTCTTAGGGGCAATTCTTCATCTATTCGAAACTCAACATATGCGTCATTTTCTTCCGGGCCACCGTAAAGATCACGACAACGCCGAGTTCATCGCCGAAACTATCTATGTAATTTTTTCGAACATAGGTAAGCAAAAGACTAAATAGGTATAACACCAACGCATCCGAAAAAATAAAGCTTTTGTGATCCAGGTTCAGACACACGCGCCAAAAGTCGGTGCTGGCTAGACGGCACCGGATATCTCAATAGGTCTTATAGGGTAGAAACTTACCCGACATAACAATGTTCACACGGTCACCTGCCGAGTTTTGTTCACGCTTGAGGTCCAGCTTGAAGTCGATAGCAGACATAATGCCGTCGCCAAATTCCTCATGGATCAATTCCTTGAAAGTGGTCCCGTACACGCTAATCAGTTCATAAAACCGGTAGATCAGTGGATCAGTGGGCACTACAGTCGGTAGCGAACCCTTGTAGGGCACAACTTGAAGTAGAGCTACGGCCTCTGGTGGCAGACCGAATATCTTACCCAGCGTAGTCGCCTGCTTCTTATCAAAAGTCATCTGACCCAGGCAACCTGCAGTAACCCATTCCTTGGATAAACCAATCTTCTTAGCTACACCCTCCCACTTGAGACCCTTTTTAATTTTGGCTCCGATGATCATTTCGGTGACGTCGTTGCGGTTCATGTCATTCTCCTGTCAGTGGTTGATGACTTGCTTACTGAGTTGCGTAATGAATTTTTCTTCGGTAGAGGTAGGGCATAAGAGCTATTCCGTTTCAATCAGGATGCACCGTAGATAAGTTTTGCAGCTAATCCAAAGAATAATGAAAATGGATAATCACACTTCAATGCAAACTCGGCCGTTTTCAATAACCGTCTGGTAGGTTTTTATAGGAATAACGCAAGGTGCAATCGTCGGTGCCCCAGTCTTTATATCAAAACCGCCGTCGTGAAAAGGACAAATAATAATGTCGCCCTCCTGAAACCCATCGCATAACATCGCATTCCCATGAGTGCACTTATTATCTGTGACATAAAAATCTTCACCTATCCGATAAACCGCGAGCGACGGCATGTCAGGAGGATTTACCTCAAGTGGCTCACCTTGTTTTACTTTATCCACAGCGATTAAATCAACACGCATAACTGCAACCCTCTCGATATGCAAATACCTTTTTTTATAGTTCGGCAGATAACAAATCCTCTAACCTATTCAGTCCTTGGGAAAAAAGAACAATGAATGATTCACGCGCAGATTGCGCAGAAATTTCGTCAGTATTAAAAATCGCCTCCCAGCGCACAGAACAGCCGCTGACTAGTGGCACAACTGTTATCGTGGCTCGATAGTCAGCAACTGGCAGTGGATTGGGTTCTGTGGCAACAACATAAGAGTAAGTCATTGTTGCTTCGTCATACGCCACTAGACGATCCGATATCCTTCTCCCATCAGCGAGCACAAGTATCCGTATCGCACCAACATGGTGACCATCAGCAACACTCATTTTTACTACTGGATGCCAGTTAGCCCATCCATTAAAATCTCCAACTACTTCCCATGCATCCTCAGGGCTTACGCTAAGATTCTTTTCAACCAATACAGCCACACAAATATCACTCATAGATTTTCCAGTTGCTGGTTTCGATAAAATAAGCTGATCGACGATTTTCTTCTCAATCGCAATATAAAAATAACAAGACGATATGCCGTGCGCTAATTATCGTCTCGTACTTTATGAAGCGAAAAACAAAGCTAACGATTTAGCTAACCCGTCTTCACTCCACGTATCATCGTTTTCGCCCAGCCTTCACTGTAAGGAGAGAGGACACGAACATTGACAACGATCCGCGTGAATTTCCAGCACCCATCCTCTTTTACATAAGTATCCTCATACTCACCAGTTACCCATACCGCTTCCTCAATACCCTGATCATTTGGCATTTTAGCGAGCTCCCACAGATACCAACTGGCATCGGCAGTAACTTGATCTGTGTGGATATTAATCAAGGGTTGTAGATAGTAATGAAATGTCCATGTAATGCCATTGCGAACTGGATTATTCTGGAACATGTCGCGTAGCGCCGCGTGCCCTTTAACCGTACCCGAGAAGGGAGGGTTTAAAACTATTTCTGCATCCTCAACAAACATCGGTATCAATCGATCAGCATTATGGCTGTCGTCACATGCGCGTGCGTACTCCCAGCGCAATTGTTTGATTTCCTCGATAGCTTCCATCCGGAACAACCTTTGCTCAAGGCTGGAAAGACGTTCATTCACCAAGGGTTCGGTCATACGAGTGCTTTCCGAGCGACAGACATTGATGGCCGGGTGGATGTTGGTTCATGGGTCGGAAGAAATTTGCGCGCATCAAAACCACATACCACAGCAGGTTGTTTGAACATTTCAACCGCTGGCGCAACCATTGCCAATGAATAAGCGAGATCCATTAACTTTGAAGCGCTCTTCGACAGATCGCCAATGGGATGCTTATCCAGATAAGCCAGGATAGCTTCAATACGAGGCACCATGGCAGTGTAAAAAATCTTGATTTCTTCCATCGAGCTGGAGAGCCGCTTGGAAAGCCGCGCTTCTTGTGTAGTCAGCGCCCAATCGGAAGCAAATATCTCCAAGTCAGAAAACTCCGTAGGCAAAAGAAGGCTCATATCTTTTCTCCTTTAGCCGTTATTTCTTGATCGATAATTTGATGAAAACGACGAACCAATACTTCCTGGTCTTGCAAATACATTTCTTGGAAAACGCCAGACGATGCCATTTCCTGACTTACCTCCAGCGTTGAAAAATCCTCAAGCCAAACATTGCTTGACATGACTCGCCCATATTCCAGAGCCCACCGCTCGCTCGCTGTCGAAGGTTGCTGGCCGTACATGTTAATACGCTGATACAACCGATCCACCGCAAGTGGCCAAAAGTTATGAGTTTGGTACTGTCCATCAAATACCGCTATCCAAAAGTTCGGGAAAATGAAATAAAGGTCAGCAGCCCAACGATCACTACGTGTTGGATTAACGCCTTTTGGGAGATTATTTCTGTCCAGCATCCCGCCATCATATGAACGGATAGACGGACCGTGTTTTGCAGCCAGGTCATCAACAGGGCCACGTGATGGGCTAAGACCTGCTGGCATGGATAGCCGGTGATGCTTTCCCAACAACTTAAAGTCCAGCATATGCAGCATCGGGTTATCTTCACCACCCAGTGCCCCGCCTAAGGTTCTACGATGTAAAGTGACAGCATGGTAGCCCTCGACTTGAGAATCGACGCTCAGCTTCCAGTTACAGCTTAACTCACCCTCATAGCCAAATATGGTTGTCAATTTTCCGAATGGATAACCTGCCAACTCATCCACTACTTCGCCAAGGAAGGACTTAAGTGATTCCTTGGGATTCGGATCAAGATTGAAGAAAATAAATCCTTCCCAAAGATCGACAGCAACAGGCCGCAAATTGAGCTTGGATTTATCCAGACCAAAGAAATTCTCTTCATCCGTCATATCGACTAAAGCGCCCTGATCGTTAAATACCCAGCCGTGGAATTCGCATACAAAGGCACGCTTGTTGCCGCTTTTTACAAAAGAAGTTAAATCGGCAAATTCAGGGCAAATCTTGTTTCCGCGATGGGAGCACATATTATGAAAACCACGCACTTTTCCATCCCTGCCATGAATAAGCAAAATACTTGTTTTGAGCAACGGCATCTCGTGAACAATGTAGTCACCCGGATGAGGAATATTTTCCAGTCGCCCCACGTTCAACCAGCTTTTCCGAAATATGTGGTCACGCTCCAACTCAAACTGTTCTTGAGAGGTATAAGCCTCATAACTAAGGGAGGTAGTCGACAATCCAAATGCTTTTGTCCACTTTTCTCTTTTCAATGGTGCATTCATGCTACAAACCTCCTTTGGCCTGTTGTTCTGGAAGAAGCAATACGTTTGACCCCCTCGTACCCAATGCAAGTGAATCGGTGCGGATCCAAAAAGTCAGCTCGTATATCATGCTGATTCCACACTTCAAAAATGCGCGAAACCTCAACATAGGAAAGCGCCAAGCGCATCAAGTTTTCTTCTTCCTGAGGAAGCCCGATAGCTGGAAATCCTTTGAGATGTCCCAATACGGCATCCATCCGGGGCAGGATGGCGTCGTAGAATTTTTGGATCGAATCAACCGGGGTATTGATTCGTTTCATGAACCGTTCCTGCTCGCCAGGTAGAGCCCAATCAGCACACCAAACGGCAAGATCTTCAAAACCTTTGGGGATACTCGTGTTTGTCATCATCAGTCTCCTGTTTTTTATGTCATGCTTGCTTGGCAAGATATTCTTTAACCGCATGGTCAACTACAGCGTAACTATGCCGCACCGCTATCTCCTGATCGGAAAAATAAACCTCTTTGATAGCTCCTGCGGTTAGCGCATCAGTACTTCCTTCAGCTATGTTGAGATCCTCTCGCATGACATCCCGTAAAGAAACCAGTCCATACTCCAATGCCACTCTCTCGGCAGCATTTTCCGGCTCGGGCATATATACATCAACCGCAATCCGACAACGATCAACGGAGATCGGCCAAAGCATAATCACTGCATACATGGCCTTTGACAGGAACATGATGGTATTTGGATAAATTTCCAGAATATCGAACGCCCAGTTAGTATCACTATTCGCATTAAGTGCGGGAGGTATCGACCTAGCCTGAAGTCGAGGGTCATAGGACGTAATCGGGCCACCATATTTTGCCGCTAAAGCTTCACACGGGGCTAGCTCGCGTGCACCTACACCTACTGGGATGCCAACCTTTCTATGGCGCTTGTAAAGGCAAATCGCTGATGCAGCTAAACTAAGTACGGTTCCAGATTTAGCATTCTGGCCAGTATTATTCTGAATGTGAACTACACCTGCATGGTAGGCTTCCACCGAACTATCAAGCCAGAACTTGTAGTTCATGTGGATGTCGCCGACATACTGATCTACTTTATGGAAAAAACTGTCATCAAAATAACCCTCATAGCCTGAGTAAACCTCACCCAGAAATTCTTTCAAAGACTCGCCAGCCTGAGCATCTCGCCGGACGAAAATAAACCCTTCCCATATATCTACAGCCACTGCAATTAGACCTAGCTTATTTTCATCAAGTTCATAAAAAGATGGACGATCCGTTACATCCACAAGCTTTCCATCCAGGCCAAAAACCCAACCGTGCGCGCCGCACGTAAACGCTTTGCGGTTACCCGTTTGCTCTGAACCGATTACATGCATTCCACGATGCGTACAGACATCGTGGAATGCGTAGATTTTCTTATCCTTGGCCCGAGAAATAATCAGTGACGTATTCCATGGATCGATTCGCTTCACAAAATAGTCACCGATAGCCGGTATATCTGACTCTCGTCCAACCAGTAGCCAACTCAGGCCAAATACTGCCTTTTTTTCTACCTCAAAATAGGCTGGCGAAGTCATGGACTCTACGGTTACCGGTGATTTACCTAAACCCATTGCAGCATAAGTCTCTGCTATGGGGAATGTTTGCGGTGCATTCATATCAAATCCCTCCTCTTTCTCATGTAAAGCACAGTGAGGTAAACCAAGCCTACTCAATACAGTCATTTTGTTTTTAACTGAATGTTAAAAAGTTTTGATAAAAGTAAATTGAACGAACGTTCGAGTTGAATGCTAATTCAAAATAATCCTTTTTGTCAACGATTCCAATGCATCCTAGGTAACTGTTAACTGATAAATAAATTCATTATTGCGATCTAATCCATCCAAATACCAGAGAATGGTATTAGATCGGAAGCAGTATGAAGCACACCTCATTGTGGAAACATGGTTCCATTTTTGAAAACCTAATGCCAAAACAGAACTGAACGAGCAGACAGCATGGCCGTACTAAAATTAGTGATATCTGAAGACGTCAAGGCTGGCACTGCTCACCGCAGCAATCCTCTTCAATTGGCTGTTGAAGTGTTCCTTGCCGTTAACGTAACGAAGCTTTCTTGTCCTGGATAAACGTTTGATTCGCACCAATGTAGAGTTGGCTAAAAACCAATGTAGTCTCTTACTGACATCAGCCTCACTCTACAGCGTAGCAAACAAACTCCTGAGGGCGAATGCGCCCCACCTAGTCCCAACCCTGGGCCTTGGCCACCGCAAACTATGTCTCCAGATACGGATCAAACCACGAAATCCCACATCAGTCAGGATCACAAGGAGGAGATGATTGTCCAAGCAAGAGTTAATACGCAGTGGTACTATTTGAGAATAAGAAGATGACGAAGCATCAAAACTAATGGTTAATCCTAAACAATTTTTGTTCGATTTGTTTTCGTGCGCAGTGAGCTCTGTCAGTGCCCGAGAATGTTTGCCACCTTTTCTTTCAGGTCTACCATCAAAAAACCACGCCCTAGTAATTGGCGCGGGGAAAGGTGCTGCAGAAATGGCACAGGTAGTCGAGAACAACTGGGAGGGGCAGCTAACAGGGCTCGTGGTCACTCCTTACGGACACAGTGTTATTTGTAAAAATATTGAAGTGGTTGAGGCAGCTCATCCTGTGACTGATGAGGCTGGACAGCGTAGTGCTCTTCGAATATTGCAAATGGTACAAGGCCGAACCATAAATGATCTTGTAATTTGTTTGATAACTGGAGGCGGATCTTCTTTACTCGCACTGCCTGCAGAAGGAATAACCCTTAAACAGAAGCAAGATATTACTAAAGCCTTATTAAAAAGTGGTGCAAATATTTCAGAAATGAATTGCGTTAGAAAGCATCTTTCCTCGATTAAAGGCGGACGTCTCGCGTTAGCATGCGCCCCCGCACAATTGGTTACCTTACTTATTTCTGATGTGCCAGGTGATGACCCAAAAATTATTGCTAGTGGCCCCACATTTCCTGACAACACCACCTGCCAGGACGCTTTGGATGTTCTCAATAAATATGGCATTGAAACACCCTCAAACATACTTCAGCATCTTAAGTCCGGGAAGGGTGAAACCCCAAAGCCTGGAGATACCCGTTTCTCAAAAACCAATCACTTTATAATTGCTACCGCTCAGAAAGCGTTAGAAGCGGCAGCAGAAAGGGCTAAAGCGCTTGGAATTACTCCTTACATTATTTCAGACTTAATAGAGGGCGAAGCGAGTGATTGTGGTATTTTTCATGCTGCAATTGCTAAACAAGTCTCTAGGTACAATCAACCTTTTCGTAAACCTTGCGTCCTCCTTTCGGGAGGAGAAACGACTGTAACAGTGCGTGGGCACGGCAGAGGCGGAAGAAACACAGAATTTTTGCTTAATCTTGCGATGTCATTAGATGGTTACCCTGACATTTATGCAATTGCCTGTGATACAGATGGCATAGATGGTACGGAAAATAACGCCGGTGCATTCTGTTCGTCTGAATCAATGTCACAAGCACGAAAGATTAATATTGATGTAAGAGGAATGGCAAAAAACAACGACAGCTATACATTCTTCAGTGCTCTAGATGATCTCGTGATCACTGGTCCAACACGCACGAACGTGAATGATTTTCGAGCAGTTTTGATTTTATGAAAGTTATTTCAACTGCTGTACAACTCTAAAAGTTCTCTCCGAAAATTACATTCTTAGGTTGAGTGAATTAAGCTGAAACTTATAGAAATGCCATTCGTAAATTGAAAGCCAAATCTTTCTTTATTCTTTGGATAGGAAGTGCGGCGTCAAGTGGTATTGCCTAGTTAGATCTACGATATCATTTCCTCATTGCGGCCCAAAGAATCGAACGAGTTTAATTTAATATAGCCAATTCACTTAATATCCAATTTCGAAAAGCAGTAATTTTCGGTAAATTTTGATCGGTAACACGTATGGATACAAAATGAAGCTCCTTCTTGATAGGCGTGAAACTATCTCCCCCCAGTTGAACGAGTTTTCCTTGATTCAGCTCCTCTTCAGCAAATCTTGTACTTTCAAGAGCTATACCCATACCATCCACAGCCGCAGCAATTGCTAAAGATGCCCTATCGAATGAAGGTCCCGATCCTATGCTATCAGGAATTTTTAGCTTATTTTTTATAAACCAGTCTCGCCAACTTACCGGACAAAGCTGGGATTCAATTAGCGTCGACGTGTTGAAATAATCTGCTGTAAAAAAACTTTCGTCTATCAATGTTGGCGAGCACATTGGAACAACAGCTTCCTCTCCAAGTGAGATTACCTCGACACCAGAAAGCTTTTGGGCAAATCCATATGAAATCGCCACATCAATTTTAGTATCCCATAAGATATTGATTGGATCTGCGCTTGAAGTAAACCGAGTAGTTATATCGGGGCATAATGTCTTAAATCCAAATAAGCGTCTACTTAGCCATTTAGAAGCAAAGCTAGGGGAACAATGAATGGCTAGATTGTGCTTTTGGTTTTGAGTAGTATTTACTTCACCACACATCGACTCCAGCTCATCTAATATCGTCGATAGTCTGTTTAACAATCTGTGGCCTGTAGCCGTGATTTCGACTTGCTGGTGATTGCGATTAAATAACTGACAATCTAGGTATTGCTCAAGCTTGTGCACTTGATGACTAACAGCGGATGGCGTCAAATGTAACTCTTTTGCCGCTAGTGCGAAACTTTGAAATCTTGCTGCTAACTCAAAAGTACGTAAAAGCGAAAAATTTGGTATTTTCCTCATTGTAAATTCATCTCTGAAGTCAACATTTGAAAGTGGCTTTTGAAGCCGTATCGAATCACTGATTTCAGTGCGTCAGCGAATGAAGATCATACGGTAATCCACCGGAAATTATCGGAAATTTAAAGTAGAACTTTCTCCACAGCAGCCTGAGGAAGTTTTACATGAAGACATCACGCTTTTCAAGCAGCCAGATCATCTGCCGTACTCAAGCAAGCCAAAGCTGGTAATCCGGCTCCTGAACTCTGCCGCGAGCACTGCATCAGTTCCGCTACATTTTACAAATGGCGCAGAAAATTCGACAGCATGGACACCTCCCTATGGCCTGGCTCAAGGAGCTTGAAAACGAGAACCGGCAACTCAAAAAGATGTACGCTGAAGAGCGCTTCAAAGCTGAGATTGTGCAGAAAGTCTTGCTAAAAAAGTGGTGAGGCCATCTTGTCGATGAGAGATGGCGCAACAAACCAATGGAGCACCAAGGCATCGACATTCGGCTAGCCTGCCTGGCGTTTAGCATCATCCAGAGCTGCTTCCGATACCATGTAAAGCAATCAGCAGCAGAATGTCTATATCGAGCGTTACAACCGATAGTCCGTTACGTTTGCTCTCTGCCACTACCTGCCCACGTCAATTTACGAGGTACGGGAATATGCAACTACAGGGTGTGATCATGCAATCACGAACGCCCCAACAAGGTACTTGGCGGCATTACCCAAAACAGAAGTTAGCCCTTTTAACCCACCCTACTTCTGACCGTTGTTAAAAATGAGGGGATTACCTGCAGCAGTTCTAGCAAGCATAAATGGCTATCTTAATTGATAAGAATTAGGTCCAATTTCCTCTGTGCGGTCAGTCGCAGGCGCAGGTGTCCGTGACAAAGCAGAAATCTGCTCAACCTCGTCTTTTTTCAATTCTATATTCATAACCTCTAGACATTTTTCAAGCTGTTTAACATTTCGAGCGCCCAAAATCACCGATGTAATAGCTGGATGGGACGCCACCCAAGCAATAGCTAGTGGAGTAGGATCAATACCATATTGCTTAGCATAAGCGACAAATTTCTCACCCACCTCATTCATCCAAGGTTCACCGTATCGATTCTGGTATATAGCATTAGAGATCAATCTCCCTGTTTCACGCTCATTCACCCCAGAGTACTTGCCTGTTAGCAAACCGGCGGCTAATGGACTGTAACTCAACACAGCTAGATTTTCAGCCTCAGCCAAAGGTAGCAGTTCCACTTCTGCCTGACGTTTGACCAAGTTATACATCGGCTGAATACTGCAAAGCTTTCCCCATCCATTTTTTTCTTGAATCCCCAGCGCCTTGGCTATCTGCCATGCGGCAAAATTACTCGCACCCAAATATCGTATTTTGCCCATAGAAACTAAGTCTTCCAGGGTACGGAGTGTTTCTTCTAAATCCGTTCTAGCATCAAAGCGATGCATATAGAAGATATCAACATAGTCAGTATTCAGACGCTTGAGGCTGGCATCAATTGCACGAATAAGGTAATGCTTCGATAAACCCGCATTGTTAACCCCTTCTTTAATAGGGAAATAAGCCTTAGTTATCAAAATTACTTCATCACGAATACCTGTGATATATCTGCCCAACATTTCTTCTGCGCGACCCATTGTATATAAATCTGCGCAGTCAAAACAATTAATTCCGACATCCAGACATTTAGTAATTAAGCGTCCGGCTTCCAGCTCATCCGTCTCTTTACCAAAAGTCATCGTGCCGAACGAGTATCGAGAAATCTGTATCCCTGTATTTCCCAAGTATCTATACTGCATTGCGCTCTTCCTCCAAAGTAACTAGCAATCTCAGCATTTTTTAACCTAGTTTTGGTGCTCGGCGAATCTTGGTAAGGGCTTCAAAACTATATGCCAGATTAAGCAGCTTCGATTCAGAGTAAGCCTTACCAAAGAAGGTTATACCAACCGGCCTACCATCCTTCTTAAAACCTGCTGGAACAGCAATCACCGGATAGCCTGCCTTACCTGACATTTTGCTGGCCTTTGCCTGTGGCGATAGCAGCGCGTCAAGTTGGTAGGCATCCATAACAGCATCAATGCCTGCCGTACGTGACAGAACAATATCTTTGTAGCGATCAGCCTGGTAACTAGCACTTGAAACTCCCGGCATGCTTTCGGCCATCTCAAACAGCACTTGACCATATGGCATCCGTGTATCTGGATCGCGTTTGTTGAATTCGATAAGTTCAGCCAAGGAACCAACCGGCGCTTGATCACCTAGTGACCTCAACCAAGCATTTAATCCATCCTTGAACTCATTACGCAACACGCTGGATCGAAGCGTTGCGACCTCTCTTGCTGTAGGTATATCTACAGGGTCTATGATTATGCAACCAAAAGCCCGCATTGCTTCGATGCATTCCTCGGTGATACGTTGTTCGTCTTCATCTAAGTTATCGAAGTAAACATCACGAGGAATACCTATACGTGCCCCTACCAGGCTATCAACACGTAAACTTGAAACATAGTCATTCATTGCATGTCCAGCTGCCGCCAATGTTTGCGTATCATCAAAATCCACACCAGCAATTACACCCAGTATTACAGCCGCATCTGCCACACATCGAGTTATGGGGCCAGCAACATCATGACTTGAACAATTCGGTACAATCCCCGCTCTGCTAACTAGAGGGACCGTAGGCTTAAGCCCCACTAATGATGTAGTACAAGCCGGATCCTGAATGGAGCTGGTTGTTTCTGAGCCAATGCTAGCTGCACAAAATCCTGCTGCCGTAGCGGCCGCAGACCCTACACTAGAGCCACAGGTACCACCTCGGCCATAATCGAACCCATAAGGATTTTTAACTCGACCTCCGACTGCACTGAAATCGGACGCCACCCTATCTGACATCACATCCGTGAATTCGGCTAGATTAGCCTTGCCAAGAATAATGGCACCGGCCTCGCGCAAGCGTTTAACCAAAAACGCATCCTTCATAGGGATAAAGTTTGAAAAAGCAATAGACCCCACTGTGGTTCTCATACCATCATTCGTGCATATGTTGTCTTTCAAGACAATCGGAATGCCGTGCAATGGTCCCATTAAAGTACCTTTGGAACGTTTTTCATCAAGATCTTTTGCAATTTCCAGCGCATGTGAATTCAATTCACGAATAGCGTTAATCCCTGCACCTGCACAGTTATGCCGCTCAATCTGTTGTAAATACATTTCAGTTAGTTCGTGCGCACTAATACGCCTGTCTTGTTGCGCCTGTTGTATTGAGTGAATCGACATCTGAAGATAATCCATTTATAAGTAACCTCTTTAGAAAAGAAAAATAGACTCATCAATTATTTAAGGTTCAATTGCTGACGACACGAGCGACACTACGATTTATCGCTTTTTCACCTAAACTGATAATTCCAAGCGGAACAACTAACAGCGCTCCTATTAAATTAATCATCATGATCAGTGCTAGCAACAGACCCATTTCAGCTTGAAACCGAAGATCGGAAAAGAAATACCATATACCCACCGCAACAACCATCGTAATTGCTGTAAAAAAGATAGCGCTCCCAGTAGTCTGCATAGATCGATCGACCACCTTAAAAATACTTGCTGTTGGCATTAGTGCACGATCCTCTATTATCCGATGCACAAGATATATGCCGTAATCAATACCTATACCCATGCCAAATCCAATAATTGGTAGCGTATTTACATCTACTCCTATACCCATAAGCGCCATAGTCGCGAGAACAATGTAATTCGTGATTAACAACGGCGCAACCAAAATGAGCGCTATCGTAATGGATCTGTAACCTATCGCAGTACAAAGTAATAGTATGATCGTTACAGCAATTAGGATCGCATCATGAGAATAAGAGACCTCCTTATTAATGGCGGCTTGCAAACCGACACTTCCCAGAGCAAGCTTGAAAGCTCCCGGCAGACCATATTCAGATTCTATTTTCGCTATTTCGTTACTTACATCGTCCACTACCTTTGTTATCGCAGGGCTCGATTGATCCTTCACAAAAAAGGTGATGCTAGCATGATGAAATTCACGATCAAAGAAGCGATCAAAGTCGCCAGGATTAGACCCATTTGTCAACATCGATCCGAGTGAACCAGACTCTTGGTCAGAAATCGGCAATATGCCTGTTTTTGGATAGTTACCCCATAACTTGCGGCGAATCTGCGGTAGCATATCTGCGAAAGAAATTGAACCGGCAATTTGCGGCTGTGCCTCTAATCGATACTGTAAATCAGTCATAGCTTGGACATACTTGACATTGCGTACATCACCACTCGCAGCTTTGACAACCACAATCAACTGATCAGAACCAATAAAATTTCGGTTGAAGTAATCTACTGATTTATTGTAATCAGAGTTTTGCCAAAGCAAAGGTGATCCTGTCTTAGGGTTTCCCATGCTCACTGAACTACTTAGATAAACAGATACCACAATCACAAACAACGTTGCCGACCACATTAAATAACGCGAGGTTTTCGTAGCGACTGTACGAGCCATTGCGGACATTATCGTATTCATTACTGTATGCGAAGGGGGCTTTTGACGTACATTTTTACCCTTTGGAGCAGGCATGAAACTTATTAGCACTGGGAAGGCCACAAGCACTGTTACTATTAAACTTAACGCCCAGAAGCCACAAAAAACCACCAACTTGTGCATTAGAGGAATATCGGCCAGTGCAATGAAAAAGGTTCCCAACGCATCTGCTATCACGCCTAGCGCTCCAGGAGAAAATTGTTTGCGGAACATAGCAATACCCGCATCAAGTGAGCTAAGTCCAGCTGCTTGGAATTCCTGGTAGCGCAAGCCCATCTGAATGGAATGACTCAGAGCCCTCGATAAAACTAATAATGGCAATACTAATATCAGAGGATCCAGGTTGTATCCGAGATAACCAACCAAACCCAACCCCCAAACCAGACTGATGGCTGAAGCGAAAACTGACAATACGACGATTGGCAAGCTGCGACTGTAAACAACTAACATAACTAACACCAGAAAAATGCTGACTGCCATGATTTTCTGAATTTGTACGTTGTAGGTGTAAACCCATCCCGTCAGTGTCGGAAGACCAACAAGCATGGCTTTGACACCAGTGGTTTGCTCGGCATCTTTAGCTAAGACTGAAAGTCGTGCAAAAACTTTTTGGTAGTCATAAGCACCTGGGATAAGAGCGCCATCTATCAATACCGCTTTTTGATTCCAAGAGACCCATCCCCCCAAGACGCCAGGAGTTGATTGAATCTGCACTTTAAGGCGATCTAACTCATCTTGATCGCTCGGGATTGGTTTATTCTGATCAATAAGTGGATCTGTATAAATCGTTTGCCCATCAGTATGCACTGCTCGAAGTTTTCGCGAAGTAATGGAAGAAATTCGCTCTTTATTGATACTAGGAATAGTTTCAAACTCGCGGGTCATCCTATCAACTACTTTAAGAAATGCGGGATTATAAATATCACCTTTCTCATTAACCAATATCATCTGTACCGAGTCTTGATTACCATAGTTGGCACGATAATCAAAGAAGGTCCTCACAAAGGCGTCACTATTAGGAAGCATATCCTCAAAGACAGTTTTATACGAAACCGTAGGAATTCCGGCAGCAAAAACCAGCGTTACCACCAACATAATCAGCAAAGTGAGTTTGCGGTTTGCAAAGATTAAGCGACTCAATTTATCGGTTATCATTTTTCGTCTCTATCTTTTGCAATAGCATTTGCAACAACAGATTTATCAAAGTGTGTGTGATACACGCCGTCACCAACGAGCTGTAAGCTTTGCCTTAATGGGATTGCGCGTATCAACCAACTTGGTTGGTAGCCATCAACCTGGATTTTCTGTGAATGCCAAGTTTTTCCATCAGCTGATGTGAAGATCATTCCGCCATCGCCAACCGCCACCAGGTGATCATCCACTTCCGTCATGTCGTATATATCAGCATTACCTGGAAGAACTATCTTCTGCCAAATTTGTTTTTTGTCTTTTCGCTCAAAAATTTGACCTAATTGCCCATATACAAACTGTGCGCCATCAGACCGCAGATAGCAGCCAAACATATTGCCCACATTCTCGCCGACTGTTTGTGCGTGCCATTGCCCAGATTCCCATTCAAGAACTACGCCGAACTCTCCAACCATCATCGCATTTTCGCTATTTTTTGGGATGCACAAGCGGTATAAATTGGGCGCTACATCTCCTTGTTTTTCAATGAGTACTGGCAATAGTTTCCTCCAATCAAGAGGTTGTCTCTCCCATACTCCGCCTGTATTAGTCCGATGGAGAACTGTGCCAAATTCTCCAACAGCAATGGCTGCTCCACTTTGAAGAAATCCCAAATCGAATAGTGCCCCATCAGCCTCCGATTTTTCTTCCTGCATTTCAGATAATGACATATCAGTTCGCAGGATATGCCCTCGGGCATCAGTTACGTATATCTCACCTTTAGAATCTAACGCAACAGACATAAAGCTTACCCCTGGCTTGGTTTTGCCATAACGCTTTCCCATTATTCCGGTTTCTGCATTGGCTATCCCTAATAAGCCTGATGGGCCCACAAGCAACACTTCATGTTCGCTAACCTTTACAGCATCGAACACTGGCTTATGAGTATTTTCAGCGGTGGTGGTAGACACCTTGTTATCGCTAAGCTGCGGAGGATGATTAGTCTTTTCTTGACTCTCTGGGTTTGCCGGTGTACGAGAACATCCAATTACTCCGATTGCCACAATCAGTATTATGTACGTAGGCAATCGGATGCTAAACCACAGTCTTTCATATCTCATGTTTATTTGCGTTCAATTAGTTAATTATGCGTCTCAATGAGATGATTCAATAGTATTTGTAAATACCAAATAACAGGACTAGGATTTCGAGCTTAAACACTAAGTGGCAACAAAAGTTCCCAAGTCACATACAGACTCGGCACCTTAGAAAAAGGAGCTGCTATCAGGATGTCTATTTGACACGACACCGAAGCATTTATTTGAGAACCTACTAGCCAGTAGGAAAATAAGCGTAAAAAGGATGGGGGTCGAAGTTACAAAGTTTGCAGTTTCCTCAAGTCCCATCCTGCTTACCACGCTTACGTCACTGCCCAAAACACAGGCTATCCTACTCAGCGACCGAATGAGGGCATGTTAGCTTCCAGCACCCGAGATAAGGGGGTGCCTACATTACCTTTAATGTCAAAAACCCAGAAAGGGGAAGCCGTCTTAGTCTGCTGATTCTTTATGATGATCCAAATAGGCATAGCCGAGCCACCTTTCTCAACAACGCCCCAGTCTATGGCATAGGTTTTAAGCAACTGTCCTTGGCGGTCATAAAACTCTGCTGTAGTTGGACGATAAGTCACAGCATCGATATACAGTATTTTTTTACTGTAAATTGTGTTGTATCGAGGAATTGCCTCAATGATATGCGTATCTCTCAACTCCGCCACAGAGTAGGGATTAGGATAATATCCAGCAAGGAGTGTCAGTGATTTATCGAGCATTCCCTTAGCACTCACTGCATTACTCTGTGTGCTAAGTAATTTTTTTGTAGCCAGTAATTTGAAATCCCACATCCCAAGCGGGTCGGAAAAAGTATCCACATCGCCATTTGTTAGATCTGTCCCTAGAACTGCATCCGCACGCTGATTGGCCGAAAGTCTTTTAACGCGACGAAGGGCGGGAACATAAATATATGCGTCTGGTAACTTTGCTTGGTCACGATAGATAATATTCATGCTTACAACACCGTTGGCGTCATAAGGTGACATAAATAAAGTGTTAGTGCGATACAACTCGTTTTCATAACCTTTTTGACTACCAATTGGAGCCACTGTCGTTCTCGATGTCATGCGACGCTGCGTAAGGTTAATAATGAATCTCTTGTATTCCTTTCCGTTTGCATCAACTAACGAAAACCCGCCCATTTGCCCCCCTGGAGGGCTAGTATCAAAATCATCTGATGACAAATGATATTGAAAATTAGCCATTATTTCGCGTGGGTTGGTCGAGCCGGGAAACGGGTAGCCTCCAGGCCAAGCCGAACCGTCAGCTAGACCCCACGTGCCAGCTTTATCCAGCATAACCGCCTTACCGCGATTCGCTTTGGTAAGCTCAATCCATTTAGCTTCAGTCAACTGCTCTTCTGATGATGGGGCAATTACTTTAAACACCTGTCCTGCTTTTATATTCACTACTGCCGCATACGGTAGATACTCTTTATACTGATCTACATTACTCGCATTGATCATTAAACCAGGTGTTGGCTCTGCAGCCAAAGCCACTGAACTGATAGCAAAAAAACCTAAAGCCAGCAATCTCAAAAAATGTCTTTGAAAGAAACTTTTCATCATTTTTATCTCCGAAAGAATTTAACTAAATAAATTAGTTAGAATTGGTAACCAGCTTGAAGAACTATTTCGTTTGAATATTTCAGCCCACCAAAACGGCCTGCACGTTTTTCAGAGCCACTAAAGAAATTACCGTAAGCTGTAAACCGCCAGTGGTTCCCTGGTTTATATTGAATTTGTGGCTGGGACCAATAAGCGTGGTCGGTGTCTATTACACCCAGAAAATCAAATGAAAGCTGTCCATTCATGATTGGTTGTGATAGAAAGATACTGAAATTTGTTTCTGATTTATCGGCCGGTGCATTTAGGATAGTAATATCACTCGCGCTACCTTGCCGCTGCGTCTGAAACCATTGCAAAGATATGCTCATCGCCTGATCAGTGGGAAAGACAAAAGTTGGTCGGTCAAACCCTAAAACAAATTTAGTCGTATCCCTTTTCAAAAGACCTACACCTGAAGCAGCAGCATATCGTTGATTTGGTGTATGAGTAAGTTCACCGCGAATTACAGCACCGATATCTTCAGCTGCATAGTTAAACGAAGCACCATAAACATTCAACCGAGCGCGTTGATTCCGTAAAACAACCTGACCCGTCGCCCCATCAAAACGGTCAAATACTGTTACACCATCTGAGTCAATTTTGTTGATGTAATTAAGTGTGTATTTCAAACCACCGACCTCACCAAGAAGTCGAATGCCGCCCTCCGCTTTGCCTCGCCAATCATTGGTGTCATCCTCGACACGTAGTCCGGGAATGAAAAAAGGTGGCACACCAAGAATCGTAGGCGGAGCATTTTGTGGGAACGGCAATTGATTGAAAGGCGCCCCACGAGCAGGAAGTGATGTCGGCACAAAATCACCAGGAACCAGATAGGCATCTAAGCTGTAACCCGGCAATTGTTTAAAATCATGAGTGACGCGAACTGCCCAAAGCGGGATCCGCAAGTGATCAAACTGCTCGCCACCGCCATCGAAAAACATATGCTGCGTTAGATCGAGCGGATTAACAATATCCAGCAACCGTAGGGCATCAGCTTCACCCCATACGATATTCTGTCTCCCAATCTTGAATGTGGTGGTGTTATTTGCTCTAACATCCACAAAACCTTCCCATAGCTCAGCGCTCGCCTTCTTTGTGTTAGCGCGAGCTAAAGTCCAATCATCTTTAAAAGCAAGAGGGAAGGCATCATAATTCCCAACATCCTTACCCAAGGTCTGAGTTAAGTCCCAGTTTGCACGCCAACGCGTAAACAAACGAACACTGTTAATAGTGGAGTCATCAGAAAAATTATTCTTATAATCAACATCCAATATCCCCCAAACACGAATTAAATTGAAGTTTGGATCATCAGGCAAACCCAGCGCTGTATTGTTAGGATTTTTGTCTCCTAAGCTGAAAGCCGCTTGAGTACGAACGAAGCCACTAACATTCGTTGTGCTAGCGTCAGCAAAAACAGCCGTCGACACTAGGGTTGCAGTCAACAAAACACACTTAGTAAAGACTTTCCTTGTTTTCCTCTTTAGTAACTTCATCATCTAACCCTCCCTTTTATATTTTTAACTAGAGGAAAGAAAGCAATTCCCCTATAAAGATCGAACGTTCGTTACGGTAACAGTTTATCTTATAAACAATTGAGAATCATGACTTCTTTTAAAAAAGAAAAGACCAAAAATCATCGTTATTAGACTAATTTGATTCAAAATTCTCTACCATGTCGACCACTGACTGATAGCCGTGTCGGCACATCGTCTCCTCGTCTTGAAAAATAAAATGCTTGATTGCACCAGAAGAAATGCCTCGTTGAGTCCCTTCGTGGGTGCTGGCATCTTCAGTTAGCCCGTCCCTAAAAGCGACTTTGCCATATTCGTTACTAAAAACTTGTCCTGCATTTTTTGGGGGCGAATAATAGAAACGAATTTCCCAAATCGATCGATCAGCAGCGATCGGCCAAATGTTATACGTGAAATAAGTACCATATAACAATCCAATAACGAAATTAGGGAAAACAACCTGAAAATCAAAAGATCCTTCCATCGAATCACTAAAAGCACTAGCATCACCAACGCCGGCGAATGCTTCCAGGGCTGTGGAGCCGTATTTTCTGGCAACAGTGCCAGTTGGGGTGGAGACAAAGGAATCAGAAGCCTTAGATGCTGTTGCTAACAACCTGTGTTTGTTTCCAATAATTTTCATCGTACTTGAACGGAACCTAGTCAATGTCGTTGGAAACGACAATGAAAGCGTGCGCTTATGGAGTGTAGGTACGTGATAACCCTCTTGTTGCGCATCAAGCAGCACTTTCCAATTGACCTTTTCATTGGCTTTATAAGTGTAGCAAGTAGAAAACTGGGAAAAGGGATATTTAGCAATCTTGTTTGTGGTCAGCTCGCCTAGATACTCTGTCAAACTTTCTTCTGGCGCTAGATTAGCAAACATAAAACCATTCCAAATATCTACGGCTATTGGCTTTAAGCCAAGAGTAGAGTGATCGGGATCATAAAAATTACTTTCATCTGTAATCTCTACTAAAGCCCCCTTGTCATCAAATACCCAACCATGAAAAGGACAAGAAATAAAGCCACGACTTTTCCCACTTCCCTCCCTTACCAACGAATTACCCCGATGAGTACAGACGTTATAAAACCCACGTATTTTTCCGTCGCGTCCATGAACAAGCAGTAATGAGATATTGTTCCATACAGCTATTGTCTTAGCCAAATAACTGCCTGGTGCAGGGAGTTCCTCTACGCGACCAACATTCAACCAGCACTTACTAAAAATTGCTTTTCTTTCTTTTTCAAACCACTCAGGCGAGTAATAAGGATCCGTTGGCACTGGATCACGACCCAACTGGGGAAACATTCCCGCGTAGCGCCTATCTTTTATTTGATCTTCCAAGTGATCCATTTTCATTTCCTTCAAAAAATTAGAAATTCAATTAATCAAAAACCCGCAATAATTAGCAGCTTTGCCTCACAATACTGGGAATTGTTGAAGTTTCTGCTCAATGATTGACAGTATTTGCGTCTATCGATCTAGAAAGTTTTTACTTAGCCCATATCCGGAACGGTTTCGTTTTCGTGGATCATATAGAAACGCTCCATATCAAACCCATCAATCACCCCTGGCTGAGTCTTGAACAATTCAACAGCATTTGCCACTTCTGCCAAAGATAGTGTCATGTTGAGCAAATTTTTCTCGGGTTGAGGAAGTCCTTCAAGGGGAAAAGTATTCAAATACTCAAGGGCAGCATCAACACGGGCAATCATCGCGTCATAGAATTTCTGGATATCAGCCATAGAGCTAGACAATCGTTTCCGATTACGCTCGCGCTCTGTAGAGAGACACCAATCTGAAAAAGATTGCAAATCTTGGAAATTTTGGGGAAGTTCAAACGAATTCATCATTATTCCTTTCAGCTATTGAGAAATAAGTGCGTTGATGAGTACTTAAATACAAGTAGAAAGCACTCAACAGATGTGTAAAGCTAACTAGGTGCTCATTTGTTCCTGAAGCGTCTTATAGAAATGCCTTATGAGAATTTCTTCATCTTGGAGTATGAAATGCTTTTTAGCGCCGGAATGTAAGACAGTTTGAGTTGTTTCAAGGGTACTGAAATCCTCCACCCACGTATCCCGATTCATCGCCTTAGCATGCTCAAGGGCAAACAGCTCACCATTTGTAGTTGGTTTAATAACGTGCATTTTTATCTCTTGATACATGCTATCCAAGCCAGTAGGCCAAAAATTATGCGTCTGATAAGCACCATCAAAAACGGCAATCCAAAAATTTGGCCAAATCAAATAAATATCAAATAACCAATTTTTTGCCCTTGTCGGATTAACCCCTTTCGGCATATTGCTTGGATCCAAAACCCCGTGGTCTTTTTTCTTTATAGTCCATGCGTAACGCGCCGATACTTCAGCCATAGGCGTAGGATTGTATTCGGCAGGGAATGGTAAAGAAATCATCCGATGTGGCCCCATAAACTGAATATCCAGGGCGTGCATGTAGGGATTATTCTTATCGACGCAGATATCGCCCAAAGTCCGCCTATGCAAGGTAACGGCATGGTAAGCCTCTTGCTGGGAATCTACGGCTATCTTCCAGTTGCATTTAAGACGGCTTTTGTATCCATACCCAAGGCTAAATTTATCAAACTTATAGCCATCAAGCATTCCCACGACATCGCCTAAAAATTCAGGCAGTGTCTGCTCTGGTTGGGGGTCAAGGCAAATAAATATAAAGCCCTGCCAGATATCTAAATGAATAGGCTCTAGACCGTTTTCTTTTTTATTCAACCCAAAAAAGCTTCCTTCATCGGGCACATCGACAAGTTGTCCAGAACTGTTATATACCCAGCCATGAAATTTACAGGCATGGAATTTTCCTTTTCCTTGCGCATCCCAGACAAGTTTATTAAGCCGATGAGAACACACATTATGAAATGCCCTAATTTTCCCATCTTCCCCTCGGCTCACAAGAACATGAACATTGCATAATTCTATGTGGCGGGTAAAAAAACTCCCCTTTTCAGGCAAATCTTCTTCACGGCAAACCTGTAACCAAGCTTTCCGGAAAATCTTGTCACGCTCCAATTTGAAAACTTCCTCAGAAATGATCGGCTCAATTGACAGAGGCCCTGTACCAAATTGCGGGTATTTTTTTGACCAGCGATGAGGAATTGCAAACTCATTTACTGCATTCATTTGGTTCTCCTTCTTTTCATAAAGTTCACGAATTAAATTTCGAATTTGAATTTAAAAATCCAACTTCTCGCCCACTAAAAGCTGTTGCTCTGTTGTTTCACGCTTATTTAGATATCCAAGCATTGGATAACGAGACTATGCGTTCCTTTGCCCATCCAGCCTCATAAGATGCCATTAAACGCGTTGTAAATTTGATATGCGAAATTAGCCAACGTCCATTTTCGTTCTTCTGATACCGGTCCTCGTAAACTCCTCCCAACCATAGAGCACACTCTTTACCTGTTGATGGATCCGGAGCAGTTGCAGGCTCCCATAAATACCAAATTCCCGTGGCTGTAAGACCATCATCAGCTACATCAATTCGCTTGGGGATCATGTAATGGAATGTCCACAAAAAGGGGGTTTCATTCAGCAGCTCAGAGAGTTTCTCTTTCCCATGAAAACAACCAAACGCTTCACCATAATCCAACTCGACATCCTCGGTCACAATAGCAAGAAATCTTTTCTTAATGTTAGCTGGATCATCTGACGCTAACGCGTGCTCACACTTTAGCGTACGAATTGCATCTATATCTTCTTGATGCCTCATTCTGGATTCCAGATTTTCTATTTTTCTCAGTAACTCATCTAGCTTATCCATTCTGCTCATGCTCCCTTTTAATAATTAATTAAACATGTCGGGTTGAGATTCGCATAAATGGCCCCAAATAGTTTGAAAATGCAGCCATCCGATATATTCACTTCCAACGTGCTCATGACTATAACGAGCGCTTTCCTGAGAGACCATGTGGGGTACGCTGCCTGTCATATTGATCATCAATTGCTGCTTGCAGCACCTCTCAAGCGCAATGAACCAGAAAGCAGCAGAATCAATGCTGTGCCTACTTGCAGTTAATAAGCCATGATTCTGATGGATCACAGCCTTAACTCCCCTAAAGGCCTGCGCCACCTCTTGACCAGCATCCACTTCTACCGCAACCCGTCCAGCTGAAGCTCCGATTACTACATGGTCCTCATAGAAAGCAGCAGCATCCTGGGAAATCGGATCTAATTTTTTTCCCAATGAAGCAAAAGCAGTTCCATAAATAGTATGGGCGTGGCACATTGCCACAATGTCGCTATGCATCTCATGAACCGCGGCATGGAGAACAAATCCGGCACGATTGATTGCGTACCGCCCTTCTACAACTTTTCCTTTGTGATCCACCAAAATCAGATTGGATACTTTGACCTGCGAAAAGTGAACACCCATCGGATTCGTCCAATAAAGGTTTGGATATTTGGGATCACGGATAGTCAAATGACCCGCAAATCCATAGTCAAATCCGTGCATAGAGAAAGCACGGCAAGAAGCCACTAAACGTTCTTTTAAATGCTGCCTCTCTGCCTCAACGTTCTCGAAATCGAGTATCTGTGGAAAAATCAGTCCAGTCTGTTCTGGCTGATAAATTGATATCCGCCCATCTTTCAAATGTGCGTCTATGTTTTTTTTATAAATTTCAGCCATATCCACTGCCACAGACCAATTTAGGATTAAGTCTCTCATCTTCGCAAAAATTATTATCTCCCGCAAATGATGATTTTTCACTTACTGATGAATAAAATTCATCAGTAAGTGATGCTTTTTGGCTTATCGTTTTTGATACTGGATTTTTCCAAACAAAATATCGCGTGCTTTATCATCCGTCAGCGGTTTGCGTAAATCTGCCAACACAGCAACGCCGCGCTTAACCGCAAGCCGTTGTTCAATCTTGTCGAACCATGTTTTGAGCGCGGGATAATCCACCCAATCAATGCCCTGATTTTGCCAGCTGCGCAGCCAGGGAAAAATCGCGATATCCGCAATCGAATACGTATTACCGGCAATGTAACGCTGTTGCGAGAGCTGCCGGTTCATCACCCCATACAGCCGCTTGGCCTCGTTAGTGTAGCGGTTGACCGCGTAGTCAATTTTCTCTGGCGCATACATACGGAAGTGATGGGCTTGCCCCAGCATCGGGCCCACGCCGCCCATTTGAAACATGAGCCATTGCAGAACCTCGAATTTCTGGCGGTCGCTCTTAGGCAAAAACTTGCCTGTTTTTGCGGCCAGATACAGCAAGATGGCGCCCGACTCAAACAAGGCGATGGGCTTGCCATCCGGCCCGTCCGGATCAACCAGCGCCGGGATTTTGTTGTTCGGACTGATCTTCAAAAACTCCGGCGTGAACTGATCCCCCGTCCCGATATTGATAGCATGCGCTTGCCAATCGCGCCCCAGCCTGAGTCCGCATTCTTCAAGCATGATGTGAACCTTGTGCCCATTGGGCGTCGGCCAGGAATATACATTGATCATAAGTTACCTCCTAAGGTGTTCTGATTATTGCCTGAGTTAAAAATCGTTATGCAAACTGCGGGAGCATCATGCCACAATTGCTTCATCCCATTTCAAAACCATGCCCTCATGAAACGCCTCACACATCGACTTTACTTTTGGGTGCTGCTCGCCACGCTGGCTGGCGGATTGCTGGGTTATCTTGATCCGAAGGCAGGCACGAGCCTCAAACCTTTAGGCGATGGTTTTATTGCGCTGGTCAAAATGCTCATTGCGCCGGTTATTTTTTGCACTGTCGTGCTCGGGATTGCCGGGTCTGGCGACATGAAAAAAGTCGGCCGCGTTGGCGGTAAAGCGCTGCTTTACTTTGAAGTGGTGTCCACGCTGGCGCTAGCTATCGGGTTGCTTGTCGTGCATCTCATTCGCCCCGGCGAGGGCTTTAACGTTGACCCGCAATCGCTGGATAGCTCGGCGATTGCCACGTATGCCAAATCCGCCGCTGAACAAGGCACTGTCAGTTTTTTCCTGCATATTATTCCCAGGACATTTGCCGATGCCTTCACTAGCTCGGGCGACTTGTTGCAAGTACTTTTTCTCGCCATCCTGTTTGGCTATGCCATCGTGCGACTGGGCAAAACAGGCCAGCCAGTACATCGTTTCATCGAAGATGCTTCGCATCTCTTTTTTGCAATGATGAATGTCATCATGAAATTAGCGCCACTGGGTGCGGGCGGCGCGATGGCATTCACCATGGGGAAATACGGTGTCGCTGCCCTAAAACCGCTGGCAGCACTCATGGGTAGTTTTTATCTCACCTGCATTCTTTTCGTGTTGATCGTGCTGGGCAGCATCGCCGCCGCCACCGGCTTTAATATTTTTCGCTTCATTCTGTATATCAAAGATGAACTGCTCACCGTGTTGGGCACCTCATCATCCGAATCCGCACTGGTTCCGCTGATGGAAAAACTCGAGCGCATGGGTTGCTCGAAATCGGTAGTCGGCCTGGTCGTGCCCTCCGGCTATTCCTTCAATCTCGACGGCACCAATATCTACCTAAGCATGGCCGCGTTATTCGTTGCGCAAGCGCTGAATATCGACCTAACCATAGGCCAGGAATTAACCCTGCTTGGCGTGGCGATGCTGACTTCAAAAGGCGCCTCTGGCGTCACGGGTGCCGGATTCATCACCCTGGCAGCGACGCTGGCGGTTGTCCCCGCCATCCCCGTTGCGGGCATGACACTCATTCTGGGCATCGACCGCTTTATGTCCGAAGCCCGCGCGCTAACCAACTTCATCGGCAATGGTGTCGCCACCGTCGTCATCTCAAAATGGGAAAACGAGCTCGACCAGGAAAAAATGAATAACGCCATGGCGGGCTGATTCAAAACTGCGGCACAAAAGTCGGCGCTGGTGAGACGGCAACTTCTACACCAAAGACAGGCATTCGACGTGTAAACGTACATTTACAATCGCTGACGAGGCTCGGTAACGCAGCACACCAAAAACAAACGGCTCCCCATATGGGGGAGCCGTTTGAATACTGGTGGTGATGGGGGGACTTGAACCCTCGACCTACGGATTATGAATCCGTCGCTCTAACCAGCTGAGCTACATCACCGTGCACAATGGTGCAAAGGGGCGAGATTATCCCTTTCGCACGTCTACCTTGTCAAGGAAGGCGTGCGTAGGCGACAATCGCGGTATGGATTTTGATATCGTTATTGTTGGCGGCGGGCTCGCCGGGCTTGCACTGGCGGCGGCTTTGCGCCGATCCTCGTTGTCTGTGGCACTGGTTGAAGGCACGGTGCCGGTTTTTCCTGCCAAGGGTCCGGGCGATTTTTCTACTATGTGGGATAGCCGGGTGTATGCCATCAGCCCGGCGAATGCGCGCTTTCTTGAGCAGATCGGCATCTGGCAGCATCTTGACCACGCGCGCATGGAGCCCGTACGCGCCATGCAAATTTTTGGTGATGGCAAAGGCAGGCTCGATTTTTCAGCTTATGACAGCGGGGTTGCCGAATTGGCGTGGATTCTTGAGTCTTCGCTCATGCAGGCCGAATTGTGGGAAATGCTCAAGCGGCAGGGCAACCTCACGATGTTTTGTCCTGTATCAGCCCAAGCGCTGACATTGGATGAGGCGGCAGCCGAACTCACGCTGACCGACGGACGCAAACTGCGCGCACGCCTGATTGTCGCGGCCGATGGTGCCGACTCTTGGACGCGCAGCGCAGTGGGCATTGAGGTGGCATTCAAAAACTACAATCAGCTCGGTGTCGTGGCCAATTTTGCCGCTGCGCTACCGCATCGCGGCACAGCTTTTCAGTGGTTTCGTCGGGATGGCATTTTGGCTTGGCTGCCTTTGCCTGGCCAACATCTGTCGATGGTCTGGTCAACGGCCTCTGCGCATGGCGAGGAATTGCTGTCGCTTTCGCCAAGCGCCTTGTGCGAGAAGGTGGCCGCAGCGGGGGGACATGCGCTGGGTGCGCTGGAATTGGTCACCCCGCCGACGGCATTTCCGCTGCGCCTGATGCGCGCACCGCGCACGGTGTTGCCGCGCCTGGCTTTGGTTGGCGATGCGGCGCACACCATCCATCCGCTGTCCGGGCATGGTATCAATCTGGGCTTTCAGGATGTGCAGGCGTTGGCGCACGCGCTACTTGCCTCGCCAACGCCGGGCGATTGCGGCGATTTTTCGCTGTTGCGCGGTTTTGAGCGCGCGCGAAAAGAAGAGGTTTTTATGCTACAAACCGCTACCGATCATTTGCAACGCTTGTTTGATGTTCGTCGCGGGCCGTTAGTTAGCTTGCGTAACGCGGGGTTGAGCCTCACTAACCATTTGCCAGTCATAAAGGATGCGTTGGTCCGTTATGCTTTGGCATCCTGATTTTTTCTGGAGAAATGATGAATAAAAAGTTTATTGCAGCAACGGCTTTACTGGCCAGCGTTTCTATCGGCGCTTTGGCGGGCGAGGCCGAAGTTAAAAAGGCGCTTGAAGCCACTGTGGGCAAGGTTGAAAAAATCAGCAAAGCACCCATTCCAGGCATGTGGGAAGTCGCGGTTGATGGTCAGATTTTTTATGCGGATGACAAAGGCACTTATCTGCTCGCCGGAAATTTGATCGAGATCAAAACGGGTAAAAACTTGACATCAGAGCGCCAGTTCAATGCGCTGCCGCTTGAGCTGGCATTTAAACAAGTGCGCGGTAATGGCAAAAATGTATTAGTCACGTTTGAAGACCCCAACTGCGGCTACTGCAAAAAGCTTGCGAAGGAATTGCAGTCCGTCAAAAACCTCACGTTGTACACTTTTCTTTACCCCGTGCTGGGAGAAGACTCCGTCGAAAAATCCAAAATGGTCTGGTGCGCACAGGATAAGGGCAAGGCCTGGAATGATTGGATGACCAGCGGAAAAACCTTGCCCACCATACCCGCCAAATGCGATACCGCCGGGCTGGAAAAATCAATGGAACTCGGCCAAAAATTGCGTATCAACGGCACACCAGCGATGTTCTTCGCAACCGGCGAGCGGGTAGGCGGCTATATTCCAGCGGCGGAAATTGAAAAACGCTTTAACGCGAAAGGCAGTTAATCAAGTCAGCGTCATACTGTAAAAAGTCGGCGCTGGTGATACGGCGGTAATAGGGTAATGATGCGACAACAAATCGTATCACTCTCTATTTTTTGCCAAGGCCTCGCGTATTAACTACCTTAAAAAGAAGTTTCCCGCTCAGCGGATGCAGTAATTTTATGGATGGTCAAATCGGAGCCTTCAAATTCTTCTTCCGCATCAAGCCGAATGCCGACCAGCAGTTTGAGTACGCCATATACCATAAAGCCACCCACCAGCGCGATCACAATACCCACGAGCGTGCCGATTAGTTGGCTGGACAGTGCCACGCCGCCTCTGCCGCCCCAGGCGGTCGCACCAAAAATGCCTGCAGCTATCCCACCCCAGGCACCGCAAAGCCCATGAAGCGGCCAGACGCCCAGCACATCGTCAATTTTCCAACGATTCTGCGTGAGGGTGAACATCACCACAAACAACCCGCCGGCGATACTGCCCGCGGCCAGCGCCCCGAGGGGATGCATCACATCCGAGCCGGCGCAAACAGCCACCAGCCCGGCCAAAGCCCCATTATGCACAAAGCCCGGGTCGTTCTTGCCGACCACTAACGCTGCCAGCGTGCCACCCACCATCGCCATCAGCGAATTGAGCGCGACCAGGCCAGACATTTTGTCCAGCGTTTGCGCGCTCATCACATTAAAACCGAACCAGCCCACAATGAGAATCCATGCGCCCAAAGCTAAAAACGGCACGCTGGAAGGCGGATGCGCAGCAATTGCCCCGTTTTTGTCATAGCGCCCACGCCGCGGGCCAAGCAATAGCACCGCCGCCAGCGCCGCCCAGCCACCCATGGCATGCACCACGACTGAACCGGCAAAATCGTGAAATTCCGCACCAAACTGCTGGACAAGCCAAGACTGAACGCCAAACGCATGGTTCCAGGCAATCCCTTCAAAAAATGGGTAAACAAAACCCACCAGGCAAAATGTCGCGGCGAGTTGCGGTTTAAACCTGGCACGCTCGGCAATGCCGCCAGAGATGATCGCCGGGACGGCGGCGGCAAAAGTCAGCAGAAAGAAAAATCGCGTGAGCTCAAAGCCGCTGTTTTGCGCAAGCACTTCGGCAGTGCTAAAAAAATGGACGCCGTACGCGATGCCGTAGCCAATAAAAAAGTAAGCCAGCGTTGAAATTGAAAAATCTGCCAGAATTTTAACCAGCGCATTGATCTGATTTTTTTTACGGACTGTTCCCAGCTCTAAAAAAGCGAAGCCGGCGTGCATCGCCAAAATCATGATGGCGCCCAGCAAAATAAATAAAACATCGGCAGAGGTATGCAATGCTTCCATAGGGATAGTCCTTTCGTTTATGCACTAAATTAAGGCGAAAAACGAAATTACCAAGCAAAAGCCATTCCTGATTTAATATTGTTATTTATCAGTTAGTTATTATTAATCAATAGAAGGTTACGTGCTAAAACAGTGCTGATATATTTTTATATGCACCATTTTGGTGAAAAGTCGGCGCTGGCGATACGGCGCAAGCGGGGTATTGGTGAAAGCTGCGCTCACTTTGGTGCAGCGTCAGGAACATAGCCTTTGGGCATGAGCACCCATAACCGCCCCGTCTGGCGCATTTTGCCGGCAAGATTACCCGCATCTGTGCCGCTACCCCAGTAAAAATCCCCGCGCACAGCCCCGCGAATGGCACCACCCGTATCCTGCGCCAGCATCAGCCGGGTGAGCGCCTGCTCACTATTTGGCCGCGTTGTAGCAAGCCAAACGGGGGCGCCCAAGGGGATATAGCGTGGATCAACCGCCAGGGAACGTTCTGGCGTCAACGGAATGCCCAGAGCGCCTGGCGGGCCTTTGCCGGTTAAAGGTAATTCTCGAAAAAACACCATGCTCGGATTTTGGTTTAGCAATTCTTCCAATCGTTGCGGATTCAACTTCGCCCACTCCTTGATGCCTTGCATGGACGCCTGTTCCATCGTGATCTCGCCCTGATCAATTAACCAACGCCCGATGGATCGGTAAGGGTGCCCGTTTTGATCGGCATAGCCAAGGCGAATACGACTGCCATCATCCAGTGCCACCTGGCCTGAGCCCTGCACTTGCATGAAAAATAAATCCACGGCGTTTGATACCCAGGCAATCGCTTTTTGTGAGTGCTTGCTTTCTTTTTGACGCCACTCTGACCTGGCATAATAAGGAACAATTTTTTTACCCTCGAGACGCCCGCGCAGCCGAAGATGTTTAAGCTCAGGATAAAGTTCAGACAAATCTACCGTGATCAGATCGTCTGGCGGGCCATACACCGGATAAGGGTTTTGGCGAGAAGGCATGCGACTGCCTTGCAACACAGGTTCAAAATAGCCGGTGATCATTCCCGTGCGAGAGCCATCGGCATTTACCATCACCCAAGGCTGAAACTGGGTTTTAAACCATATGCGCAAAGCGCCGGCGCTTTGTATGCCGGCCGTACGCGCCGCCGCGCACACGGGTTGCCATAACGCTTGCTTTGCCAGCACGCGACAACTATCAAGAAAAGCCGCCAACACCGGAGCAGGATCATCGGTTTCCCAGCCAGTTAGATCATCCCACTGTGCGGCTTGCATTGGTGGCGCAGGAGGCAGGGAAACATCGCTTGGCGGACTTGCCACGCAAGTAGGCAAGGCTGCGCACCGCTGTGGTGCATTTATTGGAGGGACGGATGTTGTTGTGCAGTTGGCCAGCGCAAACGACAGGCCCGTAATGAGTAGATAGATCAGGATGCGTTTCATGAATCTGCTAAAGTTCGTCGCGTTAAAACCCCAGAGTGTACCGATGACTGACTTTTCTCGCTTTCTTCTTCGCGCCGAAACTTTAATTGACCGTCTTGAAGCGATCTTGCCACCCACTTTGCCGGTGACCGACTGGTCGGCCTGTGCTTTTCGCTGGCGTACGCGCAGCGGTCGCGGCTGGCTCGAAGGCGTGCGTCACCCGCATGCAATTCGCTTGACCGATTTACAAGGCGTTGAGCCGCAGAAAAAGCGTATCGAACAAAACACGCGACAATTTGTACAAGGCAAAAGTGCCAACAATGTGCTACTCACTGGTGCACGCGGCACAGGCAAAAGCTCGCTCGTCAAGGCTGTACTAAACCAGTTTTCCCACCGCGGATTGCGCTTGATTGAAGTGGATAAGGACGATCTGGTTTACTTGCCTGACATTGTGGATCTTGTTTTTGGGCGTCGTGAAAAATTTATTATTTTCTGCGACGATTTATCGTTCGAAGCGAACGAGCCGGGTTACAAAGCCATGAAGAGTCTGCTTGATGGCTCCATCACCGGCATGCCGGAAAATCTGCTGGTCTATGCCACATCCAACAGGCGCCATCTGATGCCGGAAAAAATGGCTGAAAATCTTGAAACGACATACACCGAAGAAGGTGATATTCACCCCGGCGAAACAACTGAAGAAAAAATCTCGCTTTCCGAACGCTTTGGTTTATGGCTGTCTTTTTACGCCTTTACCCAAGATGAATATCTTGTCATTTGCGCACATTGGCTCACCGTTTTTGGCCATACAATCGACACGCTGGAGCCTGGCAATCCGATTCGTAGCGAAGCATTGCAATGGACACAAATACGTGGCTCGCGCAGCGGTCGCGTGGCCTGGCAATTTGCCCGGGATTACGCAGGTCGACATAGCCGTCCGAAAAAATGAAAGTAACGCATGTCGCCGCCGCCGTTATTGAACGCGCGAATGGACAATTTTTATTAGGCCAACGCGCAGCCAATACGTTTTATCCCGGGTATTGGGAATTTCCCGGCGGCAAAGTCGAACCCGGGGAAACAGCGCGTGAAGCCCTGGTGAGGGAACTGCATGAAGAACTCGGCATCAAGGTTTTGCGTGCCGACCCGTGGTTACACCGTGAGCATGTTTATGAACATGCGCATGTGCATCTTCATTTTTTTCGAGTACGTGCCTGGCAAAGTGAGATTTGTCATCACGTACATAGCGCACTCACCTGGCAAACGCCGGGCGCGCTGACCGTTCAGCCGATGTTGCCGGCTAATGCTCCAGTCTTGGCTGCGCTGGCCTTGCCTGCGTTTTACGCCATCACGCATGCCGCAGAAATCGGCGTTGCTGCTCAACTCGAAGCACTTGATCGCGCCTTGGAAAACGGGCTCAAGCTTGTACAGCTGCGCGAGCCGACGCTTAGCCCTCAACAACGGGAAGCGTTTGTTCATGCAGCAGTCAAACACTGCCACAACGCGGGCGCTCGCGTGCTGGTCAACAGCGATCCGTTGCTGGCTTTGGCTGCTGGGGCTGATGGTGTCCACCTGACATCCGCGCAACTGGCCGCCTGCGCAACACGCCCTGAGTTTCCGCTGGTGGCTGCGTCGTGCCACTCCCCTGCCGAGTTGCTCCACGCAACGCAGATCGGTTGTGATTTCGTGGTTTATGGACCCCTACGCGAAACCGCAACGCACCCCGGACGAGCGGGCTTGGGGTGGGCAGCTTTCGCAGCAGAGATTAATGACCAATTCGCCGTACCACCAACGCCGACTTTTGCCTTGGGCGGATTATCACGCGATGATCTTGACACTGCCCGCACTTGCGGAGCACATGGCATCGCTGCCATTCGTTCAGCCTGGTAAAGACAGCCGTATGATTGAGTTACTGATTTCTACGCCGCTATTCTGATTCGTCACTCAACGGCGCTTCTTCGCTGGCGGCAACGCGATAGGCTTCGCTTTCCCATGCGCCCAAATCATCGGTCTTGCAACGCGCAGAACAAAATGGTCGAAAGCGACTGGCTTCCACCCATTCGACTGGAGTCCGGCAACGCGGACACGATACGATACGTGGTGGTTTGGATAAATTAGAGTGATTAGACGCCATGTTTACAGATTACAAAGCGTCATTTCGAACTCGACATCGGTCTCCATCTGGCGTGGCCGCTGCGTCATATCCGGTCGCAAAAAACGTACATTAATGGCGAGCTTGCCGGCGGAGATTTCCGGTATCACGTGGTTGTCTTTTCTGATTTGCAAACGAACCAGTTGGTAATTGCGTCCACCCAGCATGACCTGATAAGCGCCTCGCTGAGCCATAAGTCGATCCGAGCGGCCAGACGCACGCAGCAGGCGCAGCACAATCGTCAGCGCCTGTCGGATAGGCAACATGGGCGTCAACCAGGCCTCAATGTCTTTTTGTCGCAACGGCGCATCACTATTTAACCAATAGTGGTAGCCCGGCAGATCAAACTCGCACACGCCACCCGGAATCGCGACTCGGTTTTTAATGCTCATTAACCAATCGTTTTCACGCAGATAATGGCCAATTTTTCCCTGCACGGCAAGCAATTGCGTACTTGCCTGCTCAATTTCATAGAGTGCGCCCGAGAGTGCATCTTCAGAGATTTCCGGATTGTTGCGGAAAGACAGCAAAATCTGTCGCTGGCGCTCCAGCTCCTGGACCAGATCAAATTTCAAATCGGCGCGGCCAGCCACTTCAAGAATCTCGAACAACAACACCAGCGCTGCATGATGTTCGGCGGCATCTTTGGCGGAGGCGAAATGTATGATTCTTTCAAACAGATCTTCGAGCCGCAGCAAAGTGCGCACTCGCTCGCTAAGAGGATATTCGTAAGTAATCACACACGGGCCAAGTGAACAAAATGAATCGCATTGTCCCCGAAATTTACCTAAATCTCAACCCACATGCCCGGCCAATGCGAGATATTTATCGTGCAAACGCGCCACTTGCGGTGTTAATGCTGCCAGTTGACCATCATTTTCTATTACATCATCAGCAACAGCCAAGCGCTCGGCGCGAGTCGCTTGCGCTTGCAAAATTCGCTCAACCTCATTTTGCGACAAACCATTACGGGCCATTACACGGCGAATTTGGGTCGCTTCAGAACAATCCACCACAGCGATACGTTGGACACGTCGGCGATAAGTGCCTGACTCAATTAAGAGTGGCACAACAAGAATGATGTAAGACTGATTGTTGCGCGAGTTCTCAACGTTAATGCGCCGTTCAACCTCGGCCCGGATTAATGGATGCAAAATGGCTTCAAGTCGTTTGCGCTCTTCGGGCTGAGCAAATATATGTGCACGCATCGCCGCACGATCAAGCGCACCATCGGGCATGACCATGTTTTCGCCAAAACCGGCACGAATGCTCGGCATCGCTGCGCCGCTGGCAGCTGTCAGCACGTGGGAGACTGCGTCAGTATCGATCACAGGCACCCGATGCGCAGCAAACAAATCCGCCACTGCGCTTTTTCCGCTACCAATCCCGCCGGTTAATCCGATGAGGTAACTCACGCTAGCGGTAGCGCTTGATGAGAAGCGTCGTACAGTTTATGGCCATCGAGTTCAGCGCACGCAACTCATTATCACTGCAGAAGGAAACGGCGCAATCCAGGTCTTTAATTGTTCAGCAAACATAACGTCTTTTGCCTGAATTTCCAATACTTCACGAGGCCCTGAAGATTTTGGCTGTTCCCATTGAGCTGACATGAGGCCGCGTTTTCTCAGCGTGGCGACATAGTCTCGCGCAGTTATTTCGTCGGTAAAGAGCCCCACAACAATTTCATACCGTCCATTGGCGGCGGCTTGAACTTGTATTTCAGCCAAAGAAGCAGGCTGCAAAGGAGTAAGGTCTTGCTGGAGTTGCCTCAGTAGTTCTGTTTTTTTCAATTCTGCTGCGGCCTTATCAGTCAAACCGACAATGACCACCCGATGGAAAACCTGTGGTTGCAAACGCGTGGCTTTGCTACCCCAAGCGGCTGCATCACGTTCAATCTGCTCAACTGCGGCCTGGGTAAGACCACTCACTCTGCTACAAGCCATGGTTGCTTCACGCACTGGCTTTTCATCCACAATCCGCATTTTGTCCGCATTTAATTGTTGCGCCAGACGATGGGGTTCGTGAATTTCCACGACCCCGTCAAAATAACCCAGTGACCAGGCTAAAAAGGCAACGTTAGCCAAAATCAGCAAGAAAAAACACACACGTAAAATTTTCACCGGATTATTCTGGCCCTAGCAAGAAGATGTATTAACAGGGCAACCGCTAAACCCCGTACTGTCAGAATTAAAATTCGTATTCTGTTTGCAGACGAAAAGCTTGGTCCGGCGCACCTTGTGAAACACCGATCAACCAAGCCGCATTGTATTTAATCGCCTGATGATTTCCTAGCGGCAACTTACCAAAAATTGCCGGGCCAACCTGGTGACTTTGCTGATCCGATGGCTGCCAGTTACTCCACTTACCCACCGCACCAAAGGCTTGCATACCAAACTCTAGCTGCTGATTGCCCCGGTACTTGACCTGTGCTTGATAGGCCAACTCTGTGTCAGATGGGCTATCTACACGATAGTGTCGTTTAAACAGCAAATTGCCATTTAATTGCCATTTGCCAAATTCGGTTTGCAGCAACGGGCCCCATTTCACTTCCCACCCTTCGCTACGATCTTTTGGATGCTCAAGTTCCAGTAAAAAACCTACATCGACTGGGTACTTCCCTGTTTCGGTTAGCTGAAATTTATTTTCCCACTCCCAAGCATCGTAATGAGCACTATTACCGGGTGTCGCAAACTTATATTTGGTATATATCTCGGTAAACCACCACTCGGTCGCGCCATATCCCACACCTAAACTCCACGCGGCAAGATCGGGATTACCATCGCCTAACTTTTGGCTGCCATACTTGAAGTCGATTTCTCGCTCACCGTACTCCACCGCTGGTGTATATACATAATCAGCCGGTCCGGCGAAAGCCGCTGAACTCAAGATCAAGAGAATGGGTGCTGTTATGTTGTGTAGTTTCATTTTTTCCCCGATTAAAAACCTGAAATAGCATCTTTGCGATACCGCAATATCCGCATCGCCGACAAAATGACGATTAGCGTCGTGATATAGAAAACAACCTGCAAACCAGAAGGCATTGCCTCGTAGCCCATCAGCGCATGCAGCAGGACACCTGCAGCGGACGTGTTCGATAACATGCCAGTGGTATCCCACAACGGGCTACCCATATCCGGCAGCACATCGCTTTGCACCAGAAAGCGCGCCATTTGACTCGCCATCGCAGCAGCTAACAAAAGAATCAGACCGCTGGTGACTGCAAAAAACCAGCGCGCTGGAATACGCAAAAAGCCTGCATACAGTAAAAAACCAGCCAGCGCTCCTGCGCCAAGGCCCAAACCGCCGCTGGTCAACACTTGCAGCGCACTGGTTTCGCTGCCTGCCATTGAGCCATAGACGAAAAGTACGGTTTCAGATCCTTCGCGCAATACAGCCAGCGCAATAACAACAAAAAGAGTGAGCAATGTTTTTTCGCCACCCCGCACGGCATGACCTACCTGCCGCGCCTGATGTGCTAACTCAGCCCCGTGGCGTGACATCCAGATGTTATGCCACGCCAGCATCACCACGGCAAAGCCGAGAATGCCTGCATTCAGCAGATCTTGCCCCGTACCGCTGGCCATTTCAGCAATTCGGCTTGTCAGCAAAGCCACCACGATAGCGCCTACGACACCCGCCGCAATGCCTCCGAGCAGCATGCGGCTACGGCCTGCAATACCCACCGTTGCCGCGGCGAGAATGCCAATAATCATTGCTGCCTCGAGTGTTTCTCGAAAAACAATAATCCCTATGCCAAACATGATTACTCCACAACCACGACACCTTGCGCCGTTTTTTGATTGAATTCGCCCATAAATGGATAGCGGCCTGGTTTAAGCGGACCAATGTAAATAGTGGTTTGCCCTTTACCTGGGATGACTTTTTCACGGTTTAACTCGTGGCTTTCAAATTCTTCCGGCGTCGCATCCAGATTTTTGACAACCAGCCGGATTTTTTGGTTTGCAGCAACCTTTAGCTCGCTAGGCTCAAAACGGTGCTCACGAATAGTCAAAACCATCTCACTATCCGCGGCCAATACAGTGACAGAGAAAAACATTCCGATACACAAAATCAATCGATTAAAAATCACAAGAGTCTCCTTAGATATAAGTAGATAAATAGTTCACATTCAAATGATAACCATTCTCATTCAAATTGTAAACAATATTTAACTTTTATTTGCTTTTCAACTCTGGAAAAGCCCTCAAGCGAGGGCAGACGCTTTAGCTACCTGCAGCAAGCCTTCCAGAACCAGATAATCTATCTGGCGTATCGGCGCAGCAAGATGAGGCAGCAAATCAGCCGCAGCACCACCAGATAGAATGCATTGGGCTGCGTCGTGCAAGCCCCGCATTTTCTCAATCGCCCCCAACGTGGCGTGCAGCGCCCCACTAGCAATTGCGTCATTTGTATTTTTTGGCAACTCGCTAAAGTGACCACTTACATCGATCAATTGATCTGTGTTTTTGGCTAATGCTCGACGCATCAGCGCCAAACCTGGCAGAATAAGCCCGCCGCGAAACACACCTTCTGCGTCGAGTAAATCAATAGTCGTTGCCGTGCCTGCCTGCACCACGATTGATACCTCGGTTGATAACGCCCGCGTAGCAATCAGCCCTGCCCAACGGTCAGCCCCAAGCTGGGTGGGAGAATCATAGCCATTGCGCACACCACAGCAAGTCGCTGTGCTTTCCAGCCAAGTCAGGGGAATCGCCAGTTGCTGCGCGCTCTGTTCAATTTGCAGCCGGACGGCTGCACCGGCAACATTACATGCAATTATCTGCCTGGGCACCGTGACCTGCGATTCGGTAGATAGCAATAAAAGTAAGTTCGCCAACTCCGGCAAGGCATCATAGCCAAAAGCCCGCTGCATGCGCCAGTTTTGACCATCATGCAGACCACACTTTAGTCGCGTATTCCCTGCATCGAGACAAAGAATCATGATCTTCTTTTCAAGTCGGGATAAGGCAGGGTAGAAGAGAGGATAGTCACCGCGACCCCCGATCAATCTGCGCTAGCGCTTTAACAAACTCCAGACAAACCTCGGAAATATCGATGGTGATTGGTGCGCCTGACACGATTCGAACGTGCGACCCCTGCCTTCGGAGGGCAGTACTCTATCCATCTGAGCTACAGGCGCAGGGGGCGTAGCATAGCGCGTTCGCGTGTTGGCGTCCATCGTCAGGCACAGTATCCATTATAATTCGCGCCTCGCATTCATCATTTTTGAAAGTTTACCCATGGAAAACGATACGCTTCGCGGTTTTATTTATCTTATCGTGGCGACGATCGTCACCGTAGCGATTGCCCTTATCACGGCGATTAGCCTTATGCATCGGCAAGAAGTAGTTGACGAAGAGGCTGTGAATCAGCGCATCATGCCTGTAGCTCAAGTGAGCATTGCTGCGGCTTCTGGCAGCACTGGTGTTGAGCGTACCGGCGAGCAGCTGTATCAGGCTGCCTGCATCGCTTGCCATTCAACAGGCGCGGCGGGTGCGCCAAAGCTTGGCGACAATACTGCCTGGGCCCCGCGTTTGAAGCTTGGGCTGAGCGGGCTACTCAAGTCAGCCATCTTGGGTAAAAATGCCATGCCGCCCAAGGGCGGGTCTGATGCGACCGAAACCGAGCTCGCGCATGCGATTGTCTATATGGCAAACAAATCGGGTGGCAGCTTGAAAGAGCCTGCGGCGAAGTGATTTACCCAGCCCCAAGGCAATCAGTCCAGCATTGTTTGGACAAATGATAAAGGCCGGGGTTAACAGCCTTTATCATTTTCCGGCCAGCATCGCGCGCAACCCAGCAGCACGTGCGATGGCTGTAGTTGTATCGGGCACCAATACACCCTGCGCTGCAGTGCTCAGCGCAATCGAGCCCATCTCGGCGATAAACCTTGAAGGCTCGCGCATCATCCAGGTCTTGCCTTGTTTGCGGCGCTCACACCAGCTGATGGTCAAGCTGGCTTGGGCACGCGTCAGGCCGACATACATCAGGCGTCGCTCCTCTTCCAGTCGCGCGGGGTCGAGCGAATCACGGTGCGGTAACAAGCCCTCTTCAATACCCGCGAGAAACACGTGCCGAAATTCCAGCCCTTTGACGGCATGCAGCGTGGCGAGTTGAACGGCATTACTTTCTTCTGCCCCATTATCCAACATGGATAACAACGCGACACTTTGCGCTAATTCAAGCAAGGTTTTATTTTCTTCCTCGCCCTTCTTCGCGATCCACTGCACAAAGTCACACACATTCGCCCAGCGGGTTTCAGCATCGCGCACGTCGAGTGAGCCAAACAACCACGTTTCATACCCGATGGCATCGATAATTGCGGTAAGCAGGGCGCCCGCAGGCTCGTTTTTCGCGCGTCCTTCCATGCGCTGAATGAACCCGGAAAACTCGCGTAACGCGGTGTGTTGACGCACCGGCAGATCATCGCCCAGTACTGGTGAAAGCAGCGTTGCAAACAGGCTTTGACGTCGTCTGCCGGCGGCAAGGCCCAAGGTTTCCAGCGTTGAACCGCCAATGCCGCGCTTAGGAGTTGTCACCGCGCGAATAAACGCGGGATCATCCTCCTGATTGGTGAGCAGGCGCAAATAGGCAATGATGTCTTTGATCTCGGTGCGCTCAAAAAAAGACTGTCCGCCAGAAATCACATACGGAATACGTTGCGCACGCAACTGTTGTTCAAAAGCACGTGCCTGATAATTGCCACGATACAAAATCGCGTAATCAGAAAACTGGGTGCGCCGTTCAAAGCGGTGTGCGGAGAGACGAGAAACGACCCATTCGGCTTCATGGTCGCCATCACGACAGGTTTGAATGTGGATTGCTTCGCCCTGCCCATGTTCTGACCACAGTTTTTTTTCAAATAACTTCGGATTGTGCGAAATCAGCTGATTGGCCGCACCCAGGATGCGCGATGTCGAACGATAATTTTGTTCCAGCATCACCACTTTCAGGCGCGGATAATCGGCTTTTAACAAGCGCAGATTTTCACTATCGGCACCGCGCCAGGCATAGATGGACTGATCATCATCACCCACCGCGGTGAATGCGTCGCGCCCCTGAGTGAGCAATTGCACCAGCCGATACTGGCCGCGATTGGTATCTTGATATTCATCAATGAGCAGATGCCATAGCCGCTTTCGCCAACGCTCAGCCACCTCTTCTTGCGTGGAAAACAACGCGACAGGCAAGCGAATCAGATCATCAAAATCAACTGCCTGATACGCCCGCAAAGCACGCTCATAATCAACATACAGCTGCGCCGCGCTACTTTCCAGCCCATCCGTGGCAAGCGCTATGGCGGCATCAGGATCAATGAGTGCATTTTTCCATAACGAAATACGCGACTGCAACAAGCGCAATTGCGCTTTATCCACACCGCCTGACAACTCTTGCAATAATCCGGTGGCATCCGCGCCGTCAAGAATGGAAAAACCTGGCTTTAGCCCGAGTGCATTGGCTTCTTGCCGCAAAATGCGCACACCCAGCGAGTGAAACGTGCTGATGATTACTCCTTTGCCGCGCTCGCCTAGCAGATTTTTAGCGCGCGCCTGCATTTCTTTTGCGGCCTTGTTGGTGAAGGTAATCGCCGTGATGTGTGATGGCGCAATGCCGTAATCGCGGATAAGGTAGGCAATTTTCTGCGTGATGACACGCGTCTTGCCCGAGCCCGCACCGGCTAATACCAAGAGCGGGCCATCGACATACGATACAGCGGCTTGTTGCGCGGCGTTCAGCGTATGCATGACAAAAGCCGCAGCGTAGTTACCGTATCACCAGCGCCGACTCTTTAAATCGCGCCAGCGGCGTGAGCTTGGCTGTCGGCGTGGTAGCTAGAGCGCACCATCGGCCCGCAAGCAGCATGTGTAAAACCCATGGCTGTGGCAGCCTGCTCGAATAAGATGAAGGTATCGGGATGCACATAGCGCATGACGGGCAAGTGATGGCCCGAAGGCGCGAGGTATTGACCAAGCGTGAGCATCTCGACACCGTGGTCGCGCATGTCGCGCATCGTGGCGAGGATTTCTTCGTCACTCTCGCCCAAGCCCACCATGAGACCGGATTTGGAGGGAACATGCGGATGACGTTGTTTAAACTCCTGCAGCAGGCGCAGCGAATGCGCATAGTCGGCACCGGGCCTGGCTTGCTTGTACAGACGCGGCACGGTTTCCATGTTGTGATTCATGATGTCCGGCGGTTGGGTGCCGAGGATGTCGATGGCAAGATCGAGCCGACCACGAAAATCCGGCACCAGCACTTCTATTTTGGTGCGCGGCGACAGCGCGCGAATCTGCGTGATGCAATCAACAAAATGCTGTGCGCCGCCATCGCGTAAATCATCACGATCGACACTGGTAATTACCACATAATTCAACTTCATCGCGGCGATGGTCTGGGCGAGTTTTAGCGGCTCGTCAACATCCGGCGGGAGCGGTTTACCGTGCCCGACATCGCAAAACGGGCAACGCCGTGTGCATAAATCGCCGAGGATCATGAAGGTCGCTGTGCCATTGCCAAAGCACTCGCCGATGTTGGGGCAGGACGCTTCTTCGCACACAGTGTGCAATTGATGTTCACGCAAAATCTGTTTGATCTCGCCAAAGCGCGTGGCTGAATTACCTGCCTTGACGCGAATCCAGTCGGGTTTTTTCAGCGACGTGGCGACCGGAATAATCTTGATCGGGATGCGAGCGGTTTTCGCTGCGCCTTTTTGTTTAACAGTCATGGGTTTTCAAGTTTTCCAATTGCTGCATCAACGCTTGAGCCAGCTGTGAGCCGACCTGCGTGATAGTGAGAGTATCGCCTGTCTTGACCAGATCACACAAGCGCGTCACCCGCATGCCCGCATAACCGCAAGGGTTGATTGCCTGATAGGGCACCAAATCCACATTCACGTTCAGCGCCACGCCATGATAACTGCAGCCGCCTTTAATCCGCAAACCCAGGGCAGCAATCTTGGCCCCCTGTACATACACCCCAGGCGCACCCGCCAAACGTGCGGCATTGACGCCATAACCAGCCAACACCTCGATCACTGCCTGCTCGATACGCTGCACGAATTCACGCACCTTGAATTGCCGACGACGCAGATCGAACAGCAGGTAGGCCACCACTTGGCCAGGACCATGATAAGTGATCTGTCCGCCTCGATCAATCTGCACTACCGGAATGCCAATGTCTTGTAACAGATGCTCAGCCTTGCCTGACAGTCCCTGGGTGAATACTGGTGGATGCTCGCACAGCCAGATTTCATCGGGTGTATCGGGCATGCGCGCAGCGGTAAACTCTTGCATGGCGGCGAATGTGGGTGCATACGCCACACGGCCCAAAGTGCGCACAATCACAACACTACCTTGACCATCGAATGCGCACTGAGTTCGAGATATAACGCATCCAGTTGGGCTTGCGATGTGGCGCGCACGGTACAAGTGAGCGCAAGATAATTGCCCGCGCGCGAAGGGCGCATCGTCATCGTGGCAGCGTCAAATTCGGGTGCATGTTTGATCACCACAGAAGCGATGGTCTGCGCAAAATCATCCGCGTGCGCACCCATGATCTTGAGTGGAAAATCACAGGGAAAATCGATCAATGTTGGCTTATCCATGCCGCATCACTCGTGTTTTGTATTCTTGATACCAGCCATACATGGCAACAAACACTGGCCCCGGGGTGCCGGTTGCCGTATCGCCAGCGCCGACTTTTACCCCATCCAGCTGAACAATCGGCAGCACTTCGCGCGTTGATGAAGCCAGCCATAATTCCTCCGCCGTGCGCGTCTCGGCTTCGGTAATATCGCGTACTTCAACCGGCACCCCGTTTGCTGCGGCAAGCTCCAGCAACACGTCATAGGTAATGCCCGGCAGCATGAGATGATTTTTCATCGGGACGAGCAGCGCACCGTTGCGCACCACAAAAATCGATGAAGCGGCACCTTCGGTCAAAAATCCATCGCGAAACAACACGGTCTCGGCACAGCCTGCCATCACGGATTGCTGGCGCAACAGGCAATTCGCCAGCAATGAGATGGACTTGATATCACATCGCAACCAGCGGATATCCGCCGCAGAAACCGCCGCCACGCCTGCGCCGACTTGCGCTGCGCTGGGCATATTCATCGGCTCGGCCAACAGCAATACCGTCGGCACAGGTGCCTGGGGAAAGACGTGATTGCGCACCGCCATCGGCCCGCGTGTTACTTGAATGTAAATTGACTGGTCATCCCATTCCGCAGTGGCGACAAGGCGACTCACCAATGCTGTCCACTCGGCCTGGGTGTGCGGATTATCTAGCTGTATCGCAGCGAGGCTGCGGCCGAGACGATCTAAATGCTCGTCAAGACGGAATGGGTGGCGCGAATACACCGGAATGACTTCATACACGCCATCGCCGAACAGAAAACCGCGGTCCATCACCGAAACCTGCGCATCTTCCGGTGCCAACCACTGACTGTTCAGGTACAGCAGGGTGCTCACCGGAACCAGAGCACCAAGGTGTCCCACAGTCGGCCAAAGAAGCCTGCTAACGGGACTTCTTCCAACGCGACCACGGGATACTCGCCCCACGCTTGCCCACCCAAGGTGAGCTTGAGCGTGCCGACTTTTGTTCCAAGATGTACCGGGCCCAACAAAGGCTGGCGGCTTTCAAGCCGCGTGGTGAGCTTGGCTGCCATCCCGCGTGGCAAAGAAATAATCAAGTCTTCCGTGACGCCCACCTTAACCGTATTTTGCGCGCCCTTGAATACTTTGAACTGCGAGACCGTTTGGCCTTTGCCATACACTTTGATTGCATCAAAAGCCATGTAACCCCAGTTCAGCAAATTGAGCGAATCACGCGCACGGGCTTCGTCCGAAGGCGCACCCAACACGACAGATATCAAGCGGCGCGGCGCGCGCAGCGAAGTGGCGACCAAACAATAACCCGCCGCACTCGAATGACCTGTTTTCAAACCATCAACCGTGGGATCGGCCCATAACAGGCGATTCCGGTTGTACTGACGGATACCCGCGTAGGTATATTCCTTCATCGCATGCAGGCGATGTATTTCGGGATGCTCTCGCACCAGCGCTGTGGCTAGCCGCGCCATATCGTGAGCGGTAGAGTAATGCGTGGGCTGGGCGCCGTCAAAAAAACCGCTGGCATTCAGGAAATTCGTGTCTTTCAAGCCTAACCGCTGCGCTGTCTGATTCATCATGATGGCGAACGCCGGCTCACTGCCGCCAACAGCTTCCGCCAAGGCAACAGATGCATCGTTGCCTGACTGAATCACCATGCCTTTGAGTAGATCATCCACCAGCACCTGTCCATTGACGGGCACAAAGCTGCGTGAGCCTTGCGTGCGCCAGGCCCGTTCGGAAACAACCACGGGCTGCTGGAGTGACAACCGCTTGTCCGCCAACGCTTCGGCGACCAGATACGTGGTCATCATCTTGGTCAGCGAAGCAGGTTCAAGCCGCTGCTCCGCATTATGTTCCGCCAACACTTGCCCAGTAGCGTAGTCAATCAATACCCATGCGCGCGCGCTCAAGGCTGGTACGGGAACGGTGACCGGGGTAGCGGGCGTCTGTGCCAGGCTAACAGCCCACGGCAGGCAAGCCAACAGAAATATAAGGTAGCGCATATCCGAATCACCAGCTCAAAGACAAAACCGGATTATAGTGGCTAGCCCTACCCACAATGATCACTTCGCGACAAGCCCTTTAACCGGTCAAGAAAATCCGTTGAATCGGATGGCAATGCCCTCGAGATGCGACCTATCCGTTATTTATTGCGCTGTGTAGCCACCGTCGATCGGAATAATCGCACCGGTAATAAAGCTCGCCTCGTCCGACGATAAAAAGGCGACCAGATTGGCAATTTCCGCTGGATCAGCACCACGACCCAGCGGTGTCATGGCGGTTGCCCCATCAATGAACTGCTGCCCAATCCGCGCCACCATCGGGGTCATGACCAACCCCGGACAGATCGCGTTGGCCCGAATGCCCTGCTTGGCGTAGGTGACAGCCCATGCGCGCGTCAAGGCGATCACGGCGCCTTTGGATGTGCTATAGGCGTGCAATCCTGATGTACCAATCAAGCCGGCGATTGACGAGGTGGTCGTAATCACACCACCACCCCCGCGCAACATGCTTTGCAAGGCATATTTGGCGACGAGAAATGGACCACGTGTATTAACCGAGTGAATATGCTCCCACGCCGCAAGATCAAGTGTATCGGTTAGTCCATCTCCCGATTCAGTGCCGGCATTGTTAAACAAAATGCGCACACTGCCGTAGTTTTCTTCCGCACTTTTCATTGCAGCGCTGACACTGGCTTCACTGGATACATCACATTGGGCAATAAAGGCTTCGCCGCCGGCATTTTTGATGTAATTGCGCGTTTCTTCAAGACCCTTGAAATCAATGTCAATCAGACACACTCGACCACCTTCTGCAGCCAAACGCACAGCGGCTGCGCGACCGATTCCTGCAGCAGCACCAGTCACTACAGCACATCGTCCCGTAAATCGATTAGCCATATCTTCTCCTGCTTATGAGTTTTGTGTTGAAAAAAGATGTTAATAATTCACCCAATGATCCAGCGCCGTATCACTAGCGCCGACTTTTTATGATACCCAACCCGCTTCAATATTCGCCTTCTTGGCGAGTTCTTTTTCAGCTGGATTGGCAAACTCGCGATCCCATTTTGCCAGATGCCGCTGCATGACGCCCACGCAAATGGCGCCAAAACCCAGACATGAGGGCACCCGATAGACCGGTTCATCGGCATCATACTCACCGCCCAGCGGTATGGCACTTTTTTTGCCGTCGCCACGGGCAAGATACGATGCCAGGGTACGAACACCTCCTTGACCTTGATGCCTTTACTGCCGCTGCCACGTAGACCAATGTATCCCAGTGATGGAGATTTCACCTTCGGAAACGCGTATCGTTACAAGACACGGTTGCGGCCCTGTGCCTGGCATATCGACAATCGCACCCAAGTCACTCCATTCACAAAAATCAATATCACTGCCTCAGTTTCACTACCCGCTAAGCACCACACCCCCTTCGGTGTACGTCAAGGTGCGGGAAGAAAGCATCCGCAACAAATTTATCCTCGCTGAAAATCTCCTCGCGGCCTTGTGGCGGCAATAACGCAACCCAGGTTTCGTGCAACGGCATGAAAAAGGTGGCCCAACCACCGGAAACGCTGTGGCGCGACAATCGAGGCAGTTGCGTTTCGTGAATCGCGTCTTTCAGTTTGCAGGAATAGCCGCCACGGCGATCGGTTTCGAATAATTCAGCTTCAGCAACCTGGCCAATATATTCTGCTCGCTTGATGGCTTCCTCATGGGTAAGGGCACTCATTTTCCCCTCTTGATAAGTTTTTTAACGCAAAACAAAAAGGGGCGGTTATCGCCCCTTTTTTTTATCAGCCTAGCGGATGTCCGCTCAAACCATATTGCGTACGGCCGTAATACATCATGTGGTCTTCATAAATTTGCGTAACATGAACGGAGACCATCATCAGATCACGGGCAAAGACTTCCACGATATCGCCTTTGTAAGTCGCCGCCCCACCCAACAGCTCCAGGGTGCGAAAACCCACCTGAGCCGCTGTTTTAGCGATGGATGAACGCCAGGCAGCCAGACGGTTTTCTTCTACAGGCGAGACGGATGTCGTGCCTGCGATGCGCCAGTCTTCAAGCTGCTGCACATAGCGTTCATGTAACGCTTCTGCTTGCTCGATCCAAGTGGTCACCTCGCCCAGATTGCGCTGTGCCACGGGGGATTCCCATTCCTGCCCACCCAACACCACGCGCTGGCGCGCCTTGATACGGCTATGCAATTCTTTATGCAAGCGCTGCATGGCGCCAATACACACCGCATTAAAGCCCAGCGTGAAGGCTGGCATGAAAGGCACGCGATAAATCGGCTCGTCGGCGTCGTATTCGCCACCGATCGGCGTCACGCTGCCTTTGGCACTGCCCAACGGCAATACGCGATGCCAGGGTACGAACACGTCTTGCACCTTGATGCCTTTGCTGCCTGTGCCACGCAGACCAAACGTATCCCAGTTTTGAATGACTTCGCCTTCGGAAACACGCACGGTCACCAGGCAAGGTTGCGGGCCGCAATCAGTGCCCGGCACATCCACAATTGCACCCAGACCGATCCATTCGCAAAAATCAATGCCGCTGCCCCAGTTCCACTGGCCACTCAAGCGCACGCCGCCGTCGACATAGTCAACCTTGCCAATGGGAAAGAAAATATCTGCAACAAATTTATCCTCGCTGAAAATCTCCTCGCGGCCCTTGGGGGGCAACAGCGCAACCCAGGTTTCATGCAAGGGCATGAAATACGTTACCCAGGCACCGGAAACGCTGTGCTGGCCAATGGTGCGCACCACCTCTGAAAAGGTGCGGTGTGTCATACCAAAGCCGCCATAACGCTTGGGGCGCATCAGACGATGCAATTGCATTTCGTGAATCGCGTCTTTCAATTTTGTCGAATAGCCGCCTCGGCGGTCGGCTTCGAACAATTCGGCTCCAGCGACCTGGCCGACATATTCCGCGCGTTTGATGGCTTCCTCATGGGTTAATTGTGTCATGATCAATGTCCTCTTTGACTGTCTGGTTTTTTATAAGAAAAAAAACGGGAGCTCACGCTCCCGTTTGAATACAACCTCTTGAACGATTAGTCTCCGCCGCGCAGATTCTGCACTTGGAAAATGGTTGCCGGATTTTTAGCCGGATCAATTTCACCACGGAAAGTAATTGCTGTGCAGTGATTTGACTGCAAATCTATCACCGAACCAGAGTCATCCAGCGGAATACCTGAGTCTTTGTTGATTGATAGATGAAAATCAGGATGTGCTTTACCAATCTGGAAGGACTTCCAGATTTCGCCCTTACGATCATAAATGGTCGACATGGAAGGCGTCATGATCTGAGCATCCAGATAAATCAAGCGCTTGCTGATAGGGTGACCAGCATCTACCGGGCGACCTTCAAGCACATGGACTTTACGTAATTGCCAGGTGATATCCGGCGTGCAATTTGCCTTACCAGTGAAACCGATAAATCTATATCCGTCAGCTTCCTTGAAATCAGGATGGAATTTTTTCATCTCGTTATGCTTGTAGTAAGGCATCAGCGCATTTTTGGTTTCGATGAACTTCCATTTATAGTCAGATACGCGGCCGTTGTAGCCTTCAAAGTCTTCGATCATCAAGTCGGAGCCCAGGAAGGAATCCGTTGTCTGACCCGTGGCCAAGCGACGCACGCGACGCTGAAATCCAAGGTATAGATACGCATCACTACGTTTTAAATCGTCCTCATAGGCCTGAATCAGCAGTTGGGTGTTTTTCAGATCCAGCGGCTCATTTACCTTGACGTAAGTGCCGCGATAAAGCTGCGATGGATTCGGCGTGATATTGGGCTTTGGATCATTTACTATGCGATGCATGAAGTTCAGGAAGTGAAACTCAAACTTCATGGTGCGCTCAATCGCGCCGGTATTGGCATTGATATAACGCCAATAGAACGGATAAATAATAGCGCCGTCACCCCAGTTCAAACCATATTTGAAGTTCCAGGCCAGTTTTTCACCCGCACGCGGGTCGGAGGCGGAGGGTTGTTGCGGGAAAGGGCGGCCAGCGACAAAGCCCTCAATCGTCGTGCCCAGCTTGACTTTATCAGCATATTGCTTCGTGGCTTCGATATACGGCTTGGGCAGCGGCATATCAAATGTCGCAGCTACAGGAATTTCCATCCAGCCGTCTTTAATTAATTTGAAGTGCCCCGGACTGATAATATCCTTGAACTGGTCTACATTGCTTTTATTGATCACCATACCGGTTTTTAAGCCAGGGAAGGTGGGGAAGCCTTTTTTGTAGGGGAAGAACGCTTCGTCCAGCTCGGCATCGGTAACAGCGTGCGCTGCCTGGGCAAGAAATGCTGCAGCACATGCAGCAACGATTTTTAGTGTGCGCGTGTTTGCTTTGATCTTCATTGCATAACCTCTCTTATGTAAGAACTCATGGTTTTAATCGTGTTCAAGTAACAGTCGGACTGGCTTTACACGGTGGTATACCTCTCACCAGCACCAACTTTTCACCTGCGATCAGAACTTGTATTTCATGCTGAATTGAATTTCGTCTTCTCTCCATGCGGCGCCAATCGGGCCGGCTCGGAAAGCGCCGAGGGGTACTAGGCCGCCTAGACCAGCCGACCCAGGCGTAAATGGACCAGCATTGCCTGGATAGGATGTAAATGGACCGAATGGATTTTGCGAACGGCTGTCATCAAAATGCCAGCGTTCTTGATCCGCACGGAATTTGAAATTAGCACCCACGCTAAATGACAGATTGTCCGAGTAACGGTAGCCCAGGGAAGGCGCCAAGGCAAACGCATGTGCTTTAAAGTCGCGCGCCATGATCACTTGCGGGATCAGCCGAGCATTCATGAGCGAAGCACGAATCAGCAAGGTGCCGGTGAAGTTGTTCTCCCAGTCCACCATACCCACTTTGCCGTAAGGACCATCACGCAGCTCATGGTCAAAAATGTGCTGATAGAACAGCTGTGCTGAAAACAGCGTGGCTTCAGCTTCGTTAATCCAGGGAATGATCGTGGGTCGATCCAGACCGATCACCGAACGGAACACGCGGTTTTTGGAATAACCCGACGCCTGCGCCGAATTGCCAAACTCTTCACCGTGAGTTAGTGCAGCCTCCAGACGGACGGCCAGGTTAGCATCCGGAATCTGGAAGTCAGCCGAACCACCGAGCAAGCTGACACGCGGATAAACCAGATCAAACGCAATCAGGTTTGAAGTATCTACTATCGCCCCAGTGAATGGATTGGTCACACCTGTATTAAATTGGTGCAAACTGGGCAGTTGCGACCGATAGGTCAAGCCATTGAGGGAGAAACTGAACCCCCCTGCCGTCACGCCTTCCCATTTAATACCCAGTTGTGTGTTTTTAAATGACCAATCGGGCAGTTCGACGTTACGAATACCCACGGTGTGTGGGCCGAAGTCTGCCGCCAAAAAGGTCCCGTTTCCTGCACCGCTGGGTAAACCGGGAGTTGGGAAAGTTAAGCCCGGAAGCCCATTAGCGAAATTGCCTACTGTGCCGCCGTTATCCCACAGGGATTTGAAGGCACGCAAGATACAGCCGGCATCCAGAATCACGTTCGGCGTGCCACATTGGCCCAGATTGTTCGGCCGGAACTGATCAAAGTTCCACACTACCGAGACGTTGCGATCCTGGAAGGTGTCGCTTGCGCCCATGCGATATTCGGCTTGCAAAATCCACATCGGGATACGGATGTCTTGCAGTTCGTCATAGATGTTGTTGCGCGAATAGTCGACCGGGTTGATCACATCCAGCACGCGGAACAAATCGGTACGACCCCAGACTACCTGCTGCTTACCGAGCTTGACAAATACTTGTTTGCCATCGTCCAGATTGAAGTTTTTCTTGACATAGAACTCGCGAATGAAATCCAGCTTGCTGTTGAATTCTGGTGACTCCAGCTCACTCTGTTTTTTATCGCCATAACCACCAAAATCGGTACACCCACGGCTATCTATATTGCACGGACGCACCGGCACGGCAACCTGGACACCATTAGGGTTGGCACCCCAGCGATCAAACAAAACACGCAAACCCTGGTTAGGGTTGTACGGCAAGGGAACAGCACCTGCCCCAGTACTCGGATTAGCTATCGTGCCCGGTGTCGTTGAGTTAAAACCAAAAGTGTTTCCTAAAAACGGGCCACCAAGCGCAAAAATATTTGCCTGGTTCACAGTAGCCTGGCCAAAAGGCACTGATGTTGGTGAGACAAGGAACGGAATCCCAACTACTGGCCCACCGCTATTTTCGAGATTAACCGCACCACCCGCATTCTTGCCGTATTCATCCTTGTTCAGTTGATATACGCCGTCATAAGTGCCACGGAAAATGCCGTGAAAGGCCCAGCCGTCAGAAAGGGTTTTATCGGCTTCTGCCTGCAAGGTATTGCGGAATTTGGATAGCCCGACATTGTTGCCCGTGTTGTCCTTGCCACGAAAGTGGGTGGCGTTCTCATAAAAAACATCCACTTTCCACGGGCTGGAACCTTCGCCCAGTGCGGGAAGGCTGCCTTCTTGCGCATGTACCACAGGTGCCAGCGTAACAGTCGCCAAGCCTAGCGATAACAAACTTGCTGCTTGGCGGAGAAAAATTCCCCATTTTTGCTTATGCATTACTTTCCCCTTTCTAAGGTTGGCTTACAGTATCTGCACCGGCTTTAACCTTCGAAGGATAGCCAGCAGATTTACTTAAAACATTAAAACAAACAAGACAACTTAAAAAAAATAGGTTAAACCAATATTTATATTTATCGGCTTAACCATCCTCCTGCTCATTCGCTAAATCCTGCAAAAAAATATCGCTTTCTTTTTTTTATATTCTTTTTAGACGAAGGCAGCCACATGAACCACGCTGAAGGATTAACAGTGGAAGCTAAATCAACCACCTGACCCACGCACGAAGTTGCCTTTCTTTGCTTTATACCTTCTCTTGAATTACGCCGTCAACGTCAACTTCAATAGCTGTGACGAAATGTGGTTTAAACACAACACACCAGGCAGGAACAATAAACATCGCGGCTACTGCATTCACAATTAACATGAACGACAGCAACATGGCGGTATCTGACTGAAAGCGCAGATGCGACATGAAGATCCACAGAATCACGCCCGCAATGAGCGTGGCAGCGGTAAAGCTCACCGCATAACCGGTGGTGGCTACCGCGTTGATCACGGCTTTGTGGATGTCACGTGTATGGGCGAATTCTTCACGAATACGGTCCATGAAGTACACCGCATAGTCGATACCGACTCCAACGCCTACGGTAATCACCGGCACCGTATTCACGTTGATGCCGATATTCTTCCAGCCCATATAGGCATAGGTCATGGCAGTAGCAAACAGCATGGGGAATATCATCAGCCAGCCAGCATGCAGCGACTGGTAATAAATAGCAACCAGCAAGAAAGACAACAGCAACACGGTGGGGATAATAATCAGGTGGTCGCGGTGCAACGCCTGGTTACCGGCTGCGTTCACCCCGATGATGCCGCCAGCAAGCTCGACATGCACACCTGGCACTTCTGCTTCGATCATTTTTTTGCCTTCGAGCGCCATGGCCGTAGCACGGGTAATCGTGGTGGCTTTGTGATCCTTGTAATAAAAGACAAGATTAGCTTCGGTATCTTCCGGCGTGATGAACTCTTTTAGCGCGCCTGGAATCGGGCTTGAGGCCATGAAGGCAAACATGAGGCCACCACTTTCTGCGGCTGTCGATGGTGTTTGCATCCAGCGTGGGTCATCACTGTGTGTCAGACGGTTGAAAACGCGCACGACAATGGGCAACGCCCTGGTGCCACCTACCGCTGGATCGCTCATCATGTGAGCTTGAAAGCGCTCAACCGCCGCCATGACGGCCGGCTTTTTAATGCCGCCAGGCTCATCGGTGCGAATGATAATGTTAAGTTCTTCCGAACCAGGGAAGCGCTCGTTAATTGCCTTGGTCGACAAATTGAAGTCGTGATCACGGGCCAAGAGCGGTGAACCGGGTTCGGATTCACCAATCTGAACTCGACTGATAAAGTTATATGAAGCCGCCATACCCAGGAAGGTAATCAGCAGAATCACCCGTGCGCCGGTGGTAGTACCGCCGGTGTACTGCATAAACGTGCCAAGCGCTTTGCGCACGGCCACATTACCATTCATGGTTTTCTTGGGTTGCGGCAATACGCTCAAAGCCAGCGGAATCATGAAATGCACGGTGAAAATAACCGAGAAGCCCCAGAAGCCAGCCGCCGCACCCAACTTGGTGTTAAACGGCGCAGTACCGAGCATCAGTACGGTAATCCCGATGGCGTCCACAATAATCGCCAATGAGCCAGGACGGAACAGCGCTTCCAATGTTTTACGTGCGGAAAGAGCTGCATTTTTATGCACATCAAGCTCTTCGTAGTATCGCGAAACGAGCTGTGTGCCGTGCGACATGGCACGAGCGGCAATCAAGAATGGAATCGGCAAACTCAAGGGCTCAAGATTGATACCCATTGCCGCCATGAAACCTAAACCCCACAGCGTGGAAAGCGCAATGCCCAATATCGGCAGTGCAATCCCATACAGTCGGCGATAATAAAGAATCAATAACGTGGCCAACAAAACTGCCGTCCAGGCAAGAATTGAAACCATCTCCGGCAAATAGGTGTATACCCAGGCTGTAAGTACCGGGTTACCTGTGACATAAACTTTATGCCCAGGACTCGCCAACGAATCACGCAGTGTTTTTAGCTCATTGAAAAACTTAGGGTAATCAACATTCCCTTCGTTAAGCTGACCGCGGATTAGCGCAGCTTTGAGGTCAGGCGAGACTAAAAGACCATACACCGCTGGGTCAGCCAGAATATCCGCCTGTAATTTGGCTAGGCGTTCTGGTGTGTATTTTGGCTCTTGACTATCATAGTAAAGCTCGGAAACAAACCCACCTTCAGGGGAGAGTGACACTTTACGCACCGTGCGATGAGCAAGTGAGCTAACCAAATTGTGATTAACACTAGGCAGGTTATCAACGCCTTGTGTCGCCTTGTGAATCAAGGCCAGTGTTTGTTCGTTAAAAATGGTGCCTTTTTCAACCTCAATAGCCATGATGACGGAATTAGCGCCACCAAAGTTCTCTTTCATCCGATTGTACACCTGGATGTAGGGATGCTTTTGTGGCAGCAGATCATTAAAGTCACTGAAAATCTGCAATTTCGGCACTTGCCAGGCAAATGCTGCCGTAATAATGCCGACGATTGCAAGAACAATTTTCGGGTTGGCAAACAGCCAATCCTCGCCGCGATGAAGGAAATGGGTCATTTTGTCGCGGAAACCTACGAACGCTCGTGTAACCATAATCTTTGGTGACTCCGGTTAATTACTTTGTTGATTAATTAGTGATGATCACTTCATTAGCACAGGACGCAGCAATCCAGCCGGACCGCCAATCAGGAGATTGTCACTTCCTTCAAGTGACGCGCCGCTACCCAGAAACACAGGAATCGCATCGGAGTAGGTGACTGGCTGCCAAACTTCGCCTTCCAGCCGCGCTACCGTACCGCGAGCGCCAACGCCATATGGCGTGCCTTTATGAAGGAACAATCGATACAGTGGAGCGCCTGCTTTGCTTTCCTTGAGCTCCCAGGTTTTACCGCCATCCCTGGTTAGCCGCATCTGACCTGCAACACCTGAAACCCAAGCGGTGTTCTCGTCAACGAACAAGACATCGTAAGCATAAAAATCTGCGGATACCGGAGTTAGCTTCTGCCAGGTTTCACCACCGTCGTCTGTTCTTAGCACAAGACCAAATTCACCCATCGCAATCGCGCGTTTTTCATTGACCCAGCGCAAAGTGGTAATTTGTGCATCCTGTTGGTTATCAATGACACGCCATGTTTTCCCCTGGTCGCTGCTTTTGGCAATAGTGGCATAAGTGCCCGCAACCCACCATGTGCCAGACTTGTCACAGGAAATGGTTAAGCCCGTTTGGGGGGCTTCGAGTTTATGCGCAACCCATTTTTGGCCGTTAACATCACTACTCCAGACGCGACCATAAAAATCAAGGCCGAGAAAGCTGCCATCAGGGCAGGCCGCCATATCAATGATAGAAGCCAGAAAAGGCTTGTCGAGTGCCTGGCGCGCCCAGGTTTTACCTGAATCAGCAGAAGTAATGACCGCGCCGCTTTGCGTCCCCACGGCGACGTGGGTACCATGTGTTGCAATGGCCTGCATGATATCGCTGCGCTGTATGGGTTTGGCGCGCTCGGCTTGCACTGCGGTGAGATCCGCTTTGCTGCTGCAGCCACTCAAGCCGACAAGCAATGCAGCACATGCCAGGCTAATCGTAGAGGTTTTGATTTTCATAGACGGTTTGTTTGGTTGATAAATGATTCAGATAAAAAAATCGACTCAGGCAACTCACGAAGAAATCTACTCGCGGCCACACTAATTCGGATGGTAAGCGAACACTGAATAAGCGGTTCTCATATCAAATCAGAGTCAAGGAACGACAAACTACTCCCCCTGGTTTTGGTTTATATTTTTTTACATCCTTATAAATTTTTTGGCACTCGCAGCACAACGCAAAAACGCTAATAAAAAACTACCCGCCATTGCCGCTGCGACACAACTTACTCCATACACTTGTAGAAGACTGGCTGCAGGTTAACATGATCAAGCGCCTTAAGACAAGGCCTTGCGCCCGGTTTTTTTACAAATTCACGAAAAAATATCAGGCTTTTCAGTATGCTGCAAAGCAATATTTTTAATGCTCATGGATTTTTCTTGCGCTACCGCTGGACAATAATCGCGGTCAAGCCGAAGCTCTCGCGCACTTGATTTCTCGCTTGTTCTGCAGCAGAAGAATCCGCCCACGGTCCTAACTGCACACGAAAAGAACCACCGGTGCTGTCAATTACTAGCTTATCCCCTAGCGAGCCTAATTCTCTTGCCAATCTAACCCGTAGCGCTTCAGCGTTATCACGATTGCCAAAGGCACCGACTTGAATGAAATGTCCTTGCAGTCGACTCACTTCGGGTAGCGACGTGGATACGGCATTCGACGATCCACCAAGAATTATCGGCTGCGTGCTTGACCGACTGCCAGACAAAATGCTTTCCACCTCAACCTGCGTGCTGCCTTGTTTAAGGTAGCCTAGCTTGTATGCTGCCACCCAAGAAAGATCAATCACGCGGTCCGTGTGGAACGGACCACGATCATTGACGCGCAGAACCACGGATTTTCCATTGCGTTGATTTGTCACTCGCACATACGAAGGAATCGGCAACGTGGGGTGCGCGGCTGTCATGCCATACATATCGTAAATCTCGCCGCTAGAAGTTTTCTGGCCATGAAATTTACGGCCATACCAACTCGCGATACCCGTTTCTTTGTAGGGAGTGCGTCCATCAAGCGGCACATAGTCTTTGCCGAATACAGAATATTTGTTATTGGCAAAGCGGTTCAGGGGTTCATCACGCGGTACGGCATCAGGTATGGCGTCAATATTTTCGGGTGGGCTATCACCCGGACCATCATCTTTGTAATAGCCGCCAGGCCTCTTGGACCCATCGCCAGGCGACTCTTCTGGAGCCCTGGTTTTAAAAGTCGGCGCTGGCAATACGCCGCGAAGCGAGTCCCCTTCTCGGACGGCGGGAACCTTGTTTGCACTGTGATCAATCACAGGCCTGGGAGGTTGCGAACCACAAGCGGCGAGAAACAATGGCCACAGCGCGAGAAAAAATATTCGTTTCATTTTTGTACCAGCATGCGGCTTTTATGGATTGACATCAACATACCAATACCAATAAATAGTGTCACCAACGAAGTGCCACCGTAACTCACTAGCGGCAGCGGCACACCAACCACCGGCAAAAGGCCGGATACCATGCCGATATTAACAAACGCATAAGTGAAAAAAATCATCGTGATCGACCCAGCCAGCAGACGGCCAAAAAGCGATGTCGCTTGCGCCGCGATCACGAACCCGCGGCCAATCAACATGCCGTACAGAGTCAGGAGCACAACATTCCCCACGAGGCCAAATTCTTCGGCAAAAACAGCGAAGATAAAATCCGTATGGTGCTCGGGTATGAATTCAAGCTGCGCTTGCGTTCCTTCTCGCCAACCCTTGCCGAATATGCCCCCCGAGCCGATTGCGATAGTGGATTGAATAATGTGGAAACCCTTGCCGAGCGGATCTTTTTCTGGATCGAGCAGTGTCAAGATGCGATTGCGTTGATAGTCATGCAAAAAACTCCAGGCCACAGGTGCTGCGGCCAGCGCGGTAAGCGCCATGCCCGCAAGAATTTTCCATGACAGACCAGCAAAGAAAATCACATAAAACCCGGCCGCCAAAACCAACAAAGCCGTGCCCAAATCCGGCTGCCGCATAATCAAGCCCACAGGCACCAGCAGCAGCAGAGCCGCAATAAAGAAATCAACCAACCGTAGACGCGTTGTGCGCTGATGAAAAAACCAGGCGAGTAACAGAGGCATGGCAATTTTCATGATTTCGGACGGTTGCACGCGCATGAACCCTAAATTCAGCCAACGCCGGGCACCTTTGGAGATGTCACCGAACAAGGCCACACCAATCAGCAAACCAATGCCAACTAGATAAACCGGCACAGCCACGCTGGCTAACCGTTGGGGCGATAGCCCAGCCACCACTCGCATGATGACCAATGCCAGCGCCATATTTGTCAATTGCGAGCCGATGCGTTCGGGCGAGGCGCTCCCCATAACGCCTACCGCGAGTAACAAAAGCAATCCGCAGATGCCTAGCAGCGGTAAATCCAGCGGGGAGATCAATCGTTGCCACCAAGCACGTACAACAAGAGGAAAGGCTTGCTTCATTCGTCGTCTCTCTCGACTGCGGCTTCATCAACAGCCGCAGGCGCTTTTGGCCGTTTGCCTAAAAGATAGTAATCAAATATCTGCCGCGCAATAGGTGCAGCAGCCTGGGCGCCAAAGCCCCCATTTTCGACCAGCACAGCCAGCGCAATTTTTGGCGCATTCGCTGGCGCAAAAGCGATGAACAAAGCATGATCGCGCAACTCCTGCTTGATGGAATGATGTTTGTAGTCTGCGCCTTTGAGCGAGAAAACCTGAGCCGTACCGGTCTTGCCCGCAGACACATATTCCGCACCCGCAAACGCACGTGCACCAGTACCTTCCTTATTGACACCGATCATTGCCTGCTTGATCACTTCGATATGCTCAGGGTTCAAATCGATTTTTTTCAATGGTTGCGGTTCGATCAACTTACGCACACCCGTGCGGCTATCAGTAATAAATTTGACCAGATGCGGGCGAAACATAGTGCCATTGTGTGCCAATGTCGCCACCGCTTGCGCAAGCTGGATAGGTGTGTAAGCGTTATAGCCTTGGCCGATGCCGACAGAGATGGTTTCACCGGCATACCATTTCTGTTGTGCGGGACTTTTGAAACGTTTTCTCTTCCAATCGGTCGAGGGCAAAATGCCTTTTGATTCTCCTTCGATATCAATACCGGTGAAATTTCCGAATCCGAATTCAGCCATAAACCGCGCAATATTATCGATACCCAAGTCATTGGCCAGCATGTAGTAATAGGTATCGCACGATTCGACAATGGACTTATACATATCTACCGTGCCATGACCACCTTTTTTGTCATCCCGAAACGTATGGTTGCCAAATGTGTAGAAGCCCGGATCAAAAATGGTTTGATGTGGCGTACGCTTGCCATACGCGAGTGCAGCCAACGCCATGAAAGGTTTAAAGGTTGATCCGGGGGGATATGCCCCATTAAGTGCCCGGTTCACCATGGGTTTATCCGCTGACTCATTCAGCACCTTCCAGCTTTGCGTATCTATACCGTCGACAAACAAATTCGGATCGTAATTGGGCATAGAAACCAGCGCGAGAACACCACCGGTTGAAGGTTCTATCGCCACCAGTGCACCTTTTCTATCACCAAATGCTTGCTCTGCAATACTCTGCAATTCCGCATCCAGCGTGAGGGTCAAATTGTTCCCTGGCACAGGCGCTGTCCGCGCCAGCGTACGCACCGCGCGGCCGCCCGCATCCACTTCTACTTGCTCAAAACCAGTTGTACCATGCAGCTCGAATTCATAATGCTGCTCCAGCCCGGTTTTGCCAAAGTGGTCAGTGCCCCGGTAATTTGCTTCTTGATCAATGGCTTCAATTTTATCCAGATCACGATCCGTAATGCGCCCGATGTAGCCCAGCGTACTAGAAGCAAAAGCCCCTTTAGGATAATGGCGAAATAGCCGCGCTTTGACATCCACACCGGGAAACCGATAGCGTTGGGCAACAAATTTTGCAACCTCTTCATCCGTCAAACGCGAACGAATGGGCAAAGACTCAAAATTCTTGCTCTCTTCCAGCAATTTCTTAAACCGCTTTCGATCTTTAGGCTGAATATCGATCACAGTGGCCAAGTCATCAATCGTGCGCTCAAGATGATCAATCTGGGCAGGTGTAATTTCCAGCGTGTACGCCGAATAGTTGTTTGCCAGTTGCAGATTATTGCGATCAACGATCAAGCCACGGCTGGGCGTAATAGGCACCAAAGAAATACGGTTGTCTTCTGCCCGCGTTTGGTAATACCCATATTGAATAATTTGCAGCCAAGCAAAGCGCAACACAAGCAAAACAAAACAGAGCAAAACAAAACCACCAGCGACTGCCAGACGCGAATGAAATTTACCTAGCGCATTGTCATCGTGAGTAATTTTCATCGCAAATTAAATTGGCCGATGAAAATCTTTTTCTTGTGGCTGAAACTGGGGTGCAAGTAATAAATAAGTCAGCGGATACCAAAGCAGCGCGCCCGTGAAGCTGGAAAAAAACCAACTAAGCCCAGGAAAATCAGCGCCACTAAACATCCGGGCGAACAACATGATAAGTTGCCCACCCAAGAAGAGCAATAGAACATGCAATGCCTGTTGCCACAACGGAAACCACAACACACGCCGCGATAATGCAGCCGCCGCATAGGCGAGAAACACATACGCCAAGGCATGTTGACCCATCACGCTCGCATCGACTACATCCATCAGCAACCCAAGAATGAATCCTGCACTCATGCCCACCTTCAAAGGCTGATGCAAACACCAAAAAACCAGCACCAGGGCGATCCAATCAGGAATGCCCAGAAAATAGCCGAAAGGAACCATGTTCAGCAGCAAAGCCGCACATAAGGTCATCACAATAAACCAGTTTTTGGCGGGCAAAAGGATGCGGCGCATGGAATGCGGTGACTCCATCATCTTTTCTCCTTTCTGCCATGTTTCGATTTTTCAGGCGAGAGGTCTTCGATCGGCGGCAACGACAGCGGTGTACGCGAATCAAGCACCAGCACCAGGCCGTGATGCTCAATTCCCGCCACCGGATCACAGGTAATACGGGCGAAAACATAGGTATTGTCGTGATCAATCTTGATCACTTTCGCCACAGGCAACCCTGCGAGATAAATACCATCAAGGCCTGATGTCACCAAAATATCACCCACCTGAACATCGGCATCGGTACTCAAAAACCGGAGTTCCAGGCGACCATTCCCCGCACCGAAGAGTACTGATCGCAAACCATTGCGCTGCACCTGGACAGGGATGGCCTGTCGTTTATCCGTCAATAATGACACTTCTGCCGTGCGCGCAAAGCTACGTATCACTTGCCCCATGACGCCATGCTCATCCACGATAACCTGGCCTGCTTGTATGCCTTGCTGCAACCCTTTGTCGATAATGACATGGCGCGAAAACGGGTCACGTGCGGCATAAATAATCTCGGCAATCTGTCCATTTATCGATTGGCGCATTTTCATATCGAGCAAAACCCGCAAACGCTGATTTTCGTCTTCCAGATGCCGCTGTCGCAGCAGTAGCTTGGCGGCCTTCATGCGTTGCCGCTGCAAAGACTCATTTTCTGCTTGCAGATCGGACTGCCGAATAAAGTAGTGCCCGATATTATCTGCTGCTTGAATGGGCAACCAGGCCGTACGTTGAATCGGCCAGACTAGGGTTGCTACGGTGAGGCGTGTCCATTCCAGCGTGTGAAAGCGCAAATCCGCCACCATAAGAACGATAGACGCCGCGACGAAAAACAATAGCCGCACAAGCGGTGCCGGACCCCTATTGAAAAATGGTGGCGGCTCGTGGCCAATTGCGGACATCAGGCAGGTGGTGTTCCCGGAAATAAATAATCGAGTGCACCAAGTGGTGCACCATGAAACAAGCTATACGGAAAACGACTTATTCAGTGGCAAAAATACTACCGAGTTTGTCCATCTTTTCCAATGCCAGCCCTGAACCGCGAGCGACGCAAGTCAGCGGATCATCGGCCACGATAACTGGCAGCCCGGTTTCTTCCGCAAGCAAGCGGTCCAGGTCTTTCAACAGCGCACCGCCGCCGGTGAGCACCATACCGCGCTCGGCGATGTCAGAGCCAAGCTCTGGCGGCGTTCTTTCCAATGCATCTTTGACGGCTCTGACCACTTGATTCAGTGGTTCAGTCAACGCTTCGAGGATTTCGTTAGAAGAAATTGTGAATTTGCGTGGAATACCTTCGGCGCGATTGATGCCCGAGACTTCCATTTCCTTGACTTCGCTGCCTGGGAACGCCGAACCTATGGTTTTCTTGATGTGTTCTGCCGTATTTTCACCAATCTGCATGCCATAGTTGCGGTTAATGTAAGAGATGATTGATTCATCAAATTTATCCCCGCCGACACGCACCGAATTGGCATAAACCATGCCGCCCAGGGAAATTACGCCTACTTCCGTGGTTCCGCCACCGATATCCACTACCATAGAGCCGGTCGCGTCTGTCACCGGCAAGCCTGCGCCTAGCGCAGCAGCCATGGGCTCTTCGATCAAATACACTTGGGATGCGCCAGCACCTAGCGCGGATTCGCGAATCGCACGGCGCTCTACCTGCGTTGAACCGGAAGGCACACAAATGATGATGCGGGGAGAAGGTGAGAGCAGCCGCGATTCATGCACGCGGCGGATAAACTGCTTGAGCATTTGCTCAGTCACCGTGAAATCTGCAATCACGCCATCTTTTAGCGGCCGAATGACCGACAGCTCTTTCGGGTTGCGGCCGAGCATCAGCTTGGCCTCGTGGCCGACGGCTTGAATAGTTTTTTTAGCGTTAGGGCCACCTTCGATGCGAATAGCAACAACCGAGGGTTCATCGAGCACAACACCTTTGCCACGCGCGTAAATCAGCGTGTTAGCCGTGCCTAAATCGATGGCCAAGTCATTAGAAAAATAGGAACGCAAGAAGTTAAACATAGTGGTCCTGACTAAGGGCCTTGCCCAAATCGAAACCGAAACAGGCAAAGGCGAAAAAGAAGGCGCTTATAATACCTTAACTTGACGCCGGGCTTAACTGAATGACCCTGCTCAATTCTTAAATTTAAATCTTAACTATCGCCATTATGTCATTGAATCAAGAAGGTGTCGGCCGTATCGCACGACTCGCCCGAATTGAGCTTTCTGCGGCTGAATCCGCCGCCACGCAGGATCAGCTAAACGATATTCTCGGCTTTATTGCGCGCTTGCAGGCCGTGGATACCACGGGCATCGAGCCGATGGCGCATGCTGTGGACGTAGTGCAACGCCTGCGCCCTGACTTCATAACCGAAACAGATCGCCGTGCTGATTTTCAGGCGATAGCGCCAGAAGTTGAAGGCGGCCTTTATTTAGTCCCGAAAGTCATTGAATGATCAACGCCAGCCTGAAAGAATTGTCTGCCGCACTGGCGCAGAGGAAGATTTCTGCGGTTGAACTTGCCACGCTGTTTCTTAACCGCATCGAACGCATGAACCCGACGCTGAATGCGTTTATCACCACCGACCGTGACAAGACGCTAGCGCAGGCACGGTGCGCAGATGAGATGCGAAAAGTCGGCGCTGATGACGCGGCGGCAGCATCATCTTTGCATGGTATTCCGCTCGCGCACAAGGACATTTTTTGCACGCAGGGCTGGCGCACGACCTGCGGCTCGAAGATGCTGGCCAATTTCATCTCGCCGTATGACGCGCATGTGGTCGAACGCTTTGCCGCTGCCGGCATGGTCACGCTGGGCAAGCTCAACATGGACGAATTCGCCATGGGCTCATCGAACGAAACCTCATTCTTCGGTGCGGTCAAAAACCCGTGGGATGTATCGCGCGTACCGGGTGGCTCATCGGGTGGTTCGGCCGCTGCGATTGCCGCACGGTTGGCACCCGCCGCTACTGGCACTGATACGGGCGGCTCGATTCGCCAACCCGCGGCCCTATGCGGGCTGACGGGCTTAAAACCCACCTATGGCGTGGTGTCGCGCTATGGCATGATTGCCTTCGCCTCCAGTCTCGATCAAGCCGGGCCAATGGCCAAGAGCGCCGAAGACTGTGCGCTGCTGCTCACCGCAATGGCTGGGTTCGACACGCGCGATTCCACCTCATTGGAGCGCCCCGCCGAAGATTACAGCCGCGATCTAAATCAGCCGCTGACCGGTTTGAAAATTGGCTTGCCGAAAGAGTTTTTTGGCGCGGGCATGGATAATGATGTGCGTGCGGTCGTCGAAGCGGCACTGGATGAATATCGCAAACTTGGCGCAACAACCGTTGCAGTCAGCCTGCCCAATTCGGAATTATCCGTCCCGGCTTATTACGTCATCGCCCCCGCCGAGGCCAGCTCGAATCTCTCCCGCTTTGACGGCGTGCGTTATGGCTATCGTGCACCGGACTATGGCGATCTGGCCGACATGTATTCCAAAACACGGGCGCAGGGCTTTGGCGCCGAGGTGAAACGCCGCATCCTGATCGGCACCTATGTGCTATCGCACGGCTATTACGACGCGTATTACCTGCAAGCGCAGAAGATTCGCCGTCTCATCGCCGCCGACTTTACCGAGGCTTTCAAACAGTGTGATGTCATCATGGGCCCCACATCGCCCTCGGTGGCTTTCGCTTTCGGCGCGAAAAATGCCGATCCGGTGCAAATGTATCTTTCCGATATTTACACTATTTCGACCAACCTCGCCGGGCTGCCGGGCATGTCGCTACCCTGTGGTTTTGGCAATAACAACATGCCCGTCGGACTGCAAATCATCGGCCGCTGGTTTGACGAAACCAAAATGCTCAATGCCGCCCATCAATACCAGCAAGTCACGGATTGGCATAGCCGCATGCCGGAGGGCTTGGCATGAGTGCAACGAAATGGGAAGTCGTTATCGGCTTGGAAACGCACACCCAGCTTAAAACCCAATCGAAAATTTTTTCCGGCAGTAGTGTTGCGTTTGGCGCACCGCCCAACGCACAGGCCAACGCGGTGGACATCGCCTTGCCCGGCATGCTGCCTGTGCTAAACCGTGAAGCGGTGGTCTGCGCCATCAAGCTGGGTCTTGCTGTGGGCGGGAAAATTGCGCCACGTTCCATTTTCGCGCGCAAGAATTATTTCTATCCTGATCTGCCCAAAGGCTATCAGATCAGCCAGTTTGAAACACCGGTGGTGTCAGGTGGCGGCCTGACCATAAAAGTTTCCGAAGGAACGCACCGCGCTGGCGCTGGCAATACGGCGATAGAGAAGTTTATTAACCTCACGCGCGCGCATCTGGAAGAAGACGCGGGCAAATCCCTGCATGAAGATTTTCATGGCAAGACCGGCATTGATTTGAATCGCGCCGGCATACCGCTCTTGGAAATCGTTTCCGAACCCGACATGCGCTCCTCGAATGAGGCGGTCGCTTATGCCAAGGCCTTGCATGCGCTGGTGCAGTGGATCGGCATTTGCGACGGCAACATGCAAGAAGGCTCGTTCCGCTGTGACGCGAACGTTTCTGTTCGTCCACTCGGGCAAAAAGAATTTGGTACGCGGCGCGAGATCAAGAATCTCAATTCCTTCCGCTTCATGCAACAGGCGATAGATTTTGAAGTCCAGTGGCAGATCAACGAAATTGAAGAAGGCCGTGCCATTCAACAAGCCACGGTGTTATTCAACTCGGACACCGGCGAGACGCGCGCCATGCGCAGCAAGGAAGACGCCCACGATTACCGTTATTTCCCTGATCCCGATTTGTTGCCGCTGGAAATTACACCCGCCTGGATTGCTGAAGTCAAAGCGTCTTTGCCAGAATTGCCGGGGGCGATGAAGGCGCGTTTTGAGTCGGACTATGGGCTGTCTGCTTATGACGCCGCCACGCTGTCCGCGTCGCGCGAGATGGCAGATTATTTCGAGGAAACGCTCACCGCTGCCAGACGCGAAAACGCCAAGCTTTGCGCTAACTGGGTGATGGGCGAAGTAGCGGGGCGCCTGAACAAGGACGGCATGGAAATGACTGCCGGGCACACCGTACCACTAGCGCCGACTTTACTCGCCGGCATCATTCGCCGCATTACCGACAACACGCTCTCAAACAAAATGGCGCGCGAAGTATTCGATGCCTTATGGGTAGGTGAGGGAAAGGATGCCGACGCCGTCATCGCTGCGCGTGGCTTAACGCAAGTCACTGATAGCGGCGCTATTGAGTCAGTGATTGATCAAGTGCTTGCTGCCAACGCAAAATCCGTTGAAGAATTTCGCGCTGGCAAAGATAAAGCCTTCAATGCGCTAGTCGGCCAAGTGATGAAAGCAACCAAAGGTAAAGCCGACCCGCAGCAAGTCAATGACTTGCTGCGCAAAAAACTCGAGGCTTAATTACTGCATGCTGATTGCGCGGTAATTACTTTTTTACCGGGGCCTCACCTGGCACTGCTGCTGGCGCATCGGTAGCAACGGTCTCTGGCTTTTTGCCAGTCAATGCCAGATACTGCTGCTTTTCTGCAGCGAAGCGTGCGCGAACATCGTCCATCTCTTTTGTTTGCGCCTCTATCGCTGCCTGCTGTGCACGTAGCTCACTTTCGTTATCCCGAATCAAGGATTTGGTCTGTGCTGGCAAGGGTTTATTTTTATAGGAAGCCTTTTCGCCATCCAGCTTTTTCTTCGCTTTATTCGCCTCATCCAGTTTGGACCGGGACTGCTGAAGGTTCTTTTCGATCGCCGCTAACGCACGGTCTCGTGCAGAATCAATTTCCTTTTCGTTTGCATAGTTCGCTAGCAACGCAGCCGAATGTCGTTGCTCTTCCAGCACTTTGCGTTTTTCTGCGTCTACTTTGGCCAGCTCCGCCATACGTCGAACCTGCTGTTCGGCGGTGAGCGGCGCATTATATTTTTTGACTATTCTGCCCTGACCGTCACGTTCTTCATAAGCGCGATTTGCACACTCAGGCGGAACAAAATCCGCGCACACCTTGCGGCCTTTGGCGTCATCACAACAAAAAATGCGGGCCTGCGCGGCTGCCTCACCGGCTACCAGTAAGAAGGTGGTTGTCATTAACAAAGCAGAAAGCGGACGCATTGCGGTCTCCTTGAAAAAATATCATTCACTACCGTAACGTAACCGGTAATCACTTACTGCGGCAAGATATTGGGTTAGCTCCGGCTGGCCGGACAAATAATTAATAAGATCAGTCAGCCGAGCAATGCTTAACACCGATAGTCCATATGATTGCTCAACTTCCTGAACAGCAGATAGCACACCTTCGCCACGCTCCTGGCGATCAAGCGCAATCACCACAGCAGCGGGCGTTGCGCCGGCTTGACGAATTATTTCAACGGATTCACGCACCGAGATGCCAGCAGAAATCACATCATCAATAATCAGCACCCGGCCTCTTAGCGGGGCACCGACCAACACGCCGCCCTCGCCATGATCTTTGGCTTCTTTGCGATTGTATGCATAAGGCGTGTCGTAGCCCAACCGCGACAACGCAATCGCCGTTCCCGCGGCCAGGGGAATGCCCTTGTAGGCCGGCCCAAACAGGATATCGAACGATATGCCTGAAGCGATAATCCGCTGCGCATAAAAATCACACAGGCGGGCTAGTGCCGCGCCGTGATAGAAGAGCCCGGCGTTAAAAAAGTAGGGTGAAAGACGCCCCGCCTTGGTTTTAAATTCACCAAACCGCAACACACCTAGCTCACAGGCAAAAGCTATAAACTCTTGGCTTTGGCTTGTATTAATGGCATTTGCATTCATTCGAGGCATTCTACATCGACAGGGAAGCGTTATATGTTGCGAGTTATCAGCTTGAATTTAAATGGGATTCGTTCTGCGTTACAAAAAGGTGTTTTTGACTGGTTGGCAAAAGAAGCCGCAGACATTATTTGCGTTCAGGAACTAAAAGCCCATGTCGCGGATATTCCCGCCGTAGTACGGGCGCCGACTTTTTATAATAGCTACTTTCATGCTGCAGAAAAAAAAGGTTATAGCGGTGTCGGTATTTTTTCTCGCCAAACGCCAAACCGCATTGTCGAAGGTTTTGGTAATCCCGAGTTTGACGCTGAAGGGCGTTACATTCAAGCAGATTTTGGCCGCTTGACCGTTGTATCGCTGTATCTGCCGTCGGGCTCCAGTTCTGAAGAGCGTCAGCTAGCCAAGTTTCGTTTTTTAGAGCAGTTTAAACCAAACCTTGAACAACTCGCGGTAGAAGCAAAAGCTGGCCAGCGGGAAGTTTTGCTGTGCGGCGACTGGAACATTGCGCATCAGGAAATCGATCTTAAAAACTGGAAGTCCAACCAAAAAAACTCGGGCTTTTTGCCTGAGGAACGTGCCTGGTTGAGTAAAGTATTTGACGACCTTGGCTGGGTGGATGTTTATCGACAGCTGTATCCCACAGCAACGGGCGAAGCCTATACGTGGTGGTCTAACCGCGGTCAGGCGTGGGCAAATAACGTAGGTTGGCGCATTGATTATCAAATCGCAACGCCTGGCTTAGCTAAGCTCGCACGCAGCGCCTCAGTTTATAAAGCACAGCGGTTTTCTGACCATGCACCGCTGATCATAGACTACGAGTGGCCTCTGAAATACACCCAATAACCTGCCCAACAACCTCAGCCCATCACCAGAGATACGGGGCAACTCGGGTGATCTGCACAGAACCTGCTGTATCAAATATCAATATTCCTTGCGTAGAGCGCATTTGCTTCGATAAACGCGCGCCGAGGCTCCACTTCGTCACCCATCAAGGTGGTGAAAATTTCGTCAGCTGTTATCGCGTCATCAATCTGTACCCGTAGTAGCCTGCGCACAGTGGGATCCATTGTTGTCTCCCACAACTGCTCGGGATTCATTTCGCCCAGCCCTTTGTAGCGCTGTTTAGTCAGCCCGCGCTCTGCCTCATTCAGCATCCATCGCATGGCTTCAGCAAAACTGGTGACTGCCTGCGATTTTTCGCCGCGCCGAATAACGGTTTCTTCACTAATGAGGCCAGAAATCAATTGCGCGGTTTTACGTAGTTGTACGTAATCACCCGACAATAAAAAGTCATCGTCTATTTGGCTTGAACGCTGATTACCGTGACGCATGCGCGTCAAGGTAATTGTCCATCGCTCGTGTTTATCATCAAACCGAACATCTACCATGATGTTTTTTCCGACTTGCGCAGTAATTTTTTCAGCGCTCGCACGGGCTGCGTTTTCGCTGGCCACATCCAACGAAATATCAAAAGCGAGCAAGGCGTGAAGCACTTCGCTATCAATGAAATCAGAAAGGCGACGAATCACTGCTTCTGCGAGCAAATAACTACGCGCCAACTCTCCCAGAGCATCTCCTTCAACAACTACCGAACCAGGCCGAGTTTTGAGCTGGGTACCCTCAAGGGCTAAATGAAGCAAGTGCTGGTTTAGCTCTTGATCGTCTTTAATATAGCGCTCGCTCTTGCCGTGCTTGATTTTGTAAAGTGGTGGCTGGGCAATATAAATATGTCCCTGCTCAACCAGTTGAGGCATTTGGCGATAGAAGAAGGTAAGCAACAAGGTTCGAATGTGAGCGCCATCAACATCCGCGTCGGTCATGATGATGATGCGGTGGTAGCGTAATTTTTCAAGATTAAAATCTTCTGTACCAATACCGCAGCCAAGTGCCGTGAGCAAAATAACAATCTGCTCAGATGATATAAGTTTGTCGTAACGGGCCTTCTCTACATTGAGCACCTTGCCGCGCAAGGGCAAAATTGCCTGGAACTTTCTGTCACGACCCTGTTTTGCAGACCCACCTGCAGAATCTCCTTCGACGATATATATCTCGCATAACGCCGGGTCTTTTTCTTGGCAGTCTGCAAGTTTTCCAGGTAATCCCAACCCATCCAAAACTCCTTTGCGGCGCGTCATATCACGCGCTTTACGCGCAGCTTCGCGCGCGCGCGCGGCTTCTACGATTTTTCCTGTGATTATTTTGGCATCTAGCGGATGCTCCAAAAGATAATCTGCCAATCGTTGGGCTACAACATCTTCAATGGCAGGCCTTGCTTCTGATGAAACCAATTTCATTTTGGTTTGTGAAGCAAATTTTGGGTCGGGCATTTTCACTGATAAAACACATGTCAGCCCTTCACGCATATCGTCGCCGGTGATTTCTACCTTGGCTTTTTTAGCGACTTCATTTTCTTCTATGTATTTATTAATCACCCGCGTCATTGCTGCGCGCAAGCCAGTTAAGTGTGTTCCACCATCTGATTGTGGAATGTTGTTTGTAAAGCAAAGCACTTGCTCTGCATAGGAGTCATTCCATTGCATGGCCACTTCGACATCAATGCTGACGCCGTTTTGAATGGATTCCCCTGACGAATGGAAAGCGGTTGGATGAAGTACCGTTTTGGCTCGGTTTATATATTCCACAAACCCTTTCACACCGCCAGAAAAAGCAAAATCTTCTTCTCGTCCATTACGTTGATCAACTAGCTTTATTTTTATACCGTTATTTAAAAAAGAAAGTTCGCGCACTCTTTTAGCAATAATGTCATAGTGAAATTCAATATTGCCAAATATTTCTTCATCGGCCAAAAAGTGAACTTCGGTGCCCCTTTTTTCAGTAGTTCCAATTACTTTTAACGGCGAAACTTCAATTCCATTGTGATTTTCTATTATTCGGTCAATGACATGGCCACCATTAAACTCTACAAAATATTTTTTCCCATCTCGACGAATAGTCAAACGTAACCACTTTGATAATGCATTAACGCAAGAAACCCCGACACCATGCAATCCACCAGATACTTTATAAGAGTTTTGGTTGAACTTGCCACCCGCATGCAAAACACACATAACGATTTCAGCTGCTGAACGTTTGGGCTCATGTTTATCGTCCAACTTCACACCGACAGGTATGCCACGACCATTATCAGTGACTGAAATGGAATTATCCGTATGAATTGTGATCACGATTTCATCGCAATGTCCCGCAAGGGCTTCATCAATCGCGTTATCAACTACTTCAAACACCATATGGTGCAAACCTGACCCATCAGAGGTATCTCCAATGTACATGCCCGGACGTTTTCTTACCGCCTCTAAGCCCTCAAGTTGCTGAATACTTGATTCATCATAAAGAGGTGATTCGTTATTATTTGTCATATTTTTAAATGCGTCTTATATGCGCATGGGCATAACAACGTATTTGAAGTTTTCATTGCCTGGCAATATAAACAACGCACTGGAATTCGCGTCCGCTAAATGCAATTCAATTGTTTCCTCAGAAACATTATTCAAAATATCTAGAAGATAAGTAACATTAAAACCAACATCTAACAGCTCACCGCTGTAGTCGATCTCAATTTCCTCTTGAGCTTCTTCTTGCTCTGCATTATTGGAAATGATTTTCAAACTTCCCGCATCAAGCAATAAACGAACACCGCGAAACTTTTCGTTCGTTAAAATCGCAACTCTTTGTAAAGCTTGTATGAGTTGACTACGTGAAAGCTTGATTATTTTTCCATGATGCTGCGGAATAACACGCTCGTAATCGGGAAACTTTCCATCGATTAATTTTGATATAAATTCAATATTATTGAATTTAAAGCGCGCTTGACTTGGTGTTAATATAATTTCAACTAAATCCTCTGAATCAACCAGCTGCCGTGATAACTCTAATACCGTTTTTCTTGGCAGAATAACTTCAATCGGTGATGGTGTATCGCTCAGTAGCCCCATGGCATAAGCAAGCCGATGTCCATCTGTGGTTACTACGCGTAACTCATTTCCTTTTGTAATTAACAAGAGTCCATTTAGATAATAACGAATATCTTGTTGCGCCATCGCATATTGAACCAACGCAAGTAATTTTTTTAGCTGTTTTTGAGTAACTGAGAACCTCGTTGGTTGATCGTCTGTTATCACCATTCGCGGAAAATCTTCCGCTGGTAGTGTTTGCAAGTTAAACCGGCCTTTACCGGCTTTAAGTTGTAACCGCTTGTCCGTAAGCGTTAAGCTTACTTCCGCTGCCTCTGGCAAAGAACGCAATATATCCTGCAATTTTCTTGCACCAACAGTTATCGCGATTTTTTCAGCACCCGTCGTTTTACTTTGGGTGGTAATTTGAACTTCGATATCTGTTGCCAATAAAGTTAAGTTTTCACCATTTTTTTCTATAAGCACATTAGAAAGAATTGGTAGCGTATGCCGCTTCTCCACGATGCCGCAAACTGATTGCAAAGGGGAAAGTAATTGGTCTCGTAAGCCTTTATATAAGAGCATATAAACCTTTTTATATCTATTAAGGGATGGTTAAATCTGGTGATAAGTTGTTATTTCTAATTAAAATCAATTATTTGTAATATTAATAACGCTGTTGATTAGTTATGTTTTTTACTGTTAATTTTTGTGGATTAAATTTTACAATTCATTTATTCTGGTGTTTATTCACAAACAGCTAATGCCTTAAATTTAACATTTAAGTTTTTAATGTTTGAATTAATACATGGAGATTGTTGCTTATTTCCAGGTCATTAATCTTAATTTCTGTAATTGTACGGCAAGCATGTATCACGGTTGTGTGATCGCGGCCACCGAAAAAATCACCAATTTCAGGCAGGCTATGTGATGTTAATTCCCTTGCTAGCCACATGGCGATTTGACGGGGGCGTGCTATTGCTCGGGTCCGTTTTTTTGAGTGAAGCTCGGAAACCTTGATTTTATAAAAATCTGATACTGTTTTTTGTATCTGTTCCAGTGAAATTTGTCGATTAGTTGCGCTGATAATGTCTCGCAACGCATCTTTTGCGACATCCAAACTGATTTCTTTACCATGAAACCCTGCATAAGCTATTACCCTATTAAGAGCACCTTCGAGTTCTCTTACATTGGATCGAAGGTTTTTGGCAATTAAAAAACAAACTTCATCAGGGATAGAAACCCTCTCTGCTTCCGCCTTTTTTTTCAGGATTGCTATTCGCATTTCAAGTTCAGGTGGATCAATTGTTACGGTTAACCCCCAGTCAAATCGTGAAATCAATCGCTCTTCTAATCCCTGGACGTCTTTAGGATAAGTATCTGAGGTAATGATAATTTGTTTTTTAGCCTCAATTAAGGCATTAAAAGCATAAAAAAACTCTTCTTGTGTTCTATCTTTTCGATTAAAAAACTGAATATCGTCTATTAGTAATAGATCAAGTGATCGATAATATTGCTTAAAGCTATCCCTGCTATTTTGTTGAAAAGCACGAACCATGTCAGAGAAATAATCCTCTGCATGGACATAACGAATTTCCATTGCTGGATTAGCAGCGTATATCGAATTGCCAATTGCATGAATAAGGTGGGTTTTACCTAAACCAACACCACCATAAATAAATAGCGGATTGTAGGATGTTCCGGGATTCATCGCTACCTGTTGTGCCGCAGCCCGAGCGAGATCATTCGCTCGTCCGGTAACTAGGGTATCGAATGTAAACTCATGGTTTAAATGAGTTTTTGCGTAATCTACTCCTGTGTTTTTTGGAGATGAAATTGTTTTTGTGGTTGTCTTTTGAAATGCTTCGGTAATGCTTTCCAGCTCGGGGCTAGAGGGTGAGCTTTCTGGAATGGATTCATTGACAGAAAGCTGAATGGTAATTGGATGTGTAAAAAACTCATTTCCCAATGTTTCAATTTGCGTTAAATATCGCTCACGAACCCATTGCATAATAAATCGGTTGGGAGCAATCAGCTGGTATCGGGTACTATCGTTCGGATCAATTTCTAAACGTAACCCCTTGATCCAGGTGTTGAACTGCTGTGCAGGAAGCTCCTGTTCAAACCAGCTTAAACAGATAGACCAAAATTCACGCATTAAGGATAATTAAAGAAACGTAAAGCAACCACATTGGATTGGCTTAAGTTTAATTGAAGAAATTTACGATTGTGGATTCTAGCTGTTTCGATGCGAGTTATCCACAGATATTCTATCGGCTGGGTTGATTGATTTACTTGACTAAGTTTTTATAAGATGTTCTAATTAATGGTTTTATTTGTCTAGAGGTTTTTCATGAAACGTACATATCAACCATCCGTTATACGGCGTAAACGCACCCATGGTTTTCTTGTTCGCATGCGCACTCGTGGTGGCCGTGCTGTTATCCGCGCACGTCGGGCTAAGGGCCGCCATAGTCTTGCGGTTTGACCTCAATTTCATTCGGTTTTGGTCCTGAGAGGCGATTACATACCCCACATGAGTTTTCGGGTGTGTTTTCATCTCGACGAGTAGTTCGGGGTGAGCTGGATTCCCCTTTCATCTTGCATTTTCGGTTACTTGAAAAGCAGAATTTGTCGCGTTTGGGGGTTGTTGTCCCCAAGAAGCTTGTCAAGCAGGCTTTTTTGAGAAATGCGGTTAAAAGACAAGGTCGTGAAGCTTTTCGTCTGCTCGCAAACGAGCTTCCGCCATGTGATGTGGTATTAAGGGTCCATCGTCCTTTGGGTTCTGCAAAGCAACTTTCGTATAAAGATTGGCGGCTGCTAATCGACGATCTGTTGAAGCGCTTGGCCGTTGAGTGACCTTGCACAATGACCTCTTGGCCTGTCAACATATTTTTATTTATGATCCGTTCCTATCAGTGGGCTATTAGTCCCTTGATAGGACGTCATTGCCGCTTTGAGCCTAGTTGCTCTGATTACGCGATATTGGCTCTGCGTAAGCATGGTTTAATTGTTGGAGTATGGCTGACCATACGCCGCGTGATCCGTTGTCATCCGTGGCAGCCTGGCGGTTATGACCCAGTACCTTAAGTAATATTTATAAGCACTTAACAGCTGAGAGAGTTATGGATAACCGCCGATTAGTATTAATTCTTGCATTCAGCTTCTCGCTTGTCATGCTGTGGGATGGCTGGCAGAAGCATGTTCAATCAAAAAACACGCTGGTAACCCAGGCGGCTCCTGTGAGTGATTTGCCCTCGCGAGGGGTTGCCCCACCTGCTACTAGTGTTTCCTCTGCTGGAGGAGGTGCTGAGTTAGCCGCTACTGTAATAAAAGAGATTGCCAAGACTGAAGTAATCAAAGTGGAAACCGACTTACTTTTAGCCGAAATATCATCTCAAGGGGGTGATATTGTTCGTTTGGAATTAAAAGCCCATCCCGACGCTAAAGATAAAAAACGTCCATTTATTCTTTTTGATAATGGTGAGCATCATTTGTATAGTGCTCAATCGGGTGCAATAGGTGAGGGATTGCCAAACCATCGCGGTATGTGGCGTGTGGCTAGTGATGCACGTCTTTTGAAAGCCGGGGAAAGCACCCTCAGTGTTCAACTTGTTGCTGATTTAGCAGGTGGTGGGCAAGTAGTAAAGACTTACATTTTTCACCGTGGAAGCTATCAAATTGACGTTCGTCATGAAGGCCTTCCTGTGGGCGCTTTTGCTTATTATCAATTTACCCGTGACGGGAAACCTGCAGAAGGTAATAGTAATTCCATGATGATGGGTGCTTCGACCTTTACTGGGCCGGCTGTATTTACTGAAGCTGAAAAATTCCAAAAAGTCAGTTTTTCTGATCTGACTAAAAACAAAGCTAAATTTGCGACTAAAGCAGATAACGGCTGGCTGGCTATGGTGCAGCATTATTTTGTTACCGCTTGGTTGCCGCCTCAGGGTATTGCTCGCGAGTTTTATATGCGACCGGTTGGCGCAGATCTTTATTCTGCGGGTGTCATTTTGCCTGTGGGTGCTGATGGCAAAAGTTCGTTATCACTTTACGCTGGTCCCCAGGAGTTGCAGAATCTAAAAGGTATTGCACCGGGGCTTGATCTGGTTGTTGATTATGGTTGGTTGACGGTGATTGCTGCGCCTCTGTTTTGGGTGTTGGGTGTGATTCATAAGCTGACAGGCAATTGGGGCTGGGCAATTATTCTGCTCACAGTCCTGATCAAGCTAGTGTTTTTTCCCCTATCCGCGGCTAGCTATAAATCTATGGCCAAGATGCGTTTGGTTACTCCGAAATTAGCTAAGCTGAAAGAGACTCACGGGGACGATAAGATGCGGCTTAATCAGGAAATGATGGCGCTTTATAAAAAAGAGAACATTAATCCGCTCGGTGGTTGCTTGCCTATCCTTATTCAAATTCCTGTTTTTATCTCGTTGTACTGGGTTCTACAAGGCACGGTAGAGATGCGCAATGCACCCTGGATTGGGTGGATACATGATTTATCTGCACAGGATCCATACTATGTCTTGCCGTTGCTCATGGGTGCAACCATGTTTATTCAAACCAAGCTTAATCCTGCGCCACCAGATCCCTTGCAGGCCAAGGTGATGCTAATGATGCCAATTTTATTCACCGGGATGTTTTTATTTTTCCCGGCGGGTCTGGTGTTGTACTGGACTGTCAATAACCTGCTATCCATTGCCCAGCAGTGGCAAATTACCCGGACAATTGAGTCGGCAAGTAAGCCAGCCTGATCAGGTTAAGCGAATGCCGGATTAGCAAGGAAGCCAGGCTGGCATTTACCATATAGGTTTGTGAGGCTTTCATGGCGAGTAGCGCTGTAGACACAATCGCTGCAATTGCTACGGCTGCCGGTCGTGGTGGTATTGGTATTGTCCGCATTTCCGGACGTGATTTATTGCCGTTCGCGCGCCAATTATGTCAAAAAATACCCATACCGCGCCGTGTTACCATCGTCGATTTTTTTGCGGAGGATGGCTCTGCTATTGATCGCGGTGTTTTGCTCTATTTTTCTGCTCCGCACTCTTTCACGGGTGAGGATGTGATTGAGTTGCAGGGTCATGGTGGTTCGGTTGTGATGCAGATGTTATTGACGCGGTGTGTTGAGCTTGGTGCGCGCATTGCCCAACCAGGTGAATTTACCCAACGTGCTTTTCTGAATGACAAAATGGATCTCGCCCAAGCTGAGGCGGTCGCCGATCTGATTGATGCCGGCACGGTTGCTGCTGCGCGCTCGGCATTACGCTCCCTGTCTGGTGAGTTCTCTCGCGAAGTGCAGACGCTGGTGACGCGGTTAATCGAGTTGCGCATGCTGGTTGAAGCAACGTTGGATTTCCCTGAAGACGACATTGATTTGCTTCAGCATACCGATGCAGCTGAGCGATTGAATAATTTGCGCCTTGATCTGGATAAACTCCTATTGCGTGCTCGTGCTGGTAGCTTGCTGCGTACAGGTTTGCATGTGGTATTGACGGGTTTGCCTAATGTAGGTAAATCGTCTTTGCTGAATTGCTTATCAGGAGAAGACCGTGCAATTGTGACTGAACATGCAGGAACCACACGGGACGTGTTGCGTGAAACGATACAGATTAATGGCATTCCACTGCATATTATTGATACGGCCGGATTACGTGCCACTGAAGATCCGGTTGAAAAGATGGGAATTAGCCGTGCCTGGCAAGAGCTAGAACGTGCGGATGTTATTCTTCAACTGGTTGATGCAAGGGCAGGGATTACAGATGCCGACCGAATGATTTCTGCGCAACTACCTTCCGGTATAGAGCGACTTGTTATCGAGAATAAATGTGACTTAGCCGATAAGCCGACACAACGCTTCGAGCTCGATGGGCGGATACATTTATGCTTATCTGCCCGTAGTGGTGAAGGCGTCAGCTTGCTACGCGATGAGTTATTGCGCGTAGCAGGGTGGGCAGGTACTGGTGAGGATGTTGTTCTTGCTCGTGCGAGGCACATTGAAGCACTTGCGCATGCGGCTGAGAAGTCGGCGCTGGCGATACGGCGGCTAGGCCAAACTGAGCTTTGTGCAGAAGAACTGCGATTAGCACAAGGGGCTTTATCCAGCATTACAGGGGAATTCTCATCAGATGATTTGCTGGGCGAAATATTTTCTCGTTTTTGCATAGGGAAATAACATACGTTTCACGTGAAACAAAACCCTCAATGTTTCACGTGAAACTGTTTTGGAGTCTATATTTTAGGGTGCAGAGGCGTATCATTGTGCCTCGAGATTGGGATGATAAAAGTGGAATTTCCAACTACATTTGATGTGATTGTTGTCGGTGGCGGGCACGCCGGAACAGAGGCTGCACTGGCATCGGCGCGAACGGGTGCTCAAACATTGTTGCTCACGCACAATATTGAGACGCTGGGTGCCATGTCTTGCAACCCTTCCATTGGGGGCATAGGAAAGGGGCATTTAGTAAAGGAAATTGATGCGCTGGGCGGTGCAATGGCTTTGGCTGCAGATGAGGCGGGCATCCAGTTTCGTATTCTCAATGCATCAAAAGGCCCGGCTGTTCGAGCAACACGTGCCCAGGCGGATCGCCAATTGTATAAGCGTGCAATCCGTTCACATCTTGAAAACCAGAAAAATCTAACCTTGTTTCAGCAAGCAGTTGATGACTTCACTGTGGTGGGTGATCGTATTGCGGGCGTGGTTACTCAGCTAGGGGTTCGGTTCCATGCACCTGCGGTCGTTTTGACGGCGGGTACATTTCTCAATGGATTGGTTCATGTCGGTCTGGAGAATTACCATGCCGGCCGATTCGGTGATCCGGCGGCTATTTTACTGAGTCAGCAGTTGAAGGAATTGAAGCTTCCTGTGGGTCGTTTGAAAACCGGCACCCCCCCCCGGCTTGATGGGCGCTCGATTGATTTCTCGGTCATGACGCGTCAACCGGGCGATGATCCGGTGCCGGTTTTTTCTTTTTTGGGTTCGACCAGTATGCATCCGCGCCAGATACCTTGCTGGATTACCCATACAAACGAAAATACACACGAAATTATTCGACGTGGCCTGGATCGTTCGCCCATGTTTACAGGGGTGATTGAAGGGATAGGGCCGCGGTATTGTCCATCAATAGAAGACAAAATCCATCGTTTTTCGGGTAAAGATAGCCATCAGGTTTTTATGGAGCCTGAAGGTCTTGAGACTTACGAAATTTATCCACAAGGTGTATCTACCAGTTTGCCATTTGATGTGCAGTTAAATCTCATCCGGTCTATTCGTGGCCTTGAAAAGGCGCACATCACCCGGCCCGGCTATGCCATTGAATATGATTACTTTGACCCGAGAAACTTGAAAAGCAGTCTGGAAACCAAATCGATTACCGGTTTGTTTTTCGCAGGCCAGATCAATGGGACAACGGGTTATGAGGAGGCGGCAGCCCAGGGCTTATTGGCGGGGGTTAATGCCGCTCGGTTCGCAAAAGATTTGCCAGCATGGGCGCCTCGGCGGGATCAGGCATACATGGGAGTTTTGGTCGATGATTTAATTACGCGCGGGGTGTCTGAGCCGTATCGCATGTTTACCAGTCGTGCTGAGTACCGCTTGTCGTTACGTGAAGATAATGCCGATTTAAGATTAACCGAAGAAGGACGCGTATTGGGGCTTGTAGATGACGTGCGTTGGGATCGCTTTAATCGCAAGCGGGATGCCATTGCACGAGAGGTTGAGCGTACACGGGCAACATGGGTAAATCCTCGGATCATTAGCGAGGCTGAAGCGGTGCGCGTGCTTGGTCAACCGATGGAACATGAATATAGCTTGTTTGAACTACTCCGCCGGCCGGAAGTCAGCTACGCCAATTTAATGACCTTCACAGGTGCCGGCGAAGCGATGACAGATGCTGAAGTCGTCGAACAGGTGGAGACCCAAGCGAAATATCAAGGGTATATCGAACGCCAGAAAGAAGAAGTCGCCAAAAACCTAGCGCATGAATCATCCGCCATACCGAATAATATGGATTACGCAACAGTCCATGGCTTGTCATTTGAGGCACGCCAAAAGCTGGATCAAGCGCGTCCGGAAACGCTGGGTCAGGCATCGCGAGTTCAGGGGGTAACACCGGCAACAATCTCCCTGCTCTTAGTGCACCTCAAGCGACGGAAGGTGGCATGACGCTTGGTGTCCAGTTGCAACAAGGTTTGATGGCATTAGGGCTTGCATTGCCAGAAAGTGCGCAGGCGCAACTCCTTAGTTACTTGGTGCTGCTAAAGAAATGGAATGCCACGTATAACCTGACATCCATACGCGAAGAATCTGCCATGTTGACGCAACATCTGTTTGATTCTTTGAGTATATTGCCACATCTCGAAAAATCGGCGCTGGCAACACGGCGCTGGGTTGATGTGGGCAGTGGCGCTGGGTTGCCGGGCATTCCTCTGGCCATTGCGTGTCCGCAATTACAGATGGCTCTAATTGATTCCGTGGATAAAAAGACAGCATTTCAGCGCCAAGTAAAAATCGAGCTTGGGCTATCAAATTTAACCATTTTAGGCGGCAGAGTTGAAAATCAGCCTGCGGCGCAGTGCGATGCCGTGATATCGCGTGCATTTGCTGAATTGACGGATTTTGTCTTGTTGGCAGGGCACCTGCTGGTAGAGGGTGGCACGCTTTACGCCATGAAAGGGCAGATACCTCACGAAGAAATTGCTCGGCTGCCTGCCGGGTGGCATGTCGCCGAATGCTTACCGCTAGAAGTACCAGGGATGGTGGCTGAGCGTCATTTGATCGTTCTACAGAAAGACCACTGACCCGTGCATATATTTGCCGTAGCCAACCAGAAGGGCGGGGTAGGAAAAACCACCACTACTGTCAATCTGGCCGCAGCACTGGCTGCGCAAGGGCAGCGCACATTGTTGATAGATCTCGATCCACAAGGAAACGCCACCATGGGTTGCGGCATAGATAAGCGGAGCTTGAAGCTCTCGGTTTATCAGTTGCTTTTAGAGTCAGCAACGCTTGCACAAACGCGCGTGACATCGCCCAGCGGGAAATTTGATGTACTGCCTGCAAACCGCGACCTGGCGGGTGCCGAAGTAGATCTGGTCGCCTTGGAGTATCGAGAGGTGCGCCTCAAAAACGCGCTGGCGCTGCACCGGGATGATTATGATTTTGTCTTGATTGACTGTCCGCCGTCCCTTTCCATGCTGACACTCAATGGCTTATGTTCGGCGCATGGCGTTATCATTCCTATGCAATGTGAATATTATGCGTTGGAGGGGTTGTCGGACCTGGTCAATACCATCAAGAAAGTTCATGCCAATCTCAATCGTGAATTGAAAATCATTGGCCTCTTGCGAGTCATGTTTGATACCCGCAGCACCTTGTCAAACCAGGTTTCGGCTCAGCTAGAGCAACACTTTGGGGATAAGGTTTTCAAGACCATCGTGCCGCGTAACGTGCGCTTGGCTGAGGCGCCAAGTTATGGTGTGCCCGGCGTTTTGTTTGATAAGGCGGCCAAGGGTTCGCAGGCTTACCTTGCCTTTGCCGCTGAAATGATCGAACGCGTTAAAACCTGGAAGGAATGAAATGAATGCCACACGATTAAAGGGTTTAGGTCGCGGTCTGGATACGTTACTTGATCCAGAAACCAGCGGCAATCAAGGGCAGCGGCAGGATATGTTGTCAGTCGATGTTTTACGCCCCGGTAAATATCAGCCACGCACCCGAATGGACCCGGGGTCGTTAGAAGAGCTTGCTGCCTCGATCAAGGCACAAGGTTTGATCCAGCCCATATCTGTTCGCCCGGTAGTGCATGAGGGTGTTGCATGCTATGAAATTATCGCTGGCGAGCGGCGTTGGCGTGCAGCTCAAATTGCAGGGCTGAGCCAGGTTCCTGTGCTCATACGGGATATTCCTGATGATGCGGCGTTGGCCATGTCGCTGATCGAAAACATTCAGCGGGAAGACCTCAATCCGCTTGAAGAGGCGGCGGGTATTCAGCGCTTGATTGATGAATTTGAGATGACGCACCAGCAGGCAGCGGACGCACTCGGCCGTTCCCGTTCAGCGGCAACGAATCTGCTGCGTCTGTTGCAGTTGGCAAAGCCAGTGCAGGATATGCTGATGGCAGGTGATATCGAAATGGGCCATGCGCGCGTCTTGCTCGCTTTACCCAGACTTGAGCAAAGCCGACTTGCTGCTACGCTGGTGGAAAAACGGCTATCGGTTCGTGATGCCGAGCGGCTGGTTGCGCGCGAGCTTGATCCGCCATCGAAGGCAGAAGGTGCCTCACAAGCCAATCGCGATCTACAGCGGTTGGAAGAAGAATTATCAGACAAAATAGGTGCTACAGTGAAAGTGAGCGCTAACAGAAAAGGGGTGGGCACATTAACGATCCGCTTTGCAAGCTTAGATCAGCTAGATGATTTATTGAGTACACATTTCGGCTGAATTGAGATGAGCCGAGGCTTGGGTTATGCCCGGATTATGCCTTGAGGCGCCGTATCACCAGCACCGACTTTTCAAAACACGGGTGATGCGTGGTAATAAATTAAGAAAAATGCGTCAAACGCGAGAAATGAATCAGATTAATCAATCGTATGACGGCAATTTCATTGACACTTATTATGCAAGCATTTAAAATCAGGCGGCTTTGAATTATGCAGCCTTGGAAGGTTTAGCCGATGTATAAGGTTGTACTGCTTCAATTTGCCGGGGTGCTCGCTGCAGCAGGATTGGCCAGTATATGGTTAGGGCAACGCGGTGCGTTGTCAGTTTTATTGGGGGGAATGGCATACGCGATTCCCAACCTGTTTTTTGTAACGAGGCTTTCAGCTTCGGCAGCAAGAAAACGCGCCAATGCGGCAACTTTTTTTGTTGGTGAGCTAATTAAGATTCTTGCTACGATCGTACTTTTGGTGGCTGCTCAGCGGCTCTACCCTGTACATTGGGTAGCATTATTGGTAGGGCTTTTTGTTGCTTTAAAAGCTAATTTGTTTGCGTTACTGTTAAAAAACTGATTATGTCATCAAGCACTGAAAACGCGCCTGTCGCAGGCGACTACATTGTCCACCACCTGACCCATTTAACCAATACCGGCCATAAGCAGTTGGCAGTAATTGATTGGACGGTCATCAATGTGGATACTCTTTTCTGGTCCATCAGCATGGGCGCGCTAGCGATCATTGTCATGATCATTGCCGCACGGCGAGCCACGTCAGGCGTTCCTGGCCGCCTTCAAGGCGCCGTTGAAATGCTGGTTGACATGGTTGAGACTCAATCCAAAGCCATAGTGCATGGCGATCGTCAGTTTATCGCCCCGGTGGCGCTGACCGTTTTTGTTTGGGTTTTGTTCATGAATGCCCTTGATTTTCTGCCAGTAGATCTGGTCCCCAGAGCTGCTGCTGAATGGTTTGGATTGCATCACCAGCGCATTGTGCCCACGGCCGATCTGAATGGCACGCTGGGCATGTCGCTTGGGGTGCTGCTCCTTTGTCTGTACTACAACATCAAGATTAAAGGTTTTGGTGGTTGGGTGCGTGAGTTATTTACTGCACCCTTCGGCAATCATCCCTTGCTGTACCCCATAAACTTTACGATGCAGATGATCGAGTTTGTTGCCAAGACGGTATCTCACGGCATGCGACTGTTTGGCAATATGTATGCGGGTGAGTTGGTATTCATGCTGATCGCTTTGATGGGTAGTACGGCCACCGCCATGGGATTTTTTGGTCATGTGGTGGCAGGTTCAATCTGGGCGATTTTCCACATCTTGATCGTTGTTTTACAGGCATTCATTTTCATGATGTTGACGCTGGTGTATATCGGCCAGGCGCATGAAAGCCACTAGTTTTGTAGCATTTGGTAGTTTTTAAGCGTTGTTAATTTTATATAAGGAGTAGTCATGGAACATGTTCTTGGGTTTGTTGCTCTGGCCGCTGGCCTGATTATTGGTCTCGGTGCTGTTGGTGCATGTATTGGTATCGGCATTATGGGATCCAAGTATCTCGAAGCATCCGCGCGTCAGCCTGAGTTGATGAATGCGCTGCAGACCAAAATGTTCTTGCTGGCCGGTCTGATTGATGCTGCCTTCCTGATTGGTGTTGGTATTGCGATGATGTTCGCGTTTGCCAATCCGTTCATCCTCAAGTAAGTGCGTCTTTTCTAAAGGACCAATAACGTGAATCTGAACGCAACGCTGTTTGCCCAGCTGGCTGTGTTCTTTGTTTTGGCTTGGTTTACGATGAAATTCGTATGGCCACCCATCATGAAGGCATTAGACGAGCGCGCGGGTAAAATCGCTGACGGACTTGCGGCAGCCGACAAGGCAAAGGCTGATTTGGTGCACGCCGAGAAAAAAGCTGCTGAAGAATTGCGCCATGCACGTGAGTCAGCTGCTGAGTTTCGTAGTGGAGCGGAGAAACAAGCGGCTCAACTGCTTGAAGAAGCTCGCACCGAGGCTGCCCGAGTGGTTTCGGTTGCTCGTGAAGCCGCAGAAGCCGAAGCCGGTGTCGCTGCGCAACGTGCCAAAGAGGCGTTGCGCGAACAAGTCGCACTACTGGCTGTAGCCGGCGCCGAGAAAATTCTCCGCAAGGAAATTAATCCTCAGGCACATGCCGAGTTACTTTCTCAGCTGAAGTCGGAGCTCTGATTAGACATGGCTGAAAACGTTACGCTGGCCCGGCCTTATGCGGAAGCTGCATTCCAGTTAGCTAAAGGCAGTCCTGCCGATTTAGCCTCATGGGCTGAAACGCTTGCGTGCTTGTCCAACATTACAATCGATTCAGTGATGGAAGAATGTATTGGCAATCCGCGATTTAATCCTGCGCAGTTGGCACAGCTTTATTTTGAGGCGGCAGGCGGTCAGCTTAATGCCGATCAGCAAAGTTTTGTTCGTGTGCTGGTTGATAATGATCGCCTGACGGTTCTGCCGGAAATTGCTGCACTGTTTGACGAACTAAAAGCTGATGCCGAAGGTATCAAACACGCCGAGATTACTTCGGCTTTTCCTCTCGATGATGCCGCGCTAAAAAATTTGGTAGCAGAACTCGAGCGCAAGTTTTCATGCCGGATACAAGCAACAATCAAGCTTGACCCCGAGCTTATCGGTGGTGTCCGTATGGCTGTTGGCGACGAGGTGATTGATGCCTCAGTTCGCGGCAAACTTGCTGCAATGGCGATTGCCTTAAAGAACTAGGAGTTATTTGATGAATTTAAACCCATCTGAAATTAGTGAGCTGATTAAAACGCGGATCCAGACGATGCAGCTGCCCGCAACAGCACGTAATGAAGGTACTGTTGTTTCAGTGACCGACGGTATCTGTCGTGTGCATGGCTTGGCAGACGTTATGCAAGGCGAGATGTTGGAGTTTCCCGGTAATACCTTCGGTTTAGCCCTCAATCTAGAACGTGATTCAGTGGGTGTGGTGGTGCTGGGAGATTATGAACACATTACTGAAGGCGACGTCGTTAAATGCACGGGTCGTATTCTCGAGGTGCCCATTGGCCCCGAATTGCTGGGCCGTGTAGTGAATGCCTTGGGCGAGCCGATTGATGGCAAAGGTCCGATCAATGCAAAACTCTCAGACAAGCTGGAAAAAGTCGCCCCTGGTGTTATCTGGCGTAAATCAGTATCTCAACCGTTGCAAACCGGCCTTAAAGCGGTTGACTCGATGGTGCCAGTAGGGCGTGGCCAGCGCGAATTGATCATTGGCGATCGGCAAACAGGCAAGACAGCCGTCGCGGTTGACGCCATCATCAATCAAAAAGGCCAGAACATGTTCTGCGTCTATGTGGCGATTGGTCAAAAAGCATCCACCGTGGCTAACGTCGTGCGCAAGCTCGAAGAGCACGGCGCGATGGAATACACCGTTGTCGTTGCCGCTACTGCCTCTGACTCAGCCGCGATGCAGTTTCTCGCGCCGTATGCGGGCTGCACCATGGGCGAGTATTTCCGCGATCGCGGCATGGATGCGCTGATTGTTTATGATGATTTGACCAAGCAAGCCTGGGCGTATCGCCAGATTTCGCTGCTGTTGCGCCGCCCTCCCGGCCGCGAAGCCTATCCGGGCGACGTGTTCTATCTGCACTCACGTTTACTTGAGCGTGCTGCGCGTGTTTCCGAAGCCTGGGTGGAAAAGCTCACCAACGGCGAAGTTAAGGGCAAAACAGGCTCATTGACGGCTTTACCCATTATTGAAACCCAGGCAGGTGACGTTTCTGCTTTCGTGCCGACGAACGTGATTTCGATTACAGACGGCCAGATTTTCCTTGAGACCGACTTGTTCAATGCCGGTATCCGTCCTGCCATGAATGCGGGTATTTCGGTGTCGCGCGTGGGTGGTGCAGCGCAGACCAAAGTCATCAAGAAGCTGGGTGGCGGCGTGCGCTTGTCCCTCGCTCAGTATCGTGAGCTGGCAGCGTTTGCCCAGTTTGCTTCGGATCTAGATGAAGTGACACGCAAGCAGTTAGAGCGTGGTCGTCGCGTAACTGAATTGATGAAGCAGTTGCAGTATTCACCATTGTCGGTTGCTGATATGGCGATTTCGCTATACGCCTCCAACGAAGGTTTCATGGATGATGTCGATGTGCCGCGTATTCTGGCATTTGAGACAGCATTGCATCAGATCATGCACCAGAAGCATGCTGATCTGGTAGCCAAGATAGAAGCGACGAAAGATCTGGACAAAGACGCCGAAGCGCAGCTTAAAGCGGCGATTGTCGACTTCAAGAAATCCTGGGCCTAATCCACTTACCTGACTGGTTAACAAAGGGCGATCATGGCAGGTAGCAAAGAAATACGTAGCAAAATCAAGAGCGTGCAAAATACGCGCAAGATTACCAAGGCTATGGAGATGGTAGCTGCATCCAAAATGCGCAAGGCGCAAGAACGGATGCGTGCTGCCCGTCCCTATAGCGAAAAAATACGTCGCTTGGCGGCTAATCTTTCGCATGCCTTGATGACCGATTATCGACATCCTTTTCTCACCAAGCAGGCCTCGGTCAAACGTGTTGGTTTAATCGTGATTACGACCGATAAAGGCTTGTGCGGCGGGTTGAATACCAATGTGCTGCGCCAATCGCTAAATTCCATGCGTCAGTGGGAGGCACAAGGTATTAGTGACATCAGCATCACCTGTATTGGCAACAAGGGGCTGGGCTTCATGCAACGGCTTGGCGCCAAGGTGGTGTCACACATTACCCATATCGGGGATACCCCGCACATGGAAAAGTTGATCGGCCCCATCAAAATCATGCTGGATGCTTATCAGGCAGGTGAGCTGGATGAAGTCCATATTGCCTATACGCGCTTTATTAACACCATGTCGCAGCAGGCGATTATCGAGCCTTTGCTGCCGTTGTCTGGTGAGCGCATGGGCACGCCTGAAACCGGGTGGGATTATCTGTACGAACCTGATGCACAAACGGTAGTGGATGATTTACTGTTGCGCTATGTCGAAGCCCTGATTTACGAAGGGGTGACAGAAAATATGGCTTCTGAGCAATCAGCGCGTATGGTTGCCATGAAGGCCGCGACAGATAATGCAGGCAGTGTCATCAAGGAATTACAGCTTATTTATAACAAAGCCCGTCAAGCAGCAATTACTAAAGAAATCTCGGAAATTGTTGGCGGCGCAGCGGCGATTGCAGGCTAAGCCCGGTTTATAACGAATCAACCTGAATTACATTAAGGAAATAACCATGAGCAACGGAAACATCGTTCAGTGTATTGGCGCAGTTGTCGACATCAAATTCCCCCGTGAATCCATGCCCAAGGTCTATGAGGCGCTGACACTTGATGAAACAGTCTCGGGCAATGCCGAATCAGGCTTGACTTTTGAAGTACAACAGCAACTCGGCGATGGTGTCGTGCGCACGATTGCACTGGGTTCTTCCGATGGCCTCCGTCGCGGCATGCAAGTGAAAAAAACGGGCGCACCGATTTCTGTGCCTGTAGGCATGGGCACATTGGGTCGCATCATGGATGTGCTGGGTCGGCCAATTGATGAAGCGGGCCCGATTCAATGTGATGAATTGCGCCCCATTCATGCCAAGGCGCCTAAATTTGACGAGCTTTCGCCCTCAGTAGATTTGTTGCCTACCGGTATCAAGGTGATCGATCTGATCTGTCCATTTGCCAAAGGCGGCAAAATCGGCTTGTTCGGCGGTGCCGGTGTCGGTAAAACCGTCAACATGATGGAGCTGATCAACAACATTGCCAAGTCCTATGGTGGTTACTCCGTGTTCGCTGGCGTTGGTGAGCGGACGCGTGAAGGTAATGACTTTTATCATGAAATGGAAGAGTCCAAGGTTCTCGATAAAGTCGCCATGGTGTTTGGCCAGATGAATGAGCCTCCAGGCAATCGCTTGCGCGTTGCACTGACCGGCCTCACCATGGCCGAAAAATTCCGTGACGAAGGCCGCGACATTCTTTTCTTTGTGGATAACATTTATCGCTACACGCTAGCCGGTACGGAAGTTTCCGCCCTTCTCGGCCGTATGCCGTCTGCTGTGGGTTACCAACCAACGCTGGCCGATGAAATGGGCCGTTTGCAAGAGCGCATCCCCTCGACCAAAGTGGGTTCGATAACCTCGATCCAGGCCGTCTACGTGCCTGCCGATGACTTGACCGATCCGTCCCCAGCAACCACCTTCCTTCATTTGGATGCGACAGTTGTGCTATCACGTGATATTGCTGCGCTCGGTATTTATCCAGCCGTTGATCCACTCGATTCAACCTCGCGCCAACTAGATCCCCTGGTGGTGGGTGAAGAACACTATAACGTGGCGCGCCAAGTGCAGTCGAATTTACAGCGCTATAAAGAACTGCGTGACATCATCGCCATTCTGGGTATGGATGAACTTGCCCCGGAAGACAAGTTGGCGGTATCTCGTGCACGTAAAATTCAGCGCTTCCTGTCGCAGCCATTCAATGTGGCCGAAGTATTCACTGGCTCACCAGGCAAAATCGTTTCTCTGGCCGATACGATCAAGGGCTTCAAAATGATTGTGGATGGTGAATGTGACGAGTTGCCAGAACAGGCGTTCTATATGGTTGGCGCGATCGAAGAGGCGTTTGAAAAGGCCAAAACGCTGTAATAATTTTCAGCGAGATGAAAGGTAAGATGTAAGATATGGCTATGACAGTTCATGTAGATGTAGTCAGTGCAGAAGAGTCCATCTTTTCCGGTCTGGCCGAGTTTGTCGTCTTGCCGGGGGAAAGTGGCGAGTTGGGTATTTTACCCGGCCATATGCCGCTGATGACACGCATCAAACCAGGTACCGTGCGTATCAAGCTGCCGCATGGCAAAGAAGAGCACATCTTTGTTGCGGGTGGTCTGCTGGAAGTGCAGCCTGGATTGGTCACGGTGCTGGCGGATACGGCCATTCGTGGTGTTGATCTTGATGAAGCTAAAGCACTGGAAGCCAAGAAGCGTGCCGAAGAAGCTTTGGCAAGCCGCAGCGCTGAAGTGGATTATGCCCGCGCGCAGGCTGAGTTGAGTGAAGCGATTGCGCAGCTATCAGCAATTGAGCGGTTACGCAAGCATGGTCATTAAAATCGAGTTAATGGGAATGGAATAAAAAAGGCAGCTTACGCTGCCTTTTTTATTCTTTTATTCCTCAGGTGTTTTGATTATGCAAAGTTTTTTTCTGCAAAATTCCAATTAACGAGCGAAGCGAGGAAGGTTTCCACGAATTTGGGCCGTGCATTGCGATAATCAATGTAGTAAGCATGTTCCCAGACATCAATGGTCAGCAGAGCCTTATCGTCAGAAGTTAATGGTGTGCCTGCAGCGCTGGTGTTGACGATATCTACTGAACCGTCAGCCTTTTTTACCAGCCATGTCCAGCCTGAGCCGAAATTGCCAACAGCGGACGTCTGAAACGCTTTTTTGAACTCTTCAAAACTACCCCATTTGGCAGTGATTGCAGCTGCCAATGCACCGCTTGGTGATCCACCACCAGCGACTTTCATGCTGTTCCAGAAAAATGTGTGGTTCCAGACTTGCGCCGCGTTATTGAACACACCGCCAGCAGGTGCTTTTTTGACGATGGCTTCAAGCTCAAGGTTTTCGTACTCTGTATTTTTGACCAGATTATTAAGATTAGTCACGTAGGCTTGATGATGCTTGCCGTAGTGATATTCAAAGGTTTCTTTTGAAATGTGGGGTGCAAGTGCATCCATTGCGTATGGCAGGGCTGGCAGAGTGTGTTCCATAGTAACTTCCTTTAAAAATGCGGGAATAGTAAGGTTAAGTAGAGCCGGTGATTTTAGTTGGCATTACGCTAAGTAACAACCTTTCCACTGCAGAATCTATCATATTTGCTTTCACTAAAAGATAAGCCTAGAGTATTTTTCTGCACCTGCTAGCTGTGGAAAAATCATAAAAATACGAGGAGATAAAAATGAAGCACAAATCTCATTTACTCGACCCGCAGGTATTAATTTTTTCTGCTTTATCAGTGTTATCCATCACGGCAAATGCGGCAGGATTTGCATTGCAAAATCAGAACGGCGCCGGTAACGGAAATGCCTTTGCGGGCGCAGCCGCCAGTGCTGAAGATGCCAGCACATTGATTTTCAATCCCGCGGGCATGACCTATCTGCCTGAAGGGCATAGCCTCGCTATTGCTGGTACGCTACTCAACCGTTCGGTTGATTTCAGCAATGCAGGCACGATGGCAATGCCTACGTTTGCGCTGGGAAATGATGGGGGAGATGGTGGTGGCATGTCATTGATCCCCGCAGCCTATTATGTGTATGCTGTTTCGCCACGCTTGCGCATCGGCGTTGGGCTGTCGCCGACTTTTGGCAACAAAACCGAGTACGAAGAAAATTTCATAGGACGATTTTCTGGCTATTTTGCTGAAATCAAGCAGATCAACATTAATCCTTCGGTTGCCTATCGCTTGAATGACAACGTCTCGCTGGGTTTCGGTCTCAACTATGCGCGCAACGAAGTCAAGTTTCGCCAGATGGTGCCGGTAGCTGCAGGCACCCAGCGCATTGCACGGCTGGAAGGAGACGATACTGCGCGGGGTTATAACCTCGGTGCGATGTTTCAGTTTTTATCCGCCACGCGGCTTGGATTGGCGTATCGCTCACGCATCAAGTTTCATCTTGAAGGCAATCAAGACATTCAGGGCGTGCTCAACCGAAATATCAAGGCAGAGCTCGAAACACCGGATAATCTCTCGCTGGCTTTGCACCAACGCTTGAGTGATCGCTGGGATCTGTTAGCCGATGTCAGCTGGACCTACTGGAATTCAATCAAGACAAATTACGGCGACCAGCGCAGGTGCGCCTGTTGCGGCGTTGAGCTTTAATTTTCGCGATACCTACCGTGTAGGCATAGGGGCTAACTACCAGCTCAACGACGCCTGGAAATTACGCTTTGGCACGGCCTACGATAAAACGCCGGTGCCCAGCGCCACCGACCGAACCATGACTCTGCCGGATGCGGATCGAACCTGGTTATCAGTGGGTGCGCGGTATACTTTGTCACCGCAAAGTTCCCTGGATATGGGTTACAGCCATATTTTCTTCAAGAAAGTAGCAACGGAAAGAGCGGTTGCCTTGGGCGGGCCCTTCACGCAAACCATACGCGGCAACTTTGATACCAGCGCGGATTTGCTCTCGGTGCAATATAACCATAATTTTTGAAAAGACTTTTAGACAGTTGGCCAGCCGGCAGTAAGTAGCTGCCGGGGTTAACTCAGGCGCTGTAGTCTTTTTTCCAGCCGCGCCATGTCGTCGCGCAGCTTATCCACATCGGCTGAAAAGTCGGCGATGGTGTCACGGCGAACTAAAGTCGGTTGTTCTTCGATGAGATATTCACTGACATTTTCTGCCAGATTCATGGCACGCTTTTTCTGATTAGCCGAAAAAATGTGAGCGCCTGCTACCAACCGATGCGAGACAATATCACCAAAAATTCGGGAAAGGTCTTCTTCCACATCCCAGCGCAGGTGTTGCAAAACATAACCCAGGCTTTGTGCAAATTCTGCGGAACCGTTGATGCGTGCCGCACGCATTATTGCCGCATGGCCTTGCAGCGCCAAAAAAGGCGTGCTGGCCGGTAAGTCGATCGATACCTCAGGTTCGGCATCGGTTGTTGCTGCCGCGATCAAGCCTTCTGGTGTCACGCTGAACGCAGCGGAAAAAGGTGGGAGAGACATTTTTGCGCATTGGCCCGCAAACGGTTGCAATTTCATTCGCGCCCAAGCGGTCTGACCCAACAGATGATTAACCGCTGCTGCCAGCACTGTCATGGCAACCATCCTGGGATCAGGCAGAGAGGGCATGCGTTAGTCTTGCTGAATGCCAGCCACTTGCCAGCCGCTGGCGCCGTTTAGCGGCTTCACGAGATGCCACACCTCGGAAAAAGCCTCGGGCGCATTCTGCGCGTCTTCACGCAATTGTCCATGAAACCGCACGCTCGCTACATAGCGTGAAGTTTCAATGGAGACATCCAGCAGGTCTGCCGCTAACTGAACGACATCGGTTTGCTGCGTAGCGCGTTGCCGCTCCTGAAACTGAAGCTGTATTTCGGCAGCCACTTCCGGTGTGGAAAACAGACGGATGTCTTCCATATCGCCACGATCATTGGCGGCTTGCAAACGCACGAAACTGAGCTTGGCCTGGCGTAAAAAGCCTTCCACATCGAAGTCAGCCGGAATATTCCCGGCGGTGCCTTGGGCAGCAATAGATGCCGCCGTATCGCCAGCGCCGATTTTTTGCGCATCAAAAACCATGGGTTCTTGGCGACCGGCAGGGTTTGCCGCAACTGGCTGAGGATACAGAAGGGTATTCCCTGCAGGACGGCTGCCCAAAAAGCGCCGCAGGAGAAAAATGGCGCCCATGGCTAACAAGGCGATCAGCAAGAAATTAGCCACGCCCTCGCCCATGCCAAAATGCGACAGCATGGCGGCTAAGCCTATGCCTGCAGCAAGACCGGCAATCGGTCCCAGCCAGCGGCTCATCCCTGCACGCGGCGGGGTACCTGCCGCAGGTGCGGCAGCAGACGACGGCGCTGCATTTTGCGTGGGCGTACCTGACCTTACGGGTGCCGCATCACGATTCATGACCGAGGGTGATCGATTCATGCCTAAAGATTTACCGCCCCCCATGCGCCGGGCCTCGGCGGTATCGACCAGCATGCCCATGCACAAAACAGATACACAGAAAATCATCATTAGTTTCTTCATTGCTTGTCCTTTAAAAAGCATTGTTAAAATTTATAACCACGATGCAAGGCAACGACGCCCGCAGTAAGGTTGAATATGTCGACCCGCTCAAAGCCAACTTGTTCCATTAAGGCCTTTAGCGCTGCTTGATTAGGATGCATGCGGATGGATTCAGCTAAATAACGATACGAAGCAGCATCTCCGGCGATTTTTTCACCAAGCCAGGGCAGCAGCTTGAATGAATAAGCATCGTAAATTTTTTCCAGCGGTGCCCATACCTTGGAAAATTCCAGTACCAGCAGCCGCCCGCCGGGGCGCAATACGCGCAACATTTCAGACAGCGCCTGCTCTTTATGCGTCATGTTGCGCAGGCCAAAGGCTACGGTAACGATGTCGAAATAACTATCAGGAAATGGCAGTTTTTCGGCATCGCATTGCGCCACGGGCGCAATGATTCCTGCGTCCAGCAAACGGTCGCGCCCCACACTGAGCATGGCGTTATTGATGTCGGTAAGCCACACCTGTCCGCCGGTTTCGGTTTGCGTACCCACATGGCGTGCAAAAGCTAAAGAAAGATCCGCCGTGCCGCCTGCAACATCCAGCACACGCTCGCCCGAGCGCGGTGCAGCGATGCCGACAGCGAATTTTTTCCATACGCGGTGCAAGCCAATGGACATGAGATCGTTCATGATGTCGTATTTCGTTGCAACGGATGAAAATACCCCGGCGACGCGTTGTGCCTTGGCTTGTTCGTCGACGGTTTCAAATCCGAAGTGAGTATTGGTCATGAGATTTTTTCACTTATGGCTGCCGCATCCGCCGTTGGGTGATTCTTTGGGTGTTGATGTCTCACGATTGGCTCCCGCTACTGCCAAGCGTTCAAGATAATCGGTCCAAAGGGCCGACTGGTTAGTGCCCAGATAATGCAGCACGTCCCAGGAGAAAATGCCGCTATCGTGGCCGTCCGAGAACGTGGGCTTGATGCCATAACTGCCTACCGGTTCCAGCGCCAGAATCGCCACGTCGCGTTTGCCTGTTTGTAGTGTTTCCTGTCCTTTGCCGTGACCGCGCACTTCGGCAGAAGGGCTATATACCCGCAGAAATTCGGTTGGTAATTGAAACCGGCTGCCATCATCAAAGGCAATTTCCAGCATGCACGATTTTTTGTGCAGGGTAATTTCGGTGGGGTTGGGGGTGGTGTGATCTAGGCCGGGCATGATAGGCACATAGTAAATGAATCGCTATGATAGCGCAGTCAACTGTGTGGCAACAGCACGGTATGGCGGGTTAGAACTCGAGCGGATCCACATCCACATGCCAACGCAGCGTGCGCGGGTGTTTTAAGGCGTAAAGCGCGGTGTGCCATTGGGCCAGAAAATGCTGTAACGCGGGGCGGTTGTCAGACTCGACCAGCAACTGGGCACGTTCTAATGCCATCAAGCGATGCAAACGCATCGGTACGGGGTCATACAGCGTGATATGGCTATCGGCAAGTGACTGAGCAACGCCGCGGGCTTGGGCTAAAAAGCCGACTGACTCACCCATGGCCGGGCTTTCGGCGCGCAGCATGGCCTGGAATGCGAACGGGGGAAAGCCCGCTGTTTTACGGTCGTCGAGTTGAGACTGTGCAAACCGGCTGTAGTCATGATCGATCAGCGCCTGATACAGCGGATGGGTTGGGTATTCTGTTTGTATCAGAACCTCACCGGGCAAATCGGCGCGACCGCTACGGCCCCCCACCTGCATGAGCTGCGCAAAGAGTCGTTCAGGCGCACGAAAGTCAGCGGCGAAGAGTGCTGCATCTGCACTAACCGCACCGACTAAAGTGAGCTTGGGAAAGTCATGCCCTTTGGCCAGCATTTGGGTGCCAATCAGAATATCCACCTCGCCTGCGTGAATGCTCGCCAAAAGCGCCTGCCATTTTTTAGCGCTATTCGCAGAATCACGGTCAACGCGCAAAACGCGCGCCTGCGGAAAGCGTTCAATCAACGCTGCTTCAAGCCGTTGGGTCCCGCGTCCAAAAGGCTGCAAATCGACATTGCCACAATCCGGACAGGCGTGAGGAATCGCGGTCTCAAATCCGCAATGATGACAGCGCAAATGTTTATCTGCCAGATGCACCACCAGGTTGGCAGCGCAATGCTGACAGCGGGAAATCCACCCGCAGGCGGGGCATGCCAGCACGGGGGCGTAGCCGCGTCGATTCAGGAACACCAGGCTTTGTTCACCGCGCTCTAGCCGTAGTTCAAGCGCGTCAATGAGCGCAGCACTTAAGCCTTCCTGCAATTTTTCGCGGCGCGTATCGATGGTGCGCACAATAGGCGGCGCTTCAGCAACGGCGCGCAACGGCAAGGTCAACATGCGATAGCGTCCGGCCAGGGCATGATGAAAGCTTTCCAGTGATGGGGTGGCCGAGCCTAGAACAATCGGGCAGTTTTGTTGATGCGCTCGCCAAATGGCCAGGTCACGCGCCGAATAACGCACTCCGTCTTGCTGCTTGAATGAGGCGTCGTGCTCCTCATCCACAATAATCAGCCGCAGGCGAGGCAGTGGCGTAAAGATTGCCAGCCGCGTACCGAGCACAATCCGGGCATCTCCGGCGAGTGCATCGAGAAACCCCCGGGCGCGCGTCGCATCGGCCACGCTACTATTGGCAACAACCAAATGCGTGTGTGGAAAGCGCGCCCGCACGCGGCCTTCAAGTTGTGGTGTGAGCGCAATTTCAGGCACCAGCATCAACGCTTGACCCCCTTGCGCCAAGGTGGCTTCGATGGCGCGTAAATACACTTCGGTCTTGCCGCTACCGGTAACCCCGTGCAGTAAAAAAGCTTGAAAGGCCGTTGCGCTAACAATCTGTTCGACAGCCGCTTGTTGCGCAGCTAACAACGAAGGCAAAAGAAGAGTCGGCGCTGATTCAGATTCCTGTGGGGTTGTTGATGCGACACTCAGCTTAATCTTTTTCAGGCGAGGTATTTTCCCGCGCCTTAGCATGGGCGGCAATGCAAACGCCATCACTTCGCCCAGCGGTGCTTGGTAATAGCGTGCACAAAACTCGCACAGCGTTAGCCAATCGGTTGGCAAAGGCGGTATGTCGCGCAAAATTGCGGTAACGGGCTTTAATTTATCTATTGGCTGTTCACTACTTGCTATCCAGTCGACAATGACGCCAATGCGTAAATTGCGACCAAAAGGCACGCTAACTCGGTAGCCAATATCGCGGGTGCTGGCTTCAGGTGCCAGATAATCAAACAGCCGAGGCAGAGGTAGATCAAGGGCAACACGGACGATGCTCATAATGCATCAATCAGTTGTTCGCGATAGCTCGAAAAAATATTGTCAAAGTGTTGCAACTGGCTGTAGTAATAGAGAAAAGTTCTTACCCACAAAAACTGTGGATAACTTTGTGAGTAAACTCCTTGAAAAACAGTCAAGTCATGGCTCTGTAAGGCTATTGACTTATTTGTGCAAAATTTGATCAAAATAAAACTCTTTTAAAACAATAAGTTAATTAATTTTATTGAAAAACCCTGTCCAGCAGTGGTTAATATCACCCAATTGCCGTTTTTGTGCATAAGTCATCCATGACGCGCTAAATTTTGATGGTTTAGTGGCTCACTCAGTGGCTTGTCTGGTGGGGTTTTCACGCAGGTTCCAAGTCGATTTGATTGTCTCGCAAGGGGTTGCAAATTCAATCGGCTGAAGACCCTTGTCGCGGATAGTTGTGCACCGCATGAATTAAGACATTGACATTTTCAGGCGGGGTAAATTGTGAGATACCGTGACCCAAATTAAACACGTGCCCCGTGCCTTCGCCAAACTGGTCCATGACGCGGTGTGCTTCAGCAGCCACTTTCTCGGGTGAGGCAAACAATGCCATAGGATCTAAATTGCCCTGTAAGGCTACGCGACCCCCTACCCGAGCGCGGGCTTCGCCTAAATGGGTGGTCCAATCCAATCCAACGGCGTCACACCCTATATCGGCAATGGCTTCCAGCCATTGGCCGCCGCCTTTGGTGAACACGATGCACGGCACGCGCTGATCATCATGCGACCGTTTAAGGTCAGCCAGAATGCGCTGCATGTAAGCGAGCGAAAATTCGCGATAGGCTGCATGGGATAACACGCCGCCCCAAGAATCGAAAATCATGACAGCCTGGGCGCCGGACTCAATTTGCGCATTCAGATAATTAACTACCGCTATGGCGGTAATTTCAAGAATGCGATGGAGTAAATCGGGCCGGTCGTACAACATGGTTTTGATGGTGCGGTAGTCAGCCGAGGCACCACCTTCCACCATATAGCAAGCCAGCGTCCAAGGGCTGCCTGAAAAACCAATAAGGGGCACGCTGTTACCCAAGGCGCGACGAATTTCTGCAACCGCATCCATGACATAACGCAAATGAACATTGGGGTCGGGTGCGGTGAGATCGCGAATTTCCCACTCGTTACGTAGCGGGCGCTCGAACTTCGGCCCTTCGCCGTCAGCAAAATACAGCCCCAAACCCATGGCATCTGGCACGGTCAAAATGTCTGAGAACAAAATGGCGGCATCCAGATCAAAGCGTGCCAGTGGCTGCAGGGTGACTTCGCAGGCAAGCTGAGGATTTTTGCATAAATTAAGAAAGCTGCCCGCCCGGCGCCGTGTTTCGTTGTATTCCGGCAGATACCGCCCAGCTTGGCGCATGAGCCAGACGGGTGTGTGGGGCACAGGTTCGCGCAGCAATGCGCGTAAAAAAGTATCGTTTTTGGGGCGGGCCATGGAAAAATTTTGGCAAGGGAAAAATGGAATTATCGCACCACATGCCAAATACAACTCAAATACAAGCCAGGGCTATGTCAATAACAAGTGAAGTCGGGTTTAGCGCAAGCCCAAGTCTTTTAATTTGCGATAAAGATGTGTGCGCTCAAGGCCGGTTTTTTCTGCCAGACGCACCATGTTGCCATCAACTTCTGCGAGATGATGCAAGAAGTAAATGCGCTCGAAAGCTTCGCGCGCTTCGCGCAAGGGCTGCTGGATAATTTCCGGGTTGAGTTGTTGGTTTACTTGATCAGGCTCACCTGCAGGGGTGAGTAGCTGACGCACTTCTTCGGCGGAAATCTCTTCATCCAGCGCTGCCACGGCGAGTGATTTCACGGCCGCACGAAGTGCTGGATAACCCTCGACCCAGGCACGATGGCGCAAGGCATTTAAAGCGCCGGTGGTAAAGCGCCGCAAGGGCACGGCTTCTTCTTCAGTCAAAAAGCTCAACAAGTGCGTGGCAATATCCGGCACTTCCTCTTTGAGTTCCTTCAGGGCAGGCACTCCCAACACTGACTCGAACAGTGTTTTGACAATGTCTTCTTCCCATCCCTGCGCGATCAGGCTGGTTGGGTCGTGTATGGTGCCAACCACCAGGCGCAACTGATACCTGGTTAATCGTTCGGCGGCAAAACACAGATTTTTCTGCTGCAAACGATTAAGTCGTGACAGTTCTTCGCACCACAACAAGCCCTCTTTGAGCGATTCAAGTTTTTCCACTTCGAGTGGCTCGAATTCACTGGCCAGATCAAGCACGGGTTTGTTAGTCGTCTGCGCGGTGAGTGCAACAAGCTCAACGATGCCACCCGGGGCCGAGCGCAGCAGCAATGAAGGGCTGCTGGCGAGCAATTGCTCGAAGCGCTGTTTTAAATCACGCAACACGCCTGGGCGGGTAAAGGCGGCGAGCGATAACCCGCTGCGCTGCTTGCGGGTACCGCGCTCAAGCGCTTTTTTTACGGTCTGCAAGAGTTTTTGCATGCCGATGGGTTTTTCCAGAAAATCCAGCGCGCCAATGCGCGTGGCTTCGACTGCCGTATCAATGGTGGCATGGCCGGACATCATCACGACGGGCACATTGAGCTGGCCATGTGCTGCCCATTCCTTGAGCAGGCTGATGCCGTCGACTTCCGGCATCCAGATATCAAGCAGAATCAAATCGGGTTGTGCCTCGGCGCGTGCGATTTTAGCGCTGACGGCATTTTCTGCGAGTACAACGTCATGGCCCTCATCGCGCAAAATTTCCGAGAGCAGCTCGCGAATGCCTACTTCATCATCGATTATGAGTATTTTTGACATATTTATTCCGAGGTTGTTTTCTTGCCACTGGCGACGAGCAGCCACAAGCTGACTTCGCCGCCATCGTGGTTAGCCAGGCGAATTTCTCCACCATGGTCATCAATGATTTTTTTCACAATTGCCAAACCCAAACCGGTGCCCTTGGTTTTGGTGGTGACATACGGTTCAAATGCGCGTGCCAGCATTTGGGGTGAAAAGCCTGCGCCGTTATCGTGCAAGGTGAGGCGCATGCGGTGTTTGTCTTGTTCGATGCGAATATCGATGCGCGGTTGCGCGACGCTTGCCAGTGCATCTTGCGCATTGGCGAACAGATTATGCAGCACCTGACGCATTTGATTGATGTCTGCAAGAACATTCGCGAAAGTCGGCGCTGGTGAGACGGTGAATTGGGTCGATGTATTTTCGTATAGCGCCAGTACGTCGATAACCAGCGCGTATAAATCCACTTCGGCGAGCTGCGGGGGGGGCGTGCGTGCGTAATCACGGAAATTATTCACCATGCTTTTGAGCGCTTCCACTTGGGTAATGATGGTGTGGGTGGCACGGTCAAGTAATGCGCGGGAAGGCGCATCCAGCATCGTACCGAGCTTCATTTGCAAGCGCTCGGCTGATAATTGAATGGGCGTGAGCGGGTTTTTGATTTCATGCGCCAGGCGCTGTGCAACTTCAGCCCAGGCGGCAGAGCGTTGTGCCGAGATGAGACGAGTGATGTCGTCAAACACCACGACAAACCCACCACCACCCGTCGCCGGTAGCGCGGTGCCGCGGATAAGCAGCGTTTGCGGTGCATGATCATCATGCGTCAGGTCAAGTTGCTGCTGCCATTCGTCGCCATGCCGGGTAAAGGCCTCAATGATGGTCATCGCCAGTGTGTGATGACGCGGCCAATCAGAGAGCGGTATTTTTTCAAATGCCGCCAGATCATCATGCAAAATGGTGAGCGCGCCACGGTTCGCTGCGCGCAAATGAAAATCCGTGCTGAACGCGAGCACGCCGGCAGATAAATTGCCCAGCACACTTTCCAGATAGGCTTGTGCAGCTTCGGTTTTTTCGCGCTGAAGATCAGCTTCTGCGCGGGCTTCGCTCAATTGGCGAGTCATGTTGTTGAACGACCGCGTCAGAAGCCCCAGCTCATCAGAGGTTTCAATGATCGTGCGCGGGGTGAAATCGCCCGCTGACACCGCACGCGTGCCTTCCGCGAGTATCAGCAGCGGTTGCGCCAAGCGTTCGGCAAGAAGAAAGGCCAGCGCGACAGCCGCGAACAAGGCCAGCATCAAGGTAAGCGTCAAAGTCAGCGTGTAAATGCGCTTAAGACCACTGCGGCCTAATTGCAGCTCTTGATAATTACGGTAACCCGCTTCAGCATTGCTGGCATTTTTAGCAATCGCCGCAGGAACCCGTTGGGTAAATTGCAGAATGCGTGGTTCAAATTCGAGCAGATGTGTCGTGTTGGCAATCACGGGTACGAGCGTGCGGATCGTCAGGCCTTCGGTATCTTCACTCACCAGCGCGAGGCCACGTCCGCTGCGTGCACTGCGCAACTGGTTGGTGCTGGGCACCTGTGGCAAGAGGTTGTTCAAGTCCCCCACACTGCTGGCGATGGTTTGGCCGGAGAGCATCAGCAATGTGGCCGTGCCTGCTCCCATTTGTTCACGCAGACGATTGATTTGGCTCGATACGGATTCAACGCTTTGTGGCATCTGGCTATCGCCAAGCTCGAGTGCGGCTTTGCGGGTTTTTTCCAGCAGATCACCTTGCAAATTATCGAGCACGCTACGACCAAGCTCCAGCCCGCCTTCCAATGCACGATCAACCCGCACATCAAACCAGGAGTCGATGCTGTTGACCGCAAACTGCATGGAGACGGCGTACACCAGTGCACCTGGCAGCACGGCCATCAAGGCCAGCATCACCAGCAGGCGGGATTTGAGCCGTGCGCCAAAAACACCTGCTTTAAAATCGCGCCGCAAGTGAATAAGCTGGACCGCGATCATAACCAGCATGCCCAGCGCGGCGAGCCCATTCAACGCCAATAGCCAAGGGTAATACTGCGCAAAGAAGGCGGTGTTGCCCGAGGTAAATGCGAGTAGAAAAAGCAGCACCGCGGCTAAGGCGGCAGCCAGAATGAGCGCCAGCTTCATGGCACGGCCCCAGTTCCCACCCCGGCGGCAGGCGCAGTAAATTGCCACTCGATGGTTTTGGCGTTGATACGCCAATCGCTGTCGGTGATGGCATCGATCTGAAATGGCTTGGGCAATTGGCTGTGGTCCAGCGACAAGCGCACGCGGGCAATATACGTTTCGCCTGGGATGATGGTTTGTCGGGTGACGAGGGGCAACGCATGGACGCGCGACAAAACACGCAAGGCTTCGTTCAGCGTGTTAAAACTTTGATACAAACTGCTACTGCCTGCCTGGGCACCTTGCGCCACTCGGGATACGCGATATTGGCGTGTAAGCCCGTGATAACTCAGGCGATAGGTCAAACTGAGCGTGGCGATGTGCTCGTTGCTCCAATATTTTCGCGGCCGCTCAAGTACGGCTTCAAAATCAAAATACAGCGGGATGCCATGAGTCACCACGTCGTCCAGACGGCGTCCGAGATCAATGGTGAATTCGGCATTGAGCGCGTAATTTTCTTCACTCAGCGCAATGCTTGCACGCTGTGCTTCAATGCTGCCGGCGAATGCTACCGAGGCACAACTCGTTAACAGCATGAGCAAAAAAATCAGCGAAAGCTGACGCATGAAAGCCACACGCGAGTTTAACCAAGCGCCTAGCAAGGCCCGCTGCGCTGCGCTTTATTTGAGCGAGCGTTAATTTTTTTGTAGAAGTGCGTAAAAAAAGCCGTCATGGTCGGCATGGGGAAAAAGCTGCACGGAAGGCGCGTCATCAATGGCTAGGCGCTGGGCATCGGCATGACGGCCGATAAACGCAGCCACTTGCGCTTCATTTTCAGCAGCAAACAAGGAACAAGTGACATAGAGCATTTTGCCACCGCTTGCCAGCGTGCGCCAGATGGCGTCAAGAATACGGATTTGTGTGGCAATGAAACGGTCAATATCGCTGACGCGGCGCAGCCACTTGGCATCCGGATGGCGGCGCACAACACCCGAGGCCGTACAAGGAACATCAGCCAGGATGCGATCAAATGGCTGGCCATCCCACCAAGTGGCGGGCAGACCAGCGTCGCCTGTGCGCACGCGAACATGGTTTGAGCGCAGGCCGAGGCGGACGAAGTTTTCAGTGATTCGTGCGGCGCGTGCGGGATCCGCATCCAGTGCGAGCAGGTGCAAACCCGCCGCTTCAGGCAGGCGCTCAAGCCGCTCAAGCAAATGTGCCGCCTTGCCACCAGGTGCTGCGCAGGCATCCAGCACGCGCTGGCCGGGATGCACATCCAGCAGCAGCGCAGCCCGCTGGGCACCGGCATCTTGCACTGAGCACAAGCCCTCGCGAAAACCGGGAATTTGTTCTATCGGCACGGGTTTGTCGAGTCGCCATGCCGCCTCGCCCACGGCATGTGCGGTTAATCCGGCGGCCGTGAGCAGTGCTGAAAAGTCGGCGTTGGTGATGCGGCGCAGATTGACCCGCAAGGTCATGGGGGGATGCGTATTGCTGGCTGCAAGAATGGCTTGCCAGTGGTGCGGATGATCTTTTTTCAGCCGCGTGATCCACCAGGCCGGATGCTGATAGTGTGCTACAGGGTTTGCTTTAGCACGCGCTAACAGCTCATCTTGACGGCGCAAAAAATTACGCAGCACGCCATTGACCAAGCCTTTGAAATTGCCTGCGGCCAAATGCGATGCGGCAGTGACAGCTTGATCCACAATCGCGTAAGCGTGTTCCGGACGAGTTTCCAGCCGGTTGAGTGTGGCCAGCAACAAGCAGCGCACGTGTATATCGGTCAAGGGTTTGGCCATCAGTTGCGCGAGCAGAAAATCACCCCGACCGAAGCTGCGCAAAGTGGAATAGGCCAAATCCATCACCGCCGCGCGCAAGGGGCCGGTGGGTGGCGTTGCGGAGAGTGCGGTTTCGGCCAGCGCAGCATCCAGCGTACGGCCGGAAATGACAGCGGCCAAGAGGTCAGTCGCGCCAAGGAGAGCGGCTGCAAGCGGCGCGGAGCGGGAAGGTTGATCAGTCATGACGGCAGTCTACCGTGGCAGACTAGCGTCGTGGTTTTCTTTGCGTTAGGTAAACTTTGTACCCATACCAAAATGGACCGCAATGATGGCAGTGCTACAACACCAGGGCATGCAAGCGCGCAACCCGTTCTTCGGTGCTGGGATGGGTTGAAAACAGGCCGCGCAGGCCGCCGCCGGAGAGAGGATTCATGATCATCATTTGTGCAGTTTCCGGGTGTGCGTCTGCCGTTGCCATTGGAATGCCACGCGCGTAATCGTCGATTTTTTTCAGTGCATCAGCGAGAGCCAAGGGTTCGCCGGAAATTTCGGCACCACCGCGATCCGCCTCAAATTCACGTGCACGTGAAATCGCCATTTGAATCAGACTGGCCGCCAAGGGGGCCAGGATCATCACCAGAATGCCGACCAGCGGATTGGTTGACCGTCCCGAAGAATCGCGCCCGCCAAAGAACATGGCAAAATTGGCCAGCATAGAAATGGCGCCGGCCATGGTGGCGGAAATAGTGGAAATCAGGATGTCGCGGTGCTTCACATGCGTCAGCTCATGCGCCATGACCCCGCGCAGCTCGCGCGCGGAGAGCATCTTCACTATGCCCGTAGTCGCGGCAACGGCAGCGTGTTCAGGATTGCGCCCCGTGGCAAAGGCATTTGGTTGCGCTTCGTCGATCAGGTAGACGCGAGGCATGGGCAGTTCGGCACGTGTCGCCAAGTCTTTCACCATGTTGTACAAATAAGGCGAGCTGGCTTCATCAACTTCCTGCGCGTTATACATGCGCAGCACCATTTTGTCGGAGAACCAGTAAGAAAAAACATTCATCCCCCCGCCCACCAGCAGGGCCAGCAGCATCCCATTGGCACCACCCAGGCTAGCGCCAATGGCCCCGAACAAGGCCATGATTCCTGCCATCAAAATCGATGTTTTCAACCAGTTACCGAACATGTAATGCTCCTGTAGTCAAAGGGGTTGCAGCTTGGCATGCGATCCATGGGCACTCACGCTCATGGAGGCATGACGAATGCGGATTGTATTGTTCGGTATTAGATTAGTGTGGGCAAAAAAAATTCAACCTTCAGCACATTATATTTTTGCGCTACATTAGCATTACCATTGCATCGCAGAAGATGAAAAATTATGATCTGCGTGCTGGGGGAGCCCTGTTTTTTTAACCATTACAACCTCAAGGAGGATCGTCTGATGTCTATCATTTTTCAATCGTTGGGCCGGACAGTAATTGCCGGTATCGTGATACTCGCACTCCTGCTGTTTTTTGCAGGCACCGGGTTAACCAACGGCGTTGCACACGCCATCGGCTTGCGCTGGCTGCATGTAGGCAGCGGCGTGATGTGGATTGGCTTGCTGTGGTATTTCAACTTCGTGCAAATCCCGTCCATGCCCAAAATTCCGGACGAGCAAAAGCCCGCCATCAGTAAAGTCATCGCCCCTGCCGCCCTGTTCTGGTTCCGCTGGTCTGCACTGGCCACTGTGGTGACTGGTCTGCTGGTCGCCTGGAATGCGCATTACCTGGTGCAAGCCTTGATGCTAACCGATCCGGCACGCACGATCGGCATTGGCATGTGGCTGGCGCTGGTGATGGCGTTCAACGTCTGGTTCATCATCTGGCCAAACCAGAAAAAAGCGCTGGGCATTGTGGTGGTCGAAGCCGCTGAAAAAGCCAAGGCAGCCCGCATGGCCATGCTGACGTCACGCTTTAACACGATGCTCTCTATCGCCATGTTGTATTGCATGGTCGCCCAGCAAAACGGCGGTTTGTAAAACATCTGCATCGGCATGAAAAATGGCGCGGAGTTTTCCGCGCCATTTTTTATTTTGCTGCATGAGTTGCAGTGTCCGGAAAAGCCGGTCTACCTCAGTCTGTCCCCTATTTTTTCTCCGATCAACTGCGCCGAACGCCTTCGATGCAAATAGGCGCCGTAATCGCGACCGTACTGGCGAGCATCGCCACCCTAAAACTTCCGCTGGCAGAGCGAGCCGACCTTTGCGACGAATGCATTTGTGCGTCTAACGTGCTAGCTCAGGGGCGCGAAGCCGGCTTGCCGGCGTAGCGTCCCTCTGGAGCGGCGGGTTATGCGGCACGTTGAGTTACCTCGACGTACACGACTTCAAAGCACGACGGGAGCGATACAACGTTCAGTGAGTTACGCGCGAATGCGTTTTCATAGAGCCGGATGAATGGGCCGGTTGCAGAATGCCGAAGGTGTCCGACGGCGCTGAAGGAAGTATTGTGGTCATCGCGGAGCAATGAGTTGCGACCGTGGTACGAATCCACAATTCGACTGTCTTTGAGTTCCACTGTCAATTCGCCATACATAGCCGCGATGAAATCATGCTGCTCGGTGCCGAAAAGCTGCATGGGGTCGAGGTTGTTGTAGACCAAAAGGATGCTAGGTGCTCCGAGTTTTGCGCCCACCTGAACCTGCTTCCGCGAGTCAAGAATTTTCTGTCGGATGTGCGACCCAACAGTCCTTGAACTGACACCTCCCGACATTTTGAAATTGTCGTCTTCGTCAATTTGCTTAACTTCAAAATAGATACGTTGGCCGTTCGATGAAACGACGTAGTCAGGCGTCCGAGTCTTTTCGACAGAGATTCTCTCCCACGATACAGCGTGGCTTTCGCAGAACGACTCGAAAAGGGTTTCAGCCTCGGGCTTTGAAGTCATAGCTGCAAATTTCGCTCAATCACGAGCGCTCGCTTGACTGCCGGGTTATGTGACTCTGAAATCACTTCCGTCCCTTTCGCCTTTGAGCAAGCCATTCCCACCGTTCCTCCCTGGTCATATCTTTCAAGGCTGGCTTTCACTTGGGATTCTCGAACACAAGTTGTATTTCTACATCTACAGCTTTGGCGGCTTTTCCAATTACGCCCATGGCGCTTTCAGCAGAAATAGCGAACCACTCTCCGTTGTGGCGATTCTCTCCCTCAATTTCGTGGGCCTTCCTCTCAACGTCTTCACGACGCTCGCTGCACCAATAATACGCTTCGAGTACAGGGGTTTCAGGCGCCAGAGTTCCACCAATATCTGCTGCGTGAGTCGTTGAGTTTAATGAGTGACCGATTTTTAGTTTATCGCTGCCTGGATACGACATGATGTAAACAAATCCATAGCCGGCGCCAGATACAGTACATTGGAACTTCATCAAATTTTCCTGCGGAAGTTAGTGATGGGATGAAAAGTGCATGGTGGCGGCTGGCGCATAACGTTTGAATTCACCGACCTTGCGCGGCTTTATGCGCAAGGTCCGGTGGAATGATGGGTTGGGCCTCGGCTGATGCATAAGCACACAGTTCACCTTTGCGCAAACCGTAGCTACAAAAGGCTGACTATTCAGAGATGTTTTCATTCTCTCGACGTGGCGGTGTTTGGTTGTACCCGCTTGAAGGGTCGTTTGATTTGTAGCGGCGAATGAACTCGATTTCGATCTGCGTTACCTCTGCGCGAGTTGCCGTCTCGGATTCCCAAAGAATGTCTCGGGTGATAGTGAAGCTGCGGCGTTGTTCAGGCGTGAAATCCTTGGCGATGAGGTCACTTGAGGCGCTACCGAAGTAGTTGATGCTGTTCGTTCGGTCTTGGCCGATGTAGATCTTTCCATTTGGATGGGTGATGCGATATATGACGTTCATTTCTTATCTGCGGTACGTTGAGCTGCCAAGGAGAAGGTCGGCGCTGGCGAGACGGCGAATGCGCACATGGTTAAGAGGCCCAACGTAGAGGTGAGGCGCTTGCCGCCCACAGAAGGGAACAAAGAATGATGAACGAACAGCAATTCTCGGACGACCAGAAGGCTGCATGCGGCAAGTCGCCCTCGACTGCCGGGTTAGGGCTAAGCGTAGCCATTGTCTGGATAAACGATAGGGTCATTATTGGGAGCCATGACTTGAATACGACCATGCCCAAGCGGACAAGAGACAAAGATTTCGCCTTCTGGTTGGAGGAACGTTATCTCACCCTTGTTCATGCAAGTTGCACAAAGGTAATGCGGTGGCTGTCCATTCTCCATGCCTTTTTTAAGCGAAAAAACCAGACCGCCAAACGACAGTTTTTCAAGGGTGTAGCGTTCTGCCTCATGCTCAAAACGTTCGAGCTTTCTCAGTTTTTCTTTAAGCTCGGCTATCTCGCTGGAGAGCGCCGCCTGCTTCTCTTGGGAACCGAGAGCTACAGCATTGGCGGCAAGAAGCTTGGTGCTTACCTCGCTGACTGCGGCGACCAATTCGCTGTAATTGGAAAGACCATTGGCGGTCTTAATCAACGTGGCAAGGGAATTAAGGCTCTGGACGGCGGCGGCGAATTCTGCGTACATGATTTAAGCCCTAACGTTTGAATTCACCGGCCTGCGCGGCCTTTCGCGCAGGTATGATGGAATGATGGGTTGGGCAATGTGCAGCATTCTCTGGAGTTATGCCATTGTCCGGAACCAATCCTTGACTGTTAGCCTTAAGCGATCAACTTCGTCATCAGAAATTGGGCAGCAATGAGCAATCGGGCCACGAAGGAGATTAAGACTGCTCATTATTCGCTCGACTGCGCGGCGGCTATTAAATATCGGTTCAAAAAGCGTCCAGTTGGTTGTGATGAGTACAGACAGCTCACCAAACGTTGTGTAATTCAGTAGGTCGTCGGACCGCCGAGTGACGCCACTATCGAGTTCCTTCTGAACGCGATTCCTTACGTCGTCCTTGATTCGTTGTGGCACTGCGGTTCCATTCCACCAATCTGCGCCAAATGAATCCGCAAGAGTTTCAGACACAAGTTTCCGAATTGAGATTTCGAGGCAATAGAAGACTTCGTAGTGCTTGGACATCTTGGCGGCTTCTTCGCGAACTACCCCTTCAAACTGTGGGTAATACTCCGAAGCTTCTTCGTTGGCCCGATTAGATGAAGCATGTCCTAAGTCGAGGCTTAATCGGCGCTCGACTTCTCTCAGTTCTTCATTAATCAAAAAGCCGGACATCCCGAACGATCTGATCCGGTCTGCTGCTTTGCGGCTACTCATCGCGGTCCCTTAGAAGATTGTCTTTAAGGCTCTTAAAGATCGCGTTGAATACTGCAATATCAGATGTCGCGGGGAGATTCAGATTGATGGTGTAAGAGAGGTTAAGCCCGAGGCCGGACGCGGTAGCCTTCGCGTTATCGGGCATTTCTGAATGGTTTACTTCGCGATGCTGCGGCTCAGACTGGATAATCACGCTTGTAGGACTCAAGGCTGAATCGGTTCTTGTGAAGTCGGCGAATGCTTTCAAGGCCTTGATGGCGCTTATTACACAAGTAACAGAGCTCGAACCTTCCTCCGCACCTGTTTCCTCGATTATCAAACCCTTGAGCTTCGCTTCTGGAAGCTCGTGCATGTATTCGTTACGTCTATATAGCGGTTCATAGGCTTTTCTGAGTGCAGCTACCGCCGCTTGTCCTCGCGTTCCTTGATTTCTGAACTGCCTATAGAGTTCGGTCGGGGTGCCGTCGGAGCCCGCAAATCCAATCTTTTTGAGGTACGAGGTCATCTGATCACCCGAACCACCAGGGATCTGAAGAATCGTTTTCACAAAGTCTTGGGTTACCCGCTCAGGAGTGGCGGCAGAGACGATTCCTTCTAGGGCTTTACGGATGTTTCCTGCCGCTGTGACATAAGGAAGTGTTGCCATTACATTCTCCCAAGTTTGTAAGACGATGATCTAGCTGCCCAACGTGAAGTAGAGACACAAATCGGTGTGTATTCTGGTTTGAATAGGTGTCTAATTCGAGTCATAATAATTTATCTATTTGATTTTATTAATAAATTAATTGATCCTATTTCTGATGTGCCGACTTTAGACGTCCCTGTAATCAATTCGCTGCCAAAACTGCTCGATCAGGTGCATGACAAGCTGCGGAGGAAACATTACAGCATTCGCACCAAGCGTGCTTATGTCGATTGGATTAAACGCCATATCCTCATTCACGGCAAGCGAGCATCCAGGCATGTTGAGTGGCCATTACGGGGCAAGCGGCTTGCCGCGCAAAAACTCGGCGCTGGTGACACGGCGGCCACCGGGTTTTTGCAGCTCGGTCAAGCGTAAAGCGCCGTGGCTGATGGCGATAATGATGCCATCCGCATCCGCCGCAAGAATCTGGCCGGGGCTGCCCGAGCCGGTGATTGGTTCGGCACGCCAGACTTTGACGGGTTCGCCAGCCAAAGTCAGGGTTGCGCCGGGGAAGGGGTTGAAGGCGCGGATTTTTCTGGCTAGCAGGTCGGCGGGTTCGTTCCAGTCGAGCTGGGCTTCGGCCTTGCGGATTTTTGCGGCATAGGTTACACCGGTTGCGGGTTGCGCTACGGGCATGAGCGCATCGCGTTGCGCCAATGCTTCGACGATCAGGCGCGCGCCGAGCGTGGCCAGCCGGTCATGCAGTTCGCCCGCCGTCTCGCCAGCGCCGATTTTTAGGGATTCTGTCAGCAGCATGGCGCCGGTATCCAGCCCGGCGTCCATTTGCATGATGGTCACGCCGGTCTCTTTATCCCCCGCTTCGATGGCGCGCTGGATTGGCGCGGCACCGCGCCAGCGTGGCAACAGCGAGGCGTGAATGTTGAGGCAGCCGTAACGCGGCATATCCAGCACGGCTTGCGGCAGGATCAGCCCATAGGCGGCCACCACCATCATGTCAGCCTGGGCGGCGCGAATCGGTTCATGCGTCGTTGGATCTTTCAGGCGATCCGGTTGAAACACCGGCAGGTTGTGTGCGAGGGCGAGTTGCTTAACGGCCGAAGGCTGTAGCTTCATGCCGCGCCCGGCAGGACGATCCGGCTGAGTGAGCACTAGCGGCACATCGTGCCCGGCGGCGAGTATGGCGGCCAGCGCCTGTGCGGCAAAATCCGGCGTGCCGGCAAAAATCACGCGCATCAGAGGGTTTCCCGCGCCTGCTTGATGAGCTTTTCCTTGATGCGTTGCTGCTTCAGGCGTGACAGATAATTAACGAATACCTTGCCGTTCAGGTGATCAATTTCATGCTGAATGCACACCGCCAATAAACCGTCTGTGGCGAGTTGGAAGGTTTGACCGTCGAGGTCCATTGCCTTGACGGTGACTTCTTCGGCACGGGTGACCGATTCGTAAATGCCGGGCACGGATAAGCAGCCTTCTTCACTTTCGCAGTCACCCGATTTATTGATTATTTCCGGGTTGATAAAAACCTGCAATCTGGATTTGTTCTCGGTGATATCAATGATGATCAATCGAATATGCTGATCGACCTGTGTGGCCGCAAGACCAATGCCCGGTGCGGCATACATGGTTTCTGCCATGTCGGCGACGAGCTTGCGGATGCTGGCGTCAACGGTGGAAATCGGCGCGGCTTTTTTTTGCAGGCGCGGGTCGGGATAACGCAAAATAGGCAATAAGGCCATGAAAAAGCTCTTGAAAGAATTGATACCGGAAGAATTGTCGGGCAGAATCAGGCAAAGTAAACGGTATTCAAAAAATATCCCTGTTCCAGACGCCCGGCCGGAGGTCATACCATGCATCGCATTATATCTGTCCTACTCTTTTGTATTTCAACCACCCTGGTGATTGCCCAGCCTACCACGCCGCTGGTGTTAGCCGATGGGGCGCCGGAGCGGTATACCGTGGTGCGGGGGGATACGTTATGGGGATTGTCAGCCAAGTATCTAAAAGATCCTTACCGCTGGCCGGCGTTATGGAAAATGAATGCGCAAGAGATTAAGAATCCGCACTGGATTTACCCCGGCCAGGTTTTGGTGCTGGATAGAAATGGGCGTGAGCCACGGTTGACGTTCGCCACCGAAAAAACCGAGAAAACCGAAAAACTATCACCACGCGAATATATCGAACCGACAAACAAAGCGATTCCGTCGATTCCGCCGCAAGATATCGAGCCATTTTTGTCGCAGCCCTTGGTGGTGGATCAAGCTAGCATGGCAGGTGCGCTACGCGTGGTTGGTTTGCAGGATAACCGCGTCATTGCCGGTGCTGGCGATATGATTTACACCACGTCGGCCGCGAATGGCGCAATGGCGTCGACGTGGCAGGTATTTCGCGCGGGTAAACCGCTGAATGATCCCGAAACAAAAGAAGCGCTGGGTTTTGAGGCGCTGTATGTCGGCACGGCGCGTCTGACGGCGCAAGGCGAGGTGACTTCCTTCCGTTTGCTGACAACAAAAGAAGAAGTGCTGGCCGGTGATCTGTTGTTGCCTGCGCCGCGCGTTGATGTGGTGAGCTACATTCCGCATGCGCCTGAGCAAGCAATTAAAGCGCGGGTGTTGTCGATTTATGGCGGGGTTCAGTACGGGGGGCCGCAAGCGGTGGTGGTCTTGAACCGTGGCAAAAAGGATGGCCTTGAGGCGGGCCATGTGCTGGCAATAGATACGGCGGGCGTTACGGTGGATGATCGTTTCCAGGGCGAGAAAAAAACCTATACCTTGCCCGATGCGAGAAACGGCCTGGTGTTTGTTTTCCGTGTCTTTGATCGGGTCGCCTATGCCTTGGTGATGAGTGCACAAAAACCTGTGGTTGTAGGCGACGCGGCGCATACGCCTTGATTGGCCGAGTCCCCGAAGCGCTGAATATCACACCTATTTTCTGTGGGCAGCCTGATGAATGAAGCGCAACCAATCAGCCAGGGTGATGCGCTGGCTGATTGGTTGCGCTTAACGCATGTGCCGGGGGTAGGCAATGGCGCGCGGCGCAATTTGCTCAAGGCGTTTGGTTTGCCGGAAGCGATTTTCGCGGCCAGCTATGCTTCACTTGCCGCTGTGGTCGGGTCTGCGGTAGCCGAGCGCTTGCTAAGCATCGGGCCTGAGTTGTCCAAGGCGATTGAAGCGGCGTTGGTATGGGCTGAGCAGCCAGGCAATCATCTGCTCACTTTGGCCGATGCGGAATACCCGCCCGGTTTATTAACGGCGGATGACCCGCCGTTAATGTTGTACGCCCGCGGGCGCGTGGAGCTGCTTGCACAGCCGATGTTTGCGATAGTCGGCAGCCGCAATGCCACCGCGCAAGGCGAGCGTGATGCCAACGCGTTTGCCGCAGCCTTGGGTCAGGCCGGGCTGACGGTAGTGAGCGGGCTGGCGTTAGGGATAGACGCTGCCGCGCATCGGGGTGGCTTAATGACCTCGGCCGGAACGGTGGCAATTATCGGCACGGGGGCTGATCGCCTGTATCCTGCACGCAATGAAGCGCTAGCCCGCGAAATCGTGGCCAATGGCGTGATATTGAGTGAATTTGCGTTGGGCACGCCTGCGTTGGCAGCCAATTTCCCGCGCCGTAATCGGTTGATCGCTAGCTTGGGGTTGGGCTGTCTGGTGGTTGAAGCCGCGCCTAAAAGCGGCTCGCTCATTACTGCACGTCTGGCAGCAGAAGCGGGACGTGACGTGTTTGCCATTCCGGGTTCGATCCACTCGCCCCTTGCACGAGGGTGTCATCAACTGATTCGTCAAGGCGCGAAACTGGTTGAATCGGCTCAGGATATTCTGGAAGAATTGCGCTGGAGCCACACCCCTATTGAAAAATTTGCACAATTTGAAAAAGTCGGCACTGATGGCACGGCGCTGGAAAACAGTACAAATGAAGAGCAAGTGCTAGCCTTATTGGGGCGCACCCCATGTAATCTGGACACCTTGGCAACGCGAAGTGACTTGACGCCGGGGGCACTTCTTGCCATCCTGCTACCATTGGAACTTGCCGGACGTGTTGCGCAGCTACCCGGCGGCCTCTATCAGCGATTGGATTGACACCATGATGGAAATTCTTGTTTACCTTTTTGAAAACTATCTTCCCGACACCTGCCCTCCGGCGGGCGTGTTGGCGAAAAAGCTCTCGGCGGCGGGCTTTGAGACCGATGACATCAGCGCGGCGCTGTCCTGGATGGATGGTTTGGCGGTGGGACATCAGACGTCTTGCGACCTGCCTGCTGCTGGCTCGATCCGCATTTATGACGAGGAAGAGCAAGACCGCTTGTCGGTCGAATGCCGTGGGTTTATCAGCTTTCTTGAGCAATGTGCCGCGATTGATGCGCCGCTGCGTGAATCTATTATTGAGCGTGCTTTGGCCCTGCCGGACGATGAAATCAGCCTGGACCGCTTCAAGATTGTTGTGCTTGCCATGATTTGGCGTACCCGGCATGAAGTCGATGCGTTGATTCTGGAAGAGCTCCTGGCCGAAGAGGTTGATGAGGCCGATCTGGACATTGGCGAGCACGTTACCCGCATCCTGCTTAATTAACACCCCTTGCTTGATGCGCATTTGATGTGATGTATGGAGCTGCGCCTGATTTAAATTAATATGCGCCGCGCTGGATGCGCCTTGCCTACCTAATCTACCCACTATGACCAAGCAACTCATCATCGCCGAAAAACCTTCCGTCGCCCAGGACATCGCCAAGGCATTGGCTGGCATGGGAGAAAAATTCGAGCGCACAGGGGACTATTTCGAGAGCGAAAATTATGTGCTCTCGTCTGCCATCGGCCACTTGCTGGAACTGGTGGTGCCGGAAGAATATGAAGTCAAGCGCGGCAAATGGAGTTTTGCGCATTTGCCGGCGATTCCACCCCACTTTGCATTGAATCCGATTGAGCGCACACAGGAACGGTTAAAGCTGCTGACGCGCCTGATCAAGCGCAAGGATGTCACGGGGTTGGTCAATGCGTGTGACGCCGGGCGTGAAGGCGAATTGATTTTTCGTTACGTTGCGCAACATGCGCTAGGCGAAAAACAAAAGCCCATGCGCCGCTTGTGGCTGCAATCCATGACCGCCAACGCTATCCGCGATGGTTTTGCGCATCTGCGCACGGCAGCAGAAATGCAACCGCTGGCCGATGCGGCGCGTTGCCGCTCGGAAGCCGATTGGCTCATCGGCATCAATGGCACGCGTGCCATGACGGCTTTCAACTCGAAAGAAGGCGGCTTTTACAAGACCCCCGTGGGTCGTGTGCAAACGCCCACTCTGGCCATCATGGTCGAGCGCGAGCGCCGCATTAAAAGTTTTATTTCACGCGACTACTGGGAGGTGGAAGCGGAATTTCAATGTGTGGCCGGCGTTTATCGCGGCCGCTGGATCGATGAGAAATTCAAGAAAGAAGACAATGAACACGCCCGTGCCGAGCGTTTGTGGGAACAGTCGCGTGCTGATGCTATTCGTACCAAATGCCTGGGTCAGCATGGCATGGTTGAGGACGAAAGCAAACCCAAGACCGAAGCCTGCCCGATGCTTTACGATTTAACCTCGCTGCAGAGGGAAGCCAACAGCCGGTTTGGTATCTCGGCAAAAAACACCTTGGGCCTGGCGCAAGCGTTGTACGAAAAACACAAGGCGCTGACTTACCCCCGAACCGACAGCCGCCATCTGCCGGAAGATTATTTGAACACCGTTAAAGAAACGTTGGGTTCGATGAGCGAAACAGCCTACGCGCCTTTTGCCGCGACAATCTTGAAGAGTGGCTGGGTGCATCCAAACAAGCGTATTTTCAACAATGCGAAAGTATCCGATCACTTTGCCATTATTCCTACTGGCATCATGCCGAAAACGCTGTCGGAACCCGAGCAGAAAATTTACGATCTGGTGACCAAACGTTTCCTCGGTATTTTTTATCCGGCTGCGGAATACAACATCACCACGCGCATCACGCGTGTTGAAAACGAGGCTTTCAAGACCGACGGCAAAGTGTTGGTAACGCCGGGCTGGCTTGCCGTGTATGGCAGAGAGTCGCAGGAGGATGACGAGAATCCAAACCTGCCGCCGCTGGAAAAGAATGAGCGCGTGTGGGCCAAGGATGTGGAAGTCAAGGCCAAAACCACCCAGCCGCCACCGCGTTTTTCAGAAGCCACGCTGCTCACGGCGATGGAAGGCGCTGGCAAGCTGATCGAAGACGAAGAACTGCGCGAAGCCATGGCCGAGCGCGGTCTGGGCACACCGGCCACGCGTGCGGCGACGATCGAAGGCTTGATTGCCGAGGAATATATCCACCGCAACGGCCGTGAATTGCAGCCAACAGCTAAGGCCACTTCGTTATTATTCGCGCTGGAAAATCTTGGCGTGGATGACATTCGCCTGCCTGAACTGACCGGCGAATGGGAGTACAAGCTGAAGGAAATGGAACACGGGCGCTTAAAGCGTGACGAGTTCATGAATCAGATCATGGACAGGACACGTACCATGGTCGAGCGCATCAAGACCGGCGAACTGCCAGATGCCGCGTTCTCGACGCTGAAAACACCCTGCCCCAGATGCGGCGGCGTGATTCAGGAGAACTACAAGAAATTCCAGTGCAAGTCATGCGATTACAGTCTGTGGAAAGTTGTCGCCAGCCGCCAGTGGGGACCGGAAGAAATGGACGAGCTATTGGAAAAACGCGTCATCGGCCCACTGCAAGGCTTTCGCAGCAAGATGGGGCGGGCTTTTGCGGCAATAATCAAGCTCAAGGAAGACCACACGCCTGAATTCGATTTCGGCCAGTCGGATGCGGATGCCAACGAACCTGTCGATTTCTCCGGCCAGGAGCCTCTGGGCGCTTGCCCGAAATGCGCGGCACGCGTGTTTGAGCACGGCATGATGTATGTCTGCGAAAAAGCCGTGGGTGCAGAAAAAAGTTGCGATTTTCGTTCCGGCAAGGTGATTCTGCAACAGGAAATTTCGCGCGAAGAAATGCAGAAGTTGCTGGAAACCGGCAAGACCAGCTTGCTCAGGGGATTTATTTCCAACAAGACGCGGCGCAAGTTCTCCGCCTTTTTGACGCGCGATGCGGCCACCGGCAAGGTGAGTTTCGAGTTTGAACCGCGCGTAGCAAAAGCGGGAGCAAAACCGGCGACAAAAGCTGCTGCAAAGCCAATGGAGGCGGCTACTGAAGAAGTCGGCGCTGACAAAGCCGCTGCGCTACAAGGCGGTCGAGCAAAAAACGCTCTCCTCGCCGTAGCGGATGACGAGGCGGCGGCAAAGCTGGTTAAAGCGAAGGCCAAAGTTAGTGCTGCGAAAAAAGTTCCGGTAGCCAGGCGGGTTGCCAAAAAGGCATAGTGGTTTCAGTTACCGCGCAGGCAGTTCTTGGTTTCTGGTTTTTGCCGACGAGTGACCACGGCCATAGTCACTTCCGTGCCGAATGGTTCGGCAAGGATGATGCTTTTGACGCAGTGATCCGTACTCGGTTTGCCGCGGAGGTTGAAGCGGCACTGAATGGGCAGCTGCCTTTGGCGGATGGCCCGGAAGAGCATCTCGCCCATATCTTGTTGCTCGACCAATTCACGCGCAACATTTTCCGCAATACGCCGCGCGCATTTGCGGGAGATGCGCAAGCGCTGGCGCTGGCCAACGGGCTGGTTAACCAAGGCCGTGATCTGACCTTGCCGCCTTTCATGCGCTGGTTTGTCTATTTACCTTTTGAGCACAGCGAATTGCTGGTAGATCAGGAGCGCGCTGTCGAACTCTTCACTCATCTGCGAGCTGATGCGCAAACGCTAACGGACGCTGCGTTCGATGGCGCGCTTGATTATGCCATTAAGCACCGGAATGTTATCGCGCGGTTCGGTCGTTTTCCGCATCGCAACGCCATCCTCGGGCGTCTTTCGACGCCGGAAGAGCTTGAGTTCCTCAGTCAGCCCGGTTCATCGTTCTGACACCGTGGTTTGTCTGCAGGCATAGATTTGCCTGTATGCCCATACTGGTGCAAGGGTTCACGTGGACCATAATGAGGGTTTATACTGGAAAGTTCCAGGCAACACATGATGAGTTTCCGGGATGAAAAAACAAATTAACTGTGGTTTTGCTTGTGTGTAATGCACGTTATTTTTCACCATCGCTTTGCCGAGGCATGACTGAAATTTATTCATAGAGTGGCGAAAAGGATTAACTGTGAAGCAGATAAAAAACTTTATCAATGGCGAATTTGTCGCTACCGAAAAATGGTTTGAGAAGCGCTCCCCGCTGGATAACACAGTGATCGCGCAGGTCGCAGAAGCAGGCCAGGTCGAAGTGGATGCGGCGGTCAAGGCCGCGCGCGCAGCGCTCAACGGCCCATGGGGCCAGATGGCAGTGGTGGATCGCGTTGAATTGTTGTACGCAGTGGCTAACGAGATCAATGCGCGCTTTGAGGACTTCCTGGCGGCTGAATGTGCTGATACGGGTAAGCCACGCAGCCTTGCCCGACATATTGATATTCCGCGCGGCGCAGCCAATTTCAAGGTGTTTGCCGATGTGGTGAAAAACGTTCCTACCGAGTTTTTCGAAACTGCCACGCCAGATGGCAAGGGCGCGATCAATTATGGTTATCGCGCCCCTGTTGGCGTCGTGGGTGTAGTGTGTCCGTGGAATCTTCCCTTGTTGCTGATGACATGGAAAGTAGGCCCTGCGTTGGCGTGCGGTAATACGGTAGTGGTCAAGCCCTCTGAAGAAACACCGCAAACGGCATTGTTGCTGGGCGAAGTGATGAACAAGGTGGGCATGCCCAAAGGCGTTTATAACGTGGTGAACGGGTTCGGCCCCAATTCCGCTGGAGCTTTCCTTACCGGCCATCCGGGTGTTAATGCCATCACCTTTACCGGTGAGACGCGCACTGGCGAAGTCATCATGAAAGCGGCAGCGACAGGCGCACGCCCTGTATCCTTGGAAATGGGCGGCAAAAATGCGGCCATTGTGTTTGCTGATTGCGATTTTGATGCGGCCATTGAAGGCACGATGCGTTCAGCTTTTGCCAACTGTGGCCAAGTGTGTTTAGGCACCGAGCGAGTGTATGTCGAGCGGCCAATATTCGAGAAATTTGTTGCTGCGATGAAAAAGGGTGCCGAGGACCTGAAACTAGGGGTGCCTGACGATGAGACCGCGAATATGGGGCCGTTGATCAGCAAAGAGCATCAGGAAAAAGTCTTGTCGTATTACGCTAAAGCCGAAGCAGAAGGTGCAACCATTGTCACTGGCGGTGGCGTGCCTGATATGCGGGGTGAGTTGGCGAATGGTTGCTGGGTGCAGCCGACCATTTGGACCGGTTTGCCGGAAACAGCGTCTGTCGTGAAAGAAGAAGTGTTTGGCCCCTGTTGCCACATTGCGCCCTTTGATAGCGAAGAAGAAGTGTTGTCGCGCGCCAACGATAATGAGTATGGCCTGGCAACCGCAATCTGGACGCAGAATATCTCGCGCGCGCACCGCGTAGCGGCTAAAATGGAGGTCGGTATTGCCTGGGTAAATAGCTGGTTCCTGCGTGATTTGCGCACGCCATTTGGCGGGGCAAAGCAATCCGGTATTGGTCGCGAGGGCGGCGTGCATTCGCTTGAGTTTTACACGGAACTTAAAAATATCTGCATCAAACTTTAAGGATGACTATGGACAAGCAAACTATCCAGCTGTTAGGCGATGAACTTTATCAATCACTGATCACGGGACAAGTGATTGATCCTCTGACCAGTCGCTACGCGGATATTACTATCAACGATGGTTATCAGATTCAGAGCCGTTTGGTGGGGCGTCGGATAGAAAAAGGCGCGCGGGTTGTCGGCAAGAAAATTGGCGTCACCAGCCGTGTCGTCATGAACATGCTGGGCGTGAATCAGCCTGACTTTGGTATTTTGCTTGATGACATGATTTACAACGAAGGCGAAGCCATCGAGTACAAATCACTGATTCAGCCTAAAGCAGAAGGCGAAATTGCCTTTGTCATGAAAAAAGACCTGATGGGCCCGGGCGTCACGGGTGCCGATGTTCTGGCCGCCACAGAAGGCGTGATTGCCTGCTTCGAGATTGTCGATTCACGTATTCGTGACTGGAAAATCAAGGTTCAGGACACTGTAGCGGATAACGCATCGTGCGGTGTCATGGTGCTGGGTGACCAGTTAGTGGATGTGCGCAAGGTTGATTTGATGACCTGCGGTATGCTGGTTGAGCGAAATGGTGAGATTGTCGGTACTGGTTCGGGCGCTGCGACCATGGCGTCACCCGTGAATGCCATTGCCTGGCTAGCCAATACGCTGGGTGCATTAGGTATCCCGCTCAAAGCAGGCGAGATCGTGTTGTCTGGCTCGCTGGCTGCAATGTTCCCTATTGCTGCGGGCGATAATTTCCGTGTCACGATTGGTGGTATTGGCAGTTGTTCGGTGCGCTTTGTTTAACTGTCGTTTATTTTTTTAATTTCCTTTAATCGAGCCCACGGTGGATTTGCAACTTAATGCCAAGCGCGCACTGGTTACCGGCTCTACGGCCGGCATTGGCTTTGCCATTGCCAGTGCGTTAGCGGCCGAAGGCGCGCACGTTGTTCTTAATGGGCGCACGCAGGCGCGAGTAGATGACGCATTGGCGCGATTGCAGGGCGCTTGCCCACACGCCAAAGCGAGCGGCATTGCGGCGGACTTATCGACTGCTACGGGGGCAGCGCAATTGCTGGCAGCCTGCCCTGAGGTAGATATTCTGGTCAATAACCTTGGCATTTTTGCTTCGGTGCCATTTGAAGCAATTGATGATAGCGAATGGTTTCGGTTTTTCGAGGTGAATGTCATGAGCGGCGTGCGCTTGGCGCGTCATTATTTGCCGCAAATGAAAACCCGCGATTGGGGGCGTATCATTTTTATTTCCAGCGAATCGGGTGTGTGTCCGCCCGCCGAGATGGTGCATTACGGCATGACAAAATCGGCACAGCTATCTGTATCTCGTGGTTTGGCTGAAACCTGTGTTGGCACGCGTGTTACGGTTAACGCCGTGTTACCCGGGCCGACGCGCACGGAAGGCGTGGGCGAGTATTTCGACAATCTGGCAAAACAGCAAAAAATCAGCTTTGCCGATATAGAGAAACAATTGTTTGCTTCTGCCCGACCGACATCCATACTCAAACGCCTGATTGAGCCTGCAGAAATTGCCAGTACGGTCGCCTATCTGTGCAGCCCGCTCTCTGCGGCGACTAATGGTGCAGCGATCCACGCCGAAGGAGGCATTGTTCGTAGTCTGGTCTAACCTGATCTTTGTCTGCATTACTATTTAATTTTTAAGGAGTTACCGACATGAAAAAAATCCGCTGTGCATTAATCGGCCCCGGCAATATCGGCACCGATCTGCTTTATAAACTCAAGCGCAGCCCTGTGCTGGAGCCGGTATGGATGGTCGGCATTGATCCGACCTCCGATGGCTTGAAGCGTGCGGCTGAAATGGGCATGAAAGTTACCGCCGATGGCGTCGATGGCCTGTTGCCCCACGTCAAGGCAGATAACATTCAAATTGCTTTTGATGCGACCAGTGCTTATGTGCATGCAGAAAACAGCCGCAAACTGAATGCGCTGGGTGTCATGATGATCGATTTGACACCAGCTGCCATCGGCCCCTTTTGCGTTCCTCCAGTGAATCTCAAAGAGCACTTGGGCAAGCGTGAAATGAATGTGAACATGGTGACCTGTGGTGGCCAGGCAACGATTCCGCTAGTGGCAGCTGTTTCCCGCGTGCAGCCGGTGAAGTACGGAGAAATTGTGGCGACGGTGTCATCCAAATCGGCTGGTCCCGGCACACGCAAGAATATTGATGAATTTACTCGCACTACAGCAGGCGGCATTGAAAAAGTTGGTGGCGCTAAACAGGGTAAAGCCATCATCATTATCAATCCGGCTGAGCCGCCGCTCATCATGCGTGACACCGTGCATTGCTTGACCGAAACCGACCCAGACCAGGCAAAAATCACGGCCTCGATTCATGCCATGATCAAGGAAGTGCAAAAGTATGTGCCAGGTTACCGGCTGGTCAATGGCCCGATTTTTGATGGTAACCGTGTCTCGATTTACATGGAAGTGGAAGGCCTGGGTGATTATCTGCCCAAGTATGCTGGCAATCTGGACATCATGACTGCTGCGGCTGCACGTACTGCTGAAATGTTTGCCGAAGAAATTATCGCCGGCAATCTTGTTCTTGAACCCGTTGCCGCACCTTTGGCGGCCTAAGGAGAACTCTCATGGATCTAAAAGGCAAAAAAATCATTGTGCATGACATGACCTTGCGTGATGGCATGCACCCCAAGCGTCATCAAATGACACTCGAGCAAATGCGTTCCATTGCGACGGCGCTGGATGAAGCGGGCGTCCCGCTGATTGAAGTGACTCATGGCGATGGCCTGGGTGGCTCTTCGGTGAACTACGGCTTTCCCATGCATACCGACGAAGAGTATCTCAGTGCGGTGATTCCGTTGATGAAAAAAGCCAAGATTTCGGCATTGCTGTTGCCGGGTATTGGTACAGTCGATCATCTGCGCATGGCGCACGATCTGGGCGTGAGTACCATTCGCGTTGCGACTCACTGTACCGAAGCGGATGTGTCCGAACAGCACATCATGCTGGCACGCAAGCTGGACATGGATACTGTCGGGTTTTTGATGATGGCGCACATGAACACGCCCGAAGGTTTGGTGACGCAAGCCAAGCTCATGGAAGGTTATGGCGCAAACTGTATCTACATCACTGATTCGGCAGGCTACATGCTGCCTGATGATGTCAAAGCCAGAATCTCTGCGGTGCGTGCTGCGCTCAAGCCTGAAACCGAACTGGGTTTTCACGGCCACCACAACATGGCGATGGGCATTGCCAATTCCATCGCAGCGATTGAATGCGGTGCGAATCGTATTGATGCAGCCAGTGCTGGCCTCGGTGCCGGGGCAGGCAATACGCCGATGGAAGTGTTGATCGCCGTGTGCGACCGCATGGGCATTGAAACCGGCGTAGATGTCTGGAAAATTCAGGACGTGGCCGATGATTTGGTCGTGCCCATGATGGATTTCCCGATTCGTATTGACCGCGATGCGCTCACCTTGGGTTATGCCGGGGTGTATGGATCCTTCCTGCTGTTTGCCAAGCGTGCCGGCGCAAAATACGGCATCCCTTCGCGCGATCTGCTGGTTGAACTGGGTCGGCGCGGCATGGTCGGCGGGCAGGAAGACATGATCGAAGATACCGCCATGACCCTCGCCAAGCAGCGGGCACAAGCGACAGCCGATACACCCGCAGCCAAAGCCGCTTGAATACGGAGAAAATTGCATGAAACTGGATAAAGCCATCATTGCCAAGCTGGCAGAGCACCTTGAAAATTGCGAGCTGGAAGCACACGATACGCTGAAAATAACCGAGGAATACCCTGATATGGATTTCGAGGATGCGTACGCCATTCAAGAAGCCATCAAGCAAAGAAAAATTGCGCGGGGAAACAAAATCACCGGCTTTAAAGCGGGCCTGACATCGCATGCCAAAATGAAACAAATGGGTGTAACCGTGCCCGTGTTCGGCTTTATTACAGATTACGGCTGCATCATGGATGGTGGTGAAGTAAAAACTTCCGAATTGATCCATCCCAAGGTCGAGCCTGAAATTGCGTTCGTCACGAAAGCACCGTTGCGTGGCCCCGGCTGCAATATCGCCACAGTGCTGGCCGCAACGGATTTTGTTTTGCCCGGCATTGAAGTGATCGATTCGCGCTACCGCGATTTCAAGTTTGACCTGAAAAGCGTGATTGCAGACAACACGTCGGCGGCGCGTTATGTGGTCGGTGGCATGATCAAGCCGCCATCCGAAGTAGACATGCGCACCGTCGGCATCGTGCTGGAGAAAAATGGCGAACCCGTTGCCTTTGGTGCGGGCGCTGCAGTGCTTAACCATCCTGCGGTTGCCATTGCCATGCTGGCGAATCATCTGGGTGCGCGCGGCGAAGAAATTCCGGCCGGTTCGTTGATTCTTTCGGGTGGCATCACCGAGGCGGTAGCGGTCAAGGCAGGTGATGCAATTACGCTGCGCGTGCAAGGCATGGGCAGCGTTTCGTTGCGCTTCGTGTAAGGAGATTTCAAATGCCTATAGCACAAATCAACATCATGGAAGGGCGTGACGACGCAAAAAAAGAGCGTCTGATCGCCGAAGTAACCGATGCCATATGCCGCAGTCTGGAGGTCAAGCCTGAAGCGGTTCGGGTGCTGATTAATGAATTACCAAAAGCGCATTTTGGCATCGGCGGCGTTAGCGCTAAAAAACTGGGCAGATAAAAATATCCTGCACCTCAGGGAAGGCGTTCTTGTCCGCTCTTGCAGGATGATTCGTCATCCGTTCAGACGAGGGGACTCCCTATGCCTTCCCTGATTTCTTCGCCAATTATTTCATCACTTGTTGCTGCAAGGGACTCCCCGCTCCAAGGAAGCGTGGATGATCATGCCCGGCGATTTGTCGGTATTGATCGTGTATATGGCACGGGTGCCCTGGCTCGGGCTGCAGCCTCCCACGTGGTGGTGGTGGGCATAGGCGGTGTGGGTTCGTGGGCGGCTGAAGCGCTGGCCCGGTCAGGGGTGGGGCGCATCACGCTGATTGATCTTGATCACATCGCGGCGTCAAACATCAATCGTCAGGTTCATGCACTAGAAGCCACCTTGGGCGCTGCCAAGGTGCTGGCGATGGCGGCGCGCATTGAGGGCATCAACCCGGCCTGCCAAATGGTAACCATCGAAGAATTCATTGACGAGACGAACGTGGCTGCACTGATTCCAGCCTGTGATGCCGTTATTGATGCCATTGATAATGTGCGCGCCAAAGCCGCACTGATTGCGCATTGTCGCCAGCAAGGGCTGCGCATCCTGACCACGGGCGGCGCGGGCGGGCGGCTTGACCCCACACAAATACAGGTGGTTGATCTGTCGCGTACAACGCAGGATGCGTTGGCCTCGAAAGTGCGCGCCCGACTGCGTAAGTTGTATGGTTTTTCGCGTGACCCGAAAAAGAAGTTTGGTGTGGAATGTGTTTTTTCACCAGAACAAATTCGGCGCCCCACGGGCATGCTCATGGAAGGCGATGCTGAGAATGAAAACATGTGCATAACGAAGGAAGTGAGTGCTGACTTGGATGGCAGTGCCGGACTTGCCTGTGCGGGTTATGGGTCTTCTGTTGCAGTGACCGCAGGTTTTGGTTTCGCTGCGGCTGCGCGCGTGTTGGCCGGTATACTTCCCGCGCGATGAACTCAGATAACTCTTCCCTTCCTGTGACTGGTGTCCCACGTGTCATCTCGCATGCCATCCTGGTGACTGGTGCAGCGCGCCGCGTTGGCGCTGAAATCGTGCGCACACTGCATGCCGCAGGTGCCTGTGTCGCGGTTCACTATCACACCTCCAAAACAGAAGCGCTGGCACTGGTGGCATCGCTCAATGCGCTACGGCCAGAGTCAGCCGTTGGTTTTGCTGCGGATCTGCGCAACACGGATGCATTACCGGGGTTGATCGCCGCAGTCGTTGCTCGGTTTGGTCGGCTGGATGGGTTGGTGAATAATGCCTCGTCGTTTTATCCCACAAAGGTCGGCGCTACCAATACGGCGGCGTGGGATGACCTCATTGGCACGAATCTCAAAGCACCGCTGTTTCTCGCGCAAGCGGCGGCGCCACATCTGGCCCAGCACGGGGGGTGCATTGTCAATTTGACGGATGTGCATGCCGAGCGCCCACTCAAGGGATATGCGCTGTACTGCGCAGCCAAGGCCGGTTTGCTGGGTTTGACACGTGCATTGGCTGTTGAGCTAGGCCCGCAAGTGCGGGTTAATGCAGTTGCTCCGGGTGCGGTTGAGTGGCCTGAAAACGCGACGGATTTTTCAGCGGATGAACGCCAGACCATCATCGAGCATACCTTGCTTAAGCGCATGGGTTCGGCAACGGACATTGCCCGCGCGGTGAGGTTTTTAGTTTTTGACGCGCCTTATGTTACGGGACAAGTTATCACGGTGGATGGTGGCAGAAGTGCCTATTTATAAGATCTATAAGGTAAAAAAAATGAATGCTCCTTTAACCGCACGGCAGGCAAACAAACCGGCCTTTGAAGCCAATAAGCTGGCCAAACGACTGCGCCGCAATACCGGCCAGGCGATTGCTGATTTCAACATGATCACAGCAGGCGATCGGGTGATGGTGTGCTTGTCCGGCGGCAAGGATTCGTATGCCATGCTCGATATGCTGCTCCATTTGCGTGAGCATGCGCCGATTGATTTTGAAATCATTGCGGTTAATCTTGATCAGAAACAACCGGGTTTTCCTGCGGATGTATTGCCCCGCTATCTGACGGGTTTAGGCATTCCTTTTCATATTGAAAATGAGGATACCTATAGCATCGTCAAGCGCCTGATCCCGGAGGGGAAGACCACTTGCTCCTTGTGCTCTCGCCTGCGCCGGGGGGTGTTGTACCGCGTAGCTGACGAGTTGGGCGCGACCAAAATTGCCCTTGGGCATCACCGCGATGATATTTTGCAAACCCTGTTTTTGAATCTGTTTTTTGGCGGCAAATTAAAATCCATGCCGCCCAAACTGGTCTCGGACGATGGCCGCCACATGGTGATACGTCCGCTGGCCTATTGCGCAGAAAGTGATCTGGAAACGTGGGCTGCGCTACGCGAATTTCCCATTATTCCGTGTGATTTGTGTGGTTCGCAGCCCAATCTGCAACGCCAGCAAGTCAAACGCATGCTGAATGACTGGGAAAAGCAGTTTCCCGGACGCATCGCAACGATTTTTCGCAGCCTGTCGAACGTGGTGCCCTCACATTTGCTGGATGCAAAATTGTTTGATTTTGCCGATCTTGCCATCACCGGTGTGCCTGATCCTGAAGGCGATCGTGCCTTTGATCTGCCGGAGTTTCCCGTAGGGCTTCCAACCTCTGCGACACAAACAATTCACTTCACCCTGAAAGACGAACAATGAATGTCCGCACTCTGCCTGCACGTCATGGCCTGCTTTGGCTGATTGCGGGCTGGCGACTCTTGCGCCGCTACCCAAGGCAGATGACGAGTATCACGCTGGTGTATTTTTTAGTTGTGCTGATTGTTAACCTGATTCCGTTCATTGGCCCATTTTTATTGCCTTTGGCATTGCCGATGTTAACTGCGCTACTCGGCAATGCGTGCCGTGCGTTGGATCATGATCAGCCCTTAACGCAAGATATTTTGAGCGCTGGTCTGGAAGCACAGCGCACCAACCTGCTGCGGTTGGGCGGGTTGCACTTGCTAGGTTCGGTTATTTTGCTGCTCGCAAGTCAACCGCTGATGATAGAACTCAACCCGGACCAAAGCAAAGCCGCAGAACAACTCGCTGATTTGCTAAGCCATCTTGGCCTGTTTTTGCTGTTAGCCAGTCCGGTCGTGATGGCATTCTGGTTTGCGCCGTTGCTTGCTTCGTGGCACGGCGTGTCAGCGGTTAAAGCCTTGTTCTTCAGTTTTGTCGCCAGCTGGCGCAACTGGCGAGCTTTTACGGTTTATGGGTTAGTCATCCTGGGTATAGGTATTGCTCTGCCCGGCGCGGTGATTGTTATCGCCAGTTTTTTTATGCCATCAATAGCGGGGGTTCTGGCCATGTTCGCACGGATGGCCTTGGTGTTGCTGTTAGGGCCGGTACTTGTTTCGAGTATTTATATTTCATACCGCGATGTCTTTAGCGAGGCCGCTGTAGCCAATGAATGATCCGCGGGTATTAGTTCAGGCAGATGCGCGCGCTATGCCGGAAACCATGACAGACACAGAAGGTGCGATTGGTGTTTTTGGCGGCACATTTGATCCCCTGCATATCGCGCATCTGCGCTTGGCCATTGAGGCGCGTGAAGCGCTATTACTGGTTCGTGTGGTGTTTGTTCCGGCAGGCCAGCCCCTGTTGCGTGAAGCGCCACGGGCGAACTCGCAGGAGCGATTAGCCATGGCAGCGCGCGCGATTGCTGATACCGCCGGGTTTGAATTGGACGCCACCGAAGTTGTCACGCGCAGCCCCAGTTATACCGTCGCCACACTCGAGCGCCTGCGTGCGCAATACGGCGCAGCGCGCCCTCTGGTGCTGCTCATGGGCGCAGATGCTTTTGCCCAACTCCCTGCGTGGCATCGCTGGCAAGCGCTGTTTCATTTAGCGCACATAGGTGTCGCTACGCGGCCAGGACAACTGGCATTGTTACCGGCCACTCCTGCTGATACACCCATGGACGAAGCCGCAATAAGGCAGCAGATACTCGGCGCTGGTGATGCGGCGGGTAAGGTGGATGCGCGTCTTGTTGCTGAGCTGGCAGAGCGGTTGGGCCGACCGACCGATATTGCCCTGGCACCTGCCGGTCGGATTGTGCCCTTTAACATTACCCCGCTAGCGATTTCAGCGACCCTGATTCGCCAGCGACTGGCACAGGGTCTGAATGTGCGCCATTTGGTGCCTGACACCGTTCTCGACTATATTGAAACCCATTCTATTTACTGAACACGCCATGAACGTTAAAAAACTGCAAAAAATCGTTATCGATGCGCTAGAAGACATGAAGGCAAAAGATATTGAAGTGATCAGCACCAGCAAGCTCACGTCACTGTTTGATTTCATGGTCATCGCCAGTGGGGATTCCAGCCGGCACGTTAAATCGCTGGCGCGTAACGTGTATGACAAAGTCAAAGAAGCCGATGGCGACGTGCTCGGCATAGAAGGCGAAGAAACGGGTGAGTGGGTGTTGGTCGATTTGGCAGATATCGTGGTGCATGTGATGCAGCCGGTGATACGCTCCCACTATAACCTCGAAGAACTCTGGCAAGCGGTGCCCAAACGCAGCAAAAAACCGGCCGAAGAGTGAATCGCTGGTGAGTTGCGTGTGAAGCCTCGTGAGACAACCTTGAGCGAACATTGAGTCAAGAGTGGGCCAACGGACGTGAAATTAATTGTCGCTGCGATCGCTGCCCGTCCACCCGCATGGGTGGTGGCAGGTTGGGGTGACTACGCCAAACGCATGCCGCGTGAGTTGTCGCTTGATCTGCTGGAAATCAAACCCGAACCTCGCACGACCGGCAAAAATGCCACAGCGATGATGGCTGCTGAAGCCACGCGCCTGGATGCTGCATTGCCGCCAAGCTGCCGCCGCATTGTGCTGGATGAGCAGGGTGATGCAGTCACTACCCGGCAGTTGAGCGAGCGATTAACGCAATGGATGTCAGGTGGGTACGATGTCGCCTTTTTGATTGGCGGCCCTGATGGTCTGGCAACACGTATCAAAGATTCGGCCCATGAAACGCTGCGGCTTTCCAGCCTGACTTTACCTCATGCGCTCGTCCGGGTTATCCTAGCCGAAGCCTTATACCGTGCAGCCAGTGTGATCAAAGGACATCCTTACCATCGTGAGTAACCACCATGCCTGATACCCGTATGTATTTAGTGTCGCGAAGCGTACGTCGCCGTGAGCTGCTAAACCAGGCCGGTATTCGTTTTGAATTAATGTTATTGCGTTCTGCCGAAAGGCAAGACGAGGAAGTGGATGAAAGCTGTTTGGCAGGTGAAACGCCAGAAGTGTATGTGCAGCGTGTTGCCCGCGCCAAGGCTATTTTTGGCGCTAGTCTTTTACTGCAACGGCACATGCCAAAACGTTTGCTGCTAGCAGCCGATACAACGATTGATCTGGACGGCGAAGTGATCGGAAAACCAAAAAACAGTGCGGATGCCATCGCCATTTTGCGGCGTTTATCCGGCCGTAGCCACCGCGTCTTGACCTCGGTTGTGGCGGTCATGCCGCACGATATTGAACCGCGTGTTAAATCCTGTTTGTCAATGAGCGAAGTCACGTTCAGAGTGCTGACAGAGAATGAAATTCTGCGCTATGTGCAAAGCGGCGAGCCCCTGGACAAGGCGGGTGCGTATGGCATTCAAGGCCGTGCAGCGACTTTTGTTGAATCCATTCACGGCTCTTACACCGGTATTGTAGGTTTGCCATTATGCGAGACCGTGCTCATGCTGCGTGAATTCGGGCACGCGGTGTGATGATTCCTCTGCCGATGGTGCGCACACGTGGCTGAAGAGTTTTTAATCAATTTCACGCCGGAAGAAACGCGTGTTGCTTCATTACAGCAAGGCGTTGTTCAGGAGCTGCACATCGAACGCAACAACTGCTGCGGTGTGGTCGGTAACATATATCTTGGTCGCGTCGTACGCGTTTTGCCTGGCATGCAATCGGCATTTGTCGATATTGGTCTGGAGCGCTCGGCTTTTTTGCATGCCGGTGATATCTGGGAAGAGCGAGTGACCAATGGTGCAGAGCAGCGACCCATTGAACAGGTGCTTAGCGCGGGACAATCGCTGTGTGTCCAGGTACAAAAAGAGCCTATTGGCACCAAAGGTGCACGCTTAACGACGCAGATTTCGATTGCAGGCAGGCTACTGGTTTACCTGCCGCAAGATGATCACGTGGGTATTTCCCAGCGGATTGTTGACGAAGAAGCGCGCGAAAAATTGCGTGGCCGTATTCAGGCACTACTCTCACCAGAAGATCGTGGCGGATTTATTTTACGCACTGTCGCATGTGAGGCCAGTGATGAGGAGCTGGCGGCTGACATTGTCTATTTGCGGCGTATCTGGCAGGAAATAAAGCAGCGTAGCGTGGGAATGTTTCCGCCGGTGCTGTTGCATCATGATCTCACCTTGGCGCAACGCGTGCTGCGAGATTTTGTCACAGAAGAAACTACGGCTGTGCTGATCGATTCGCGTGAAAACTTTCAGAAGCTGAAAATTTTTGCGCAAGAATATGTGTTGCAAGTCAGTGATCGTTTGGTGCACTATACGGGCGACCGTCCGTTGTTTGAGTTGCATGGCATCGACGATGAGATACAAAAAGCGCTCGCGCGACGCGTTGATCTGAAATCAGGTGGCTATTTGATTTTTGATCAGACTGAAGCCATGACCACCATTGATGTTAATACAGGCGGATTTGTCGGCGTGCGTAATTTTAATGACACGATTTTCAAGACAAATCTTGAAGCCGCATTAGCGGTAGCGCATCAGCTACGCTTGCGTAACCTGGGTGGCATCATCATCGTCGATTTTATTGACATGGACGATGAACAACATCAAGCGGCAGTTCTCGCCGAATTTAAAAAAGCCCTGGCATCTGATCGCACGCGTATAACCCTCTCCGAGTTTACTCAGCTGGGGTTGATCGAAATGACACGCAAGCGCACGCGTGAAAGCCTGGCGCAGATTCTTTGCGAGCCTTGCCCGGTATGTAGCGGGCGTGGCGAAATAAAAACTGCGCAAACCGTCTGCTATGAAATTTTGCGCGAGCTACTGCGCGAAGCCCGCCAGTTTGCTGCTCGCGAACTACGCGTCATCGCTGCTCCAGTGGTGATCGATAAGTTTCTGGAAGAAGAAGCCCAGGCTTTAACCATGCTGTCCGATTTCATTGGCCGCCCTGTGTCACTGCATCCTGAAAATGGTTATACGCAAGAGCAGTTCGACATTGTGTTGATGTAAGGATAAAATTCACACTTGGCTTTTTCAGGCCAAGTTTCAGGCAAAGTTTCAAAAAACGCGGGCGTCGTATAACGGCATTACTCCAGCTTCCCAAGCTGATAACGAGGGTTCGACTCCCTTCGCCCGCTCCAGTTTTCACTAAATCAGCGTTAGTTTCGGGCAGGTGACTACTTCACACGGCTAACGCTGTCACCCCCAAACCATGCACCAATCCGCGCCCAGGTATTTTTCTGTGGCGTGCTGCCTGCTTAATTTATATGGTGAGCAAGCGCTTGTGCTGTGTTGAGATTGCTAAATGCCCCCGTACTGTCGTCAAACAGTACGTCACATGTTTTTAGCAGGGCGTGCCAGCCGGTAACTTGGCGGTTGCCGCGGGCAAGATAATCATTCAGCTGTGGCAATAATGAGCGGTGTGTCAGGCAAAACACCGGGTGGGTACGCTCGATGGTGCGTGCTACGGCCAGATCGGCACAATTTTCCTGCAAGGCGCGCGCCAGGCGTGCCACCAGATCGCCTGGCAGCGAAGGCGAGTCGCACGGCACGATGGCGACTAGCGGCGTGGCGGCATGGGTCAAGGCCATCTGGATTCCTGCCAGAGGGCCGGCGTAATCGGGTATTTCATCGGCGATGACAGGATAGCCAAGCTCGGCATAGCGCTCGAGGTTGCGATTCGCGTTGATCAGCAGGTGCGCTACTTGCGGTGCCAGCCGATCGATTACCCATTGCACCATCGGCCGGCCATGTAAGTCTTGCAGGCCTTTATCCACTCCACCCATGCGCCTGCCCTGGCCACCGGCCAGAATTACACCGGTGATGGGTTCATCGTTTGACGCCGGGGTCATGTGGGTCATGCGCCAGCATGATGGGCTAAGCCGGCAATGGCCAAGTTAACCAAGCTGCGTCACGTCACGCACGGCACCCGTATCAGCCGAGGTGGTCAGTGCGGCATAGGCTTTGAGCGCAGTAGAGACTTCGCGTTGCCGATTGGCCGGTTTCCATGCCGCTGCGCCGCGTGCTTCCATGGCTTTTCGCCGTGTTGCCAGCGCCGACTTTTCAATGACCAGATTGATGCTGCGGTTGGGGATGTCGATCTCGATGATGTCGCCTTCTTCGATCAAGCCAATGGCGCCGCCCGATGCAGCTTCCGGCGAGGCATGGCCAATGGATAAGCCGGATGTGCCGCCGGAAAAGCGGCCATCGGTGAGTAGTGCGCAAACTTTGCCCAGGTCTTTGGATTTCAAATAGCTGGTGGGGTAAAGCATCTCCTGCATGCCCGGCCCGCCTTTGGGGCCTTCATACACGATGACCACGATATCGCCAGCGACGATCTGGTCTGCCAGGATTTTTTCCACGGCCTCGTCTTGTGATTCGCAACGCCGCACGCGGCCGGTGAATTTGAGAATGGAATCATCCACGCCCGCCGTTTTAACGATGCAGCCTTTCTCGGCAATGTTGCCAAACAGCACGGCCAAACCACCATCCTGCGAATAGGCGTGCGCCTTGTCGCGAATACAGCCTTCCGCACGATCAATATCCAGATCGGGATAACGCCGGTCTTGCGAAAACGCGGTTTGGGTTGGAATGCCACCGGGTGCTGCGCGATAAAAATCCTGCGTGGCGACATCTTGCGAGCGCGCCACATCCCACTGCTCGAGTGCTGCGCCCAATGTAGGGGAATGCACCGTGGGCAGATCGCGATGGATCAATCCGGCGCGATCCAGCTCGCCTAAAATCGCCATGATGCCGCCTGCGCGGTGCACGTCTTCCATGTGATATTTCTGCGTGGCTGGCGCCACTTTGGCCAGGCATGGCACATGGCGCGAGAGGCGGTCGATGTCCTGCATCGTGAAGTCAGTGCCCGCTTCATGCGCAGCCGCCAACAAGTGAAGCACGGTGTTGGTTGAACCGCCCATGCTGATGTCCAGCGTCATGGCATTTTCAAACGCTTTGAACGAGGCCACATTGCGCGGCAACACGCTGGCGTCATCCTCTTCATACCAGCGTTTGCACAGGTCAACCACCAGACGTCCGGCGCGCAGGAAAAGCTGTTTGCGGTCAGCATGGGTCGCCAGTAGCGAACCATTACCGGGGAGTGACAAGCCCAGCGCTTCGGTCAGGCAGTTCATCGAATTGGCCGTGAACATGCCCGAACACGAGCCGCAGGTCGGGCAGGCGGAGCGCTCCATGTCCGCTACATCGGCGTCACTGTTTTTTGAGTCGCCCGCTTCGATCATCGCGTCGATCAAATCCACCTTGCGAAACTTGCCGTGCCATTGCACCTTGCCGGCTTCCATCGGGCCACCTGAAACAAAAACCGTGGGGACATTGATGCGCAGGGATGCCATCAGCATGCCTGGTGTAATTTTGTCGCAGTTGGAAATGCACACCATCGCGTCGGCACAATGGGCATTTACCATGTATTCAACCGAATCGGCAATCAGCTCGCGGCTCGGTAGCGAATACAACATGCCGCCGTGGCCCATGGCAATGCCGTCATCCACCGCAATGGTATTGAATTCCTTGGCGATGCCACCCGCCGCTTCGATCTCGCGTGCGACCATCTGGCCCAGATCTTTCAGATGCACATGACCCGGCACGAACTGGGTGAACGAATTCACCACCGCGATAATCGGTTTGCCAAAGTCGCCATCCTTCATGCCGGTAGCACGCCACAGGGCGCGGGCACCCGCCATGTTGCGGCCGTGAGTGGATGTACGTGAACGATATGCGGGCATGATGATCTCCGAAAGGGCGTGGCACGACAGAGCGTCGTGCGCAGTTGTGTCTTCGTGTGTCTTAGAATGGGAATTCTAGCCCAAGGCTACCCAACCCGACCACTCACTCGCCATGTTGATCCATCCCCAGTTTGATCCCGTCGCTTTTCACCTTGGTCCGCTGGCCATACGCTGGTATGGCTTGATGTATCTCGCCGGCTTCATGGCGTTTCTGTGGCTGGGCAAATGGCGCGCACGGGTGCAGCCCTGGCATGGCATGACGGCAATCAATCTGGATGACTTGCTATTCTATGGCGTGTTCGGTGTGGTACTCGGCGGGCGGCTGGGCCAGATTGTTTTTTATGACCCCGGCTATTACCTGGGGCATCCGCTGGAAATTCTCGCGGTGTGGAAAGGCGGCATGAGTTTTCATGGTGGTTTTCTTGGTGTGCTGGTGGCCATGTGGGTGTGGGGCCGCAAACACGGAAAAACATTTTTTCAGGTGACCGACTTTATTGCCCCGCTCGTGCCTCTCGGGTTGATGGCCGGGCGCATCGGCAACTTTATCAACGGCGAACTGTGGGGGCGCGTAACCGAGGCCACGTTGCCTTGGGCCATGGTGTTTCCGCAGGTGGATAACTTGCCGCGCCATCCGTCACCGCTATATCAAGCTGCAGGCGAGGGCTTGCTATTGTTTATCGTGCTGTGGATTTTTTCAACACGGCAACGCGAGATTGGGCGCGTGTCGGGATTTTTTCTTGTCGGTTACGGTGTGCTGCGTGCTGCTGCGGAATTTTTTCGTGAGCCGGATGCGGGCATTTTCGGGTTGTCTTACACCATCAGCATGGGGCAATGGCTCAGTCTGCCAATGATCGCGGTGGGCCTGTGGTTGTGCCTGCGGAAAGTGCCCGGGACGCACTGATGAATAAGTTAATAAGTCGGCGCTGGTGACACGGCGATAGAAAAGCGGATGCGCATTTTTGCTTCTACTAGAACTGGAACAATAGCCCTGTGAGGAGAATGTGATGAACAACAACGCAGATCCGCAAGCGATACTCTTGCGTGAGGATGCACAGGGTGTCGCCACGCTGACCTTGAACCGGCCCGCGCAATTCAATGCCTTGTCAAAAGATTTGCTCAACGCGCTGCAAGCCGAGCTTACAAGGACTGCTGCTGATAAATCCGTGCGTGTTGTGGTGATCACAGGCGCGGGCAAAGCATTTTGCGTCGGGCATGATCTTAAAGAAATGCGGGCCCAGCACACCAAAAAATACATGCAGGATTTATTTGGACAATGCGGCGAGGTCATGATGGCCATCACGCGGATGCCACAACCGGTGATTGCGCGGGTACAGGGCGTGGCGACGGCCGCAGGATGCCAGCTGGTAGCGACGTGTGATCTTGCCATTGCAGCCGAGCAGGTGCGCTTTGCGGTGTCTGGCATCAATGTGGGTTTGTTTTGCTCGACGCCCGCAGTTGCTTTGGGCCGTGCCATGGCGCGCAAAGAGGCGATGGAAATGCTGCTCACCGGCGAATTCATCGATGCTGCTGAAGCCGCCCGGCGTGGCCTGATCAATCGTGCGGTGCCGGCGGAAAGTCTGGATCGCGAAGTGCAACGGCTGATTGATTCGATATGCGGCAAATCACCCGTGGCGATTGCCATGGGCAAGCAGTTGTTTTATCAACAACTCGACATAGGGCTGGAAAGTGCCTATCAGTTAGCTGCCGAGACCATGGCGTGCAACATGATGACGGAGGATGCAGCAGAAGGCATTGATGCCTTCATGCAAAAACGCACACCGACATGGAAGGGCGCTTGATCCATGCGAAAACACCAGTTAAATAATCTGCGCCAATGAAGCAACTGCGCTGCAAGCCGGGCAAGCAACAAATGTGCAGTCTTGCAGGCTTGGGATTTCACTGTGCGGGCAGATCACTTCGCTGTAGCGGAGGGTGATACAGCGCAGCTGTCGATCAGTCGTGTCGAGGGTCACATACCGCCAACCCTTTCCCTCTTGCCTAAAAAGCCAGTGCAACCAAGACCATCAGGATTTTATTGAACAAACTGCCACGGTAAGCGGCTCGGGAACGAGAGAAAAAAGGCTAGAGGCGATCACGTGATCGCCTCTAGCCCGACCTTTACGGTGTACAACGCGCGCTTTGGCTCTGGTGTCAGAATCGAGCCGATATATTAACGGTCATTCTGGATTTTAAGATCACTCCAAACAGATTTTACGCCTTCGGTATTGCGTGCTGTTGAAATCGCGGTGTCGATCTCCGCTTGAGAATTAGCCGTGCCGGTCAACCATACAACGCCATCCTTGTCGGTATCGACGCGGATATGCTTCATGCTACCTGGATGATCTGTAGCGAGTTTGGCCTTGATTTTGGTGGTAATTACCGAATCTTTAACCCATGTCAGGGGGTGTTCACGGTCTGCATGCCGTTCCATGGCATCGGCAGCAATGGCCGCAACAGGGGCCAGTAAAGTACTGATGACGAAACAGGTAGTCGCGAGTTTGATTTTCATGGTCTATCCTTTATTTAGGGAAATGGGAGTTGCAGATTGTCCAACTGTTTTCAGAAAAGAACTGTTCGCTGGCGCACACATAGAGAAAAACAAGAAAATGGGGATCACGAGGTGACTTGATATACCCTGTACCCGCCTCGCTTGTCTCGGCTGCCATTTATTTTCATACCGCCCTGGCCACGGTTTATGTTGCCGTAAATATCGAATTATTTTGTTGTGTACGCCAACGAACAGAACACATACACCGATGCGAACACAATGCGTGTGTCGGGTTGAGTTGTATTGCTTCGCAAAGACTCCCGAAATTGTGGCAAGCGGGCGATCAAGCAGGCGTTGCCCGATGGCGCGATTCACGCGAACTGATCCAGTCGGGATTTGGGTCAAAAATATCAGGGGATAATCATCATGCTTTATACCATTGCAGTTGTACTTATTATTTTGTGGCTTCTTGGTTTGGTCACTTCCTACACGCTCGGCGGATTCATTCATATTCTTTTGATCATCGCTATTGTGGTTGTTCTGCTACGAGTCATCAGCGGGCGGAGCCCTTTGTAATTATTTAGCAGACCGAGGCATGCGTTGGATATTTGAGCAAACGCACTGGTATTCGTATCGATGGAAGTCATCCTGACGCCTGAAGTGGTATCTCTCACAGGTCACCCTGCGCCGCCAACTGAGCGTCGCATGGCACTTGTGATACTGGCTACGATCGGGGTGGTCTTCGCGTTGGAGTGGGCGCAGAGTTTTGTCATTTCTCTTCTGCTTGGCGTGCTCTTCGCTTATACCCTGAATCCGTTGGTCGTACGGCTTGAGCGGATGAAGATTCCGCGCGTCCTGGGCACCAGCATTGTCATGGTGGGCGTCGTGTGCGCGCTCGTCCTGGGCGCTTGCTCGTTGCGCGGGCAAGTAGAAACACTACTCGATCAAGTGCCCGCAGCCGCAGACAAGTTGTCGGCAGGTCTTGCCAGCATGCGCAAAGGCCAAACCAGTGCCATGCAAAAAATGCAGATCGCTGCGAACCAGATCGAGAAAGCAACAAACGGAGCGTCGATGTCAAAACAGTCGGCAACGCGCGTCGTCATCGATCAATCGGGCTTCAAACTCGGCGCCTTCCTTTGGGCGAATTCGGTGAGGGCCGTAGTGCTGATCGGCCAGGCAGTCATGGTGCTTTTCCTGACGTTCTTTCTTTTGCTGTCTGGTGATATTTACAAGAGAAAGCTGGTACGGATCACGGGGCCTTCGTTGTCGAAAAAAAAGATCACGGTACGGATTCTTGACGAGATCAATGAATCCATCCAGCGTTACATGTTCATGCTTTTGGTAACCAACGTACTGGTAGGTCTGCTCACCTGGATTGGGTTGCGCTGGATCGGCGTGGAGAGCGCGGGTGTCTGGGCCGTCGCCGCAGGATTGCTCCATGTTATTCCATATTTCGGGCCAACCGTTACCGCCGCTGGCATTGGCATGGCCGCCTTTATGCAGTTCGGCACTTTATCGATGGCGTTGCTGGCGGCTGGAACTTCGCTAGTGATTGCAATAGTCATCGGCTATTTTGTTACCACCTGGATGACAGGCAGGATTGCCAAGATGAACACAGCAGCGGTGTTTGTATCCCTGCTGTTTGGGGCATGGCTGTGGGGTATCTGGGGCATGTTGTTGAGCATCCCGATTATTGTCATCGTCAAAGTGGTCGCTCAGCATGTGGAACAACTTGAGTCGGTGGCTGAGTTGTTGGGGGACTAGGTAGTGTCTTGCTCAATGCGATGTACAGCGTTGAGCTTTTGTTTCCTGGAAAGGAATCCTTGAATTGGACGCTGGCACAAAGCGCACCGGATTTTTTCGACAGTTGAAGACGCAGTTTTTCGGCAGTGCGTGGCCACGCATTTCACCCGGAGAAGAGCCCCCTCTGCGAGCCGAGTTGTTCAGCGCTGACCAGATGGAACAGCATGGCAGATCTCTCGCGGTCTTGCACAAGCTAGCGCCGGGATACACGCCGGACCCGCTCCTGGCGCGGCTGGCAGCGAACGAAAGCGTGCTGGTTGGAGTGTGCAACCTATTGAAAGCGGCAGTTACCGCACGGCGTCGGATCATGCCGGCCGGGGAATGGCTGCTCGATAATTTCTATCTCATTGAAGAGCATATCCGCACGACCAAGAGACACCTGCCGAAGGGTTACAGCCAGGAACTGCCTCGCCTGGCACACGGACCGTCGGCCGGACTACCGCGAGTGTATGACATTGCGCTGGAAACGATTTCCCACGGCGATGGACGGGTAGACGCGGAAAATCTCGGTCGTTTCGTGGCGGCTTACCAGTCGGTCACCGCTCTTAAGCTTGGCGAATTGTGGGCGATCCCCATCATGCTGCGGTTGGCCGTCATCGAGAATCTCCGTCGCGTTGCCATGCTGATCGCTGCTGGCTTGGCCGAGCGAGATCTGGCGGATTCCTGGGCGGATCAGATGACCGAGATCGCCGAAAAGGATCCGAAGAGTCTGATTCTGGTAATCGCGGACATGGCGCGGTCGAGTCCGCCGATGGCGGGCTCGTTTGTTGCAGAACTCGCGCGCCGTTTGCAGGGGCAGGGTCCTGCTCTGGCTTTGCCGCTGACCTGGATAGAACAGCGATTGTTCGAGTCGGGCCTGAAGATTGAACAGCTGGTGCAGTCGGAAAACCAGCAGCAGGCAGCAGACCAAGTCTCCATCAGCAACAGTATTGGCAGTCTCCGATTCCTGGGTGCAATGAACTGGCGCGAGTTTGTCGAGACGATGAGTGTCGTCGAGCAGAAACTTCAGGAGGACCCGAGCGGGGTCTACGGCCAGATGGATTTCGCTACGCGTGACCACTACCGGCACGTCGTGGAAAGGGTAGCTAAATTCAGCCCGCTGACCGAAAGAGAGATAGCGCGCAAGGCGATCCAGCTGGCGCACGAGGCGGCCTTGACGCACGGCAGCAGTGATCGATCGGCACACGTGGGTTTCTACCTGATCGGTAGTGGCTTGGACGAGCTTGAGCGAACGACGCAGGCGCGACTTTCCATCCCTGAGACTGTACGCAGAGCGGGTGGGCGATTTCCATTGCTCATATATACGGGTGCCATCGGGCTGATTGCTGTGATCGTAAGCGGTGGCCTGGTGGCGATAGCCTATGCCGACGGTGCGCCAGATTGGGTGCTCGCGTTAGTCGGCAGTGTCTCTTTGCTGGCCGCCAGTCAGTTAGCGATGGGGCTGGTGAACTGGCTGACAACCCTGCTGGTGACGCCCCATCCACTCCCGAAAATGGATTTCTCCGCAGGAATCCCAGCGCAATGGCGTACGCTGGTGGTAGTTCCGACCATGCTCACTAGCGCTCAGAACATCGAGGATCTCGTCGAGTCGCTGGAAGTCAGGTTTCTGGCGAATCGCGACGAGAGTCTGCACTTCGGGCTATTGACCGACTTCCTGGATGCGCACGAGGAATCACTGTCCGAGGACGATCCACTGCTGCGATTGGTTCAAATACGGATTGAGGAGCTAAACGGTAAGTACCGCAGCGAGGATGGACAGGCTGGAAATGACAAGTTCTTTCTTTTCCATCGTCCGCGCCGCTGGAACCCGCAGGAAAGGGTATGGATGGGTTATGAACGCAAGCGCGGCAAGCTGGCGGACTTGAACGCGCTGCTGCGCGGTGGCGAGCATGGTGGCGCTAAAGACGCCTTTTCGCTTGTCGTCGGTAATACCGCAGCCCTGTCCAATGTGAAGTACGTCATCACTCTAGACACGGATACGCAGCTACCGCGAGATGCGGCGCGGCAGTTCGTCGGCGCCATGGCACATCCGCTGAATCGTCCTTGGTACGACGAAATGAAGAGGCGTGTTGTCGAGGGCTATGGTATTTTGCAGCCGCGCGTGGCGGTGAGCCTGCCAGGGACGAACCGCTCGCGCTATGCGCGCCTGTACGGAGGTGAGCCGGGTATCGACCCGTACACACGTGTCGTCTCGGATGTCTATCAGGACGTGTTCGGTGAAGGCTCGTTCACCGGCAAGGGTATCTACGACGTCGATGCTTTCGAGCAGGCGCTGAACGGATGCTTTCCCGACAATCACATCCTCAGTCACGATCTGCTGGAGGGTTGCTACACGCGGGCGGGACTGCTGAGCGATGTGCAGTTGTATGAGGACTACCCGGCAAGCTACAGCACGGATGTGAGTCGACGCTACCGCTGGATTCGCGGCGATTGGCAGCTTACGGGGTGGCTGTGCCGGTGTGTCCCTGGCAACTGTACAGGCGATGGCGTCGGGGTGGATAACGCTCGCCAGAAGAATTCGCTCTCGATGCTTTCGCAGTGGAAACTGTTCGACAACCTGCGGCGCAGCCTAGTCCCCTCAGCACTGACACTGCTCTTGCTTCTGGGATGGACAGTCTTGCCATCGGCCTGGTTTTGGACCTTGTCGGTGATCGGCATATTGCTGCTTCCCTCCTTGTGTGCCTTGATTCTTGACATGTTCCGCAAGCCGAGTGAGGTGTTGCTGAGACAGCACCTTGCCGCCGTGGCACGGTCAGCTTCACGCCACTTAATGCAGTTGGCATTCGAGTTCGCCTGTCTTCCGTATGAGGCATTCTTCAGTCTGGATGCCATCGCGCGTACGACTTGGCGAATGCGGGTCACGCACAGACGACTGCTCGAATGGAATCCATCAAGCGAAGTGGATTGTGAGTCGATCCGGTGTGGTCGCAACCGCCTCGTCAATTCTTTCCAGTCGATGTGGGCCGCGCCTGCCATCGCCACTACGTTGGCGATCTATCTGACGATAGTAAACCCAGCGGTGCTGATGGTGGCGGGACCGATATTGCTCCTGTGGTTTGCCTCACCCGTCATCGCTTGGTGGATCAGCCGCCCGCTCGCTCGCCGCAAGGCGATCCTGACAGTCGAGCAGATGCTCTTCTTGCGCATGCTTTCGCGCCGGACTTGGGCCTTCTTCGATAATTTCGTCGGTTCGGAAGACCACTGGTTACCGCCCGACAATGCTCAGGAGTATCGTGTTACCGCGGTTGCGCATCGTACGTCGCCGACTAACATAGGGCTGGCGCTGCTGGCGAATCTGTCCGCCTACGATTTTGGCTACATCCCGGCCGGGCAACTCATCGTGCGCACAGCAAACACGCTGCGCACGATGGACGGGCTGGAACGGTATCGAGGGCACTTCTACAACTGGTACGACACACAGACTCTGCAGCCACTGCCACCGCTATACATCTCGACGGTGGACAGCGGCAACCTCGCTGGCCATTTGCTGGTCTTGCGACCGGGCCTGCTCGCGCTTGCCGATGACCCGATGGTGGGAAGGCGACTGTTCGAGGGCTTGAGTGACACACTAAGACTACTCGTAGATGCCGCGGGTGCAGTTTCCCTCGTTCCGCTGAGCGAGTTTCAGAACGTTCTCGAGTCGATTTGTGATGCCCGGCCGATCACCCTTGTGGCGGTCCGGGCCTGCCTTGATCGCTTGGCTTCGGGTGCCGCTGACCTGATCACGCACGTCACAGGTAGTATCGGAGACTCTGCCGAGAGCGAGGCGACCAGCTGGGCGCAGGCGCTCGCCTGGCAATGCCGTGATGCCCTTGACGAACTTAGCTTTCTCGCCCCGTGGATCGAGTTGCAGAACCCGCCCGCAGGGTTTGACGAGTTCTTCGGTCGCGTTGGCAATATCGGGATCCCGACGCTGCGCGAACTGGCAGGACTTGATGCGGAGCTTTCGCTGACCATCGCGCGTTGCCTTGACGGCAGTGCCACGCTCGAAGAGCGCACCTGGCTCACCGAATTCGGGCGGCTCGTCGCCCAGGGCAGCCACCGCGCCGCGCAAAGGATCGCGGAAATCGAACGCCTGGCATGGCAAGCGAGCGAACTCTCGGACATGGAGTACGACTTCCTGTACGATCGGGCGTGCCATCTGTTGGCGATCGGGTACGATGTCGGCGAGCGCCGGCTCGACTCGGGTTACTACGATCTGCTGGCCTCCGAGGCGAGGTTGTGCAGTTTTGTGGCGATTGCACAGGGGAAGCTGCCGCAGGAAAGCTGGTTCGCACTGGGACGCCTGCTCACTGGCACCAGCGGCGAACCGGTTCTCCTGTCGTGGAGCGGTTCGATGTTCGAGTACCTGATGCCACTCCTGGTGATGCCGACCTACGAGAACACCTTGCTCGACCAGACTTACAAGGCGGCGGTGGCCAAGCAGATCGGATACGGGCGGCAGCGCGGCGTCCCGTGGGGCATGTCAGAATCCGGCTACAACACGGTCGATGTGCATCTCAATTACCAGTATCGTGCGTTCGGTGTGCCCGGGCTGGGACTCAAGCGCGGATTGGCCGAGGATCTGGTCATTGCGCCGTATGCCTCGGCGCTCGCGCTGATGGTGGCGCCTGAGGAGGCATGCCAGAATCTGCAGCGACTCGCTGCCGAGGGGTTCGCCGGAAAATTCGGCTGCTTTGAGGCCATCGACTACACCCTGTCGCGGCAGCGCCGCGGGGAATCGCATGTCGTGGTCCGCTCCTACATGTCCCATCATCAGGGTATGAGCCTGCTCGCTTTAGCCTACCTGATTCTTGATCGACCCATGCAGCGGCGTTTCGAGTCGGAGCCACTGTTCCAGGCAATCCTGCTGCTGCTCCAGGAGCGTGTTCCCAAGGCCAGGACACTGTTTTCGCACACGGCTCAACTCTCCGATGTGCACGCGGCATCGGTCGCGCCGGAGGCGCCGATCCGCGTTTTCAGCAGTCCCGACACGCCGGTACCTCAGGTGCAGTTGTTATCGAATGGCCGATATCATGTGATGGTCACCAACGCGGGAGGCGGCTACAGCCGCTGGAAGGATCTCGCCGTCACCCGCTGGCGCGAAGATGGTACCAGTGACAACTGGGGTTCGTTTTGCTACATCCGTGATGTGGATAGGGGAAAGTTGTGGTCAACGGCTTATCAGCCGACGCTCGAGCGCCCGGCAAGTTACGAGGCGATATTTTCGGAGGGACGGGCGGAGTTTCGGCGTAGCGATACGGTTGATGATGGCCATCTTGATACCCATACCGAGATCGTTGTTTCGCCGGAGGATGACATCGAGCTGCGCCGTGTGCGTATCACCAACCGCTCTCGTACCCGCAGACTGATCGAGATCACGAGTTACGCAGAAGTGGTGATTGCATCGCCAGCCTCAGACGTGCTTCATCCGGCCTTCAGCAATCTCTTCGTGCAAACCGAGATCATGCGTGAGCGGTGCGCGATCCTGTGCACCCGCCGCCCGCGCTCCATCGACGAACCAGCACCGTGGATGTTTCATCTGATAGCGGTGCACGGCGCCAGCATTGGCAAGACCTCTTACGAGACAGACCGCATGCGCTTCATCGGCCGCGGCAACACCGCCGCCACTCCCCGTGCGCTAAAGGAGTCTGCGGCGCTCTTCGGCAGCGAGGGCTCGGTGCTGGATCCGATCGTCGCGATTCGTTGCCCGATCACGCTGGAGCCGGATGAGACGGTGACGATCGATCTGGTGTTCGGCGTCGGCGAAACCCGCGATGCGGCCTTGAGCCTGGTCGAGAAGTACCATGACCGGCGTCTGGCTGATCGTGTCTTCGATCTGACGTGGACGCACAGCCAGGTTGTGTTGCGCCAGATCAATGCCACCGAAGCCGATGCACAACTGTATGGGCGGATGGCAAGCTCCATCATTTACGCCCATTCCTCGTTGCGTGCCGATGCGGCCGTTCTCGCCCAGAACCGCCGCAGGCAATCCGGGCTGTGGGGCTATGCCATTTCCGGTGATCTGCCGATTGTGTTGCTGCAAATCGAAGACTTGGCCAACATCGAGTTGGTACGCCAGCTCATTCAGGCCCATGCCTACTGGCGACTAAAGGGCCTGGTAGTGGATCTGGTGATCTGGAACGAAGATCGGGGCGGTTATCGGCAACTGCTCCAGGAGCAGATCATGGGGCTGGTCGCCGCAGGTATCGAAGCCCGTGTGGTGGATCGGCCGGGTGGTATCTTCGTGCGGTCGGCGGAGCATATCTCCCTTGAGGATCGGATTCTGTTCCAGTCGGTTGCCCGCGTTATTGTTACGGACGGCAGGGGCACGCTGACGGAGCAACTCAATCGTCGTGCTGTGATAGACAAGCAAATGCCGCAATTCGCACCGACGCGACCGCTGAATCCTGGTCCCGCGGCCGAAGCCACGCTACCATCACGTGAACTGATTTTCTTCAACGGACTAGGCGGGTTCACCCCCGATGGGCGCGAGTACGTCATCACGACAGCGTCCGATCAGATGACCCCGGCGCCGTGGGTAAATGTGTTGGCGAATCCGCACTTCGGCACTATCGTTTCGGAGAATGGTGCTGCGTATACCTGGAGCGAGAATGCGCACGAATTTCGTCTCACGCCCTGGCACAACGACTCGGTGAGCGATGCGAGCGGAGAAGCTCTGTACTTGCGCGACGAACAGAGCGGTCAGTTCTGGTCGCCCACACCGCTGCCAAGTCGCAGCGCCACGCCCTATGTCAGTCGGCACGGATTCGGCTACAGCGTCTTCGAGCACAGCTGCGGTGGCATCCGCTCCGAGCTGTGGATTTACGTGGCGCTGGACGCGGCAGTCAAGTTCTCGATGCTGAAAGTGCGCAATGAATCGGGCCGATTGCGCAAGCTCTCCGCGACTGGCTACGCCGAATGGGTGCTGGGAGATCTTCGTGCGAAATCAGCTATGCATGTAACTACTGAAATCGCCCCCAAGAACGGTGCCCTCTATGCGCGCAATTCATACAACGCAGAGTTCGCCGATCGGGTTGCCTTCTTCGACGTCGATGGCTCGACGCGTAATCTGAGCGGCGACCGCACCGAATTCCTCGGACGCAACGGCACGCTGCGAAATCCGGCCGCCATGCATCGGTCGCAGCTTTCCGGCAAGGTAGGTGCTGGCCTGGATCCATGCGCCGCGATCCAGGTGAGCTTCGATCTGGCCAACGGGGAAGAGCGTGACATCGTCTTTCGGCTCGGCGTCGGACGCAGCGCCGATGACGCCGACAAGCTCGTACAGCGTTTCCGCGGCGCCTTGGCTGCTCGCAATGCGCTCGCAGCGGTGGCGCAGTATTGGGACCGCACGCTCGGTGCGGTACAGGTGGAAACACCTGATCCATCGCTCGATGTGCTGACCAACGGTTGGCTGGTGTACCAGACCCTGGCGTGCCGTGTCTGGGCACGCAGCGGTTACTACCAATCGGGCGGCGCCTTCGGCTTCCGCGACCAGTTGCAGGACGTGATGGCGCTCATCCACGCCGAGTCCGGTCTGGTGCGCGAACACCTGCTGCTGTGCGCGAGCCGTCAGTTCCAGGAAGGCGATGTCCAGCACTGGTGGCATCCGGTGTCGGGCCGGGGCGTGCGCACGCATTGCTCAGACGACTACCTCTGGTTGCCATTGGCGGTATGCCGCTATGTGGCAAGCAGCGGGGATACCGGAGTGCTGGATGAACCCATACACTTTCTGGAAGGTCGCCTGGTCAACCCGGAGGATGATTCCTACTATGATCTGCCCGCCCGCTCGGCCGAGGTGGCCAGCCTGTACGACCACTGCGTGCGAGCCATCCGGCACGGTCTGCGATTTGGCGAGCATGGCCTGCCGCTGATCGGCTCTGGCGACTGGAACGACGGTATGAACCTGGTAGGGATACACGGTAAGGGGGAGAGCGTCTGGCTGGGCTTCTTCTTGTGCGAAGTGCTCCGGCAGTTCACCAAGGTGGCGTATGCGCACGACGACCCAACCTTTGCCGAGCGTTGCGAAACGGAAGGCATTCGGTTGCGCCAGGATCTCGAGCGCCATGGCTGGGATGGTGAATGGTACCGGCGCGGCTACTTCGATGACGGTACACCGCTCGGTTCGGCAGGCAACACGGAATGCCAGATTGATTCGATCTCGCAGAGCTGGTCTGTACTCTCCGGCGCCCGCCCCGGAGTTGGCAACCTTGCGCACTCGCGCCTGGCCATGCAGGCGGTGGATGACCGACTCGTGCGCCGTGACCATGCACTTATTCAACTTCTTGACCCGCCCTTCGACAAGTCGAGCCTGAATCCCGGTTACATCAGAGGCTATGTACCGGGTGTGCGGGAGAACGGCGGACAATACACTCATGGGGCGGTCTGGGCGGCGATGGCGTTTGCCGCGTTGGGCGAGCGCGAGCGCGCCTGGGAATTGCTGACCATGATCAACCCGGTGAACCATACGAGATCACAGGAGGCCATCGCGACCTACAAGGTGGAACCCTACGTCATGGCAGCCGACGTTTATGCGCTCGCGCCGCACATCGGTCGCGGTGGATGGACTTGGTACACCGGCTCGGCCGGCTGGATGTACCGGCTTATCGTGGAGTCACTTCTGGGACTCAAACTTGCGGGGGACAAGTTGCACTTCACTCCTTGCCTGCCCAGCGACTGGCAGGCGTTCAAGATCCGCTACCGGTATCGGGAGACGGTGTACCACATCGCTGTTTCACAAGCGCGTGTCGGTGATGGCACACCGAGTGCTGTGATGAGCGTGACAGTTGATGGCGTCGAACAACATGACAAGGTCATTCACCTTGTTGATGATCGGCAGGAACACATGGTCGAGGTGAGAATGCAGGTGAAATAAACGGATTCCTCGCCAGCCCCAGCTAGTGCCTCGGCAAGAGGTACCCGAAGATGTGACGCTACAATTTTGAAAAGTCGGCGCTGGCGGGACGGCGGCAGCACTCGGGCAAGTGGATTAGGAAGCGGTTGCGTCCGGGAGCAGACGATCGTACTCCTTCTTGACTACCGAATAGCACTCACAGGTTCGTGCTTCCAGTCCCGCCCGGTCGAGCACGGTGATGTGGCCGCGGTGATACTCGATCAATCCGGCTCTTTGCAGATTGCCGGCAGCCTCCGTGACCCCTTCGCGGCGCACGCCGAGCATGTTGGCGATCAACTCCTGCGTCATGACCACTTCGTTGAAGGGCAGGCGGTCAAGGCTTAACAGCAGCCAGCGGCAAAGCTGCTGGTCCAATGAATGATGGCGGTTGCACACCGCCGTCTGCGCCATCTGTGTGATCAGCGCCTGGGTGTAGCGCAGCAATAAATGCTGCATCGGGACGACGTGCTCGAACTCGTCCTTCAGCAGCCGCCTCTTCAGCCGATAGGCGTGACCGGCGCTTTGCACGACAGCCCGGTTGGTTGTGGTGTCGCCGCCCATGAAGAGGGAGATGCCAACGACCCCTTCATTGCCGATCACGGCAATTTCGGCGGATGCCCCATTCTCCATGACATAGAGCAAGGACACGATGGCGGTGGTGGGAAAATAGGCGTGACGAAGCTGAATGCCGGACTCGTAAAGTACTTCGCCAAGTGGCAGAAAAACCAGTTCGAGATGCGGAAACAGACGCGTATATTCGTCCGCTGGCAGGGCGGCGAGAAGGCAATTCTGGTGCGGATTATGTGAAGGAAGCATGCACAACCTCCTAATTTTGATTATCAACCGCGATCACCTGATCCCGGCAACGTAGATGAAGCAGGGATATTGAAATACTTGAAATATTTTACTCATTTTACATTTCCCGCTTTACCTAGGTTCGCCAGCGCACAGAGCAGCCCCCTCGTGTGAGAGACCATAGGCGTGACGATCGAGAGTTGACCCAGAGCGACTACGCAGTTGAAATCCCGTGCGGCGTGGAAAGGGTGCAGAAGGCCGGAAATAAGATGAGCATCAGGCCGCAGGTGGAACGCCTCGTATCAGCGTTGCGATGCCAGACCGGTATGCAGCTCTCTTCAAATGACATAACGGCGTCTTGCAGTAGCGCTGATCACGGCATGAGGGGCGGTACAACCCGCAGGAGGAAACATGAAAACGCATGTCCATGAAGTTCCCTACCTGCGATTACTAATCGAGGGTATTGCAGCGGTTCTGCTTGTTCTCTTTGGAATTGCGGCCGTGATGGCGTGGGTGCCAGCCTCGACCGAAGAAAGTGTCGACAAGCTCCTGACGTTGCCGACCAAGACGGTCGGTTCGCGCGTCAGGGTGAAGTGTGCGGAATGCGGCGTTGTCGTGTCCACGCGGGAGATTGAGCAACTCGGCAGGTCGGGCGAAGTGCTGAGAGGTGGTCAAAACGAGATATCGGGGAAGCATCCCAAGAGCTACGAAGTCACTATCCGCATGAAGGATGGCTCGAGCCGTGTGTTTCTGGATGCGCACCCCGTGAATTGGCGACCGGGGGAAAGGATAATTTTCATTCAAGGCGCAAGCCAGTTGAACAATTGAAACCGACGCCATTGGTCCGGGCGGATGAGCCACTGGCGGTGGCAGGCGTGAATTCCAATGCGCTCCGTACGCCAGCGTACAGAGAATATGCTGGATTCGGGGGATGATGACCATAATGAATGGTTGTACAGCCCAACTAGCGTTGGACGACATGAAACACACCACAAATCAACACTCGTCATGTACTCCCCGAGGTCGTGACTGGCTCAGATCGTTTCGCAGAGGCTGTCAGTATCCCATCGCTTTTACAGACAGTTGGTAGAAAGACGGCAATGAAAGGCGAAAATCATGCAACTTAACAATTGGGAGTAATAATAATGACCTATGCATTAACCAAAAAACAAAAAAAGGTGACTCTGTTGTGCATTTTGGCACTGGGCGTTGTGTCGGGCATGGCAAAAGCCGAAACTAATCCGGCGGATAGAGGGTATCTTACTGACCAGCGCGGCACGGTTGCGCGCAGTGGCTTTGGTTTGTGCTGGCACACGGGCTTCGGCCCTGCAGTGCCCACACCTGAGTGTGATGGGACGACGGCACCAACACCGCTGGCCGCGGTCGTTGAACCGACCCCCGCTGCCGCAGCAACAAAGCCCGTAGTGGAGCGAGTAATGCTAGATGCTGACGCTTTGTTTGATTTTGATAAAGCCGTTTTGCGTCCAGCCGGTCGGGCGACGCTGGATGATTTTGCTGGCAAGCTGAAAGGAATCAATCTGGAAGTGATCACAGCGGTCGGTCATGCCGACCGCTTTGGTTCTGAAGCTTACAACCAGCGCTTATCTGAGCAACGTGCAGCAGCAGTCAAGACTTATCTGGTCAGCCGGGGCATTGAATCTGATCGCATACAAACTGAAGGAAAAGGTGAGATGCAGCCAGTAACCAAGAGCGACGAATGCCGTGGTGCAAAGAGTATCAAGGTGATTGCTTGTCTGCAACCTGATCGCCGGGTCAATATCGAAGTGATAGGTAGTCAGTCTGCAAAGTAATTCGATTAACAATCACTTGCGTGTTCGAAAAATATCCTGCCACAACAGAGTATTTTCCAGCTGCTTGCACACTATGTACGGTAGCAGACAGATGTGGAAAAGCAATCAGCCTAACTTGAATCTGTTGGATATATCCAAGTGCAATATTTGCAGCGCGGTCTCGGCAAAGAGGAATAAATATCCAGCATGACTTTTCGAGACATTATTTTCAACTTCCATTTGAACTTTGCTTTCAAACTTATTACATAAAGGAATCAAAATGAAAAAACTTAACATTAGCGTGGTCGCACTCGCAATCAGTTTTGCATTCAGCGCGGGCGCGATGGCAGAAGGCATGTCGAAGAACGATTACAAGGCTGACAAGGAAAAGATAGCAGCTGAATACAAGTCGGACAAGGCTGGTTGTGCTTCGTTATCCGGCAACGCGAATGATATCTGTATCGCTGAGGCCAAAGGCAAGGAAAAGGTTGCAATCGCTGAGCTCGAAGCGAATTACAAGCCTACTGTGAAGAATCGTTATCAGGTAAACGTCGCTAAAGCCGAGGCCAACTATGCAGTAGCGAATGAGCGCTGTGACGACTTGGCAGGCAATGCGAAAGATGTTTGCGTAAAGGAAGCGAAAGCGGCAAAAATTACCGCCATGTCGGATGCCAAAACGCAAAAGAAAACCGTCGATGCAAATGTTAAAGCTGACAAGAAGTCTACCGCAGCTCATAACGAAGCAAAAACCGAGTCTGCTGATGCGCGTAAAGATGCCACGGCAAACAAAATTGATGCAGAGTATGCGGTAGCCAAGGAAAAATGCGACACCTTTGCAGGAACCGCCAAGGATAGTTGCTTGAATCAGGCGAAAAAAGACTTTGGCAAGTAATCAGTGGTGCATTAGTAGGCATGAAATGGTCGGTACGAGATCCCACATTTTTATAAAGAGGTGATGCCATGAAAATGATACAAAGAATGATGTTTAGTGCGGTTGCAGCAACCCTGTTTTTTGGCTTGAGTGCTTGTTCCGGCATGTCGACGCAGGAAAAAAATACGGCCATTGGCGCTGGCGTCGGCGCCATTGGCGGGTCTGTTCTGACGGGTGGTAGCACCGCTGGAACTATTGGTGGTGCAGCTGTTGGCGGCATCATCGGCCATGAAGTCAACAAATAATCATGATCAGGAGTCGATGCGCATGGACTGTCCGGTCAGTGAATCGACTCTGCTGAAGGCTCTCATTTCACAGCGAGTGTAATCATTTTGATAACCCTCGCTGGGGATTAAACAAGTACCAGGAGATAAAGATGATGAATTTCGGAAAAACGGCTAGCGCAGTCTTGGGTATGGGTGTATTGCTTGTTGTGTTGTCCGCCTGCCAGAAACAGGAAGGCCCGGCAGAGCGCGCAGGTAAGGAAGTCGATAAGGCGATAGATCAGGCCGGACAGCAGGTTGAAAAAGCCGGTGACAAAATTCAGGACGCAGCGAAGGGTGATAAGAGGTAATACTACTTAATCTGGAGATTTAATATGAAACATTTTTTTATTACAGTGGCGGCAGCCATAGCGGTGGCGGCCACTATCAGCACCCCGGTACTTGCTGCCGATGTTGGTGTCTCAATCAATATCGGCGAGCCTGGTTTCTATGGTCGACTTGATATTGGCGACTATCCGCAGCCACAAGTAATCTATAGCCGACCGATGATAATCGAGCGCAATTCGATGAACCGACAACCGGTCTATTTACGTGTACCACCAGGTCATGCCAGAAACTGGCGCAAGCATTGTCGCGAGTACAACGCCTGTGGCGAGCAGGTCTATTTTGTGCGGGACAGCTGGTACAACCGTGAGTATGTACCACGCTACCAGAAAAGCCATGGCGATCATCGGGATGGCAGAGGTGACCATCGGAGTGGTGACGGGGATCAGCGTCGAGATGAAGGTCACAACAGAAACGAAGGCCGTGGCAATCATGGTCGTGATCACTAAGGCATTTGCTTAATAAGGCAGTGTAGCTTTCACGGTTTTATTCATGCTTTGCTCACGGTTACCCGAGGGGTAGCCGTGGGTTAAATTCTGATTAAGCGCACACCGGTTTTTAAGAATATGTAAAGGAAACGCTGAACAAGTGAGTTTTACTCATGGTTCGACAAGCTCACCATGAACGGCAGCAAAGACTTACCGTTCGTCCTGCGCTTGTCGAAAAACTTAATCAGCGTTGCCTAAACGCATAATTTTCAAGGTAGTCTTTCTTCGTCTACCTTGGGAATGCCTGTATCCATATCCCCTTTTAATAAATCCGCGCGGGCATATTCCGCCAGTTTCTGATATTTGAAGCGGATAGCCTCGAGCGCTTCTTCTTCTAATTGCTCCAAGTCCAGCAGCCCGTTGTGCGCGCCTTGCGTTGCCCGGATTAATTCATCCAGCTTGATTTGCATGGCCTCAGAATCGACGTTCTGTGTGTTCTGGATCAGAAATACCATAAGAAAAGTAACAATCGTCGTCCCCGTGTTGATTACCAGCTGCCATGTATTATCAAAATCAAAGAGGGGGCCTGTGACTATCCATACAATAATGGTTGCGGTCGCCAAGCCAAAAGCAGAGGGCCTGCCGGTTGCTCGCGCTGTCCAATTTGCAAATCGAGTAAACCACGGCCTTGATTTTTTAGCTTGCATGTTTTCTTCCTGAGGTTGGTGAACAGACTCAATAGCCTAACACCAGTCATCCTTTTTCTGATGATCGGTGAGCTAGGCGTTGTCTTATCTGAAGCTACGCCTGTTGGTATTTTTAAGCATAACGGAGTGTGATTAGTACAGTGCCAAAGCAAGCCAGATGGATTCAGTCTCTGTACGGCGCCGCACAGAATGCATTTGGAAACATTGCTATCTTATCTTCAGGCCTTGAATTTTCATGCATCAATCGGCTCCGGTTGTTACCATAAATTTTTCTTCGTGATTTCTCATTGCGCGGGATGCACAAATGATCGGGAGCGACTGTGGCAAGAGGGCCGACTTGGTAATTTCACCAATCGGGTTTTTATACAAAGGAGTTTGATATGAACTGGGATACCGTTGAAGGAAACTGGAAGCAATTTCAAGGCAAGGTCAAAGCGCAGTGGGGCAAACTGACGGATGACCACCTGGATGTGATTGCCGGCAAGCGCGTTGAGTTGGCCGGCAAGATTCAAGAAGCTTACGGCATCACGAAAGACGAAGCTGAAAAGCAAATCAAGAGTTTTGAAGAAATGAACAAGGACTGAATTTTTTAGATTCAGTTCACTTGGCATGGATATTTATTATGAAAAAAATGACTGAGTATTTTTCTGCATTTTTTGTAATTGTAACGCTGGTCTTTTTTTACCTAGCCTGGAGACATACATCATGAAACAAATCACAAAATACTTTTCTGCATTTTTTCTCGCGCTTACCTTGATAACTGTCGTGGGTTGTGCTTCCACCTCGAAACATGAGGGAACCGGCGAATACATTGATGACAGCGTTATCACCACCAAGGTGAAGGCAGCAATACTCGATGAACCGACGCTCAAGGTTGCCGAGATCAATGTTGAAACCTTCAAGGGTGTGGTGCAACTGAGTGGCTTCGTCAATTCTCAAGCCGATATCAACAAGGCAGTCGAAGTAGCACGCGGCGTTCGCGGTGTGAGTTCAGTCAAGAACGATATGCGGGTCAAGTAAACGATGGTTACCCGCAGGTCATTCTCGGCGTCAGGTCCGGATGACCTGCGGGGATTTTTCATTTTTCACCATTTTTCAGTAATACCGCTACTGGATATTCCCCATGGGTGCGCTGTTGCGTTGAACACATCGATGCCGTAAACACTATGATCATGGTGTCACCAATGCGGTAAACCACCTACACAGAGAGAGCGATTTCATTCCTAATGGTGAGCACTTCCGAATGACAGTAATCACAACTCCTGAATCGGAAGCTCTCGCAGACAATCAATCGTCAGCGGACTTTGAATCGGCTATATCGCATACTCGTTGCATGCGCTGGGCAAAAAAGTATAAATCGCTCTGCAACAGGTTTGTGCGAATTCCAAGGCGTGACGCTGTGCTTGACTACGCACGACGGAGTTTTGGCGCGAATGGAAAGCTTAACGCCGTGGACGGTTTTATATGCATTGATCAAATTGTATTTGTTGACGCAACCGGCAAGCAAAACAGTAACTTGAATAGAGCAGCTTCCGGTCTTGCCGGAGGTGGTTTGAGCATGCCGCCGTGACATTGCCTCGTGTGCTCAAATGGGTTGCCGGAGTTTTTCTTGCGCCTATCGTGGTGGCGGTTTTTTTCGTCCTCGTTTTCGGCTGGAACTGGCTGCGTGGCCCGATAGAGCACATGACGGCAGAAAAAACCGGTCGCGTACTCGCTATCAACGGCGAACTCAAGGTGAAATTCGGCTGGCCTTTGCCTCGGATTCACGCCAACGCAGTGACATTCGCGAATCCGGATTGGGCCACGGAAAAACAGATGATCGCCGCCGATGTGGTGGAAATTACAATCGATTTGCCACAATTGTTCCGCCAGAACATCGTTTTTCCTGAGATGCGGCTTGAGCGGCCTGTAGTTTTTCTGGAGCAAGGTATCGGCGGTCGAAAAAACTGGCTGCTGGATCGTAGCCAGCAGGATGAAGGCGCGCGTATCCAAGTTGATCGCCTGATACTCGACCATGGAATAATCGGCTATGACGATGCGGCGCAGAAGATCAGCATCCGGTCGGAATTCTCGACTTCGAACACCGGACCAGTTGTTGCCGGGGTCAGCTTTACCGCGCTAGGGCGCTACAAGGGCCTGCCCTTCAAGGCACAGGGCAGCGGCGGGCCGGTGCTTGGATTGCGCGACCAAAGCACACCCTATCCACTGCAAGCCGAGTTCACCGTGGGCCACACCGGCGTGAAGGCCGCAGGCACCATTACCAGCCTGCTCAAGTTTTCCGCCGTTGACATGCGCGTCGCCCTTCGCGGCGAGAGTCTGGCACAGCTTTTTCCACTGTTTGGCATCGTCTTGCCAGAGACGCGTGCTTACGCGACCGAGGGACATCTGCTGCATAGCGCGGATACATGGCGCTACGAAAAATTCTCGGGTCGAGTCGGGGGCAGTGATATTGCAGGCACGGTTCAGATTGACATTGGCGGCAAGCGTCCGGTAATGAAAGCGAATCTGGTTTCCAATGTCCTTGATATCGCGGATCTCGGCCCGTTGATAGGCGCACGGCCGGGCAGTGTACAAGCTGCCAAACGGGCCGCGCTGCCGTCTTCCCGGACCGCCCCCATGCCCGTGCAAGCGCACGTGCTGCCGGACATGCCGTTCAAGACCGATCGCTGGGACAGCGTCGACGCGGAGGTGACACTGCAGGCAAAAACCATCCGGCACGCCAGAGAACTGCCGCTTGAGGACCTCGTTGCGCATTTGAGTTTGCGCGATTCAGTACTGACACTCGATCCGCTCAATTTCGGGTTGGCCGGCGGCCAGCTCAATGCCGTGATTTCACTGGATGGACGGAAAGATCCAATTCAAGCGCACGCCAGGGTGCAGGCGAGAAAAATTCTGCTATCTAAACTGTTTCCGACTGCCGAGCTGACCAAGACCAGCATCGGCCAGATCAATGGCGACTTCGACCTGGCTGGTAAAGGCAACTCGGTAGAGCACATGCTCTCGAACTCGTACGGCAAGGTGACACTCGTCATCGCTGGTGGCAAGATCAGCAAGTTGATGATGGAAAAAGTCGGTCTGCACCTCTGGGAAATACTTGAACTGAAAATCGCCGGCGACAGGCTTGTCAATTTGCGTTGTGCGGTCGCGGATTTTGGTGTCAAAGAGGGCGTGATGGCCGCCGACGCGCTAATCGTTGATACGGAGATCACCACAATCATTGGTACGGGTAGTATCGATCTAGGACAGGAAAAGCTGGATCTGACACTCAATCAAAAAACCAAGAACACCAGTCCTCTGGCGTTGCGCAGCCCAATCACCCTTCGTGGCAGCTTTGCCAAGCCCAATGTCGGGGTTGACAAGGGGCGTGTAGCCGCGCGCGCGTTCGGTGCGATCGCGCTGGGTATGGCCAACCCATTGCTTACGCTGATGCCGTTGATTGACGCCGGTCCGGGACAAGACAGCAATTGCGGGAAAATGGTTCGGGATGCAAGGGCTGTGGCACATTCAGTGAACAAAAAACAAGCCCTCGGAAATAATCGTAACCGAGGGCCTTGACCCGCTAATTGCCTTAAGGGGAAGAAAAAGAACTAGCGGACACAATAAAATTATTGTCTATTCTTTCCGGCAACACTGTGCGCTGGCGCACAGAACCGCATATACATAGGGCGTATGCTTAAAATCGGGATTTTTGATGACCGTCAATCTATACGAGTGAGCAGTTTTCTTCAAACAAACAATCAAAACAGGAATCCTTGTGAAATATTCGATAGTATTTTCAGCGGTACTGGTACTGATGGCTATGGTGTTGAGTGCATGCAATAGACCGACTGTCGTGACTCCTGCGACAGTGGTTGCGATTCCGGATCCCGCGAGTCTGCCAGATGCCACGGGATTGACCAGTGCGACTCGTATCTCCGGGGATATCGGAGCTACTGGTGAACATGGAAAAACGGGTGGTGATACGGTAATAACCGTTCCATCTTCCCAACCCTGAGTTCCCTTTGGAGATATTGGTATGTGTGGCGTCAGCTTTTTTTGCTTGCTTGGCCCATCAAATCTACTGGATTAGGTGAAGGGGAGTACTATTAATTGGCCTGCGTGCGTTAGCAAACAGACGTCCGCCGAAAAAACTGTGATTATTTATATTCTCATTGAGCGAAGCACGGTTTTTATTTTACTGTGGAAGTTTGTGATCTTCTGTTGCCGGCCCGACAAGCCCATCTTCCCCTTTGGATTTTTATACAGTTTTCACGGGAATCGACCATGTCCGAAACAGAAAACAGTTCCACCGAATTGCGGCGTCAAAAAGCCTTGCTTAAAACAGGCGCCTTGCAGAACGCGATATTCAACAGCGCCAACTTCTCGAGTATTGCCACGGATGAGAATGGGGTGATTCAGATTTTCAACGTCGGCGCCGAGCGCATGCTGGGCTATGCGGCTGCCGACGTGATGAACAAGATCA